>Ga0209172_10000172_pt1 | contig 197273 bp, 167 predicted proteins | sample LarsenN4metaG_FD_184113 | JGI IMG/M metagenome (GOLD analysis project Ga0209172, IMG submission 184113) | Hot spring sediment bacterial and archeal communities from British Columbia, Canada, to study Microbial Dark Matter (Phase II) - Larsen... ... | reverse complement strand
TCGAGACCCGTCAGCTCGAGGCGATCCGCGCCGAGCTCGACGAGGAGCATGCGAAACGAACGGCTCCTGCGGTCCGTTCGTCAGAGGCCAGATCCCCTTCCTCAATTTCCAGCAAGCTCAGGACTTGACCCACGCCACCGCCCGCTTCGATCGCTGCAGCGCACTGCGGACAGATCGACTGTGTAACCGCCAACGATTGCGGTGTAAGGCCGGCCTTCTGTGCTGCCTGGAGCGCAGTCACCTCCGCATGAGCGCCTGGCAGCCTGGCGGCGATCTCCCCAGGCCCAAGTAGTGCGCGTTGAGCTGGGGTGAGATCTCGAGCTCCACCCGCCACGATGTCCATGCTGTTGGTGCGCAGCACGGCGGTCGTGCGCTGCGACTGCGCTATCGGGTCGAGTACGCCATGGATTTGCTGGGCCCTTGGGGAGAGCGCAGTTGTTCCCCTTGCGGCAAGGGTGCGGCCACTTCAGCTGCGGTCGCCGCTACTTGACTGCGTGTCGAGCGTCCTCCTCCGTCCTGTAGATCTCTGCCCACCCGATCTCTTCGAGATCGTCCCGCGTCATCGTATCGCCCTCGGGCGGCGCTCGGAGCAACCTCGCTACGTGAACGAACACAGGCCAAGAGGAGATCGGGAACAGCGATTCCCCCTCATGGCGAGTTGCGAGAACGACCCGGTCGATGTCACTCGAGCCAAGACCATACCGCTGGCCAATGATCGGCGGCTCAACTTTCACGAGCAGGTAGTCGTCGCCACTGCGACCGAGGATCCGACGGAGCCGATAGCAGCGCCGCGGCGTTTCGAGGCCGTACCCCTCCGAGGACGCGAGAAAGAAGTCAGGTGCGTTCATATCAGAACTCGGGATTGAGACCCAGGACGCGCTGAAGCTCGATCTGGCTTCTTGGATCTGGTACGACGAGTTCATCGAGTCCCCCTGGCTTGCCCTCAAGCGGCAGCGCTCTGCGCGATAGGACTCCCTCGGTGCTCGTGAGCCGGCCTTCGCTGATGAACCGCCCTGTGTTCTGGCCGGGTAGGCCCGCCGCCTCGCGGTAGCCCGGGACACTCCTCGGATCGACGCGAGTCCAGGACTTCCCCCAAGCCCCCGCTTCGTCTCCCCAAACGCGGAAGACCTTCTGCCCGAGCTCAGGAGCGCCCCTTGCGGCAAGGGTTCAACGCTACCAGACGTCCATCACATGGTCTTCCTCCGAGACGAAGTGGGCTGCCTCTGGGCCGATGCGGCTCCCAGGGTCGAGGGGAACGGTGATGGTGTGTCCCGAGTCAAGTCGTACGAGTATCGATGCGTCCTCGTCAACCTCGACCGCCTCGACCGTCGCACCGATGATCGAACAGAGCGCATCGCGTGACCCAGGAGTCGGAAAAGCCCACTCGTTTCCTCGAAACGCGAGCGTCGGGTTCGAGAGCGACCTCAGGATGGGTCCGTCGAAGTGAAACTCGACGTAATCCATCACGAAGCAGACCGCTGAGATCGCCCGTCCCACCAGCATCGATATGCTCCTTCCCCGCTCCGGCATGGCTACTCCCACGGGAGCAGGTAGTGATGAGCCCGCGGATCCTTGTTCGGCAGGGTCCGGCCCGTCGCCGGGTCGACTGTCTGCCCAGTCCGGTTCATGTAGACCGCACGTGGCCCCTGATTGGCGTTGGCATCCATGACCCTGACGCCCGTCACCCTTGGGTCGAGGCCGGGTCCACCTGATCCCTCCAGGTACTGGAATCCCGACGCACGCGTTGGATACGGACCCGTCGCGCCGCTTGGTACCGGAATCGCCTCGCCTCGCGGTGTTACGACGAAGTCCGGGGCGCCCCGCGCGAGCCCGGCGGCGTCATCTACCAGACCGGTCCCCGCCCTTGCGGCTACAGATCAATCGTCATCGCCAGCCTCCTCGCGATCAGGAAGCGACCCAGGCTGCTCTTCTGGTGCTCGGCGCGCAGCCCCTCACTCGTCGAGCATCGCTTGAGCAGCGGAATCGCGTGATTGGAGAGTGCGTCACGCAGTACCGCCCGTCGCGCCTCATCGTCGATCGACGAATCCTCGAAGTCGAGACTCCGGTCCAACTGCTTGCTGCTATCAGCGGGGAGCACCGACGCGATACGACCGCGCACATGGCACTCTTCTTCCTTCGGCGCGGTCTTCTCGCCGAGCGTTCGCCAGTAGATGCCCAGGTTGAGAAAACACTGCGAGCCGTACTGCGACTTCTGTGGATTGATCACCAAGATCGCGTCCCTCTCCTCGCAGTACCACGAACTTCCCTTCTTCCGGAACCCGGCAGGGACCGCCGCTTCCGAGATCACTTCCTGCAGCAGTTTGATGGCTGACGCGGTCACCGGTCATACGGGACGACACGTCCCGTCCATTCGCCGCCGTAGGTCTGCTCCAGCTCCTTCAGGTAGCCCTCAAGCTGCGTCTGTCCACGCTGAAGCGCCCGCGGGTTGTTCGGCTTGAGTTCGAGAACCTCTCGCGTCTCGAGGTTGACTGCGTCGGCCCGTCGACCGCTCGGGAGACGAAACTCTCGTTCGAACCCCTGGGCCGTAGTCGTACGTCTTGTGGATCCTTCGTCCGTAGTCGGCGGCCTCGCGAACGACGGGGTTACGTGCTCCCCTTGCGGCAAGGGATCACCTGGGGTTCTTCTTCCTCCATTCTTCGAAGAGCTCCTTTGACTCCGGCCCGAACCGAGATTCGATCACACGCCAGGTACCATCGGAGGCTCGGATGTTGTCAAAGATCTCGTCCTGGACCAGGGTGTTCACCTGCTCGTCTTGCCTGCCAGCGAGGACCTCTAGCGCTCTGTAGGCGTCGGCAAGGGTTCTGGCGTCTCGGTCCGCCAGTCCGTCGCGAACTTCTGCGTCCTGGAACCTGACCAGGAAGCGACTGAAGGCTGCCGCAACAACACCTGGGAGCCGCCGCTCGGTTTCGTTCAGTCGCTCGTACTCCAGAGAATCAGCGAAGCCTTGCACTAGCGAGAGAAGGACATCGGGGACCTTCGAGTACTCGGGTTCGATCAGTACGAAGTTGCTCATCGCCTAGTTCCCACTCAACGCGTTCTGGATGTCGGTGAGAAGGTCCCGCACCAGTGCTCGATCGCCCTCTCCGAGCTTTGGATCGCGGTAGAGCCTCTGAAGTTGCGTCCTTCGCTCCAGGAGCTTTTGGGCGTGGCTTCCCTCGATCCGGAACGCGTCCATTGAGCTGCCGCTCCCCAGCTTCGCTCCAGGCCGATAGAGCTGGTCAACGGCATCTCTCACCCTTGGGTCTGTCGCACGCCGTAGGAGGACCTCGCGCGGCGTCTCGAGCAGCTTCGGTGCCGCCCTTGCGGCAACTCAGCAGCCCGACGCCCGTCGGTCGTACGCCTCCTCGTTTTCCTACTGCGAGCGCCAGCTTATCACGGCCCGACCCTGAGGCGGTCCTCGCTCGCGAGGTTGTGGACCCCGACACGGGTTTTCGCAGGCAGACCCGCAGCTTGGGGCGCGAAGTCTTCTTTAGTCGCCCCGCCGGAGGCGGCTAAAGAGGGGGCGGCGATCGGGTGGAGGCGGTGCGAGCGTGCGGAGCGAGTGTCTCCCGCCAAGCCGGCGGACTGGCTCCCGATCCCCGCGATTCCTCCCACTGTTATCTTGCCCTGCGCCTCACGACCTCCCACAGCGAGCAGTTCTCGGGGCCGCGGAGGCGGCGGCGCGAGCCGCCGCCGGAGCGGCCCTCGGGTGCGGGCCGCGCTCGATGCGCGGCACGCGCCCGCTTCTGGGGGAGCCCCCCTTCCAGGGGGGCGGACGGGCCGGCCGGCGCCAGCCTTCGCACAGCGAGCGGGAGCGATGGGGCAAGAGGTCCGGAGGCGGGCGTTGCCTCGCTACGGCAACACGCGCTCGTGTCAGCACGGCGCAGCCCGGCCCAAGTTGACAGAATGCCGTTCTGTCAAGGCGGAGCGAAGCGGAGCCCAAGGCGGGGGCCGGCCAGGGCCAGGTCGGATAACAGGCCTGTTATCGGACAGGGCACGCAAGGGCCGTGACCGGCCCCTCGCTGCGCTTCGCTCCGCCGCCGTGCATCGCGGGCCGGGCGCGGCCCTTGCCCGCCCGGCTGGCCCGGTCCCGCAGCGAGCGCAGCGAGCGGAGGGAGGCCGGCCCCCGCCGCCGCTTGGGCCGGGCGTGTTGACGGCTCTGCGTGTCGCGTCGCCGCGAGCCCGCCTCCGGACCGCTCGCCGCACACCTCCGCCTCTCGGTCTCGAGGGCGCCGGCCGGGCGGGCGGGGGGCCGAGCGAGCGAAGCGAGCGACAAGAAGGCTCTGCGGGGGCTCCGCGCGCAGCGGCGGAGGCCGGCCTTGCCGGCCGCAGCGCGAGCACGGAGACCCCGCCTCTAGCCGTCTTCCTCTTCTTCAGCCGCTTCGGCAGCTAAAGACGAGAGCAAGCTCTCGCGCGTCGCGGGGAAGACCTCGGCCGCGTCGTCGTCGCTCTCGACCGCGCTCGTGCTCGCCGCACCGCGCTCGAGCTTCGCGCCCGGATGCGTCGCCGTGTGGATCTCCTTGAGCTTGCGGATCGAGACCTGGGTGTAGATCTGCGTGGTCGAGAGCTCGGCGTGGCCGAGCATCTGCTGGATGAAGCGGATGTCGGCGCCGCCTTCGAGCATGAGCGTCGCCATCATGTGGCGGAAGAGATGGCAGGCGCCGGTCTTCCCGATCGCCGCGGCCGCCACGTACTCCCGCACCATCTGCGTGAGCCGGTTCGGCGTGAAGGCCTCCCCGGTCGCCGTGAGGAAGAGGACGCCCTGGTCGGGCTCGACCACGAGCTGAGGTCGCACGTCGCCGAGGTACTTCTCGGTCCAGGCGATCGCGCGCGCGCCGATCGGGACCATGCGGTCCTTCTTGCCCTTGCCCTGGCGGATCATCACGGTGCCGCGCTCGGTGTCGAGGTCGTAGAGCCGATAGCCCCGCGAGCTCCATGCGCCGCATGCCCGTCGAGTAGAGCACCTCCAGGATCGCGCGGTCGCGCACGCCGAGCGCGTCGTCGACGCCCGGCTGCGCGAGCACGGCCTCGGCCTCGCTGGCTGTGAGCACGTGCTTGGGGAGGCGCTTCTCGAGCCGCGGCAGCTCGAGCTCGCTGGCCGGGTTGTAGAGGAGGTGGTTCTGGCGGGCGAGCCACTTGAAGAACGCGCGCACGGGGACGAGCCGGCTGAACTGGCTGCGAAAGGAGAGCGGCGCGCCGTTCGGCTTCCGCAGGTGGTAGAGGTGGCGCTGGTAGCGCTCGAGGATGGGCTTGGTGACCTCGGCGGGCCGCGTGATGCCCCGGTCCTCGGCCCACTGGAGGAAGAAGCCGAGATAGACGGCGCGGTTCTCGACCGTGCGCTCGGCGTAGTTCTTGGTGCGCAGCCACTCGAGGTACTCGGCCAGCCGCGCCCCCATGCCGTGCGGGTCGGTGAGGTCGCCGAGCGGCGGCTTGGTCTTCCGCGTCCCGCGGCGCGGCATCAGCGGCCTCGAGCACCGGAAGCAACTAAAGGAAGAGCTGTGGGTACGTACGACGGCGCCGAGCTCGGGCTCCCGAGACGTGCGTTCTCAGGGCTCACTGCGCCCTCGGCGCCGTTCTCGTCGCTGCGACGCGCGCTTGCGTCGCTCTCGGCGGCTCGCGAGGTGGGCTCGTTGGGGGCTCGATGAGGGCTCGATGGGCCCTCGAAGTCGGCGCTCACCCCCTCGAAGTCGCCGTCGTACCGCTGCGGCGGCGCCTGGGGGAGCCGCTCGGGCTCGAGGAGCCCGACCAGGAAGGCGCTCCCGTCCTCGCCCTGGCCGTCGTAGAGAAGCTCGTAGACGAAGCTCTGGCCGCGCGCGCCGCGGTGGACGAGCACGTACTCGAGCGCCACGAGCCGCTCCACGTGCGCGCGCACCTGGAAGTCGCTCCAGCCCGTCCACGCGCGCACGTCGCGGCGCGTGAAGCGGTAGTCGGCGCGGTCGAGCCCGAGCTCGGCGCAGCGCTTGGCGACCAACTCGGCGACGAGGCCGAGGAGCCGCCGCGTCTGCGGCGGGAGCTCGTCGAGCGAGCGGCCGAGGACCTCGTGCGCGAGTCGGTTCGCGGTCGCGACGCCCAGCGCCTCCTGCGCCCGCTGCTCGTTGCGAACCCCTACGCCCGCGAGCTCACCTTCCTCGACCACCGGCGGATCACGAGCTCGAGGCTCTTCGCCGTCGCGGTCGTAGGCGAGGAGCACCCGCTCGGTGCCGTAGCGCCGGAAGGCCTTCCAGTGGTCGTCGGTGAAGCCCTCGACGCCGTAGCTCGCGGTCACGTTGCGGAAGCCCGCGCACCAGAAGGTCAGCGCGTCGAGCAGCGCCTCGCAGAGGATGATCTCGCGGTGCGCTTGCAGCGCCTCGACGTTCCAGACGCCGCGGTGCGGCCCCGGGAGGTAGAGGTGGAGCGGCGTCCCGGGGCGCAGGTTCGGCGTCACCTTGCGTCCGTAGAGCTCGGCGACGCGCCCTTCCTCGTCGAAGACCGGCACCACGAGCGAGCCGTTGAGGTGCTCGTGGCCGCTCTCGCGCAGGATCCCGAGCCGCTGGAGCCGCGAGCGAATCGCCTCGCCCTCCCTCCGGTTCTTCGCCGGGAGCCGGTAGGCGAGATTCCGGTTCGCGAAGCCGAGCTGGAAGCGCTCGATCGCTTCGGCGCTCTGGAGGCCTCGCTTCTCCAGGTACCCGAGCGCCTCGGGGCTCTCCTTCAAGGTCTCGTGGTAGAAGCGCACGACCTGGCGCAAGAGCTGCTCGTCCTCGACGTCGCGCTCGAGCAGGCGCGGGAGCTTCGGCACCGTCGAGACCTTCACCGGCCGGGAAGAGGCGGCTAAAGGAAGGTCCTCGCGGAGCAGCTCGACGGCGTGACGGAAGGAGACGCCCTCGGCCCGCATCACCCAGTCGATCACCGAGCCGCCCGCCTGGCAGGCGCCGAGGCAGTGCCAGAGGTTCTTGGTCGGCGTGATGACCAGGCTCGGCTCGCGGTCCTCGTGGAAGGGGCACAGGCCCAGGAGGTCGGCGCCGTGGCGCTGGAGGCGGATCCCCCGCGCCTCGGCCAGGCGCTCGAGCGAGACCTCGCGCTTGAGACGCTCGATCTCCTCCGCCGGGATGCGCGCCATCGGACCCCTCCCCCGGCCAAACCCTGTCAAGTCCAAAATGACGGGCTGCGTGACTTTTCGAGGTGGCCGAATGCCGTCCTCTCGTATACATGTCTCCTATTCACAAGGCGAGCCGCTTCTCGGGGAGGTCCGGTCGTGGCGGAAGTCGCCTTTACACTCGGCGCTGCGATGCCGAGGAAGGTGCACGCCGGATCCGCCTTCGGAGAGCGCCTGGCCGAGCTGCGCGCCGAGCGCGGCATCACCCAGGGCCAGCTCGCCGAGGCCATCGGCTCGAGCCAGCGGGCGATCTCCCACTACGAGACCGTGGCCGAGTTCCCGCCGGCCAGCGTGGTGATCCAACTCGCCGAAGCTCTCAAGGTCACCACTGACGAGCTCCTCGGCGTAAAGCCGATCCGCGCGGCTCGTGCGGCAGAGGATCCCGAGGCTCGGCGCCTGTGGAAGAAGTTCCAGCAGGTCCTCTCGCTCCCCGAGAAGGACCGCCGCGCCGTGATCCGGCTCGTCAACTCGCTGGTGGAAGCAAAACGCCGCTCAGTCCGCGGCTAGAACGTCTCGCCCGCCTCGAGGAAGCTCACGTTGGTGAAGCCCTCCTTCTCGACGAGCTCCTTGATGGCGTCGGTGCAGAGAACCCAGCCCGGGAACTCGTGCGTTCGGAAGATCGCGGTCCCTGCGAGGGCATCCTCCTCAACGTAGAGCCCCAGGCCTCGGCTCCGCGGGATGTGCGTCTTCACGGATTCGCGCCGCTCCTTGTCCCAGCCCGTCTCCCACCTCTCGATCCCATCGACGGCGTACTGCTGGCGACTACAGGTCCTGCATTGCTTCACCAGCCACACGCTCGACCTCTCGCGGTCGAGGTGCACCTGCTGCGTGACCCAGAGGTCGTACAGCGGCGGCCCCTCGTACGGGAGCCACACGCGCGGCTTGCCGCGGCGCGAGCCGCTCGGGCGCTTCAGATTCGGCTCCTGAACCATCTCGACGGGCCCGGCCTCGAAGCCGCCAAAGCTCTTGAGAGCCTTGACGACCTGCTCCGTGATCGCGATGTCGCTGCCGAATCCGGGCCAGGTGAAATCACCGACCAGGGCCGAGCCCGGCTCCCATTCGAGAACGAGCGGTTGGATGCGCTCCTGGCTCGAGGCGCCACACTCGGAGCACAGTCCGCTGCTCGGCGACCAAGAGCCACGGCGAGACGCTCGAGCGAATCGGTCGTCGCCGGGATCGGCGAGCCTCCAGACCCTCATGGCCGGTAGCCCTCCAGTCCGAACTGCTTCACCAGGTCGTCCCGGATGCGCAGCACGTCGTCGACCGTCGGATTCCTCCCGAGCTCGCCGAGGCGTTGCTTGAAGGCCTCGTTGTACGCGCCGCCTCCCGGTCCCCGGTGGATCGACTCGTGGACATCCTTCGGGATCGACCAGCGATTTGGTGCGCCCGCACGACCTCGCACCAACGGATTCTTCGCCACGTCGTCGGGAAGCTGCTTCAAGATCTCGCGTGGCACCGTGTGGTGCCGGTGCATCTGCGCTGCCGCCCTTGCGGCATCGACGATCTCGTCCCCGTACCTTACCACCTTCCCCGCGGCGGCCAGGTCGCCGAGCACCGGAACCGACGCCGCGAGGCTCCACCCAGCATCCCTCCATTTGCCACGAAGGGCGGAGATGCCCGCGTTCAACAGATCCGGCCCGGCGCCGACCCCGGGGATGGCACCCAGGACGCCCAGCGTCGCCTGGATGCGGTCGATGGTGTCCGCAGGCTTGGCGGAGCCGCCATCGAGGTCCGCGAACTGCCGCGGCTGTGCCCCCCAGCTCGGGTCCCAGATCGCGGCGATGTCGCCGGGCGCGCTCAGCACCGGATCGAGGAACGTGCTGTAGAACGGATCGAAGACGTTCTCGCTCAGGAACGAGCCCTCGGCGAAGAAACCGGGGAGCGTGTCCGTGAAGAACGACGGAAACAGCCCGAAGAAGTCCGTGAGACCGCCCCAGAGGCCCCAGATGTCGAAGTTCCCGGTCGGGTCGATCCGGTTCGTGGGGCTGTTCCGCACGTAGCTGTAGCGGTTGAGGCTCTGCGGATCGAAGGGCTCGGGCACGAGCGCGTCGGGCTGGAGGAAGCGGCCGAGCGAGGGGTCGTAGAAGCGCGCCCCGTAGTCGTAGATGCCGACCGACGAGATCAGGCGCTGGCCCGTGAAGCCGAACTCCGGGATCGCCGACGAGCCCGGCGCGGCCTCGCCGTACGGCTTGTACGAGGCGCGGCTGACGACCGCCCCCGCTTGGTCGGTCGTGATCAGCGAGCTCCCGAGGACGTCGGCGTGGTAGTACACGACCGAGCCCGGGAAGCTGGCGTGGGCCGGGGCACCCGCGCGGGGCGACAGCGGCGTGGGCACGGAGGTGAACGCGAACACGCTCACCCCGAGCGCCAGCGCGACGGCGGCCCGCGCGCGCGTACCGCGCGGGCGCCGCCCCACGAGCCAGATCGCGCACCAGGCGAGGTAGGTCGCCAGCATGGTGGCGAGAAGGCCCAGGAGCGCGCCCGGGCCCCCGTCGAGCGCGGGTGCCGCCGGTACGACGCTCCCGCAGCCACCCGAGGGTGCCGGCGTGTACGGCTCCTCGTGGGTCGCGATGGTGAGCCCGCCGAGCTGCACCTGGATGCGCGCCACGCCACCCGTCTTGTTCCACTCGAAGTCGGGCGCGAGCAGGAAGCGCTCGGGGCTCGAGCCGCCCGCGATCTTGGCGAGCCGGCCGGTCCCGTCGTACGTGAAGGAGGCCTGCGTGGCACCGCCGACTTTCACCGCCGAGAGCTGGCCGAGGTCGTTGTATTGATATTCGCGCGCGCCGAGGAACCGCAGGTTGCCGGCCGCGTCATAGACGACCGATTGGCCGGCGACGGCGGTCGGCGCGTGCGGCCGCACCACCCCGCTGCCGGGCGCCGGGTAGACGAGCGGCTTCCCCCCGGCGTTGGTGCAGTCGGCCGCGCTGCTGCCCGGCGCGATCGGCGCCGGGGCGTCCTTGCAGTCGAGATTGCCGATCAGGTCGTACCGGTAGTACAGGTTGGTCTGCGCCTGACCCGCGCCGAACGGACCCTGGGCACGGATCAGGCGATCGCGGTCGTCGTACTCGTAGGTGCGGCCGAGCGAAGGCGCGCGAAGGTCGTTCACGTCCTCTACCCGGTCGCCGGCGTCGTAGTCGTAATCCAGGGATTCGAGGAGGCCGGACGCGTTCGCGACGGTCAGCGTCTCGAGGTGGGTCGCAGTGAACGTGAGCGTCGTCGCAACCCCGTTCTCGGCCGTCCAGCTCCTGAGCCGCCCCTGCGCGTCCCAGGTGATCCCGGATGCGTAGTCCTGGGTGCCCGATCGAAGCGCCGTGAGATAGCCCTTGGCATCGCGAACCCACGTGACCGTCCGGCGAGGCGAGCCCGGGTAGTTCCGGCTCTGGATCTCACCCGACTTCGTGTAGGACGTCAGGAAGTCGTGCCGGAAGCCCCCGGCGACGTATCTCTCCTCGAGGGGTCTCTTCAGCAGGTCGTAGCTGCCCGCGAAGTACGAGCCGGCGCGGTCCGAGCGCCGATAGAGCAGGCCCGCGCCGTTTGCAGCCTGGTCGTACGTCCATGCGACGTCGTTCGTCGCCGCGCCGTTGATCCGCTGCGTCAGCGGCCGATCGAGCGCGTCGTAGCTCCACTCCACGAAGTCGAGATTGGCGTCCTGCCGGCGGATCATGTTGCCGTTCGCGTCGTACTCGAACGTCGTGAGGCCCGAGTCCGGGTCGTCGATCGAGCGGCGCAGACCGAGCTTGTCGTACCCGACGAGCGTCTCGTTCTCGTGGTCGTCCACCACCGACACGAGGAGATCGCGAGCGTCGTACTCGTAGGTGGTGATGGTGGTGCCCTGCGACGACAGCTCCTGCACCTCTCGCACCCGGCCGAACGTGTCGACGAGCCGCCGCTGCCGCTTCTGGTTGGCGTCCGTCGAGGTCACCCAGCCCGCGTCGTACTCGAAGGTCTCGACGAACTGAGTGCCATCCAGGCTCTTGCGCTTCGGGCGGTCCAGGAAGTCGTACTCGTAGACGTAGCTCGAGCCCGGTCCCTGGCCCAGGAAGTAGGGGACCGTCTCCTGCTCGACGCGGCCCATCGCGTCGTAGAACGTGTCCGAGACGATGGTCTCGCCCTGGGGCCCGTCGCCCTCGATCCGGTACGCGCGGCCGAGACCGTCGATGAAGGTGACGGTGCGCGCCTCCTGCAACGGCGACACCAGCCGCAGATCTTCGCGACGGACGCCCAGGATCGGATCGTCGTGATGCACCCGACGCAGCCGCGCGAGCTGCCCGGGGGCCTGCTCGTAGACGAGCCGCCCGAACGCGTCGTAGCACCGCAGCCAGCGCGGCGGCGGGGTCGTCGTGCTGGCGAGCTCGTTCGGCCCCCGCTCGACGTGGACCAGCCCGGCGGCGGGCGAATGATTGGAGACCGCTCCAGGCGTGATGCCGGCGCAGGCGGGGTCGGGAGCGTAGCTGTACTCCGTCCGGTGTCCGAGCGGGTTCACGACGGCGATGGGAAGCGCGTGGAACTGCGGGTCGAACTCGATCGTTGTGGTGCCCCCTCCCTGCCCTGCGTGGAAGCGCGGGCTCGTGATGCTGGTGCGGTTCCCGTAGCCGTCGTAGCCATAAGTGGTCGTGGGATCCGGCTTCCCCGCTTCGCCGAGAACGTCGATGCGCTTGGTGAGGTTGCCTCTCGTCGGAGGCGTCATCAGACCCGTCTCGCCGTCGTAGAACAGCTGCGTCTCGCGCACCACCGTTCCGGCGCCCGGTGCGCTTCCTTCGCGCACCCGCTGGACGGCGATTCTGTCCACGAGGTAGCTGGACGAATTCGGGTTGTAGACGAGCTCGTAGGTGCGGTTGTCGGTGGCATCTACGTCGCTTCCGAACAGCGTCGTCTCCCCGAACTCGGTGACGGCCGTCAAGTTGCCGTGGACGATCGGTCCGCCGCCGTCGTACTCGTACGTAGTCTTCGAGAGCCGCGGATACGAGTCGGCTCGGATCACCTGTCGGGGGAGGACGCGGAAGGGAGGACCATCGGTATCGCTCGTGTAGCCGAACGCCCCCGCGTCGATGATCGCGCCCGCCGAGTCCTTCGTGGTGAAGCCCGAGATCAAGCCCGCGTTGTGCTCGTCCTGCAGGAACGTCGTCGTGGTGGCCCGCTGGTCGCTCCGGATGGTCGTGACCTGCCCGAACCCGCGAAATTCCCGCTCCGCTGGGTCGTACCTCCCGTCCTGGTACTCGAACATCGTGGTCGAGACGACGCCGTTGCCGTCGTCGACGGCGATGGAGCTGACCACGGGGACGACGGCCGGCAGATCCGGGACGGCGTCCGTGCCGGTGTTGTCGAAGGCCGTGGACGGCGTGTACTCGACGGTCGTCGTGCCGCCCATCGGGTTCTGGACGCCGGTGAGGAGATCGGGAACCGACCCGTTGTTGAGGAACACCCGGCGCTCGCTGCCCCGTCCCTCGACGACGTCGACCATGCCGTCGCCGTTCACGTCGATGAGCCTGATCCCGCGATCTTGTCCGTTCGCGTTCTGGAAGTTTCCGGGAACGGCGGGCATGGCCCAGGCCGGGGCGACCCTCCAGACCCCGGTTTCCGAGGTGGGGTCGACGGCATCGCCGTCGTTCAGATACGTCTCCCGGAGGTTGCCGCCCTCCGGTTGGGACCGCGCCACGACGAAGTCGACCCGACCGTCGCCGTTCACGTCTGCGAATCGGCCCCCCAGGTCTTTCGCGTACTCGTCCGTGTTGTCGATCTTGTAGAGCTCGCGCGGAGGCGCCCACGCGTCGTCGCGGATGAAGCTGCGCCTGCCGTCGTTCACGTACGCAGCCTCCACGAGGTCGCCCGAGATCTCGTAGCTCGAGACCGCGTCTGCGAGCCCATCCGCGTTCACGTCGAGCACCTCGTTGCCCAGCTCGAGGTGTCGCTTGACGATCCAGTACGTACCGGTGAAGCCCGTGATCGTGTCCCGCCGGAGAAAGGCGCGGCTGTGGAAGAGATGATCCGCACACTCGGGATCCGAGTGCGGATCGCACAGCTGCCAGTCCGGCGTCGAGATGTAGGGCGCGCTCGCGCAAGCCGGGTGCTGGCCGCCGGGCGACGCAGGAATGGTGAGCGTACCGATGGTGAGGGGCGGCAGCTCGAAGGTGAGCTCCCCTAGGTTCCGCATGACGTGGCTGGCTGCGATCGTCGGCACCGGCGCGCGGGTGGCAGTGAAGGACCCCCCGATGCACTGCGTGTTGGCCTGGTTGTGGACCGAGCGCGTCCCGCGGACGATCCACTCCGGAAGCCCGTCGCCGTCGAGATCGCCGAACCGCGACGTGCCCCCCAGCGTGATCGGCGAGGACCCGGAGAAGGCCAGCAGACCCAGCGAGCCTTCGCGCGCGGCCGGGTGGGTCGCGTAGTCCAACGGCTCGCTCGGCTCCGGCAGCGGACCCGTCTCGATCCAGCCATTCTCGGAGCTCTGCCAGAACGGCGCGGTGTACTCGAGGTCCACCATCACCAACGGCGCAGCGCTTGATTTGTCGTCCAGCATGGTGACGCCGTCGTCACCGCCCTCGCCGTTCGGATTCAGGAAGATGGTGCTCTGCAGGAGGTCGACGCGCCCGTCGCCGGTGACATCGATCGGAACCTTGCCGCTTCCCCAGTTCCTGTCGGCGATCTTCATGGCGAAGAACGGGCCGAGGTCGCGCTTCACGTTTCCGCCGATCACGACCACCGGAAGCTCCCACGGGGCGCCGGCCTTCGTCGCCGACCACCCGTTTCCGAGGTTCAGGTAGACGCCGCTGGTGGGCGTCAGCGCCTGGGCGCTGCAACCGTTCTGGTTCGGGTTGCACGCGTCGAGATTCGCGAAGGCCTTGATCAGGTCGGGCAGGCCGTCTCCATCGACGTCCGCGATACGCACGCCTTCGTCGTCGTTGTTGGCCGTGACGAGCGGAAGGCCGGACGGCCAGCTCCAGCTCGCTTGGGTCCAACCCGTGGTGCCGGCGGTGACGTTGGACGTGTAGGTGAAGCGGGTCACGAACGGAGACGCGACTTCCTGCGTACCGCGCATCTCCACTTCGGAAAGCAGGCTCCGGAAGGAGTCCGGGCTCTCGATGTAGCGCAGCAGGTAGCTCCGCACGGCCTGCCCGCCGGCCCGCACCGAGATCCGGCTCGCGCGAAGGTTCATGCGCCGCTCGAACCCGGCCAGGTAGCTCCCCGACGCATCGGGCCGGAACTCCAGATCGAACGCCACGACCCGGTCGCTGCCGGCGCTCCCGACCACTTCGCCGGTCGGCGTGACACGTTGGCCGTAGCGGATCTCGGCGGGGTACGCGGTTCCGGGCTCCAGCCGGAAATACGTCACCGTGTACGCATTGCCGTTGCGGTCGACGACGGAATCGAGCAGCCATTCGAACGTCCCGAGGGGTCCCTCGATCCGAGAGTTCCCGGTCGTTCCGAACCGAAGCTGGGTCCCGTCTTTCTGCGTGACCGTCCAGGAGTCGGCCAGCCTCACGACGCGCATGAAGTTGTCGCGCCGCGTCCGGTATCCCAGCCCGCCTCCTTCGAACTGGACGGGGTACAGCTCCTGGCCTGCGAACGCGAAGAGGTCGTCGCTCGTGTACGTCGGCGTTCCGCGCTTCAGGGACCGCGAGATCGAAGGCAGCGCCAGCGTCCAGCCCGCTCCGACCCAGGAGTCGCGCGGGCCGGCGCTCGAGTAGCGGAGGAAGAGCTCGGGCGTGAGCCCGCCGGGACCCGGCGGCAGGAGGATCGGAATCGTGTAACCGGCCGCGCCGGTGAAGGGATCCGCGCTGACGGAGGGAGGGGCAGGGCTCCCGCCCAGCCCGCGGTCCATGGCGAGCGTGGAGGAGTCCGTGGGTGCCGCGCCGCTCTCCACGCCGGGAAGTACGACGAGCTGCACGACGAGCAGGGCCGAGACGACTCGACGGAAGCAGCCCGCCGTTGAACGGCGTTCGGTTCTCCCCGCGTGCCATCGATCGACGAAGCCGAACGAACACGAATCCGCTCCATGACGCGCCGCCGTCATCGCCCCTCCTCCGAGCTGCGCCGGCCCGGTAGCAAGCGGCATGCCGCGCGAACGCCGCGTCGTCGCACCCGCGGAGCGGCTCGCGCGCCCAGGTGCGGCGGAAATCGCCGCCGAGGAGGCGGATCTTCGCCTGCGCCGGACAGGGCGGCGGAACGCCTGTCCGGGGCTCGGCTACACCGCCGTCCAGCCCCCGTCCACCGCGAGCACCTGCCCCGTCACGAAGCTCGACGCGTCGGAGGCGAGGAAGAGGAGCGCCCCGTCGAGCTCGGGGAGCTCGCCGGGGCGGCCCATCGGGGTGTGGCGCCGCATCCAGGTCCGGGAGCGCTCGTCGGCGAACATGTCGGCGGTCATCTCGGTGGGAAACCAGCCCGGGGCGAGCGCGTTCACGCGCACGCCGCGCCGGGCCCACTGCGCGGCGAGCTCGCGCGTCAGGTTCACGACGCCGCCCTTCGCTGCCGCGTAGCCGAGCTGGCGCACCTGGCCGCTCCCGACGAGGCCGAGGATCGAGGCGACGTTCACGATGCTGCCGCGCCCCGCCTCGAGCATCGCGCGGCCGAGGCGCTGCGCGCACAGGAAGACGCCCGTCAGGTTCACGTCGATCTGGCGCTGCCACTCCGGAAGCGTCTGCTCCTCGGCCGGGACGATCTGCGTGAAGCCGGCGTTGTTCACGAGGACGTCGACGCGCCCGAACGCGTCCAGGGTGGCTCCGACGAGCGCGTCGACCTCGGCCTCGCGCGCGACGTCGCAGGGCACCGCGACGGCGCGCGCGCCGGCCTCGCGCAGCGAGGCGGCGAGCGCCTCCAGGCGATCGCGCCGGCGCGCGGCGACGACCACGCCCGCGCCCGCCGCGGCGAGGCAGCGCGCGAACGACGCCCCCATCCCGGACGACGCGCCGGTCACGACGGCGACGCGGCCGTCGAGGCGGAAGGCGCGCGTCGGGTCGCCGGCGGGGCGCGGTGCGTCGCGCTCGGTCACGGTTCACCCACAACGCGTGCGGCGGCGAGCCTGCCTCACCGCGCGGCCGCGGACGCGAGCCCGCAGTAGAGCCCCGCGTGGTAGAGGAGCGGCGCGCCCCCGCGCACCTCCGCGGCCTCCACCTGCCCGACGTAGATCACGTGGTCGCCCGCGTCGTGGGCGGCGACCACGCGGCAGTCGAGCGCGGCCACCGTGCCTTCGAGGAGCGGCGAGCCCGTCGCGCCGCGGCGCCAGCGCACGCCCTCGAAACGGCGGTCCTCGTCCTTCTTGGACGCGAACCGGTTCGACAGCGCCTCCTGCCCCGCGGCCAGGATGTTGACCGCGAAGGCGCCGCCGGCCTCGATCACCTCCAGGGTGTGAGAGGTCTTGTCGGCGCACACGAGGACGAGGGGCGGCGCCAGCGAGACGCTCGTGAAGGCGGACACGGTCATCCCGTGGATCCGGTCGCTCGCGGCGGCGGTCACGATCGCGACCCCGCTCGCCCAGCGCGAGAGGGCCGCCCTGAAGTCCTCGGGGCTCACGGGCATCGGGGTCCTCCGCGAGGGCGGGAGAATAGAGCGGCCCCCTGCCCCGTCCAACGAATGCCCGCGCGCGCCGCGCGGGCGCGCGCCGCCGGGCGCCGAGCGCCGGGCGCGCCGCGGCGCGAGCGTGTAGGCTAGATCGATGCCGTTCGGCGGGCCGCGTGCAGGCCCGCGAGAGAGACAGGAGAGCGCCACCGATGTCGCACTGGACCGCTTCGATCCGACTGGCCGCTGCCCTCGCCTGCGCACTCGCCGTCCTCACGACCGGCGCGGCGGCGTCCGCGCAGGGCGGCGAGAAGACGACGCAGACCGAGGCCCGCTGGCTGGCCTACGACCCGGCCGCGAAGACCGTGAAGGTGAAGGTCGACAAGAGCAAGGGGCCGAACAAGGACAAGCTCAAGCGGAACGAGGAGGTCACGTTCCGCGTGATCCCCGAGGGCAGCGTCCTGACCCGCACCTCGGTCGCCATCAACGGCGTGAAGGGCGAGCTCACCGACATCCAGGAAGGGAAGCGGGTCAACGTCTACTGGCTACCGGACCCCGAGAACCCTTCGGGCTACTTCGCGCGCAAGATCGACGTCACGCTGAGCGAGGAAGAGCTCAACCGCCGCTACCCCGACCAGCAGTAGCCCGGCCCGCGTTCCCGCCCGGCGGCGCCACGAGGAGGAGCGCGAGGTCGAGCGCGTTCGTGCGCGTGGGCCCCGTGCGGACGAGGCCGCCCTCCGAGGCGAAGAACGCGTACGCGTCGTTGCGCGCGAGCGCGTCCGCCGCGTCGAGCCCTCGCGCCCGGGCGCGCCGCACGGTCTCGCCGTCGGCGAACGCGCCCGCCGCGTCCGTGGGCCCGTCGCTCCCGTCGGTGCCGGCGGCGAGGAGCGTCGTGCCCTCGCAGCCCTCGAGCCCGAGGGCCGCGGCGAGGGCCAGCTCCTGACAGCGGCCGCCGCGGCCGGGGCCGCGCACCGTGACCGTCGTCTCGCCCGCCGACGCCACGAGGACGGGCGCGTCCGCGAGCACGGCGCGCGCGAGGGCGGCGAGGCGGGCGCCCGCGACGCGCGCCTCGCCCCGGAGCGCCGCGCTCGCGACCACCGTGCGCACGCCTTCGGCGCGCGCGGCCTCGCACGCCGCCGCGAGCGCGTCGCGGCTCGAGGCGAGGACGCGGTAGGCGACGCGCGCGAGCGCGGGGTCGCCGGGCTTGGCGCTCTCCTCGCGCTCGCCGCGCGCGCCGGCCTCGAGGTGCGCCACCACCGCCCCGGGGACGCGCGCGCGCGCGCCGCGGCGATCCAGGACGGCGAGCGCGTCGGCGAAGCGCGTCGGGTCGGCGCTGCACGGGCCCGACGCGATCACGGCGGGGTCGTCGCCGAGGACGTCCGAGAGCGCGAGCACGACGACGCGGGCCGCCCGCGTCGCGCGCGCGAGGCGGCCGCCGGAGACGGCCGTCAGGTGCTTTCGAACGGCGTTCAGCTCTTCGATCGGAGCCCCCGCCGTGAGGAGCGCCTCGGTCGTGCGCCGCACGTCCGGGAGCGAGAGGCCGGGGAGCGGCGCGGAGAGGAGCGCGGACGCCCCGCCCGAGAGGAGGACGAGAAGCCAGTCGTCCGGCCCCGCGGCGGCGGCGGCGGCGAGCGCCGCCGCGCCCGCGGCGGCCGAGCGCGCGTCGGGGACGGGATGCGCGGCGCTCCGCAGCGCGAGGCGCTCGACGGGGAGCTCGTGCCCGTCCTTCGTGACGGCGAGGCCGCCCGCGATGCGCGCGCCGGCCACCTCCTCGAGGGCGCGCGCCATCGCGGCGGCGGCCTTCCCCGCGGCGACGACGTGGAGCGCCGCGTGCGCGGGAAGCCGCTGGTCCGCGAGCCAGAGGACGTCGCCCTCGCGACGCAGCGCGCGCCGCAGCGCCGCGTCGGCCGCGACGCGCGCGAGCGCCGCGTCGAAGCAGCGCGCGAGGAGCGCGCGGCGCGCCGGCGGCGTCACTCGCGCGCCGGCGCGGGCGCCTCCGCGTCGAGGTCCGGGGCGCCCTCGCCTTCCGGCGGCGGGGCCTCCTCCTCGCGTTGCGCGGGCGGCGCGCTCTCGACGTCGGGGAGGCCGTCGCCCGCCTCGCCTCGCTCGGCTCCGGCGGCCGCCCGGGCGTCGGCGGCCGGACGGGACGCGGCGTCCGGCGTCCGCTCCGCGCCCGCCTCGGCGCCGGCGGGCTGCGCGAGGGGCGCCGTCGGGCTCGGGACGACGCGCACCTCGATGCGGCGGTTCTGCGCGCGCCCCTCCGCGGTCTCGTTGCTCACGAGCGGGCGGGTCGGGCCGAACGACACCGCCTCCAGGAGCTTCGGATCGAGGCCGGACTCCTCGAGCACCCGCACGACGGCGGCGGCGCGCGCGCCGGCGAGCTCCCAGTTCGTCGGGTAGCGCTGCGCGAGGGCGCCAAGGATCGGGCGGTCGTCGGTGTGGCCGTGCACCTCGACGAGGCCGTCGCGGCCGCGGATCCGGTCGGCGATCTCGGCGACCGCACGGCGGCCGTTCGCCGAGAGCTCGGCCGAGCCGGGCGGAAAGAGGACGTCCTGGGGCAGCCGGAACGAGAGCCCCTCGGTGAGCTGCTCGATGCGCGCCTGGCCGGCGGCGACGTCCGCCTCGAGCTCGTCGACGAGGGCGTCGTAGGTGCTGCGCAGCTCGCGCAGCGCCTTGTCGCGCACGGCGAGCTCGGTCTGCAGGCTCTCGCGCGCGTCGCGCAGGTCCTCGATCTCGGCGAGGAGCTGGTCGCGCTCGGCCTCGAGCGCGTCGATCGAGCGCGCCTGCGCGCGCGTCTCCTCCTCGCGCTCGGCGAGCTCGGCGCGCAGCGACTCCACGGCGCGGTCGTGCGCGCCCTGGGACACGCACGCGGCGGCGAGCAGCGCGAGCGCGAGGAGCGCGGGGGCCGCCGGATTCGCGGCGGCGCCGCTACGCCTGCGGGACGAGCGCCCGGTCGAGGACGTCGTCGACGGTACCGACATAGTCGAGCTCCAGACCCTTGAGGAGCTCCGCCGGGATCTCGACCACGTCCCGCCGGTTCTGCTCGGGCAGGAGCACGCGCCGGATGCCCGCCCGCTTCGCGGCGAGGAGCTTCTCCTTGATGCCGCCTACCGGTAGCACCTTTCCGCGCAGCGTGATCTCGCCGGTCATCGCGACGTCCGGCGGCGCGGGTCTTCCGGTGAGGAGCGAGGCGAGCGACGTCACCATCGCGACCCCGGCCGAAGGCCCGTCCTTCGGCACCGCGCCCGCCGGGACGTGGAGGTGGAGGTCGGAGCGCTCGAGCAGCTCGCGATCGAGCCGGAGCGCGTCGGCGCGCGCGCGCAGCCAGGTCCGCGCCGCCTCCGCCGACTCGCGCATCACGTCGCCGAGCGAGCCGGTGAGCCGGAGCTGGCCCTTCCCGGGCATGCGCGTCGACTCGATGAAGAGGATGTCGCCGCCGGCCGGCGTCCAGGCGAGGCCCACGGCGACGCCCGGCGCGCCCGCCCGCTCCGCGAGCTCGGGCTCGAAGCGCACGGGGCCGAGCAGCTCGGGGAGCTGCTCCGGCTCGATCCGGATCGGGCCCTGGGCGCCGCCCTCCGCGACGCGGAGCGCGGTCTTCCGGCACAGCGCCCCGATCTCGCGCTCGAGGTTGCGGACGCCCGCCTCGCGCGTGTAGCTCCGGATCAGCCCGCGCAGCGTCTCGTCGGGCACCTCGAGGCCCACCTGCGCGACGCCGTTGGCCTCGCGCTGGCGCGGGAGCAGGAACTTGCGCGCGATCTGGACCTTGTCCTCCTCGGTGTAGCCGGGGAGCTCGAGCACCTCCATGCGGTCGCGCAGCGCGGGCGGGACGGTGTCCATCACGTTGGCGGTGGCGATGAAGAGCACCTGCGAGAGGTCGAACGGCACCTCGAGGTAGTGGTCGCTGAACGTCGAGTTCTGCTCCGGGTCGAGCACCTCGAGGAGCGCCGACGAAGGGTCCCCGCGGAAGTCGGCGCCCACCTTGTCCACCTCGTCGAGGAGGAAGACCGGGTTGCGCGTCCCCGCGCGGCGCAGTCCCTGGACGATGCGTCCCGGGAGCGCGCCGACGTAGGTGCGGCGGTGGCCGCGGATCTCGGCCTCGTCGCGCACGCCGCCGAGCGAGACGCGCACGAACCGGCGCCCGAGCGCGCGCGCGATCGAGCGGCCGAGCGAGGTCTTGCCCGTCCCGGGCGGGCCCTGGAAGCACAGGATCGGGCCGCGCAGGTCGCGCTTCAGCGACAGCACCGCGATGTACTCGACGATGCGGTCCTTCACCTTCTCGAGGTCCCAGTGGTCCTCGTCGAGCACCGCGCGGGCCCGGCGCACGTCGAGGTCGTCCGCACTCGCCTTGCTCCAGGGCAGGTCCGCCATCCACTCGAGGTACGTGCGGATCACCGCGTGCTCGGCGGCCGCGGGCGGGGTCTGTGCGAGGCGCTCGAGCTCGCGCTGCGCCTGCTTCAGCGCCTCCTCCGGGAGCCCCGCCTCCTCGATGCGCGCGCGCAGCTGCGCCGTCTCGGCCTCCGGCTCCTCCACCTCGCCGAGCTCGCGCCGGATCTGGTCCAGCTGCTGGCGCAGCATGTAGTCGCGCTGGGTCTTCCCCATCTCGCTCTGGACCTTGTCCCGGATCTCGCTCTCGACCTGGAGCGCCTCGCGCGCGCGGCGCACCTCGTCGAGCACGCGGCGCAGCCGCACGACGATGTCCGTCTCCTCGAGCAGCCGCTGGCGGCCCTCGACGTCGAGCTCGAGGTTCGAGGCGGCGAGGTCCGCGAGGCGGGAGGGGTCCTCGATGTTCTGCGCGAGCACCTGGAGCTCGTCCGAGAGCCGGGGGCTCTCGGCGACGAGGCTGACGAACTGGTCGCGCACGTTGCGCGACAGCGCGGCGGCCTCGACGGAGCCCGCGTCGCCGCGATCGGGGAGCGCCGTCACGCGCGCGCGGAGGTACGGCTCCTCGGCGACGAACTCGTCGGCCCGCGCCCGCGTCACGCCCTGGACGACGAGCCGGTAGGACTCGTCGGGGAACTTCAGCATCTTCGCGATGCGGAGCACCGTGCCGACGCGGTAGACGTCGTCCGCGCGCGGGCTGCCCTCGACGTCGCCGCGCACCGCGACGGCGAGCATCAGGCGGTCGGGCGAGACGAGGACGGCGTCGATCACCCGCTTCGAGCGCTCGGTATTCACCAGGAGCGGCGAGAGCAGGAACGGGAACAGCACGGTGTTCTTGAGCGGGAGGACGGGCAGCTCGCCGGGCAGCTGCGGCGTCTCGCGCTCCTCGCCGGCCCCGATCCCGACGGCGACCTGCTCGCCGTGCTCCGGGCGCTCCTCGCGCGTCTCGACGTCTTCGTTGGGCTCGTCCATGCCTCGTCCGGCGCTCAGCCGCTCACGTCGATGCGGCGCCGCGCGGGCTCGCGCTTCGGCAGCTCGACGGTGAGGAAGCCGTCTTCGAGGTGGGCCTGCACGCGCTCGCGGTCGAACGGGATCGCGATGCGGATGCTGCGCTCGAAGCGCCCGAACGCGATCTCCATCCGGTGCAGGCGGACGACGTCGCCCGCGCCGCGGGGCACGGGGCGCGAGCCCTGGATGCGCAGGGTCTCGCCGTCGACGGTGACCTTCACGTCCTGGCTGCGCACGCCGCCGAGCTCGACGCGCACCCAGATCGCCTTCTCGGTCTCGAAGACGTCCAGCGCGGGGCGCCAGCGCCCGCCCGGCGTCCACTCGGAGAGCTCTCCGAAGAGCTCGCTCGGGTCCCTGGGAGGTCGTTCCAACGGCTGGTGGAGCGCTCAGTTCGAGCGGCCCTTCTCCTCGGTGAACTCGGCGTCGATGACGTCGTCGTCCCGCTTCGGCGCGGCGCCGGCGCCCGCCTCGCCCGCCGGGGATGCACCCGCACCCTCGGCCTTGTACAGGAGCTCGGCCACGCGGTGGGTCGCCTGCTCGACGCGCTGGCGCGCCGCGTCGATGCGCGCCGCGTCGTCGCTCTCGAGCTCCTGGCGCGCCTGCACCAGCTCGTCCTGGACCTGCTTGCGCGCATCCTCCGGCAGCTTCTCGCCGGAGTCGCGCAGCATCTTCTCCGCCGCGTAGATCAGGTTGTCGAGCTGGTTGCGCTTCTCGATGCGCTCGCGCCGGCTGCGATCCTCGGCCGCGTGGGCCTCGGCGTCGCGCACCATCCGCTCGATCTCGCCCTTCGAGAGGCCGCCCGAGCCCTCGATCCGGATCGACTGCTCCTTCCCGGTCGCGTTGTCCTTCGCGCCCACGGAGAGGATGCCGTTCGCGTCGATGTCGAAGGTGACCTCGATCTGCGGCACGCCGCGCGGGGCGGGCGGGATCCCGTCCAGGATGAACTTCCCGATCTCGCGGTTGTCGGCCGCCATCTCGCGCTCGCCCTGGAGCACGCGGATCTCCACCTGCGGCTGGCTGTCCGCCGCGGTCGAGAACACCTGGCTGCGCTTCGTCGGGATCGTCGTGTTGCGCTCGATGAGCCGCGTCATCACGCCGCCCAGGGTCTCGATGCCGAGCGAGAGCGGGGTCACGTCGAGGAGGAGGACGTCCTTCACGTCGCCCGCGAGGACGCCGCCCTGGATCGCCGCGCCGACCGCCACGACCTCGTCCGGGTTCACGCTCTTGTTCGGCTCCTTGCCGAACAGCTCCTTCACCTTCTGCTGCACGAGCGGGATGCGCGTGGAGCCGCCGACGAGGACGACCTCGTCGATGTCCGACGGCCGCAGGCCGGCGTCCGCGAGCGCCTTGCGGCAGGGCTCGAGCGTGCGCTCGACCAGGTCGCCGACGAGCTGCTCGAGCTTGGCCCGCGACAGCTTCAGGTTCATGTGCTTCGGGCCGCTCTGGTCGGCCGTGATGTAGGGCAGGTTCACGTCCGTGCTCTGCGAGGAGGAGAGCTCGATCTTCGCCTTCTCCGCGGCCTCCCGCAGGCGCTGCATCGCCATCGGGTCCTTGGTGAGGTCGATGCCCTGGTCCTTGCGGAACTCCGCGACGAGGTAGTCGATCACGCGCTGGTCGAGGTTGTCGCCGCCGAGGTGGGTGTCGCCGTTCGTGGCCTTCACCTCGACCACGTTCTCGCCCACCTCGAGGATCGAGATGTCGAACGTGCCGCCGCCGAAGTCGTAGACGGCGATCTTCTCGTCCTTCTTCTTGTCGAGGCCGTACGCGAGCGCCGCCGCCGTGGGCTCGTTGATGATGCGCTTCACGTCGAGCCCGGCGATCTTGCCGGCGTCCTTCGTCGCCTGGCGCTGCGCGTCGTTGAAGTAGGCCGGCACGGTGATGACGGCGGCCGTCACCTCGGCGCCGAGGTAGGCCTCGGCCGCGGCCTTCAGCTTCTGCAGGATCATGGCGGAGATCTCGGGCGGGGTGTAGCGGCGGCCGTCGATGTCGACCGCGGCCGTGCCGTCCTTGCCCTCGACCACCTTGTAGGGGACGAGCTTGATCTCCTCGGGGACCTCGGAGAGCCGCCGGCCCATGAAGCGCTTGATCGAGTAGATCGTGCGCGTCGGGTTCGTGACCGCCTGGCGCTTCGCCACGGCGCCGACCGGGCGCTCGCCCTCGTCCGTGAACCCGACCACGGACGGCGTGGTCCGGCCGCCCTCCTCGTTGGTGATCACGACGGGCTGGCCGCCCTCCATCACCGCCACCACCGAGTTCGTGGTGCCGAGGTCGATGCCGATGATCTTTCCGCTCGCTGCCATGCCGACGTGTTCTCCCGGTGTCCCCGGCCCGCGCGCGCCGCGCGCTCCGCGCGCAGGCGAGCGGGGGGAATCGCCGCGAAACCTGGGCGCCCGGCGGGACGTGTCAACCGCGGTCGAAGCCCGTCGGCGGGCGGAACCAGACGCGCACCTCGCGCGCCTGGGCCACGAGCAGGCCGGCCGGCCAGCGCGCCCGCGCGAACGCCTCGACGCGCACCCGGTTCTCGCCGTCGAGGAGGCCGTGGAGGCGGCCGTGGACCCCGTTGCTCGCCGTCACGCAGGCGGCGGTCACGTCGGCCCCGTTCAAGAGGACCCGCACCGTCGACGGCTCCACGCGTCCGTCGAAGCGCACGAGGAGCTCGAGGCCGCCGATCCCGATCCGCTCCCCGGCCCGGGGCGCCTCGAGCGCCATCGCCGGCAGCAGCCAGGCCCACCACGCGAAGCCGCCGAGCGCGAGGAGAACGAGCGCCGCTCCGCCCGCCGTCCCGGCCCGCGTCCCGCGCCGCTCCCCCCGCACGCCGTCGACTCCCCGGAGTCGTCCGCGCAAGCCCAGGCCGCGCCGCCGGAACGCCCCGGGGGCCCAGGGTGTCCCTTCACGCGGGCCCCCGCAAGGCGCGTGCCGCGGCGGCGCCTGAACCCACTAACCCCCCGAAATCTCGAAGGAAGCGCTTGGAGGCCCGGGAGCCTGTCGCTATACTGGGCCGCGCGACGGTCGGAGCCCGGGTCCCCCCCGGGTGGAGGGGATCGACTTCGCGATGGGCCTGAACCGCATCCTCCTCTGGAGCGCGAACGCCGGGCTCGCGGCTCTGTGCTGCTGGATCGCCGCGGGCCTGCTCGCCGACGCCACCGCCGAGCTCATGCTGCCTCCGCCGACGGTGAGCGCCGCCGAGGCGCCGCCCCCGCCCCCGCCCCGCACCTGGCAGAGCCGCCAGGCGATCCTGGACCGCAACCTCTTCAAGGCCTCCACGACCGCGGCCGAGCCGGGCGAGGCGATCGAGGACGAGCTCGCCGCGACGAAGCTCCCGCTGCGCCTCCTCGGGACCGTGGCCGCCGGCATGGCGCAGCGCGCCTGGGCGGCGGTGGAGGATCTCGAGCAGCGCCAGCACCTGGTCGTGCGCGTGAACGACCGCCTGCAGGACAAGGCCGAGGTGGTCCGCATCGAGCGCCGCCGCATCGTCCTCCGCAACGGCGGCCGCCTCGAGGAGCTCGCGCTCGACGAGGTGGAACCCACCCAGGGCGCCGCCGCGGCCGCCGCCCGCGGGCCGCGCTTCGGGCGCGCGGACCGCCGCGCGAACATGGCCTCGCCCGGCGCGGCCGCCGAGCGCGTGCAGCGCCTCGCCGAGAACCGCTTCGGCGTCGCGCGCGAGGACGTCGAGTCCGTCGCGAACAACCCGGCCGCCCTCTTTTCCCAGGCGCGCATCCTGCCGAAGTACGACGAAGGGAAGATGGTCGGCGTGCAGCTCAACGCGATCAAGCCGGGAAGCCTGTTCGAGCAGATCGGGATCCGCGAGGGAGACACCATCACGGAGCTCAACGGGATCCAGATCACGAGCCAGCAGGACAGCGCCTCGGTGCTGCGCGAGCTGACCTCGGCGAGCGCCTTCCACGTGACCGTGACGGGCTCCGACGGCGCCGTCCGACAGCTGACGTACGAGGTCCAGTGAGGCCCGCGGTCGCGCGGCCGACGCGAGGAGACGGCGTGCTACGAGCCATCTGGCGGTCCACCGTGCGAGCCCGGCGCCGGGCGCTCTGCACGGCGCTCTTGTGCGCCGTGGCCGCCGGAGCGGCGCAGGAGGCGGCGGCGCAGCCGCGGCGCCCGGGCGCGCAGCCGGCGCGGCCGGCGGCGGACGAGACGCCCCAGGTCGAGGACGGGATGGTCCAGCTCGACTTCAACGACGTCGAGCTGCCCGTCGTGATCGACACGATCGCGCGCCTCACCGGGAAGAACTTCATCTACGACGACCGCGTGCGGGGCCGCGTCACGATCGTCTCGCCGACCCGCATCACGGTCGAGCAGGCCTACGCGGTGTTCGAGTCGGTGCTCCAGGTGAAGGGCTTCACGGTCGTGCCCGGCCCGGGCGGCGCCCTCAAGGTGATCCCGCTGCGCGAGGCGAAGGAGACCAGCATCGAGACGGTCGTGGAGGAAGGGACGCCGCCGGACAGCGACCGCTTCGTGACCCGCCTCATCCCGCTGCGCTTCATCGACGCGCAGGCGATCGCCGACACGCTGAAGCCGCTCGTCTCGAAGGACGCCGCGATGGTGGCCTATCCGCCGACCAACACGGTGATCCTCACGGACTCGGCGTCCAACATCCGCCGGATCCTGGACATCATCGCCGAGATCGACGTCGAGTCCTACAAGGAGGAGCTCGCGGTCATCAAGATCCGCCACGCCGACGCCGCGACGCTCGCCAGCCAGATCTCCGAGATCTTCGGGGCCGAGGTGGCCGACGCCGCGACGGCGACGCCCGGCGTGCGGACGACCCGCACGCGCCGGCCCGGCGTGGTGCAGCCCGGCGTCCCGCAGGAGATGCTGACGCCCACCGAGCGGGTCCGGCTCATCACCGACGAGCGCACCAACTCGATCATCGTGCTGGCCGCCCGCGGGCGGCTGGACGAGATCCGCCGGGTGGTCCAGAAGCTCGACGTCCCCGTCTCGGGCGGCGGCCGCATCCACGTCTACTATCTCAAGCACGCCGACGCGGAGGAGCTGTCCCAGACGCTGAATGCCCTCGTGAGCGGGCAAGCGGTCCCGGCCAGCGCGACCGGCGTCACCACCGGCCGCACGGGGGCGCGTACGTCCGTGGCGACGACGGCCGCCGCGACGGCGGCGAACAACCAGGCGCTGCGCTCGGCGATCACGGAGCTCGCCGAGGGCGTCACGATCACGGCGGACCCGCCCACGAACTCGCTCGTCATCCAGGCCAGCCAGGAAGGCTTCGCGACGATCTCCCAGGTGATCGCGCAGCTCGACGTCGAGCGCCCGCAGGTGCTCGTCGAGGCGCTCATCATGGAGGTCGACATCAGCGACGGCCAGGACCTCGGCTTCAGCGGCCTCGTGCGCATCCTGGACGACGACAAGGGCAGCTTCGGCATCGGCTCCCTGACCGACACGGCGATCGGCCCCTTCCTCGGCGGCACGAACGGGAACGGGAACGGCGACGACGACGCCACGGGCGACGACGACGCCACCGGCGACGACGACGACATGGCGGACGACGACGACGACGGCGGCGGGGCCGCGGACGACATGCAGGACGCGGCGGCCCTCCTGCTGCCGCTGCTCTCGAGCCTCGCCACCGGCACCAACTTCGGCGCCGTCGCCAACATCCAGGCCGGGACGACGCTCATCCAGGGCGTGCTGCGGGCCTCCGCCAGCCTCTCGGGCACGAACATCCTCTCGGCGCCGAACATCCTCACCTCCGACAACGAGGAGGCCGAGATCAAGGTGGGCGCCAACATCCCCATCATCACGAGCCGCGTGCAGTCCGCGGCCGGCATCGAGACCGCGGACAACGACCTCGCGTCGTCGGTGAACGTGGAGCGCCAGGACATCGGCGTCACGCTGCGCGTGACCCCGCAGATCAGCGAGGGCGACAGCGTCCGCCTCGAGATCTTCCAGGAGATCACGGACGTGAACGCCGCGCTCTCGGGCGTGACGGGGGACCCGGAGGAGGTCGGCGTCTCGCTCTCGAGCCGGAAGGTGGAGAACACGGTCGTCGTCGCGAACCACGAGACGGTCGTGATCGGCGGCCTCGTGAGCGACAACTACCAGGACAACACCGACAAGGTGCCCTGGCTCGGCGACATCCCCATCCTCGGCTGGCTGTTCAAGACGACGGGCAAGCAGCTGCGCAAGACGAACCTCCTCGTCTTCCTGACCCCGCACATCGTGCGCACGCCGCCCGACCTCGAGCGGGAGACGATCCGCAAGCGCGAGGAGTTCTGGGAGCGCTCGGAGCGCGGCCTCCAGCTCACCGACAGCGAGCGCAAGGAGGCGGAGCGCCGGCGCGAGGACGCCGCCGCGCAGGGCGTCGACCTCCCGGCCGAGGAGTACGCGGGCCGCAACCCCGTGCGCGGCGCCCTGCTCGACCACGGGCGCCGCTACCCCGTCGAGCGGATGCGCGCGATCGAGCTCCAGAACGAGGACGCCCGCCGGCGCGCCGAGGAGGCCCGCCTCGCGGCCACGCGCCACCCGGGCTACGGCGTCCTCGCGGCGGTCTACCGCAGCGAGCCGTCGGCCACGGCGCTCCTCACCGAGCTCGTGGACGCCGGCTACGACGGCAGCGTCGAGACGGTGCGCAGCGGCGACGCCCTGCTCTACGAGATCCGGCTCGGCCCCTTCGACGACCTCGAGGAGGCGCAGGACGCGGCCGACACGATCGCCCAGTCCTTCGGGCTCTCGCCGAGCGTCCTCGTGGGCGGCGTCCCGGCGCGTGAGCAGCCCGACGTCGGCGGGGGGGCCGAGCGGTGAGCAGCGCCCTCCGGAGCGCTGAGCTGCTCGGGCTGCGCAACGCGCTGCTCGCGAGCGGGCGCGTGACGCCGGAGCAGCTCGAGGCCGCCGTGCGGCGCCGCGTCGAGACGGGCGAGCGCCTCACCCAGGCCCTGGTCGCGCTCGGCGTCCTCAACGAGGACGAGGCGCTCGAGATCCTCGGCCGCCAGCTCGGGCTCCCGGTGCGCCCCTCGCTGAAGCCCGAGGACGTCGACGCCGAGCTGATCGAGCGGGTGCCGATCACGTTCGCGAAGGGCGCGAGCCTGCTTCCGCTCCGCACGACCGAGCGCGGGACGCTCCAGGTCGCGATCTCCGACCCGTTCGACACGACCGCGCTCGACGACCTGCGGCTCCTCTTCGACGGCGCCGAGATCGAGACCGAGCTCGCCACCCGGCGCGAGATCCTGGCGGCCATCCACGAGGTGTACGACCGCGGCGCGGACTCCATCACGGACATCGTCGAGGACGCGCACGAGGACTTCGCCGCCCTCGCGAGCGAGATCAGCGCCGAGCCGCAGGACCTGCTCGAGTCCTCCGACGAGGCCCCGATCATCCGGCTGGTCGACTCGCTGCTCCAGCAGGCGGTGAAGGAGCGCGCGAGCGACATCCACATCGAGCCGTTCGAGAAGGACATCCGCGTCCGCTTCCGGGTGGACGACCTCCTCTACGAGCCGGTCGCCCCGCTGCCGAAGCCGCTCCTTCCGTCGATCGTCTCGCGCATCAAGATTCTCGGCGGGCTCAACATCGCCGAGAAGCGGCTGCCCCAGGACGGCCGCATCCGGCTCAAGATCGCCGGGAAGGACTACGACGTCCGCCTCTCCACCGTGCCCGTCTCCTTCGGCGAGCGGCTCGTGCTGCGCCTCCTTCCGCGCACCACCGAGATGCTCGACCTCGAGCGGCTCGGCTTCAGCGCCGAGCAGCTCGCCGTGTGGGAGAAGCTGATCGCGCGGCCGAACGGGATCGTGCTGGTCACGGGCCCGACCGGAAGCGGCAAGACGACGACGCTCTACGCCGCGCTCTCGCGCATCAACCGGACGGACCGCAACATCATCACGATCGACGATCCGGTCGAGATCCAGCTCCCCGGCGTCGGCCAGATCGAGGTGAACCCGCGCATCGGCCTCACCTTCGCGAACGCGCTGCGCTCGGTGCTGCGCCAGGACCCGAACGTGATCCTCGTCGGCGAGATCCGCGACCTCGAGACCGCGGAGATCGCGATCCAGGCCTCGCTCACCGGCCACCTGGTCTTCTCCACCCTCCACACGAACGACGCGCCGAGCGCGATCACGCGGCTCGTCGACATGGGCGTGGAGGCGTACCTCGTGGCGTCCTCGCTCGTGGCGGTCCTCGCCCAGCGCCTGGTGCGCCGGCTCTGCGCGGCCTGCCGCCAGCCCTACGCGCCCACCGCGGCGGACCTCGCGGAGATCGGCGTGCGAGTGAACGGCCCCGTGCAGATCTACAAGGCCGGCGGCTGCGCGCAGTGCCACCACACCGGCTACCGCGGCCGGCTCGGGATCTTCGAGCTCATGATCGTCGACGACGACCTGCGCGCGCTCGCGACCGAGAACGTGGACGCCAAGACGGTCAAGAAGAAGGCCACCCAGAACGGCATGCGGACGCTTCGCGGAGACGGGGCGCGCAAGGTGCTGCAGGGCGTGACCTCCATCGAGGAGGTGCTGCGCGCCACCGAGGACGAAGGCGTCGTGGCGCAGATCGCCTGAGGCGGGACGGTGCCCGTCTACGCGTACAAGGGCGTCACCCAGACCGGGAAGTCGGCCAAGGGCTTCGTCGACGCCGAGAGCGTGCGCGCGGCGCGCGCGAAGCTGCGCCGGGACGGCGTCTACCCGACCGACCTCGCGGAGAGCGGGCGCCCGCGCGCCGCGAAGGCGGACGAGGGGTCGCGCCGCGTCTCGCTCGCCTTCCTGCGCCGCGTCTCGACGCTGGACCTCGCGCTCGCGACGCGCCAGCTCGCGACCCTCGTCGGCGCCGGCATCCCGCTCGTCGAGGCGCTCGGCGCGCTCACCGAGCAGGTCGAGAGCACGCGGCTCAAGGGCCTCGTCGCCGGCGTCCGCGACCGCGTGAACGAGGGCTCCTCGCTCGCGGACGCGATGGCCCAGGCCGGCGCGTTCGGCGACCTCTACGTGAGCATGGTCCGCGCGGGCGAGGCGGGCGGCGCGCTCGAGCAGGTGCTCGAGCGCCTCGCGGAGTACCTCGAGGGCCAGGTGCGCCTGCGCAACCGCGTCCTCAGCATCACGCTCTATCCGCTCATGATGCTGGGCTTCGCGGTGTTCGTGGTGGCGATGCTCGTGACGTTCGTGCTGCCGCAGATCACGCAGCTCCTCGAGAGCCTGAACCAGCCCCTCCCCTTCTACACGCGCGCGATCATCGCGCTCTCGGAGTTCGCGCGCGGCTGGTGGTGGGCGGTGCTGCTCGCCCTCGCCGGGGGCCTGGCGGGCCTGCGCGCCGCGATCCGGACCGAGAAGGGGCGCGTGCGCTGGGACGCCTTCAAGCTGCGGCTTCCGGTCCTCGGGAAGGTCGTGCGCCTCCTCGCCATCTCGCGCTTCGCGCGCACGCTCTCGACGCTCCTCGCGGGCGGCATCCCGATCGTGCGCGCGCTCGACATCTCGCGCTACGTCGCCAACAACGCCATCGTCGGCGCCGCCGTGGAGCGCGCGAAGGAGAGCCTCACCGAGGGCGCCTCCCTCGCGGGCCCGCTGCGCGCGAGCGGGGAGTTCCCCCCGCTCGTGATCCACATGGTGGACGTCGGCGAGCGGAGCGGCGAGCTCGAGCCGATGCTGGCCAAGGTGGCCGAGAACTACGACGAGCAAGTCGAGAACACGGTGACGCGGCTGACGGCGCTGCTCGAGCCGATCCTGATCCTCCTCATGGTCGGGATCGTGCTCGGGATCATCTTCGCCGTGCTCGTCCCGATGCTCCAGATCACGGGGTCGATCCGATGACGCGACGCGACGAGCGAAGGAGGGGCTTCACCCTCATCGAGATCATGGCGGTGGTCCTCATCATGGGGCTCCTCGCCGGGATCGTGGGCACGGTGGTGGTGAACCAGATCGATCAGGCGCGCACGCAGACGGCGCGCGCGCAGATCAAGCAGATCGAGTCCGCCCTCACCTTCTACCAAATGGACAACGGCCGCTTCCCCAGCACCGAGCAGGGGCTGCGCGCGCTGGTGGAGAAGCCCTCCGGCGCGCCCGAGCCCCGGAACTACCGGCCGGGCGGCTACCTCCAGGGCGGCGCCGTGCCGAACGATCCCTGGGACACGCCCTACCAGTACGCCTCGCCGGGCGTGCACAACCCGCACGCCTTCGACCTCTGGACGCTCGGCGCCGACGGCCAGCCCGGGGGCGAGGGCGCGGACCAGGACGTCGGCAACTGGGCGAGCGGCGCCGAGGGCTGAGCGTGCGGCGCACGGCGCGCGCACGGCGCCCGCCGGAGGGGCGCGACGTCGCGTTCGCGCGCGCTCTCCCGGGCCCGCGCGAACGCGCGGCCCGCGGCTTCACCCTCATCGAGCTCATGGCGGTGCTCGTCATCTTCGGACTCCTCGCCGGCATCGCGCTCCCGAACCTCGGGCTGCGCGACGCGCGCGCGCTCGACGACGAGGCGAAGCAGCTCGCGAACGGCCTCGAGTTCGCGCGCGCGCGCGCGGTCATGACGGCCGTGCCGCACCGGGTGCTGCTGGACCTCGACGCCTCGGGCTGGCGCATCGAGGCGCTCGCGACCGCGGAAGACGGCGTTTCGCTGGACGCCGCGCTCGCCGAGGCGGCGGGCTCGCCGGAGGACCCGGCGGCGGTGGCGCTCGCCCCGCCCGGCGAGGCGGAGCGCGAGTTCCTCCCGCTCCCCGGCACGCTCGGCGACGACGAGGCGCTCGACGAGCGCGTCGCGTTCGCCGCCGTGGAGACCCCCGAAGGCGTCTTCGAGGCGGGCGTGCTCCAGATCGTCTTCGAGCGCGACGGGACCTCGGAGCCGGCCTGGATCGCGCTCTCGAACGAGTCGGGCCGGCGCGTCGTGCTCGAGGTCGCGCCGCTCGCCGACACCGTGCGGTTCCTGCATGACGCCGCGCGCTGAGCGGCGCCCCCGCGCGCGCGGCTTCACCCTGCTCGAGGTGATCGCCGCGGTCGCCGTGCTCGCGTTGGTCTACACCTCGCTCGCGCGCGCGGCGATGCAGGGCCTCGCGAACCAGGGCGACGCGAGCCGCCGCCTGCGCGCCTCGCTGCTCGCCGACCAGGCGCTCGCGCAGATCGAGGCGCTCCTCGCGGCGGGGACCGCGCCGCCGCTCGGCCAGAGCGAGGCGCCGAGCCCCGACGAGGACTTCGCGATCACCGTCGAGGTGCGCGCGTTCGAGGACTTCGCGCTCGCGCTCGCGGCCACCGAGGCCGAGCCGGGCGCGGCGCCGCGGCGCGCGCCGGAGCGCGACGAGGGGAGCCGCGAGGAAACCACGCGCGCCCTGCTCGCGGCGCCGCCGGGCGGCGCCCCACCCCTCCTCGAGATCGCGGTGCGGGTGCGCTGGATCGAGGGCGTGCACGAGCAGGAGGTCTCGCGCACGACCTTCGCGGCGGACCCGGCGGTCGTGGATCCGCTCCTCCAGGCGATCGCGGAGCAGAGCGACGCCGACGCCGGCGACCAGGAGGGCGAGGCGGCGGCCGAGCCCGGCATGCAGCCCGGCGCCGGCGGCCCGGCCGGCGTGCCGGAGGGCTTCCGGCCGGCGGGCGTCCCGGAGGAGAGCTTCCAGTGACCCGCGCGCGCCGCGCCGGCTTCACGCTCATCGAGATGATGGCGGTCGTGGTCCTCACCGCGATCGTCCTCGGCGCCGCGGTCGAGTTCTACCTCGACCTCGCGACCGCGAGCCGCGAGGCGACGCTGCGCGTGCGCGGCGACCGCCGCGCCGTGGCGGTGCTGGACCGCGTGGCGCGCGACCTCCAGAGCGCGGTCCTCCTGAAGAAGCCGCCGGAGACGGACCCCCTCGCCTGGCCCTGGCTGTTCCTCGCCGACGCGCCGAACGCCGAGCTCGGCGCGCAGCGCGTCAAGTTCGTGAGCCGCGGGCGCCTCCCGCGCGCCTCGGCGGCGCTGGAGTCGGACCTCGAGGTCGTGGCCTACGCGCTCTACGAGCGCGCCGACGCGGGCTTCGACCTCGTGCGCTGGAGCTCGCCGCGCCTTCCCGAGAGCCTCGACCGCAGCTTCCCCACGTCGGACGACCCCGGCGCGCTGGTCCTCGCCGAGGGCGTCGCGGGCTTCGGCGTGCGGCTCCTCGGCGAGCAGGGCGCGTGGGTCGACGTCTGGGACTCCTCGACGCTGGTCGACTCCGCGGAGCTGCCGGTCGCCGCGGAGGTCTCGATCGCGCTCCTCCCGGAGGACGACCAGGGCGCGATCGTCGTGGACGAGCCGGGCACGGCGCCGCCGCCCCTCGTCCTGAGCCGCGAGGTGGTCCTTCCCGTGCGCCCGCTCGAGAGCGAGCTCCTCGTCGCCGAGGCGGACGCGGACGACGAGGAGGACGAGGAGAGCGGAGAGGGCGACGAGGCGGAAGACGAAGCGGGCTGCACCACCGTCGCCGCCTGCCGAGCGCAGTTCCCCGACGCCTTCGCGGCCGTCGTCGCAAACGACCCCGGCCTCGAGAGCGTCCTCGGCTCGCTGGCGAGCCAGTGCTACGGCGACACCGGCCTCTCCATCCCCGGGGTGAGCTGCGAATGAGCCGCCGCGGCTTCGTCCTCATCGTGATCCTCTTCTTCACGGTGCTCCTCATGAGCGGGATCGCGAGCTTCCTGCGCCGCTCCACGCTCGACGCCGCGATCGTGCGCAACCGCGAGTACGCGGCGCGCGCCGAGGCGCTGGCGCGCGGCGGGGTGCGGCTCGGGGTCGTCCTCCTCCAGCAGGACCTCCTCGACGAGCAGGACGCCGAGCTGCCCGCCCCGATCGACACGCTGGGCGACGTCTGGGCGCGCGCCTCGGAGCTCCAGGTCGAGACCGACGACGGCGGGCTCCTGCGCCTCCAGATCGAGGACGCCGCCTCGCGCCTCGACCTCAACGCGGTCCGCATCGCCGGCGAGAACGAGGGGAAGCGCGAGGACCTCTTCGCCTGGCTGCGCGACTTCCTCGCGAAGGTGATCGAGGAGATGCCGGGGCGGAAGGAGGAGAAGCCCTGGGATCCGGAGGAGCTCGCGCGGAATCTCATGGACTACGTCGACGAGGACGACGTCGCGATGCGCGGCGAGCCGGAGGACGCCTGGTACCAGCAGCAGGACCCCCCGTACCGCGCGTGGAACCTGCCGCTCCTCTCGCTGGAGGACCTCGCGCTCGTGAAGGGCTTCGAGCGCCCGCTCGTGGAGGCGCTGCGGCCGTACGCGACCGTCTACCCGTTCGAGGGGAAGGGCGTGAACCCGAACACCGCGCCCACCTGGGTGGCGGCGGCGCTCCACCTCGGCGGCGCCACCGACAAGCGGCTCGCCAGCGAGGACGACGTGAAGCAGCTCGTGAAGACGCGCGGGGAGCTGCCGATCTGCGGCGAGGGCGAGTCGAACCGCTGCGGCGCGTGGCCCGCGGCCGGGGTCACGACCTTCCCCCCGTCGGACCAGGTGCACAGCGACGTGTTCACCGTGACCGCCACCGCGACCTACGGCGACGTGCGCCGCTCGGTGGAGGCGGTCGTCGACCGCAAGGACCCGGCGAAGCCCGCGCTCTACGCGTGGCGCGTGCGCTGAGGGCACGGCGGGGGCCGGAGCGTTAGATTCGGGCCGCCATGGCGCGCCGCATCCTCGGACTCGACATGGGAAGCCACGCGGTGAAGGCCGCCGAGCTGCGCCAGGCGCTGCGCGAGCTCGGCGTGGGCCAGCTCCGCGCGCTCCCGCTGGCCGACGCGGCGCCCTCGCTCGCCGACGAGGTGCGCGAGTTCGTCCAGACCTACGACCTGCCGCGCGACTTCGCCGTGGCGAGCGTCGCGGGCGACCGGCTCTCGACGCGCCGGCTCGCCTTCCCCTTCACGGACCGCCGCAAGCTGCGCGCGGCCGTCCCGTTCGAGGTCGAGAGCCAGGTTCCGTTCGAGCTCGACGACTTCTTCGTCGACTTCGAGGTCGCCGCGGAGCGGGACGGCCGGGCCGAGGTCGTGGCGGCGCTCGTCCCGCGCGCCGAGGTCGCGCTCCTCCTCGACACGCTGCGCGGCGCCCAGGTGCAGGCGCGCGTCGTGGAGGCCGAGGGCCTCGCGCTCGCGAACCTGGCGGCCCTCTTCCCGCTCGAGGGCGTGCGCCTCCTCGCCGACATCGGGCACCGCAAGACGACGCTGTGCCTGTGCGTCGACGGGCGCCCCTTCGCATCCCGCACGGTCCCGGTGGCGGGCCACGCCATCACGCAGGCGCTCGCGGCCGAGCGCGGCATCGGCGAGGTCGAGGCGGAGCGGCGCAAGCTCGAGCACGGCGTGCTGCCGCCGGGCCGGGACGCGTCGCCCGCCGCGACCGCGGTCGTCGACCGGCTCGCCCGCGAGCTCGTGCGCACGCTCGGCGGGCTCGAGGACTCGCTGGCGCCGCGGAGCGACGGCGGCCTCCTCGACGAGGTCACGATCTTCGGCGGGAGCGCGCACCTGCACCGCATCGAGGAGCACCTCTCGGAGCGCACCGGGATGCCCGTGCGCCGGCTCGCGCCGCCGCCCGGCGCGCTCGGCAGCGCGATCGTCGGGCTCGGCGATCCGCTCCTGTTCGCGCCCGCGCTCGCGCTCGCCCTGCGCGGGAGCGCCCAGGCGCGCACGGGCATGAACTTCCGCCAGGACGAGCTCGCGCACCGCGTCGACCTCGGGCGCCTCGCGCGCGAGCTGCGGACCACGGGGGCGATCGCGGGCCTCGCGCTGGTCCTGGCGCTCGCCGGCGTCGCGACGCGCGTTGCGCTCGCTTCGCGCCGCAGCGAGGCGATCGAGCGCCAGGCGCTCGCCCTCTACGCGCAGGCGTTCCCCAGCCAGGCGCCGCCCTCGAACGTGATCTCGGCGATGCAGCAGGCCGTCGGCGCGGCCCAGGGCCGCGCGGAGACGCTCGGCGTCTACCGCGGCAACCTCTCGGCGCTCGACGTCCTGACCGAGATCTCGGCCCGCGTCCCGAAGGATCTCGAGGTCGAGTTCGAAGAGCTCGCGATCGAGGGCCAGGTGGTGCAGATCCGCGGGCACAGCCCCGCGTTCGGCTCGGTGGACCGGCTGCGGGCGGAGCTCGCGCGCTTCGAGCCGTTCCGCTCCATCACGGTCGGCGACATCACGAGCGACCCGCGCCGCGGCGGCCAGAACTTCAGCATGCGCATCAGCCTCCAGCTCGGCGGCGGCGAGGGCGGCGCGTCGTGAGCGCCTGGCTCGCGCGCCTGCGCGCCTGGTTCGACGCGCTCTCGGCGCGCGAGCGCGCGCTCGTCCTCGCGGCGGGGGCGGTTCTCGGCGCGGCGCTGCTCCTCCTCGGGCTCGTGATGCCCGCCTTCCGGGCGGGCGCCGCGGCGACGGCGCGCGTCGCGACCGCGGAGCAGGAGCTCGCCGCGGTGGCGCGGCTGCGGCACGAGTACGACGAGGTGCAGGGCCGCCTCTCGACGGTGGAGCAGCGCATCCGGAGCGGCCCGCGCGGCGAGATCTTCACGACGCTCGAGCGCCTGGCGCGCGAGTCCGCGGTGAAGGTGGACTCGATGGAGCCGCGCACGGCGCCGGCGAGCGACGCGTACCGCGAGACGCGGGTCCAGGTCGCGCTCAAGGGCGTGACGCTCGCCCAGCTCGTGAACTACCTCCACCGCATCGACTCCTCCGAGCAGGTGCTCTCGATCAAGAGCCTGCGGATCCGCTCGCGCAAGGACCGGCCCGAGATGCTCGACGTCACGTTCACCGTCTCCTCCTTCGAGCCCGTCGGATGACGGCCGCCGCGGCGCGCGCCGCGCGCGCCCGCTCGAGCGCGGGCCTCGGCGGCCTCGGGGCCGTGCTCGTCGCGCTCGCCTGCCTCCTCCTCACCGCCTTCTTCTTCGTGCTGCGCTTCCCCGTGGACCGCTTCCGCGAGTCGCTCGTCGCGCAGCTCGGCCCGGCGACCGGCGCCGAGGTCAGCGTCGGCGCGCTGCGGGCGCGCCCCGGCCTCGGCGGCCTCACGCTCGTCGCCGAGCCGCTCGCGCTGGCCTGGCCCGGCGGCACGCGCGTCGAGCTCGCGCGCGCCGCGGTGCGGCCGGCGTGGTCGCTCTCCTGGCTGCGCGGCCGCCCCGCGGTCCACGTGGACGCAGAGGCGCCGCTCGGCCGCGTCGCCGGGACGGTCTGGCCGGTGGAGCCGGTCGGGTTCGACGGCGAGCTCGAGGGCGTCCTCGTGGAGCGCCTCCCGGCGGAGCTGCTCGAGGCGCTCGCGGGCCTCGCGGTGACGGGTCGCCTCGACGCGGACGTCGCGCTCGAGCGGAGCGACGGTCGGCTCGTGGGCGATCTCGAGCTCGAGATCGCGGAGGGCTCGATCGCGCCGCCCGGCGCGCCGCTCGCGGTGCCGTTCGAGCGGCTCGTGGCGCAGCTCGCGCTCGCGGAGACGGGCGCGGTGGAGATCGAGGAAGCGCAGCTCGAGGGCCCCATGCTCGCCGGCGAGGCGCACGGGGCGCTCCGCGCCGCGCCCCATCTCGCGCTCGCGCCGCTCGAGCTCGAGGTGGACGTGGTCGTGCGCGACGCAGCGCTGCGGAGCTGGCTGATCCCGCTCGGCGTCGCGCTCGACGCCGAGGGCCGCGGCACGCTCCGGCTGTCGGGCACCCTGTCCGAGCCGCTGGTGCGCTGACTCCGCCCGCTCCCCCCCGTGCGGCGGCTCGCTGCGGTCGCGACCGGTTGGTCCCCGAGGGGCCATACGGGCCTTGTTGCCCCGGGCCGCCCTTCGCCCTACATTCGTATATCTGGATTTCCTCATATGGCCACGACCCGCGCCGACGCGCTCCACCGCATCTTCAAGACGCTCGCGGACCCGACGCGGCTGCGGATCCTCGCCCTGCTCGAGCAGGAGGAGCTCGCCGTGCAGGAGCTCACCGAGGTGCTCGGGATGACCCAGTCGCGGGTGTCCCGCCATCTCGGGATCCTGCGCGAGGCGGGGGTGGTGCGGGACCGCCGCGACGGCACGTTCGTGCTCTACCAGCTCGCGCTCCCCGCCGACGGCGCCTGGCGCGCCGCGTGGGAGGTCGCGGCGCGCGACCTGCGCGCCGACCCCGCCCACGCGCGCGACCGCGCGGCGCTCGCGAGCGTGCTCGAAGCGCGCGCCGGGCGCAGCCGCTCGTTCTTCGACGCGGTGGCGCCCGAGTGGGATGCGCTGCGCAAGGTGTGGAGCGACGACCTCCTGCGCGCCCGCGCGCTCTCGCGTCTCGCGCCGCGCGGCCTGCGCGTGGTCGACGTCGGCACCGGGACGGGAATCCTCGCGCGCGACCTCGCCCGGCTCGGCCTCGAGGTGATCGCCGTCGACCGCTCCGCGCGCATGCTGGAGGCGGCGCGCGCGCGGCTCGACGAGGCCGGCGCGCGCGGCATCGAGCTGCGCCAGGGCGACGCCTCCGCCCTTCCCGTCCCGGACGGCTCGGTGGACGCGGCCTTCGCCCACATGGTGCTCCAGTACCTCCCCGCGCCCGCGGAGGCGGTGCGCGAGATGGCGCGCGTCGTGCGGCCGGGCGGCGCCGTGGTCGTCGCCGACTTCACGCCGCACGAGCGCGCCTGGATGCGCGAAGAGCTCGGGGTCGTGCGGCTCGGCTTCGCGCGCGACGAGGTCGAGGCGTTCTTCGAGAGCGCGGGTCTCGCGGATCTCGCGTACGAGGTGGTGCCGCCGGCCGCGCGCGGCGCGGACCTGCCGACGCCGTTCATCGCGGCCGCGCGCCGCCCGGAGGGCGTGCGATGACGCCGGCCGAGCGCGCGCTGCGCGAGATCCTCGCGCGCCGGATCGTCCTCCTCGACGGCCCGAAGGGGACGCAGATCCAGGGCTTCGACCTCTCCGAGGCGGACTTCCGCGGAGAGCGCTTCCGCGACCACCCGCGCGACCTGAAGGGCGACAACGACCTCGTGGCGCTGACGCGCCCGGACGTGCTCGAGGAGATCCACCGCCGCTACCTCGCCGCCGGAAGCGACGTGATCCAGACGAACACCTTCAACGCCAACGCGCTCTCGCAGGCGGACTACGGGCTCGAGGACGCGTGCTACGAGATCAACCTCGCGGCGGCCCGCCTCGCGCGGCGCGCGGCCGACGCCTGGGCGACGCCCGAGCGGCCCCGGTTCGTCGCCGGCTCCATCGGGCCCACGAGCCGGACCCTCTCGCTCTCGCCGAACGTGAACGATCCGGCCTTCCGCGCGGTGACGTTCGCGCAGGTCCGCGACGCCTACGCCGAGCAGATCCGCGGCCTCCTCGACGGCGGCGTGGACCTCCTCGTGATCGAGACGATCTTCGACACGCTGAACGCGAAGGCGGCGATCGTCGCGGCCGAGGAGGTGTTCGAGGCGCGCGGCGCGCGCGTGCCGGTCATGATCTCCGTGACCTTCACGGACAAGAGCGGCCGCACGCTCTCGGGCCAGACGCTGGAGGCGTTCTGGATCTCGATCCGCCACGCGCGCCCCTTCTCGGTGGGCGTCAACTGCTCGACCGGGGCCACGGAGATGCGCCCCTTCGTCGAGGAGCTCGCCGGGCTCGCCGACACCTTCGTCCACTGTTACCCGAACGCCGGGCTCCCGAACGCGTTCGGCGGCTACGACGAGACGCCCGGGACGACCGCGCGGCTGCTGCGCGAGTTCGCCGACGCCGGGCTCGTGAACCTCGTCGGCGGCTGCTGCGGCACGACGCCCGACCACGTGCGCGCGATCGCGGAGGCGGTGGCGGGCGTCGCGCCGCGGCCGCTCCCCGCGCCGCGCCCGCGCACGACCGAGCTCGCCGGCCTCGAGCCGCTCGTGATCCGGCCGGACAGCAACTTCCTCATGATCGGCGAGCGCACCAACGTGACCGGCTCGAAGCGCTTCGAGCGGCTGGTGCGGGCGGGCGACTTCGAGGCGGCGCTCCAGGTCGCGCTCGACCAGGTCCGGGGCGGCGCGAACGTCCTCGACGTCAACATGGACGAGGGGATGCTCGACTCCGAGGCCGCGATGGTGCGGTTCCTGAACCTCATCGCGAGCGAGCCCGAGATCGCGCGCGTCCCGATCATGGTGGACAGCTCCAAGTGGTCGGTGCTCGAGGCCGGCCTCCAGTGCGTCCAGGGCAAGGGCATCCTCAACTCCATCAGCCTGAAGGACGGCGAGGAGGAGTTCCTGCACCGCGCCCGCGTGGCGCGCCGCTACGGGGCCGCGGTCGTCGTGATGGCCTTCGACGAGCGCGGCCAGGCCGAGACCGTGGAGCGCAAGGTCGAGATCTGCCAGCGCGCCTACGAGCTGCTCGTGGAGCGCGCGGGCTTCGACCCTTCGGACGTGATCTTCGACCCCAACGTGCTCGCGGTCGCGACGGGGATCGAGGAGCACAACGCCTTCGCGAGGAACTTCATCGAGGCGACGCGCGTCATCAAGCAGCGCTGCCCGGGCGCGCGCGTGAGCGGCGGCATCAGCAACCTCTCCTTCTCGTTCCGCGGCAACGAGGTCGTGCGCGAGGCGATGCACTCCGCGTTCCTCTACCACGCGATCCGCGCCGGCCTCGACATGGGGATCGTGAACGCCGGCCAGCTCGCCGTGTACGAGGACGTCCCGAAGGATCTCCTGGAGCGCGTCGAGGACGTGATCTTCGACCGGCGCCCGGACGCGACCGAGCGGCTGCTCGAGCTCGCCTCCACGGTCCAGGGCCAGGCCGGCCGCAAGGCGCAGGACCTCGCCTGGCGCGACCAGCCCGTCGAGCAGCGCCTCGCCCACGCGCTCGTCCACGGCGTCGTGGACCACATCGAAGAGGACGCGGAGGAGGCGCGCAGGAAGCTCGGCCGGCCGCTCAAGGTGATCGAGGGGCCGCTGATGGACGGGATGAACGTCGTCGGCGACCTCTTCGGCGCCGGGAAGATGTTCCTGCCGCAGGTCGTGAAGAGCGCCCGCGCGATGAAGAAGGCGGTCGCCTACCTCGAGCCGTTCATGGAGGCGGAGCGCGCCGGCGCCCCTCCCGTCAGCAAGGGCCGCATGGTCATCGCCACCGTGAAGGGCGACGTGCACGACATCGGGAAGAACATCGTCGGCGTCGTGCTGCGCTGCAACGGCTACGACGTGATCGACCTCGGGGTCATGGTGCCCGCCGAGCGGATCCTCGACACCGCCGAGAAGGAGGGCTGCGACCTCGTCGGGCTTTCCGGCCTCATCACGCCCTCGCTCGACCACATGGCCCACGTGGCCCGCGAGATGAGGCGCCGCAGGATGGGCCTTCCCCTCCTCATCGGCGGGGCGACGACGAGCCGGCAGCACACCGCCGTGAAGATCGCGCCCGAGCACGAGGCGCCGGTCGTGCACGTCGCGGACGCCTCCCGCGCGGTCGGCGTGGTCGCGAGCCTGCTCGACCCCGCGCAGCGGGAGGGCTTCGTCGCGAAGAACGCGGAGGCGCAGGCGCGCATGCGCGCCGTCCACGCCTCGAAGCGCGAGAAGCCGCTCCTCTCCTACGCCGACGCGCGCGCGCGGCGGCTCGTGCTCCCCTTCGGCCGGGACGAGCTCGCGACGCCCTCCTTCCTCGGCCGGCGCGTCGTCGCGCCGCCGATCGCGGCGCTGCGCGAGACCATCGACTGGACGTTCTTCTTCACCGCCTGGGAGCTGCGCGGGAGGTTCCCGAAGATCCTCGACCACCCCGAGTACGGCGCCACCGCGCGCGAGCTCTACGAGGCGGCGCAGGAGCTCCTCGACCGCATCGCGCGCGAGGAGCTCCTCGTCGCGCGCGGCGTCTACGGCTTCTGGCCGGCCGCCAGCGACGGCGACGACCTCGTGCTCTTCGCCGACGCGGCGCGCCGCCAGGAGCTCGTGCGCTTCCCGATGCTGCGCCAGCAGCGCCCGCGCGACGAGGACGGCCCGACGCTCTGCCTCGCCGACTTCGTGGCCCCGCGCGAGAGCGGCGCGCCCGACGTGGTGGGCGGCTTCGCGGTGACGGCCGGCCTCGGCGCCGACGCCCTCGTCGCGGGCTTCGAGGCCGAGCACGACGACTTCCAGGCCATCCTCGCGAAGGCGGTCGCCGACCGGCTCGCCGAGTCGTTCGCCGAGTGGCTGCACCGCGAGGCGCGGCGCGACCTCGGCTACGGCCTCGACGAGCGCTTCTCGAACGAGGACCTGATCGACGAGAAGTACCGCGGCATCCGGCCGGCCTTCGGCTACCCGGCGTGCCCCGACCACAGTCTGAAGCGCACGCTCTTCGACCTCCTGCGGGCGGACGAGGTCGGCCTCTCGCTCACGGAGAGCTTCGCGATGCTGCCCGCCGCGAGCGTGAGCGGGATCTATCTCGCGCACCCGCAGGCGCGCTACTTCAACGTCGGGCCGGTCGGTCGCGACCAGGTCGAGGCGTACGCCGCGCGCCAGGGCCGCCCGCTGCGCGAGGTGGAGCGCTGGCTCGCGCCGAACCTGGGCTACGACCCCGAGGCGCCGTGAAGCGAGGCCGCCTGCGGGCCGTGCTGTTCGACGCCGTGGGCACGCTGCTCGTCCTGCGCGAGCCGGTCGGCGCCACCTATGCCCGCTTCGCGGAGGCGCACGGCGCGCGCGTGCCCCCCGCGCGGCTCGACGAGGCGTTCGCGCGCTGCCGCGCCGCGGCGGCGCCCGTCGCCTACGCGCCGGGCCTCCCCCTCGCGGAGTGCGCGGCGCGCGAGCGCGCGTACTGGCGCCGCCTCGTGGACGACACCTTCCGCGCCGCCGACGGGAGCGCCCTCCCGCGCCCCTTCGAGGCCTTCTTCGAGCGCCTCTGGGCGCATTACGGCGGCGCGGGCGCCTGGGCCCTCGCGCCCGGCGCGGAGGCCTGCCTCGTCGGCCTGCGCGCGCGCGGGCTCGCGACCGGGATCGTCTCGAACTTCGACCAGCGCCTGCGCGCCGTGCTGGGCGAGCTCGGCGTCCACCACCTCTTCGACGTCGTCGTGCTGCCCGCCGACGCGGGGGCCGCGAAGCCGGAGCGCGCGATCTTCGACGCGGCGCTGAAGCGGCTCGGGCTCGGCGGCGGACAGGCCGCGTTCGTCGGCGACCACGCGGAGCAGGACGTCGCCGGGGCGCGCGCGGCGGGCCTCGTCCCCGTCGACGTCCGCGCGCTTGCTACCCTGGAGGCGCTGCCGGCGGCGCTCGGACTCGCGGCCCGGTCCGGCGCGGCGGAGGCCCGATGAGCGACGTCCCGGCCCCGGTCGAGCGCCTGCGCGAGCGCTTCGGCCTCGACGCGAGCGCCCTCGAGCGGGCGCTCGCGGACGCGCTCGCGCGCGGCGCGGACTACGCCGACGTCTTCTTCGAGCACACGACGCAGGACGCGGTGAGCCTCGAGGAGGGGCTCGTGAAGAGCGGCGACCGCCACGTCTCGCAGGGCCTCGGCGTGCGCGCGCACGCAGGCGCGCGCCAGGGCTACGCCCACACCGACGACGTGAGCCTCGAGGGCCTGCGGCTCGCGGCCGGCGCCGCGCGCGCCGTCGCCGAGCGTGCGGGCGGCGCCCGCGCGGTGGCGCTCGGCCGCGCCGCGCGCCCCGCGCACGATCTCTACGCCGTCGAGGTCGCGCCGACGGACGTCCCCGCGCGCGAGAAGATCGCGCTCCTCGAGGCGATCGATGCGCACGCGCGGCGCAGCGACCCGCGCGTCGCGCAGGTGATGGCGAGCGTCGTCTGCCAGAGTCGCCACGTGCTCGTCGCCGCGAGCGACGGGACGCTCGTCGGCGACGTGCAGCCGCTCGTGCGCCTCCAGGTGCAGATCGTCGCGGACGACGGGCGCGGGCGGCGCGAGGTCGGAGCGCAGGGCGCGGGCGGCCGGGTCGAGCTCTCCGCCTGGCTCGACCCGGCGCGCTGGCGGCCCGTGGTCGACGAAGCGGTGCGGCTCGCGCTCCTGAACCTGGAGGCGCGGCCCTGCCCCGCCGGCGCCATGACGGTCGTGCTGGGCCCCGGCTGGCCCGGCATCCTGCTGCACGAGGCGGTCGGCCACGGCCTCGAGGGCGACTTCAACCGCAAGGGCACGTCCGCCTTCGCCGGGCGCATCGGCGAGCGCGTCGCCGCGCCGGGCGTCACGGTGATCGACGACGGCACGCTTCCCGGCCGGCGCGGCTCGCTCAACGTGGACGACGAGGGCACGCCGACCCGCCGCACGGTCCTCATCGAGGACGGGATCCTCGTCGGCTACCTCCAGGACCGCCTCAACGCGCGCCTCATGGGCATGGAGCCCACCGGGAACGGGCGCCGCGAGAGCTACGCGCACATGCCGCTCCCGCGCATGACGAACACCTTCATGCTCGCCGGCGAGGAGGAGCCGGAGGACATCCTGCGGTCGGTCGAGCGTGGGCTCTACGCCGTCTCGTTCGGCGGCGGGCAGGTCGACATCACGAGCGGGAAGTTCGTCTTCAGCGCGAGCGAGGCCTACCGGATCGAGGACGGGCGCCTCGCCGCGCCGGTGAAGGGCGCGACCTTGATCGGCCACGGGCCCGACGTGCTCACGCGCGTGAGCCGCATCGGGCGCGACCTCGCGCTCGACCCGGGAATCGGGACCTGCGGCAAGGAGGGCCAGGGCGTCCCCGTCGGCGTCGGGCTCCCGACGATCCGCGTCGACGGCCTCACGGTCGGGGGCACGGACGGGTGAGCGCCGCGCTCGTGAAGGAGGCGCTCGCGCGCGCCCGCCGGCGCGGCGCGCACGCGGCGGACGCCGTCCTCGTGGACGACGAGCGGCGCGAGGCGCGCGTGCGCGGCGACGAGATCGACTTCGTGAAGCAGGCGCGCAGCCGGACGCTCGGCCTGCGCGCCTTCGTGCGCGCGCCGGACGGGCTGCGCGTCGCGAGCGCGTCCACGACCGACCTCTCGGCCGCGGTGGTGGAGAGGCTCGTCGACGACACCGTGGAGCTCGCGCACGCCACCGCCCCCGACGCCTGCGCCGGGCTCCCGGAGGGCGGCTTCGCCGACGCCTTCCCCGACCTCGCGCTCGTCCGCGCGGAGGACCGCGCGGTCCCGCTCGAGGCCCGCATCGCGGACGCGCGGCGGGCGGAGTCCGCGGCGCGCGGCGCGGACCCGCGCATCGTCAACTCCGAGGGCTCGGAAGCGGCGTCGAGCTTCGCGCGCGTCGCGTTCGGGAACACGGAGGGCTTCCTCGGCGAGTACGAGTCCGCCCGCCACCATGTGGCGTCGAGCCCGGTCGCCGCCGCGGACGGGGCGATGCAGACGGACTTCTGGGCCTCGGCGGCGCGTGCGCTCGCCGACCTGGAGGACGCCGCCTGCGTCGGGCGCCGGGCCGCCGAGCGCGCGCTCCGCCGGCTCGGCTCGCGCCGCGTGAAGACGGCGCGGGTGCCGGTTCTCTTCGAGCCGACGACCGCGCGCAGCCTCCTCGCGCACCTCGCCGCGTGCATCTGCGGCGGCGCGCTCTACCGGCGCACGTCGTTCCTCGCCGACCGGCTCGGCGAGCGCGTCGCGAGCGAGCTCGTCACCGTGGTCGACGACGGCCGCCTCACCGGCGGCCTCGCGAGCCGCCCGTTCGACGGCGAGGGGCTCCCGACCCGGCGCACGACGGTGCTCGAGCGCGGCGTCCTGCGCAGCTGGCTGCTCGACAGCTACAGCGCGCGCAAGCTCGGGATGGCGCCCACCGGGAGCGCCGTGCGGAGCGCGGGGAGCGCGCCCGCCGCCAGCCCGACGAACCTCTGGATCGAGCCCGGCACGACCTCGCTCGACGCGATGGTGCGCGGCACCGAGCGCGGGCTCCTGGTCACGTGGCTCTTCGGCCACGGCTTCAACCCGGTGACGGGCGACTTCTCGCGCGGCGCGGCGGGCCTCTGGATCGAGGACGGGCGCATCGCGTTCCCGGTGCACGAGGTGACGATCGCCGGCCGCTTCGGCGACATGCTGGCGTCGATCGACGCGGTGGGCGACGAGCTCGTCTGGCTCGGGCCGATCGCGGCGCCCGCGCTCCGGATCGCGCGCATGACCGTGGCCGGCGACTAGCGTGTCGGAGACCGCGTCCCCGCCGGTCATGATCGGGCTCCGGCTGCCGGACGTGGACGTCTGGTCGGAGCGAGTCGCGGTCGCGCTGGGCCAGAACCCGAGCCCGTTCACCGGCCCCGGAACCAACACGTATCTCGTCGGCACGGGGCGCCGGCGCCTGCTGCTCGACCCGGGCGAAGGCCGGCCCGCGTACCTCGGCGTGCTCGAGCGCGCGCTCGAGGCGGCGGGCTGCGACGGGATCGAGGCGATCGTGCTCACCCACGGCCACCCGGATCACATGGGCGGCGTGCGCTCCGTGCTCGAGCGCTTCGGCGAGGTGCCCGTCTGGAAGCTGCCGTGGCCCGAGGTCGACGCGAGCTACGACGTCGCGCTCCGGCCGCTCGCCGACGGCGGCCGGGTGCGGACGCAGGGCGCGACGCTGCGCGCGCTCCACACGCCCGGCCACGCGCCCGACCACCTCTGCTTCGCGCTCGAGGAGGAGGGCGCGCTCTTCTCGGGCGACAACGTCCTCGGCGTCGGCACGACGGTGCTCCCGCTCGGGACCGGCGACCTCGCCGCGTACATGGCGTCCCTCGAGCGCATGCTCGCCGCGCGTCCGGGCCGGATCTACCCGGCGCACGGGCCGCGCATCGAGGACGGCGCCGCGAAGATCCGCGAGTACCTCGCGCACCGGCGCGCGCGCGAGGCCGAGATCCTCGCCGCGCTCGGTCCGGAGCCGCGCTCCGTGCAGGATCTCGTGGCGCAGGTCTACGCCGGCTACCCCGCCAGCCTCCACGCCGCCGCGGCGCAGTCGGCGACGCACCACCTGCGGAAGCTCGAGCGCGAGGGACGCGCGCGTCGCGACGGCGGCTCGGAACCGCTCGAGGCGCGCTGGAGGCGCGCGTGAGTCACCCGCTCGTCGCGCGCCTCGCGAGCGGCGACGCGGAGGAGCGCGCGCGCGCCTGCCGCGAGGCCGCGGACGACCCCGCCGCGACGCTGCTCGCGCCCGCGCTCGCGCGCGCGCTCGGCGACCCCAGCCGGGCGGTCGCCCGCGCCGCCTCCGACGCGCTCGTCGCGATCGAGCGCCGCGCGGGCGGAACGCTGGAGGCGGTGCGCGCTGCGCTCCACGGACCCGCGCCCGCCGCGCGCGTCGGCGCGGCCTTCACGCTCGCGCGGCTCGAGCCGCCGGCCCCGCGGCTCCTCCCCGCGCTCGTCGAGGCGCTCTCGAGCCGCGACGGGGACGCGCGCTGGGCCGCGGCGCGGATCCTCGTCGAGATGGGGCGGCTCCACGCCGAGGTGCTGCCCGTCCTCGTCGGGCTCGCGCGCACCGGCGCGGACGCGGTCGTGCGTCGCATGGCGGCGTACGCGCTGCGCAGCCTCGCGCCCGATCGGCCCGAGGCGGCGCGCGTCCTGCTCGAGGCGACGCGCGACGCGGACGTGCACGTGCGCCGGGCCGCGTTCACCGCCCTGGCCGCGCTGCTCGACCCGCCGCCCGAGGTCGCCGCGCGGCTCGTCGAGGCGCTCGCCGCGGATCCGGACCCGGCGTCGCGCCGCCTGGCGGCGCTCGCCCTGGGCGAGCTCGCGCGCACCGCGCCCGGCGCGGTCCCGCCGCGCGCGGCGCGCGAGGCGCTGGCCCGCGCCCGCGACGCGGACGACGCCGACCTGCGCCGCGCGGCCGAGCGCTCGCTCGCCAAGCTTCCCTGTTGACGAGAGGGGGCGCGGCCCCTTCGCCGACGAGAGCGCCCGCGAGGGCGAGCACGGAGTGACGATGAGCGGACGGAGCGTGGTGGTGACGGGCGGAACGGGCGCCCTCGGAAGCGCGGTGGTCGAGGCCTTCCTCGCGGCGGGCGACCGCGTCGTGGTCCCGTGGATCGTGAAGGAGGAAGTCGAGCGCGCGCGGCGCGCCTGGGCGCAGGCGCTCGAGGCCGGCCGCGCCCGGCTCGTGGAGGCGGACGTGGCCGAGGCGGAAGGCGCGGCGCGCGCGGTCGAGGCGGCCGGCGACGTGGCCGTCCTCGTGAACGGCGTCGGCGGCTTCGCAGGTGGCAGTTCCCTCGACGAGACGCCGCTCGAGACGTGGGACCTCATGTATCGCATGAACGTCCGTACCGCCGCCGCGTGCGCCCGTGCCGCGCTTCCGCGGATGCGCGCGCGCGGCGCGGGCGTGATCGTGAACGTGGCCTCCGCCGCGGCGCTCGCGCCGCCGGCCGGCCTCACCGCCTACGCCGCCTCGAAGGCCGCGGTCGTCGCGCTGACCCGCGCGCTCCAGGAGGAGGCCGCGGGAGACGGGATCCGCGTGGCCGCGATCGTCCCGACGACCATCGACACCCCCGCGAACCGCGCCGCCATGCCGGACGCCGACTTCTCGCGCTGGACCCCCCCCGCGAAGATCGCCGCCGTCATCCTGTGGCTCGCGAGCGACGCCGCCTCCCCCCTCCGCGGCGCCCTCCTCCCGGTCTAGGCGTTTAGAAAGGGGTCAGACCCCGCTGTTTAGAGACGTCCCCCCGGGACGCTGGGCAGGTGGCGGGGACGCCGTGCGGCGCGGCCGGCGCGGTGCGACGTCGGGTGGGCCCCGCGCCCTGCGCCGGGGCTTGGCCCACCCCGCGGGTCACGCCACCGCGCTCCGGCCGCGGGGCACAGGAGAAGCGTGCGAAAGTCGGAGTTCTACCGCGAGGCGCGCACGGACCTGCCTGGGCCGCTCGCCGGCCTGCGCGTCGTCGAGGCGACGACGACCTGGGCAGGGCCGATGTGCGGCTGCGTCCTCGCGGACTTCGGCGCCGACGTCGTGAAGGTCGAGCCGCCGGGCGGCGACGTCGCGCGGCGCCTCCCGCCCGCCCTCCCCGGCACGCGCCCGCCGGTCTCCGCCGTCCACGCGACCGTGAACCGCAACAAGCGCAGCCTCACGCTCGACCTCGCCGCGCCGCGCGGGCGCGAGCTCTTCCTGCGGCTCGCGGCCACGGCGGACGTCGTGGTCGAGAACTTCCGGCCCGGAGCGCTCGAGCGGCTCGGGCTCGGCTACCGCGATTTGCGCGCGATGAACCCGGACCTCGTCCTCGTCTCGATCAGCGGCTTCGGGCAGTTCGGCCGCGATTGCGAGCGCGCCGGCTACGACCCGCTGGCACAGGCCGCGAGCGGCTTCCTCTCGCTCTCCGGCGAGCCGGGCGGCGCGCCCGTCAAGGCCCCGACCTTCCTCGGCGACGACCTCGCCGGCCTCCACGCCGCGCTCGCCGCCCTCGCCGCGCTCCGCCACCGCGACCGCACGGGCGAGGGCCAGCACGTGGACGTGTCGCTCCTCGACGCGCTGTGGTTCCAGACGCCCGGCTACCTCACGCTCGGCGCGCTCGGAGCCGAGCTTCCCCGGCTCGGCAACCAGTTCCGCATCGCGGCGCCGGCGAACGCGTACCGCTGCCGCGACGGCCACGTCGTCGCCGGCGTCGTGCTCGACGACCACTGGCGCGTGCTGGCGGGTCTCCTCGGGCGCCCCGAGCTCGCCGACGACCCCGCGTACGCGACGGGCCCGGCTCGCCTCGCGCGCCGGGACGCGGTCGACGGCCTGCTCGCGGCGTGGCTCGCGCAGCGCTCGGTCGACGAGGCGGTGGACCAGCTCTCGCGCGCGGGCCTTCCCGTGGCGCCGGTGCGCAGCTACGCCGACGCCGCGCGCGACCCGCTCGTGCGGGAGCGCGACATGCTCCAGCCGGCCGACGTCGAGGGCGCGCGCCGCGTCCCGATCGCGGGCCCGCCCGCCAAGCTCTCGCGCACGCCGACGCGCGTGCGGACCGGCGCGCCCGCGCTCGGCGCGCACACCGACGAGATCCTCGCCGAGCTCGGCGTGGACGACGCCGAGCTCGCGGAGCTGCGGCGCGACGGGGTGGTCTGAGCGCCGGCGCCGCCTCCGCGAAGCCGAGGTGCCGCCGCGCCGCCCGGCCCTACCCGTCGCGCCGCCCGGCCCTACCCGCCGCCCGTCTGCCGCCGCGGGTCGAGGAGCGCGTCGAGCTCCTCCTCCGGGAGCAGCCCGCGCTCGCGCGCCAGCTCGCGCAGGCTGCGGCCGCTCGCGTGCGCCGCCTTCGCGAGCTCCGCCGCGGCGTCGTAGCCGATGCGAGGGACGAGCGCGGTCGCGAGCATGAGGCTGCGCTCCACGAGCTCCGCGGCGCGCGCGCGATCCGCCTCGAGCCCGTCCACGCAGCGCTCGGCGAAGAGGCGCGAGGCGCTCGCGAGGAGGCGGATCGACTCGAGCAGGTTGCGCGCGACGAGCGGGAGGAAGGTGTTGAGCTCGAGCTGCCCGCCGAGCGCGCCCACGGCGATCGCGGCGTCGTTCCCGATCACCTGCGCGGCGACCTGCGTCGCGACCTCGCTCATCACGGGGTTCACCTTTCCCGGCATGATCGAGGAGCCCGGCTGGAGCGCGGGCAAGACGAGCTCGCCGATCCCGCAGCGGGGGCCCGACGCGAGGAGCCGCACGTCGCTCGCGACCTTGTACAGGGCGACGGCCGCCGCGCGCAGCGCGCCCGAGAGCGCGAGCGCGGGCTCCTGCCCGCCCTGCGCGGCGAAGTGGTCCGCCGCCTCGCGGTACGCGCGCCCGCTGCGCTCCGAGAGCCGCGCGATGGCGCGCGCCGGGAAGCCGGGCGGGCAGTTGATCCCGGTCCCGACCGCCGTCCCTCCGAGCGCGAGCTCCGCGAGGTCCTCGGCGGCGCGCTCGACCCGCTCGCGCGCGAGCGCGATCTGGCGCGCCCATCCCCCGACCTCCTGGCCGAGCGTGAGCGGCGTCGCGTCCATGAGGTGCGTGCGGCCCGGCTTCACCACGTCGGCGAGCGCGGCGGCCCGCGCCGCGAGCGAGCACTCGAGCCGCGCGAGCGCCGGGAGGAGCGCGGCGTGCACGGCCTCGCGCGCCGCCACGTGGATGGCGGTCGGGATCACGTCGTTCGACGACTGGCTGCGGTTCACGTGGTCGTTGGGGTGAATCGGCGGATCGGGCGTCCCGCGCAGCTCGGCGGCGCGCCGCGCGATCACCTCGTTCGCGTTCATGTTCGTCGACGTGCCGGAGCCCGTCTGGAACACGTCGAGCGGGAAGTGGGCGTCGAGGTCGCCCGCGGCGACCTCGTCGGCGGCGCGCGAGATCCAGCGCGCGCGCTCCACGTCGAGCGCGCCGAGCTCGGCGTTCGCGCGCGCGGCGGCTTCCTTGATCCAGCCGAGCGCCTCGAGGAACGCGCGCGGGAAGCGCTCGCCGCTCACGGGGAAGTTCTCGAGCGCGCGCTGCGTGGCCGCGCCCCAGAGCGCGCCCGCGGGCACGTGCACCTCGCCGAGCGCGTCGCGCTCGACCCGCGCCGGGCGCGCGGGCGCTCCGTCGTCCATGGGCGCTCCTCCCGGGCGCGCCCACCTCCCCGCCTCGCCGCGCCCGCCCGCGATGTTGGCCGCGCGGAGGCCCCGCGTCTAGACTCGACCTCCGTCGTCGCTTCGCCGGACCGCCCCGGCGCCCGGCGAGAGGAGGAGCCGATGCCCCAGCTCAAGGGTTCCAGGACGCACGAGAACCTGAAGCACGCCTTCGCCGGCGAGTCGCAGGCGAACCGGCGCTACCTCTACTTCGCCCGCCAGGCCGACATCGAGGGCTACCCGGACGTCGGCGGGCTCTTCCGCGACACGGCGGAGGCGGAGACCGGCCACGCGCACGGCCATCTCGACTTCCTCAAGCAGGCGGGCGACCCCGCGACCGACAAGCCGATCGGCTCGACCGACAGGAACCTCGCCGCCGCCGTCGCCGGCGAGACCTACGAGTACACCGAGATGTACCCGGGCATGGCGAAGACGGCGCGCAGCGAAGGCTTCGACGACGTCGCCGAATGGTTCGAGACGCTCGCCAAGGCGGAGCGCTCGCACGCCGGCCGCTTCCAGAAGGCGCTCGACGAGCTGGCGAAGCTCTAGCCGGGCGACGCAGCCCGCCGATGAAGGTCCAGGCGCCGGAGCGCCCGTCGTCCGAATGGGCGTACGACGACCCGGACTATCTGGACGGCGAGAAGCTCGAGCGCGAGCTGCGCCGGGTCGCGGAGGCGTGCCACCAGTGCCGCCGCTGCCTCCCGCTCTGCCCCGCGTTCCCGAAGCTGTTCGAGCTCGTGGACGCGACGCCCGACGAGGTCGCGGGCGTCGCGTCCGCGGGCTTCGAGGCGGTGAACGAGCTCTGCTACCACTGCAAGCTCTGCTACAACCACTGCCCCTACACGCCGCCGCACGAGTGGGACGTCGACTTCCCCGCCCTCATGCGGCGCCACCAGCTCCACCGCGCGCGGCGCGACGGCATCCCGCTCGCGCGCCGCCTCACGACGCGCACCGACCTCATCGGCAAGGTCGGCGCGCGCATCCCGGCGCTCGTGAACTTCGCGAACCGGAGCCGCCCGGCGCGCGTCCTCATGGAAAGGGCGATCGGGATCCACCGCGACTGGGTCCAGCCTTCGTACTTCCACGACACCGTCGAGCGCTGGTGGCGCGCGCGCGGGCCGCGCGGCGACGGGCGCCACGGCGAGGTCGCGCTCTTCACGACCTGCTCGGTCAACTACAGCGACCCCCTGGTCGCGCGCTCGGCGGTCGCCGTGCTGGAGCGGAGCGGCGTGCGCGTCGAGGTCTGCTACGAGGCGTGCTGCGGCATGCCGTTCACGGACACCGGCGACCTCGACGCCGCGCGCCGGCACGCCGAGCGCAACGTCGCCGCGCTCGCGCCGCACGCCGAGCGCGGCGCGACGATCGTGGCGCCCGGCCCGTCGTGCTCGCTCATGCTGAAGCACGAGTACCCGCGGCTGCTCGGGACCGAGGCCGCGCGCCGGGTCGCCTCGGCGACGAAGGACCTCATGGAGCACGTCTACGACCTCGCGCGCGCGAAGCGGCTCGACCGCGAGTTCCCGCAGCGGCTGGGCACGGTCGCGTACCACGCGCCCTGCCATTTGCGCGCCCAGAACGTGGGCTTCCGCTCGCGCGACGTCCTGCGGCTCGTCGCCGAGGAGGTCGTGCTCGTCGACGCCTGCTCCGGCGTCGACGGCACCTGGGGCATGCAGGCGCGCTTCCACGAGGCCTCGCTGGGCGTCGCGCGCCGGATGCTGGATGCGATCGCGGCGTCGGGCGCGGAGCACGTCGCCACCGACTGCCCGCTCGCCGCGCTGCGCGTGGAGGAGGGCCTCGGCCGCAGCGCCGTGCACCCGATCGTCCTCCTGCGCCACGCGTACGGGATCCCGGCGGCGTGAAGCCGCTCGCGCTCGAAGACCTCCCCGCCCCCGAGGTCTTCGAGGCCATGCGCGCGGATCTCCGCGCCGCGCTCATCGCGCACAAGCGCGCGCGCCGCGTCGCGCTCGGCGAGCGCGTGAGCCTCGTGTTCGAGGACCGCGAGACGGTGCGCTGGCAGGTGCTCGAGATGGCGCGCGTCGAGCGCATCCGCGACCCGGCCGCGCTGCAGCACGAGCTGGACGTCTACAACGCGCTCGTGCCCGGCGACGACGCCCTCTCCGCCACGCTCTTCATCGAGATCCCCGACCTCGCCTCCATCCGCAGCGAGCTCGACCGCCTCGTCGGCCTCGACCGGCACCTCGCGCTCCTCCTCGGCGAGGGCGAGGGCGCGCTGCGCGTCGCGGCGCGCTTCGATCCCGCGCAGATGGAGGAGGACCGCATCTCGGCGGTGCACTACGTGCGCTTCGACGTCGCCGGGCCGGCGCGCGAGCGCCTCGCCGAGCGCGCGGTGCCCGCCCGGCTCGTCGTCGACCATCCCTCGTATCGCGCCGAGGCGCGGCTCGAGCCCGAGACGCGCGCCAGCCTGCTGCGCGACCTCGCGGGTGGCCCGCCCCCCTTCCTCGGCGTCCGGGCCCCGGCCGCCGGCGCGGCGGCGGACGACGGCGAGGTGGTCGCCGAGGAGGGCCGCGTGCGCGCGCGCCGCCCCGCCGCGCCGCGCGCGCCCGGCCACGTCGTCCTCGAGCCGCGCGAGGACGTGGCGTTCGCCGCGGCCGACCCGGCTCTCTTCGGCGAGCTCGCCGCTCTCGCGCAGCGCCTCGCCCCGGAGCTCGCCGCCCGCCACGGCCGCGTGCGCCTCCACGCGGACGTCGACGGCCCGCTGCGGCTGCATCTTCTCGCGGGATGATCTCCCTCGAGCCGCGGCTTCGCGACGCGCCGCATTCGCGTCGAGCCGATCGAGCGCACACCGGCGGCGGCGCCGCCGGTCGGGTACGCTCGTCCCATGGCGGAGCGCCGCTGGAGCCTCGACGCCGCCCGCGCGCTGCTTCCCGACGTGCGCCGCCGCACCGAGAAGGCCGTCGCCGAGGCGGAGGCGCTGCTGCAGGAGCGCGACCAGTACCCGCCGGCGTCGCGCGCCTTCCGCGAGGCTCACGCGCGGGCCGAGGCCGTGGTGGAGCGCTGGGCGCGCGAGATGGAGGCGCTCGGCCTCGAGGTGAAGGGCCTCTGGCTGGTGGACTTCGACTGCGGCGCCGGCTGCTACTGCTGGCGCTGGCCGGAGACCGAGCTGTCGTTCTACCACGGCTACGAGGACGGCTTCGAGGGACGCGTTCCGATCCAGTAGCCGTCCGCGCGCGAGCGACGGACGGGCCCGGCGGCGCCCCGCACGGCGACGGACCGGGAACCGTGCGCGGCGCGGACCCGCCGCGCCTTGACGCCGCCGCGCCCCCCCGGTACCCCGCTCGCCATGCTGATCCTCGCGAGCGCCTCGCCGCGGCGTCGCGAGCTCCTCGCGCGCGCGGGGCTCGCGTTCGAGGTCGTGCCGGCGGACCTCGACGAGACGCTGCGGCCCGGCGAGACGCCGGAGGGGCACGTCGAGCGCCTCGCGCGCGAGAAGGCGGACGCCGTCGCGCGCCGCCTCGCGCGCACGCCGGTGCGCCTCGTGCTCGGATCCGACACCGTGGTCGTCCTCGGCGGCGACGTCCTCGGAAAGCCGCGCGACGCGGCCCACGCCGAGGCGCTGCTCGCCCGGCTCGTCGGGCGCACGCACCGGGTCCTCACCGGCGTCGCCGTCGCGACGAGCGCAGGGCACGCGCCGCGCAGCCGCGTCGTCGAGAGCCGCGTGCGCATGCGGCCCGCGAGCGCCGACGAGATCCGCGCCTACGTCGCGACCGGGGAGCCGCTCGACAAGGCGGGCGCCTACGCGCTCCAGGGGGAGGGGCGCCGCTTCGTGGAGGCGGTCGAGGGGAGCGAGACGAACGTGATCGGGCTCCCGCTCGAGGAGACGCTCGCGCTCCTGCGCGAGGCCGGCCTCGCCGCGCAGGCGCAATGGTGAGCGCGCCCGCGGCGCTCGCCGAGCGGCTCGCCGCGATCCGCGCGCGCATCGCGGACGCGGCGCGCCGGGCCGGGCGCGTGCCGGAGGAGGTGACGCTCGTCGGCGTCGCGAAGGGACAGCCCGCCGAGCGCGTGGCGGAGGCCGTGGCCGCAGGCCTCGGCTGCGTGGGCGAGAGCTTCGCGCAGGAGGCGCGCGAGAAGCTCCCGCGCGTGCGCGAGGCGCTCGCGCGCGCCGGCGTCGCGCCCCCGCGCGTCCACTTCGTGGGCCGGCTGCAGACCAACAAGGCGCGCCTCGTCGTCCCGCTCTGCGACTGCGTGGAGTCGCTCGACCGGGCCGAGCTCGCGCGCGAGCTCGCGCGCCGCGCCGAGGCGCGCGGCCGCCCGCTCGACGCGATGGTGCAGGTGAACCTCGGCGGCGAGCCGCAGAAGGGCGGGGTCGCGCCGGAGGCGCTGCCCGCCCTCCTCGAGGCGTGCGACGCGCTGCCCGCGCTCCGCGTCGTCGGCCTCATGACGGTCCCCGAGGCCGCCGCGGACGAGGCGCTCCTGCGGCGGCGCTTCGCGGCGCTCCGCGAGCTGCGCGACACTGCGGCGCACGGCGGGCGAGCGCTGCGCGAGCTCTCGATGGGCATGTCGGGCGACTTCGAGCTCGCCATCGAGGAGGGCGCGACGCTCGTGCGCGTCGGCACGGCGCTCTTCGGGCCGCGGGAGGGGTGAGGCATGGCACGGAACGCGCGCATCGGGCTCCTCGGCGTGGGCGCGATGGGGGAAGCGCTCGCGGGAGGCCTGCTCGCCGCGGGCACGCCCAAGGACGCGCTCGCGGCGGCGGAGCCGGACCCCGCGCGCCGCGCCGCGGTCGCCGAGCGGCTCGGGATCCGCGTCGTCGCGGACGGCGCCGAGGTGGTCCGCGCCAGCGACGTGGTCGTCCTGGCGCTGAAGCCCTCCGTCGTCGCGCCCGCGCTCGACGCCCTCGCCGGCCTCCCGGCCGGCGTCCGCCGCAAGCCGCTCTGGGTCTCGATCGCGGCGGGGACGCCGCTCCGGACGCTGGCCGCGCACCTTCCGGAAGGCGCCCGTCTCGTGCGGGCGATGCCGAACACGCCCGCGCTCGTGCGCGCGGGCGCCACGGCGTTCGTCGCGAACGCCGCGGCGACGGCGGCCGACCGCGCCGCGGCGCGCCGCCTGTTCGAGGCGGTGGGCTACGCCTGGGAGGCGCCGCACGAGGCGATGCTCGACGCCGTCACCGGGCTCTCGGGGAGCGGCCCCGCGTACGTCTTCGTCCTGCTCGAGGCGCTCGCGGACGCGGGCGTCGCGGCCGGCCTCCCGCGCGACGCCGCGTACGCGCTCGGGACGCACACCGTCCTCGGCGCGGCGAAGCTCGCGCTCGAGAGCGGGCGCCACCCGGGAAGCCTCAAGGACCAGGTCACGTCCCCTGGGGGTACGACGATCGCCGGGCTCGAGCGGCTCGAGGCGAGCGGCTTCCGCGCCGCGCTCCACGCCGCCGTGGCGGCCGCGACGCGCCGGGCGCGCGAGCTCGGCGGGTGAGCCGGATCACTCAAGGGGCCGGGGCGTTGGGTCGATGGCCTGCGCAGGGCCGAGCCCGCCGCGCGCGGGCCGCGTCCAGGAGGGCGCCGTGCGTCTCACCGCACTCGACATCCAGAACCACGAGTTCGCGAGCCGCTGGCGTGGGCTCGATCCCGACGAGGTGCGTACCTTCCTGCGGCTCGTGGCCGAAGACTTCGAAGCGCTCGTGCGCGACGGCGAGGCGCTGCGCGAGAAGGTGCGCGCGCTCGAGAAGCGCGTGGAGGACCTCTCGGCGAACGAGCACGCGCTGCGCAAGACGCTCGTCACCGCCCAGGCGCTGAGCGAGGATCTGAAGCAGACCGCGGTGAAGGAGTCGGAGCTGCTGATCTCGGAGGCGGAGATCAAGGGCGAGAAGATCCTCGACGCGGCCCATCGCCGCGCCGCCAAGCTCGCCGAGGACATCCGCGAGATGAAGGCGCTGCGCGGGCGGCTCGCCGCCGCGCTGCGCGCCACGCTCGAGAGCCACCTCGCGATGCTCGACGTCCTGACCGAGGAGCCGGCCGAGAGCGACCCGGTCCTCGAGGGCAAGGTGGCCTACCTCACCCGGCGGGCGCCGAGCGCCGCCGAGGCTTGACGGAGCCCGGCCCGGGCCTAGCCATTCGGCGAAGACCGGAGGGCGTGGCCTTCGCGGTCGTCGTGCACCCGCGCTCGCGCCGGCCCGGCGTCGGCGGCCTCCAGGGCGACGCGCTCCGCGTCGCGGTCCGGGAGCCGCCGGCGGAGGGCCGGGCCACCGAGGCGGTGCGCCGCGCCCTTGCGACATCGCTCGGGGTGGCGCGCGACGCGGTGCACGTCGACCCGGCGTCGCGCTCCCGGCGCAAACACGTGCGGGTCGCCGGCGACGCGGAGGCGCTCGAGCGCGCGCTGCGCGGGCTGGCGTCGGGCGATTGAGTGGGATACACAACGCCCGCCCGCGCGCACACGGCGAGGACGCGATGCCCACCTACGAGTACCTCTGCAAGGCCTGCGAGCACGAGTTCGAGCGCGAGCAGCGCATCAGCGAGCCCCCGGTGAAGACCTGTCCGAAGTGCCGGTCGCGGCAGGTGAAGCGGCTGCTCTCCGCGCCCCGCTTCCACCTCAAGGGAGGCGGCTGGTACTCCGACCTGTACGCGTCCGCGAAGCCGGGCGCGAAGGGCGCGAAGAAGGGCGAGGGCGCGAAGGAGGAGAGCGCGTCGAAGCCGGCCGACACGGGCTCGTCCAAGGGCGAGAGCGGCGGCGCGAAGTCGTCCGCCTCCAAGGCAGCGGCCTGACCCGAGCGCGCTCCCCGCGCCGGCCTGCCGGCGCCCGCATCGCGCGCCGAGGGCGCGTGCGCGCCTCCGCCGCGCCCGGGGACCGCGCGTCCGCCGCGCGCCGATGACCGCGCTGCGCCGGACGCCGCTCTACGAGCGCCACCGCGCGCTCGGCGCGCGTCTCGTGCCGTTCGCCGGCTTCGAGATGCCGATCCAGTACACGTCGATCCTCGCGGAGCATCGCGCCGTGCGCGAGCGCGCGGGCCTCTTCGACGTCTCCCACATGGGCCAGATCCACCTGCGCGGCCCGGGCGCCGCGGCGAGCGTCGCGAAGCTCCTGACGCGCGACGTCTCGGACCTGCGCGCCGGGCAGGTCCGCTACGGGCTCCTCTGCCGCGAGACGGGCGGCGTCGTCGACGACGTGACCGCCTACCGGACGGGCGACGACGCGTTCTTCCTGTGCGTGAACGCCGCCAACGTGGAGAAGGACTACCGCTGGGTCGTGCGCCACGCCGAGCCGGGCGCCGAGGTGCGCGACCGCAGCGACGAGACCGGGCTCCTCGCGCTCCAGGGCCCGGCGAGCGCCGACGTCCTGGCCCCGCTGGCGGCGCCGGACCCGCGCGCGCTGCGCCGCTTCCGCTTCGCGGAGGGCCGCGTCGCGGGCTGCGCCGCGCTCGTCTCGCGCACGGGCTACACCGGCGCCGACGGCTTCGAGATCTACTGCGCCGCGCAGGACGCGCCCGCGCTGTGGGACGCGCTGCTCGACGCGGGGCGCGGCGCCGGGCTGGTCCCGATCGGCCTCGGGGCGCGCGACACGCTGCGACTCGAGGCCGCCCTCCCCCTCTACGGCCACGAGCTCGACGACGAGACCACCCCGCTCGAGGCCGGCCTCGAGCGCTTCGTCGACCTCGAGCGCGGCGGCTTCCTCGGGGCGGACGCGCTGCGCCGCCAGCGCGCGGGCGGCGTCGCGCGCCGGCTCGTCGGCTTCGAGCTCGCCTCGCGCGGCGTCGCCCGCGCGGGCCACGCCCTCGCGCACGGCGGGCACGAGGTGGGTCGCGTCACGTCGGGCGCGCCCTCGCCCACCCTCGGAAAAAGCATCGGCCTCGGCTACGTTCCGGCCGCCCTCGCCGCGGTGGGGACGCCACTCGAGGTTCGCATCCGCGACCAGGCGGTGCCGGCCCGGGTGGTCCCCACGCCGTTCGTCGGCCGGCGCTGAGCCGCGAGCCGGGGCCTGCGGAGGTCCCGTGGCCGAGTACGACATCCCGAGCCGGCTGCGCTTCTCGCGCGAGGACGAGTGGGCGCGCAGCGAGGGCGGCCGCGTCGCCGTCGGCATCACCGACTACGCCCAGCAGCAGCTCGGCGACATCGTGTACGTCGAGCTTCCGCCGGTGGGGAAGACCTTCGAGAAGGGCGAGCCGTTCGGCGTCGTCGAGTCCGTGAAGGCCGTCTCCGACCTCTATGCGCCGATCTCCGGCGAGGTCGTCGAGGTGAACGCCGCGCTCGCCGACCATCCCGAGCTCGTGAACGAGGACTGCTACGGCGACGGCTGGATGGTGATCTTCGCGCCGAGCGACGAGTCCGAGCTCGAGCAGCTCCTCGACGCCGACGCCTACGCCGCCCACGTGCAGGAGCGCTCGCAGTAGCGCGATGCGCTTCATCCCCCACACCGAAGAGGACGTCCGGCGCATGCTGGCGCGCGTCGGCGCGCCGAGCGTCGCGGCCCTCTTCGAGTGCGTGCCGGAGAAGCTTCGCCTGGACCGCCCGCTGAGCCTTCCGGCGGCCGGGAGCGAGCAGGAGGTGCTCGCCGAGCTCGAGGAGCTCGCGGCGCGCAACGAGCACGCGGGCGCCGCCGCGTGGTTCCTCGGCGCCGGGACCTACCATCACTTCGTCCCGTCGGCCGTCGACGCGCTCGTCTCGCGCGGCGAGTTCTACACCGCCTATACGCCCTACCAGGCGGAGATCAGCCAGGGGACGCTGCAGGCCATCTTCGAGTGGCAGACGATGTGCTGCGCGCTCACGGGGCTCGACGTCGCGAACGCGTCCATGTACGACGGCGCCTCCGCGACCGCGGAGGCCGCGCTCATGGCGATGCGCGTCACGCGCCGGCGCAAGGTGCTGGCGAGCGCCGGGCTTCACCCGCACTACCGGCGCGTGCTCGCGACCTACCTCGGCGGCCTCGACGCCGAGCTCGTCGATCTCCCGCGCGCCGCCTCCGGCGCGACGGCGCCGCCCGGCGCGCGGGTCGACCGGGACACGGCCTGCGTCGTCGTGCAGCAGCCGTCCTTCCTAGGCGCCGTGGAGGACCTGCCCGCCCTCGCGGACGCAGCCCACGCGGCGGGCGCGCTCCTCGTCGCGACGACGACCGAGGCCCTCTCGCTCGCGCTCCTCCCCGCACCCGGCGCGTGCGGGGCGGACATCGCGTGCGGCGAGGCGCAGAGCTTCGGCGTGCCGATGTCGTTCGGCGGCCCGCACCTCGGCTTTCTCGCCGCGCGCGGCGCGCACGTGCGCCAGCTGCCCGGCCGGCTGGTCGGCGCCACGCAGGACGCCTCGGGCCGGCGCGGGTTCGTGCTCACGCTCTCGACGCGCGAGCAGCACATCCGCCGCGAGCGCGCGACCTCGAACATCTGCACGAACCAGGGCCTGTGCCTGCTGATGGCGACGATCTACCTCGCCCTCCTCGGGCGCCGCGGGCTGCGCCGGCTCGCGGAGATCAACGTCGCGAAGGCGCGCTACGCGCGCGCGCGCTTCGCCGAGGCGGGGCTGCGGCTTCCGCTCACGGCGCCCTTCTTCCACGAGCTGCCCGTCGTGCCGCGCGCCGGCGCCGCGGAGGCGCTCGCGCGCGCGCGCGAGGCCGGCATCGTCGCCGGGCTCGATCTCGCGCCCTACGCGCCGGACCTCGCGGGCGCGCTCCTGGTCTGCACCACGGAGCTGGCGACGCGCGCGCAGATCGACCGCCTCGCGGAGGCGCTCGCCGCGTGAGCGAGCGCGGGCCGGAGAGGGAGGGCCCCGAGCGCGTCGGCCACGCGACGCGGGGCCTTGCGTGGGAGGAGCCGCTCCTCTTCGAGCGCAGCCGCGAGGGGCGCGCCGGCGCGGCGCTGCCGGCGCTCGACGTCCCGGAGGTCGACCTCGCGCGCGAGCTCCCGGGCGGCGTGCGCGACGACGTGCCCGGGCTGCCGGAGCTCTCCGAGGTCGAGGTCGTGCGCCACTTCACGCGCCTCTCGACCTGGAACGCGGCCGTCGACCTCGGCCTCTACCCGCTCGGGTCGTGCACGATGAAGTACAACCCGAAGCTGAACGAGCGGGCGGCGCGCCTCCCCGGGTTCGCGCTCACGCACCCGCTGCAGCCCGCGGACGCGGTGCAGGGCCTCCTCGCGCTGATGCACCGGCTCGAAGCCTGGCTCGCCGAGATCAGCGGCATGGACGCCGTTTCGCTCCAGCCCGCCGCCGGCGCGCAGGGCGAGCTCGCGGGCATCATGATGATCCGCGCCTACCACGAGCGCCGCGGCGAGCGCCGCCGGAAGGTGCTGGTCCCCGAGTCGGCGCACGGCACCAACCCCGCGAGCGCCGCGCTGAACGGATACGACGTCGTCGCCGTCCCCGCCGGTGAGGACGGCGTCCTCCATCCCGCCACGGTGGCCGCCGCCATGGACGAGGGCGTGGCGGCGCTCATGGTCACGAACCCGAACACGCTCGGGATCTTCGAGCGCCACATCGGCGCGGTGTGCGACGTCGTCCACGCGAAGGGCGGCCTCGTCTACGGCGACGGCGCGAACCTGAACGCGATGCTCGGGGTCACGCGCCCGGGCGACCAGGGCATCGACGTCATGCACTTCAACCTGCACAAGACGTTCTCGACGCCGCACGGCGGCGGCGGCCCCGGCGCCGGCCCCGTGGGCGTGAAGGCGGCCCTGGCGCCCTTCCTCCCCGTGCCCGTGGTCCGCGAGGGGCGGGACGGCCGCTACGCGCTCTCGGAGGACGTCCCGCACACGATCGGGCGCCTGCACGGCCACCATGGCAACGTCGGCATGCTGGTGCGGGCCTACGCGTACATCCGCTCGCTCGGGCCGGACGGCCTGCGCCGCTGCTCGGAGATGGCCGTCCTCAACGCCAACTACCTCCTGGCGCGGCTGCGGGCGCGCTGGCACGTGCCCTTCGACCAGCCCGTCATGCACGAGTGCGTGCTGTCCGACCGCGCCCTCGCCGAGACGGGCGTCACGACGATCGACGTCGCCAAGCGCCTCATCGACTACGGCTACCACCCGCCCACGATCTACTTCCCGCTCGTCGTGCACGGGGCGCTCATGATCGAGCCGACCGAGAGCGAGACGCCCGAGGAGCTCGACCGCTTCGCCGCCGCGCTCGAGGCGATCGAGGAGGAGGCGCGCCGCGATCCGGAGCGCGTCCGCTCGGCGCCGCACCGGACGCGCCACGCGCGGCTCGACGAGACCCGCGCGGCCCGTCACCCCGTGCTGCGATGGCAGCCCGACGGCTCTTCCTCGTCGTCCTGAGCGCGGCCGCCGTCGCCGCGTGCGGCGTCCGCGGGCGCAGCCCCGGCGACCTCCTCGGCTCGATCGCGCGCGTCACGGAGGAGGACGAGCGCTCGGTCGGCGCCCAGGTCGACCAGCACATCCTCGCGCGCGTCCCGCTGATCGACGACCCCGTGGTGCTGGGCTTCGCGAGCGACCTCGGCCAGCGCATCGTCGCGACGATCGAGCCGCAGCCGTTCGTCTACCGCTTCCGCGTCGTCCCCGACTCGACGCTCAACGCGTTCGCCCTCCCGGCCGGCTACGTCTATCTCCACAGCGCGACGATCCTCCAGGCGGCGAGCCTCGACGAGCTCGCGGGCGTGATGGCCCACGAGATCGCGCACGTGAAGGGCCGCCACTACGCGCGCGGCACCGAGCAGACGTTCTGGCCCTCGCTCCTCGCGCGCGCGGCCGGCCTCGGCGCCGCCTTCGCGGCGCGCGAGCCGGGCTTCGCGGTCGTCGCCGAAGGCATCAACGTCGCTCTCCAGCTGCGCTACACGCGCGAGTTCGAGGACGAGGCGGACGACCGCGGCTCGGTCTTCATGTCGCGCGCGGGCTTCGACCCGATCGGCATGGGGCGCTTCTTCGAGCGCATCGTGCGGGCCGAGGTAGGCGGGATCCACTTCCCGCCCTACCTCTACAGCCATCCGGACCTCGAGCAGCGCATCGAGGGCGTGAAGGTGCGCGCCGAGACGCTGCGCGCGGCGCCCGAGCGCGACGGCGCGCTCGAGGCGGGCTTCCGCGACGCGCAGGTGCGGCTCGCGCTTCTGATCCAGGCCGGGCGCACGAGCTTCGTCGACGCGCAGCCCTACGACCGCTCCCGCACCGAGCCGCTGCTCGCGCGCGCCGAGGCGGCCGCGAAGGCCGGCCGCACGGAGGAGGCGATCGCGGCGCTCGAGGAGGCGGGGCGGCTCGAGCCGCGCGACCCGCGCCCGCCCTTCCGGCTCGGGGAGCGGCTCGAGGCGGCCGGGCGCACCGCCGACGCGGTCGCCGCGTGGCGGCGCGCGGTCGCGCTCGATCCGAGCGTCGCGCTCGCCTTCTTCAAGCTCGGCGAGGCGGCGCAGAGCCTCGGCCACCGCCACCAGGCCGCCTACTACTTCGAGCAGGCCGCGCGGCGCTTCGCGCCCGGCGGCGCGCTGCAGCGGCGCGCGTTCCTCGCGCTCGAGACGCTCTCGTACCCCCCCGTCGTGGACGCCGGCCTCGCCGACGGGCGCAGCGAGCCGGGCGCCGACGACGCGGCGCTCGGCGCCCCGCGCGAGGCGTTCGCGCTCGGCGACCCGGAGGTGGTCTGGTGGGCGCGGCTCCACCCGCGCTACGCGCCGTTTCGACAGCGCGTCCGGGTGCGCTGGCTCGACCCCGCCGGCGCGACGGCCGCGGACGTCGCCGCCGAAGCGCCGGCCAAGGACCTGGTCGCGGCGCGCCTCGCGCTCGAGGGCGCGCTGCGCGAGCGCTTCGGGCGCTGGCGCGTCGAGGCCCGGCTCGAGGGGCAGGTGATCGACCGCCGGACCTTCCTCTACTCCTCGAGTCTCCGGCGCGCGAGCTCGGCCCAGGTGCCGTCGGGCCGGAGCCCGAGGTAGCGCCGCCAGTGCTCCCGCGCGCGACGCGGGAGCCCGATGCGCTCGTAGAGGAGCGCGAGGTTGAGCTGCGCGTCGGCGAAGGTGGGATCGGCGCGCGCCGCGGCGCGGTAGTGGACGAGCGCGGCCTCGTCCCGGCCGGCCTCCTCCAGGAGCCCGGCCAGGTTGAAGCGCGCCTCGACGTGCGCCGGGTCGGCCGCGAGCGCGCGCTCGTAGCACGCGCGCGCGGCGTCGCGCTCCCCGCGGCCCTGGTGGAGGGCGCCCAGGTTGCAGTGGGCGTCCGAGAAGGAGGCGTCGCACTCGATCGCGCGCCGGTACGCCTGCATCGCCTCGTCCTGGCGGCGCGGGTCGGCGTCGAGCTGGCAGCCCAACTCGAACCAGTCCAACGCGGAGGCCGGGTCCGAGCCGCCGTTCGGCGCGGGCTCGCGCCGCAGCGGGCGGACGTCGTCGGCCTCCGGCGGCGCGAGCGCGAGGTCGAGCACGAGCTGACCGTCGGGCTCCATCCACGCGTCCCCGTGGCGCACGACCACGCGGTCCGACCCGTCCAGCCAGACGCGCAGCGAGCCGAGCGGGCGCTCGAGCTCGGGAATGCGCTCGCGCAGGTTCTTCACGCTGCGCCGGATCCGGCGGATCGGGACGCCGCTCTCGAGCAGCGTCTTCACGGTGCGGATGCAGACGAGATCGCGGAAGCCAAACACGGGTTGGCCGTCGGCCGCGCTCGTGGGGATGAGGGCCGTCCGCTGCCAGTATCGAAGGCGCGCCGGCGAGAGCTGGAAGATCCGCGCGACCTCGCTGAGCGAGTACTCCCTCACACGCGCCGTAGAGTAGCCACAGATCGCGCGCGCGCGCTGCACTAGACTGGCCGTCGGAAGCGTTTCGAGCGCTGGTGCCTCGCCCGGACTTCAAATCCGGTGGGGACCGCGGCGACGCGGTCCCGGCGGGTTCGATTCCCGTCCGCTTCCGCCGCGCTCGGCCCACGAGTCAGGAGGACGCGCATGGACGGTGCAGCCGTCGCGATCAGCTTCAAGGACATGGAGCCGGACGAAGACGTCCGCGACCTGGTCGCGAAGCGGCTCGCCGCGCTCGCCGCGGACTTCCCCGAGCCGACGCACATCGAGGTGACGCTCGCGCCCGACGGCACCGGCTTCACCGCCCACGCCCACGTGACGGGCCGCGCCACCGACCTGGCCGCGAGCGCCGCCGGCGCCGAGCTGGGCCTCGCCGCCGATCGCCTGCTCGACAAGCTCGTCCATCAGCTGCGCCGCGCGCACGAGAAGCGCCTCTTCGCGAGCCGGCGCGCGAAGCGGCAGGATCACCCGAAGCGGCGGCCGCGCTAGACCGCGCACGCCTCGCGTCGCCCGCGCGCGCGGCGGGCACCGAGGGCTCCGGCAGCGCGCCGCGTCGCCGCGCGCGGCCGCCTACCCGATGATGACGTGCAGCTTGATCGCGAGCAGCAGGTTCCCTTCGAGGCGCACGCGCCGGCGCAGGAAGGCCTCCGGGGCGGACAGGGAGCCGCGGTTGAGCTCGCGCCAGGTGGGGACGTCGAGCCGGATGCGCAGGTCGGCGCGCTCGGGGGCGCCGCGGTAACCCTCGACGCGGCCGTCGTCGACGCGCAGGTGGAAGTGACCGCCGCCCTCCCCTTCGAGCTCGAATGCGAGCACGTGGCTGGCGTTCCCGAGGCGCCGGCGGCGCTCGGCGTCCGCCGCGACGACCTCCGGGATCCAGCGCGTGAAGAACTGCTCGGGGAGGATGTCCTCGGGAGGACGCGGGCGATCGGCCATCCCACGCGAGTCTATCGAACCGGCGCGCCCGGGGGCTGCGGGAGCTCGCTCGCGCGCCCGATGAGGTAGCCCTGCCCGTACGAGACCGCGAGGCCGCGCAGCGTGCGCAGCTCCGCCTCGGTCTCGATGCCCTCGGCGATGATGCGGGCGTCGATGCGCCAGGCGACCTGCGTGAGCGCCTTGAGGATCTCCTGGCGCGCGGGGTCGCCGTCGATGCCGCGCACGAAGGACATGTCCACCTTGAGGTAGTCCGGGGCGAGCTCGGTCACCGCCTCGAGGCTCGCGTACCCCGCGCCGACGTCGTCGAGCGCGATCTGGAAGCCCTGCGCCGCGTAGCGGTCGCACACCTCCCGGAACACCGCGAAGTTCTCGATCGACTCGCGCTCCGAGATCTCGAACACGACGTCGCTCGGCGCGAGCCGCTGGCGCGCGAGCAGGTCGCGCAGCGCGGTGTCTTGCATGGCCGGGTCGTGGATCGCGCTCGGGAGGCAGTTGAGGAACAGCTTGCTGCCGCGGGGCAGGCGGTCGGCGGCGCGCAGGGCGCTGCGGCGGCACAGGCAGTCGAGCTCGAACGCGGCGTCGCACTCGTCCGCGGCGGCGAAGAGGTGCGCGGGCGTCGGGAACTCGCTCCCCGGAAGGCCGCGCACCAGCGCCTCGTAGCCGAGCACCTGGCGCGTCTCGAGCCGCACGATCGGCTCGAACACCGTGCGCACCTCTTCGGAGAAGAGCAGCCCGATGAAACGCTCGCGGCGCGCCGCGATCTCGTTGCGGGCGCGCAGCTCGGCGTCGGCGAGCGCGAGGTCGCGCGCCCGGCGCAGGAGCGTCCCGGGGCGCAGGGTGGGGTCGTGCAGCACCGGGGCGACGCCGACCGGAAGCGGCACGCCGTCGCGCGCGTAGGGGTAGACGAGGCGCGCGCCCTGCGAGGCGAGGAGCGCGCCGAGCTCGCGCGCGAGCGCGGGGAGCGCCTCGCGGAAGAACGCGGCGTCGCGGCGGTCGCGCAGGAACAGGACGAGCACCTCGTCGCGGCCGAGCTCGCCGAGGCACAGGCGGTCCGCGCCGGAGAGCTGCGGCGCGACGACGTCGCGCGCGAAGCCCGCGATCCGCGCGATCACCTCGGCGTGCGGCGCGGCGCCGTAGCGGCGCTCGATCGCGGCGAGCGCGGACGCGTCCACGGCGAGGACGCCCGCCGCGCCCGCGCGCGCGAACGCGTCCGCCACCTCGACGGCCGCGCGGTCGAGCGTCGCCGGCTCCTCGGCGCTCCCCTGCGCCGGCCTCCCTCCGTCGTCGCTCCGCCGCACGCCCGCCGTATCGGCCGGCCGCCCCACCGACCTGCGGGGGCGGGGTCACGTGGGGGTCAGGACCCGCGCAGCGCCCGTCCGGTGTGCGAGGCCTCGCACGCGGCGATCGCGTCCGGCGGCCCCTCCGCGACGACCCGCCCGCCGCCCGGCCCCCCCTCGGGGCCGAGGTCCACCACGTGGTCGGCCTGGCGGACGAGCTGGAGGTTGTGCTCGACGACGATCACCCCGGCGGCCGTCTCGAGGAGGCCGTCGAGGGTCCGCACGAGCGCGTCCACCTCGGCCGGGTGGAGCCCGGTCGTCGGCTCGTCGAGCACGTACAGGCAGCCGCGCCGGCCCTCCGCGAGCGCGAGCGCGAGGCGCATGCGCTGGAGCTCGCCCCCCGAGAGCGCCGCGAGGGGCTGCGCCAGCGTGAGGTAGCCGAGCCCGACCCGCAGAAAGGGGTCGAGCCGGTCGGCCACCGCGGGGTCGTCGGCGAACGTCTTCGCGGCTTCCTCGAGCGTCATCGCCAGCACGTCCACGATCGAGCGCCCGTCGAGCCGCACGCGGCGCGCCTCCTCGCGATAGCGCGTGCCGCCGCACGCCTCGCACGGGACGCGCACGTCCTCGAGGAACTGCATGTCGATCACCGCCTCGCCCGCGCCCTCGCACACCTCGCAGCGGCCACCCGGCACGTTGAACGAGAACCAGCCGGGCCCGACGCCGAGCGCGCGCGCCTCGCGCGTCGCCGCGAAGCGGCGGCGGATGCCCTCGAACGCCCGCGACACCGTGGCGGGATTCGAGCGGTGGCTGCGCCCGGGCGGGGTCGGCTCGACCAGGACCGCCCCGCGCACGCGCTCCGCCCCCTCGATGCGCTCGCACGCGCCGCGCTCCGGATCGCCCTGCAGGCCGCCGACGAGCACCGAGCGCACGAGCGTCGACTTTCCCGCGCCGGACACCCCGGTCACCACGACGAGCTGGCCGAGCGGGAGCGCGACCGTGACGTCCCTCAGGTTGCGCTCGCGCGCGCCGACGATCCGCAGCGCCCCGCGCGGCGCGCGGCGCGCCCGCCGCCCTGCGCCCAGCTCGCCGCGCAGCGCGCGCGCCGTGAGCGAGGTCGGATGCTCGCGCAGCGTCTCGACGGGGCCTTCGGCGACGAGGCGCCCGCCGTCGCGCCCGGCGCCCGGGCCGAGGTCGATCACGTGGTCGGCGGCGCCGACGATCTCCGGGGCGTGCTCGACCACGACCACCGTGTTGCCGCGGTCGCGGATCCCGCGCAGGACGTCGAGGAGCCGGGCCACGTCCCGGGCGTGCAGCCCGATGGAGGGCTCGTCGAGCACGTAGAGCGACGCCGTGAGCGCCCCGCCGAGCGCCGTCGCGAGCTGGATGCGCTGCGCCTCGCCGCCCGAGAGCGTGCGAACCTGCCGGTCCAGCGCGAGGTAGCCCAGCCCGACGCGGAGCGCGGTGTCCGTCCGCGCGCGGAGCGCCGCCAGGATGCGGCCGCCGCGCTCGCGCGCCGCGCCCTCGAGCGCGAGGCCGCCGAGCCAGGCCCCGAGCTGCTCCAACGTGAGGCGCGACGCCTCGCCGAGATGGCGGCCGTCCACCCGAACCGCGAGCGCCTCGGGGCGCAGGCGCGTGCCGCGGCAAGCGGGGCACGGGTCGAAGCGGCGGTAGCGCGCGATCGCGATGCGCGCCGACACCTTGTAGCGCCGGCCGAGCAGCCAGTCGAAGTAGCCGCGCACGCCGTACCAATCGCCGCCGTCGCCCTCGACGACGAAGCGCCGCTGCGCCTCGTCGAGCGCGGACCACGGCACGTCGGCCGGCAGCTTCGCCTTCCGGCAGGCGCGCAGGAGGTCGCGCTGGCAGTCGCGCGCCCCGGGCGTCGCGAACGGCGCGATCGCCTTTCCCGCCAGCGTGCGCGAGGGATCCGGCACGACCCGCGCGAGGTCGAGCGAGGCGACGCGCCCGAAGCCGGAGCACGTCTCGCACGCACCGCGCGCGTGGTTGAAGGAGAAGAGCGCGGGCTCCGGCGTCGGGTGGCGCGTCCCGCACGCGAGGCAGGCGAACCCCTCCCGGATCTCCTCCGCGGCGCCGCCCTCCGCCGGCACCACGACGACGCGGCCGCCGCGCTCGAACGCGCGCGCGACCGCCTCCGCCAGGCGGGCGCGGTCCGCCTCGGGATCGGGCGCGAGCCGGTCGAGCAGCAGCCACGCGCTCCCGCGCAGCGCCGCGAACGCTCGTCCGGAGAGCTCCGAGGCGTCGCGCACGCGGCCGTCTGCCAAGAGGAGCCGCCCGTGCCCCTCCGCGACGAGCCGGTCGCGCAGCCCGGCCGCGGCCCGGGCGGGGGCCTCGGGGAGCGGCGCCCCGAGCGAGATGCGCCGCCCCGCGAAGCGCCGCGCGAGCGCGCCCGCGACCGACTCCACCGTGTTCGCCTCGACCCGCCGCCCGCAGCAGATCGTCTCCCCGACCTTCGCGTAGAGGAGGCGCAGGAGGTCGAGCAGCTCGGTCGCCGTCCCGACCGTCGAGCGCGCGTTCGTGACCGGGTTGCGCTGCTCGATCGCGATCGCGGGCGGCAGGTGCGAGATCGCGTCCACCTCGGGGCGCGGGAGCCGCTCCAGGAACTGGCGCGCGTACGTCGAGAGCGAGGCGACGTAGCGCCGCTGGCCCTCGGCGTACAGCGTGTCGAACGCGAGCGTGGACTTCCCCGAGCCCGACGGCCCCGACACGATCGTGAGGCGCCCGAGCGGGATGCGGCACGACACGCCCCGCAGGTTGTGCGAGCGCGCGTTCTCGATGCGGATCTCCCGCACCCCGGCCTCAGCCGCGCGCACGCTCTCCCGACCGGGCCGCGGCGAGGCGGCGCGCCTCCGCCGCGTAGCGCTCGCGCCCGGCGGCCTCGGCCGCGTCCGCGAGGGCGCTCCACGTCGAGGCGCCGGGCTCCTCGCCGGTCAGGGTCGCGATCTCGCGGGCGAGGAAGAGGTCGCCCGCGGCAACCGCCTCCGAAAGCAGCCCGCGCAGGCGCTCGGCGTCGCCGGCCTTGCGCAGGAACGCGAGCGCGTCGAACGTGCGGCCCGCGGCGAGGTAGGCGTCCGCGAGCGCGCGCGCGCGCGCGGGCGGCAGCTCCTCCTCGACGAGATGCCGGCGCTTCAGCGGATCGGGGATCTTCGGGGCGCGCGCCACTCAGTACCTCGGGACGTCGGCGTCGACGGTGAGGGACCACGCCTCGATCCCGCCGGCGAGGTTCGCGACGTCGCGGAAGCCGGCGTCGCGCAGGATCCGGCACGCGCGCGCGCTGCGCCCGCCCTTGTGGCAGTGGACGACGACGGGGCGCTCGCGCCACGCCGCGAGCTCGGCGAGCCGGGCGGGGAGCTCGCCCAGCGGGACGAGGCGCGCGCCTTCGAGCCGCGCCTTCCGGTGCTCGTCGGGCTCGCGCACGTCGAGCAGGAGGAAGTCGCGCCCGGGAACCCCCGCGCGCGCCACCTCCGCCGGCGTGCGCTCCGGGATCGGCGCCTCCGCGCGCGCCGGAACTCCGCAGAGGAGCTCGTCGTCCGAGAGCGCGCGGAGCGTCGGGCGCTCCCCGCACGCCGGGCACGCCGGGTCCTTGGCGAAGCGGAACTCGCTGAAGCGCATCTCGAGCGCATCGAGCTGGACGAGCCGGCCGACGAGCGGCTCCCCGACGCCCGCGAGGAGCTTCAGCGCCTCGCTGGCCTGCACGAGGCCGACGAGGCCCGGCAGGACGCCGAGGACGCCTGCCTCGGCGCAGGAGGGCGCGACCTCGGGCGGCGGCGGCTCGGGGAAGAGGCAGCGGTAGCAGGGGCCGCGGCGCGCGTCGAAGACGGACACCTGGCCCTCGAAGCGCAGGATCGCGCCCGAGATCACCGGCTTCCCGAGGAGGACACCCGCGTCGTTCACGAGGTAGCGGGTCGGGAAGTTGTCCGAGCCGTCCACGACGACGTCGTAGCCGCGCAGCACGTCGAGCGCGTTGCCGGCGCGCAGGCGCACGGCGTGCGCCTCGACGCGCACGTCCGGGTTCATCGCCTGGACGCGCGCGCGCGCGACCTCGACCTTGGGCCGGCCCACGTCCGCCGTGCCGTACAGCACCTGGCGCTGCAGGTTCGAGACGTCGACGACGTCCGCGTCGACGAGGCCGAGCGTCCCCACGCCGGCGGCGGCGAGGTACTGCGCGGCGGGGCAGCCCAGACCGCCCGCCCCCACCACCACGACGCGCCCGCGCAGGAGCGCGAGCTGACCCTCGGCCCCGATCTCGGCGAGGTTCAGGTGGCGGCGGTAGCGCTCGAACTGGTCCGGCCGCAGCGGCGGCGCGCTGGCCATGGCGGGAGGCTACCCGACGCGCGCCGGGCGCGCCGGACGCTCGACGCGGCCTGCGCCCGAGGCGACGGCGACCGCCTAGTCGACGTCGACGGCCTCGTCCTTCGGCTTCTCGCGCACGGTGATCTCGTACGCGAGGCGCGGCTTCGCGAGCAGCTTCGAGCAGACGACGACGTAGTCGCCCTTCTTGAGGTCGTCGTACTGGGTCTTCAGGCCCTTCACGGCGCCCGCCTCGTAGCGGTCGAACTTGATCTGCTCGCCCTTCGACGTGACGATCAGATTCTTGTTCGTGATCTGCTTCAGCTCGCCCTCGAGCGTCCGGCCGTTCACCGCGCCTTCGGCGGTCTGCACCGTGCACTCGTCGGCGCGCGCCGCGCCCGCGCCGAACGCGACGGAGGCCGCGACGGCGCCCGCCAGGGTGATGCCTCGAATGCTGCTGCTGCGCATGGTCCCTTGCCTTCCTTTCGCTCTCCGGGGCGCCGGCCGCCGGCGCCCGCCCCGCGGACGGGCGAAGATACCACCGGGCCCCGGGCTAGTCCTTTTCGAGGACGCGCACGCGGCGCGCGCGAGCGGGGCGGTCCGTCAGGTGCCAGTCGATCACGACCTCGTCGCCGGGACGCATCCCCTCCCAGCTCGAGGCGGCCCCGCGCACCCGCGTCTTCTTGCCGCGCACGAAGCTGCGCCGGTCGCCCATCCGGTTCTCGATCGTGACGCGCTTCTTCGAGACGAACTTCACGCGACCCGTGAAGTCGCGGTGGTCCGCGCCGGCCGGTGCGGGCGCGAGCGCGCCCACGACGAGGGCGAGCCCCGCGGCGACCGCGACGCGCACGCCCTTCCTCATTCCGGCTTCTCCTCGGACACGGGGTGGGACGCAGCGCGTCCCCCGGGTATTCGATACCGCGGCGCGCGCGCGGCCGCGAGCGCCCCGCTGGCGCAAGCCGTCGGGGAACGGCGGGAGGTCCCGCGCGGCAGCCGGGAGAACCCGGTGCCGGAGGTCGGATTCGAACCGACACGGCCGTTGCCGGCCGGGGGATTTTGAGTCCCCTGCGTATACCCGTTTCGCCACTCCGGCAGGCCGCGCAGCATACCACTCCGCGCCACGCCCGGGGCGACAACCCCGCGGCCGCAGCGCGCACCGCCATCGCCGCGTGGCGCCAACGCTTTTGACAGGTCTGCCCCCCACCCGATAGGCTCCGCCGTCGCGTGGGGCTGTAGCTCAGCTGGGAGAGCATCAGGCTGGCAGTCTGAGGGTCAGGGGTTCGAATCCCCTCAGCTCCACCAACGCGCTCGCGGCCGGTCCCGCCGTGGCGGCGCGCGCGGGGGTGCCTACCCTCGGCGGCGGTGTGGGCGCAGACCAAGCTCCTGATCCACGCGACGCTCCGGCGCTTCGGCTACCGGCTGATGCCGGTCGCGATGACGTCGGGCGGCGAGTGCCTGCACGCGATGATGCGGCAGCACGGGGTGGATCTCCTCTTCGACGTGGGCGCGAACACGGGACAGTTCGCCAGCGCCGTGTTCGAGCGGGGCTACAGCGGCCGCATCGTCTCGTTCGAGCCGCAGTCGGCCGCGCACGGGGCGCTGCTGGAGCGAAGCCGCCGAAACCCGCGCTGGGAGATCGCCGAGCGCTGCTGTCTCGGCGAGCGCGACGGCGAAACGGAGATCCACCTCTCGCGGAACTCGATCTCGAGCTCCGTGCTGCCCATCACGTCGGAGCACACCGCCCTCTCGCCGGACGCCGGCTACGTCGGCACCGAACGCGTCTCGTTACGGAGGCTCGACGACCTCGCCCGACCGCATCTCGACGCGAGCCGCGCGGCGTTCTTGAAGATCGACGTGCAGGGCTACGAGCAGCAGGTCCTGGCCGGGGCGAAGGAGGTGCTCGCACGCGTACGCGGGCTGCAGATCGAGCTGTCGCTGCGCCCCGTGTACGAGGGCCAGATGCTGTTCGTCCCGATGCTGAACCTGGTCCACGATTTCGGCTTCCGTCCGGTGCACTTCAGCCCGAGCTTCGTGGACCCCTCGAACGGCCGCTGGCTCCAGGCGGACGGCCTCTTCTTCCGCGAGACGTGAGTCCAGTTGGACGGTCGGCGCGCGCCGCGCCGCATGCGACCTAGCTGGCCGGGCACACCGTTCGCGTGGACCGGAGCTTGCCCGGGGCCTCCAGACGAGTTCTGGAGCTGTCCCTCGAAGAGGCGGCGAGCCCCTTCCTGGGACGAAGCCCGGGTGCCCGACCCGACCCGCACCAGCTAGGCTCGGGGCTGTGCCAGCCCCCGAGGCCGCGCCGGGCGGTCTCCGCCGGCCGCGCGGGAGCCGGGATGCGCGCGGAGTGAGCCACTGCGGCGGATGCGGCGTTGGCGGCGGGGGACACGGCGCGGCGGCTGGGCTCGCGGCGCGGCGTGCGGGCTCGCGCTCGGGATCGCCGCCGCGCTCCCGCCGGCGCCCGCGGCCGCGATCCTCACCGGGCTTCCGTCCGGCTTCGTCGACGAGCTGGTCGTGGGCGGCCTCCCCTTCCCCACCGCCGTCGCGTTCCTCCCCGACGACCGCCTCCTCGTCGCGCTGAAGCGCGGCGAGGTGCGCCTCTACGAGCGGACGCCGGCCGGCTCGTTCGCCGAGCTCGGCACCTTCGTCGACATCCGGGACCTGGTGCACGACAACCACGACCGCGGCCTGCTCGGCCTCGCCGTCCATCCCGGCTTTCCGAGCCCGGCGTACGTGTACCTCCTCTACACGCACGATCCGGAGGGCGTCTACCCGGACAGCCTCGTCCCGGGCGCGATCCCCAACTCGACGCCCGCGCGCGTGGCGCAGCTCCTGCGCGTCGAGGCGGATCCGGCGACCGGCTACACCACCGCGAAGGCGGAGGACCGGGTCGTGCTGCTCGGCACGAACAGCCTCCGCGAGCACATCGGCAGCGAGAACGACGGCCGCAACACCGCGTTCGCCTCCTGCATGGCGCCGAAGAACACGTCCGGCGCTCCCGTCGAGGACTGCATCCCCTCGGACGAGAACTCGCACACGATCGGCACCGTCGCCTTCGCGCCGGACGGGTCGCTCTTCGCGACGAGCGGCGACGCCTCGAACTACGGCGGCGTCGACCCGCGCGCGCTGCGCGCGCAGCACCTCGACAGCCTGGCGGGGAAGATCCTCCGCATCGACCCCGAGACGGGGCACGGCCTGCCGGACAACCCGTTCTACGACGCCGCGAGCCCGAACCGCAACCGCTCGAAGGTCTGGGCCTACGGCTTGCGCAATCCGTTCCGCATCGCGATCCACCCGCAGACCGGCGAGCCGTGGATCGGCGACGTCGGCTGGAGCGGCTGGGAGGAGATCGACGCCGGGAAGGGCGCGAACTTCGGCTGGCCCTGCTACGAGGGCGGCGCGGCGACGCCGCCCGAGGGCGGCGTCACGACGAGCCGGCGCCAGCCGGGGTACGAGACCAGCGCGGCCACCGCGGCGGACTGCGCGGCGCTCTACGCGCAGGGCCTCGGCGCCGTGAAGGCGCCGGTCTTCGCCTACGACCACTCGGACGGCGGCGCCTCCGCGAACGCCGGCGCGTTCTACGCCGGCAGCACGTACCCGCCGCCGTATCGCGGCGCCCTCTTCATCGCGGACTACAGCCGGCGCTGGATCCGCTACCTCGCCTTCGACGCGCAGGGCAAGGCGACGGTCCACCCGTTCGCCGCCGAGAGCTCCTCCACCAGCGGACCGGTGCAGATCCTCACGGGGCCGGACACCAACCTCTACTGGATGAAGTACGCCGGCTCCGGCGGCGAGCTGCGCCGCATCCGCTACGAGGGGGGCGGGAACACGCCGCCGGTCGTGATCGCGTCGGCGACGCCCACGATCGGGCAGGCGCCGCTCGCGGTGGCGTTCGACGCGAGCGACTCGTACGACCCCGACACGCAGTCGCTCGCCTTCGAGTGGGACTTCGGCGACGGGAGCCCGACGTCGGCCGAGCGCGATCCCGAGCACGTCTACGCAGCCGCCGGCGTGTACGACGCGGTGCTGACCGCGACGGAGACGACCGCGCCCTTCGCCTCGACCGACGCGTCGATCCGCATCACCGTCGGGAACAGCCCGCCGCTCGCGGCGATCCAGGCGCCCGCGGATGGCGCCACCTACCGCGTGGGCGACGAGATCGCCTTCGCGGCGACCGCGACGTCGGGGCCGAGCCCGGTGCCGGCCTCGCAGCTCGCGTGGGAGCTGCGCACCCTCCACAACCAGCACGTGCACTACGGCGCCCTCGCGTCCGGCGCGGACCCGAGCGACCCGTTCCGGAGCGTCGGCAGCTTCGCCGTCGACGACCACGGCGACGACGTCCGCCTCCAGCTCTGCGTCACGGTCACGGTCGTGCCGGAAGGCTTCACCGACACCCCAGTGCGTGACCTCGCGCCCGAGCTCGGCCACGTGACGCTCGCGACCGATCCCCTCGGCCTGCACGTGACCTACGAGGACGAAGGCGTGGAGCTCCTCGGCCCCGCGATCGTGCGCCCGGTCGTCGGCTCGACGCAGACGATCTCGGTGCGCGCCGTGCAGGAGCACCGCAGCTTCGTCGCGTGGGCCGACGGCTCGACGGAGCGCTCGCGCACCTTCACGGTGGACCCGGAGCCGCTCGTCTTCACCGCGCGCTACGAGAACCTGGCGCCGGAGGCCGTCGCGAGCCCTGCCGCCGCGGGCGGACCCGCCCCGCTCACGGTGACGCTCGACGCCTCCCTCTCGTCGGACCCGGAGGGCGACGCGCTGCAGCCCTTCTGGGACGCGGGCGCGCTCGGGACCTCGGAGGAGGCCTCCCCGTCGTTCACCTTCCTCGAGCCGGGCGACTACGCGATCGCCCTCCGCGTCACCGACCAGCTCGGCGCGAGCGACGAGGTCGTCGTCCCGGTCTCGGTGGGGACCTGGGGCCCGCAGACGAAGGCGCAGCGCCGCTGCGTGCGCACGGTGATCCGCGGCGTCGCCGCCGTCGTGAGGGCGCAGCGCGCCTCGGCGCTCCGCTGCCTCGCCGACGCCGCGGCAGGCCGCGTCGAGCGGCTCGGGCCGCTCGGCCACTTCGACGGCTGCCTCGAAGCCGACGTCGAGGGCGGCGTCGCACGCGCGCGAGCACGGCTCGCCGCCGACGAGCCGGCCGCGTGCGCGGCGGAGCCGCCCGAGCTCGGCCTCGGCTCCGACCGGCTCGCGGGCGCCGGCGCCGCGAGCGCCGAGGGCGCCGCCCTCGCACGCGACCTCTTCGGCGACCCGGCGGCGGCCGTCGCGCCGGCGACCGAGCCGGACGCCGCGCGCTGCCAGCGGGCGCTGCTCCGGCAGGCGAGCGCGCACCAGGAGGCGGTGCTGCGCCTCGTGCGACGGGCGCTCCGGGCGACACTTCGCGGCGGTGACGGCGCGCCGCCCGCGGCGACCGACGTCGAGCTCACGGCGGGCGTCGCCGCCGCCCTCCAGGCGAACGCCGGGCTCGCGCGCGCGGAGCGCGCCCAAGGCCGCGCGCTCGAGCGGCGCTGCGGCGCGCAGCCCGATCTCGCAGCGCTCGCCCCGGGCTGCGCGGCGCCCGACGCCGCCGGGCTCGCCGCCTGCGCGGCCTCGGCGGCGCGCTGCCGCGCGTGCCGCGTCGCCGTGGGCACCGCGCCGGGGCTCCTCCTCGGCTGCGACGCCCTGGACGACGGCGCGCCGAACGGAAGCTGCGCCGCGCCGTAGCGCCGCCCGGGCTGCCGCGGCGGGGCGCCGCCGGCCGCACGGCGCCCCCTCTCCGGGCGTTGCCGCCGGGGCTTCCGCGCACGATTTCTCGCGAACTGCGACCCCGAGGGGTATACCCTCCTCCCGCGCTCCGGACACCCACCCGGCGATCGCCCACGGGAGCCCCCCGCCATGCCCGCGTGCCTCGCCTCGCTTCGCCGCGTCGCGGCCTTGCTCGCGTCCGCCGCCATGCTCGCCGCGGCGGCGCCCCTCCCCGCGGCCGCCGTCCTCACGGGCCTACCGCCCGGGTTCGTGGACGAGCTCGTGGTCGGCGGGCTGCCGTTCCCGACCGCGGTCGCGTTCACGCCCGACGGCCGGATGCTGGTCGCCCTCAAGCGCGGCGAGGTGCGGCTCTACGAAGGCACGACGCCGCTCGGGACCTTCCTCGACATCAGCGCGCGCGTGCACGACAACCACGACCGCGGGCTGCTCGGCCTCGCGGTGCACCCCGACTTCCCCGACACGCCGTACGTGTACCTCCTCTACACGCACGACCCGTCCGGCGTGTACCCCGACGGCATCGCGCCCGGCACGCCGCCCCCCACCTCGGTTCCCGCGCGCGTGGCGCAGCTCCTGCGCGTCGAAGCGGACCCCGCGACGGGCTACGCGACCGCGAAGGCCGGGACCGAGGTCGTCCTCCTCGGGACCAACAGCACGCGCGCGAACATCGGCAGCGAGAACGACGGCCGCAACACCGCGCTCGCGTCGTGCATGTCGCCGAAGAACATGTCCGGCGCTCCCGTCGAGGACTGCATCCCCTCGGACGAGAACTCGCACACGATCGGGACGGTGGTGTTCGCGCCCGACGGCTCGCTCTTCGTCTCGAGCGGCGACGGCTCGAACTACGGCGGCGTCGACGCCCGCGCGCTGCGCGCGCAGAACCTCGACAGCCTCGCCGGGAAGATCCTCCGCATCGACCCGATCACCGGGCTGGGCCTGCCCGACAACCCCTTCTACGACCCCGCGAGCCCCTCCCGCAACCGCTCGAAGGTCTGGTCGTACGGCGTGCGCAACCCCTTCCGCATCTCGGTGCACCCGCTCACCTCCGAGCCCTTCCTCGGCGACGTCGGCTGGAGCACGTGGGAGGAGATCGACACCGGAAAGGGCGCGAACTTCGGCTGGCCCTGCTACGAGGGCGGCGCGGTGTCGGGCTCCGAGAGCGGCGTCACGACGAGCCGCCAGCAGTCGAGCTACCGCACCAGCGGCTCGACCAGCGCCGCCTGCGCGGCGCTCTACGCGCAGGGTCTCGGCGCCGTGAAGGCGCCGACCTTCACCTACGACCACTCCGCGGGCGGCGCCTCGGCGAACGGCGGCGCCTTCTACACCGGCTCCACCTACCCGTCCGTCTACCAGGGCGCCCTCTTCATCGCCGACTACAACCGGCGCTGGATCCGCTACCTCACCTTCGACGCGCAGGGCCAGGCCACCGTGCACCCCTTCGGCACGGAGAGCTCGTCGAGCAGCGGACCCGTCCAGCTCATCACCGGGCTGGACACGAACCTCTACTGGATGAAGTACGCGAGCTCGGGCGGCGAGCTCCGGCGCGTGCGCTACACGGGCGGCGGCAACACGCCGCCCGTCGTCGTCGCCGACGCCGCGCCGCGGATCGGCTTCGCGCCCCTCGCCGTCGCGTTCGACGCCAACGCCTCGTACGACCCCGACGCCCAGCCGCTCGCGTACGAGTGGGACTTCGGCGACGGCGCGACGTCGACCGAGAAGAACCCGAGCCACGTGTACGCGACGCCGGGCGTGTACGACGCGGTCCTCACCGTCAGCGAGCAGACGGCGCCCTTCGCGTCGAACAGCGCGAGCGTGCGGATCACGGCGGGCAACAATCCGCCGCTCGCGTCGATCGCGGAGCCGGCCGACGGCGCGACCTACCGGGTCGGCGACGCGATCGCGTTCTCGGGCGGCGCGACGGCGGGCGGGGATCCGGTGCCCGCCGCGCAGCTCTCGTGGGAGCTGCGCACGCTGCACAACCAGCACGCGCACTTCGACGGCCTCGATGCCGCGCCCGACCCGCTCGACCCGTTCGTGAGCCGGGGCAGCTTCACGGTGGACGACCACGGCGACGAGGTGCGCTTCGAGCTGTGCCTCACGGCCACGGTCCTGCCCGAGGGCCTCACCGACACGCAGTGCATCGACCTCTTCCCGGAGAAGACGCAGATCACGCTGGCGACCGACCCCGTCGGCCTCCGGCTCAGCTACGAGGACGAGGGCCTGGAGCTGTTCGGCCCCGCGCTCATCGAGCCGGTGGTGAATGCGCAGCAGACGGTGTCCGTGCTACCGGTGCAGGACCACCGCAGCTTCGTGCAGTGGGAGGACGGCTCCACGTCGCTCTCGCGCACGTTCAGCGTGGGCACCGAGCCTCGGACGTTCACGGCCTTCTACGAGAACCGCACGCCGCAGGCGGTGATCGCGCCGGCCGGCGCCTCGGGCTCGGCGCCGCTTTCGGTGGCGTTCGACGGGACCGGCTCCTCCGATCCCGAGAGCGACGAGCTGACGTACGCCTGGGACGCCGGGCCCGCCGGCACGTCGAGCGAGCCGGCGCCCACCTTCACGTTCACGGCTCCGGGGGAGTACCCGGTGACGCTCTCGGTGACCGATCAGCTCGGCGCCTCGGACGCCGCCCTCGTCGTGGTCTCGGTGAACGACGGCGTGCCGGTTCCCACCGTGACCGCGCCGGGCGCCGGGACGTCCTGGGACGCGGGCAGCCCCGTCGCCTACGCCGGCGAGGCGGTGGACGCGAACGGCGCGCCGCTTCCGCCCTCGCAGCTCTCCTTCGCCTTCTACCTGCACGTGTGCGACGCGGCGGGCGAGAACTGCGAGGCGCAGCTCGTGGGGACGTCCGACGGCGTCGCGGGCGGGAGCTTCGACGTCCCGGCCGTCTTCGCGGCCGGAGCGACGCCGGGGCCGCTCGAGATCCGCCTCGGCGCGCGCTCGCTGCCCCCGGCGGGCTGGCTCGACGCGGCATGGAGCCGGCGCCGGCGGCTCGCCATCGACAACACGGCGCAGGCCGAGGCGTTCGCGGACTTCCCGCTCCTCGTGCGGCTCGACCCCACGCGCATCGACTACGCCGCGGCGCAGCCGGCGGGCCAGGACCTGCGCTTCACCGACGCCGCGGGCCAGCTGCTGGACCACGAGATCGAGTCGTGGAGCCCGGGCGGGACCTCGATCGTGTGGGTGCGCGTCCCGTCGATCCCGGCGGCCTCGGGTGCGGGCGCGATCTACCTCTACTACGGGAACCCCGCCGCGCCCGACGCCCAGGACCCGGCCGGCGTCTGGCAGGGCTACGCCGGCGTGTGGCACATGGACGCCTCGCTCGCGGACTCGACCGGCCAGCTCGCGCCCGGCGTGAGCTTCGGCACCACCGCCGACGCCGGCGCCTTCGGCGAGGCGCGCCGCTTCGACGGCGCGAGCTGGGTCGACGCCGGGACCGGCCCCAGCCTCGACCTCGCCGGCGCGCTCACGGTCGAGGCGTGGATCGCCGTCGACGACCCCGCGCAGCCGGGCCACCCGCGCGTGCTCTCGAAGAAGGCGTTCTGGAACGACGCCGGCTTCAACCTCGAGTACAAGCCGGGCGACGACAACCTGACGAGCGTCGGGAGCGGGGACGACTTCGCGCGCGCGGACTTCGTCGCCCTCGACACCGGCTGGCACTTCGTGGGCGCCGCGCTCGACGGGGCGACCGGGCGCATGTTCGTCGACGGCGTCGACCGCACGAGCGATCCGACGCTCTCGCCGGTCGTCGCGAACCCCGCGCAGTCGCTCCGCTTCGGCCGGGAGCAGGCGGAGTTCTTCCTCGGGCGCATCGACGAGATCCGCATCGCGCCCGGCGCACGCACGGCCGCCTGGTTCGCCGCGCAGCACCTCTCGATGACCGACGCCTTCCTCGACTGGGGCGCGGAGGAGACCTTCGTCGCGCAGACCGGGACGACCAGCCTCTTCCTCGCGGCGGACACCGTCGTCCTCCCGTTCGACACGGCGCCCTCCGGCCTCTCGCTCGCGATCGGCGGCCAGCCGCTCGTCGCGCCCGGCGCGGTGACCGCCGTGGTCGGCGCGACGGGCCTCGTGGAGGCCCCCTCGCCGCAGACCCTCGCGGGCACGGTCTACGTCTTCGCGAGCTGGTCGGACGGCGGCGCGCAGAGCCACGAGGTCGAGGCGGCGCCGCCGGCGCTCCCGCGCGTCGCGACGTACCAGGCCCTGCCCGCGTGCGGCGACGGCATCGACAACGACGGCGACGGCCTCACCGACCACCCGAACGACCCGAGCTGCTTCCACCCCATGGCGAAGACGGAGTCGCCGCAGTGCGACGACGGCGCCGACAACGACGGCGACGGCAAGGTGGACTGGGACGGCGCCGGCGTCGCGACGCCGGATCCCGACTGCAGCGTCCCGTGGCGGAACCGCGAGGGGGCGAGCGCCTGCGGGCTCGGCTTCGAGCTCGCCCTCCTGCTCCCGTGGATCCGGCGGCTGCGTCGGCTCCGCGGCCGCGCGGGCTAGGCGCAGGATCCCGGGCGCTCGGCGCGGGAAGCTCGACGCCCCCGGCGGGGCGGGTGCCCGCCGACGCGGGGCGTGCCGCATCCGCTGAACGACCGGTCAGTCGCGGCCCGGCTGGGCTACGCTAGGCGCGCCGCGGGGGCGGCGTCCGGTTCGCGAAGGCCGGCGCGCGGGTCCCGCGCCGGAGGCCTCATGCCCCTCGCCGCGATCGCGCGCCGCCCCGTGCCGGTCGCCGCGCTCGCGCTCGCGGCGATGGCCTGGTCCGCGCCTCCGGCCGCGGCCCACGAGGCGGCGCTCCCGATCGCCGGCCGGAAGGTGGCGCTCGACGCGGACGGAAGCGGCGCGCGCAGCTTCCGCTTCCGGTCCGAGAAGGGGTACGACGAGCTCGCGGCGAGCCACGACCCGCGCCTCGGCGCCGCGCTGCTCGTCGTCGGGACGGGAGGCGGCGGCAACCGCGGCCCGCGGATCGAGCTCGACCCCGCGCGCTGGACGCCCATCGGTCCGGACGACGCGCCGGCGGGCTGGCGCTACGACGACCCGGACGGAACGCGGGGCGGCGTCACGCGGGTCACGCTGAAGCAGGGCCGCGTCGCCGTGCGCGCCCGCGGCCCGAGCTGGACGTACGCGCCGACCGACGCGCAGGAGGAGCTCTGGGTCCACCTCCTCGTCGAGGACCAGTGGGCGTGCGCGCGCTTCGGCGGCGACGTCCGCAAATCGGCCCCTGGCGTCTTCTCCGCGCGCGACGCGCCGAGCCCGGCCGCGTGCCCGGCGCCGCTCTGCGGCGACGGCGTGGCGGAGGCCGACGAGGCCTGCGACGACGGCGACCTCGATCCCGGCGACGGCTGCGCGAGCGACTGCACCGTCTCGACCTGCGCCGGCGAGTCGTTCGAGTCCACCTTCGCGGCGCTCCAGACCGTCGTCCTGGACCGCTACGGCTGCACCGCCGGCTCCTGCCACGGCGGCGACGCGCACCCGTCGGGTCTCGAGATCGTGCACGCGACGGTGCCCGGCGCGCTCGACGCGAATCACGCCGCCCTCCTCCAAGCGACGCCCGCGAACGCGGCGTACGCGCAGTTCGTCGCGCCCGGCGACCCCTCCGCCAGCCTCCTCCAGCAGGCGCTCTGGGCGAAGCTCCACTGCGGCGCGACGCCCCCGCCGCCCCTATGCGACGTGCTCGACGCGCAGAACGTGCAGCCGATGCCCGCGGGCGGCGCGCTCGAGGCGTCCGAGCTCGAGGCGCTCGCGCTCTGGATCGAGGACGGCGCCCCGAGGGATGGCGTCGTGGCCGGGACCGCCGAGCTCCTCGACGTGTGCCTTCCCGACCCGGACCCGCCGCCCCCGAGCGGCGGGCTCCCGGCCTCGTAGCCCCCAACCCGTCCGCGGCCCCGCGCCGCCCTGGAGACGCCGTGCGCCCGATGCCCGCCCTCCTCGCCGTCCTCCTCGTCGCCCTCCTCGCTTCCCCCGCGCGCGCCGGCGGGCTCGGCTGCGGCGACGGCGCGTGCCACCCCGGAGGCGGCGACCCCGCGACGGACTGCTTCGTCGAGCTGCGCGGCGTCGCGCCGAACGCGCCGTACCCCGTGCCCGACGATCCGGCGCCGCTCCCCCGCACGGAGCAGCGCTGCTTCGACGGCGACGCGGGCTGCGACCTGGACGGCGTCTCGAACGGCGTCTGCCGCTTCGCGCTCGACCTCTGCATCCAGAGCGCCGACCCGAACCTCCCGGCCTGCACGCCGCAGGCGGTGACGAAGCTCAAGCTCCGCAGGGCGGGGCGGAGCCTGACCGACGCCGCGAAGGCGCTTCCGCTCGGCGGCGGCGCCGCCTGCACCGACGGCGCGACGGTCGACGTGAAGGTGAAGGGCCCGAGGTCGAAGCCGAAGCCGAAGAGCCTCGCGCTGGGCGTCGCCGCGACGACCGCGGCCGACGTCGACGAGGATACGTTCACGCTCACCTGCGTCCCGCGCGAGTGGCCGGCGGCGGGATACGACCAGACCAACCGGCGCTCGCCGGAGACCGCGAAGATCGCGCCGGCGAAGGCGCCGAAGCTGCGGCTGAAGTGGGACTTCCCGGTGGACGGGAACGTGAGCTCGACGCCGACGGTGGCCGGGGGCCTGGTCTACGCCACCTCGTGGAACGGCGTGGTGTACGCCCTCGATCGGAAGCGGGGAACGCTGGTCTGGTCGTACGACACGGGATCCGGCGGGAGCGGCGGGGTCAAGGGCAGCGCGACGCTGACGGCCGACGGCCGCGTCGTCGTGGGCGACGGCGCCGTCGTGGTGCACGCTCTCGACGCGCTGACGGGCGCCCCGCTCTGGCAGCGCGAGCTCGAGCTCCTGCCGCAGGACCACATCTGGGGCTCCGTCACCGTGGTCGGGAACCGCGCCTTCGTCCCCGTCGCGTCGGACGGCGACAACCCCTGCACGAAGGGCCGCGTCGTCGCCCTCGACCTCGACACGGGGGAGCCGCTCTGGACGGCGCGCACGGCGCCCGACCGCGTGTGCGAGGACGACACGACCGAGGGCTGCACGACGGACGGCGACTGCCCCGGCAGCCGCTGCGTCGGGATGTGCGCGGGCGACCGCGGCATCGCGTGCGCCGACGACCTCGAGTGCGGCGCCGACGGGCCGTGCCAGGACGCGATCGGCGGCGGCGTCACGGCCACGCCGGCCGCCGACCCGTCCGGGGAGACGATCTACTTCGCCTCGGTCGGCTGCTACACGGGCCCGCGCGTCGGGCACGCCGACCGCTTCTTCCGCGTGCGCGCGGAGGACGGCGTCGTGGAGTGGGCGCTCCCCGACTTCCCGGGCGAGCCCTTCGGCGAGGGGCCGTTCAACGACTACGGGTTCCTGAACGGGCCGATCTACACGCCCGAGCCCGAGCCCACGCTGATCGGCGCGAGCAAGGACGGGAAGATCTACGCGCTCGACGCCGCGACGGGAGCGGAGCGCTGGACCACGCTCGTGGGGGACGTCACGATGGCCCAGAACGCGTTCGCGGCGTTCGGCCTGTTCAACGGCGCGCCGGCGCTCTTCGGCGGGCGCCTGTTCACGTCGCTGAACCAGTTCGGCGACGCGTCGCCCGCCGGCATCGTCCACACGCAGGCGTTCGACGCCGCCACCGGGCTCCACGTCTGGGACGCCTCCGACGACACCGGCCCGACCTGGGGGTCCGTCACGGCGGCGGGAGGCGTGGTCTTCGTCGGGATGGCGAACGTGAGCCCCTCGACGCCGACGGAGTTCCACGCGTTCGACGCCGAGGACGGGGCGCACCTCCAGACCTTCCCGCTGGCCTCGGCCGACGGCACCGAGACGTTCCAGACGGCCTCGGGGCCCTCGGTCGCGGGAAAGGAGCTCTTCATCGGCTACGGGCTCGCGATCTTCTCGGCCGGCTCGGGCGGCGTGCGGGCCTACGAGGTGCGCTGAAGGGATGGCCGCGGCGGCGACGCTCCCCGCGACCTGGCGCGAGGCGCTGCCCGTCTTCCTCGCCCACGGCAGCCCCCGCGTGCTCCTCGGCGCGCTCGCCGCCGCGCTGGCCGGCCGGATCGCGCTCGGCGAGCCCTCCCCGGCGGACCTCGTGCCGCCGGCGGTGCTGCTCGCCGTCTGGCCGCTGCAAGAGTGGCTGATCCACGTCGGGATCCTCCACTTTCGGCCGCGCCGGCTCGGCCGCTTCGCGCTCGACTTCCGGGTGCCGCGCTCGCACCGCGCGCACCACGCGGATCCCTCCGACCTCGCGCTCGTCTTCATCCCGATCCACTCCTTCGCCTACTCGCTGCCCCTCCTCGTCGGCCTCTGCGTCGCGCTCACGCCGACGCCGCGGCTCGCGCTCACCGCGCTCGCCGCGTACCTCGCGCTGGCCCTCCACTACGAATGGGTCCACTTCCTCGTGCATACGCGCGTCTGGCCGCGCACGCGCGCGTACCAGCGGCTGTGGCGCAATCACCGGCTTCACCACTTCAAGAACGAGCGCTACTGGTTCGGGGTGACCCGCCTCGGCGGCGACCGCCTGCTCGGCACCGGGCCCGACCCGCGCGGCGTGGCGACGTCCGCCACGGCGCGCCGGCTCCACGGCGACGCCTTCGCCGACGCGGGCTCCGGCGCCTGAGCGCGCCCGACGAAGGGGACCCGCGTGCCGAAGCTCTACGACTACCTCGAGTCCGGAAACGGCTACAAGGTCCGGCTGCTGCTCCACCAGCTCGGGATCCCGTTCGAGCGCGTCGAGCTCGACATCGCGAAGGGCGAGACGCGCACGCCCGAGTTCCTGCGCATCAACCCGAACGGGCGCATTCCGGTGCTCCAGCTCGAGGACGGGACCTGCCTCGCGGAGTCGAACGCGATCCAGTGGTACCTGGCGGAGGGGACGCCGTTCCTCCCCGGCGGCCGGCTCGAGCGCGCGCAGGTCCTCCAGTGGATGTTCTTCGAGCAGTACAGCCACGAGCCCTACATCGCCGTGCTGCGCTTCTGGACGCACATGGGATGGCTGGAGGCGAAGGCCGCGGAGGTCCCGGACCGCCGTGCGCGCGGCGAGGCGGCGCTCCGCGTCATGGAGCAGCACCTCGCGCGACGCGACTGGTTCGCGGCCGACCGCTACACGATCGCGGACATCGCGCTCTACGCCTACACGCACGTGGCGCACGAGGGCGGCTTCGACCTCGGGCCCCATCCCGCCGTCCGGGCGTGGCTCGAGCGGGTGCGGTCGCAACCCGGGCACGTTCGGATCACGAAGGGCTGATCGCTACACTGTCGAGCCCATGGGGCGCCGCTCCGGTCCGCTCGTGCTCGCGATCCTCGCCGCGCTCGCCGGCGGCCCCGCGGCCGCGACGACGCTGCGCCCCTTCTCCGTGCGCGAGCTCGCGACGCGCGCGGAGCTCGTCTTCGAGGGGCGCGCGCTCGCGCGCGCGGCGCGGGCGCTCGCGCCCGGCGGCGCGATCCGCACCTGCGTCGAGTTCGAGGTGCTCGAGGTCGTGAAGGGGCCGCCGGTCGCCTCGCCGCTCGTCCTGTGCTTCTCCGGAGGCCGGGTCGGGACGCGCGAGCGCCGCGTGCACGGGCTCGACGTCCCGGAGCCGGGCGAGCGCGGCGTCTACTTCGTCGCGGACCTCGGGGGCGCGCGGATCCACCCGCTCGCGGGCTGGGACCAGGGGCGCTTCCGCGTGCGCGAAGGGTTGGTGCCCGAGGTGACCACCGCGGACGGCCGGCCCGTGGTCGGGCTCGACCCGGCGCCGCCCCCGGCACGCGGGCCGGACCGCGACGGGGTCGCGCGCGGCGCGCGCCTCGGCTCGCCCGGCGAGCGCGGGCTCGACCCCGCGGCGTTCAAGGCGCGCTTGCGCGCGCTCCTCGCCGAGCCCGGCCCGTGAAGCGCCTCGCGCTCGTGGCGGGCGCCGCCGCGGCGCTCGCGCCCGCAGCCGGCGCGGCGTTCGTGCTGCTCGGCCCGATCTGGCCCGACGGCAGCGCCCCGCTCGACGTCGGCGCGATCGGAGGCGGCTTTCGAAACGCGCTCCTCGACGCGGCGGACGCGTGGGAGGACGCGAGCGACTTCGAGTTCCGTCCGAGCTTCGGCGGCGACGGCGCCTGCGACCGCGACGCCTTCGGGCGCGGCCCGCTCGAGGAGGGCGCGGAGTTCCACGACCGCGACTGCGACGGCTTCGCGCTCGGCTTCGACGTCCTCGCGGTCACGCAGTACGAGACGCAGGGCGGCCGCTTCGCCGGCGTCGGGCTCGTCTTCAACGAGGACCTCGACTGGGAGCTCTACGCGGGGCCGTGGCGCGACGACGAGCCCGAGTTCTTCCGCGTCGCGCTGCACGAGCTGGGCCACTGGCTCGGGCTCGACCACGAGGACGGCGCGCCCTCGATCATGTCCACGTTCGCCGGCGACACCGACGAGCTCCGCGCCGACGACGTCGCCGGCGTGCGCGCGCTCTACGGTCCGGACCCCGACCCGCCCCCGCCCCCGCCCGGTCCGGAGCCGCTCGATCCCGCGGCGGCATGCCGGCGCGACCAGCTGCGCGCGGCCGCGGCCCTCTGCCGGCGCGAGCTCGCGTGCGAGGCGAAGCGCGCCGGCGCGCCGGCGGAAGACCCCGCCGGGCTCGCGCGCGACGCCTGCCTCGCGAGCGCGGCGGAGCGCTTCGCGCGCCAGTACGGGCGCGCCGAGGCGCGCGCCGCGGAAGCCGGCGCCGCGTGCCCCTCGAGCGCGGACGCCGCGGCCGCGGCCGCGCTCGTGCGCGACCCGGCCGCCGCGCTCGCCGCCGGGCTCCTGGCGGGGTCGGACGAGGCGAGCCGCCCCGACGCGCGCCTCCGCGAGCGCCTCCTGCGCGCCGCCGGCGCGGCGTGCGACGCGGCGCTCCGCGCGGAGGCGCGCTTCGTGCGCGAGGGGGACGCCGAGCGCCTCGCGAAGCGCCGGGCTCGCGCGCGGGCCGGCTTTCTGGGGAAGGCCGAGGCCGCGATCGCGCGCGCCGCCGGCGCGGGCGTCGCCTACGCGGGCACGCCCCCGCCCGAGGGGGCCGACCTGCTCGACGCCCTCGCCGACGCCGTGGCCGCCGCCGCGGCGGGGTCCTAGGCTCGCGCCCGCCCGCGCCGCCCCCCCCGCGCGCCTCGAGGAGACCATGAGCCAGGACCCGGTGCGCTTCGAGCTCGACGGCCCCGTCGCCCGCATCACGCTCGCCCGGCCCGACGCCGCCAACGCGATCGACCTCTCCCTCGCGCGCGCGCTCCACGCGGCGGCGCTGCGCTGCGACGAGGAGCGCGCCGTGCGCGCCGTGCTCGTGACCGGCGAGGGCCGCATGTTCTGCGCGGGAGGGGACCTTCCGAGCTTCGCGCGCGCGGGCGACGGGCGTCCCGCGCTCATCAAGGAGATCACGACGTACCTGCACGCGGCGATCGCGCGCTTCGCGCGCATGCGCGCGCCGGTCGTGGCCGCCGTGAACGGGACCGCGGCGGGCGCGGGGCTCGCGCTCGTCGCCGCCGCGGACCTCGCCGTGGCGAGCGACGCCGCGCGCTTCACGCTGGCGTACACGCGCGCCGGGCTCGTGCCCGACGGGAGCTCGACGTGGTTTCTGCCGCGCCTCCTCGGCGCGCGCCGCGCGCTCGAGCTCATGCTCACGAACCGCGTCCTCTCCGCGCAGGAAGCGCTCGCCTGGGGGCTCGTGAACCGCGTGGTCGCCGCCGAGCGGGTCCTCCCCGAGGCCGACGCGCTCGCGCGCGAGCTCGCCGGCGGCGCGACCGACGCGTTCGGCGCGACGAAGCGCCTGCTGCTCCTCTCGCCGGCGCAGGGCCTGGAGACGCAGATGGAGCTCGAGTCGCGCGCGATCGCCGACGCCTCGCGCTCCGCCGACGCCGCCGAGGGCATCGCCGCGTTCCTCGAGAAGCGCGCGCCGCGCTTCGAGGGCCGCTGAGGTGGAGAAGCTCGTCTACCTGCTGTGGCCGCGCGCCGGGCAGGACGGCGACGCGCTGCGCGAGACGCTGCTGCGCGAGACCGCGCCGCGCCTCCTCGCCGCCGGCGCCCTCACGCTCACGGTGAACGTGGCGGACGCGGAGGCCGCCGTGAAGCTGCCCGTGCCGGCCCCGCCCGGCGAGCCGCAGGTGGCGGCGGAGATCTCCTTCTTCCTGGACTGTCACGACCGCCGCGGGCGGCTCGAAGAGGAGCTCGCCGGGACCTGCGAGCGGCTCGCGGGCTACCTCGTGAGCGAAGCGCTCTACCGCGACTACGGCGGCAACCGCTTCGCGCCGCCGCGCGACTGGCCCGACGGCGCGCGCTCTCCGGGCGTCCTCGTGCTGACGCTGCTCGAGCGGCCGGCCCGCCTCGAGCGCGCGGCGTGGCTCGCGCACTGGCACGGCGTCCAGTCGCCGGTCTCGGAGGAGATCCAGCCGCGCACGCGCTACGTGCGCAACGAGGTCGTGCGCCCGCTCACGCCCGGCGCGCCGCCCTACGAGGGTCTCGTCGAGGAGTGCTGGCCGTCGAAGCGGCACGTGACCGACCCGATGCTGTTCTACCTCGCCGAGGGCTCCGAGGAGCGGCTGCGCGCGCACGTCGCCCGCATGCTGGAGAGTGTGCGCGCCTTCCTGGACCTCGACCGCATCCGCTCGGTGGCGATGAGCGAGTACCTGGTGCGCACCCTGCCCACGAGGTGACGGGCGTCACCCGAGCGCGGCCCACCGCCCCGGCGCGCGGCCCCGTACGCAGCCGCGGCGCAGCGCCTGCGGGGAGCGCCTCAACCGCGCTCCCGCAGGCGCCGATGCGGAGCGCATGCGGCCGGCCCCCCTCGTCGCGCTCCTCGCGCTGCTCGTCCCCGCCGCGCCCGGCTCGGCGGGCGAGGGCTCCACGGACTGCCTCGCGGCGTTCGTCGCCTCCGCGGGCGACGGCCGCCGCATCCGCTGCGTCGACGGCGACCCGGCCTGCGACTCGGACCCCACGCCGGGCGTGTGCCGCTTCGAGGTGTCGGTCTGCCTGAACGCCCCCGACCCGGAGCGGCCGCGCTGCGCGCCGCGCGACCTCGAGGCGTACGACGTCGCGAACGTCCAGCCCGACACCGACCCGCGACACGACTTCGAGTTCGAGACCCTCCAGAACGCGGTCGACCTGCTCGGCTTCCCGGTGGCGTTCGACGAGACGGAGCTCTGCGCGGGCCCCGTCGCGATGAATCTCCCCCTGGCGGTGCGCGTGCAGCGCGGCGGCGCGCGCTACCGCGCCTTCGCGAAGACGCTACGCGGCGCGGCGCTCGGGCCGGGCGGCCCGCTCGACGTGGACGGGCTGCCGATGAAGTGTGTCCCCGCCCGCGGCGCCGATCCGTGCGACGGGATCGTCTCCACGCTCGATCAGCTCGAGCGCCACGTCTTCACCGGCTGCACGCGCGACACCTGCCACAACGCGCCCGGCAACGGCCACAGTCTCGCGCTCGTCCCGGGCCAGGCGTACGCGAACCTCGTCGGCGTCGCACCCGACAACGCCGCGGCCGCGGCAGCCGGAAAGCTCCGCGTGGACCCGGGCCGCCCGGACCGCAGCTTCCTGCTCGACAAGCTGCGCGGGACGCTGGCCCCCGCCGAGGGGCTCCGCATGCCGCGCGAGCTGCCGAAGCTCCCCGCGAAGCAGATCGCGCTCGTCGAGGCGTGGATCGCGGCCGGCGCGCCGGCCGTGGGATACGTCGGCGGCCTCGGCTGCGAGCCCTGAGGCCCTGAGGGGCGCGCCCCACGCACTGCAGCGCTCGCGCGGGGTGCTGCGCCGCGCCGTCGCGCCCGCGTATCATGCGCGCATTCCCTGCACCGGAGGACGACGCGATGGCGTTCCTGGCCCGCTGGCTCGAGCCGATCTACGCGTTGATGCGCATCGTCGTGGGCTTCCTCTTCCTCGCCCACGGCGTCCAGAAGCTGAACGTGCTCTTCGCAGGCGGCGAGCCGCCGATGCCGCTCCCGATGTTCTGGCTCACGGCGCTGATCGAGAGTCTCGGGGGCTTCCTCGTGATGATCGGGCTCTTCGCCGGCCCGGCGGCCTTCGTCTGCAGCGGCACGATGGCGGTGGCGTACTTCTTCGCTCACCAGCCGCGCGGCCTGCTCCCGATCCAGAACGACGGCGAGCTCGCCGCGCTCTACGCCTGGGTCTTCCTCTTCATCGCCGCCCGCGGCTCGGGCGTGTGGAGCGTGGACGCGGTCCGCGGCGCGGCGGGCGTCGCACCCGCACGCAGCGCCGCGTAGCCGGAAGGCCCCCTTCCGGCCCACGCTCCGGCGTCCGCGCCTACGAGCCCGGGCGCGCCGGCTCCGCCTCGAACGCGATCCGCATCTCCTTCACGCCGTTGATGAAGTTGGAGCGCAGGCGGCGCGCAGGGGCGGTGAGGCGGGGGCGGCGCAGGCGGCGGACGAGCTCCTCGAAGATCACGCGCAGCTCGAGGCGCGCGAGGCTCGCGCCGAGGCAGTAGTGCTCGCCGATCCCGAAGGCGAGGTGCTCGTTCGGCTCGCGCGTCACGTCGAAGCGGTCGGGGTCGGGGAAGACGTCCTCGTCGCGGTTCGCGGACGGGTACCACATCACGACCTTGTCGCCCTTGCGGATGCGGCGGCCGCGCAGCTCGGTGTCCTGCGTCGCGGTCCGGCGGAAGTAGTGCACCGCCGGGTCGTAGCGCAGGATCTCCTCCACGGCGGCCGGGATGCGCGCGGGCTCGCGCACGAGGAGCTCGAGCTGGTCGGGGTGCTCCATCAGGAGCTTCCAACCGTTCGTGGTCACCGTGCGGGTCGTCTCGTTGCCGGCGATGCAGAGCAGCAGGAAGAACGAGCAGTACTCGAGCTCGGTCAAATTCTCGCCGTCGATCTCGCTGCGCAGGAGGACGCTCGTCAGGTTGTCCTCGGGCCGCTCCTTGTAGCGCGCCGCGAGCTGCAGCGCGTACGAGAAGATCCCCGCCGAGGCCTCCATCCGGCGCGACTCGTCCGCGCCGAGCTCCGGGTCGTCGAAGCCGATCATCGTGTTCGAGAGATCGAAGATCCGCTTCCGGTCCTCGAGCGGGACGCCCATCATCTCGCAGATCACCTGGAGGGGCAGCTCCGCGGCGAGCTCCTCCACGAACTCGGCCTCGCCGCGCGGCGCCACGGCATCCACGATGCGGCGCGCGAGCTCCCGGATGTGGGCCTCCTGCTCGCCGATGCGCCGCGGCGTGAAGCCGCGCTGCACGATGCGGCGGAACTTCACGTGTTGCGGCGGGTCCATGTTCAGCATGATCATGCGCGTGCGCTCGAGTCCCTCGGGCGGCGGCGTGTGGATGTTCGTGGCGCCGAGCCAGGACGAGAAGAGCTGCGGGTTGCGCGAGACGTACTTCAGATCCTCGTACTTGGTCACGCACCAGTAGCCGGGCCCGTCCTTCTCCGGGTGCCAGAACACCGGGGCCTGCGCGCGCAGCGCGCGGAACCACGCGTGCGGCGTCCCTTCCACGAACGCGTCGGGCGAGCTGAGGTCGATCTCGGCCAGATCCATGGTGGGCCCTCGTGCGGGGGTGCCGGAGAGGGTAGAACGTGTTTCAATTCCGGTCGACGTGGCCGCGGCGCCGCAGCGCGACCCGCGGCCCCGCCGGAGGACGAGACGTGGCCGAGGAGAGGAGCTACGAGATCCAGGGACGGCGCGTGCGCCTTCCCGTCGAGGTACGGCGCGCCTGGAGCGCGAGCGCGCTCTACGCCGTCCCCGCCGCCGCCGTGGAGCCGCTGCTCCCCGGCGACGCGTTCGCGCCGCTCGACGTCGGCGGCGGCCAGACGCAGTGCGTGATCACGCTCGTCGACTACCAGGACAACGACCTCGACCGCTACCGCGAGATCGGGATCGTATTCTTCGTCCATCCGCGCGGCGCGGGCCCGAGCGAGGCGGGCACGTACATCTGGAAGCTGCCGGTCGACCAGTCCTTCACCTGCGAGGCGGGCCGCGCGATCTGGGGCTTCCCGAAGTCGGTGGAGCGCATCGACTACGAAGAGACGGCCGAGCGCGTGCGCGGGACCCTCTGGATGGACGGCCGCCGCGTCCTCGAGCTCGCGCTCCCGCGCGGCGGCACGCCGACCGCCGACGGCACGACCTCCGGATTCACGTACACGACGATCCACGGCGCTCCGCACCGGACCCCGATGACGACGGGCGGGCCCGCGGTGCTGAACCCGGCCGGCGAGCCGCCCGCCCTCGCGCTCGGCGACCACCCGATCGCGGACGCGCTGCGCGGGCTGGGCCTGCCGAAGGCGCCCGCGCTCGTGACCTGGGTGCCGCACATGCGCGGGCACTTCGGCGCGCCGGAGAAGCTGGCGCTCTAGCGAGGACGACGGCGCGGCGCGCGCGCACGGTGCCGCCCGCGCGCACGGCGGCGCGCGCCGCGCGGAGGTCGTATCCTCCGGCCCGCGATGGAAGTGCCCCTCCTCGTGGACGACTTCCTGCGGCGGGCGGCCGAGCTCTACCCGGGCAAGACGGCCGTCGTGGACGGAGCGCTGCGCCTCACCTACGCGGAGCTGCGCGCGCGGGTGAACCAGCTCTCGCACGCGCTGCTCCGGCTCGGCGTGCGGCCGGGCGACCGCGTCTGCATCCTGAGCCCGAACTCGCACTACTTCCTCGAGAGCTTCTACGGGACGAGCCAGATCGGCGCGATCCTCGTCCCGCTCAACTACCGGCTCGTGCCCGCGGACCACGAGTACATCCTGAACCACGCGGGCGTCTCCGTCGCCCTGGTCGACGCCGCGTACGCCAAGACCCTCGACGAGATCCGCCCCAGTCTCCCCGGCGTGCGGCACTGGATCGCCGCGGCCGCGCCCGACGCGGCGGCGGGGCCGGGCTGGCTCGACTGGGACGCCTGGATCGGCGCCGAGCCCACCGACCCGCCGCCCCCGGTGGCGCGCGGCGAGAACGACGTCGTCTCGGTGAACTACACGTCCGGAACGACCGCCCGCCCGAAGGGCGTCATGCTCACGCACCGCAACTGCTACCTGAACGCGTACAACCTGATCGCGCACCTCGGGATCCGGCACGAGGACGTCGAGCTCTGGACGCTGCCGATGTTCCACTGCAACGGCTGGGGCGGGGTCTACGCGCTCACCGGGATGGGCGGCACGCACGTCGTCCTGCGCGCGGTGGACGCCGCGGAGATCTTCCGGCTCATGGAGCGCGAGCGGGTCACGTTCGCGTGCATGGCGCCCGCCGTCCTGCGCGCGATCCTCGACTACGCCGGCCGCGCGCAGCACCGCCTCGCGACGCGGCCGCGCTTCACGGTGGCCGGCGCGCCGCCTCCCGCCGCCTTCATCGAGCGGCTCGAGCGCGAGCTGGGCTTCGAGTTCATCCAGATCTACGGCCTCACCGAGACGGCGCCGCTCCTCACCGTGAACCGGCCGGACTTCGTCACCCGCGCGGACGACTGGGCCCGGCGCGCCCGCGCGGGCATCCCCGGGCTGGGGGTCGAGCTCCGCCTGCTGGACGACGACGGCCGTGACGTGCCTGCGGACGGGAAGACCGTCGGCGAGGTGTGCGCGCGCTCGAACGTCGTCTTCGCCGGCTACTACCGCCAGCCGGAGGAGACGGCGAAGGCGATCCGCGACGGCTGGTTCCACACCGGCGACCTCGGCGTGCGCGACGAGACCGGCAGCCTCCATCTCGTCGACCGCAAGAAGGACGTCATCATCTCGGGCGGAGAGAACATCAGCTCGCCGGAGATCGAGGACGCGCTCTACCGCCACGACGCCGTGCAGGAGTGCGCGGTGATCGGCGTCCCCCACGAGAAGTGGGGCGAGACGCCGAAGGCGCTCGTCGTGCTCCGGCCGGGGGCGCAGGCCAGCGAGGCGGAGCTCATCGAGTTCTGCCGCGCGCACCTCGCGCACTTCAAGTGCCCGACCTCGGTCGAGTTCGTGGCGTCGCTCCCGCGCACGGCGACGGGGAAGCTGCAGAAGTTCCTGCTGCGCGAGGCGTACTGGCGCGGCCGCGAACGGCGGGTGAGCTGAGGCGACGGGGAGGCCGCGTGGAGCGGACCGCCATCACGGGCACGGGCCTCTGGGTCCCGCCTTACGCGATCGACAACGCGGAGCTCGTCGCGGCCCACCGCGCCGCGGTCGAGCGCTGGAACGCCGAGCACGCCGAGGACATCGCGGCCGGCCGCGCGGAGGCGCGCGATTCCTCGAGCGAGGCGTTCGTCGTGAAGGCCTCGGGCATCCACCGCCGCTACGTCGTCGAGAAGTCCGGCGTCCTGGACCCGGGACGGCTGCGGCCGCACCTCCCGCTCCGGCGCGAGGACGAGCTCTCCGTGCAGGCGGAGGTGTGCGTCGCCGCGGCGCGCGAGGCGCTGGCGCGGGCGGGCCGGGCGCCGGGCGAGGTGGACGCGGTCCTCGTCGCCTGCTCGAACCTCCAGCGCGCCTACCCGGCCGTCGCGATCGAGGTGCAGCAGGCGCTCGGCGCGAGCGGCTTCGCGTTCGACCTCAACGTGGCGTGCTCCTCGGCGACGTTCGGCCTGCAGACGGCGGCGAACGCGATCGCGTGCGGCCATGCGCGGCGCGCGCTCGTGATCAGCCCCGAGCTCACGTCCGGGCACAACAACTTCGCGCTACGCGAGTTCCACTTCATCTTCGGCGACGCCTGCACCGCCATGCTGATCGAGCCGCTGGCCGACGCGGGCCCGGGCGCCTTCGAGATCCTCTCGACCCGCCTCCAGACGCGCTTCTCGAACCACATCCGCAACGACTTCGGCTTCCTGAACCGCTGCGAGGACGGCGAGCGCGACCCGGACGAGCTCCTGTTCCGCCAGAACGGCCGCCAGGTGTTCCGCGAGGTGTGCCCGCTCGTGTCCGAGCAGATCCTGAAGCACCTCGCCGACGAGGGCCTCGAGCCCTCCGCCGTGCGGCGGCTGTGGCTGCACCAGGCGAACCTCGGGATGAACGAGCTCATCGCGCGCAGCGTCCTCGGTCGCGAGCCGGCGGCGGGCGAGGCGCCCGTGATCCTCGACGAGTTCGCCAACACGAGCTCGGCCGGCTCCGTGATCGCCTTCCACCGCCACCGCGGCGGGCTGCGCGCGGGGGATCTCGGCGTCCTGTGCTCGTTCGGCGCCGGGTACTCGATCGGGAGCGTCCTCCTGCGGCAGCTCTGAGGCGCTCGGCGCGGCCCTTCACCGAGCCGCGCGTCCGGCGTATGATGCCGCGCGCCGATGCGCCCGCTGCTCCTACTGTCCTGCGCGCTCGCCGCCGCACCCGCCGCCGCGCCCGCCGCTGCCGAGCGCACGCTCTACAGCCGCGCCGCGGCGACCGCCTACCAGAGCGGCGAGCTGTGCGAGGCCGACGACGAGGGCGACTACGAGTGCGCCTTCTCCGGCGACGTCTCGGCCCCGGGCGAGGAGGAGGAGCGTTTCGACGCGAGCTCCGCCGACGCCTCGGCCTCGCTCGGCGTTCCCGCGGACGTGGACGGCCAGGCGAGCGCGCGCGCGGCGGTGTGGGAGAACCACGCGGCCGTGCACGCCGCCGCGACGACCGGCGCGGTGGGAGGCCCCGACCCGACGGCGGGCCAGACGACCTACTGGAGCACGCTCGCGACCGCCGAGGCGGACAGCCGGTGGACCGACGAGATCACGTTCGGTGGGAGCGCCGGCGGGACGGCGACGTTCGACGTCGCCGTCGAGGGAAGCGGTCTTCTGGACGGCCTCGGCGCGTCCGGCCAGCTCGTCTACCAGCTCTCCTTCTACGACCCTGCGCTGGCGCCCGGGCCGAAGGGCCCGATCCCGCAAGCCCGGCTCGTGGTCGAGGTCGATCCGTCCGCCGTGGCCGCGCCGGGCTGCCTCGCGGTCACGCCCGCGTTCACCACCTGCGAGTTCGGGCCCGGCGCGCTGGACGAGGTCGCGCAGGTCTCGCTCGCCTTCGAGGCCGGGAAGACGTACGCGGCCGCGGGGTCGCTGCTGCTCAGCGCGCAGGCGCAGGCCCAGTGGCCGATCGACTGCCCGATCGGAGCGAGCGGCCCCGACTGCAGCGTGGGCGACCCCTCCTCGGCGGGGGTCGACCTCGCGTTCGGCGAGAGCGTCCGCGTGACGCGGCTCGACGTGCCGCCCGGCACGACGGCGCTGGGCTTCGGCGGAGCCGCGCTCCCGTTTCCCGTTCCCGAGCCGGAGCGCGCGCTCCTCGTCGCCGTCGGCGCGGCGGTCCTGCTCGTCGCCGGCCGTGCCCCGCGCCGGCGCGGACGCGCGCGCCGGACGCGCGGCGGCGCGGCGGCCCGCGCGCGGCGCGAGCCGAGCGCGTGGAAGGGACGCGCGGCTTCGTCGCGCCGCGCGCCCGGCGCGGCGCGCGCGCCGGACGCGGCGCGCGCGCCGCGCTAACCGGCCTTCCGCACGCCGAAGCCCATGCGCGGGAAGTGCACCACGACGGTGCCCGCGCGCTCGTCCTCGCGCTGCACCGCGACCTCGGTGGCGTCGACGTGCACGAGCGTCCCGCGCACCGAATCGGTCCCGTAGTCCGTGGCGGCGACCTCGACCGCGTCGCCCAGCTCCACGCCGTCCACGGGCGGGCCGGCGCCGGCGGGCGTCGCGCGCGGCTTCGCGTTCCGCGCGATCTCGAGCGCGGCGGCGCTGGAGAGCTCCTCGGGCCGGCCGTTTCCGAACGCCGCGACCCGGTCGATCCACGCGACCACGCGCCGGTAGGGCGCGAGCTCGCCCTCGAGCACCGGGTGGATGCGGAGCGAGCGCAGCGGATGGTAGGCGCAGAAGTCCGCCCAGCCCGGCTCGTGGCCGAAGAGGAACGCGCGGCCGTCGCCGAGCTGCGCCTCCGCGCGGCCGAGGACGTCCGCGAGGACGCCGCGCGCCTCGCCGAGGCTGGGGAACGCCATCCGCGCGGTGCGCATCATGTCGGCGCGATCCTTCGCGAAGCCGCCGCGCTCCGCGTCGGTCATGTCGGAGAACGCGGCGACCGCCGCCCGGGGCTGGAAGAGCAGCGCGATCACCGCGAAGAAGAGCGCCGTGTCGTAGAAGCGGCCCGCGGCCACCGCGAGCGCGCCCTGCGACGACCGGAAGACCGCCGGCTCCGGGTGCAGCTCGTCCAGGAGGCGCGCGATGCGGTAGGTGTCGCAGTAGACGTCGCAGCCGACCTGGAGCACGGGCGTCTTGCGGTAGCCGCCGGTCAGCGCCGTGAGGTCGGGCTTCGGCATGATCACGGGGATCCGCACGGACCTCCAGGCGAGGCCCTTGTAGCCGAGGATGGCGCGGATCTTCTCGGCGAACGGCGAGACGGAGTAGTGGTGGAGGACGAGGTCGGTCACGGAAGGCCTCCTGGCGTCGCGGGGCGCGCGGGACGGGACGCCATGATACGCCGGGTGCCGCGCAGGAGGCCGCCCCGCCCGGTCCCCCGGCGCCGCGCACGCGCTCGCGCGCCGGCCCGGGCGTCCCTGCCCGCCGTCGGCTCTCCGCGGCCGGCGCGCGGAGCGCTCAGGGCGCGTCCGCGAGCGGCGCGACGACGTCGTCGCCGAAGCGGCGGATGCCGTCGCGCTTCGCGGCGAGCGAGGCCTTCGCGCCCGCGTAGAAGAGCCAGGGCATGGTCTGCACGTGGCTCACGCCGGCCTCGGCGGCGCGCCGGTAGCCGTCGAGCGTGAACGCGTCCTTCAACGCGGCCACGACGGCGAACGGGCGCCCCGCGCGCGGAGAGTCCGCGCGCAGCGCCGCCAGCCGCGCCGCGATGGAGCGCACCTCCGCGGTCGTGTGGAGGTCGGAGATCCAGCCGTCGCCGCGCTGCGCGGCGCGCCGCAGCGCCGGCTCCGAGAGCCCGCCCACCCAGATCGGCACCTCGCCGGGCGGGATGGGGCTCGCCTCGAGGGCGTCGAAGTCGTACGCGCGGCCGTGGTGCTCCACCCAGCCGCCCGCCCAGAGGAGGCGCAGCACGTCGATCATCTCGTCCATGCGCCGGCCGCGCCCCTCGAACGGCTGGCCCAGGAGCGCGAACTCCTCGCGCATCCAGCCGGCGCCGACGCCGAGCGTGACGCGGCCTCCGGAGAGCGCTGCCGCCGTCGCGACCGCCTTCGCCACGAGGAACGGGCTGCGCAGCGGGAGCACGTAGACCGCGGTCACGAAGCGCAGCCGCCGCGTCACGGCGGCCATCGCGCCGATCGCGACCCACGGGTCCGGCCACGCCGTGAAGGCCGGCCAGCGCGGCGCCCCGTCGGCGCTGTAGGGGTACGGCGTCCCGATCTCGCGCGGGTGGACGACGTGGTCGGACACCGCGACGGCGTCGAACCCGGCCTCGTCCGCGGCGCGGGCGAGCTCGAGGAGCTCCCCGGGCGGACAGAAGGCCAGCGAGCAGACGAACTTCACGGCCCCTCCGCGCGCGAGCGTAGCCGAGACCCACGGGCTCGCGCGCTCGCCCGCCGCCCTCGCGAGGACGCTCACGGGGTGCGCGAGCGGAGGCCGCTGCGCGGGGCCGCGAGGCAGCCCGCGTCCGGCGGCGCTCGTTCGACACGCGGCCGCACCCTGCCACAATCCCCGCATGTCCACGACCCGCGTTCCCGCCGCCCTCGCGGCCGCCGCGGCGCTCGCGCTCGCCTGCGCGGCGCGGGGGCCGTCTCCCTTCGCCGGCGCCCGCCTCGTCGATCTCACGCACCCCTTCTCGAGCGAGACGATCTACTGGCCGACCGAGGAGGGCTTCGTGCACGAGACCGGCTTCCGCGGCGTCACCGAGCGCGGCTTCTGGTACGAGGCGCACCGCTTCCGCGCCGCGGAGCACGGCGGGACGCACGTCGACGCGCCGGTCCACTTCGCGAAGGGCATGAGCGCGGTCGACGAGCTTCCGCTCGCGCGCTTCGTCGCGGAAGGCGTACGCGTCGACGTGGCGGCCGCGTGCGCGCGCGACCGGGACCACGCCGTGGGCGTCGCGGACCTGCAGGCGTTCGAGGCGGCGCACGGACGCATCCCGCGCGGCGCGATCGTGCTGCTCCACACCGGCTTCGCGCGCCGCTGGCCCGATCGCGCGCGCTACCTCGGCCACCCGGGGCGCGGCCCCGAGGCGGCCGAGGCGCTGCACTTCCCGGGGCTCTCCGCCGAGGCGGCGGCATGGCTCGTCGACGCGCGCGGCGTCGCGGCCGTCGGCATCGACACCGCGAGCATCGACCCCGGTCCCTCGCGCGACTTCGGGGCCCACCGCGCGCTCGGGGCGCGCGACGTCCCCGCGTTCGAGAACCTGGCGAACCTCGACGCCCTTCCCCCGCGCGGCTTCACCGTGATTGCGCTCCCGATGCCGATCGCGGGTGGGAGCGGGGCGCCGCTCCGCGCGATCGCGCTCGTTCCCTGACGCGACGCCACCCGGCGGGCCTGCGCCACGGCGCCCGGCGCGCTTCCGGCGCCGGCCGCGCCCGGCGCGCGGGGGTGCGAGGACCGAGGGCTCGCGCGCCTGGCGTCGGCTCCGCGTCGAGCCGCGCGAGGTCCCGCGGGGGCGAGCGGGGCGCGCGAGGGGCCGATGGAGCGGACGAGAGCCACGGGAGGCACCACCGTGCACCCCCTCCGCACCCCGCTTGCGCTCGCCCTCCTCGTCGCCGCGGCCGCGGCGCCCGCCCGCGCGGGCGTCGGCGCGACCTGCGACATCGGGGCCAACGGCACCTTCCGCTTCCTCACGGAGGCGCTGCCGATCGGCAGCACCAACGCGGAGTACCTCGCGCGCCTCGTCACGGCGAACGCGGACGGGACGGTGACGTTCTCGGTGGACCAGCTGCCTCCGGGCATGGTGCTCGACCCCGCGTCCGGCTTCATCACCGGGCGGCCCACGAGCACCTTCAACGAGGACGTCCTCGTGAGCGCGGACGACGGGGTGCAGCTCATCCAGGCCACCGTGAACCTGAAGGTCAACTCCGCGGGAGGCGGCGGGAACGGCGGCGCGACCTTCGCGAACGACGCGCTGCCCGACGGCCGCGTCGGCGAGGCGTACACGACGACGCTCGGGCTCGAGAACGGCGTCGGCCCGTTCGTCTTCGGCGCAGTCGACCTCCCGCCCGGACTCACCTTGAACGGGCTGACGGGGGAGCTCGCCGGCATCCCGACCGCGCCCGGCACGTACTTCGCGAGCTTCACGGTCTACGACGCGGGCGAGGACAACAAGGTCGTGACCGTGCTCCCGATCCTCGTCCACCCGGCCGACTCCGACTTCCGCTTCGCGACGCGCTTCCTCAACAACGGCGAGCTGGGAACGCCCTACTGCGACCTCTGGCTCGTCGAGAACGCCGCCGGCGCCGTCTCGTTCGGCGCGTCGGGGCTCCCGCCCGGCCTCGTGCTCGACCCCGCGACCGGCGTGGTCAGCGGGACGCCGACCCTCGCCGGCACGTTCATCGTGCTCCTCTCCGCGAGCGACGGCGCGAACGCGATCACGACCAACCTCGCGCTCCAGATCGCGCCCTCCGCGACGAGCACGCTGCACTGGAACTTCTTCGGGCTCCCGACCGGGTTCGTGAACGTCTCCTACGACCGCCAGCCGCCGGTCCTCGTCGCGGCCGAGGGCGCCGACGCGATCGCGTACTCGGCCGTCGGCCTGCCCGCCGGCATCACGTACGCGGCGGGCTCCGGCGAGCTGTCCGGAACGCCGATCGAGATCGGGGAGTACCCGGTCACCTTCACGGCGCTCGACACGGCGACGAGCGAGAGCATCGTGCTGTCGACCGTGTTCCTCGTCCTGCCTCCCTCCGGCGGGGACGCGAGCCAGATCCCGGTGAACTTCTGGGTGACGAAGGCCTCGCTGCGGACGGGAGAGCCGGGCCGCGACGGCTGGCGCGCGGCGGCCATCTACAACGCCGACCGCCGCACGGGGAGCCGCTTCGACCCGCTCACCGACGTCCTGCGGCTCCAGATCGGCGCCCGGGTGCTGGAGCTTCCGCCCGGCTCGCTCGAGGGGAGCGAGAAGAGCCTCTCCTGGCGGAGCCCGAAGGGCGCGACGCCGGTGGAGCAGGTGAAGCTCGCGCCCGGGAACCAGACGCTCTCGTGGGTCACGAAGAACGACGTCATCACGGAGAGCGTGCCGGGCGTCCTGACCCAGATCGCGACGCTCGGAAGCCGCGGCTACCGCCTGCTGCTCTCGTTCGACGAGCGCGGCGCCTTCCATCCCGCGCTCGACTTCGAGCGCGCCGCCTTCGTCGTGCGGACCGGGAAGCTGACCGTGAAGGGCCCGGGAGACGACGCGGCGAAGCTGTCGCTGCTCCTCGCCGACCCGGCCTTCGCCTACGAGGCGCAGACGAGCGCGCTCCGGATCCGCCTCCTCCACGGCGACACCGTCCTCGTCGATCGCGACTTCACCGCGCTCGGGGCGGAGCCGAAGCTCACGACGGACGCCCGAACCGGGACGCTGGTGTACGCGATCAAGTCGCTGAAGGACGCCGCCACGGTCGACCGCGTCGCCAAGTTCTCGTACCACAGCGGGAAGGGCGCGATGAGCCTCGCCCTCGCCGACCTCGACCTCGCGGCGCTCCCCGGCGGCGAGGCGCACGTCGGCGTCGAGCTCACGATCGGCCTCAAGACCTACTACACCGCGGTCACGTTCTTCGAGGGGCGCACGGGACGCTGGTCGACGGCGATGCCGGGCCCCTGAGGGCGGCGGGCGCCGCGGCGGCGGGCCAGTAGTCGTAGAAGTTGAACCACTGGTACGGCGCGCGGCCGCACCACGCCTCGAGCCGGGCGACGTAGCGCTCGAGCAGCGCGCGCGCGAGCGCCTCGCGCTCGGCGCGGGAGACTCTCCCGCCCTCGTAGAGCAGCTCCGCGACCGAGCGGTAGCGGGCGTCGCCGAGCCGCACGCCGAGCGAGAGCACGAGCGGGCAGCCGAGCAGCGCGGTCATCTCGAAGGCGGTGGTCGGGAACGGGGCGGGCCTGCCGAGGAACGGCACCTCCGCCGTGCGCGCGCTCGCCGCCGGCGGCACGCGATCGGCGAGGATGCCGACGAACTCGCCGCGCTCGATGCAGTGGCGCACGGCGAGCGCCGTGCTCGCGGCGCTCTCGTCGATCGGGAGGACGCGCAGGCGGCTGCGCGGGTCGAGCCGCTCGAAGAAGGCGTTGATCGCCGGCGCGTGCGCCGTGTACATGAGGACGTTCACGCGCACGTCGTACTGCGCCGCGACGAGGCGGAGCAGGTCGAAGCTGCCGAGGTGCGCGCCGACCAGGATGCCGCCGCGCTGCGCGGCCCGCAGCCCGAGGAGGAGCCGGCCGTCCTCCTTCTCGAGCTCGATGCGGTCGAAGGCCCCGCCCCAGCTCACCATCCGGTCGAAGATCTGGACCGCGAACTCGTGGACGTGGCGGTAGACGTCGCGCCTCCCCGGCGCGTGCCCGAGCGCCGCGCCGCCGGCGGGCGTCGCCGCGAGGGCCTCCAGGTAGGCGCGCGAGGCCTCGCGCACGCGGCGGTGCCGCACGGTGTAGTACGCCGCGATCGGGGCGAGGAGCGCGGTCGCGGCGCGCCGCCCGACGAGCCGATAGCAGAGGTTCATCGCGCGCAGCGCGCCGAGGGAGCCCACCTCGGCGAGCTGGGCCCACGCGCGCGGCGCGCTCATGCGGGCGCGGCCGGTCCGCGGCGCGGGGCGGGCCGCGGCGGCGGAGCGCCGGCGCGTCCCGCCTCGCGACCCGCATCGGAGTCCCGCGACGGGTCGCAGGAGGCGGGCGCCTCGGCGGGGCCCGTTCCCTCCCCGACGCGCGCCTCCGGCGCCGCGGAACCCAGCTCGGCGAGCGCCTCGAGGAGCCGCGCGCCGAGCGCCTCCGTGACCCGGCGGGCCGCGACGGAGGGGCGCGCGCCGGGCGCCACGACGTCCTTCGGGTGGAGCGGCGCGAGCACCCGCACGGTCAGCTCGAACGGCCGGTCGGGGACGTCGTGCCAGCGTTGCCCCTTCATCAGCGTGCGCGGCCGGCACGCGATCGCGACCGGGAGGATCTCGACGCCCGCGCGCACGGCCATGTGCGCGGCGCCGCGCTTCAACGGGCCGAGCGCCACGCCTTCGGGGGTGCGCGTCCCTTCCGGGAAGACGAGCAGCGTGCGGCCCGCGCGCAGCCGCCGGGCGCCCTCCTCCACCGCCGCGAGCCCCGCGTCGTTGCGTACGTAGTTCGCGGCGCGGATCGCGCCGCGCAGGAGCGGCGCATCGGCCCAGGCGGGGTTCGCGATGCAGTCCGCCTGCGGAAGGAGCGCCGCGAGGAGCGGGGTGTCGACGAGGGTCGGGTGGTTCGCGACGACGAGGCGCGCGCCCGGCGCGCGCAGCCGCTCCGCCCCTTCGACGCGCACCCGCGTGAGCCCGATCCCCCGCATGTACGCCATGAAGAGCGCGTAGCCTGCGCGGATGGCGCGCTGCGCCCGCAGGTCGAAGCCGTCCCGGTCGCGCGCGAGCCGGCGCACGAGGGGGAGCGCGAGCGCGAGGAGCGTCCCGCCGGCGAAGAAGAGCGCGAAGGCGGAGCCCGTGCGCGCGACCCGCCAACCGCGGGCGAGGGTGCCGGCCATGGGCCGAGGATATCGACCGGGAGGGGCGCGGGCAGCGCCGGCCCGCGCCGCCTAGATTCCCGCGCCCGTGGAGTCTCGACCCCGCCCTCGCGCAGCGCCGTCCGCCGCGCGCGCGCAGCGCGCCGCGGCGGCGACGGCCGCTGCCGCGCTCGCCGCCGCGTGCGCCTTCGTGCCGATGCCGCGCCTCGCGGGCGGCGGCGACGCCGCGCGCGGTGTGCCGCCGCGCTACGCGCGCCCGGCCGAGCTCGGCGCGCCCGTGCGCCGCTCGCTCCACGTTCCGATGCGCGACGGCGTGCGGCTCGCCGTCGACGTGATCCTCCCGCGCGACCTCCCGCCGGGCCGGCGGCTTCCCGCGCTCCTCCACCAGGGCCGCTACTGGCGCTCCGTCGCGCTGCGCGGCCCCGCGCGTCTGTTCGACCCCGTGCCGCGGCACGGGCAGCTCGGCCCCTTCCGCGCCTACTTCGTCGAGCGCGGCTACGCCTGGATCGACGCGGACACGCGCGGCTCGGGGGCCTCGTTCGGCACGCGCCTCTGGGACTTCTCGCCCGAGGAGATCCAGGACGGCGCCGACCTCGTCGACTGGATCGTCGCGCAGCCGTGGTCGAACGGGCGCGTCGCCGGCGTCGGCGTCTCCTACAGCGGCGCCGCGGCCGAGCTGCTCCTCGCGAATCGACACCCGGCCGTGAAGGCCGCGCTGCCGCTCTTCTGCGACTTCGACCAGTACCAGGACATCCTCGCCCCGGGCGGGGTCCCACACCGGGCCTGGCTCGACGCGTGGGGCGCGTTCACGCGCCGGCTGGACCGCGGGCTCCTGCCGCGCGCGGCGTGGTGGCTGCCGCTCTTCGTGCGCGGGGTGCGGCCCGTCGACGGCGCGCGCGGGCGGGCGCTGCTCGCAGCGGCGCTGCGCGACCACGCGGGCAACTTCGACTTCGCCGCGCTCGCCGACGTCGTCCATCGCGACGACCTCCCGTTCGGGGACGAGGACGCGGGCGCGGAGCCGGCGCGCGCGCAGGCACGCGCGCGCGCCGCCGCCTGGCTCGAGGCGCGCTTCGGCCCCGACTTCCGCGCGCGCGGCACCGACCTCGCGAGCCCCCACGCCTACGCCGACCTCGTCGACGCGTCGGGCGCCCCGGTCTACGCGTACAGCGGCTGGCTGGACGGCGCCTACGCCGGCTCCGCGGCCGCGCGCTTCGCGCGCCTCGCGAACCCCGGGAACCGGCTCCTGCTCGGGCCCTGGGACCACGCCCTCCACGCGGTGAGCCCGTACGGCGACCTCGGCGCCTCGCGCTTCGACCACGCGGGCGAGCTGCTGCGCTTCCTCGACCACCACGTGCGCGGGCTCCCGACCGGGCTCGAGCGCGAGCCGCGCGTGCACTACTACACGCAGGGCGCGGAGGCGTGGCGCGCGGCGGCGCGCTGGCCGCCGCCCGCGGATCCCCTCGTGCTCCACCTCGCGGCCGGCCGCGCGCTCGAGGCGTCCCCGCCCCGCGAGCCGGCCGCGGAGGACCGCCACGAGGTCGACTTCGCCGCGGGCACGGGGCCCGCGTCGCGCTGGGGCGCGCTCGCGGGGCGGCCGATCGGAGCCCCCTACCCCGACCGCGCGGCGCGCGACCGCCGCCTGCTCCACTACACGTCCGCGCCCCTCCCGGCGGACGTCGAGGTGACCGGACACCCGCTGGTGACGCTCTGGGTGGCGTCCAGCGCGAGCGACGGGGCGTTCTTCGCGTACCTCGAGGACGTCGGGCCCGACGGCGAGGTGCGCTACGTGACCGAGGGCATGCTGCGCGGACTCCACCGGCGCCGCGCGCCGGCGCCCGAGGCCGACCCGCTCGCCCTCCCGCTCCGCTCCTTCCGCCGCGGCGACGCCGCGCCCCTCGTCCCGGGCGAGGTCACGGAGCTCCGCTTCGCGCTCCTCCCCACCTCCACCGTGTTCGCGGCCGGGCACCGGGTGCGCCTCGCGCTGGCGGGCGCCGACGCCGACCACTTCGCCCGCATTCCCGCGAGCGGGCCGGTGGAGTGGCGCGTGCAGCGGGGCTCGTCGCATCCTTCCCGCCTGATTCTGCCGGCACGGCGTCCCGAGTGACCGTCGCCCCGAGGAGGCCTCCATGTCGCGCCCGTCCGATCGCGCCCAGCCGCCCGCGTCCCCGCCCGACGACGCCTCCGCGTCGGACGGGCTGGACCGCCGCGGCTTCCTGCGTCTGGTCGGAGCGGGCGCGGGTGCCGGGCTTGCGGCGGTCGGCGCCGGAGCGGGCGCCGGCCTCGCGACCGCGCTCGCGAGCCCCACGGACGCGCTCGCCGTGCCGGGCGGCGGCGCGCCCGGGCCGCGCAAGCGCGCGCAGCAGGCGTACCGGATGCGCGTGCGCGCGGCGCGCCTCGCGCGCCGGCGCGAGCGCGCGGAGCACGTCGCGAACGGCGACGAAGTGGAGCACGCGGGCTTCATCGGGTGCTACACGAAGGGCCTTCCGCACGACGCCCAGGGCTTCGTCGAGCCCGCCGCCTACGCCGCTCTCCTCGACTGCCTGGAAAAGCAGGTCCCGGCGGGCTTCGAGGAGATCCCGCTCGCCGGACCCGTGCGCCTCACGAGCCCGCAGGCGGGCCTCGCGTTCGACCTCCAAGGGCCGGACGCCTGGCACGTGACGATCCCGCCCGCCCCGCGCATCGCGCTCGCCGAGTGCGCGGGCGAGATGGTGGAGCTCTACTGGATGGCGCTCCTGCGGGACGTGCCGTTCGCCGAGTACGAGAGCCACCCGCTCGCGCAGGCGGCGGCGGCCGAGCTCGACGGCCTCCAGGACTTTCGCGGTCCGCGCGAGGGCCAGGCCGTGACGCCGGGCACGCTCTTCCGCGGCTTCACGGCGGGCGACGGCGTCGGCCCCTGGCTCTCGCAGTTCCTCTGGCTCGACGTCCCGTGGGGCGCGCAGCGCCTCGTGCAGCGCAACCAGACGGGGCTCCCGGGCGTCGACTACCTCACCGACTTCGGCGAGTGGCTCGCCGTGCAGAACGGCGCGAACCGCTTCGGCCAGGAAGCGCTGGACCCGGTGCCCCGTTACGTGCGGGACCTGCGCGGGCTCGCGCGTTACGTGCAGATCGACGCCCTCTACCAGGCGTACCTGCACGCCTGCCTGATCCTCCTCGCGCGCGGGGTCCCGTTCGATCCCGGGATGCCGCTCGCGGGGTCCGCCACCCAGGCCGGCTTCGCCGAGTGGGGTCCCCCGCACGTCCTCTCGCTCATGACCGAGGTCGCGACCCGCGCGCTGAAGGCGGTCTGGTACCAGAAGTGGTTCGTGCACCGCCGCCTGCGCCCGGAGGAGTTCGGCGGCCTCGTGCACCGTCACAAGACCGGCGCCGCGAGCGCGCCGCTCCACGCCGACGTGCTCGAGTGCGCGGCGCTGGAAGAGATCTTCGCCCTTCACGGGAGCTACCTCCTGCCCCTCGCGTTCCCGGAAGGCTGCCCGACCCATCCGTCGTACGGCTCGGGCCACGCGACGGTCGCGGGCGCGTGCACGACGATCCTGAAGGCGTGGTTCGACACCGATGCCGTGCTCGAGGACCCGGTGGTCCCGAGCGCGGACGGGACCGCGCTCCTTCCCTACGGCGGCCCGCCCCTCACGGTCGGCGGCGAGCTCGACAAGCTCGCCTCGAACGTCGCGACGGGGCGCAACGGCGCCGGCGTCCACTGGCGCAGCGACTACGCGGAGTCCGTGCGCCTCGGCGAGCGCGTCGCCCTCGCCATCCTCGAGGAGCAGAAGGCCACCTACGCCGAGACGCCGACCCTCACCCTCACGACCTTCGACGGCGAGACGATCGAGATCTAGCGCCGGCTCCGTCGCGCCCGCGTCGGTCGCTCGCGTCGGCACGGCGGGGGCGCAGGCGCCCCCGATCGGCGTCCGCCGCGCAGCGAGGAACGGGGCGAGCGCGGCGTCAGGTCGCGGTGCCGGAACGACCGGCCCCGCCCGCCGCGGCGACGCGCTCGATGCCGCCGAGCGAGAAGGCCGCGATGTGCGCGGCCAGCCGCTCCGCGGCGTCCGCCGGGTCGGCGCCGGCTCCGTCGAGGAGGAGGAGCGCCGGCCGGTGCGTGCGGTAGAAGAACACGTGGCCGACGATCCCATGCACGCAGCGCAGCGCCTCCTCGTCCGAGAGGCCGGGCGCGAGAGCCTTCACGAGCGCCGCCAGGTCGCTGCGCATCGGCGCGAGGAAGCGGCGCGCGATCTCGCGCAGCGCCGGCGTCGGGTCGCACAGCTCGCGCAGCGCGATCGTGCCGTGGAGGCCCGGGGAGGCGAGCAGCGTCTCGAGCAGCGCGCGGATGCGCGAGCGCAGCAAGTCCTCGAGCGTCTCGCGCGGGAGGCGCGCGAGCACCTCGGGATCCCGCCGCAGCCCGGCGCGCTCGAAGCGCTCCTCGAGCGCGGCGAAGAGCGAGGAGGCCACCTCGCGGTAGAGCCGCTGCTTCGAGCCGAAGTGGTAGTTCGCGGCGGCGAGGTTCGTCCGGCCGCGCGCGGCGATCGCGCGCAGCGTGGCGCCGCGGTAGCCGCGCTCGGCGAAGAGCGCGGCGGCGGCGCGCAGCAGCCGCTCCCGCGTCGCCTCGCGTGCCCCCCTCACGAACGATCGTTTAAAACATCTGTTCGACCGGCGCAAACGGCCGGCTGCGGGGAAAACGCCCCGCGCGCCCAGCTCGGCGCTAGGGCAGCCGCACGCGCGCCGTGCCGACGACGCGCGTCTCGCCCGCCTCGTTCGCGAGCGTGAGGTCGACCTCCACGGTGCGGCGCACCGGATCGAGGTCGGTCACCACGCCGCGGCACGTCGGCTTCGAGCCGACGCGCAGCGGCGCGCGGAACGTGGTGTCGAGGAGCTCGATCCGCGCCTCCGGCGCCCAGCGGTGGACGAGCGCCGCGAGGAGGCCCTGGCTCATGATGCCGGGCACGATCGCCCCGGGAAGCCCCTCGCGGCGCGCCGCCTCGTCGTCGAAGAAGCGCGGGTGCAGCATGCCGGCGGTCTGCGCGAAGCGCCGCACCGCCTCCGGGCTCACGTCGGGCGCGCAGGCGGGCAGCTCGTCGCCGAAGCCGACGTCCTCGAAGCGCATCAGTCCGGGTCCGGCTGCTGGAGGAAGCGCCAGTCCACCGTGGCCACGGGCTCGCCGCGCTGGTTGCGGAACTCCATGCGGTGGACGATGAAGATCATCGTGCCCGAGCGCCCGGTCTTCTCGTAGACGTCGTGGATGGAGCTGCGGGCCGTCACGACGTCGCCCGGGCGGAGCGGGCCGTGGACCTCCACCCGCTTGCCCGCGTCGAAGCCGACGCTGGTCTTCGAGAGGCGCGGGAAGTCGGGCGGCCACATCCGCCGCCCGTGGTACTTCGTCGTGAAGTTGGGCACCGCCCGCAGCTCCGGGTGCGCGGGGTCCGTGAACCAGGGCGCGGTCTCGCCCACGGCGCGCGCGAACGCGACGAGCTCCTCCGCGCTCACGGGGAACTCCACGCGGTCGAACTCGAAGCCCGCCCAGTCGCGCTTCAGGGCGGCGACGTCGACGGCCATGCGATCGCCTCGAACCTCCCGGCGCGGAGCGCCGCCACGAGGTCCGCGTCCGAGCGGATCGGATCCTCGAAGCGCGTCGCGCAGCGGCCCACCTGGCTCACGAGGTGCGCGTCGCTCCCGCCGACGCCACGGTAGCCGTGGCGCTCGGCGCCCGCCCGCGCGCGCTCGTTCTCGCCGGCGCGGCTCCCGCCGTTCAGCGTCTCGACGATGCGCACGCCCGGCACCGGGCCGCGCGCCTCGTAGTGGGCGAAGAGGCCGACGTGCGGCCGCCCGGGATGACACGGCACCGCGACCGCGCCGCAGCGCTCCGCCGCCTCGAGGACGAGCGGCAGCGGGAGATCGACGCGCGCGAAGTCGAACGCCGCGCGCAGGTCGTCGTTCACGCCGAAGAGGAGCACGTGCCCGTAGTCGGTCTCGACCTCGCTGCCCTTTAGGATCAGGAGCCCGTGGGCCTCCTCCAGCGGCCGGTAGTCGGAGGCGTCGTCGAACTGGCGGTGCTCGGTGAGGACGAGCCCGTCGAGCGGCAGCCCGCGCCGCCGGATCCACTGACAGTAGTTCTCGACGCGCGCCTTCCCGTCGTCCGACCGGATCGAGTGGTTGTGGAGGTCGAGGATCATGCCGGCCGGAACACGGGCGCGGGGAACTCGCCCTCGGTGGGCGCGAACGCCACGCGCACCGGCATGCCGATGCGCACGTCGGCCGGCTCGCAGTCCACGAGATTCGCGAGGAGCCGGGGCCCCTCCTCGAGGTCGACGTACGCGAGGACGTAGGGGCACGCCTCGCGGAAGCCGGGCGCCTGGTTCTGGTGCGTCACGGTGAAGGTGTGCACCGCGCCGCGTCCGCTCGCGGCGAAGTGCTCGATCTCGCTCGAGAGGCACGCGCCGCAGAGCGCGCGCGGGCGGTGCTGCACGGACCCGCACGCGCGGCAGCGCTGGAGCACGAGCTCGCCGCGCGCCGCGCCCTCCCAGTACGCCCGCGAGTCCCAGTCGGCGGCCGGAGCCGGCCGGCGCGGCGCGGCGGCCATCACGCCCTCCCGAGCACGAGCGTCGCGCCGCTGTGGAGGACCCCGAGCGTGCCGCCCGTGCCGTGCACGAGCGCGACCTGCGCGCCCGGCACCTGGCGCGCGCCGCACGCGCCCCGCAGCTGCCGCGTCGCCTCGATCACGAGGAAGATGCCGCGCATCCCCGGGTGGTTCGAGGAGAGCCCCCCGCCGTCGGGGTTGACCGGAAGCGCGCCCCCGAGCCCGATGCGGCCTCCCTCGACGAACGCCCCGCCCTCTCCCGGCTTGCAGAAGCCGAGGTTCTCGAGCGTCGCGAGGACGGTGATCGTGAAGGAGTCGTAGAGCGCGCAGACGTCGACGTCGCCGTGCGAGACGCCCGCCATCGCGAGCGCCTGCGCGCCCGACTGCTTCGCCGCGATCGTGAGCAGGTCCGGCGCCCCGAGCTCCTGGTGCGCGACCGCCTCGCCGCAGCCGAGGACGAGGACGGGCGGGCGGCGCAGGTCGCGCGCGCGCTCGGCGCTCGTCACGACCAGGGCGCCGCCGCCGTCGCTGATGATGCAGCAGTCGAGGAGGTGGAGCGGCTCGGAGATCATGCGGCTCTCGAGGACGTCGTCCACCGTGATCGGCCGCCGCATCTTCGCCTCGGGGTTGAGGCTCGCGTGCCGGCGCATCGCGACGGCGATCTCCGCGAGCTGCCGCGAGGTGGTGCCGTAGCGCTCCATGTGGCGCCGCGCGACGAGCGCGTAGCTCCCGACGGTCGTCATGCCGTAGGGCCCGACGAACGCCGCCGCGGGGTCGCGGCCGGTCGTCCCGCCGGTCCCGATCGCGAACGCGTTCGAGGCGGCGGTGCTCCCGTAGACGACGAGCGCCACCTCGCAGAGGCCCGCCGCGATCGCGGCGGCCGCGTGGCTCACGTGCGCGACGAAGGACGAGCCGCCGATGTTGGTCCCGTCCAGCCAACGCGGCTTCAGGTTCAGGTACTCGGCCACCTGGACCACGCCCATCGGGCCCATCGAGATCCCCGCCGTCGCGAGCCCGTCGACGTCGCGCGGCGCGAGCCCGCAGTCCGCGAGGGCGCCGCGCGCGCACTCCGCCACGAGGCCGAGCTCGGTCTTGTCGGGCGCCCAGCGCGTCGGGTGCTCGAACACGCCCGCGATGGCGGCCGTGCCGGAGAGGCGGCCCGGCATCACGCGCGCCTCGCCGCGCGGCGGACGGGCCCGCCGACCGACCCGCGCGGAGGGACGCCGGTGCCGCGCGCCCGGGTCACGGGAGCGCCCGCAGGAAGTCGGCGACCGCGTGCGCGAGCGCGGCCGGCTTCTCGAGCGGGACCATGTGGGCGGCGCCCGGGAGCGAGACGAGCCGCGCGCCGGGGATGCGAGCCGCGAGGAGCTCCCCGCGCGCGCGCTGCTCGGCGTCCTCGTGCTCCCCGATCACGACGAGGGTGGGTGCCGCGACGCGCTCGAGCTCCTTCTCCGCGTCGAACGCGCGGCAGGCTTCAAGGTCGCCGGCGAGCGTGCGAGGATCCGTCTTCAGATCTTCGAGGAAGCCGCGCCGCAGCACGTCGGGCGAGGCGTCGGGCGCATAGGCGTCGCGGAAGAACGGCCGGCGCGCCTTCCCTTCCACGACGCGCCGGATCAGGGGGAGCGCCGCGCCGCGGAAGCGCGCGCCGCTCGCGACGAGGACGAGCGCGCGCACCCGGTCGGGCTCGTCGAGCGCCAGCCGGAGCGCCACGGCGCCGCCCATCGAGTGGCCGAGCAGGACCGGGCGCGCGATTCCCCAGCGCGCGAGGAAGGCGCGCACGAAGCCGGCCATCGTCTCGATCGAGCCCAGGCTGTCGAGGCCGCCCGAGCGGCCGTGCCCCGGGAGGTCGAGCGCGAGCGGGCTGTGTGACGCGGCGAGCGCTTCGAGCAGCTCCGCGAACATGGCGCCGTTCCCGCCGCTGCAGTGCAGGCACACGACCGTCTCGCCGCGGCCGAGGTCCGGCACGACCTCCGGCAGGGTCGTCGGCCCGACGTGGTGAACGTAGGTCGCCACGCCTTCGACGCTCGCGTACTTGTGGGGCACCGAGCGCCAGCCTACCGGCGCGTTGATTCGGGTGTCAATCCGCGACACCATGGCCGCGGCCGCTGCGCGGAAGGAGGGCGCGTGCTGAGCGATCTGTGCCGGGACCGGGTGTGCATCGTGACGGGGGCGGGGCGTGGGATCGGGCGCGAGCACGCGCTCATGCTCGCCGCGCACGGCGCGAAGGTCGTGGTCAACGACCTCGGCGCCGCGGCCGACGGGACGGGCGCGGACCGCACCCCGGCGCAGCAGGTCGTCGACGAGATCCGCGCCGCGGGCGGCGAGGCCGTCGTGAACGGCGACGACGTCTCGGACTTCGCGGCGGCGCAGCGCCTCGTGCAGCAGGCGATCGACACGTGGGGCCGGCTCGACGTCCTCGTGAACAACGCGGGGATCCTGCGCGACCGCATGCTGGTGAACATGACGGAGGCCGAGTGGGACGCCGTGGTTCGCGTGCACCTGAAGGGCACCTTCGCGCCTTCGCGCTGGGCGGCGGCCTACTGGCGCGACGAGCACAAGGCGGGGCGTCCGGTCGACGCGCGGCTCATCAACACGACCTCGGTCTCGGGCATCTACGGCAACCCGGGGCAGACGAACTACGGCGCCGCGAAGATGGGGATCGCGGCGTTCACGATCATCGCGGCGCGCGAGCTGAGCCGCTACGGCGTCACCGTGAACGCCGTCGCGCCGGGCGCCCTCACGCGCCTCACCGAGCCGCTCCAGCGCGCCGAGCTCAGCGAGGAGCAGCGCGCGGCGATGTCGCCGCGCTGGATCGCCCCGATCGTGACGTGGCTCGCGAGCGTCGAGTCGCGCGAGGTGACCGGGCGCGTGTTCGAGGCGTCGGGCCGCGTCCTCGCCGTCGCGGAGGGCTGGCACCGCGGGCCGGCCGTCGCCGCCGTCGACGACCCGCTCCGCATCGGCCCGATCGCCCTCGACCTCGTCGGCCGCGCCCGCCGCAACGCCGGCATGGACGGCCGCGACCTGGACTGACGCCCACGAAGGGGACGTTCCACTAGCTGTACGAGAGGGACAGTCCTCGCACGCCGCGCTCTGACCCCCCGGGGTGGGGTGTCCCCTTTGTGAGTTTTGTGGAACGTCCCCTTTGTTTGTGGAACCTCCCCTCCTGGCGGGGGTCAGGCGCCTGGAACGTCGTCTCGGGGGGGCGCTGCGGGGGTTGCCGCGGCGCGGTGGGCGCGGGCGGTGGCGACGTAGCGCAGCGTGCGCTCGCGCTGGGCGACGCGCTCCTCGTCGCGCAGCGGGCGCACGGGGCGGGCGGGCGCGCCGAGGACGAGCGTGTGGGGAGGGACGCGCATTCCCGGCGTCACGACGGCGCCCGCGCCGACGAGCGCGCCCTCGCCGACGTCGGCGCCGTCGAGGACGAGCGCCCCGATCCCGATCAGCGCGCCGTCGCGCACGCGGCAGCCGTGGACGACCGCGCGGTGACCCACGGTGACCTCGTCGCCGATCTCGGCCGCGAAGCGCCCCGCCGTCACGTGCACCACGCAGAGGTCCTGGAGGTTCGTGCGCGCGCCGACGCGAATCGCGTGGACGTCGCCGCGCAGGACGCAGCCGTACCAGACGCTCGCGTCCGGCCCGAGCTCGACGTCGCCGACGACGACCGCCCCGGGCGCCACCCAGGCGCTCGCGTGGATCCGGGGTTGGCGACCCTCGAACGCAAGGACGAGGGCGGTGCGCGGGGAGGCGTCCATCGGCGTCTCCGGGCGAGGAAAGCACGTCCGGCGCCAGGCCGCCGCGCGCGGAGCGCGCGCCGCGCCCGATGCCGGGCCCTCCCGCCGGGGCTCCCGCGCGGCGAGACGAAGCGAGCGCCGGACGCGGGACCTCCGTGCCGCCGCCCGGCCGCGCCTCAGCGCGACGCGTACCGCGCGAGGATCGCCCGCTTCCACGCGGCGGGCGGCAGGAACGCGATCCACATGAGGACCGCCGACGCGAGACCGTGCATCGAGTTGCTGAGCTTCAGCCACGGCAGCTCGGCCATCGAGTGCCCCGTCACGGTCTGGCTCAGGAGCGAGATCACCGACCCGACGCCCGCGGCCCCGATCCCGACGCCCCACAGCAGGAAGCGGTTCGTCACGATCGGGTCCGCGAGTCCGAGCCGGAGCCGCCGCCGCATCAGCACCCAGTAGCGCAGGGACTCGGCCGCGCCCCAGAGAAGGTTCGTCGTGGAGAGGTACGAGATCACGTGCCCTCCGCGCCCGGGGCGCAGCGGGCTGGCGAACCCGGTGAGGGCCGCCTCGCCGAGGATCGCCGCCGCGAAGAGCAGCGCCGTGCAGAGCACCCACGCGCGGGCGGCCCGGCTCTCCGGCCGAAACACCCGCCAGTTGAAGACGCACGCGGCGGTGTTGCCCACCGCGATCGCGCAGAGCGCCACGCCCGTGAGAGCGCGCGAGAGCCCGGGCGCCGTGTCGACGAGCGCGGCGGCGGTCAGCATGCACCCCATCGCGGTGGGTCCGATGCCCAGGATGCCCATGCCGATCCAGAGCTCGGGCAGCTGGCGCGTGCGCGCCCACAGCGCGACGAGGCGCACGCCGATGGCAAGGCTCGCCACGAAGAAGACCCCGAACCCCACCGCGCTGAGGGTCGTCATCCGCCGGGTCATCGGCAGGCGGCCCCCTGCGGTTGAGGTCCAAGCCGGAGTGGGTGTCGAACGCCCCACCGTGCGGTATTTCTTCCGCGCGCCGCGAGCGCGGCGGGCGCAGGAGGACCGGCGATGGCGCACGTCGAGGTACGGGACCGGATCGCGGCGAGCCCGGATCGCGTGTGGGAGCTCGTGCGCGACTTCGGCGGGCTCCAGCGCTGGGCCGCCGGGATCGAGAGCGTGAGCGTCGCGGGCGAGGGGGTGGGCGCCGTACGCACCGTCACGATGCCGGGCGGGCTCGCGCTGCAGGAGCGGCTCGAGGCCTGCGACGACCGCGCGCACACGCTCTCCTACGCGATCGTCGGGGACCATCCGCTTCCCTTCGACGGGTATGTCGCGACGATCCGCCTCGCGCCGGACGGCGACGGCTGCCGCATCGACTGGAGCAGCCGCTTCACGCCGCGCCCCGGCGCCGATGGGCAGGCCGCGGGCCTCGTCGAGGCGATCTACCGCGGCGGGATCGCGGGGCTGAAGAAGGCGCTCGGCGCGTAGTCGAGCGCCGCGCCTTCCGGCGCGCCGCCCCTCAGCGGCGCGGCGCGGCGCGCCGGCGCAGCGCGTCGGCGAGGAGCGCCGTCACCGAGACGGCGTTGCTCTTGTGCGGCACGGTGTCCGTCGAGACGACCCTCCGCACCCCCGCCCCGCGCAGGCGACGCAGCGCCTCGGGCGAGAACAGCGCGTGCACGACGGCGACGTCCACGCGCAGCGCCCCGCGCGCGCGCGCGCCGCGCGCGGCGGCGGCGAGCGTCGCGCCCGTCGAGGCCAGGTCGTCCACGACCAGCGCGTGCGCCTCGGGCGGGAGCACGGGCAGGTGGACCCGCACGCGCCCGTCGCCGAGCCGCTCCTTGCGCCCGACCACGAAGGGAAGCCCGGTCTCCTCGGCGAGCGCGCGGACCAGCGGCTCCGACTCGGCGTCGGGCCCGACCAGGCACGGGCGGAAGCGGCCCCGCGCCAGCCAGCGCGCGAGCGCCGGCGCCGCCGAGAGCGACTCGGCGCGGCCGGGCACCAGGTCGGCGAGCCGCGGGATCCGGTGCAGGTGCGCCTGCACGGTGAGGACGCGGTCGAACGACCGCCCGAGGATCCCGCCCACCACCCGCGCGGACACCGCCTCGCCGGGCCGGAAGGCCCGGTCCTGGCGCAGGTACGGCAGGTAGGGCGCGACCAGGATCACCTCGCGCGCGCCGCTCCGGCGCAGCGCGTCCGCTGCGAGGAGCGTCTCCATCAGCTTGTCGTCGGGGTCGTGCAGCGAGCGCACGACGACGGCGCGCCGGCGCGCCGGCGACGCCACGCGCACGAGCCGCTCGCCGTCGGGGAAGCGGTGCACCTCGACGCGCTGCACGCGCCCGGCGCCGAGCGTGCGCGCGAGGCGGGTCGCGAAGGCGGCGCCGTCCGCGAAGGCGTGGATCTCGGGCGCGCGCGAAGGCTCCACGGCGCTCGCTCAGCGCGGGATGGCGGGCCGCGCGCCCGCGACCGCGCGCGGGAGCGCCCGCGGCGCGCCCTCGCGCGCCGGCGCCTCGCTCGAGCGGTCGTCGAGCTGCTCCTGCATACGGCCTCCGCGCCGCGGCGGGGCCGGGCACGTCGGCCGCCGGGCCCCGGGTGCGGCACACTCTATCGGCCTCGCGCAGGCCCATCGAGGCGCGCGCCGCCGCACGCCGGCCGCGCCCCGCTATGCTGCGGCGATGCGCCCGTTGGAGCGCGACGCCTCGGCCGGCGAGGTCTCGGGCGAGCCCGCCGCCGCGGCCGGCCCGCCGGCGCCCCGTCGCAACCCGTGGTGGATCCCGCCCTTCCTGGGCGGCATCCCGCCCGAGATCACCCCGGCCCAGCTCCGCCTCATCGGCATCATCGCCCTCGCGCTCCTCTTCGAGAGCTACGACCTCTCGATGCTGGGCTCGGCGATCAAGTTCATCCGCGAGGACTTCGGGCTGCCGCAGTCGGAGGCCGGGCGCCTCACCGCGCTCGTCCGCCTCGGCGCGCTGCCGGCGATCTTCGTGATCCCCTTCATCGACCGGCTCGGGCGCCGGCGCGTCTTCCTGGCGGCCGTGGTCGGAATGAGCGTCGGCACCCTGCTCACGGCGTTCGCGCAGAACGCGTGGCAGTTCGTCGCCGTGCAGATGGTGAGCCGCACGTTCCTCATCACGGCGTCGGCGACGGCGTTCGTGATCGTGAGCGAGGAGCTGCCGGCCGCGCGGCGCGGCTGGGGCGTCGGGATGCTGGGCGCGCTCGGCGCGTGCGGCTTCGGGCTCGGGGCCCTGCTCTTCGCCGCGATCGACCACCTCCCGTTCGGCTGGCGCTTCCTCTACGCCGTCGGCGTGATTCCGTTGCTCCTCCTTCCCCGCTTCCGGCGCGAGGTGCGCGAGACCGCGCGCTTCGACCGCGCGCGCGAGGCGGGCGCCGTGGCGCCCCGGTCCGGCGGCTGGCTCGCGCCCGTCGTCGGCATCGTGCGCGACCACCCCGGCCGCGCGCTCGGCGTCGCGCTCCTCGGCGCGCTCGCGTCGGGCGGTCACGCCTCCGCCTTCCAGCTCATGGGCGACTATCTCCTCACGGACCGCGCGTGGGCGCCCTGGCAGTTCTCGACACTCTTCATCGTGGGCGGCGTCCTCGGGATCGTCGGGCACCCCGCGGCGGGGCGCTTCGGCGACCGCTTCGGCCGGCGCGCCGTGGCCTTCGTCGTCCTGGCGACCTTTCCGCTCTTCACCGCCCTCTTCTACCGAGGTGAGGGCTGGCTGATCCCGGCCGCCTGGATCCCCGCGGTCTTCATGGTGAGCGGCGGCAACACGGTGATCCGCGCGATCTCGACCGAGCTCTTCCCGACCGCGTCGCGCGGCACCGCGACGGGCTGGCTCATGCTGCTCGAGACGGGGGGCGGCGCGCTCGCGCTCGCCACTGTGACGCGGCTCACGCCGCCCGGGCAGAGCGTGGCGCCGGCGATCGCGCTGCTCTCGTGTCTCACGCTCGCGTCGGCAATCGTCGTCCTGTTCCTCCCCGAGACCGCCCGCCGCGAGCTGGAGCAGACGTCGGGCGAGCGCGCGGACGCCGGGCGGCCCTGAGGGCGTGTCAGCGCGCGGCCGACCGCCGCGCGGGCCGTACCTTGGGACGGGGCGTCCCGCCCGCCCGGCGGGGCGTTCGGCCAGCCCCTCGCCGCGAGGGGTGCCTGCCCGCTCTGCGGGCTCGCCGCGCTACACCCCGCCCTCGAGCTCCGCGTACGCCTCCAGCACGCCCTGCGCGAGCTTCTCGAGGTCGGGCAGGAGGTCGGCGTCCGCGTGGAGCCCCACGTGGAGCCAGCCGTCGTACGAGAAGACCGCGAGGCCGAGGCCGATGCCGTCGACGATGGGGACGATCGGGTAGAGCGCCTCGACGCGGCGACCGCGCAGCCAGCGCGGCTCGCGCGGCCCCGGGACGTTCGTGGCGACGACGTTCGCGAGGCGCCCCACCCCGACGCCGCGGCCGACCCCGGCGACGAGCGGCGCCGGGACGCCGTCGAGGAGCGCGAGCAGCGCGTCGAGCCCCGACCAGGCCGCGTTCGCCTTGAGGCGGTCGGTGATGGCGCGGGTCGCGGCGAGGCGTGCGCACTCGCTCGGGGGGTCGACGGCGAGCGGAACCAACATCCCCGAGACCCGGTTCCCGAGCCCGTCGCGCTCGTCCGGCCGGCGCACGCTCACCGGCACGAGCGCGACGGCCTCGAGCCCGCGCGTCCGGATGCCGCGCGCGCGCAGCAGCCGGTGCAGGCCGCCGGCCAGCACGGCGAGCACGACGTCGTTCACCGTGCCGCCGCGCGCGGCGCGGATGCGCGAGACGCCCGCGAGCGGGATCCGAGCGAACGCGAGCGCGTGCCGCCCGCCGAGCGAGCGGTTCCAGGGAAGCTCCGGCACGTCGGCCGTGGCGAGCTGCACGGCGGACCAGGCCGCCTCCCGCAAGCGGCGGATCTGGGCGCGCGCGGCGGCGGGCCGCAGCGCGAGCGCGGCGACGCCCCCCGCGAGGGTGAGCTGGCGGCGCATCGCCTCCGTCACGGCCGTCCCCATCCGCCGCACGGGGCCGGGGAGCGGAGGCGGGTCGGGACGCGGGAGCGCGCGCTCCTCGACGCGCGGCACGGCGTCGAGCAGCGCCTCGAGCAGCTGCGCACCGGCCACGCCGTCGATCATGCAGTGGTGCACGAGCTGGAGGATCGCCGTGCCGCCGCCGTCGAGTCCCTCGAGGAGGTGCATCTCCCAGAGCGGGCGCTCGCGCGGGAGCGGGCGGCCGAGCAGCGCCGCGGCGGCGTCGTGCAGCTCCGCAGGTCCGCCGGGCGCGGGGAGCGCCCAGCGGAAGAGGTGGCGCCGCACGTCGAAGGCGGGGTCGTCCTCCCAGCTCGGGTGGCCGAGCCCGAGGGGCACCGGGACGGCGCGCTGCGCGTAGCGGCGCATCCGCGCGATGCGCGCCTCGACGCGCGCCGCGAGTTCGTCGATCCCGAGCCGGCCCTCGAGCACGCAGAGGCAGCCGATGTGGAGCGGCGCGTGCGGCCGCTCCAGATAGAGGAAGCCCGCATCGCGGGTCGTCATCCGCGCGGCGGGACCGCGGATCCGGACCGACGGCATGCCGGATCCCCCAGCAAATCGCGTGCCCGCCGCGGCCCGGGGCGCCGGCGCGCCCCCGTCCGCGCGGCGGCGCGCGGCCGCCTGCGGTGCGCGTTCGGCGCGCACGCCGCGCCGTCGCTGCCCGCGGAGTGGGCGCGCCGTGCCGGTCCCGACACGGCCGAGCGTCGCCTAGAGCAGCGTTCCGCGCAGGAAGACGCTCGCGACGCTGAAGTAGATCACGAGGCCGGTCACGTCGACCAGGGTGGAGACGAACGGCGCCGAGGCGCTCGCCGGGTCGAAGCCCAGGCGGCGCAGGAAGAACGGCAGCATCGACCCGGCGACCGAGCCCCAGAGCACGATCCAGAGCAGGCTCACCGCGACCGTCGCGCCGACCCACACGAACGCGTGCCCGAGCTCGTCCGCGCCGCCCGGCCAGAGCAGGACGCGCAGCAGGCCGAGGACGCCCAGGAGCGCGCCGAGCAGGAGGCCCACGCCGAGCTCGCGGCGCAGCACGCGCCACCAGTCGCGCAGGCGCACCTCGTCGACCGCCATCGCGCGGATCACGAGCGTGCTCGCCTGCGAGCCCGAGTTGCCGCCGCTCGAGATCACGAGCGGGATGAAGAGCGCGAGCACGACGGCCCGCGCGATCGCGTCCTCGAAGTACGCGATGGCCGTCGCCGTGAGGAGCTGCCCGACGAAGAGCACCGTGAGCCACGGCGCGCGCGCGCGCACCATGTGCAGGAGGCCCACCTGGAGGTAGGGCGCGTCGAGGGCCTGCGTGCCGCCGATCTTCTGGATGTCCTCCGTCGCCTCCTCGCGCACCACGTCGACGATGTCGTCGACCGTGACGATGCCCTGGATGCGGTCGTTTGCGTCGACCACGGGCACCGCCATGAGGTTGCTCTCGGCGATGACCTTCGCGACCTCCTCCTGGTCGAGCTCCTCGCGGACGGTGACGACGTCCTTCTGCATCACGTCGCGCACGAGCGACGCGGGCGCGGCGGCGAAGAGGTCGCGGAACGAGACGACCCCCGCGAGCCGCCGCTCCGCGTCGACGACGTAGATGTAGTAGATCGTCTCCACCCGCTCGCGCGCGGCGCGGCGGAGGTAGCTGATCGCCTCGTCGACCGTCATCTCGGGTCGCAGGCGCACGTAGCGCGGGCTCATGAGCCCGCCCGCCTCGTCCTCGGCGTACGCGAGGAGCGCGTTCACCTCGCGGCGGGTCGGCTCGTCGAGGAGACGCAGCAGCGCCTCGCGCTCCTCCTCCGGCGCCTCCTGCAGGACGTCGGCGGCGTCGTCCGGCGGGAGCTGCCGCATCCAGAGCTGGCGCTCGGCGGGCGGGAGCGCCTTCAGCACCTCCCACTCCTCGCGCGCCGTCAGCGAGAAGAAGAGGTCCTCCGCCTCGGACGCCGGCAGCAGCCGGAAGCCCTCGACCCGCTCGGCGGGGTCGAGCGCGGCCCAGGCGTCCCGCAGCTCCTCCGCGAGGAGCGCGGCGTCGGCGGCCTGCGAGTGCTCTTCCATCGTCGCGCGCCTCCGCCCGCGCGGGAGGGTAGGCGCGGAGCCCGGCGCGTCGAGGCCCGCGCGGGTATCGTCCGCGCCCGGGGGACCTCGCATGGGGATCTACGAGGACGTCTCGGCCGCCCTCACCGCGGCCCAGAAGGCGAAGGACGCGCCGCGCGTGGCCGCGCTGCGCGGCATCCGCGCCGCCTTCCAGGTGGAGCAGAAGAAGGACAACGCGCCGCGGCTCGCCGACGAGGCCTGCGTCGCCGTGCTGCGCCGCCTCGAGAAGCAGCGCCACGAGAGCATCGAGGCCTTCGAGAAGGGCGGGCGTCCGGAGCGCGCGGCGGAGGAGCGCGCCGAGCTGGCGGTGATCCGCGCCTACCTCCCGAGCCTCGCGGACGAGGCGACGACGCGCCGCATCGTGCAGGAAGCGATCGCCGCGACGGGCGCGTCGAAGCCCGGCGACGTGGGGAAGGTGATGGGCGCGGTGATGAAGGCCCACAAGGGCGAGGTCGACGGCGCCCTCGCCCGCCGCGTGGCCGCGGAGCTCCTCGGCGACGCGGCCTGAGCGAGCACGCGCGGCGCCGGAGCCCGGCCGGGCGACGGCGGCCCGCGATCCCGGCGGCGCGCGGCGAGGCGTCGGGCTCGGTCCCGCGTCGCCGCGTCGTGACGGCGCGCCCGCGCGTCAGGGCGCAGGCGGCCCGCCGGCGCCGGCGATCGCGCGCGCGGCGGCGTCGAGCGCGGTGCCCGGAGCCGGCGCGTCGGTCGCGACGACGAGCCGGCGCGCCGCGGGCCACTCCTCCGGCGGCTCGAAGCCCGCGCGGCTGCGCGCGAGGAGGTCCGGCCCAGCGTCCGAGGGATCGGACCCGTCGCGCGCCCGCCGCGCGAGCCGCTCGCGCGCGGTCGCCTCGCCGCAGCGCGCCTCCACGAGCCAGGCCGCCGCCCCCGCCGCCTCCGCGAAGGCGCGCGCGGCGGCGCGGTCGCGCGCGCGCGCGTAGGTCGCGTCGAGGAGCGCGGCCCGCCCCGACGCGACGACCGGCTCCGCGCGCTCGAGGAGCGCGCGATAGGTGCGCTCGTTCCACGGATCCGTGTAGAGGCCCTCTCCAGCGGCCGCGCCCGCGCGCGCGTCGGGGGCGAGGCCCGCGAGCCGCTTGCGCGTCCGATCCGAGGAGACGACGACGCCCTCCAGCCGGTCGGCGAGCGCCTGCGCCACCGTGCTCTTCCCCGCGCCGACCGTCCCGCAGAGGACGACGAGCGGACCCGGCCGCGGCGGCGCGAGCAGGCGCTCCGCGAGCGCGAGGTGGCGCGCCGCGCTCGCGGCCGCCGCCTCGCGCTGCGCGCCGGGAAGCTCCGGCTCGGCCGACGCGAGACCGGCCACCTTCGCGCGGACCGCCGCGCGGTAGGCGGCGTGGAGATCGACGACGCCGAAGAGCCCGAAGTCGTCCGACGCCTCGGCGTAGCGGCGCAGGAAGCGGGCGCCGAGGTCGCCGCGCCCGCGGTAGGCGAGGTCCATCGCGAGGAACGCGACCTCGCCCGCCGCGTCGATGCGACGCAGGGCGTCGCTGAACTCGACGCAGTCCACGAGGAGCGGCGCCTCGGGGCGCGCCTCGAACCAGACGTGCTGGAGGTGGACGTCGCCGTGGCCGTCGACGGCGCGGCCCTCGACGCGGCGCGCCTCGAGCCGCGCCGCGCCGGCCGCGAGCCGCGCGGCGAACGCCGCTTCCACGCGCTCGACCGCCTCGGGCGCGACGCCCGAAGGCCGCGTCGCGCGCAGGCTCGCGAGGTTCTCGGCCATCGGCTCCGCGAGGCGCGCGCGCCAGGCCTCCGGCGTGAACGGCGCGGGCCGTCCCAGGCCGACCCGCGCGTGGAAGGCGGCGAGGACGCGCGCCACGGCGTCGACGTGCGCGGGCTCGAGCGCGCCGCGCTCGAGGAGGGAGAGCGCGTCGCGGCCCGCCGGGAGCCGCCGCATGACGACCGCGTGCTCCGGCGCCGCCCCGCCCTCGCCCTCCGCGAGCGTCTCGCGCGGCGCGCCCACGCGGTAGCCCTCCGCGGCGCGCGCCACCGGCGCGACGCCGAGGTAGACGTCGGGCGCGAGGCGGCGGTTGAGGCGCACCTCGCGCAGCGCGTCCTCGTTGCGGCGCGCGCGCGTCCCGAAGTCGAGGAACGCGAAGCGCACCGCCTTGCGCAGCTTCAGCGCGTGCGCCGGCGTGAGGAAGACGTACGAGATGTGCGTCTGCACCGTCTCGACGGGAGCGCCGCCGTGCGCCGCGGGACGCGCCAGATCGTCCACGAGCCCGGGCGGGAGCGGCTCGGCGGGCGCCTCGGCCATCGCGCGCACCATAGCGCCCGGCGCGCCGCGCGTGCGCGCCGGCGCGGCGCGGCGTAGATTCGCGGCGCCCCAGCCATTCGGAGCGCGCCTTTGGACCTCGACGCGGGCCTGCGCCGCCTCGGCTACGACGGCTTCCGCCCCGGCCAGCGCGAGGCCGTCGAGACGCTCCTGCGCGAGCGCCGCCTCCTCCTGGTGGCGCCGACGGGCGGCGGGAAGAGCCTCGTCTACCAGCTTCCCGCCGTCCTCCTCCCGGGGACCGCGCTCGTCGTCTCGCCCCTCATCTCGCTCATGCACGACCAGGTCGCGGCGCTCGAGGCGCGCGGCGTGCGCGCGACCTTCCTCGCGTCGACGCTTCCGGCCGCCGAGCTCCGCGCGCGCGTGGCGGCCGCCGCGCGCGGGGCGTACGAGCTCGTGTACGCCGCACCCGAGCGCCTCGTCGCGAGCGGAGTGCACGGGCTCGTGCGCGCGCTCCGCTGTCCCCTCCTCGCGATCGACGAGGCGCACTGCATCAGCGAGTGGGGCCACGACTTCCGCCCGGAGTACCTCGCGCTCGGCGCGCTCGTGAAGGAGCTGCCCGACGCCTGCGTCCTCGCCTGCACCGCGACGGCGACGCCCGTCGTGCGCGACGAGATCCTCGCGCGGCTCGGCCTCGACGCCGAGACGCCTCAGATCGTCCAGGGCTTCGCGCGGCCGAACCTCGCGCTGCGCGCGCTCGAGGTCGAGACCGCGCGCGAGCGGGAGCGCGCCGTCGACGCACTCCTCGCCGAGGCGCTGGGCGCGCCCGCCGCGCCGCGCGGCGCCGCGATCGTCTACGCGCCCACCCGGCGCGGCGCCGAGCAGGAGGGCGCGCGCCTCGCCGGCGCGGGCTGGCGCGCCGCCGCGTACCACGCCGGCCTCGACGCCGCCCTGCGCGACGAGGTGAGCCGGCGCTTCGCCGCGCGCGACGTCGACGTCGTCGTCGCGACGAACGCGTTCGGGATGGGGATCGACCGCCCCGACGTGCGCGCCGTCGCGCACCTCGCGCCGCCCGGCTCCCTCGAGGCGTACTACCAGGAGGTGGGCCGCGCGGGCCGCGACGGCGCCCCCGCGGTCGGCCTCCTCCTCCTCTCGCCGGGCGACCTCGCGCAGCGCCGCGCGCTCCTCGAGCGCGACGGGGGCGACCCCGAGCTCGTGCGCCACAAGTGGAGCCTCTTCCTCGAGCTCCTGCGCTACGCCGAAGGCGGGAGCTGCCGCCACGACGCGATCCTGCGCTACTTCGGCGACGACGCGGAGGCGCTCGCCGGCTGCGGCCGCTGCGACGCGTGCCTCGCGCTCGGCGGCGAGGCGGCGGACGACGCCGAGACGACCCTCGTCGTGCGGAAGGCGCTCTCCGCCGTCGCGCGGATCCACGGCCGCTTCGGGCTCGGCGCGGCCGCGAAGCTGCTGCGCGGCGAGGCGGACGCGCGCCTGGCGGCGAGCGGGCTCGATCGCACGCCCACCTTCGGCGCCCTGCGCGAGCGGCCGGAGCCCTGGCTGCAGCGCCTCCTGCGCCGCTGCGTGAGCGCCGGCCTCGTCGACCTCTCGGGCGGCGAGCGGCCGGTGGCGCTCCTCACCGCGGCGGGAAGCGCGGTGATGCGCGCGCAGCGCCCGGCGCGGCTCCTGCTGCCCCCCGCGCGTCCGGCCCGCGCGGGCGCCGCGGCGCCCGCGCGCGGCGCGAGGCGCGCCGCGCGCTCCGCCGAGGCGGCCGAGCTCGACGCCGCGGCCCTCGCGCTCTTCGAGGCGCTGCGCCGGCACCGGCTCGCGGTCGCGCGGGCCGAGGGCGTTCCCCCGTACCACGTGGCGACCGACCGCGCGCTCCGCGACGTCGCCCTGCTCCGACCCGCGACGCTCGCGGAGCTCGAGGAGGCGCACGGCATCGGCCCGGCCAAGGCCGCGCGCTACGGCGAAGGGCTCCTCGCGGTGGTGCGCGACGCCGCCGCACTTCCCTCCGGCGCGGGCCGCGCCCGCGACCGCGTGTAGAAACTGCGCCGGGCCGCGGCGGCGCGCGCGCGCCGGCGCCCCGGCGCGCGCGCGTCGCGCGCGGGCGCGCTGGCACGCTCGCTGCACGCCCTCCCCTCGTGGCCAGCGAAGGCGCGGCTCCGAGCGAGGTCGTCCTCGACCTTCCCCCGAGCTACCCCGGCCCGCACGCGCACCTGCAGGGCTCGATCCTCTTCGTCGGGAACGCGACGACCGTGATCGAGCACGCGGGCTTCGCGCTGCTCACGGATCCGAACTTCCTCCACGCGGGCGACCACGCGCATCTCGGCTACGGCCTGCGCTCGAAGCGGCTGAAGAACCCGGCCCTCGAGATCCAGGAGCTGCCGCCCCTCGACGCGTGCGTGCTCTCCCACCTCCACGGCGACCACTGGGACCGCGTGGCCGAGGCCGGGCTGCCGAAGACGCTCCCGATCCTGACCACGCAGCACGCGGCGCGCGTCCTGCGCGGCCGCGGCTTCCGCAACGCGCGCGGCCTCGACACCTGGCAGCGCGTCACCCTGCGCAAGGGAATCCGCTGGCTGCGCGTGACCTCGCTCCCCGCGCAGCACGGCCCCGCGCTCGTCTCGAAGCTCCTCCCTCCGACGATGGGCAGCATGCTCGAATGGGGCGAGGGCACGGACGAGCCCCGCTTCCGCCTCTGGATCTCGGGCGACACGCTCGTGCACGACCGGCTCCACGAGATTCCGGCGCGCTACCCCGACATCCCGCTCGCGCTGATCCACCTCGGCGGGACGCGCGTCCTCGGCATCCTCGTCACGATGGACGCCGCGCAGGGCGTCGAGGCGCTCCGCATCGTGCGCCCTCGCACCGCCGTCCCCATCCACTTCGACGACTACACCGTCTTCAAGTCGCCGCTCCGGGACTTCCTCGTGGCCGCCGAGGCCGCCGGCCTCGCGACCCGCCTCCACGTCCTCGAGCGCGGCGACCGCTTCGAGTTCGAGGTGCCCACGACCCGAGGGCTGGCGGCGTTCCAGTAGGCGACACAGGCTCCGGTTGTGCGGCGCCCGAGGAGCTCTCGACGTAGGACGGCGCACCCCACGCCCTCGGCTCACACGCCGGTGGGATCGCGTCGCGCAGGGGGTTGCTCCGCGCGTGCGCGAACGCGTTGTGCTGCGGGCGGGTCCAGCGCGTCTGCCATGACGGGCACGGGAGTCGGCCCGACGTCGCGCGGGTGGCTGCACGCACCGCTGCGAAAACGCACTTTCCGTGCCGGGCGCCGCCGTCACGGTGCTCTCGAGCGGGACGTTCGACGCCCTACCCGCGCTCCGAGCGAGCTCGGCGGAGCGTCGGCCGCCCGCGCTGCGGAGGCGCGCGCGACGCCACGCGATCTCGAGCGCGCGGAAATCACCTTCCGCGTCCGTGGAAGCCTCTTTCCGTCGCGTGGGAGCGGCCGCGCGCGACACGCTTCGGGGACGGGCACTTGCGAGCCGGTCGCCGGGCGGCACGCCGCTTGCTTGCGGCGCGACCGGGAGGGGCGTCGCGCGTCCTCCCGTCTGGGAAGGGGATCACGTGCGGCTCGACTTCTTCTTCGCCTCGGCGCTCGGTCTCTCGGTGGCGCTCGCAGCGGGTCCGGCGTCCGCGCTCACGATGGCGACCTTCAACGCCTGCCTCGGTGGCGGCGCCCCGCTCGGGCAGGCCGACCAGATCGACGGCACGGGGGGAAACGCGATCGGCGCGGGCAGCGGCGCGCCCTACAATCTCGAGCACTACGACGACGCCATCGTGTGCGTGAACCAGCACACGACGGACGCCGTGGTGAACACGGCCGCCGAGCTCCTGAACGAGATCGCGAACACCGCCTCCCACGAGATCGGGCACCTCCTGGGCCTCGAGCACGGCGACGGGGCCGCGAACTCGCTCATGAACGGGACCTACGGAGGCGTCGACCTCGGCTTCAGCACGGCCGCCGAGCAGGCCGTGATGAACGCGCAGCCCGCCATCGTGCAGGTCGTGTTCCTCGACTTCGGCCTCAACTCCTCCGAGATCCCGGCCGGGAACCCCTACCTTCCGTTCGCGAGCGCCGGCGTCCTGGCGCAGGTCGGCATCGTGGGCGCCGCGGCGATCCAGGCCGCGATCAACACGATCGTCGCGCAGATCAGCGCCGACTTCGCGGGGCCGTGGACGAGCGGGACGACGTACGAGTTCTACCTCGACGAGAACACGGCGCTCCAGGCCGCGCTCCAGGCGAACGGGAACCTCGACTTCTCGACGGTGCTCTTCGTCGTACCGGAGCCGGGGACGGCGGTGCTCGTCGCGCTCGGCCTCGCCGGTCTCGTCGCGCGTCGGCGGCGCACGGCGCGCTGACGCGCCGCCGGACGCGCGCCGCGCGGGCGCGACGCGTGCGCGCGTCGTGCGCGGTGCCGCTCCTGGTCGCCGCCGGGCTCGGGGTCGCGGGCGCCGCCGGCGCGCGACGCCCGTCGGCCGCGTCCGGCTCGCTGCTGCGCGCGCTCGCGGCGACCGACGTCGCCGCCCTGGTCCGCGTCGAAGCCGTGGAGCCCGTGCCGACCGTGCGCGTCCTCGAGCGCCTGCGCGGGCCGGAGACGGCGGCACGCCTCGCGCTCGGCGCCGGCCCGTCGGGCTGCGGCGGCCTCGACGCGCCCCTGCGCGCCGGCCAGACCGCGCTCCTCCTCCTCGTCCGTCGCGACGGCGGCTACGACTGCGCGCCGCGCTGGCGCGCCGCGCACGTGGCGCTCGACGAGGCGGAGCGGGCCGACGCGCTGCGCTTCCTGCGCGGCCTCGACGCGGCGCTCGGCGCGCGCGCGGAGGTCACGCCGGCCGTCCGCGCCGCGCTGCGCGACGCCGTGACACTTCCGCCCGGCCCGCTGCGCGACGCCGCGCTCCTCGACCTCGCGTCCGTGGCCGAGCCCGACGAGGCACCGTTCTTCCTCGCGCTCGCGCGCGACCGCACGCGCCCGCCGGCGCTGCGCGTCTGGGCGCTCGGCGCCCTGGCCGGTCGGCCCTTCGACCCGGCCGCGCTCGCGCCGCTCCTCGAGCCCGCGGAGCCCGTCGAGCTGCGCGCCGCCGCGCTCCAGGCGCTCGCGGCGCGCGGCGACGCCGCGCTCCCCGAGCTCGAGCGCGCGCTGCGCGACGCCTCGCCGGCGTTGCGGCGCGTCGCGATCGACAACCTGGGCGGCCCGGCGGCCGTGCCGGTGCTGCGCCGCCACGTCGCGCAGGAGCCGGAGCCGGCGCTCCAGGCCGCCGCCGTGCGGCGCCTCGGCCAGATCGGAGGCGAGCCTGCGGCCGCCGCGCTGCGCGAGGTCCTCGCGCGCGATCTCGAGCCCGGCGTACGCGCGGCCGCGGAGGACGCGCTCGCCGCCGCGGAGGCGCGCTGAGCCGCCCCGCGCCGTCCCGCCGGCGACACGCGGCACCCACGATCTGGCGCTTCGAGATCCGGCGCATGGCAGGGCACCGCGCATGCGACCTCGCAGCACGAAGCGCCTCACGGCGCGAGCGCGCGACCCAGGGACGCATCCTGCAGCGGGACGCCCTCGAGGCCGTCGGTGGAGTCGACGGTGCCGCCGCGGCTCAGCACGTCGTTGCCCGTCGCCGTGAGGCCGCTCCCGCCTTCGTCGCCGTAGAGCGCGATGACGGCCCCCGCGCCTCCGACCGTGCCGACCGCCTCGCCGGGGCAGCCCACCAGCACGTCCACCGCGCCGTCGCCGTCGTAGTCGCCCGCCGCGAGCGCGTAGCCGAAGAAGTCGCTGGCCTCCACCGCGCCGCCGACGTCCATCGCGTCCTGGCTCCAGGCCTCGAACGCGAGGGCCGTGAGCCCGCCGGGACCGCCGCGGAGCACGAGCGCCTCGCCCGCCGATCCGAGACCGGCGACGTCCGCGAACGGAATGCCGATCGCGAGGTCGTCGCGCCCGTCGGAGTCGAAGTCTCCGGCGGCGAGCGAGGAGCCGAGCTGGTCGAAGCTGCCGAAGGCGCCGGTCGGCACCGCGACCTCGTCCCAGCTCTCCACCGTCGCGACGTCGAGCCCGCCGCCGGTGGCTCCGTACACGACGTGCGCCGCGCCGGCGCTCGAGACCGCGGCCACGTCGGTTCCGGGCGCCCCGATGGCGAGGTCGTCCGCGCCGTCGCCGTCGAAGTCCCCGGCCGCGAGCGCGTTGCCGAAGAAGAACGAGTCGGGGTCCACGCCCAGCAGCGTCACCGGATCGAGCGGCAGGTGGCCGGCCGCGGCGAGGCCCTTCTTCGAGCCGCGCAGCACGTCGACCGCGCCCGTCGCGAACCCCTCGGTCCGCGTGAGCCAGCCACCCATCGCGAGGTCGTCGAAGCCGTCCCCGTCGAAGTCGCCGGCCGCGAGGGCGTCCCCCAGGAGCCCGCTCTCCGCCCCGGATCCGAGCAGCGCCTCGCGCGTCCAGAGCTGGTTCTTCTTCGCCTTGAGGCCCTTCTTCGTGCCGCGCAGCACGTGCACGGCGCCGGCGTTCTCCACTGCGCCGACGTCTTCCCCGCACGCGCCGATCGCGAGGTCGTCCCGGCCGTCGCCGTCGAAGTCGCCGGCCGCGAGCCCGCACCCGAGCTCGTCGCCGCGCCCGGCCACGTCGGCGGCGGGCTCGGGCTCGTCCTTCACGCCCCGCGACGCCTGGGTCCAGAGCTGGACGCGGTCGAGGTCGAGCCCGAAGGGCGTGCCGTGGACGACGCCGACGGCGCCGGCGTCGGGGAAGGAAGCGAGCTCGCGTCCCGGGATCCCGATCGCGAGGTCGCCGAAGCCGTCCCCGTCGAAATCGCCGATCGCGAGGGCCGCGCCGAAGTCGTCGCGTTGCCTCGGAACGAGCCCGAAGTGGAACGCGGTCAGGAGCTGGGAGGGCGGCGCGGAGAGCGCGCCGAACCCGGCGCCGCTGCCGTACAGCACGCTCACCGAGCCGGTCGGCGCTCCGAGGACCGGGTCGAACGGCGCTGCGATCGCGGCGTCGTCGAACCCGTCGCCGTTGAAGTCGCCGCCGGCGCGGGCCGGCGGCGCGAGAGCGAGGGCGAAGGCGACGGCGAGGAGCGTGGCGAACGCGGTGCGGCGCATGGCGGAGTCCTCCGGGGTCGCGGATCCGCGCGCATCTTCGCACGCGCGGATCCCGACCGGGGCGCCGCCCGCACCGGCCGGGGGCCGGCGTGCGCGCCGCGGCGAGATCCCCTCGGCACCGCGGCGCACCTGCGGCCGGCGCCCGGCCCTTCCGGCGCCCGCCTCGTGGCGCGGGCGCCGGAAGGGCCGCCGGCGCACGCCGCGCGACACGCCATGCCGCGGCGCGCGCGGGCGTCAGCGCGTCACCGGAAGCTCCGGCGCCCGTGTCAGAGGCCGCGGCACTTGCGCGTGGTGGTGTCGAACCAGCGACCCGCGGTGCCGCAGTTCGGGTCGAACACGAGCTCGTGGATCTGGCTGCCCTGCGACGTGCTCTGGCACGTCGCCCCGCAGTCCGTCTCGAGGAAGCGGTCGTAGCCGCGCACGCTCCATACGTTGGAGACGACCGGCGGGTTCGCGCCGCTGCCGAGGTCGTACGGGGAGTCGACCACGCCGGACACGCGGATGAGCGTGTTGTTCCCGGTGACCTCGAACTGGCTGCCGCGGGCCTTGACGGCCCCGGGCTGGCTCGCGCAGAAGTTCGCGATGGCGCGCGTGTTGCCCACGGTGCGCACGCTGTGCGCCCGGATCTTCGAGCCTTCGATCGTCGCCTTCCCCGCGTCGCAGTTCGGGTACAGGAAGCCGCCGCTCGTGAACCAGATCGCGATGACGTCCGCGCCGTCGCTCCCGGAGTCGGACACCTCCACGAGGGAGCCCTGGACGTCGAGGTCGAACGAGCCGGTGCCGTAGAGGGCGCCGTAGATGATCCCGCCGCCGCTCTGGAGCTGGATGTGCGATGCCCGGAACTCGTGCCTGCTGCCGGAGATCCAGAACCCGTACGCCGGCCCGCCCGCACGCTTCACCGTCGCCTGCACGTCCGTCCAGTGGTGCGCCTGCGGATTCGACCCGTCGCCGGGCCCGTCGAGGTACGCGACCGGAGTCGTGCCCGGGTTCGCGTTGTCGACGAGGATGCGCACGCTGTACCAGAACGTGCTCCCGGTGCCGGTGAAGCGGATGCCCGAGTCGCTCACGCCCTGCTGGGTGCGGATCGTGAGGCTGGAGAAGTCGAGGTTGCTGCAGTCCCGGACGAGGACGGCGTAGGGCGCGAAGAGGTCCAGGAAGCCGTCGCCCGGGCTCGCGTAGCCTCCGCCCGTCAGGATCGTCGCGTCCTTCCCGGCGCCCCGGAACGTGAGGTGGCTCACGCCGTCGCAGTACGGATACGTGGTGTCGGTGAGCGCGAAGACGCCCGCGCCGATGTCGACCACGACCGGGTGCGTCGCGCCGGGCGGCGTGCGCCCGTTCCCGGGCCGCTCGCCGAGCTCCTCGAGCACTTCGTCGAGCGTCTCGAAGCAGTTCGAGAGCCCCGTGCAGTCGGTACGGAGGAAGACCTCCTCCGAGCGAGCCTCTGAGGATGCGAGGAATCCGAAGGTCGCCGCGAGGGCGGCGAGGAGCAGTCGACCGTACGCCATGAGACCTCCCGTGAGACGGCCCGGCGGTGCGACAGCAAACCGCGTGCCCGTCGCGCGACGGCCGCGGCGCGGCGTACGCGGCGACGCAACCGGGCGTCGGCGAATGGGTTGCGCCGCACGCCGCCACGGGACGCGGCGCGCCGGGTCCCCGGCTTCGCGTCAGCCGCCGTCGCGCTCGCTGTCGCGTCGCGCGGCCTGTCGCCGGAAGGCCGGCCCGTGAAGCCCGAGCCGGCGCAGGCGGCGCTGCACCGTGCGCACGCTCACGCCGAGCGCCGCGGCGACCGGCGCGAGGCGGCCGCCGTGGCGGAGGAGGAGCTGCTCCAGCGCCTCGCGACCGGGCCGCTCGACGGCCGCGGCCGGAGCCTGTGCGACGTGCGGGGACAGCAGAAACCGCTCGATCGGCCCGCCCCTCCAGTGGACGAGCGTCCGGTGCACGACGTGCTCGAGCTCGCGCACGTTGCCCGGCCAGCGCGCGACCAGGAGCTCTGCGAGCGCCCCGCTCGTGAAGTGCAGCTCGGCGCCCGGCGCGTACCGGCGCGCGAAGTGCTGCACCAGGAGCGCCACGTCCGAGGGCCTGTCGCGCAGCGGAGGCAGCTCGATCCGCAGCACGTCGAGGCGGTAGTAGAGATCCTCGCGGAAGCGGCCGTCCCGCACGAGAGACGGAAGGTCGGCGTGCGTCGCGGCCACGATCCGCACGTCGCTCCGCCGCTCGCCGGTCGCCCCGAGGGCGCGATACGTCCGCGACTCGAGGACGCGCAACAGCTTGGCCTGGAGGCTCGCCGGGACGTCGCCGATCTCGTCGAGGAAGAGCGTGCCTCCCTCCGCCGCGGCGACGAGCCCGGGCCGGTCGTGCTCGGCTCCGGTGAAGGCCCCGCGCCGCACCCCGAAGAACTCGCTCTCGAGGAGCGCCTCGGGGATCGCGGCGCAGTTCACCGCGACGAAGGGGCCGCCCGCCCGGGCGCTCGCCGCGTGGAGCTCGCGCGCGACGAGCTCCTTGCCGGTGCCGGTCTCCCCGAGGACGAGGACGGGGGCCTCGACCGGCCCGTACTCCGCGATCAGCCGGCGCACGTGCTCGATACCGCTGCTGGTGCCGACGAGGGAGCTCGCGCCCTCGGCGCACGCCGGCCGGCGCCTCGGCGCGCCGCCGCGTGCGAGCACCTCGGCGGCCGCACGCGCCACGGTTTCCAGGTAGTTGGCCCGCTTCACGACGTAGTTCGCCGCGCCGTTGCGCAGCGCCTCCACCGCGTCGTCCACGCGGTCGTCCACCGTCACGAAGATCACGGGCGGCGGATCGGGAAAGCCCCCGATGCCGCGGTGGACCTCGAGGCCGCTCATGTCGGGTAGGCCCACGTCGAGGAGCACGAGGTCGAAGCGCCGCCAGGCGACGGTGCTGATCGCCTCGGCCCCCGTCTCGACGTGCACGATCTCGTCCGCGAGGGGCTCGAGCGAGGAGGCGATCAGGAGCGCGTGCGACGGCTCGTCTTCGACGACCAGCACCTGCCGGGACGGCGCCCTCACGCCGCGGCCTCCGCGGAAGCGCGGGGGAGGAGGCAGCGAAACACGCTCCCCGCTCCCGGCGAGGACTCGATCCAGACCTTCCCGCCGTGCTGCTGCACGATCTGCTGCACGAGCGCGAGCCCGAGGCCGAGGCCGTCGCCGCTGGCGCGCGGACCGCGGCGGAACGGCTCGAAGATGCGCGACTGGTACTCGAAGGGGACGCCCGTTCCATTGTCCGCGACGTAGACCAGCACCTGGTCCCCGTGGAGCTCGTGCCCCACCTCGATGCGCGGCTCGGCACGATGCCGGGTGTGCTCGAGGGCGTTCGCGAGGAGGTTGCGGAAGACGTGCGCCAGCTTGGCCGGCTCGCCCTCCACCGGCGCGAGCCTGGAGCGCAGCGCGATCGGAAGGTCGCCGCCTCCGTGCGCCGCGCGCAGCTCGTCGACGACTCCCTCCACGAGCGGCCCCAGCTCGACGGCGCGCGGCGGGCCGGGGCGGCCTACGGTGCGCATCAGGTCGCGCAGGCCGAGCAGCATGCGATCGGCCTGCGCGAGGTTCGCGCCGGTGAGCTCGAGGAGCCGCGCGCGCTGCGGCTCGCGCGCGGCGAGCGCGAGCCGCAGCGCCTCGCCCGCCGCGACGAGCGGGCTCCGCAGATCGTGCGACACCGCGCGCCCGTAGACCTCGAGCTCGCGCTTCGCGGACGCGAGCAGCGCGTTCGAGTGCTCGAGGCTCGCGTTCCGGGCGGCGAGCTCGGCCTGGAGCCGCTGCAGCCGCGCGAGCGACCGCACGCGCGCCAGCAGCTCGCGCGGATGGAACGGCTTCGTCACGTACTCGTCCGCGCCGAGCTCGAGGCCCTCGATCTTCTGCCGCCGCTCGCCCTTGGCGGTGACGAGCACGAACGGGATCGCGCGCGTCGCGGGGTCCGCCTTCAGCGCCCGGCACAGGTCGAGTCCGGACAGCTCGGGCATCATCACGTCGGCGAGCACCAGGTCCGGGCGCGACGACCGGATCGCCTCGAGCGCCTCGCGCCCGTCGCGCGCCGTGCGCACGCGGAACTCGCGTTCGAGCACGCGCGCGAGGAGCGCTTGCATCTCCGGATGGTCCTCGGCGACGAGGATCTCCGGCGCGTCGGCGGGTGCGACGCGGGCGCCGGCGCCTGCGCGCTCCCGGGCTGCCCTCGGCCCACCGCCCGGCGCGCGCGGTCGTTGCAGCTCGGCCTCGAGCGCACCGAGCCAGCGCGCGAGAGCGGCTCCGTCGCGGGCGGGCTCGTCCGTGTCCGCCTCGGGCGCCTCGCCGGGGGCGGTGGGCAGGCGGACGTGGAAGCGCGCCCCGCGGCCCGGGCCGGCGCTCTCCGCCCAGATCGCCCCGCCGTGCGCCTCGACGAGGTCGCGCGCGAGCGAGAGCCCGATCCCGGTGCCCTCGTGGCGGCGCGTCGCCGAGCCGTCGACCTGCGCGAAGCGCTCGAACACGCGACCGAGCGCGTCGGCGGGGATGCCGATCCCCGTGTCCTCGACCGTGAGCGTCGCGGTGTCGTCGGCGCCCCGCGCGCCGCGCAGCTCGACGCGCCCGCCTGGCTCCGTGAACTTGAGCGCATTCCCGACCAGGTTCACGAGCACCTTCTCGAGCGCGTCGGGGTCGATCCGCAGCGGGGGTAGCTCACCGAGGCCGCGCGTCTCGAGCCGCACCCGCTTGCCCTCCGCGAGCGGGCGCGCGCCCGCGACGACCTCGGACGCGAGGCGTTCGACGCGCACGGGCCGCGGGCGCAGGACGAGCCGCCCGCTCTGGATCCGCTCGACGTCGAGCACGCTCTCCACCAGCTTCAGCAGCCGCAGCGCATTCAGGTGCATGCTCTCGAAGGTGGCCCGGTCGATCACGACGGCGTCGCCGCGCTGCTCCGAAGGCACGGCCTCGAGCGACGTCAGGAGCAGCGTGAGAGGCGTGCGGAACTCGTGGTGCACGTTCGCGACGAACCGCGACTTGGCGCGGTCGACCTCCTGGAGCTCGTCGCGCGCCTGCTCGAGCAGGCGGCGCTGGCGGAACTCGCGGAAGCGCATCGCGTCGGCGAGCGCCGAGCCGAGCACGCTCACGAACGCGGCGCCGCTCAGGACGAAGAGGTGGATCGCGGCGACCTTCCGGTCGACCGGCTCGTCCTGGAGGAGCCCGAGGCCGACGAAGCTCGCGAGCAGCGTGAGCGCCAGCGCCGCGGCCTCGCCGGCGGACAGCGCGAGGAGGAGCGGCGCGCCGCCGAACACGAGGAGAAGACCCCCGTAGTAGTCGCTGGCGAGACCGCCGGTCGCGTGGATCAGGACCAGCAGCATGGACGAGATGGAGAGCACCGCGGCCATCTGCGAGGCGCGCGGGTGCCGCTTCGCCATCCAGCCCGCGATCACGAGGAGGAGCAGCTGAAGCACGACGCGGGGCGCGAGCAGGTTCCGCGCGAGCTCGGGGAACGCGAAGCGGTCGAGCGGCACGAAGAAGACGTTGATCACCAGGGCCGCGAGCGCCGTGCGCCGCACGTGGCGCGGCGTGCGCTCCGCGTGCACCTCCGCCCAGTACGCGCGCCGAAGCGCCCTGTCCGCCGCCACGTTCCCCCGCGTGAGCCCCCAAGCCGCCGGCCGCATTATAGACGCAGCGCGTGCTCGCTCGTGGGGCGCGCGCTCCCGCGACGCACGGCGCGTCGCGTCCTCCCCGCAGCCCGCACGCCCTCGCGCAGCGCGTCTCGCCCGCGGGGTGAAGGGCGTTCGCAACCTGCCGGCGCAGAGCTTCACCCGAGGATGGGACGGCGCGCGAGCGCGCTCGTTCGGGCGGGCGCGTCGGCACCGTGCGACCCGCGCGCACTCCGCGCCGCGCCCTACTCGCGCGCGCGGAAAGGTGGTGACCCAGGCAGGATTCGAACCTGCGACCCCCAGCTTCGGAGGCTGGTGCTCTATCCAGGCTGAGCTACTGGGCCCCGGCGCCGCGGCACGCGGCCGGCCGCGGCGGAACGTCGCGATGGTGGGGCGTAGTGGACTCGAACCACTGGCCTCCGCGGTGTGAGCACGGCGCTCTAACCAACTGAGCTAACGCCCCGGAAGCCCACAGGTTTAGGCGAGCCCGCCCGCCGGCGCAAGAGACGGAGGGGACGTTCCACTCGCCTGACGAAGGGGACACCCCTCGCTCGAGGACCGCTCCCTCGCTCCGCTCCTGCGGAACGCCCCCGCGTCCGCTGCGCGGAGCCTCCCGTTCGTGAGCCCCGTGGAGCGTCCCCTTCGTCAGCTCCGTGGAGCGTCCCCTTCGTCAGGCGAGTGGAGCGTCCCCTTCGTCAGCGCGGGGCCTGGGCGTGCTCGAGGTAGTCGAGGAGCTCGCGCAGGCGCGGCGCGACGGCGTCGCCCGCGCGCGCGGCGTCGGGCTCCGCGCGCAGCTCGTGCGTGCCCCAGACCGGGCGCTCCGCGCTGCCGTGGGCCGGGGCGCGCGCGTCGCCGTCGATCCAGGCGGCGACGGCGCGGCGATCGAACGCGCCGTGACGCGCCCGGATCCGCGTGAGGTCCGTGGGCCGCGCGAGGCCGTCGGCGGCGCGCGGACCGTTGCCGCGCGCCTTGGCGCCATGGCAGCTCGCGCAGAGCCGCTGGTACGTGACCGCGCCGCGGATCACCGTCGCGTGGCTGCCGTGCGCGCTCGCGCCGCGCGCCGCGCACAGCGCCGGCACGATCCAGAGCGCGGCGGCGAGCCACGCGCCCGCCCGACCGCCGCGACGCCGCCCCCGGCGCCGCGTCTCGCGCGCCGCGACCGCGCCCCGCGCGACGCAGCGCTCGGAGCCCACGCTCGCCTCAGGCCGCCCCCGCGCCGCCGCGCCGCTCCACCGCGGCGCGCACGAACGCGACGAAGAGCGGATGCGGGCGGAACGGCGTCGACTTGAACTCGGGATGGAACTGGCAGCCGACGAACCACGGGTGGTCCGGAAGCTCGACGACCTCGACCAGACGCCCGTCCGGCGACGCGCCGGCCACGACCAGGCCCGCGGCTTCGAGGCGCTCGCGGTACCCGGGGTTGAACTCGTACCGATGGCGATGCCGCTCCGAGACCTCGCGCGCGGCGTAGGCCTCGAACGTGCGCGTGCCCTCGCGGATCACGCACGGCCAGGCGCCGAGGCGCATCGTCGCGCCCTTCGCCTCGACGCCCTCCTGCTCGGGGAGGAGCGCGATCACGGGGTGCGGCGTCTCCGGATCCACCTCCGCCGAGTTCGCGCCCCCGAGCTCCGCGACGTGGCGCGCGAACTCGATCACGGCCATCTGCATGCCGTAGCAGATCCCGAAGTACGGCACGCGGCGCTCGCGCGCGAAGCGCACCGCGCGGATCTTGCCTTCCACTCCGCGCGACCCGAAGCCGTGCGGCACCAGGATCCCGTCGGCGTCCGCGAGCGCCGAGGCGTCCTCGAGCTTCTCCGAGTCCAGGTAGAGGATCTCGACGCGCGCCTCGTTCGCGATGCCGCCGTGGTGGAGCGCCTCGTTGAGGCTCTTGTACGCGTCCGTGAGGTCCACGTACTTCCCCACCATCGCGATCCGCACCGCGCGCTTCGGGTGCTTCACGGCGTGGACGATCCGCTCCCACGGCTGCACGTTCGGGCGCCCGGTCCAGATGCCGAGCAAGCGGCAGATCTTCTCGTCGACGCCCTCGGCGTGGAAGAGGAGCGGCACCTCGTAGAGGTGCTCGACGTCCTTCGCGGTCGCCACCGCGTCCTCGTCGACGTTGCAGAAGAGGGCGATCTTGCTCTTCACCGCGCGCGGGAGATAGCGGTCGGTGCGGCAGAGCAGGATGTCGGGCGCGATGCCGACGCTCTGGAGCTCCTTCACCGAGTGCTGGAGCGGCTTCGTCTTGAGCTCGCCCGCCGCGGTCACGAACGGGACCAGCGCGAGGTGCACGTAGCAGACGTTCTCGCGGCCGACGTCCCCGCGCAGCTGGCGGATCGCCTCGAGAAAGGGGAGCGACTCGATGTCGCCGACGGTGCCGCCCACCTCCGTGATGAGGAGGTCGACCCCCTCGGCCGCCTGGTGGATGCGGTGCTTGATCTCGTCGGTGACGTGCGGGATCACCTGCACCGTGCCGCCCAGGTAGTCGCCGCGGCGCTCCTTCGAGAGCACGGTGTCGTACACGCGGCCGGCGGTCACGTTGTTGAGCTGGCTCGTGCGCGTGCTCGTGAAGCGCTCGTAGTGCCCGAGGTCGAGGTCCGTCTCCGCGCCGTCGTCGGTGACGTACACCTCGCCGTGCTGGATCGGGTTCATCGTGCCGGGGTCGACGTTCAGGTAGGGATCGAGCTTCAGGAACGTGACGCGCAGGCCGCGCGCCTCGAGCAGCGCCCCGATCGCGGCGGCGGAGAGCCCCTTTCCGAGGCCCGAGAGCACCCCGCCCGTCACGAAGATGAACTTGGTCGGCCGCCGGTTCATGCGCGCCTCCGCCCGGCTCACCGCACCGACGGAAGAACGCCGCCCCCCACGGCGTCCTCGATGCGGATGGTGTGGATCGGCACGAAGGGGCTCGGCAGCGCCTCCGGCGCGAAGTAGCCCACTTCGAGCGTCTCGTGCGGCGTCGTCGGCGCGCCCTGGCCGACCGCACGCGCCTCGAAGCACAGGTTCACCGCGTGCACGCGCCGATCCGGCGCGTACTCGATCACCTGACGCGCGGGGTCCGAGTAGACGCCGACGAGCCGGCCCACCTCGATCTGGACCCCGGTCTCCTCGAACACCTCGCGCGCGACGGCGTCGGTGACGCTCTCGCCCGCCTCGACGTAGCCGCCGGGAAGGCCCCAGTGGCCGTTGTCGCTCCGGCGCATGAGGAGGAGCTCGCGGCGGAAGCGCTCGCCGCGCCAGACCAGCGCCGACACGGAGAGGCGGATCTCGGTCGGGTCGGAGGCGAAGTAGCGGCTCACGCCTCGACCCTTCGGGCGCACAAACGGCGTTTGTACGCGGCGGCGCTCACGCGCACCGAGCGTCTCACGCACCTCTTCCTGTGTGGCGGTCTTGCGAGGTATACCGCGCGTCGCCCCGCGCCGCAAACGGGCGCGGGGGCCGCGTCACGGGGCCAGCGGGGCTTCGAGGAGGCCGAGCGTCTCCGGCCAGCCCTGCATGGCGTTGAGGCACTGGATCATCTGGCCCGCGGCGCCCTTCACGAGGTTGTCGAGCGTGGCGAGCGCCACCACCGTGCCGTGGCGCGCGTCGGCGAACGCGGCGAGGTCGCAGAAGTTGCTCCCGCGCACGGCCGCGAGCGACGGCGCCTCGCCCGCCGGAAGGACGCGCACGAACGGCTCGTCGCGCCAGGCCTCCGCCAGGACCGCGCGCGCGTCCGCCGTCGAGAGCGGCGCGCTCGGCTGGAAGTAGACCGAGGTCGCGATGCCGCGGATCACCGGCAGGAGCTGCGGGACGAAGGTGACGCCGACGGCGCGCCCCGCCGCGAGCGCCGCCTCCTGCTCGATCTCCGCCACGTGCCGGTGGTTCGCGACGCCGTACGCCTGGACGTTCCCGTCGAGCTCGGCGAAGAGGTAGCGGTCCTCGAGCTTGCGCCCGGCGCCCGAGACGCCCGACTTCGCGTCGACGATCACCGGGCCCGGCGCGACGAGCCCCGCGCGCAGGAACGGGACGAGCGGGAGCAGCGCGGAGGTGGGGTAGCAGCCGGCCGCGGCGACGAGGCCGGCGCCGCGCATCGCGCCCCGGTGGAGCTCGGGGACGCCGAACACCGCGCGCCCGAAGAGGCGCGGCTCCTTGTGGGGGCCGTACCAGCGCTCGTAGGCGGCGAGGTCGCGCAGGCGGAAGTCGGCCGAGAGGTCGACCACGGCGACGCCGGCGTCGCGCAGCGCCGTCACCGCCGGCGCGGCCGTCCCGTGGTGGAGGCAGCACAGCGCGACGTCGACCCGCCCCGGCAGCCGCTCGGGCACGAGCGCCTCGAACGGGATCGACACCAGGCCGCGCAGCGACGGGAACGCCTCGCCGACCGGGGTCCCTGCGCGCTGCTCGGAGGTCGCGACGGCGAGCTCGAGCCGCGGGTGGCGCAGCACGATGCGCAGCAGCTCGAGGCCGGCGTAGCCGCTCGCCCCGAGCACGGCGACCCGGAGCGCGGCGTTCATCGGGTCGCTACCTCTTGCTGAACTGGAAGCGCGCGCGCGCGCCGCGCTGGCCGTACTTCTTGCGCTCCTTCTTGCGCGCGTCGCGCGTCAGGAAGCCGTTGCGCTTGAGCACGGGGCGCAGCGTGGGATCGGTCTTCTCGAGCGCGCGGGCGATGCCGTGCCGGAGCGCGCCCGCCTGCCCGGCGATCCCGCCGCCCGAGAGGTTCGCGTGCACGTCGAAGGTCCCGCTCACGTTGGCCGCCTCGAGCGGCTGGCGCGCCTGGAGCTGCAGCGTCTCGCGCGGGAAGTACTCCTCGAGCGTGCGGCCGTTCACGAGGATCTGGCCCGTGCCGAGCTTCATGCGCACGCGCGCCACGGACGTCTTGCGCTTTCCGGTCGCGATCACGACCGGGGGCGGCGTGGGGCCGCGGCTCGAGAGCTCAGGCAAGGCGCAGTTCCTCCGGCTGCTGGGCGGCGTGCGGGTGCGAGGGGCCGGCGTACACCTTCAGCTTGCGCGCCAGCTTCCGGCCCAGCGAGTTCTTGGGGAGCATCCCGCGCACCGCCTGCTCGACGACGCGCTCGGGGTGCTTCCCGGCGAGGATCTTCCCGGCCGTCGTGGAGCGCAGCGAGCCCGCCCATCCGGAGTGGCGGTAGTACACCTTCTGCTCGGCCTTGCGGCCCGTGAGGCGCACCTTCTCGGCGTTCACGACGATCACGAAGTCGCCGGTGTCGACGTGGGGCGTGAAGAGGGCGCGGTGCTTCCCGCGCAGGCGCGCCGCCACCTGGGAGGCGAGCCGGCCGAGCACTGCGTCCGCCGCGTCGACCACGTACCAGCGGGCGTCGACCTCGCCCGGCTTCGCGGAGCGCGTCGCGCCCCGGGGCTGCCCTGCCATCCGCACCACTCCTTCGAGGCTTTCGTTCCCGAGGCTTCGGGAGCTTCGAGGCTTCGCCGCCCGCGCGCCGAGCGCCGCTCCGCGCGGGCCGGGGCGGCCGCCAGCGCCGTCCGGCGGCGGGACGCCGCGGAGCGAGCAGGGTTAGCCGAGCGACTCCGCGCCGTCAAGCGCGGGTGCAGGCAAGCCCCCGGGATTGCGCAGGAATCCTCCCCCGTAGGCCACCTCGACGAGGGTGAGCCCGCGCGCGGGCGCCGTCGGCCCGGCCCGGGAGCGGTCGCGCGCGGCGAGGAGCGCGGGAAGGCTGGCGGCGGGGCGCGCCCCGAGCCCCACCTCGAGCAGGGTGCCGGCCACGTTGCGCACCATGTGGCGCAGGAAGCCGTCGCCTTCGAGCTCGAGGAGGACGTCGCCCCCGGGCGCGCCGGTCACGGCCGCGCGCTGGAGCGTGCGCACGGTGTCCGTCACGTCCGAGCCCGCGCCCTGGAAGGCGCGGAAGTCGTGGCGCCCGGTGAGCGCAGCGGCCGCCTCCGCCATCGCGGGGACGTCCAGCGGCCGCGGCACCCAATGGCTGAAGCGGGCGCGGAGCGGCGAGCGCACGGGCCCGTTCCAGATCGCGTAGCGGTAGCGCTTGGCCGCGGCGTGGTAGCGCGGGTGCCAGCCGCCGGGCGCAGCCTCCGCGGCGCGTACCGCGACGTCGGGCGGGAGGACGCCGTTGAGCGCGCGCGCGAGCTCCGCCGGCGCGAGCCGCGTGGCGACCCGCACGCCCGCCACCTGGCCGAGCGCGTGGACGCCCGCGTCGGTGCGGCCTGCGCCCGTCACCTCGGCGGGCGCGCCGCACACGCGCGCGAGCGCCTCGCCGAGGACGCCCTGCACCGTCCGCGCGCCGCCTGCCTGCACCTGCCAGCCCGCGAAGTCGGTGCCGTCGTACTCGAGCACGAGGCCCACGTGCAGGCACTCGCGCGCGGGGCTCGGCGATGCGTCGGGCGCGCGTTCGACCACGAGACGTCCCTGGGCGGAGCCCGCGAACCGAGGGGCCCGGCCCTCCGTTCACGGGCTAGTGGAGGGCGAGGCGGGCCTCGGCGATGCGCACGGCGTTCGTCGCCGTGAGGCGCACGGGGTCGGCCGCGAGCCAGAGCAGCATGCCGCGCGGCGACGTCGGGTCGCGGCGCAGGCGGCCGACGAGGACCTGGTCGCGGGCCGCGGCGTCGCGCGTCGTCGGCCCGAGCGCCGCGGGATCGCGCAGCTCGACGCCCGGCGCCTCGAGCAGCGCGGCGCGTACGTCTTCGGGCGCGGCGTCGCGCGCGAGCTCCACGGCGAGGCTCGCGCCGATCCCCGAGAAGGTGGGGACCCGCACGCGCGTCGCCGCGATCGGGATCGGCGCGCCGAGCAGCGCCTGCACGAGCCCGGCGAGGCGCGCCTCCGCGGGCGTGGGCGCGAACGCGTCCTCCGGGTGGCCGAGCTCGGGCACGCAGTCGAAGGCGACGGGGCCGGCGAAGACGCTCGACTCCGGCGCCTCCTCCTGGTTGAAGAGCGCGACCACCTCGGCCTCGAGCGCGCGGATCCCGGCGCGGCCGACGCCGGAGGCGGGCTCGAGGCTCGTCCCGATCACGCGCGCGACGCCGAAGCGCGCCTGGAGCGGCGCGAGCGCGAGCGCCCAGGCGAGCGTGAAGCCGGGCGGGCTCACGACGAGCGGCTGGCGCAGCCGCTCGGCGGGCGGGCCGAGGTCGGCCGCGACCACCGGAACGTCCGCCACGCCCGCCATCGCGCCGGTGAGGTCGATGCACGGCACCTCCGCCTGGAGCGCCCGCCGCACCCACGGTCCGGCGGCCTCCGGCGGGAGACACAGGAACGCGACATCGGCCGCGCGCAGCGACACCTCGCCCGCGAGGACCGGCAGGCTCTCGCCGCGGATCGATACCTCCTCGCCGAGCGAGTTGTCCGTCGCGACGGGCACGAGCTCGGCCACCGGGTACTCGCGCTCCTCGAGCACCGCGATCACGTCCGAGCCCAGCGTCCCCGTCGCGCCGATCACCGCGACGCGGTGCCCGCGGCGGGCCGCGAGCGCGCTCACCCGCACCCGAGCGCGGCCAGGACGCGCTCGCCCATGGCCCGGCACCCGAGCGTCTCGCGCGTCTCGCCGGGGAGGAGGAGGTCGGCGGTGCGGGCGCCGTCCGCGAGGACCGCCTGCACGGCGGCGCGCACGTCGCGCGCCGCCGCGGGCGCGTCGAGCGAGTGCTCGAGCAGCATCGCGGCCGAGAGGATCGCGGCCAGCGGGTTCGCGACGTCGCGCCCCGCGATGTCGGGCGCCGAGCCGTGCACCGGCTCGTAGAGCCCGAGGCCGCCCTCGCCCAGGCTCGCCGACGGCAGCATCCCGAGCGAGCCCGTGATCATCGCCGCCTCGTCCGAGAGGATGTCGCCGAAGAGGTTCTCCGTGAGGATCACGTCGAAGCGCCGGGGCTCGCGCACGAGCAGCATCGCGCACGAGTCGACGAGCTGGTGCGAGAGCTCGACGTCCGGGTAGTCGCGCGCGACCTCGTCCACGACCTGCACCCAGAGCTGCGACACCTCGAGCACGTTGGCCTTGTGGACGTGGGCCAGGCGGCGGCGGCGGCGGCGCGCCGCCTCGAACGCGACGCGCGCGATGCGCGCCACCTCGAGCTCGTCGTAGACGAGCGTGTTGAACGCCTCGCGGCGTCCCTCGACGAGCGCGCGGCCGCGCGGCTCGCCGAAGTAGAGCCCGCCCGTGAGCTCGCGCACGACGAGGAGGTCGATGCCCTCGACGACGTCGCGCCGCAGCGTCGAGGCGTCGGCCAGCGCCGGAAACACCGCCGCCGGGCGCAGGTTGGCGAAGAGCCCGAGCTCCTTGCGGATGCGCAGCAGCCCCTTCTCCGGGCGGACGTCGACCGGCATCGCGTCCCAGGCCGGCCCCCCCACGGCGCCGAGGAGGACGGCGCGCGCCTTGCGCGCGCGCTCGAGCTCGAGGTCCGCGAGCGGCGTCCCGCGCGCGTCGATCGAGGCGCCCCCGATGAGGCCCTCCTCGATCTCGATCGTGATCCCGTGGCGCGCGGCCGCCGCCTCGAGGACGCGCGCCGCCTCGGCCGTGACCTCGGGCCCGATCCCGTCGCCCGGGAGGACGAGCACCCGCGCCGCCACCTAGATGCCCCTCGGCTCGTCGACGGCGCGCGAGCGCTTGTGCCACTCCAGCTTGTTCAGGGCGTGCACGTACGCGCGTGCGCTCGCGACGAGGATGTCCGTGTGCGCGCCGTGGCCGATCACGCGCCGGCCGTCCTCGTGGATGGTGACCGTCACCTCGCCCTGCGCGTCCATGCCGCCCGTGATCGCCTTCACCTGGTACTGGACCAGCTCGCTCTTCGTGTCGGTCAGCTCGGCGATGGCCTTGTACACCGCGTCGACCGGGCCGTCGCCCTGGGCCGTCGCCTTCCTCGCGGCGCCGTCGACGCGCATTTCGACGGTCGCCGTCGGCACGGCGAACGTGCCCGACTGCACCACGAGGTCGGCGAGCTCGAAGCGGTCGCCCTGCCCGCTCGCGGTCTGCGCGACGAGCGCGTGGATGTCCTCGTTGTAGACCACCTTCTTCCTGTCGGCGAGGTCCTTGAAGCGGCGGAAGGCGTCCTCGATCTCCGCGGGGCCGAGCTCGAGGCCGAGCTCGCGCAGCCGCTCGCGGAAGGCGTGGCGCCCGGAGTGCTTCCCGAGCACGAGCTCGCTCGCCGCCCGCCCGATCGACTGCGGCGTCATGATTTCGTACGTGATGGCCGCCTTGAGGACGCCGTCCTGGTGGATGCCGGCCTCGTGCGCGAAGGCGTTGTCCCCGACGATCGCCTTGTTGGGCTGCACGGGGACGCCGATGATCGAGGAGAGCAGCCGGCTCGTCGGGTAGATCTCGGTCGTGCGGATGCCGGTGTCGAGGCCGCCGAAGACGTCCTTGCGGACCTTCAGGGCCATCACCACCTCCTCCATGGCGGTGTTCCCGGCGCGCTCGCCGATTCCGTTCACCGTGCACTCCACCTGGCGCGCGCCCGCCTGGACCGCGGCCAGGCTGTTCGCGACGGCGAGGCCGAGGTCGTTGTGGCAGTGGAGGCTGAAGATCAGGTCGTCGGCCCCCGGCACGTGCGCCTTGAGGTACCGGATCAGCTCGTAGTACTCGACGGGCGTCGTGTAGCCCACGGTGTCGGGGACGTTCAGCGTCCGCGCGCCGGCCTTCACCGCGCACGTGAACACCTGGACCAAGTAGTCCCAGTCGCTGCGCGTCGCGTCCTCGGCCGAGAACTCGACGTCGTCGACGCAGCTTCGCGCCTGGCGCACCGCGCGGTCGACCTCCTCGAGCACCTGCTCGCGGCCCATGCGCAGCTTGTGCTTCAGGTGGATGTCGCTCGTCGCGATGAAGGTGTGGATGCGCGGCCGCTTCGCGCGCTCGAGCGCCCGGGCGCAGCGCTCGATGTCCGCGGGCGACGTGCGCGCGAGCCCCGCGACGGTGGCCGTCTGCAGCTCCGCGGCGATCGCCCGCACCGCCTCGAAGTCGCCCTCGCTCGCGATCGGAAAGCCCGCCTCGATCACGTCGACTCCGAGCCGCTCGAGCTGGCGGGCGAGCGTGAGCTTCTCGGAGAGGTTCATGCTGCAGCCGGGCGACTGCTCGCCGTCGCGCAGCGTCGTGTCGAAGATGCGGATGCGCTTGTCGTCGCTCATCGCGTCGCCCCGTGGCCCGTCTCGCCGTGCGCCGGCGCCGGGCCCAGATCCTCCCAGCCCCGCCCGGTCCGCCAGCGCCACCACCACTCGAGCGGGCCGGACGCCAGGAAGCCCAGGCCGAACAGGAAGAACGTCACGCTCGGCTTCGACAGCATCACCGCGAACGCGATCACCATCAAGACCGTCGGGCGGTAGCGCCCGCGGATGCGGACGTCCTTGAAGTTGCGATACGGGATCGGGCTCACCATGAGCAGGCCCAGCGCCGCGACGCCGAGCCCCGGGAGGGCGGGCGGCGGCTCGAGCGGGAAGCCGCTCTCGCGCAGGAAGCCGGCGAACCAGACGCTCGACACGACCATGCCCGCAGCCGCGGGGCTCGGGAGGCCCTCGAAGCGCCCGCGGAAGCGGCCCGGGCTCACGTTGAAGCGCGCGAGCCGCAGGCACGCGCACGCGGTGTAGATGAAGGCGAGCACCCAGCCGGTCCAGCCGAGATCGTGGAGCCCGCCCGCGGTGAACGCGATGACCGCCGGGGCGACCCCGAAGCTCACCGCGTCGACGATCGAGTCGTACTCCGTGCCGAAGCGGCTCGTCGCGCGGGTGAGGCGCGCGAGGCGGCCGTCGAGGTTGTCGCACACGCCGGAGACGACCAGCGCCAGGGAGGCCCGCTCGAAACGGCCCTCGAGGCACTCGGCGATCGCGAAGAAGCCCGCGGCGAGGTTCCCGGTCGTGAAGAGGTGCGGGAGCAGCTGCGTCCAGTCGCGGCGGCGCTCGGCGCGCCCGCGCCGGCGCCGGCGCCGGCGCCGGCCGCCCTCGTCGAAGCCATCGTGGAGCGCGCCCCCCGCGTCGTCGTGCGCGCCGGATGCGAGCCCGCCGTCGGCGCCGAGCCCGCCGTCGAACGGCTCCGTCATCCCCCCGCCCCCGGCAGGCGCGCCACGACGTCGCGGCCCCCCGCGACGCGCGCGCCGCGCGCGACGCACAGCTCCGCCTCGGGCGGGAGCACGACGTCCGTTCGCGAGCCGAAGCGGATGAGGCCGTAGCGCGCGCCGCGCGGCAGCCACTCGCCGACCCGCGCGTGGCACACGATCCGGCGCGCGATCCAGCCCGTGATCTGGACGACGCCGACGCGCGCGCCGCTCGCCGTCTCGAGCTCGAGCGCGAGCTGCACGTTCTGCGCCGCCGCCTCGGGCCGGAACGCGGCGAGGTACGCGCTCCCGCGGCGCGCGACGGAGACCACGCGGCCCGCGACCGGCGCCCGGTTCACGTGCACGTCGAACACCGAGAGAAAGATGCCGACGCGGAGCGCCTTCCGGCCGTCGGCGAGCTCGACCGCGCCGGCCTCGACCACGCGCCCGTCGGCGGGCGCGACCACCGCGTCCGGGTCCGCGGGCGGCGTGCGCGCCGGGTTGCGGAAGAACGCCGCGCCGAAGACGCCGAGCGCGGCCAGGCCGAGCGCCAGCCAGGGCGCGCCCAGCGCGCCCGCGATCGCCGCGCCGGCGAGGAGCGGCAGCGCGGCGACGGCCGCCTCCGGCGCGAAGCGCCCGGTCAGGCGCTCGCGGAAGATCGACGCCCGCGGCGCGGCGCCCGCCACGTCAGTTCTTCGTGCGGTCGACGAGCCGGTTCTCGCGCAGCCACGGCATCAGCGCCCGCAGGCGCGCGCCGACCGCCTCCATCGGATGCTCGGCCGCGCGGCGCCGGAGCGCCTCGAAGCCGACGTTGCCCGCCCGCTTCTCGAGGATGAACTCGCGCGCGAAGCTGCCCTCCTGGATCTCCTTCAGGCACGCCTTCATGCGCTCCTTCACGGAGGCGTCGATGACGCGCGGCCCGCGCGTGAGGTCGCCGTACTCCGCGGTGTTGGAGACGGAGTACCGCATGTTCGCGACGCCCCCCTCGTAGACGAGGTCGACGATCAGCTTCACCTCGTGGACGCACTCGAAGTACGCCATCTCGGGCGGGTAGCCGGCCTCGACGAGCGTCTCGTAGGCCGCCTGCATGAGGGCCGTGAGCCCGCCGCAGAGCACCGTCTGCTCCCCGAAGAGGTCGGTCTCCGTCTCGTCGCGGAAGGTCGTCCGCAAGATCCCGGCGCGGCCGCCCCCGATCGCCTTCGCGTAGGCGAGCGCGATCTCGAGCGTGTCGCCCGAGGGGTCGGCGTCCACCGCGACGAGGCACGGAACGCCCTTCCCCTGCTCGTAGAGCGCGCGCACGGTGTGGCCCGGACCCTTGGGCGCGACCATGAACACGTTCACGCCCGCGGCCGGCGCGATCGCGCGGAAGTGGATGTTGAAGCCGTGCGCCACGGCGAGGTAGTCGCCGTCGTCGAGGTGCGGCGCGATCTCGTCCGCGTACACCTGCGCCGCGAGCTCGTCCGGGACCGTGAGCATCACGACGCGCGCCTCGCGCGCGGCGTCGGCCGGCGTCGCGACGCGCAGGCCCGCGGCCTCCGCCTTCGCCCAGGACGGTGAGTCCTTGCGGAGCCCGACGACCACGGAGACGCCCGAGGCGCGCAGGTTCAGCGCGTGCGCGTGGCCCTGGCTGCCGTAGCCGATCACGGCGACGGTCTTCCCGGCGAGCCGCGCGAGGTCGGCGTCCTTGTCGTAGTAGATGTCGAGCGCCATGGCGACGCGCCTCCTGTGATCCGAGAAACGCTGGAGTCGCGCGAAGTTATGCGACGCGGACCCCCCTGTCAAAGACGCCGGGCGGGGGCCGTCTTCGCAAGACGCAGCGCCGGCGCGCGGCGCCGTCGCTACGCGGCCGGATCCTCGAAGCGCGCGCCCGTGCGGCGCACCTCGGCCTCGGCGCGCCGCACGTAGCGCGGGACGAGGCGCGCGGCCGGGACGCCCTCCCCGCGCGCGAGCGCGCGCGCGCCGAGGACGCCCACGGCGTAGGCGCGCGCGACGCCGTGCGGCGCCGGCAGCACGTGCGCCTTCTCGCCCAGCCGCGCCGCGACGGCGGCCGCCGCCTCGCCGCTTCCCTCCCCCGCCACGAGCCGCGTCCCGGGCGGAAGCCGCTCCGCGAGCGCCTCGGGCGTGAGCACGGCCTCGGGCGCGAGCGGCGCGCCGTCCGGCGCGTAGAGCGCGGCGTACACCTCCCCGCGGCGGGCGTCGAGGAGCGCGGCCACCGGGCTGCGGCCGTCCGCGGCGCCGAGGGCGAGCGCGGCCAGGGTCGGCACCGCGGCGACCGGGCGGTCGCCGCCGAAGGCGAGCCCCTTCACGGTCGCGATCCCGATGCGCAGGCCCGTGAAGGAGCCGGGCCCCGCGGAGACGGCGAAGGCCTCGACGGCGCCGAGCGCGACGCCCGCGCGCGCGAGGAGCGCGTCGATCGCGGGCAGCAGCCGCTCGGAGTGCGGGCGCGCGTCGACGTGCGTCCACTCCGCCACGAGCGCCTCGCCGCGCAGGAGCGCGACGCTCGTCGCGAGCGTCGCCGTCTCGAGCGCGAGGATCACGTGAGGCCGCGCAGCCAGTCCAGGAAGCCCGACCAGTGGCGGGAGAGATCGTTCCAGAAGGCGAGCCCCATGAGCGCCACGAGGAAGACCAGCCCGACCTGCTGCACGAGCTCGCGCGTCCGCTGCGAGAGCGGCCCGCGCTTCGCCGCCTCCACGGTGAAGAGGAGCGCCTGGCCGCCGTCGAGGATCGGGATCGGCAGCAGGTTCAGGATCCCGAGGTTGATGCTGATCATCACGAGGAGCTGGAGGAAGTCCTGGAAGCCGCGCTGGAGCGCGAGGTGCGACTGCCGCGCGATCTCGATCGGCCCGCCGAGGTTGCGCCGCGAGATCTCGCCGACGACGAGCTTCTTGAGCCCCTGGAGGAAGACGCCGGTCACCTCGACGGTCATCCCGACGGCGCGCGGCAGGGCGACGAGCGGGTTGAACTCGCGGTCGAGCGCGCGCGCGCCCTCGAGGATCGCGTTCTCGCCCTGGATCCCGATCAGGTAGAGATCCTCCTCGGCGCCCCCGAGGCTCGTCGTGGTGCGCCGCGGCGTCACCTGCGCGGTCCTCGTCGCGCCGTCGCGCACGACCTGGATCTCGAGCGTGCGGCCTCCGCTCGCGAAGACCGTCTCCTGGAACGTCGCGAAGCTGCCGATCGGTCCACCGTCGACGGCGACGACGAGGTCGCCGGGCTCGAGGCCCGCCTCCGCCGCCGGCATGTCCGGCGTCACCGCCGCGACGAGGACGACCGCCGGGATCGCGCCGAGCCGGTCGAGCGAACGGAGCGCGGGCACCTCGACCTGGGCCGTCTCGCGCGCGTCCTCCGGGCCGCGCTCGACGCGGAGCGCGACGGGCGCGCCCGCGGGCGCGCCCGCGTACGCGCGCGCGAAGGCGTTCCAGTCCTCGACCGGCGCGCCGGCCACGTGCGTCACGCGGTCGCCCGAGCGCAGGCCGGCGCGTGCGGCGGGTGAGCTCGCGTCCGTGACGCCCACCACCGCCTTCTGGCGCGGGTGCTGGAGGCCGAGCCAGCCCACGTCGCGCGCCTCGCGGAAGAGGTCGAGCCCCGGTCGCGACGCGACGTCGAGCACGACGCGCTGCTGCGTCGCCGCGCCGCCCTCGCCCCGCTCGATCGCGAGCGAGAGGGTCTCGTCGGGGCGCTCGCGGATCGCCTCCTCGACCTCGTCCCACCAGCGGACCGGCGTCCCGTCCACGGCGACGATGCGGTCGCCGGGCTGGAGGCCCGCGGCCTCGGCCGGGGAGCCGCGCTCGACGGTGCCGACCTGCGCGAGCGGCCGGTCGATGCCCACCGCGAGCGTCGCCCACACGACGAGCACGGGGAGGAGGAGGTTCATCCCCGGGCCGGCGAACACGATGAGGAGCTTCTGCCAGTAAGGCTTCGCGGCGAGCGTCTGGCGCGCGAGCGCGGGGTCGCCTGCCCAGTCGGGCTCCTCGGTGCGGTCGCCGATCGCGTCCTCGTTCGTGTCGCCCAGCATCCGCACGAAGCCGCCGAGCGGAAGCCACCCGACGACGTAGTCCGTGCCGCCGCGGTGCCAGGCGAGCCGGAAGCGGCCGATCCCGATCGCCGGACCGAACCCGATGGAGAACTTGAGCACGCGGACGCCGCACAGCTTCGCCGCGGCGAAGTGGCCGAACTCGTGCACCGTGATGAGAACGCCCAGCATCGCGACGAACGCGAAGGCGAACTCCGGAACCGCCAGCAGCCCGTTCACCCCCCACCTCCCGGCGCGGCCGCGGCCGCGTGGGCCGCCGGCGCGCGCGCGCCGAACCGTTCCGCGAGCCGCGCGCGCGCGGCGTCGCGCGCCCACGCGTCCACGGCCAGCACGTCGCCGAGCTTCGACACCGCGGGCGCCGGCCGCGCCGCGAAGGCGTCGAGCACGTCGGCCACGACGGCCGCGATCGCGGGGAACGGCGCCTCCTGCGCCAGGAAGGCCGCGACGGCCACCTCGTTCGCCGCGTTGAGCGCGGCGGGGGCGGCCTCGCCCGCCTCGAGCGCCGCGCGCGCGAGCGCGAGGCAGGGAAAGCGCGCCGGGTCCGGCTCCTCGAAGTGGAGCGCGCCCAGGGCGGGAAGGTCGAGCCGCGGGAGCCCGAGCGGGAGCCGCTCCGGCCAGGCGAGCGCGAGCGCGATCGGGCCGCGCATGTCCGGCAGCCCGAGCTGCGCGAGGACGGAGCCGTCGACGAGCTCGACCCACGAGTGGACGATCGACTCCGGGTGCACCGCCACGGCGAGGCGCGCCGGGTCCGCGTCGAAGAGCCAGCGCGCCTCGATGAGCTCGAGCCCCTTGTTCATGAGCGTCGCGGAGTCGACCGTGATCTTCGGCCCCATCGACCAGTTCGGGTGCCGGAGCGCCTCCTCCACCGTCGCGCGCGCGATGCGCTCGGCGGGCCAGGTGCGGAACGGGCCGCCCGAGGCGGTGAGGACGATGCGCGCGACGTCCTCGCGGCGCTGCCCGGCGAGCACCTGGAAGATCGCGCTGTGCTCGCTGTCGACGGGGAAGAGCTCCGCCCCGGCGCACGCCGCCTCGCGCACGACGAGCGCCCCCGCCACGACGAGCGCCTCCTTGTTGGCGAGCGCGACGCGGCGGCCCTCGCCGAGCGCGGCGAGCGTCGGCCGCAGGCCCGCGGCCCCGACCAGCGCCGAGACGACCACCTCGGCCGGATGGCGCGCCGCGGCGTCGAGGCCGTCGGCGCCGGTCACGAGCTCGAACCCGCCCTTCGGAAGGCGCGCGCGCAGCGCCTCCGCCGCGGCGGGCTCCGCCACCGCGACGAGCTCGGGCCGGAAGCGCTCCACCTGCGCCGCGAGCGCCTCGACCCGCCGGCCCGCCGCGAGCGCCGTGACGCGGAAGCGCTCCGGAAAGCGCTCCACGACCGCGAGCGTCTGGCGGCCGATCGAGCCCGTGCTGCCGAGGACGCAGACCCCCGTCACGGGGCCGGCTTCTCCGGGTGCGGCGCCGCCGCCTGCGCGGGCGTGAGCCCGAAGCGGCGCTCGCGCGCCTGGAACGCGCGCACGGCCTCGAGCAGCTCCTCGCCGCCGAAATCGGGCCAGAGCCGGTCGCTGAAGAGGAGCTCCGCGTACGCCGACTGCCACAGCAGGAAGTTCGAGATGCGCTGCTCGCCGCCGGTCCGGATCAGGAGGTCGACGTCGGGCAGCTCGGGATCGTCGAGCCAGGCGGCGAACGCCTTCTCGTCCAGCGCCTCCGGGTCGAAGTGGCGCGGCTCGTGCTCGCGCAGCATCCGCCGCACCGCCTCCACGATCTCGCCGCGGCCGCCGTACGAGAGCGCGAAGACGAGCTGCATCCCTTCGTTGTGCCGCGTGCGCGCGAGCGCCTCCTCGAGGCTGCGCCGCACGTTGGGCGGGAGCCGCTCGAGGCGGCCGATCGCGCGGATGCGGACGCCGTTGCGCACGGCGTCCTCGAGCTCGGAGGCGAAGTACTCCTCCGGCAGCTTCATCAGCGCGTCGACCTCGGCCTTCGGGCGGTTCCAGTTCTCGCTCGAGAACGCGTAGAGCGTGAGCCACGGAAGGCCGAGCTCGCGGGCGGCGCGGGTCACGGCGCGCACGGCCTCGACGCCGGCCCGGTGCCCCTCGCTGCGGTCGAGACCGCGCCGCTCCGCCCAGCGCCCGTTGCCGTCCATGATCACGGCGACGTGGCGGGGGAGCGCGTCGAGGCGGATTCCGGGCGCTTCCATGCTCAGACCTGGAGGATCTCCTGCTCCTTCTGGGTCGACATCTCGTCGATCTTCTTGACGTGCGCGTCCGTGAGCTCCTGGATCTTCTTGTCCGCGCGCGCCCGGTCGTCGGCCGGGACGGCGCCCTCCGCCTCGAGGTCCTTCAGCATCGAGAGCGCCGCCCGGCGCGCGTCCCGGACGCCGATCTTGTGCTCCTCCGCGATCTTCTTCAGGTGCCGCACGATCTCCTTGCGGCGCTCCTCGGTGAGCGGCGGGATCGGGATGCGGATCAGCCGTCCGTCGTTGTTCGGCGTGAGCCCGAGGTCCGAGCTGCGGATCGCGCGCTCGATGGCTTGGAGCGAGCCCTTGTCGAACGGAGACACGACGATGAGGCTCGGCTCGGGCGCGGTGAGGTTGGCGAGCTGCTGGAGCGGCGTCATGGCGCCGTAGTAGTCCACCTGCACGTCCTGCAGCAGCGCCGGGTTCGCGCGACCCGTGCGCACCTTCTGCAGCTCGGCGCGCAGGCCGCGCACGGCCTTGTCCATCGCCTGGTTCGCCTCGTCGATCACGAGCTGGACGTCTTCGTCCGCCATGCGCGCGTCTCTCCTACTCGCCCACGAGAGTGCCCACGGACTCGCCGGACACGACCTTGCGCACGTTCCCGGCCACTCGCATGTCGAACACCACGATCGGGACGCCGTTCTCGCGGCAGAGCGCGATGGCCGACTGGTCCATGAACGCGAGATTGCGCTGGACCACGTCCGCGTAGGTGAGGCGGTCGAAGCGGATCGCGCCCGGCTCCTTCTCGGGGTCCGCGCTGTAGACGCCGTCGACCTTCGTCGCCTTGAGCAGGACCTCGGCGTGGATCTCCGCGGCGCGGAGCGCGGCTGCGGTGTCGGTGCTGAAGTACGGGTTGCCCGTCCCCCCCGCGAAGATCACGACGCGGCCCTTCTCCATATGGCGCATCGCGCGGCGGCGGATGTAGAGCTCGCAGACGGCCGGGATCTCGAGCGCGGAGAGGACGCGCGTCGTGAGGCTCAGCTTCTCGAGCGCGTCCTGGAGCGCGAGCGCGTTCAGGATGCTGGCGAGCATTCCCATGTAGTCCGCGCTCGCCCGGTCCATGCCCTGGCTCGCCGCCGCGACGCCGCGGATCACGTTGCCGCCGCCGATCACGATGCCGATCTGGACGCCGAGCGCGTGGACGTCGCGGATCTCCTCCGCGATCGTGCGGATCACCGCCGGGTGGATGCCGAAGCCGTGGTCGCCGGCGAGCGCCTCGCCCGAGAGCTTGAGCAGGATGCGCCGGTAGGCGGGCGTCACGCCCCGGCGCCCTCGCCGAGCTTGAAGCGCAAGAACCCGGTCACCGCGACGGGACCGCCCGCGGCGGCCTCGAGCCACTTCGCGACGCTCCGGTCCGGGTCCTTCACGAACGGCTGCTCGAGGAGGACGACCTCGCCGTAGAACTTGCGCACCCGGCCCTCGACGATCTTCTCGACGACGGCGGCGGGCTTGCCCTCCTGCTCGGCCTGGCGTCGGAAGAGCGCACGCTCCTGCTCGACGAGCGCGGCCGGGACGCCCGCGCGGTCGACCGCGACCGGGCTCGGATCGGCGGCGGCGACGTGCATCGCGAGGTCCTTCGCGAGCGCGCGCGCCGCGTCGCCGTCGCGGGCGCCGCGGATCGCGACCAGCACGCCGAGCTTCCCGCCCGCGTGGACGTAGCCGCCCACGAGGCCGCCGTCGGGCGCCGCGAGGCGGCCGACCCGGTGCACCACCATGTTCTCGCCGATCCGCGACATCGCCCCCGCCAGGCGCTCGCTCAGCTTCTGGCCGCCGGCCTCCGCGCCGAGCAGCGCCTCCGGTGAGTCGACGCCGGTCCGCGACGCGGCGACCCGGGCGAGCTCGCCGGCGAGCTCCTGGAACTCGGGCGTCTTCGCGACGAAGTCGGTCTCGCAGCGCAGCTCGACGAGCGCGCCCGCCGCGCTCTCGATCGCGAGCGCGACGACGCCCTCGCTGGCCTCGCGACCCGCGCGCTTCACCGCCTTCGCGAGCCCGCGCTCGCGCAGCAGCTCGACGGCGCGGTCCGCGTCGCCGCCGGCGTCCGCCAGCGCCTTCTTGCAGTCCATCATGCCCGCGCCGGTGCGCTCGCGGAGCGCCTTCACGACGGCTGCGCTGATCTCCGCCACCTCGTCTCCCTATCCTACGCCTACGCTGGCAGGTCGTTCGATGCCTCTCGCCCCTTCGGGGGCCCGCCGCGGCGCGCCGCGGGCGCGGACCGGGGGCGCGCCTACTCCGTGGTCTCGGGAGCGGGCTCGGGGGTCGGCTCGGGCGGCGCCTCCGCGGGCGGACGCCGGCGCCGGCCCTCGGCCGAGTGCGTCCCGCCGGTCCCGCCCGCCGCACCGCGGCCGCGGCGCGGCGCCTGCCGGATCTCGACCACGCGCCGGCCGCCGGCCGCCAGCGGCTCGCCGGGCCGGGCGCGCGCCTCCTCGCTCGCCTCCGCCTGCACGCGCTCGTTGAAGAGCGCCGCGCCCTCCTCGCAGGCGTCCGCGACGAGCTTGCAGTAGTAGTAGATGGCGCGGATCGCGTCGTCGTTCCCGGGGATCACGTAGTCGATCCCCTCCGGGTTGCAGTTCGAGTCCACGATCGCGACGACCGGAATGCCGAGGCGCTTCGCCTCCGTGAGCGCGATGTGCTCGGCCCCGACGTCGATCACGAAGAGCGCGTCGGGGAGCCGCGTCATGTCGCGGATCCCGTCGAGCGACTTCCGATACTTCGCGACGGAGCGCGCGATGCGCGCGCGCTCCTTCTTCGAGAGCTCGGCCGACTTCTCCTCGCTCTCGAGCAGCTCGAGCTCCTCCTTGAAGCGCTCGATCGAGCGCTTCACCGTGCGGAAGTTCGTCAGCATGCCGCCGAGCCAGCGGTTGTTGACGTAGAACTGGCCCGCGCGCTTCGCCTCCGCCGCGATCGCCTCCTGCGCCTGCCGTTTCGTCGCGACGAAGAGGACCTTTCCGCCGCGCGCGACCGTCTCGCGCAGGAAGTCCAGCGCCTCGCGCATGCGCAGGTAGGTCGCGTCGAGGTTCAGGATGTGGATGCCGTTGCGGTCGCCGAAGATGAACGGCCGCATGCGCGGGTCCCAGCGCCGGGTCTGGTGCCCGAAGTGCGCGCCGACCTCGAGCAGGCCGCGGACGCTGAGGTCCGCCGGCACCGCGGGGGCGGGAGCGGCAGGCGGCGGAGCGGCGGCGGAGGGAGGGGGAAGATGCGGGGCGGCGGGCGGGGTGGACGGCGCCTGCACGTCGCCGGTGGCTTCGGTCACGAGCTCTCCTTCGCGGTTGAACGCCCGCTCCGGCCGTGGCTCCCCAACCCGAGATGGCCGCTCTGGCCGGGACGGCCGCGGCCGCCGCCGTCGCGGCCGCCGCGTCGCCCGGGACGCGGACCGCCCTCGCAGCCGGCCGCGCGCCCCACCCGGGACCGCAGGGGCGGTCCGGAACGTGTGAGTTGGCAGGGTTTTAGCAGAGCGGCGCGGCGGGCGCCCGCGGCGCCGGACGCCTCAGGTCGTGTACTCCGCGTTGATCTTCACGTAGTCGTACGAGAGGTCGCAGGTCCACACGGTCGCCTCGGCGCGGCCGCGCGCGAGGTCGACGGCGATCTCGAGCTCGGAGGCGGCCATCGCCGCGCCGGCGCGGCGGCGGGCGGCGGGACCGGCGGCGCGGCCGTGGCGGAACACGGGGACGCCCGCCCAGCGCACCTCCGCGCGCGCGAGGTCGAGGTCGATCCGTCCGGCGCCGAGCGTCTGGAGGATGCGACCCCAGTTGGGGTCGCCGCCGAAGAGCGCGGTCTTCACCAGCACGGAGTTCGCGATGCGCTTCGCCGCGCGCTCCGCCTCGGCCGCGCTGCGCCCGCCCCGCACGCGCACCGTGACGAGCTTCGTGGCGCCCTCCCCGTCCCGCGCGAGCGCGCGCACGAGCTCGACGCAGAGATCCTCGAGCGCCTCGGCGAAGGCGCGCGCCTCGCGCGCCGAGGCGCGCGCGATGGGGGCGTTCTCCGCGAGCCCGTTCGCGAGGAGGAGCACGGTGTCGCTCGTCGAGGTCTCGCCGTCGATGGAGAGGCGGTTGAAGCTCGCATCGGCCGCGCCGCGCAGGAGCCCCCGCAGCGCCGCGGGCGCGACGGCCGCGTCCGTCGCCAGGAAGGCCAGCATCGTCGCCATCTGCGGCTCGATCATGCCCGCGCCCTTCGCGATCCCGGCGAGGGTCGCGGTGCGCCGGCCGAGCCGGACGCGCCGCGCCGCGAGCTTCGGAACCGTGTCGGTCGTCATGATCGCGCGCGCCGCGGCGGGCCAGCCGCCCGGCGCGAGCGCGGCGGCCGCGTCGCGCACGCCGCGCCGCACCTTGGCGAGCGGGAGCGGCTGACCGATGACGCCGGTGGAGGCCACGAGCGCCTCCTCGGGCGGGCAGCCCACGGCGCGCGCGGCCGCCTCCGCCATCGCGCGCGCGTCGCGCAGCCCGCGCGCTCCGAGGGCCACGTTGGAGCAGCCGCTGTTCGCGACCACGACGCGCGCGCGGCCGCGCGCCACGTGCGCCCGCGACACCTCGACCGGAGCGCCCACCACGGTGGAGCGCGTGAAGAGGCCGGCCGCGGCCGCCGGCACGTCGCTCGCGAGGAGCGCGAGGTCGAGCGCGCCGGCCTTCTTGATCCCGCAGGCGACGCCGGCCGCGCGGAAGCCGGGGACGACGACGTCGCCGCTCAGGCGCCGCAGCACTTCTTGTACTTCTGGCCACTCCCGCACGGGCACGGCTCGTTGCGGCCGACCCGCGCGACGCCGGGCTTCGCGCCCGGCGGAGCGGGCGGCCCGGGGCGGCCCGGGGCGGGCGTCGCGCCGCGCCCGGGGCGCAGCGCGGCGCTCGGCGCCGCCCGCGGCGCCGCAGGACGCAGCGCCGCCGGCGCGGGCCGCGGCGGCGCGGCGGGGTGCGGCTCGGGGAGCACGAACTTGAAGAGCGCCTCCACCGTCTGCTGGTCGATGCGCGCCTGCATGTCCTCGAACAGCGCGAAGCCCTCGCGCTGGTACTCGATCTTCGGGTCGCGCTGCGCGTAGCCGCGCAGGTTGATCCCCTCGCGCAGGCCGTCCATCGAGTGCAGGTGGTCCTTCCACTGCCGGTCGAGAATCTGGAGGACGATGCTGCGCTCGAAGTCCGCGAAGCGCGGGTAGCCGACGTCGGCGTGCTCCTCGGCCATCGCGTCGCAGCGCTTGCGCTTCTCCTCGAGGAAGCCGGTGAGGCGCTCGAGCAGCGCGCGGCCGACCGCGTCCTTGTCGCGCGCCGGCCGTCCCTCCTCCTCGAAGGGCGGCTCGGACGGGCTCACGGGGACGCCGAAGTGCGCCTCCACCGCCGCCGCGAGCGAGGCGAGCTGCTCGCGGTCGGGGTCGCCCTTCTCCGGCCAGTGCTGGTCGAGGAGCGCGGCGAGCACGCCCTCGGTCATGTCGAGCGCCTCGCCGTGCAGGTCCTCGCGGCCGAGCAGCTCGCGGCGCCGGCCGTAGAACGCCTGGCGCTGGCGGTTCATCACGTCGTCGTAGTCGAGCAGGTGCTTGCGGATGTCGAAGTTGCGCGCCTCGACCTTCTTCTGCGCGTTCTCGATCGCGCGGTTGATCATGCGGTGCTCGATCGCCTCGCCGTCCTGGAGGCCGAGGCGCTCCATCCAGGGCTTGATGCGATCGGAGCCGAAGATGCGCAGCAGGTCGTCCTCGAGCGAGAGGAAGAACTGGCTGGAGCCCGGGTCGCCCTGGCGGCCGGCGCGGCCGCGCAGCTGGTTGTCGATGCGCCGGCTCTCGTGCCGTTCCGTGCCGAGGATGTGGAGGCCGCCGGCCGCCAGCACCTTCTCGCGCTCCTCGGCGCAGATGCGCTCGAACTCGGCGAGCTTCGTCAGATACTCGGGGTGGTCCTTGTCGCCGCCGCACTTGGCGAGCGCGAGGAACTCGGGGTTCCCGCCGAGGAGGATGTCCGTGCCGCGGCCCGCCATGTTGGTCGAGATGGTGACGGCGCCGTGGCGGCCGGCCTGCGCCACGAGCTCGGCCTCCCGCTCGTGGTGCTTCGCGTTCAGCACCTCGTGGCGGATGCCGCGCTTCTTGAGGCGGGAGGAGAGCCGCTCCGAGTTCTCGATGGAGATCGTGCCCACGAGGATCGGCTGCCCGGTCTCGTGGCGCCGCTTCACCTCCTCGACGATGGCGTCGAACTTCTCCTTTTGCGTCTTGTAGACGACGTCGGAGAGGTCGGTCCGGATCATCGGCCGGTTGGTCGGCACGACGACGACGTCGAGGTCGTAGATGCTGGCGAACTCCGCCGCCTCGGTGTCCGCCGTGCCGGTCATGCCGGCGAGCTTGTCGTACATGCGGAAGTAGTTCTGGAAGGTGATCGAGGCGAGCGTCTGGTTCTCGCTGCGGACCTCGATGCCCTCCTTCGCCTCGACCGCCTGGTGCAGCCCGTCGGACCAGCGCCGGCCGGGCATGAGGCGGCCGGTGAACTCGTCGACGATGACGACTTCGTTGCGGCCGTCGTCGCCCGGCCGCACCACGTAGTCGACGTCGCGCTTCTTCAGCGTGTGCGCGACCAGCGACTGCTGCACGGCGTGCAGCACCGGCATCATCCCGGGGTCGTAGAGGTTCTCGATCCGCAGGATCTGCTCGACCTTGTGGATCCCGTCCTCCGTCAGCGCGGCGGTGTGGTGCTCCTCGTCGACCCAGTAGTCGCCGGTGTCCTCGATGTCCTTCTTGACGTCGCCCTTGGTCCCCTGCTGGAGGCGCGGGATCACCTGGTTGGCGACGGCGTAGAGGCTGACGTTCTCCTCCGAGGGGCCGGAGATGATGAGGGGCGTGCGCGACTCGTCGATGAGGATCGAGTCGACCTCGTCGACGATCGCGTAGTGGAACTCGCGCTGGACGTACCACTCGAGGCCCGGCTTCATGTTGTCGCGCAGGTAGTCGAAGCCGAACTCGTTGTTGGTGCCGTAGGTGACGTCGGAGTGGTACGCCTGCCGGCGCTGCGCGTCGTTGAGCCCGTGGAGGATCACGCCGACGGAGAGGCCGAGGAAGCCGTGCACCTCGCCCATCATCTGCGCGTGGTAGCGGGCGAGATAGTCGTTCACGGTGACGATGTGGACGCCCTTCCCGGTGAGGGCGTTGAGGTAGCTCGGCAGCGCGGCGACGAAGGTCTTGCCCTCGCCGGTCTTCATCTCGGCGATCTTCCCCTCGTGGAGGACGACGCCGCCGAGGAGCTGGACGTCGAAGACGCGCTTTCCGAGCGTGCGCTTCATCGCCTCGCGCACGGTGGCGAACGCCTCGGGCAGGAGGTCGTCGAGCGGCTCGCCGCGCTCGAGCCGCTCGCGGAAGGCGGGCGTGCGCGCGCGCAGCGCGGCGTCCGAGAGCGCCGCGGTCTCGGCCTCCATCGCGTTGATCCGCTCCACGAGCGGCACGAGGCGCTTCAGCTCCCGGTCGTTCTTGGAGCCGAAGACTTTGCGCAGGAAGTTGTACATCGACGGGAGAACGCGCTCCGAAACGTGGACGCCGGGGACGCGGAGGGGGCCGCGAGGACGTCCCCTGTGGAGGGTCGCGCGGGAATGTACGGAAGCGGGCTCGCGCGGGCAATCGGACGCGCGCGGCGCGCCGGGCACGCGGGCGTTCGCGCGGCGCGGCCGCGCGTGCAGAGCGAGCCGCGCGCCTACTCGAGGAGGTAGTCGGACGGATCGACCGGACGGCCGTTCACGCGCACCGCGTAGTGCACGTGCGGGCCCGTGCTGCGGCCCGAGCTCCCCACGGCGCCGAGGCGGTCGCCGCGCTTCACGCGCTGGCCGGCGCGCACGTCGAGCGACGCCGCGTGGCCGTAGGTCGTGCGGACGCCGTGGCCGTGGTCGATCTCCACCGTGCGCCCGAGCGGGCCGCGGACGCCGGCGAACGCGACCCTTCCGGAGGCCGTCGCGAGGATCGGCGCGCCCGGCTCCGCGGCGATGTCGAGGCCGCGGTGGAACTGGCGCCGGCCGGTGAAGGGCGAGGTGCGCCAGCCGAAGCCGGAGGTGATCCAGCCCGCGACGGGGGCGACGGACGGCGTCGCCGCGAAGCGCTCGCGGCGCTGGACGAGCGCCGCGAGGAGGCGCTCGAACGCCTCGTCGAAGCGGGCCGAGCGGTCCGCGAGGCCGTCCGCCTTCGCGCGCAGGTCCGCGAGGGCGGCGGGATCCAGGCCGACCGGGACGGGCGTACGCCCGAGCCCGTCGATCCCGAACGGAGCGACGCCGAGGACGAGCCCGAGCCCGAGGCCGAGCCGCTGCGGCGCCGCCGCGACGGGCGGCTCGTCCTCGCCGCCCTGCCCGCCCGTGCGCGCGGCGCCGCCGCCCTCGGCGCGCGCCGCGTCGGCGCGCGCGGGCGGCGCGTCCGGCGAGGCTCCGCCGGCGCCCTCCACGCGCGCGGGCGGCGGACCGCCGACGCGCCCGCCTTCGGGGAGATCCGCGACGATCCTCACCTTCCGCTCGAACTCCGCGAGGCGCCCGAGCCGGGCCTCGAGCGCTTGCAGCCGGCCGCCGAGCTCGGCGAGCGCGGCCTCGTCCTGCGCGGCGCGCGCGCGCAGCGTCGCGAGATCCATGGCGTCGAGGCGCAGCCGCACCCAGTCGGAGGCCAGCGCCCCGAAGGCCAGCGCGAAGCCGAGCAGCCCCGGAGGCCCGTAGCGCAGGAGCACCCGCGGGATGCGCAGCCGGCGCACCGGCGCGGACCCCTCGGGCACGACCATGAGCGTGATGCGATCCATGGGCCGCGGTCCCCTCCCGGCGTCCCCTCGGATGGTCCGTCGGAGGGTCAGGCGCCCACCTGCGTGGGCAGGGTCACGCGCAGGCGCAGCTTTCCCATCTGCACCTCGTCTCCGTCCTTCAGCAGCGCGCGCTTCTCGCGCGCCCCGTTCACGAAGGTGCCGTTGGTGCTGCCCAGGTCCTGGACGAAGAAGCCTTCCCCGTCGTGGCCGAAGGCGGCGTGGGCGCGCGAGATGGTGGGCTCCGCGAGCACCACGTCGGCCCCGCGTCCGCGGCCGATGACGAGCCAGCTGCGGTCGATGGCGAGCTCGAGGCCCTCGTAGAAGCCTTCGAGCACGCTGAAGCTCGCCCCGCCGGGCACCGGCTCGATGCCCCGCTCCTGCCTCTCCACGGTCCGCCGTTCCCCCGGGGCCGGACGCCCGGCCTGCCTCCCCCGGATCGGCCCCTCCCGGCGGGACTTGAAGCGGCGCGCGCCAGGGGCTCCGAAGCGGGCGACTCAGGGCCGGTTGCCCGGGGCGGCCGGGTCGCCGCGCCGGCGCCCGGGCCACCCGGGGCGAGGCGCCGCTGCACCACGCGCGGGCCCCGGCTCGCTCGGGCGCACCGGGCGGCCCGGGAGCCGGGCTAGCGCCGGCCCGCGGCGTCGAGCAGCGCGCGGGCGTGCTTGCGCGTGGCCTCCCCCACTTTCTCGCCGCCCGCCATGCGCGCGATCTCGTCGACGCGCGCCTTCCCGCTCACCGCCTCGACGCACACCGCGCCGCCCGCGTCGCGGCGCACGACGAGGTGCCGATCGCCTCGCGCGGCGATCTGCGGGAGGTGCGTGATGCAGAGCACCTGGTGGCTGCCCGCGAGCTGCGCGAGCACCGCGCCCACGCGGTCGGCGACGCCGCCGCCGATCCCCGCATCCACCTCGTCGAACACGAGGGCGCCGCCCGGGTCGGCGCGCCGCAGCACGTTCTTCAGCGCGAGGAAGACGCGCGACAGCTCGCCGCCCGACGCCACGCGCCGGAGCGGGCGCGGCTCGAGGTCGCGGTTCGCCGAGAACAGGAACTCCGGGCTCTCGGCGCCGCCCGGGCCGCACGGAAGGTCGGCGGGCGCCGCCGCCGGCGCGAGCTCCACGCGGAAGCGCGCGCCCGGCATCGCGAGCTCGGCGAGCGCGGGCTCCACCTCGCGCTCGAGCCCGCGCGCCGCGGCGCGCCGCGCCTGCGAGAGCGCGGCGGCGTCGCGCGCGAGCGCGGCCGCCTCCGCGGCGCGCTCGGCGCCGAGCTTCTCGAGGCGCGCGTCCGCGTCGCCGAGGGCGGCCAGCTCGCCCGCCGCGCGCTCGCGGAAGCCGAGGATCTCGGCCTCGCTCGCGCCGTACTTGCGCTGCAGCCGCTCGAGGAGCCGCAGCCGCTCCTCGAGCGTCGCGAGCCGCGCCGGGTCGCCCTCCAGCGCGCCCGCGTAGCGCGCCACCTCGCGCGCGAGGTCGGCGAGCTCGACCTGCGCCGCGCGCGCGCGCTCGGCGAAGGCGCCCGCGTCCGGGTCGAGCGCGCGGATGGCGTCGAGCCGGCGCGCGGCCTCGGCGAGGCGGTCGAGCGCGCCCGCCGCGTCCGCGTCGGGATCGCCGAGGAGGAGCGCCGCGGCGGCGCCCCCGTCCTCGCGCAGGCGCTCGGCGTGCTGGAGCCGCGCGCGCTCCGCGCGCAGCCGCTCGAGCTCTCCCTCCTCGAGCGCCGCCTCGTCGATCTCGCGCACCTGGAAGGCGAGGAAGTCCTCGCGCCGCGCGCGCTCCTCGGCCGCGCGCCGCAGGCCCTCGAGCTCCGCGTCGAGCGCGCGCAGCGCCCGCACGCGCGTCTCGACGCGCTCGCGCAGCCGCTCGTGCCCGCCCCACGCGTCGAGGAGGCGCCCGTGCGTCTCCGGGCGCAGGAGCGCCTGCGACTCGTGCTGGCTCGAGATCTCGATCCACGGCCCGAAGAGCTCGGCCAGCGTCGCGACCGGGACCAGCGAGCCGGCCACGCGCGCCCGGCTGCGCCCGGAGGGCGACACCGCGCGCTCCACGATCACCGCGCCGTCCTCGACGGCGAGCCCGCGCTCCGCGAGCGCGGCCGCGAGGGCCGGCGCGCGGTCCACCCGCAGCACCGCCTCCACCCGCGCCTCGGACGCGCCCGGGCGCACCGCCTCCGCGGACGCCCGCGCGCCCGCGAGGAGCGCGACCGCGCCGAGGACGAGCGACTTCCCCGCGCCCGTCTCGCCGGTCAGCACGTTGAGGCCCGGCGCGAGCTCGAGCGCGGCCGCCTCGACCACCGCGAGCGACTCGATGCGCAGGCTCTCGATCACCCGGCGCCCCAGTGCAGCTTCGCGCGCAGGACGTCGAAGCGCGAACGCAGCGGCGAGATCACGAACTCGGCGGGCTCCGCGCAGCAGGCGACGCGCACGACGTCCCCGCGCTCGAGCGGGCAGTGCGCGCGTCCGTCGACGTGGAGCTGGCCCGTCCCTTCGCGCGGGAGGACGCGCATCTCCACCCGGCTCGTGCGCGGGAGGACGACGGGGCGCTGCGTGAGGGTGTGCGGGCAGATCGGGGTGATCACGAAGGCGTCGATCTCCGGCAAGAGGATCGGCCCGCCGGCCGAGAGCGAGTACGCCGTGGAGCCCGTCGGCGTCCCGACGATGAGGCCGTCGCCGCGGTAGGTCGCCATCGGGAGCCCGTCGGTGCGCGTCTCGATGTCGATCATGCGCGACGTCTCGCCGCGCGTGATCACGGCGTCGTTCAGAGCGAGCGCCTCGAGCAGGACCTCGCCCTCGCGCTCGGCGCGCACCTCGAAGCGCAGGCGCTTCAGCGTGCGAAACTCGCCCGCAAGGATGCGCTCGAGCGCGTCGAACAGCTCCTCCGGCGCGACTTCCGCCAGGAAGCCGAGCGTCCCGAGGTTCACGCCGAGGATCGGGACGCGCCGGGCGCCGAGCTCGGAGGCGACGGAGAGGAGCGTCCCGTCGCCGCCCAGCACCACGAGGAGGTCCGCGCGCGCCGCGACGAAGCCGCGCGCGAAGCCCTCGCGGTGCAGCCAGCGGCCCGCCTCGGCGTCGAGCAGCACCTCGACGCCGCGCTCGCCGAGCCATTTGTCGACGCGGCGCACGACGTCGCCCGCGGCCGGCGCCTCCGGCTTCACGCACAGCCCGACGCTGCGGACGGCGCTTCCGATCGGACCCGCGGCCCCCTGCGGACCGGCCATCTCGGCGACCCCTCCCGCGGCTCCGGCGGCTCCGATGGAGTATCACAGCGCGGGGCGCCCCGCCCCGAGGCGCCGTAGACTCGCGCGATGGCCGAGGACGACGAGCCCTCGCTCTTTCCCGCACCCGCGGCCGCGACGCGCCGCGGCACCGCGCGCGCGGCCCACGCGCCCCTCGCGGAGCGCATGCGCCCGCGGACGCTGGACGAGGTGCGCGGACAGGACGCGCTCGTCGCGCCGGGCGCGCCGCTCCGCGTCCTCTTCGAGTCCGGCGAGCTGCCGTCGCTCGTGCTCTGGGGCCCGCCCGGGAGCGGGAAGACCACGCTCGCGCGCCTCCTCGGGGAGCGTCCCGGCACGGACTTCGTCGCGCTCTCGGCGGTCCTCGCCGGCGTGAAGGAGGTGCGCGCGGCCGTGGACGCCGCCCGCGCCGCGGCCCGCGCCGGGCGCAGGACGGTGCTCTTCGTGGACGAGATCCACCGCTGGAACCGCGCGCAGCAGGACGCGCTGCTTCCGCACGTCGAGTCCGGCACCGTGACGCTCATCGGCGCCACGACCGAGAACCCGTCGTTCGAGCTCGTGGCCCCGCTCCTCTCGCGCTGCCGCCTCTTCGTGCTGCGCCGGCTCGAGGCGGCCGACCTGGAGGCGCTCGTGCGCGACGCCGCGCGCGACCCGGAGCGCGGGCTCGGCGGCTCGGGCGTCGCGGTCTCCGAGGCCGACGCGCGCGTCGTCGCGGAGGCGGCGGACGGCGACGCGCGCCGCGCGCTCGGCGTCCTCGAGACGGCCGTCGCGCTCGCGCGCCGCGCGCGCCGGGCCGCTCTCTCCGACGACGACCTGCGCGAGGCCGCGGGCCGGCGCGCCCTCCTCTACGACCGCGACCGCGAGCAGCACTACGACGTGATCTCGGCCTTCATCAAGAGCCTGCGCGCGAGCGACCCGGACGCGGCGCTCTACTGGCTCGCGCGCATGCTGGAGGCCGGGGAGGACCCGCTCTTCATCGCGCGCCGGCTCGTGATCTTCGCGTCGGAGGACGTCGGCAATGCGGCGCCGGACGGGCTCGAGCTCGCAACGGCGACGTTCCTCGCGGTGGAGCGCGTGGGCCTGCCCGAGGGTCGCATCCCCCTCGCGCACGCGACGACCTACCTGGCCTGCGCGCCGAAGAGCAACGCGAGCTACGCCGCGCTCGGCCGGGCCGAGGAGGCGGTGCGCGCGCACGGCTCGCTCCCCGTCCCGCTCCACCTGCGCAACGCGCCGACCCCGCTCCTGCGCGAGCTCGGCTACGGGCGCGACTACCGCTACCCCCACGCCGAGCCCGACGCCTTCGTCGCCGCGCGCAACGTGCCGGAGGCGCTCGGCCCGGCGACCTTCTACGAGCCGACCGAGCGCGGCGCCGAGCGCGAGATCGCCGAGCGGCTGCGCGCCCTGCGGGCGCGCCGCGCCGGCGCGCCGGCGCCCGAGGGCGCTCCCCCGCGCGGCCGCGAAGGGAGCCGCTGACCGTCTCGCGCGCGCGGCCGCGAAGCGGGATCCTGCCGGCCGGGGGGACGATGCACGCACTCGACGAGCGGATCGGCCGCGCGCTCGCGGCGTGGGTCGCGTGGGTCGACCGGCGCCCGGCCGCGCTCGCGCTCCTGCTCGGCGCCGTGAGCGCGGCGCTCGGGCTCTACGCCGCGACCCACCTCGGAGTCGACACGAGCCCCGACGCGATGGTGCGCGAGGACCTCCCCTTCCTCGTGAACGAGCGACGCTTCGACGCGACGTTCCGCCACGCCGGCAACGAGATCCTCCTCGTCGTGGACGGCGACACGGCCTCGGCCGCCGGCCGCGCCGCGGACCTCCTCGCCGAGCGGATCGCGGCGCGAACCGACCTCTTCGACCGCGTCGACGTCGTGGGGGGCGGCGCGTTCTTCGACCGCCACGCGCTCCTCTACCTCGCGCCCGAGGAGCTCGAGGCCTTCGCGGACCGGCTGGCCGCGGTGCAGCCCTTCCTCGCGGAGATCGGCCGCGACCCGAGCGTGGTCGGCATCTCGGGCCTCCTCGCCACCGCGGTCGAGGCGGCCGGCGAGGGCGCGGACGTCGGGCTCGACCTCGCGGGCGCGCTCGACCGCGTGAGGGGCGCCGTCGAGGCCACCGTGGCCGGCCGCGCGGCGCCGGACCCGTGGGGCGACGCGCTGATCGGGGGCTCGCTCTCCGAGAGCGCGCGCCACCGCGTCGTGTCGGCGAGCCCGGTCGACCGCTTCGACGAGCTGCTCGGGGCCGAGGGCGCGATCCTCGCGGTGCGCGACGCCATCCGCGACCTCGGCTACGCGCCGGGGAACCCGGGCGGGGTGCGGGTCCGCGTGACCGGCACGGTGCCGCTCAACTACGACGAGCTCCAGGTGGTCGAGCGGCAGGGGCGCCTCGTCGGCGTCGCCTCCTTCCTCCTCTTCACGACGGCGATGTACTTCGGCCTGCGCACGCGGCGCAGCATCCTCGCGCTCACGGGGAGCCTCGTCGCGAGCCTGCTCTGGACCAACGCGTTCGCCGCCTTCGCGGTGGGCCAGCTCAACCAGGTCTCCGTCGCGTTCAACGTCCTCGTGATCGGTCTCGGCGGCGAGCTCGGGATCCACTTCTCCATGCGCTACCAGGAGCTCCTCGCGCGCGGCCGCCCGCGCGCCGCGGCCCTGCCGGAGACCGCCGCGTCGGTGGGGAGCTCGCTCGTCTCGAGCGCGGGGACCACGGCGATCGGGTTCCTCGTCTTCCTGCCGACGGACTACCGGGGCGTCGCCGAGCTCGGCCTGATCTCGGGCGCGGGCGTCCTCCTGAGCCTGCTCTCGACCTTCACGGTGCTCCCGGCGCTCCTCGCGGTCGGGGCGCCCGAGAGCCCGCGCGCGCCCGCGCCCGCGCTGCCCGCCCTCGCGCGCCTGCGTCACCTCCCGGTCCAGTGGGGCGCTCCGATCCGGGTCGCGGCGCTCGCGCTCGGCGCCGGCTCGGTCCTCCTCCTCCCGGAGGCGCGCTTCGACCACAACCCCGTGAACCTGCGCGACCCCGGCACGGAGTCCGTGCAGGCGATGAACGACCTCCTCGCGCGCACCGACCGCTCGCCCTGGACGGTGGACGCCGTCGCGCCCGACCTCGCGAGCGCGCGGGCGCTCGCCGAGCGGCTGCGAGCCCTTCCGCCGGTCGGCCGCGTGGCGACCCTCGCCGATTACGTGCCGGACCGGCAGGAGGAGAAGCTCGCGATCCTCGCCGACGCCGCGTTCTTCGCCCCGCCGCCGCTGGAGCCCGCGCCGCCGCCCTCGCCGGACGCGCAGCGCGCCGCGCTCGAGCGGCTCGGAGCCGCGCTCGCCGCGGCCGAGCCCGCCGACCCCGCGCTCGCGGCCGGCGTCGAACGCCTGCGCGCCGCGCTCGGCGCGCTGCGCGGCGCGCTCGAGCGCGCGCGCGACCCCGGCCCGCTCCTCGCCCTCCTGCAGCGGAACCTCGTCGGCACGCTGCCCGCGCAGCTCGACGAGCTGCGCGAGGCGCTCTCGGCGGAGGAGGTCACGCTCGCGGACCTCCCGCCCCAGCTCACCGCGCAGATGCTCGCGACCGACGGCCGGGCCCGCGTCCAGGTCTTCGCGAAGCGCGACCTCTCCGACAGCGAGGCGCTCGAGGAGTTCGTCGACGCCGTGACGGCGCTCGCGCCCGACGCCTCGGGCAACGCGACGCGCATCCTCGGCTTCGGGCGCGTGACCTCCGAGGCGATGCGCCAGGCGCTCGTCACCGGCCTCGCCTGCATGGCGCTCTTCCTGTTCGCGATCTGGCGCAGCGTGTGGGACATCCTGCTCGCCTTCTTCCCGCTCGTCCTCGCGGCGCTCCTCACCGTCGCGGCGATGGTGCTGCTCGGGATGTCGTTCAACTTCGCCAACGTGATCGTGCTCCCGATGCTGCTCGGCATGGGGATCGACAACGGCGTCCACCTCGTCCACCGGCACCGCACCGATCCCGACGAGAGCGACGTGCTGGCGACGAGCACCGCGCGCGCCGTCTTCTACGCGGCGCTCACCACCGTGCTCTGCTTCGGGGCCCTCGCCTTCGCGCCGCACCGCGGCATGGCGGCGCTCGGCCGCATGCTGACGCTCGGCGTCGCGGCGACGCTGCTCTGCTACGTCGTCGTCCTCCCCGCGGTGCTCGAGTGGGACGACCGCCGCCGCCGCGCGCGCACCCGGGCGCCCGCGGCCGCCTTCGGCGAGGAGCCGCGCGAGCCGCTCGCGCGTTGACGGCCACCGCGTCCGCGCGGCGTCGCGCGCGCCCGGCGCCGCACCGCCGCGCGGCCGCCGCGCGCGCCCCCGCGCCGCGTCCCGGCCGCTTCGCCGTCGGGCGGGGCGCGTGATTTCCGCGCGCCCCTGGCCTACCCCTCTGGGTTCCCCTCTTCCAGGAGGCCCCCTTTGCCGCCCTCGAACGCCGACGTCGCGAAGCTCCTGACCGCCCCGGGCGCGCCCTTCGAGGTCGCCGAGGCCGAGGTGCACGGCCGTCGGATGCGCGTGTGGAAGCACGCGGCGCCGTCGCTGCGCGCGCTCCTCGACCTCTCACGCCTCCATGGCGACAAGACCTTCCTCGTCTACGAGGACGAGCGCTTCAGCTTCGACGATCACTGGCGGGCCGCCGCGCAGGTGGGCCGCGTCCTCGTGGAGCGCTTCGGCGTGCGGAAGGGCGACCGCGTCGCGATCGCGATGCGGAACTTTCCCGAGTGGCCGATGGCGTTCTTCGGCGCGACCGCCGTCGGGGCGATCGCCGTCCCGCTCAACGCCTGGTGGACCGGCGAGGAGCTCGAGTACGGGCTGCGCGACTCGAGCTCGTCCATCCTCTTCTGCGACGCCGAGCGGGCCGCGCGCGTCGCGCCCTTCCTCGACTCGCTCCCCGACCTGCGCCACGTGGTGGTCGCGCGCCCGGACGAGGAGCCGATCCCGCCCGAGTTCGAACGCTTCGACGCGCTCGTCGCGCGCCCCGCTCCGGACGTGAAGCTGCCGGACGTCCCGGTCGACCCCGACGACGACGCCACGCTCTTCTACACGTCCGGCACCACCGGACGGCCGAAGGGAGCGCTCGGCACGCATCGGAACATCTGCGGCAACGTCGTCTCGCTCGCCTACGGCAACGTGCGCACGCTGCTGCGAAGCGGCGACGCCCTCCCGAAGCCGGACCCGGCGCGGCCGCAGGCGGCACAGCTCCTCTCCGTGCCGCTCTTCCACGCGACCGGCTGCCACGCCGTCCTCTGCGGCAACCTCGCGTTCGGCGGGAAGCTCGTGATGATGTGGAAGTGGGACGCGGGACGCGCCCTCGAGCTGATCGAGCGCGAGAGGGTGACCAGCTTCGGCGGGGTCCCGGCCATGGTGTGGCAGGTGCTCGAGCACCCCGACTTCGGCCGGCGCGACCTCTCCAGCGTCCAGAGCGTCGGCTACGGCGGCGCGCCCGCCGCGCCGGAGCTCGTGCGGCGCATCCAGCAGTCGTTCCCGAAGTCCTCGCCGGGCCAGGGCTACGGCCTCACCGAGACGTCGTCGGTGACGACGCTCATCGGGGGCGCCGACTACGTGCTCCACCCGGACAGCGTGGGCGCGCCGGTGGCGGTCGTGGACCTCAAGATCTGCGACGAGGCGGGCCGCGAGCTTCCGGTCGGCGACATCGGCGAGGTCTGGATCCGCGGACCGAACGTCGTGAAGGGCTACTGGCGCAGGCCGGAGGCGACGGCCGAGACGTTCCCGGGCGGCTGGCTGCGCTCGGGGGACGTCGGGCGCGTGGACGAGGACGGCTTCCTCTATCTCGTCGACCGCGCCAAGGACATGCTGATCCGCGGCGGCGAGAACGTCTACTGCGTGGAGGTGGAGTCCGTCCTGTACGAGCACCCCGCAGTGATGGACGCCGCGGTCGTCGGCATCCCGCACAAGGTGCTCGGCGAGGAGGTCGGCGCGGTCGTCCAGGTCGTGCCCGGACGGGCGGTCACCGAGAAGGAGCTGCAGGACCACGTGGCCGCCAAGCTCGCGGCCTTCAAGGTGCCGGTGCGGATCGAGCTGCGCAGCGAGCCGCTCCCGCGCAACGCGAACGGGAAGATCCTGAAGCGCGACCTGAAGGAGCACATGGCGCGCTACGCGCGCGGCTAGCGCGCGGCTAGCGCTCGCCTGCGCGGCGCCGCCGCGGGCGCGCGGCGCCTCGCCGAGGACGCTCGCGCGCCGCGCCGGCGCCCCGACCCCGCGGGGCATCACGCGCCGCGCCGCCCGCGCCACCCACCCCCGCGCGCCCCTGGATCCCCGGTTTTGTGACGGGTGCCACCTTTTTCCGCGCCCGCGCATCTCACCGGCAGGAGGGGATCCACCCGAGGAGCCGCCATGAAGGTCTACGCGAACCGCTACGGCTTGATCGAGTCCACCGAGCTGGCCTTCGCCCTCTGCGCCGAGGAGGAGCGCCGCCGGGTGCTCGCGGCGCGGCGCGCGGAGCAGGCGGCTCGCCGCGCGGTCCGGCGGGAGCGCGCGCGCAGCGCCCTCCTCGCGCTGGCGCGCGGCGTCGTCGCGCTGCGCGCGGCGCTGGTTCCGCCCGCCATCGGCCGCGCGCGCGGCTGAGCGGGCGGCCGCCGCGCCGCGCCGATCCGCTCAGCGGTCGGCGTCGGAGCGCGCGACGTCGCGCTCGGAAGGCCCGAGGACGTCGAAGTCGCGCTCGCCGCGCAGGTGCGCCTGCGTCACGAGCCAGTCGCCGCCCACCGTGCGCTCCGCGATCGTCATCGCGAGCGCGCGGTCCCCACCCGTGAGGGCCCAGGCGGCGCCCGCGGTCATGATGCCGGCGCCCCCGATGAACACCTTGATCGGCGCGTAGAGCGCGGTCGCCGTCGCGGCGGCGATCCCGAGCCCGCCCTCGGCGGCGAGGTCCTCGAGCCTGGAGCCCGCGGACGCCGGGGTCGCGAGCCCCAGCGCGAGCAGCAGGGCGGCGGCCGCGCGCGGCTTCGCGGTGACAAGCCTGGTCATGGACGATCCTCCCGCGTCGGCTTCCAGCAAGGGCCGTGCCGAGCGCCGCGCGGTGCGCGGCCCGGGCGCGCGGAGCTCGCGTCCGGAGCCCCGCCGCACCCCGGTGTACAAACGCGCGCCGTCCCGGCGCGTCCGGGGAGAGCTCGCCGCGTTCGCCGGCGCGCCGCCCGGCGCGCGGGAGCGGGCGCCTCAGCGCCGGCGGGAGGCGGCGAGGAACGCCGCGCCGGGGAGCGCGAGCGCCGCGGCGCCCGGCTCCGGCACCGGCACGAGCTCCACCTTCGGGCCCGACGCGAGCCCGACGAAGTCGCCGGCCGCGCTCTGCACTTCGACGTCCAACGCGTCGCCGTCCATCTCGACGAGGCGGAGCGCGGTGACGTCCCGAAGAAGAAGTCGAGCGTCGCCTGGTCCGCCAGAAGCTCGCGTCGACGCGCCCTCGCGGCCGCTCAGAACGCGAGCGGAAGGACGCGCGGCCCGCGGAGCACCGTGTGGTCACCCCACACGACGGGGCCCGCGAGCCGGAGGCGCGGGAAGCGCGTCGCGAGCGCCTCGAGCGCGAGCGCGGTCTCGAGCCGCGCGAGCTGCGCCCCGAGGCAGAAGTGGATGCCGTGCCCGAGCGCGACGTGGCGCACGTCGGCGCGCGCGACGTCGAGCCGCTCGGGCTGCTCGAACTGCGCCGGATCGCGGTTCGCGGCGGCGAGGAGCAGCACGAGCTGCTGCCCGCGCCGCAGCGGCCGGCCGCGCAGCTCGCGGTCCTCGGTCACCATGCGCGAGGTGAGCTGCACGGGGCCGTCGTAGCGGAGCAGCTCCTCCACCGCGCCGGGGATCCGCGCCGGCTCCTCGCGCAGGAGCGCGAGCTGCTCGGGATGCTCGAGCAGCGCGAGGATCGCGTTGCCGATGAGCTTCGTCGTCGTCTCGTTGCCCGCGACGAGGAGGAGGACGCAGGTCGTGAAGAGCTCGTTGCGCGAGAGGCGGTCGCCCTCCTCTTCCGCCCGCACGAGCGCGCTGAGGAGGTCCTCGCGCGGCTCGCGCCGGCGCTCCTCGGCGATGCCTTCGAGGTAGACGCCGAGCTCCTCCATCGCCGCCAGCGCGCGCCGGCGATCGGCGAGCGTGTGGTCGCCGAGCGTGCGCACCGCCTCGTCCGACCAGTGGCGGAAGCGCTCGCGGTCCGCGACGGGGATGCCGAGCATCTCGGCGATGACGCTCACCGGGAGCGGGGCGGCGAACTCGCCGACGAGCTCCATCTCGCGCCGCCCGCTCAGCGGCCCGAGGAGCTCCTCGACGTACTTCTCGACGACCGGCCGCATGCGCTCCACGGCGCGCGGCGTGAAGGCCTTGCTCACGAGGTTGCGAAGGCGCGTGTGGTCGGGCGGGTCGAGCCGCAGCATCGACGCGCGCTCGGAGGCGTACGGGTCGGGGAGCCCCGCGCGCGCGTTCCGCGCGCGCAGGCGCGGCCAGCGCCGCAGGTGGCGCTCGTCCGCGGAGAAGCTGCGGTCTCCCAGGACCGAAACGACGTCGGCGTAGCGCGAGAGCACCCAGCCGTCGGCCGCGCGGCTGCGGTGGAACGGATCCTTCTCGCGGAGCCGGCGATAGAAGGGATGGGGATTGGCGCGGAGCTCCGGCCGCACCGGGTTGAAGACGAGGCCGGTCTCGACGCGCTCGACGGCGAGCTTCGCAAGCAGCTCCACCGTGTGGAGCGCGGAGTCGAGTGTCACGCGGATGGACATCGGAGCCTCCACGGGCGCGTGGACGCGCGGGCAGCGTACCGCCCCGGCCCGAGCAAGGCGCGTGCCGGGCGCGCGGCCCGCGCGCCGCGCGCCGCGCGCGGCGCCGCCTCGGCGCGCGCGCGGGCGCAGCGGCGGGCCTGCGCGTGCAGCGCGAGCGCTGCAGCGGCGGGCCGCCTGCTAGGCTCGGCGACCGGAGGTCCGATGTCGCGCCCCGCGCCCCGCGAGATCGCCGCTCGGCTCGACGCCCTGCGCCAGGCCATGGCGGGGCGGCAGCTCGCCGCCTACGTCGTCCCGACGTCCGATCCCCACCAGAGCGAGTACGTCCCCGCCGTCTGGCGGCGCCGCGAGTGGATCTCGGGATTCACGGGGTCCGCGGGCACGGCGGTGGTGACGCGCGAGGGCGCCTGGCTCTGGACCGACGCGCGCTACTGGCTCCAGGCCGCGCAGCAGCTCCCCGCCGACGCGTTCGAGCTGCAGCGCGACGGCGCCCGCGACGTGCCGAAGCCGGCGCAGTGGCTCGCGAGCCGGCTGCGTGCGGGGGACGCCGTCGGCGTCGACCCGGCGTGCGTCTCGATCGCGCAGTGGCGGGCCTGGACCGAGGCGCTCGCCCCGTCCGGCGTGCGCCTCGAGCCCGTGGCCGAGAACCTCGTGGACGCGATCTGGCGCGAGCGGCCGTCTCTCCCGGCCGAGCCCGTCATGGCGCTCGACGTGGCGTTCGCCGGGCGCCCGTGGGAGGACAAGGTCGCCGAGCTGCGCGACGAGCTGCGCCGCGCCCGCTGCGACGCGCACGTCGTCGCCGCGCTGGACAGCGTCGCCTGGCTGCTCAACATCCGGGGCCGCGACGTCGAGTGCAACCCGCTCGTCGTGAGCTACGCGATCGTGACGCCGGAGCGGCTCCTCCTCTTCGTCGACGAGGCGAAGCTGCCCGCGGCGGTGCGACGCCACCTCGGCGGCGTCGAGATCCATCCCTACGGCGCCTTCTTCGCCGTCCTCGCCGAGCTGGCACAGAAGGAGCGGCGCTTCTGGGTCGACCCGGCGCACACCTCGCAGGCGGTGCTCGAGCGCCTCCTCGCCTCGGGCGCCGAGGTCCACGAGGCGCCTTCGCCCATCCTGCTGGCGAAGGCGGTGAAGAACGAGACCGAGATCGCGGGCATGCGGGCCTGCCACGTGCGCGACGGCGCCGCCGTGTGCCGCTTCCTGGTCTGGCTCGAGGAGGCGATGGCCGCGCACGCCGAGGTGGACGAGGTGAGCGCCGCGGAGCGGCTCTACGCCTACCGCGCGGAGGGCGCCCACTTCCAGGGCCTCTCCTTCGCCACGATCTCGGCCTACGGCCGCAACGGGGCGATCGTGCACTACGGCCCCGAGCGCGGGACGTGCGCGAAGCTCGAGCCCGCCGGGCTCTACCTGCTCGACTCGGGGGCGCAGTACCTCGACGGGACGACGGACATCACGCGCACCGTGGCGGTCGGCCCCGTGTCGCGCGAGCAGCAGGAGGCCTTCACCCGCGTCCTGAAGGGCCACATCGCGGTGGCGACGGCGCGGTTTCCCGACGGGACGACCGGCGCCCAGCTCGATGCCTTCGCGCGCCGCCCGCTCTGGGAGAGCGGCATCGACTACGCGCACAGGACGGGCCACGGCGTGGGCCACTTCCTGTGCGTGCACGAGGGGCCGATCGGGATCGGGACCGGGTCGAACACCCCGCTCAAGCCGCGCATGGTGCTGAGCAACGAGCCCGGCTACTACCGCGCCGGCGCGTTCGGCATCCGCCTCGAGAACCTGGTCGAGGTGGTGGAGCTGAGCCCCGGTGAGGAGGGCGTCCCGTTCTACGGGTTCGCTTCGCTGACGCTGTGCCCGATCGATCTGCGCTGCGTCCTCCCGGACCTCCTCGACGAGGGGGAGCGGGCCTGGCTGGACGCGTACCACCGGACCGTCCGAACCGAGCTGGAGCCGCTCCTTCGCGACCCGCGCGAGCGGCGCTGGCTGGAGCGGGCCACGCGGCCGGTCTAGGAGGCCGGCGCCACGCGAGCCGACACCGCGCGGTGGACGTGAGCACGGCCGCGATCCGAGCGCTCCTTCCCGCGGAGGTCGCCGTCGCGGTGGCGGGGGACGACGACTGGGAGCGGCCGCTCCTCCCGGGCGAGGAGGCGTTCGTGCACCGCGCGGTCGAGAAGCGGCGGCGCGAGTTCCGCGCGGGCCGCGCGTGCGCGCGCGCCGCGCTCGGCGCGCTCGGTCTCCCGCCGGTCGCCCTCCCGGTCGGCCCGGAGCGCGAGCCCGTCTGGCCGGCCGGCGTCGTCGGCTCGATCAGCCACGCCGGGGGCCTCTGCGTCGCCGCCGTGGCCCGCCGGGCGTCGTTCGCGGGCCTCGGCGTCGACGTCGAGACGAGCGAGGCGGTGCGAAGGCCGCTCTGGCGGCGGATCGCGAGGCACGAAGAGCTCGCCTGGCTCGAGGAGGCGCCGGCCCGCCTCGGCGGCTCCCCCGAGCGCTGGGCCAGCTTCGTGTTCAGCGCGAAGGAGAGCCTCTACAAGGCCGTCCGCGCACTGGTTCCGCTCCGGCTCGGATTCCTCGATGCATGCCTCGAGGCGCCGCACGAGGCCGGCGCGGGCGCGCCGGCCCGCTTCCGGGTCCGCGCCGCGGGCGCGGCCGCACCCTGGGCCGCGCTCGCGGCGCGCATCGAGGGCCGGTTCGTCTTCCTGGAGCGTCACGTGGTGACCGCTGCGGTGGTCGCCGCCGGGCCCGAGATCGCGCCGTCGGCCGCCGCGCCCGGCGCCGCCGAGGCCTGACGTCGCGGCGCCGGCCCGCGCGCCGAGCGCGCCGGCCGCGAGCGGCGCGCCGCCGGCCCCGCCCGCTCCCGCATCCGCTACACCTTCGCCGCACGGGGCGCGGGACGCCCCGTGCGGAGGAGCGCACGCGCCATGGCGACCCTCTTCGAGCCCGCGCGACTCGGCCCGCTCCGGCTGCGGAACCGCATCGTGAAGGCCGCCACGTTCGAGGGGCGCACCCCGGGCGGCGAGGTCGGCGACGCGCTCGTCGCCTTCCACCGGCGCGTGGCGGCGGGCGGTGTGGCGCTCACGACCGTCGCGTACCTCGCGGTCGCGCCCGAAGGCCGCACCGACGCGGGCTGCGTGCACCTCCACCCGGGCGTCGTCCCGGGGCTGCGCCGCCTCACCGACGCCGTCCACGCGGAAGGCGCGCTCGCCGCGGCGCAGATCGGCCACGCCGGCCCGGTCGCGAACGCCGCCTCCAACGGGGTCCCGGCGATCGCTCCCGGCCGCCTCTTCAACGCGCTCGGCATGCGCCGCACGCGCGCCGCGACGGAGGACGACATCGCGCGCATCACGGCGGACTACGCGCGCGCCGCGAGGCTGTGCGTCGAGGCGGGCTTCGACGCGCTCGAGATCCATCTCGGCCACAGCTACCTCTTGAGCGCGTTCCTGAGCCCGAAGCTGAACCCGCGCCGCGACGGTTGGGGCGGCTCGCTGGAGAACCGCGCGCGCTTCGCGCGCCAGGTGGTGCGCGCGGTGCGAGAGGCGGCCGGACCGGGCGTCGCCGTGAGCGCGAAGCTCAACATGGTCGACGGCTTCCGGGGCGGGCTCCAGCTGGAGGAGAGCCTCCAGGTCGCGCGATGGCTGGAGGCCGACGGCGCGCTCGACGCGCTCGAGCTCACCGGCGGGAGCTCGCTCGCGAACCCGATGTTCCTCTTCCGCGGCGCCGCTCCGCTCGAGGAGTTCCGCGCCACCCTGCCCTGGTACCTGCGCGGCGGCTTCCGGCTCGTCGGCCGTCGCTTCCTGCGCAGCTACCCTTACGAGGAGGCGTACTTCCTGCCGCTCGCGCGCCGCTTCCGCGAGGCGCTCGCGCTCCCGCTCGTCCTCCTCGGCGGCATCAGCCGGCTCGACACCGCGGAGGCCGCGCTGGCGGCGGGCTTCGAGTTCGTCGCGATGGGCCGCGCCCTGCTCCACGACCCGGACCTGCCGCGCAAGCTCCAGGAGGGGGCGGCGACCGCCTCGGGCTGCATCCATTGCAACCGCTGCATGCCGACGATCTACACGGGCACGCGTTGCCCCCTGGTCGAGCCGCGGCCGGGGGAGCGGGCGGCGGCGTAGCGCCGGGCGCGGTCGCCGGTCGGAGCGAAGGGCGGGTGCGCGGGGGGCCGATACCGGGAGCCGCGGGACGCGTGGCTGCGGCGCGGGGCCGCCCGCTCGGCGCGGAGCCCGGGCCGGAGTGCCGCGCCGGGCGGGGGAAGACGACGTGAATCGACGCAGGAGCCCGACGCGCCTCGCACCGCCGGCGCTCGCGTCCGCGCTCGCGGGCGCGCTCGCGCTCGGCTGCGCCGGCGGGGCGCCCTTCGGACGCGCGCACGAGCCGCTGGCCGAGCAGACGGCGGCGCGCTCTTCTCGCGAGGTCGCGGAGGCGCGCGAGCGCGCGGAGGACCTCGAGGGTGCGCTCCGCGCGGTCCAGGAGGCGCTCCAGGCCGCGCCCGGCGACGGTGCCGCGCGGCTCCTCCACGCGCGCATCCTCGCGGGGGTCGCGCTGCGCGACCGCGACGCCGCCCGCGCCGCGGAGGCTCGCCGAGTGCTCGACGCGGCGCTCGCCGAGCCCACCGAGAGCTACGACGTCCTCCTCGCGCAGGCGCTCGTCGAGCTCGCGGAGCGGCGGCCCGCGGAGGCGGAGGCCACGGCGAAGCGCGCCGCCCGCGAGCGTCCCGACTCCGCGGACGCGCACGTGATCCTGGCGCGCGCGCGGCTCGCGCAGTTCGAGCTACGCGGCGCGCGGACCGCGGCGCGCATCGCGCGCCGGCTGGATCCCTCGCGTCCCGCGCCGACGTACCTGCTCGTCGCCATCCACGAGCGGCTCGACGAGCCGGAACGAGCGCTCGAGCTCGGGCGGAGCGCGCTCGAGAAGGAGGAGGACCCGCACCTGCGGGTCCTCCTCGCGCAGGTGCTCGCGCGGCAGCGACGCTTCGACGAGGTGGTCGCGATGCTGGAGGCCATCCCGGAGGAAGCGCGCACCTCGGAGGTGTGGCTCGCGCTCGGGCGGCTCCGCCGGCTGCAGGGCGATCGGACCGCGGCGCGCGCGTTGTTCGAGCGCGCGCGGGGCGTCGAGCCCACGCGCTACGAGCCGCTGCGCGAGCTCCTCGCGCTCGACGCGCAGGAGGGGCGGCTGCCCGAAGCCGAGCAGCGCATCGCGGCGGCCGTCGCGTCGCGGCCGGACGACGCGCGGCTCGTTCGGCTCCAGGGCGAGGCGGCGCTCTACCGGGGCGACCACGCGAGCGCGGAGGCGAGCCTCCGGCGCGCGCTGCAGCTCGACCCCGGGGACCCGGGACCGTACGAGGTGCTCCTGCGTCTCTACGCGGCGCAGGAACGCCCCGAGGACGTGCTGAAGACGTTGGAGGCCAGCCTGCCCCACCAGGCCGGCCACGCGCACTTCCACCTGATGCTGGGATCGCTCTACGAGCAGCAGGGCCGCGTGACGGACGCCGTGGCGCGCTACGAGGAGGCCCTGCGCCTCGACCCGGAGCTTGCCGTCGCGAAGAACAACCTCGCGTACCTCCTCGCCGAGAGCCGTACCGATCTTCCGCGCGCGCTCGCGCTCGCGCAGGAGGCCCGCGCGGCGCTCCCGGACGACCCCCACGTGGCCGACACGCTGGGCTGGGTCCTGTACCGGCGCAAGTCGCCCTACCTCGCGATCCCGCACCTCAAGGAAGCGGTCCGGCTCCTGCCCCCGGACGACCCGCAGGGCCCCGCCGTCCGCTACCACCTCGCCCTCGCCTACACCGCCACCGGCAGCATCGAGGCCGCCCGCCGAACCGTGGACGAGGCCCTGCGCGCGCTCGACGCGCAGACGACACCGGCAGGCGCCGCGTCCCCGGGCGCCGCGCAGACGGCCGAGGCGCTGGCGGAGCTGCGAGACGAGCTGGCCGCACGGCCGTAGCGGGATGCCGGGGAGCGGACGAGAAGCCTCTGGACCCCGCGACGGGCCGCGGTGCAGAATGCGCCGCGGCGCGATGGTGAACCGGGCTCTCGAGGCGGATCGGATGCGGCGACGGAGCGCCCTCCTCTCCGCGCTCGCCCTCGCGTCGCTGCTCGCCTTCGGATCGCTGCGCGCGGGGGCGTCTCCGCCCGGCGTCGCCGCGCCGCGCGCGCCGGCCTTCCGCGAGGACGCGTGGAAGGCGGTGTTCGCGCTCGGGGAGCGCGCGCTGGCGCGCGAGGATCTCGTCGAGGCGCGCAGCGCAGCGCTCTCCCTCGCGGACCTGGCCTTCCGACTCCCGGACTCCGACTCGCGCCTCGCCGACGCGCGGGAGCTCTTCCGCAACGTCTGGTGGGAGCATCACGAGCGGGGCCTCGACGCCGCGCTCGCGGACCACCTCGTCGAGCTCGACGCGCGCGCGGTGCGGGCGGGCGGGGTCGCGCACGGGCTCTCGCGACTCGCGCTCCGCGCCCTCGTCGAGCTGCGCCTCGCGCAGGGCCGGCCGGACGACGCGGTGGCGCTGGTCGACGAGAGGCGGCGCGCGCTGCGCGCGCTCTTCCCCGAGGCCGAGCCCGCGCTGCTCTCCTTCGAGAGCGAGCGCGCGGTCGTCCTCGCGAACGCCGGGCGGTTGGACGCCGCGCGCGCGGCCGCGGCCTCCGCGCTGCAGCGGGCGCGGGCCGCACACGGCGAGGAGCACGCGCTCGCCCTCGACCTCCGGTTCGCGAAGGCCGCGGTCGAGGCGTTGGCGCTCTGGCCGGAGCGCGGCCTCGAGGCCGTGCCCCGGGCGGCGGAGATCGTCGCGCGCCCACCCGGCCGGGAAGGCGTGACGATCGGCACGCGACTCCACGCCCTGACCCGGCTCCAAATCGACGCCGGCCGCTTTGCGGAGGCCGCGGAGACGCAGGTCCTCCTCCTGACCGGCGCGCCGGTCACGCGCTCGGAGCGCCGCGGCGCCGTCGGCATGCGCGCCCTCGAAGGCGCCGTGCAACTCGCGCTCGGCAACCTCGAGGGCGCGCGGTTCGGCGCAGAGCGCGCCCGCGCGGCGGCGGTCGAAGCGGAGGGCGCGGACAGCCTGGCGCTCGACGCGCCGCTCGCGCTCGAGGCGAAGATCCTCGAGGCCGAGCGGCGCTACGAGGACGCGGCCGCCGCCGCGGTTCGGCGCGTCGCCCTCCACGAGCGCGGGCGGCTCTCGCGCTCCTTGGACGGACTCCTTGCGCGGCTCGAGCGCGCCCGCCTCGAAGCGCTCGCGGGACGCGGCGACGCGGCGCTCGCGCACTACCCCGCGATCGTCGCGGATGCGCGCGCCCACTGGGGCGAGCGCTCGTGGATCGTCGTGAGCGCGCTCGAGAGCGAGGCGCACGCGCGGGTGGCGGCCGGGCGCCCGGGCGAGGCGGCCCGCGCGGCCGAGAGCGCCCTCGAGCTCGCGACGTCGCTCTTCGGCGCGGACAACCCGGCGCTCGCCGGGCCGCGCCGCGCGCTCGCGCAGGCGCGCCTCGCCGAGGGAAGGGCGCAGGCGGCCGCACGAGCGGCGCGGGCCGCGTCCGCGGACGCCGCGCGACGCGCGCTCCCCTTCTTCCATCAGCTCGCGCTGCTCGAGCTCGAGCGCGACGCCCTGCGGACGGCGGGGGACTCCGAGGAAGCGCGGGAGGCCGATCGAAGGCTGGCGGACCTGCGCAGCCGCGCGGCCGGGCCGCTCCGCGCGGTCCACGCGCCGGAGCGGAATCTGCGTTACGACCCCCCCGACGGCCCGGCCTGGCGCGCCTGGTCGCCGCGGCGCGCGACGCCCGGCGAGTTCGTCTGGGGCGCGTTGCGCGTGGAGCCCCTCACCCACTTCACCCTGAGGGCCGTTCAGGTCGCGGGGCACACGACCACGGCGCTCTTGGCGGACCAGCTCGTGGGGCACATGCAGCGAGACGGGAGCGAGCTGGTGCAGCGCGTGCCCCACGCCGTGAACGGAATCCGGGGAGAGCGGCTCGTCCTCCGCACGAGGCAGGCCGCGCGAGAGGCCCGGACCGTCCTCTGGGTCTCGGCGGTGGCCGGCGTCGCGTACCACATGAGCGCGACGGGGACGCTGGACCGGATCTCGGAGCGGGATCTCGAAGACGACGCCGAACGGCTCTTCGCTGGCTTCGGCCTCGTGGACGCCTCCGGCGTCGCGACGACCGCGCCGGCTCCCGTCGGCGATCATGCGTCGGAGCGCTGGGGCTACACCGTCTCGCTGGGCGCCTCGTGGAGCAGGTGGAACGACGTCGCGGCCCATTTCGCGACGGCCGACTTCGGCGCGCTCCTCGACCAGCGGGGCGCGCTCGTCGTCGTGCCCGTGACGCTCGGCGACTTCGACCCGGAGCTCCGGCTTCTCGCCGAGGGCTTCGCCCTCGCGTTCCTGCGGGCGCCGAGCTCGACGCCGCCGCGGCTCGCCGAGGAGGGCCGTGCGGCCGAGCTCGAGTTCACCGCCGGCGAGCCCCCCATGCGCTACCGCGCGCGCGTCTCCAGGCGAGGCCGGCTCGCGTGGATGGCGGTCGCGTGGGTTCGCGCCGACGCCCCGCCGTCCGAGGCGGACGCGATCCTGTCGGCCGCCGAGCGGGTGCGCCCGCGCGCCGACGCACCCGCCGCTCCCGACGCCGCCGCGCTCCAGCCGCAGGAGCGCGCGCGGCAGCGCATGGCGATGGAGGGGCTCGCGGTCGCCTACCACCGCGCGGGCCGCCGCGCAGAGGCGGTGCCCTTCGTCGCGGAGGCGGTTCGCGCCAGCGACCCCGTCGACCCGGCGCTGCTCCGGACGCTCGTGGAGCTCCAGCTCGAGCTCGGGCGCCACGGCGACGCGCTCGACGCGCTCGAGCGGCACCGCGACGCGGTGTCACGCGAGCCGCGTCTCCTCGCCTACCGCGGCATCGCCCGCGAGGCGCGCGGCGACGACGCGGGCGCGCGCGCCGACTACGAGGCCGCGTTCGCCGCCGGACTCGACGACCTCGCGGTCCACGGCCGCTACGTCGAGCTCCTCCTGCGCGAAGGCGCGACGGCGCGCGCGCGCGCCCACGTCGACGCACAGCTGCGCCACACGCCGTCGGTGCCGCTGCGCCGGCTGCGAGGTCGCCTGCTCCGACTGGAGGGCGACCTCGAAGGCTCTCGCCGGGAGCTCGAAGCGCTCCGCGAGGAGGCGCCGAGGGACGTCGAGGTGCTCTACGAGCTCGCCGAGACGCATCACGCCGCCGGCCGGCACACGGAGGCGCTCGCGGTGGCGGACCGCATCCTCGAGAGCGAGGACGGCGCTCCGGCCCACTTCGTGCGCGGCCGCTCGCAGGCGGGCCTCGGATGGTTCAAGGAGGCGCGCGCGTCGCTCGAGACCTCGCTGGCGCGGGACCCGTCCTTCCGTCCCGCGCGGGAGACGCTCGAGCAGGTGAAGACGCTGCTCGGCGAGGGCTCCACGGCCGCAGTGAGCCGCGAGGTGCCCGCGCTCGAGCCGCCCGGCGCCATCCGGGAGCTCATGGACGCGGACGAGCCGCCGCCCGGCGCGGACGAGCACGGCGTCTACTTCCGCTACCACGTGACCGGCTTCTCCTGGGCGCCGGGCCAGGAGCCGCGCGCCACGACCTGGTGGAAGGCCGTCGTCCTCGACCGGAAGGGCGTCGACGCGCTCGGGAGCCTCAAGATCGAGTTCGATCCTCTCGCCGAGGAGGTGTTCGTGAACGAGCTCGTCGTGCGCGACGCGCGTGGGAAAGCCGTGTCGCGCGGACGGCTCGAGGACTTCTACGTGCTGGACGTGCAGCCGGCCCCCGCGCCGACCCATCGCAAGATGCTGAACCTGCCGCTCCGGGGCCTCGAGCCCGGCATGACGGTGGAGCTCGTGGTGAGCCGGCCGCGAGCGCGGCGCGTCGGAGCGATTCCCGTATCGAGCGCACTTCCTCGTGCACCCGATCCCGGCGGGGCGAAGCGCGGTGTACGTGGCGGGAGGCGTGGACTCGCTGGAGGTGCTCGCGCCCCGGGGCGTCGAGAGCGAGCGCGGGGACGGCTGGCGCGCGTGGTGGATCGAGGACGTCGCCGCCTACCGCTGGGAGCCCTACCAGCCTCCGCCCGCCAGCTACCTGCCGGTCGTCCGGCTGGCGGACGGGCGCGACGCCTGGTCCGAGGTGGGAAGCGCGTACCTGCGCGAGATCGCCGATCGCCTGGCGCCGGCGCCTGCGCTCGGCGAGACGGCGCGCGGGCTGGTCGACGGAATCGAAGGCGACGACGCGAAGGCGAAGGCGCTCGCGCGGCACGTGCAAGGGCTGCTCACGTATCGGGCGGTCGCGTTCGGCCGGAGCGCTCGCGTGCCGTCCCTCGCGCAGGAGACCCTCGACCGGCGCTACGGGGACTGCAAGGACCACGCCCTCCTCCTGCACCAGCTCCTCGGGAGCGCCGGCGTCGCGTCCCATCTCGCGCTCGCGTCCCTGGCGGAGGACGTCGAGGCGGGGCTCCCCGCGTTGGACCAGTTCGACCACATGATCGTCTACTGCGCCTCGTGCGAGGGCGTGCAGTTCTTCGACGTGACGGACAAGGGCCTCGATCCCGGCGAGGACGTGCCGCGCGGGCTCGCGGGAGAGCGCGTGCTCGTGCTCGATCCGTCCGCGCCCCGGCTCGCGAGCGTGCCGGCGCCGCGGCCCGACCGTCACACGGCGCGCACCGAGCGGACCATCCGCGTGCAGCCGCATGGCGCCGCCGACGTGTCCGAGACGATCGTCGCGACCGGCTACGCCGCCGCGGCGCTGCGCGACGTCCTGCGCGCGTACGAGCGGCCGCTCTGGCGCGACGTCCTCGCGCGGAGCCTCGGCACGCCGGGGATCGCGGTTCAAGACGTCGACGTGCGCGCGCTCGACGCCCCGGAGAGTCCGCTCGAGGTCCGGCTCGTGTACGCGCTCGACGGCGCCTTCTCCCGCAACGGCCACGGGCTCGCGGGACGCCTCCCGCTCGGCTTCGAGCATCCGCTCCTCGCCTTCGACCGGGCGAAGGACCGGCTCACGCCGTTCGAGGTCACGACGCCGCTCCGCTTCCAGTCGCGCGTCCGGCTGGTGCCGCCCCCGGGCGCGTCGCTGCCAGGGGACGCCGTGGAGGCTTCGGAGAGCGGCCGCTTCGTCCGCTGGCGCGCCTCGCGCGCGCGGCGCGGCGACGCGCTCGAGACGGCGTTCGAGCTCTCCCGCGAGGCCGGCCGCTTTCCGGCGGATTCCTTCGAGACGTACCGCGGCGACGTCCAGAAGGCGCTCGACTTCCTGCAGAGCCCCGTCGCGCTCGACGGGGCCGCGCCGGGCGGCTGATGCGCCGGGCGCGAGGAGCCCGCGGCCGCCCGCCCGCGGCGGGCGCGCCGAGGTGGCCGCGGTCGCGTCGCGCGCGCGCAGCCCGGCGCGCGCGCGGCGCCGCGACGCGCGCGCGCTAGCCGCCGGCCCCGAGCCCGATCGAGACGCCGGGCGACGCGTCGGTCGCGTGCGGCCCGAGCGGGAGCCGGCCGGCGTCGACCCCGCGCGCGACGAGCTGGTCGCGCACGGCCGCGGCCCGCGCGGCCGCCAGCGCGGCGAGCCGCTCCTCCGGCACGCGCACCGCCGCGACGTAGCGCTCGTAGAGCGCCTGGTCCTCGGCGTCGAGCTCCGGGGTGCCCCCTTCCGCGCGCCGCTCGAGAGCCTGCGCGATCCGCCGGCGCGAGAAGAAGCCCGTCCCCTCGAGCTCGGGAAGCTCGTCGCCGCGCTGGACGCGCTCGACGAGGAGGCGCTCCGCGACGATCGGGCGGTCCGCCTCGCCCGCGAGCCCGCGCAGCGCGAAGCGCAGCGCGGGGCGCTCGCGCGCGAGCGTGGCGATCGCGTCGAGGCGCTCGCCCGGGTCGCCCTCGAGCGCGGCGGCGCCGGGCGGGCTCGGGAGGGGCTCGGCGGCGAAGCCGCGGGCGACCCCGCCGGGCGCCGCGCCGTCGGGCCCGGCGGCGCCGAGCATCTTGAGCGGCGACGAGACCGCGCCGACGACGGCCGCGCGAAGCGCGCTCGCGAAGGCGGAGCGCAGGCCGAGCGTCGTCCCCTGCTCGTCGACCGACACCGGCAGGTGGAGGCGGATGTCGCCGCGCCGGTCGCGTAGCAGGGCGAGCGCGAGGTCGAGCGGCACGCCGAACTGGCGCTCGAACGTGGCGGGATCGCGCAGCGAGAGGCTCACCTGGTGGAGCACGAGGTCCGCGTCGAGCCGCATCGCCGCGCCGCGCAGCGCGAGCTTCGCGTCCACGGACGCCTCCCCGCGGTCCACCGTCGCACCCGCGGCGGCGTTCGCGTACGGGTTCAGCACCGGGAGATCGAGCCGCCCCAGCTTCAACGTGAACTCGCCGGTGTCGCCGGCGCGAAGGCTTCCCCCGACGTCGAGCGTCGCGCGCTCCGGGAGCGTCGCGAGGAGCCGCACCTGCGCGGCGGCCGCGGCCGGGTAGCGGACGTCCTTCACGCGCAGCGAGAGGCCGCGCACGCGCGCGCGCGCGGGGGGCGTCACCGTGCGGTCGAGGGCCTCGACCTCGCCGCCCGTCGCTTCGAGCGCCGCGATCTCGAGCTCGAGCGGCGCGCCCTCGCGCGGCGGCGGCGCGTGCGCCCCGGGCTCGGGGGCGGGAGGCGGCGCGGCTTCGGGCGCCGCGTCGCTCGGCGCGCCGACCGCACCGGCCGCCCCCGACCCGTCCGAGCCCGAGAGGTCGATGCCGAGCAACGCGTCGAGCTGCGGCGACGGCCGCGTGTAGCGGAGCTCGGGCTCGACGAGCTTCACGAGGTCGAGCACCGCGCGCGTCGTGCCGAGCGGGCGGCCCTCCACGGGGAGCGGGGCGTAGACCTCGCGCGCGACGACCTCGAGCTGCCTCCAGCCGAGCGTCACCTCGTTCCCCTTCGGATCCTCGACCGCGAGCGCGTCGAACGTGAGGCGGCCCGCGGCGCGCGTCGCGGGCTCGCCCCGCGCGCCGCCGAAGTCCGCGTCGATCGCGAGGTCGCCGCTCGACTCCGCGCGCCGCAGCCACGCCGCGTACTGCGGCACGGAGGCCACGAGGAGGCGCGGGATCGGAAGGCCGCTCCAGGCCAGCCTCCCCGTCCACGCGGGCGGCAGCAGGCCCACGTCGCCCGTCACGTGCACGGTGCCGGCGCCGATCTCGAGCCGGACGTCGAGCGGGAAGCGCCGCCCCTCCTCCGCCGTCACGTCCGTCGCCTTCAGCGCGACCGCGACGTCGAGCGGGCCCTCGTCGGTGAGCCAGGTGAACGTCGCATGCTCGACGTCGAGCCGCGCGATGTGATAGGCCGGCGGCGCGTTCCGGCCCGCGGCGGCGTCGGGCGGCGCGGCCGGCGCCGGCACCGGCAGGGGCGCGACCGGAGCCGCCGGTGCGGAGGGCGCGGGCGCGGCGACGGGCGGCGGCGGCGCGGGCTGGGCCGGACGCGCCAGGAGGAGGTCGCGGCGCACGAGCAGCACGGGGCCCTCGATCCCCACGCCGCCGAGCGCGAGCTCGCCTGCCTTCCAGACGACGCGCTCGAGGCCGAAGCGCTCCAGCGCGAGCTCGACGACGTCGCCGGCCGTGGTCTCGTCCACCACGCGGAGGTCCGGGTCGCGCACCTCGAAGCGGTCGAGCGCGAGAGTCCACGCCGACGGCTCGCGCTCGGCGCGGGCCGCCTCGTCGTGCGCGGCGGGCGCGGCCGGCCGCGCGTGGCGCAGCGGGTCCACGCGCCCGTCCGCCTCCCGCAGCGCGCGCACCACCGGCGCCTCGATCGAGAGCTCGCGCCAGCGCAGGGTGCGCTCCGCGAGGTCGCGCCACGAGAGGCGACCCGAGACGCGCCGCACCGAGAGGAGCGCGGACGCCGGGTCGACCGCCGGCGGGCGCAGCGCGGCCTCGCGCGCCGACACGCCGTCGGGTCGGGCGCCGAGCGCGAGGCCCTCGAGCACGACGCGCCCGGCGAGGAGCTCGAAGTCCGCGTTCGCGATCGAGACGGGGAGGCCGAGCCAGTGCCGCGACGCCCACGCGGCGCCTCGCTCCACCGCCGCGGGGAGGACGGCGCGCGCGAGCACCCCCAGCGCCAGGCCGGCCGCGAGGAGCGCCCAGGGCCAGCGCCGCCGGCGGCGCAGCGAAGGGCCTGCGGCGCCCGCACTGGCGGGCGCGTCCGCCGCCGGGGTCCGGCTCGGCGCGTCGCGCACTCGGAGAGGGTACCGATCCGGGGCGCCCCGCGGCGTCGCGACCCGCGATCGCGGTGCGCTGCTAGCGTGTCCCGCGCGCCGGGCGCGAGCGCGCGCCGGCGCGGAGGAGGTCGCATGCCGAGGGCCCTCACGAAGGCGGAGCGGGAGCGCTTCCTCGCGGAGCCGCACGTGGGCGTCGTGAGCCTCTCCGACGGCGCGCGCGCGCCGCTCGCGAGCCCCGTCTGGTAACGCCTACGAGCCGGGCGGAGACATCGTCTTCTGCACGCGGCGGAGCACCCGCAAGGCGCGCCTCCTCGCGCTGGGCGCGCGCGTGAGCTTCCTCGCCCAGGTGGAGGGCGACGTCGCGCGGGGCGTGCTTCCCGCCTACGTGAGCGTCGAAGGCTCCGTCGTGAGGCTCGAGGACGCGCAGCTCGATCGCGACCTGCGTCCGATCGCGCACCGCTACCTCGGGCGCGAGCTCGGCGACGGCTACCTGAAGGCCACCCGCGGCGAGCAGGCCACGGACGAGCTCGTCGTGCACGTCCGGCCCGAGCGCTGGCTCACGCGCACCTTCGGCGCCTAGCGCGAGGGACGCGCGCGCTCTGCGGGCTCGCGCGGCGCCGACCGGCACGGCGGCCGCCGGAGCGCGGGTCGGGCCGCGCGCGGGGGCGCGCCGCGCTCAGCGCGCCTGCACCGTGAAGACGATGGTCCCGCGCTGGGGCCGCGAAGCGGTCACGGTCACCGGACGCCCGGCCGCCGTCTCGGCGTAGCGCTCGATGAAGCCATGGGCGGTGTCGACGGCGCAGTCGGGAAGGTCCTCGGCGTCCTGGCAACGAATTTCGTACACGCCGGTCCCGGCGTCACGGAAGCTCCAAGTCGTGAAGTTGTAGAGGAGCTTTCCCATGCCGATCATGATGTCGCCGGTGCGCTTGCCCCAGCTTCCCGGCTCCACCTTGTACGCCTTGTACACGCCTCCGAGGAGGCGGTCGCAGGCGCGGGCGCCGCGCTGTCGCAGGTAGCGCCTGCGGTCCGCGCCCCCCTCGATTCGCGCGAGGTACTCGAGGAACGCGGCGTAGGTGCGCACCGGCACCCACTGGAGCGTCGAGACCCTGCCGTCGAGGAGATCGCGCTCCTTGTCGTCGAGGAGATCGCGCAGCTCCTCGAGATCGCCGCAGCCGCGCGCGACCGCCTGGCGGAGGTCGTCCAGCAGACCCTCGAAGATCGAGCCCTTGACCGACGGGACCACGGCGCCCCCTCCCGAGGCCGTATCGGCGGGGCGGCGAAGGCGGTTGAACCGCGCGCGGGCGGCCGCCGCCTCCGCCCGGGGCGCCGCCCTGCGCGCACCCGAGCGCTCGTATACTGGGGAGCCGGCAGTCCGCGGGGGCGGGGAGTGACGCGCACATGGCAAGGACGCCGATCGCCGCCGCGGTCGCGATCTCGTGGGTGTGGCTCTGGACGGCGCCCGCAGCGGGCGGAACCGTCACGGTCGAGGGGCAGGCGCCGGGGCCGACGCCGTTCCTCGCGGTCCTCGAGCTCGCCGTCGACGACCCCGGCGCGCTGCGCAGCGTGGAGGTCGTGATCGAGCCGAAGCCGGGCTCGGCAGCGCGCCCGATCGGGGCGCGGTACACCCGCTCGTACCTCGAGGCCCGCGGCTACCTGGATCCGCAGACCGGGTCGCTCGCGCTGCCGGTCTTCGGGCTGTACGCCGGATTCGACAACTCCGTCGCCCTGAAGGCGACGTTCCGCGGGAGCCGCGCCAGCCGCGTCACCGTGGAGGTGCCGACACCGGCCTGGGACGATCCCTCGGGCGTCTACGCGAACCCGACCGTCGTGCAGCCCCGCGCCCCCGCGGATCGCCTCAGCTACGACTACGTCCTGCTCAAGGGCTACGTCGAGGGGCTCTCGCCCGTCATCGTCGACACCGACGGGGAGGTGCGCTGGGTCGGCACGGCGGGCGCCTCGAGCCAGCCCGCCATCCTGTTCGAGAACGGGATCTACGTCGGCGACGGGACGCGGCTCGTCCGCATGGAGCTCGACGGCACGAGCCGCGACCTCGCCGACTACGCCGACCTCGGCGTCGTCCAGTTCCACCACAACTTCGACCCGGGAAAGCGCGGCATCCTGGTGCAGGTGGACACGGCGGACGCGATCGAGTCGGTGATCCTCGAGGTGGACGCCTCGGGCGACGTGCTGGAGACCTGGGACATGAACGAGATCGTCGGCTCCGCGATGCAGGCCGGCGGCGACGATCCGAGCGGCTTCGTGAAGGAGGGCGTCGACTGGTTCCACAGCAACGCGGTGGCCTACGACCCGTCCGACGACACGCTGCTCGTATCGAGCCGCGAGAGCTTCGTGATCGCGATCGACTACGACACCGGAACGATCCGCTGGATCCTCGGCGATCCCGCGAAGAGCTGGTATCAGTACCCGTCGCTCCGGCGGTTCGCGCTCGAGCTCGGGTCCGACACGCTGCCCCCGATCGGGCAGCACGCGCTCTCGGTGGCCGGCCGCGAGCTCCTCCTCTTCGACAACGGGTCCAACAGCCAGAACCACACCCCTGCCGGAGAGAGCCGCGACTACAGCGCGGCGCGCCGGTACCGGATCGACCCGCGGCGGGGGCGCGCCACGGAGACCTGGACGTACGTCGCGGAGCCGCCGATCTACAGCCCGTTCTGCTCCAGCATCTACCGGGACCGGCGCAAGGACTACCTGCTCGACTACTCGCTGGCGGGGCCGTTCCTGTCGACCGACGTGGTGGGCCTCACGAGAAGGGGCGCCGTCGCGTTCCACTACAGCTACCCGATCCTGGACGGCTGCTCGATCGCGTGGAACGCCATCCCGATCCACCTCGAGAAGCTCGTCTTCCGGGATCCACCGCCGACGCCCGCGGCGTCCGCGGCGCGCGCCCCCCGCACGGCGCGGCCGGGGCGCTGAGCGATGTCCGACGCAGTCCGCCGTCGAGCGCTCAGCGGCTCGTTGCTCTCGCACATGCTCGAGGACCCGCAGCTCGCGCCCCAGCTGCGGGCGCTGCCCGCCCCCGTCCTGCGCGAGCTGATCCTCCGGGTCGGCCTCGAGGACGCCGGCGAGCTGGTGGCGCTCGCGAGCCTCGAGCAGCTGCGCGAGGTGTTCGACGAGGACCTCTGGCGCAGCCCGCGGCCCGGCCAGGACGAGGCGTTCGACGCCGAGCGCTTCTGCACCTGGCTCGAGGTGCTGCTCGAGGGCGGCGACGCCGCGGTCGCCGACCGCCTGGCCGAGCTCTCCGAGGACTTCCTCGTCCTCGCGTTCTCGCGGCTCCTGCGCGCGCTCGACCCGGCGGAGGTCGCCGCCTCGCTGGCCGACGACGACGAGGCCGGCCTCCTCGACAAGGCGCTCGAGGCCGGCGGCTGCGAGGAGCTCGCCGACCATCTCGTCGTCCCGCGCGTCGAGAACGGCTGGCAGGCGGTGTGGACCGCGCTGGTGGCCCTCGACGAGCGGCACTCGGCGCGGCTGCGCGAGGTGCTGCACCGCTGCTGGCTCGCGACGCGCGAGGAGGCGGAAGCCGCCGGCGGGCTCTACGACGTGCTCGCGGGCGAGGAGCGTCTCCTCGAGGACGCGCGCGCCGAGCGCGACGAGCGCCGCGCCGCGCGGGGCTACGTGTCGCCCGCGGACGCCCGGGCCTTCCTCGCGCTCGCGCGCCGCGTCCCCGCCGCGCCCGAACGCGACCCGATCACCCGCGCCTACTTCCGCGATCTGCGGCCGGTCCCGGCCGCGCACGGCTCCGCGGGCGGCCGCGCCGGGGCGCCGCGCCCGCTGCGCCGGCTCCTGGCGGAGGCCGGCGTCGAGGGGGACGGCGCGCCGCCGCCGCCCGAGGCGTCGCTCTTCCGCGACGCCGTGGCGAGACTGGCGGCGTCCGACCCGGCGGCGCACCAGCGCGTCGTCGAGGAGCTCGCCTACCTCGCCAACGTGCTCGTGGCAGGCGACGCGTCGCGCGCCTGGCAGCCCGTGGAGGCCGCCGAGCGCGTCCTCGAGCTGTGCGACGCGGGCCTGCGCGCCCTGCGCGGGCGCGAGCAGGGCGCGTGCGAGCCCGCAGAGGAGCAGGTCGCGCGCTGGGGGGCCGTCGGCCTGTTTCGCACGGCGTGGGCCGCGCGGGCGCGCTGAGCGCGCCGGCGCCGCCTCGTGCGCGCGTCGCCGGCGTGGCGTCACGCGGTCCGCGCCCGGAGCCAGGTCAGGTAGCGCGCCGGGGGCACGAACGTCAGGACGAGGGCGGCGCTGCTCGTGAAGCCGCACACCGACGTCACGAGCAGGGCGAGCGGGTGCATCACCGAGAGCGGCGTCGCGATCGAAGCGAGCAGGTTGGCGCCGGCCCCGACCACCATCGCGGCGCCCGCGACGGCCCAGAGCAGGAAGCGGTTCGTCGCGACGGGGTCGGCGAGGCCGAGAACGAGGCGCCTGCGCATGAGACCCCAGTAGCGAAGCGACTCCAGCGTGCTCCACCCGTACGAGAGCAAGGCCACGGTGAGGAGCACCGTCGCGGGAAGGAGGTTCGCCTTCCTCGCCGCCTCGGGCGCGAGCCCCCCGAAGGCGACGCGCGTCTGCCCGACCGCCGTGAGGAGGAGCAGCGCCCCTGCGACCCACATCGCGGCGCGGACCAGCGGGGCGTCGGCGCGGAAGACGCGGAACACGAAGAGCAGCGTGGCCATCACCCCGAGCGGCACGGTCCAGGCGCACGCGGCGAACGTCCACGCGCCCCACGCCGCGCCCCGCGCGGCCGCCACGCTCGTCGCGATCGCGAGCGGGTACGCGCATCCCCCGATCAGCACGAGGCTCGCCCCCATGCAGAGCTCCGGCGTCTGGCGCGTCGCGCGCGCGAGCGCGAGCAGGCGCACCCCGAGCACCCACGAGATCGCGATGAAGGTCAGGATCGCAAGCGTGGCGGCGAGCTTCACGGCACCCCTCCGCCGCCCCGGATCGGCCGGACGGCGACGCGGCGTGAGCGTTTCGGGCCCGCGCGCCCGCCCGCCGGGGCACCCGGGGGCCCGCACGCGCCTCAAGGAGGCCGCGGAAACGGTCGACACGTCCTGCGCCGCCGTGAGCGCGCGGCCGCGCGCGCGGACCGGGCCGGAGGAGGCGCTTGGACCCGTCGCTCGGAGCGGCCGTGCTCGCGTTCGGCAAGCTCGCCTTCGCGGCGGCCGGGCTCGCCGCGGGTGCCCACGTCCTCCGCGCAGCGCGCGGCAGCGCGGATCTCGGGGTCCACGCCCTGGCCGCGGTCGCGATCGCGTCGGGGTCGCTCGCGCTCTTCCTCTTTCCGCTCGCGCGCGCGCTGCCCGGCGCGACCGCGCCCGAGGTCGTGAGCGGCGCCGGCGAGGTGGCGATCCGGCTCGCCTTCGCGCTCCTCGCGGTCTTCGTCTGGCGCGTCTTCCGTCCCGAGAGCCGCGCGGCCGCGCTCGCGGTCGTCGGCTACGGGGTGCTCCTCCTCGCGACCTTCGCCTGGGACCTGCGCGCGCAGCCCTCGCTCGCCTTCTACGACGCGACGCTCGCGAGCGCCTGGGCGGCGCAGCTCTCCTTCACGCTCCTCTTCGCGTGGTCGTGCGCGGATGCGACGCTCGAGTGGCGCCGCGCGCGCCGGCGCGTCGCGCTCGGTCTGGGCGACCGCATCGTCGCGCATCGCTTCGCGCTCTGGGCGATCGCGACCGGCGCGCTCGCCTGGGCTGCGCTCCTCGCCAACGCGGTCGCCTTCGCGAGGACCCGGGGCCTCCCCGCGGTCGAGGGCACGCTGCTCCTCGTGCGCGGCCTGCTCTACCTCCCCGCGGTCGCCGCGGTCTGGCTCGGCATCTTCCAGCCGTCCTGGTACCGCCGCGCGCTCGGCGACCGCCTCGCGTCGCCGGCGGGCTGACCGCGCCCGCGCGCGCGCCGCGGCGCCCGTCTCGCGCGACGCCGCCGCCTGGGCTACTCCGGACGGCGCGTGGGCGCGTCCGTCTCCTGCCGCGTGCTCGTGGTCCACGGCTCCGACCCGGGACCCGCGACCGACCCTTCGCGGGGCCGATGGCCGGCTGGGACATCGCGCGGGACGCGCGCCCCCCGCGTCGCCTCGGCGCGGAGGACCGGCTGCGCCGGGCCGGCCGCTGCGGAATGTGAGCGACCGACCGCGCGCGCCCGGTTTGCACTCGCTCGACGACGGGATGGGGAGGTTGGATCCATGAGACTCGCCTCGCGGCTCTCCGCGGCGCTCGCCATCGCGCTCGCCGCCGCCTGCGGCCACGGCCCGGGCGCCGGCGCGCGCGCCGGCGCGCCCGACGTCCCGCCCGCGATCCGCGCCGCGCTCGACGCGCCCGACCGGAGCGACGCCGACCGCGCCCTCGACGCCGGCCGCGACCCGGGCCGCCTGCTCGCCTTCTTCGGCGTCGCGCCGGGCGCGCGCGTCGCCGAGCTCGGCGCCGGCGGCGGCTACACCGCCGAGCTCCTGGCCCGCGTCGTGGGCCCCGAGGGCTCGGTCTACGCCCAGAACTCGCGCTTCGTGCTCGAGCGCTTCGCGCAGGCGCCGTGGACGGAGCGCCTGCGCAAGCCCGTCATGGCGAACGTCGTCCGGCTCGACCGCCCGTTCGACGACCCCTTCCCGCCGGGGGTCGGCGGCCTCGACGCCGTGCTCATCGTGCTCGTCTACCACGACACGGTGTGGCAGGGCGTCGACCGCGCGCGCATGAACGCCGCGGTCCTCCGCGCGCTGCGCCCGGGCGGCGTGTACGGCGTGGTCGACCACGCGGCGCGCGAAGGCACGGGCACCGCGGACGTCGAATCGCTGCACCGGATCGCGGAGTCGGTGGTGCGCCGCGAGGTCGAGGCCGCCGGCTTCCGCCTCGACGCGAGCGCGGACTTCCTGCGCAATCCGAACGACTCGCGCGACTGGAGCGCCTCGCCCCGCGTCGCCGGCGAGCGACGCGGGACGAGCGACCGCTTCGTGCTGCGGTTCGTGAAGCCCTAGCCTGGCGCGCGGCGTCTCGCCGCGCGCGTCGCTCGGGCGCCTGGCGCCGGGGCGCCCGGGGCTCCGGCCCGGCGCCTCTGCGGCGGAACGGCCTAGCGGCGGTAGTCGGCGAGGCGCACGACGGCGGCGCCCGCGCCCTTTCCCGCCGGCCCCGTCCGCGCGTCGAGCGCGAGCAGGATCCGGACCACCTTCGCGGCACCGCGGTAGGGGCCGTCCTCCGCGATCGCCGCCACCGCCGCCGCCACCGCGTCGCGGTGCCGCTCCGGAATGCGCTCGAAGGCCTCGAGCAGCAAGGCGCGCGCGTCCATCCGTCGTGACCCCCCTCCCCTGGGACCCGATCGCGTTCGCGGCGCGCAGGCTAGCCGATTCGTAGGGGCTTTCCCACGCCCGCCCGCGCGGGAGCGCGGGCCTCGGACTCCGCCGGGACCGGCGGGGGCGCGCACGCGGCGCGCGGCCTCCCGCGCGGGCCGCCGCCTTCGCGGCGGCGGCCCGGGGGAGACGGACGGCGGACTACTCGGCGCCCTCGCTCGGGATCTGGAAGAGCGCCCCGAGGTTGATGCTGCCGTGCTGGGCCGGATCCTGCGGCGTCTGGGTGCCGGGGGTCAAGTCCTGAGCTTGCTGGAAATTGAGGAAGGGGATCTGGCCTCTGACGAGCGGACGGCGGGAGCCGTCCGCTTCGCATGCTCCTCGTCGAGCTC
>Ga0209172_10000171_pt1 | contig 197559 bp, 202 predicted proteins | sample LarsenN4metaG_FD_184113 | JGI IMG/M metagenome (GOLD analysis project Ga0209172, IMG submission 184113) | Hot spring sediment bacterial and archeal communities from British Columbia, Canada, to study Microbial Dark Matter (Phase II) - Larsen... ... | reverse complement strand
CCGCCTCCGCCGCCGCCACCGCCGCCGGAGCCGCCGCCGCCTCCGCCTCCGCCGCCGGAGCCGCCTCCGCCTCCGCCTCCGCCGCCGGAGCCGCCTCCGCCTCCGCCTCCGCCTCCGCCACCGCCGCCGGAGCCGCCACCGCCGCCGCCTCCGCCTCCGCCTCCGCCGCCGCCACCGCCGCCGGAGCCGCCACCGCCGCCTCCTCCTCCGCCGCCGCCGGAGCCACCGCCGCCGCCGCTGCCGCCGCCCTTCGATCCGCGCTTCCAGCCGCCCGGCGGCGGACCGCAAGGGGAAGGCCCGCCCGGGCCGGGAGGCGAGGGACCACGAGGGCCGCCGGAGGGACGCGGTCCCGGCGGAGACTAACGGCAGCAGTCTCGTCGGGGCGTGTCGCCCAAATTCGCATGTCTCGATTGCGCCAGCGCATGGGTAGCGGGCGCCCGCCGACTTTTGTTGGGCACAAGATTCCAAGCGAAACGGCGATTACGCGCTAGCCTCGCGCACGCGAGGTTCACAGACGCGGCAGGACCGTTAATTCCGTGTCAGCCGAAGGCGCCCCATTGCGCGCGATGGGTTATTCATACCGAGCGCGTCGCGTCTTCCGGTACGATCAACCTTTGTTAAGACGGGCGCGTCTCGCCACATCCGCGCCTCGCTCGCACATCATTGTCAGCGTGCTGGGCGGCGAAAATCGGGGGGACGCAAGCGCGGAGCGGGTTCCGCGCGCGGGCGGTTCGGGTGAGTGAGCCTAAGCCTCGAACCGCACACGAAGGTTGGTGGAAGGAATGGATCACGATTTCTGCAATGCCGAAGGCGCTCGGCGCCTCAAGCAGCGGATCGAGGAATACTGGCGCGAGCGTGGCTACGCGGTGGATGTGAAGCTGGTCGAGGCGGGTTTTGTCCCGGCTATGCGCTCGGCGCGCACAGACGTGCGCAGCGACATGGTCAACGGGTTCCCGACCAAGCGCGCAAGCGCGAACGATCGGGGCGGGCCAAACCCTAATCGGCGCGGCCTGATGGAGGTCGCGTAAGCGTTGAGTTTTGCTGCGGGCTCATGGGCGCGCCGCCAATAGGCGGCGACAGACCGGCGTCAGCTCCAAGTACCGGTCGATGATCGCGTCGGCGCCGAGCGTTTCGCAGGCGCCGTCGAAATAGCCAAAGCGCACGACAATTGCCGGCGCGCCAGCGCCGCGCGCCGCGCCGACATCGGCCACGGTGTCACCGATCATCACCGATCGGCGCACCGTTCCGCCGGCGCGCGCGACCGCGGCCTGGTAGTGCTCGGGATGCGGCTTGCGCTGCGTCACCGCGTCGGCGCCGACCACCGCCGAGAAGCGCTCGCCCACGCCCAACGCCTCGAGCAACTGCAGCGACAGATCCGTGCGCTTATTGGTGCATACGGCGAACTTCGCCCCCAGCGCCGCAAGCTGGTCCATGGCGTCGAGCACGCCGGGAAAGGTTTTGGTGTCGCGGGCGATGTCGGCGCGATAGAAGGCGATGAACTCTTGCGTCAGCGCATCCAGCCGCTCGGCGGTGAAGGTGACGCCGCGCAACGCCGCAGCGCGCTCGATCAGCACGCGCGCGCCCTGGCCGAGCAGCGCGCGCACCGTTTCCAGCTTCACGCGCGGCAGCCCTTCCAAGTCCATCGTTTCGTTGAGCGCGCGCACCAGATCGGGCGCGCTGTCCACCAGCGTGCCGTCCAGATCGAACACGATAGTGGCGTCGGCGAGCTCGCCGCTCGTCATGGGATGCCCTTGCCCTGAGCTTTGCGGTAGAACCCTCTCCGGATTCGGACAAGCGGTGTGATGTGAAATGAGCCGAGCGCGGGCCGCGATCATCCTGGCGGCGGGCCAAGGGACCCGGATGAAGTCCGCGCTGCCCAAGGTGCTGCACCAGATCGGCGGGCGCGCCATGCTCGATTGGACGATCGCCGCAGCGGCCGCCACCGGCGCTGAGCGCACCGTGGTGGTGACGGGCGCGCATGCGCCGGCGGTCGGTCAGCACGTGGAGAAGGCGCTCGGGCCTGGATCTGTTGTCATCCAGGATCCGCCGCTCGGCACGGCGCACGCCGTGCGGTCGGCGGAGCGAGCGCTGGCCGGTTTCGACGGCGACGTGATCATCCTTTATGGCGACGCGCCTTTCGTGCCGGCTGAACGCATCGAAGAGATGTTCGCGCTGCGCGCCGACAAAGGCGGGCTCGCCGTGCTTGCCTTCGAAGCGCGCGATCCAACCGGCTATGGGCGCGTCGAAGTGCGGCCGGACGGGACGGTCGAGCGCATCGTCGAACATAAGGATGCGACAGAAGCCGAGCGCGCCAACAGCGTGTGCAATTCTGGCGTCCTCTGCGCGGATGCTCGCACGCTGTTCCAGCTTTTGTCGCTGGTGCGCAACGACAACGCCAAGAGCGAATTCTACCTGACCGACATCGTCGCGCTCGGGCGCTCCGCCGGCTTCGCCACGCATGTGCTGATCGGCGATGAGAGTGACGCCCTCGGCGTCAACTCGCGCGCCGAACTCGCGGCGGCGGAAGCCGCTTTCCAGCGGCGCACGCGCGCGGCCATGATGGAGGCGGGCGTCACGCTGATCGATCCGGACACGGTGTTCTTCTCCTACGACACCGAGATCGCGCCGGACGTGGTGATCGAGCCGAACGTCTTTTTCGGCAAAGGCGTGAAGATCGCCAAGGGCGCGCGCATTTACGCGTATTGCCACATCGAGGGCGCCGAGATCGGCGCCGGTGCGAGCATCGGCCCATTCGCGCGCTTCCGTCCGGGCTCGAAACTCGCGGAGAATGTGAAGATCGGCAATTTCGTCGAGGTGAAGAACTCGACGCTCGGCCCCGGCGTGAAGGCGAACCATCTCGCCTATGTCGGCGACGCCGATATCGGCGCCCGCACCAATCTCGGCGCCGGCACGATTGTCTGCAATTACGACGGCTTCGACAAATATCGCACCACGATCGGCGAGGACGCCTTCATCGGCTCGGACACAGCGCTGGTCGCGCCCGTGAAGGTCGGCGACCGCGCCTACACCGGCACAGGCAGCGTCATCACCAAGGACGTCCCCGACGGCGCGCTCGCTGTGGCGCGTGCGCGGCAGAGCAACATCGAAGGCTGGGCGGACGCCAATCGCGCCAAGAAGCAGAAGGCCAAGAAGAAATGAGCGCCGATCTCGCCAAGTTCAACGCGGCGCAGGCGGCGCTGGATCATATCAAGGACGGCATGGTCGTCGGGCTCGGCACCGGTTCGACGTCGGCGCATTTCGTGCGCCAGCTCGGCGAGCGCGTGCGTCAGGGGCTGCGCATCAAGGGGGTGCCGACGTCGGAGGCGACGCGTGCGTTGGCTGAGCAAGTGGGCGTGCCGTTGCTCGAGATTTCGCAAGTCGCGTCGATCGACGTGGATGTCGACGGGGCAGATGAAATCGATCCTGCCTTCCGCCTGATCAAGGGGGGCGGCGGCGCGCTGCTGCGCGAGAAGATCGTCGCGGCCGCGTCCAAGCGGATGGTTGTCATCGCCGATGAGACGAAGTGGGTGGAGGCGCTCGGCGCCTTCCCGCTGCCGGTCGAAGTCAGCCGCTTCGGTTTCGCGCTCACCGCCCAGCGCGTCCGCGACGCGCTACGCGAAACGGAGTGCGCCGGCCACGAGGTCGTGCTGCGAGTCTCTGGCAAGGCCAACGAGCCCGTGATCACCGACGGCGGCAATTACGTCATCGACGCGCACGCGCAGCGCATCGTCAGCGCCGAGGCATTGGCCGCGCGCTTGCAGGCCATTCCGGGCGTGGTGGAGCACGGCCTCTTCCTCGGTCTGGCGACGACGGTGATCCTGGGCAAGGCCAAGGGCGTGGAGGTGAAGACGCTCTAAAGGAGCGCGGGCCTTCAGGCCCGCATTTCACTTTGACGCGGCTTCAAGGTGCGGACCTGAAGGTCCGCGGTCCTTTAAGCGGCCGCGCGCTTCTTTTTCGTTGCGCGATTGGCGGCCATTTTGTTCGCGACCTGCCGGCGCGTCTTCTTGGCGGCCGCGCACTTATCGCAGGCGCAGATGTCTTTCAGGAACTCGTTGAAATAGTTCTTGCCGTAATCGTAGTTGAGTTCTTCGCCCGGCTTGATGCGCCGGCGCGCGTGGATATAGACGCGGCCCTTGTAGATGTTCGGCTCGCAGTTCGGCCGGCAGGAGTGATTGATATACCGCGCCGTGTTCCATCGCGGCGATCCATCGATGGTTTTGCGGGAGTGCACTTCGAACAGGTATTTCGAGCGGCTTTTCTCTTCCTGTTCCGGCGTCAGCTGCGGGCCTCTGTATTCTATAATGCAGGCGCCCTTGGGAATTTCGCTTTCCGTGAAGAGTCCCAGTCCCGTGTTGGAGCGGCGCACGACAAGATCGAAATCGCCGGGCTTGTAGCTCAGTCTTGCCATGCGTCCTCTACCCGAATCCCAGAGGCCTTTTGATCCGCATAACCGGTTGCAAAGGCAAGACTGAGCCGCTGCGTCAAAAGGCGAGTCCTGGTGTGGAACAGCCGGCTTGGCCGCTGGTTGCCCTGGCATGGCCGCGCCCGCCAAATACCGGCTCGGCGAACGCGCCGAGGATGTGATTGCGCGTCAGGCAACGCCGCTGCTTGCCATCGAGGACGGCGGGTTTGCCGAAGCCTTCGATCGGTTCGCCGACGCCCGTGTCGTGCTGCTGGGCGAGGCCACGCACGGAACCTCCGAGTTTTACCGCGCCCGCGCCGCCATCACGCGGCGGCTGATCGAGCGGCACGGTTTCAGCGTCGTTGCGGTGGAAGCCGACTGGCCGGACGCGCTGCGCATCGACCGCTACGTCAGGGGCCGCGCCAGCGGTCCCGGCGAGCCTGTCTTTACGCGCTTTCCGACCTGGATGTGGCGCAACGAGGAAGTCGCCGATTTCGTCGAGTGGATGCAGGAGCACAACGCCGCGTTGCCGGAAGCGCAGCGCGCTTCTTTCCATGGCCTCGATCTCTATGGCCTGCGTGGCGCCATCGCCGAGGTGTTAGCTTTTCTGGACCGCGTCGATCCAGAAGAGGCCCAGCGCGCTCGCGAGCGCTATGGATGCATTACGCCCTGGCAGACGGCGCCGGCGCATTATGGGCGCGCGGTGATTACCGAGATGCACGCGGGTTGTCAGGAGGAAGTCGCAGGGCAGCTCACCGCGCTGTTCGAGCAGCGGCTCGCCTACAGCGCCCGCGACGGCGAATCGTATTTCGACGCGGTGCAGAATGCGCGCCTCGTGCGCGCGGCCGAGAGCTACTATCGCGTGATGTACGAGGGTTCGACTGAATCCTGGAACCTGCGCGACCGCCACATGTTCGAAACGTTGCGCGCCATTATGGAGGCGCGCAGCGCAAAGGCGGTGGTGTGGGCGCACAACTCGCATGTCGGCGATGCGGCCGCGACCGAGATGGGCTGGGAAGGCCAGTTCAATATCGGCGAACTCTGCCGCATGGCGTTCGGCGCGCACGCGGTGTTGATCGGCTTCGGCACGGACCGCGGGCGCGTCGCTGCCGCGAGCGCGTGGGACGGTCCGATGGAGATCAAGCAGATCCGGCCGGCGCCCACGGGTAGCTGGGAGGCGGCGTTCCGAGACAACGCGCCGGTGCGTTCGCTCTGCGCGTGGCGCTACGCGCATGATGTGCGCGAGGCGCTGTCGAGCGCTCGGCTCGAACGCGCGATCGGCGTGATCTATCGGCCGGAGACGGAGCGCGGCAGCCATTATTTCGATGCGGTGCTTGCCGAGCAGTTCGACGCATTCGTCTGGTTCGCCGAGACCAATCCCGTTTCCCCGCTCGTCGGCCCGCGCCGTCCGGGCGCGCCCGAGACCTATCCGTTCGGAGAGTGAGACATGGGCCAACAGATCAAGACCGGAGAGACTGTTCAACTGGGAGCGAAGGGCCGCGAAGGCATTCTCAGCATTCCCGACGGCGCGAGCGGTATCGTCGTCTTCGCGCATGGCAGCGGCTCGGGACGCTTCTCGCCGCGCAACAATTTCGTCGCCGCCGAACTGCAGCGCGGCGGCATTGCGACGCTACTGATCGATCTCTTGACGCCGGAAGAGGAACTCGACCGCAGCAACGTGTTCGACATCCATCTCCTGGCGGCGCGCCTGGTCGACACCACGCACTGGGTGCGCAACGAGCCGCGCACGGCGCATCTCGCGATCGGTTATTTTGGCGCGAGCACCGGAGCGGCAGCCGCACTTGTGGCGGCCGCCGAACCAAACGCCGACATCGCAGCGGTCGTCTCGCGTGGCGGTCGCCCTGACCTGGCGGGCGATGCGCTTGAGCATGTGCGCGCGCCGACGCTGCTCATTGTCGGCGCCTTGGACGGGCCTGTGATCTCGCTCAATGAACGCGCCTTCGAACGGCTCAAGGGTGAGAAGGAAATGGAGATCGTGCCGGGCGCCGGCCACGTGTTCGAGGAGCCTGGGACGCTGGAAGTCGTGGCGCGCTTGGCCCGCGAGTGGTTCCGGCGTTACCTCGGGCCGCCTCGGGAAGCGAGGAAGGACCATGTTCGAACGCAACCCGATCTTCGCTGATCGCGCTGACGCAGGCAGGCGCTTGGCCGAGTGCTTGCGCATGAACCTGAAGGATCCGGTCGTGCTCGCCCTGCCGCGCGGCGGCGTGCCGGTCGGCTTTGAGATCGCTAAGGCGCTGAAGGCGCCGCTCGATGTCCTGCTCGTGCGCAAGATCGGCGCGCCTGGCCATGAGGAGTTCGCGCTGGGCGCCGTCGTCGAGGCCGACATGCCTATCGTCGTGCTGAACGAAGCCGTGCCGTCGCGGCTTACCGCTTACATCGATGAGACGGCGCGGCGGCAGGTGCAAGAAATCGAGCGCCGCCGCAAAGCCTATCGCGGCGGTCGGTCGCTTGCGCCTGTCGCCGGCCGCTCGGCGATCGTGGTGGATGACGGCATCGCCACGGGCGCGACCTTCCGCGCTGCGCTGGAGGCCATGAAGCGGATGGACGCCGCCAACGTGATCGCCGCCATTCCTGTCGCTCCGGAGGAGAGTCTTCCGGCGCTGGAAGAACTGGCCGATGCGGTCGTGTGCCTGGAGACGCCCGAGCCGTTCTACGCCGTCGGCCTCCATTATGGCGACTTCAGCCAGACAACAGACGAAGAGGTGGTGGGGCTGCTGAAGCAGGCGGCCTCGCTCAAGAACGCGGCGTAAGCCATCCGAAGCTGCGCGCTGGAGAGCGAAGTCCTCCTTCGCCAAGGCTCCGGAGGACATCCTTCGCTCCGCTGCGCGCAGCGAAGGATGGTCGGAGCAGCTGGATTCGAACCAACGACCCCCACGTCCCGAACGTGGTGCTCTACCAGGCTGAGCTATGCTCCGAGGGCCGGGGCTTATAGACCGCACCCGCTGGCCGCGCAACGCCGCACGATTCCGCCATTTTCCAGCGCTTGGCGACCCGAACGCTGCGGCGCGCGACGCTGTTGCATCGGCAGGCGGGCGCCCTTAAGTACGCGCTTCGCGCTTTTTGGGGTGTCGCCAAGCGGTAAGGCAGCGGTTTTTGGTACCGCCATTCCTAGGTTCGAATCCTAGCACCCCAGCCAGCCTTCGCTCGACGAAGTCGAGGGAAGGCTGCCCTCCGAAGCTTTAGCGAAGGAGGGCGGTGCAATCCCCGTCGAGCTTCGGCTGGCTTACGCCCTCTGCTAAGCTCTGCGGCGGGGAGGGCGAGTTGTTCTACGTGTATCTGCTTCGCAGCGAGGTGTTTTCGGATCAGACGTATATCGGCTTCACAACCGATCTTAGATCGCGGCTCAGGAAGCACAATGAAGGGCGTCGGTTCACACCGCGAAATACAGACCTTGGCGATTGGTGGCCTACTTTGCATTCGCGGACGAACGGAAGGCGCGTGAATTCGAGTTCTACCTGAAGTCCGGTTCGGGAAAGGCATTTGCTAAGAAGCGGTTCTGGTAATTCGCCGCGAGTCCGAGGAGTCATGTCGCTCGTCGCCATCGTCACGCCGGTTTACGAGGATGAGGCCAGCTTTGCGGAGCTGTGCCGGCGCTTGGCCGCGGTCGAGGCCGCCGCCGGCGCGCGCTTTCATATCATTGCGGTGGACGACGGCTCGCTCGGCGCGCCGCCTCAGCTGGCGTCTATCGCGGATGCCGGCCTGTCCGGCGAGATCCTCCGGCTCGCGCGCAATGTGGGACACCAGGCGGCGATCGCCATCGGGCTCGCCCGCGCGGCGCTGACGCCGAACCTGTCGGCGTGCGTGGTGATGGATTCCGATGGGGAGGACACGCCCGAGAGTATTCCGGGGCTGCTCGCGGCTGTGGCGAAATTCAGTTGTGATGTCGCGGTGGCTGAGCGGGCGAAGCGGTCGGAACCGATCACATTCCAACTCTTCTATGCCGTCTACAAACGGCTCTTCCGCCTGTTGACTGGCCAGCGGCTGCGCTTCGGCAACTTCATGGCGCTTTCGCCGATCGCGCTTGAGCGGCTGTCCGGCATGCACGAAACGTCCACGCACGTGGCGGCGGCGACGGTGAAGGCGAAGCTGCGGCGCGCTGACGTGCCGACCGACCGCGGCGTTCGCTATGCGGGCCAATCGAAGATGAATTTTCCTAGCCTCGTGCTGCACGGCATGCGGGCGGTGATGGTGTTTTCGGATCTGGTGCTGACGCGCATGGCGCTGGCGCTGGTGGCGATGGCGGCGCTGGTGATCGCGGTCGTGCTCGTCGCCTTTGGGATGAAGCTGTCCGGTTTCGCTACGCCCGGATGGGTTACGATCGTCACCGGCTTTGCGTTGTCGCTGTTCCTGCAGACCGGCCTCTTCACCATGATCACGCTGATCGTTTCGAGTCTGGGGCGCGTCGACACGCCCCCGCGCGTGCGTGAGCGCGCGCTCGAATACGTCGCGCGCACCGAGCGCGCGGAGACGAAGCAGCCGGTTACTGCGTAGGCTCAGACTGCGGCGGCAGGATCGCGTAATAGATGCGGATGTCCTGCGCGTTTGCGGCGCGGGCGTAGGGCGAGCGGACGCGAAGCTCGCGCGTCTCCAGTCCTTCCCTGAACTCAGGCAATCCCTCCGGCTCTCCGCCGCTCCAGACGATCAGCGCGCCGTGACGCTGCACCTCCTCAGGCGTCACCCACGGCGCTCTTGCGTAATCGCCGTTGATCAGCACGGATGGCGGATTGCGCGCGTTTAGACCGACAAGTCCCGCGGTCCAGATGTCGCCGGCGACGATGCGCAGGGGCGCGTTCGTCGCCTCGATCCATGCGCCCTCCAACTGGCGGCTGATTTCCGCTTGCGGCCAGTTTCCGCGCAGCGGTTTGCCGGTGAGCACAACGCCGTAACGCATGTGGCCATAGTAGAGCCCGCTCACGACGACGATCAGAACGCCCGCGCCGATGGCGAGTCGCTTGAGGCGCGTGCCGCTGAATTTGTTGCTCAGCAGAGCAACGACGATGAGGCCAGAGAGCACGACCATCGGCGCGCCCCAGGATGCGCGCAGGCTTGCGCCGCTGATGAGCGCGCCGAGCGCGGTGAGGACGGCGGGCCCGAAGCCGAGGAGCAGGAGAAAGCGAACTGCGCGCTGCTCCGGTTGCGGCGGCGCATCGGGCGCGGGCTTGCCGAACCAGCCGGCGCACGCGAGCAGGATCAGCATCGGCAGATGATCGAGCGCGAGCGTCAGCAGGAATTCGATCGGCGCGTACCATTCGCCCCCGCTGGCGCGGCGCGCGGCATAGGCGAACGGACCGAAATCGTGCGCGATCAGCCACAGCGCTTGCGGCGCGGCGACGAGCGCGAACGCAATGAGCGCGAGCCATGGGCCGGGCGTCAGCATGCGCTTGCGCGCCTGGGCGTCCCAAAGGATCCACGCGGCCGCGACGACGAGCAGCACGGCGGAGGAGTATTTCGCCCACAGGCTCAAGCCCGCGAACACGCCGAGCAGCAGCCAATCGATCAGCTGGCCGCGCATCGTGCCGCGCCAGAGCGTCAGCATCACCAGCGCCCAGAGCGGCATCTGCGCGACGTTGTGGTTGAACTCGGGCGTCACCCAGCTGAAGAAATAGACGCCCGTCAGCAGCAGCGCGCCGGCGAGTGCGCGCGGGGCGTCCATCAGCTCGCGGCCGAGCATGAAGACGGCCCAGAACGTCAGCGCGATGAAGATCTGCGAGACGAGGTAAGCCGTCCATCCGGCTTGCCCGGCGAGCAGCCGCAGCGGCTCGAGCACCAAGCCTGGCAGGTTCGGATGCTTGAACGTGGCGACGACCCATTCGCGTCCCCAGGCATACATCTCCACCACGTCGAGCGGCGGCGCGGTGTGCGAAAGCGCGGGCGCGAGCGTCCAGAAGATCGCCTGCGCCGCCATCAGCGCGAAGAGGCCGCGCTCGGGGCGCGCGAGCAGCCATTCGAGTGTCATGTCCGAGATTCAGCCCCTGCCGCGATGCTCAGGCCATTTGAAACATCAGCCACACCGCGCCAAGGGCGACTGCGGAGATGATGGCCCAGCGCGCGGTTTCCGCGAGCACGTGCACGAACTCGCGCGCGTAGCCGAACATCGAGAGCGACAGCGCAAGCAGGAAGCCTGCGCCGGTGGCGAGCCAGATTTCGAATTCGCCAAGTCGGGCGTCGACGGCCGCCAGCCAGCCGAGATAGCCGCCGAAGGCGCCGAGCATGACCCGCACCAAGGCTTTCAGAACGGCGCTGCCGGCGCGGTGATGATCGAAGGGCGCTTCGTCGGCGGGCTGGGCCGGCTCGGGCGGCGCGGCCAGGCTCTCGCGCAGCCGACGCCACGCCGCCGCCTCCATCTCGGCGCGGATCTGCTGTTCCAGCATCCAGGCGTCGCTGGCGAGCGCCGGGCGGCCGCGGGAAGCGGTCATTCACCCCTCCGGTTGCCGCATCATGCGCGAAGTCCGGCGCGGCGGAAATATCCCGCGTCAGCAAGGTCTTGCTGGGCCCAAAGAGGCCCGCAGCTGGTCGGCGGGGTCAAGTTTTATCATTTTTCGATAAAATTCTGCTTGACCATTGGGGGTCCCATATCATTTATCGATAAGACCGGGTTGGCTTCAGGAGAATGACGTGAAGCAGTTTCTGATCACCGTGGGCGGGGTGCTGACCGCGCTCGTGCTCTTCATGGTCCTTGGGCCGATCATCCTGATCAGCATGATCATGGCTTCCGCCGGCAGCGGTCCGGCGCAGCCGAACCACATGGTGTTGGCGCTGGACCTTCGCGAGGAGATGACCGACCAGCGTTCGAGCAATCCGTTCGCCGCGCTGGGCGACTCCCAGTCGCTGCTCGACACCATCGGCCGCATCGAGCAGGCGCGGACCGACGACCGCGTCGAAGGCATCTTCATCCGCGCCAACACCGGGGGTCTCGCGGCTTCGCAGGCCGAGGAGTTGCGCGCCGCGCTCGCGGCCTTCCGTGAGTCCGGCAAGTTCGTGGTCGCGCACATCCAGAACGACGGCGTGCGCATGGGCATGCCGGGCTATGCGGCGGTGGCTGACGCCGACGAGGTGTGGCTGCAAGAATCGAGCGAGTTCATGCCGATGGGCCTGACCGCGGAAGTCACGTTCCTGGCGGCCACGCTGCAGCGCTATCACATGCAGGCGCAGTTCGAGACGCGTGAGGATTACAAGACGGCCGCGCACACGCTGACGCAGCGCAATTTCACGCCGCAGCACCGCGAGCAGATCACCACGCTGATGACCTCGCTCTACAACAACATGCTGACTACGATCGCGGCCGACCGCGAAATTCCGGTCGATCAGGTGCGCGCTGCGGTGGAAGCCACGCCCTTCACCGCGCAGCGCGCCCGTGAGCTGCGGCTCGTCGATCAGATCGGCCGCCCGGAAGAAGCGGCGCGCGCGGCGCTGGCGCGCGTCGAGAATTCCGAACTCGTCGAGTTCGGCGACTACGCGCCGCGCCCGCGCCGCGGCGGACGCGTGATTGCCGTGGTGCAAGGCGAGGGCCCGATCGTCTCCGGTCCGGAAGAGCACGACATCTTCAGCGACGAGAGCGCGATGAACAGCGACCGCATCGCCGAAGCGCTGCTCGACGCCTCCGAGGACGAAGACGTGGCGGCCATCGTGTTCCGCGTCTCGAGCCCCGGCGGCTCGGTAGTGGCGTCCGACCAGATCCTGGCGGCGCTGCGCACGGCCCAGGAGCGCGGCAAGCGCATCGTGGTCTCGATGGGCGATGTGGCGGCGTCGGGCGGCTACTACGTCTCGGCTTATGCTGACGAGATCGTCGCCGCGCCCTCGACCATCACCGGCTCGATCGGCGTGCTCGGCGGCAAGCTGATCATCGGCCCGGCGTTCGACCATTATCTGTCGACCAACACCGAGACGATCACGGTCGGCTCGCCGATGGTGGAGATGTTCACCACCGAGCGGCCCTTCAACCAGGCCGAACGCGCCGCCTTCGCCGGCTTCATCGACCGCGCCTACGCCGGCTTCCTCAACCTTGTCGCCGAAGGACGCGAGATGAACGTCGACCAGGTGCGCTCGATCGCCGGCGGGCGCGTGTGGACGGGCCAGCAGGCGCGCGAGCTTGGCCTCGTCGACCACCTCGGCGGCTTCCAGGTCGCGATCCAACGCGCCCGGGCGCTGGCGGGCATCGACGAAGATGCGCGCGTGCAGCTGCGCTTCTATCCGGCGGTGGAAAGCCCGTTCGAAGCGTTCGGCAAATTGTTCGGCGCCTCGGGCGAGAGCGTGGAAGCGCTGGTGCGCCTCAACGCCGTGCTCTCCGATCCGCGCTTCGCCCGCGCCATGGCGGCGCTGCGCGAAGAGGACGCGAATGTCCGCGCCGACAGCGAGGCGCCGCGCATCCGGTAGCGGTATCAGATCTCCATAGCCTTAGGCCCTTCGCGGAAGCGGAGGGCCTTTTTGTCTTGGCCCGCCGGGGATCGCGGGCCTCCGGCCCGCACGTGGCGCGCCACAAACAAAAAAACTGCGGGCCGGAGGCCCGCGGTCCCAGGGAGGCGCACGGCGGCGCCCGCGGCGAAGCGGCTTCGTCGCGGCGAGTTGATCTGAGGGCGCGAACAGATCGGCGCTATGAGCTATCGGAGAATGCCGGTGAGGGCGCCGGGGCGACGAAAGCCGCGATGATCGCGCTTATACTGCGCAGCGCGCGGGCTTGGCGCGTGGGCCTGATCGCGCAGAGCCGCGTGAGGCCGCGCTTCAGACGCGCGACGAGCTGCTGCGCGTACGCGTCCATGTTGCGCAGCACGGCGATCAGATTGGCGATGCGGGTGGCGGCGTCCTTGTGCTTCAGCACGCGGCGCAGACGCGAACCGAGGAGCGAGCGGAAGAAGTGGCGCGGGTGCACACGGCGGCCGTAAACCGGGGCGGCTCTGCGCACCCGCCGCCTTGCCAGTTCGCCGGCGCGGACGATCATCAGGCAGATCACCTTGTCGGTGATGCGCGAGAGAGAGAAGCGCCAGCAGCGCTGGCGCAGTTGGCGCCAGTTGATGTGCTGTCCCGCAAACAGCGCCGCGCCGACCCATGTCAACATCGTCAGCGCCCAAAGGACGAGCCTCCGGCGGCGATGCTGTGTGGTGAGGAAGCGTTGCGGGATCTGCATGCGGGCATTATCGCCCAGCTTTGATTGCGTCTGATAAGTTTGCTATGCGCCCGTGTGTTTTCAACAACTTAGGTGTGGTAAGCACCACAAGAAGGCGCCTGCCTATCGAACAAAGGGGCGAGCCGTCACGCCTCCTTGGGCCGCAGCAGCAGCGACGCGGCCAGCATCGTCCACAGGCTGTGCGCGAGGGTGACGACGAGCGCGCCGTGCTGAGCTTCCATCGTGAGGTGGCCGGAGAGCTGCCAAGCGAGCACGCCGAGGCCAAGCAGGAGTCCTAGTGTGCGCACGGTCCAGTCGGCGAAGGCTCGTGCAGGCCAGGCGATGCTCCACAGCACCATCGCGACCGAGAAGAGCGCGACGTACACCTGCGCAAAGGAGCGGTTGAGCCAAACCGTGTAGGCGGCGAGCGTTTGCAGCAGCATGCGGCGGGCCTCCGGATCGGCCGTTGCGGAGGCGAGCATGCGCGGCGGTTCATCGCCGGCGTCGATGATCTCGGGAATGACGAGACCGCTCATCGTGCCGGCAAGCATCACGACGATGGCGCTGAAGAGATAGAAGACGAGACTGAGCAGGGGCAGCGGGCGGTTCAGGCCGAGGCGCAGCGACAGCGTGACGAAGCCGAAGGCGAGGACGGGATTGATGAAAAGCGCCGCGCCGTGCACCAGCGCGGAGAGGCTGAGGTGGCCCAGCACGGGCGGGCCGACGTGCGAGGGATGCACCGCCATCAGCGTGATGTAGGCGATCGAGCCCAGGATGAGCGCCCCCGCGCCCCAGCGGTCCAGTGACATGCGCTCTCCCCTGGCCGACATTGAAATTCGGCTGCAACAATCCAGCCTAATCTGAAGCGGGCGCGAGGTCCGGAGCTTTTCCCGGACAGGAGGCGCGAGATGTCCGATAGCGCAGGGCCGGCGCGGAAAGCGATTGACGCGCGCGCGTTGCGGACGCGCCATCTGTTGGCGGAGGCGCTGATGTCGCTCGGCGCCGCGCGCGGCGTGGACGATCTCGACATCGGCGCACTCGTCGAGGAGGCGGGCGTGGCGCGATCGACCTTCTATGCGCATTACGCCGGCAAGGACGATTTCCTGGTGCGCTCGTTCGTCAACATGATCGCGGCGATCGAAGCGACGGTGCGCGCGCGGCGCCCCGATGGCGAAGAGCTGTTGCCGTCGCGGCCCTTGTTTCATCACGTGTACCAGGCGCAGGACTTCGCACGGCGCATGGCGAGAGCGGAGATGTTTGCCGCGCAGATGGCGGCGGGCGAAGCGAAGCTGCGGGAGATCGCGGAGGCGAACCTGGCGCGGCTGAAGCCCGACTGGCCGCGCGAACGGCGGCGCGAGACGGCCGTCTATGTCGCCGGCGGACTCGTCGGCCTGTTGCGCTGGTGGATGGAGAGCGGGCTGAAGAAGACGCCGGACGAGATGCAGGCCGCGTTCGAGCGGCTGACGAAGGCGGCGATGGAGGGATAGCGAGTGGCCGGCTTTTCGCGCTGGCGGCGGACGCTCAGGCTGCTTGCGCCATGTGCAACGCTAATGGCCCTTGAGTGGGTATCACGCCCGCTTCGGCCCAACCCGACGCCGTAAAGAGCGCCGCATATTCGCGCGCCGTGCGCTCGCGGCCGCCGGTAATCGCCAGCATGAGAACGTCGAGCGTCTTGGCCGGATGTGGTTCCGGGCCATCCGGAAGCGCCAACTCGAACACGACTAATCGCGCGCCCGACGGCGCGGAGGCCCGCAAGTTTTTCAAGATTGAAAGTGATTCCGCGTCCGCCCAGTCATGGATTATGTTGGTCAGCAGATACAGATCCGCCGACGGCAATCCAGGCTTGAAAAAATCCCCTCCTATCTTGGTCATTCGCGGGTGTTCGATAGCGTTTGCGACAACATCAGGCTGATCAAACAAGATGCCGTTAATATTCGGATGCGCATCCAGGATTGCTCTCAGGAGGTGGCCACGCCCGCCGGCGATATCGGCCACCGTTTTCACGCCTTTGACATCGAGCGCTTGAAGCAAGGACTGAATGTCGCCATGCGACTTCCCGGTCATGGCGGCGTCGAACTGACGCGCCAATTCCGGATGCTCAGCGTAGTATCCCCAGATCCCGCCTCTATGGACCTGCTCGGCTGCTGGCGCGCCGGTCCTTAAGCTGTGCTCCAAGACAGCCAGCGCTTGCCAGTTCATCGGATCGCCTATCATCGCCGCGAAGGCGCGCATGCTCATCGGGTGATCACTGCGCAACAGCTCCGAAGCTGGTGTGTGACGCCATCCCCCCGCCTCATATTCGAATAGACCATGCATGGCCAACAGGCGGAGTATTCTGTGCACTGCGTCCGCATTCACCTTCGCGTCCGCTGCGATCGCAGCGCTCGTACGTGGCGTGTCGTCGATATGATCGGCGATGCCGGCGTTCGCAACGATGTGAAGGCAGCGCGCTGCGTAATGGCCCAAGCTCAACTGCATGAGTTGAGCTGACGGCGGGAGGTAATTCGCGTTGGCGCTGTGGCTCGCGAATGCGGACATCTGACGGCTCCCGAGGCGCGTTGCCTTATGCCGCCGAGATATACGACGCCGGCATCTCCATTGCCATGACCTTCTAGAGGGACGGAGAGTCCGCTTCCGGCCCATGGACCGACCTGATGCCGTCAATGACGCTGCGCCGGCCTGCAACCTACGTTATTGCTCAGGCGCGGGCACCTGATCGCCCGCTGCTCCGGCGTCAGGCGCCGCGACAGGCAAATGCCGCGCGAGGAAGGCTTCGACTTCGGTGTAGAGGCGCGTCATTTCCTCGTCGGACCAGTAGGGGTGGCCCTCGCCGGCGGCTTCGATGTAGCGCACGTCGCGGCCGGCTTGGCGGAGGGCGCGCTCCATGCGGCGGGACTGCGCGACCGGCACGATGCTGTCCTGATCACCGTGCAGGAGAAGAACAGGGACGCGGATGCTGGCGGCGTGCAGCGCGGGCGAGCGCGCCTCCAGGCGCGCGCGGTCGGCGCGCGGATCGCCGATGCTGCGGCGGATGTAATCGTCTTCTTCGTCGTCGCCCTCGCGAATGACGTAGCGCGCCTGTTCGATCAGATCGGAGACGCCGGCGATGCTGATGGCGCAGCGATACGCATCGGGCGTGAACGCGGCGCCGGCGAGCGCGGCATAGCCGCCGTAGCTATAGCCCATGATGCAGACGCGCGCGGGATCGGCGACGCCGGCAGCGACGAGATGGGCGAGGGCGTCGGTGAGGTCGTCCTGCATGCGCCCGCCCCATTCGCCGTAGCCGGCCTCGGCGAAGGCGCGGCCATAGCCGGACGAGCCGCGGAAGTTCGGGCGGAACACGGCGTAGCCGCGCGTTGCGAGGAATTGCGCATCGCGGTCGTAGGTGAAGAGATCGCGCGTCTCCGGGCCGCCATGCGGCATGAGGATGAGCGGATGCGGGCCCGCGCCGGCGCCCGCCGGCAAGGTGAGATAGCCGGTGATTTCCGCGCCGTCGCGCGCGGCGTAGCGCACCACGCGCGAAGCGCCGAGCTGCTCGGCCGCCAGGGACGGATGGAACGGCGTGAGCGGCTCGATGTGCGTTCGCTCGCGATCGTAAAGATAAAGCGCGCCGGGATCGCTCGGGCCAAGCGCGGAGATGATCCACATGCGCCGGTCGTCGCTCATGTCGAGGATGTCGAAGCTCGCGTCCTCGCCGAAGAAGCGGCGCAGCCCGTTCATGTGGGACTGGATGCGGGAGTCGGTGAAGTAGGCGCGATAAACGTCGTCGAAGGTAAAATAGCCGAGGTACTCGGACGTACGCGGATTGACGAACACGCCGGCGATATCGACGCGCGGATCCGAAGCGACGGTGGAGATGAACTGCCCTTGGCGCCCGTCGTAGAGATAGACGCCCGTGCGGTCGGCGCCTTCGGGACGGGCGAGCACGTAGCTGACGCCGGCCTCCGGACCGTCGGCGACGGGTTCGAACTCCGGAAGGTCTTCTTCTCGGACGCGCGCAACGCGGCGCCAGTTTCCGGTCGCATCGGGCGCATAAATGGTGACCACGGTTCCGCGCCGGTTCGTGTCGTAGCGAAACGCAGGTGCGCCGGCGGCGTCGGTGCGCCACGCATAGGTGTTGGGGCTGCCCGTCGCCACACGCTCGGCGGCGCCGGTGTAAACGTTCACGCGCCACAGATCGAGATCGCCGCCGCGATAGCCGGGCATCAACACATGCTGGGGATCGTCCGGCAGGATGTCGGTGACGACGGCGAGATTGAAATTGCTCCGCAGCATGCGGCTCTGGTTTTCGAACAGCGTCGTGACGTTCTGACCGTCGCTGTTGAGCGCCAGCACGCGCGCGACGGGAAAGGTGATGCGTGTTGCCGTGATCTGGAACTGTCCGACTATGACAGCCACGAGCAGGCGCTCGTCATTAGCCCACGCCACCCATACGGGCCGCATATCGTTCGCGAGTTGGATCGTGTGCTCGACCGCGCGGGTGCGCGAATTGAGGACGTTGACGCGCCCGCTATTGTCCCGCTTCACCAGCACCGCGAGGCGCTCGCCGTCAGGCGACAGGGCGAAGTCCACGAGCGGCGTCTGCTCGAGGAAGTTGGCGATGCTCGGCGGCTCGGCCGCGGCGGGCGCCAGGCTTGACAGGCAGGCGATTGCCGCGCCTGCCAACGCCGCGAGCATGTTCCGCATCATGAGCCCCCGCTCCGCCAATGCCAGTGGGCGAGGCTAGCCGCACGCGCGCGGACAGGGAAGGCGTTATGGTGTGATGCGCGCGCCCCGCGCCTAGGCCCAGCTCTCGATCTTCAAGCCGGGCGCCTTGGCGAAGTCCTTGTCGCGAGTCACTAGAATAGCGCCGCGCGCGATCGCGATACCGGCGATTAGCGCATCGAGATGGTGAAGCGTGCGACCTGTGCGGCGCATCCACAGTGCGGTTTGGGCGGCGGCTTCGGCAGCGACGCGGTCCAACTGGGCGACGGCGTAGGTTCGCGCGAACTCATCTATGCCGCGACCGTACGCAGCTTCCTTCGCCGCTGATCCGCGCCGCAATTCGTACAACGCGGGCGCAGCAAGAAGAACGCGAGCAAGGGGAACGGAGGAAAGCTTGCGGCCAACTCGGCCCGCGCCGCGCAGCACGTCCGACCAAGCATTGGTATCGAGCACGTAGCGCGTGCTCATTCCTCGTCCTTTGACCATTTCTCCTTACGGGTGGGGAGTTCCAGATCGGGAAAGGCGCCGAAGTACTTGGTCAGCTCCGGCGGGGGCAGACGCTCCTCGAGCTGCTTGCGTGCAGCTTCGGCCAGCCAACTCGACACCGACTTGCCTTCGCTGGCGCTCGCCTGCTTGACCTTTTCCTCGATGTCGCTGGGCAAGTGGATGGTGACAGCCGCCATACGCGTCTCCTAATCGCTTATATCATATACGCGCTGGCGGATACTAGCCCTTGTTCTCGACTTCGTATTTCGGCAGGTCGGCGCGGAGCGTTTCGTAGAGGCGTTCGACGAAGCGGTGGGGGTCGTCGTCGACGAAGTCGTCGAAATACGCGTCGAGATTGGATTCAAACACGTACTCGCCGTCCTCGGCGAAGATGAAGCCGAGTTCTTCGTCGGTCTCGACGTGGATCACGGCGATTTGCGTCTCGTCATCGTCCTCCTCGGCGAGCGCGAAGGCGAGGCGGCGCGAGCGGATCTTGTCTGCCAGAACCGGCGCCAGCGCCTGCAGCGCGGCGAGATCGTCGAAGCCGGTGTCGTCGTTCAGCGCCGCTTCCAGGCGCTGGCGCGCGTTGTCGACTTCGGCGTCGAAATCGCCAACCGCTTGAGGCGGTTTCTTGATCATGCTGCTTCGAGCAGGCTCTGGAAGACGGCGGCGCCGCCGGTGCGGCCGAGCACGGGATCGGACGCGCGCTCGGGATGGGGCATCATGCCCATGACGTTGCCGCGGGCGTTCATCACGCCGGCGATGTCGCGCGCCGAGCCGTTCGGGTTGGCGATATAGCGGAAGACGACCTGGCCTTCGCCTTCGATGCGGTCGAGCGTGTCTTCGTCGGCGTAATAGCGGCCGTCGCCGTGCGCGATCGGGATGTTGGTCTCGCGCGTTTCGCGATAGGCGCGCGTGAACGGCGTGTTCACGTTGGCGATGGCGAGCGGCACTTCCTTGCAGGAGAACTTCAGGCCCGCGTTGCGGAGAAGCGCGCCGGGCAGCAGGCGCGTTTCGGTGAGCACCTGGAAGCCGTTGCAGATGCCGAGCACCAGGCCGCCGCGTTCCGCATGCGCAATGACGTCGCGCACGATCGGGCTCTTGGCCGACATGGCGCCGGAGCGGAGGTAGTCGCCGTAGGAGAAGCCGCCGGGCAGCACCACGAGGTCCGTGCCCTCCGGCAGCGTTGTCTCCTTATGCCAGACCATGGCCGCGGGCTGGCCGGTGATGCGCTCGAGCGCGCGCGCGGCATCGCGGTCGCAGTTGGACCCGGGAAACACGATCACGGCGGATTTCATGGGGTCTAGATAAAGGCGGCGGCGATTCACGCCAAGGCGTGATATGAGGCGCGCCCATGCCGATCTGGTTGATTTTTGCGGCCCTTGCGACGATTGCCGTCACTGGGCTGCTGGTGTGGCTGCTGTACCGGATCAACTTGCCCGGCGCTGGGCGCGACCAGAGCGGAGACGAGGCCGGCGACTGATCGCCGCGCGTGCCCGTAACAGGAGTGTCACAAAACGTTGCCAAGAGGCCGACGAGTCAGCCCCTCAAAGCGACCTTGCGAGGATCCGACCATGCGCAGCATCGCCACTGCCGCCGTTGCGGCTATCTTAGCTCTGGTCTTGGCCGCCTGCGGCGGAGAGGGACAACAGCCGCAAGCCGGCTCATCGTCCGAGCAGATCGCAATCGACGGCTCGTCGACGGTGTTTCCACTCGCGGAAGCGGCGGCGGAAGGCTTTTCGCGCACGGCGCGCGGGGGCGCGCGGGTGACGGTCGGCGAGAGCGGCACCGGCGGGGGCTTCAGGAAATTCTGCCGCGGCGAAACGCAAATCTCCAACGCCTCGCGCCCGATCTCCTCGGAAGAGATGGCCGCGTGCGCGTCAGCGAACATCCAGTACGTGGAAATCCCGATCGCGTTCGACGGCATCAGCGTGGTGGTGCATCCCTCCAATCCCGTGAACGGCGTGACCATGGCGCAGCTGCGGCAGATCTGGCAACCCTCGGCCGAGCGCACGATCACCAACTGGCGGCAAGTCGACCGTTCGTGGCCAAGTCTTGCGCTGCAGCTGTTCGGGCCGGGCACCGCCTCGGGCACGTTCGACTTCTTCACCGAAGCGGTGATGGGCGACAGCGGCTCTTCGCGCACCGACTTCACGCCGAGCGAAGACGACAACGTGATCGTGCAGGGCGTGGCGGGCAACCCGGGCGCGCTGGGCTATTTCGGTTATGCCTATTACGAGCAGAACCGCCAGCGGCTAAAGGCGCTGACGGTGGACGGCGTCGCGCCGTCGCCGGAGACGATCGCCTCGGGCGATTATCCGTTGTCGCGGCCGATGTTCGTCTACGTGAATGCAGAGGCGCTGCGCCGCCCGCACGTGCGCCGCTTCGTAACGTACTTCGTGCAGAACGCGGCGACGCTGGCGCCGCAGGTCGGCTATGTGCCGCTGCCGGCGGACGCGTACGCGGCGTACGGCGAGCGCGTCGCCCAGGGGCAGACCGGCACCGCGTTCGGCGGCGAAAATGAGGTGGGCTTGTCGATCCAGGAGCTGATGGCGCGGCCGCTTAGCGCAGGCGAGGCGCCGTAGCGGTTTGCCTCGCGGCGCGACCTCGCGTTAACCTGTTTATAACCGTTCGCGCCGCCTATGGTACCATAGTGCAGGCGGCCGATGTCGAAGATTAACGAGCGACGCAATCTGGCGCTCATTCGCGAAAGCGCGTCGACCACCCGCGTGTTGGATCTCGCCTTCATCCACGACAGATTCGGCCACGACAAGGAATATCGCGAGAAACCGCTGTTCAAGTCGGAACGGCTCAATTCGACCATCATCATGAAGCACGCGCTCCGCGCGTCTGAGCGGCACATCTTCAACGGCCTCAAGCTGACGGCGACCAAGGTGGTGTTTCCGCTGGCCCGAGCGGATTTGAGCCTGGGCGGCGAGAGCCTGTTCGTGGGCGAGCGTGATTTCGCACGACGGCTGGCGGCGAAGCTGCGTGTAGAGGACCGGCTGCAGATTCAGGATGACCTGGAGGTTCTGCAGCTGCTGGACGAGCTGCCCTCATTCGATCCATTCCTGATGCGCGAGCGGCTGCGGCAGATCGGCAAGGAGCCGGCGCGCTGCTACTTCGAGGTTTCGGCTGCGGACACGCATCGTATGCAGGACTTCGTCAGCCGTGAGATCGCCGCGCTCGTCGAACTGGCGTTCGCAGACCGCATCGCCGCACCGCGCGAACTCTCGGCGCGGCTCGCCGACAAACTGATGACCGACGAGAACTCGGCGGCTCTGGAGCCGCTGCGCGCGACGTTGAAGCTCGGCGGCGACGAATATCGCGAAGGCGTGTTCGCGTGGAAAGGATTTCTCTATTACAAATGGATGGTTGCCGAGTGGGGGGAGCGCCTGCCGCAGTTGGCGCGCAGCATACTCGGCGCACGGGTCGTGAACGCCCCGCGCGAAGACTTGGCGCGTTTGGCGGAGTCGCGTCAGCGCGTCGTCAAGATCATGGGCTCGACCATGCGCCGCGTGAACGCCGCGCTCGGCCAATACGACGAGGCTTTCCAGGCGCTGTCAGTCGGAAAGCCGTCCGCCTTCCGCACGTTCCTGCTGAGCGCGCCGCAGATGTTTCTGGAGATCGGCGAGGCCGTCGGCATCATCAAACACATCGACTCGTTCTGGCGCTTCCGCTTTCCCGCCGGCCGAACGCCCCTGCTGGAAGCGAACGACGCGCTGGAGATATTCGATGATTTCGAAGCCACATTGAGCGGCGTCACCGCTTCCGAACAGGAGGTTCAGGCGGTGGCGCTGTAGAGGTTTGCGCGCGCCGCCGCGCTTCCTATGTAGGAGTCATGGAAGCGATCGGCGTCTTCGCCGTCGCGGTCGGCGTTGTGTGTATTGTGGCGATCGCGGCGATTTCGCTGCGCGGCCCGCGCAGGAGGCGGAGAGGCTTTGGCTGGGGCGGGCCGATGATCCCTATGCCGCGCGGGAGCGACGACGGCGGGGACGATTTCGACGGCGGCTGAGCGCTTCGAGCATGCACGAGTGGGCGTTCGCCGTGCTGGCGCTGGAGCGCGAGCCGATCGATCCGCGGCGGCGCCTGAATCTCAGCTGAAAAAGAGGGTCACGACGAGGTCAGCCTGCGTGCGCGATCATGCGCGCATCGTTGGGACACACCGTTGGGAGACGACTATCATGAAGCGCCACCTCATTGCGGCGCTCGCTTTCATCGGAACGCTGGGCGCGTTGCCGATGGCGGCGCACGCCGATCATTACGACCGCGGCTATGGCGATTGGCGCGGACCGAGCGGCTACGCCCTGTTCGAGCGCGATTTCAGGCACGCCCGCGAGGGCATTCGCCACGGCCTGCGCGACGGCTCATTCAGCCGCCGCGAGGTTTGGCAGTTCCGCCAGGAACTCGACCGCATCCGCGACCTATTGGACTTCTACCAGAACAACGACGGCCATCTGAGCCGGCGCGAGATCCGCGACATCCGCCGCCGCTTCGACCGGCTGCACAATTACATGCACCTGGCGCACGACCGGGGGCATGAAGAGCAGTGGTGGGATTTCCGCTGACGCGCGGCTAGTTTTCGTCGGACGTCGGACGCGCCGCCCAGCCGGGCGGCGCGTTCTGTTTGGCCGACCGTGCGCGGATGGCGCTTCGGCGTTTCCACAGCTAGTATGCGGCCATGGGGGCTTTCATTGACTTGGCGCTATGGGCGCTGCTCGCGGCTGGCGTGGGCGGCGTCGCAGTCGCCGCGCTGCTGGCGGCGCCGGCGAAGACGGCGATCCTGGTGGATACGGCGGGCTCCACCGCGCGCGCCGAGATGCACTTGCTCTGGGGGCTCGGTCCCAAGTTTACGGCGCGCCTCTTGCCGCGCGCGGCCGCCGGCACGCGCCTTGCGGCGTTCAGCGATCCGGTACGGATCGGCTACGCGTTGATGACGCCGGGCATAGCCGACGCTGCGTTCGAAGCGGTGCGGCGGATTTATGCGCTGGCGCCCGCCGTCACGCGCATCGACATCGGCGTCAATCTCGCCGACACGGCGCAGAACACGGTGGTGCAGACCGCGGCGCAGGCCGCGCTGGCTTCGGCGCCGGCGGCGCTGCGCGAGCGGGTGCGGGTGCAGAAGTGCGAAGCGCCGGGCGCGGAGGTAACGGCCAGCTTTGAGCTCTATGTCTCGCCGCTGCAGCTCAACGAGATCTGGAACGATCTCAAGAACTCGCGCTCGGCGCGCGAATTCCGCAAGCGCCTGAAGCGCAAACCCAAGCCGCAGAAGAAAGCGCCGCGCGAAGTGCGGGCGGCTTAGAGACGACCGATCAGTTTGCTGGCGCTGCGCGGGCCGGCGCGACGCCGGCGCGCCATATCAGCGCGCGATTTCGACGCGGTAGCTTTCGATGACGGTGTTGGCGAGGAGCTGTTCGCACATCTCGCGCACCTGCGCTTCGGCGGTGGCGGGATCGAGGTCGCCGTCGAGTTCGATCTCGATGCGCTTGCCGACGCGCGCGTCGTGCACCGCGCCGAAGCCCAGCTCTTTGAGAGCGCCGGCGACGGCTTTGCCTTGGACGTCGAGAACGCCCGGTTTCAGTCCGACTGTGACGATGGCTTTCATGTGCTGCTTTCGGGATTGGGGATTGGGGATTGGGGCGGGCGGCCGTTAGGTGGCGACTCCTTAAGACGAAAGTGGAGGCGGTTGAGCATGCGCGAGACACGTTCGACGTCGTCAAGCAACTGTGCTGCTGTTTCGTCTCTTAGCAGCTTGGCTCGCCCCGCCAACAGAAGAAGCGTCTCCAACTCGGCAGCCGAGCCACGGGCAATGCTAATGAAGTGCGCATAAATCTCTGCGCGTTCCTCGGGCGTGGCCCTCCGCGATATTGGCAGGAATGGAAATCGCACACCGAATGAGTTGGCTGGTCATTCGGTACTCTTCTTGTTTCGGGATGTCGCGTGTGGCGGCGTAAATCGCTTCCGCTACGTCCATGGCTTTCGCCCAGACCTCAAGTTCGCGATAGCTTGTCGCGCTCACTCCCCAATCCCCAATCCCCAATCCCGCCTAATGCACTGTATCTCCGCCGGCCGCCGCTTGCTTCACGATGCCGAGGCGGCGGGCGACTTCGACGTAGGCTTCGGTGACGTTGCCGAGGTCGCGGCGGAAACGGTCCTTGTCCATCTTCTCGTTGGTCTGGACATCCCACAGGCGACAGCTGTCGGGACTGATCTCGTCGGCGACGACGGTGCGCACCATGTCGCCCTCGTAGAGGCGGCCGTATTCGAGCTTGAAGTCGACCAGCTTGATGCCGACGGCGCCGAACATGCCGAACAGGTAGTCGTTGATGCGCAGCGTCAGCGCCATGATGTCGTCGATCTCCTGGGTCGAAGCCCAGTTGAACGCGGTGATGTGCTCCTCGGCGACCATCGGGTCCTGCAGCTCGTCCTTCTTGTAGTAGAACTCGATGATCGAGCGCGGCAGCGGGGTGCCTTCCTCGATGCCGAGGCGCTGGCTGAGCGAACCGGCGGCCACGTTGCGGCAGACCACTTCGAGCGGGATGATCTCGACTTCGCGAACCAGCTGTTCGCGCATGTTCATGGTCTTGATGTAATGGGTGGGCACGCCGATCGCGTTCAGGTTCTGCATGATGAACCCGCTGATCTGGTTGTTGATCACGCCCTTGCCTTCGAGGATCGCCTTTTTCTGTGCATTGAAGGCGGTGGCGTCGTCCTTGAAGTATTGGATGAGCGTGCCCGGCTCGGGGCCCTCGAACAGGATCTTGGCCTTGCCTTCGTAAATCTTCTTGCGACGGGACATGGAACCCTCCTTGAGGGCTGGCTGGGCCAGGCAGTCATTGCGGGGCGCGCGGAATCGGCCGCGGCGCGGACTTAAGAACTTAGGGGAGATGGGGCGCCCCCACAATTGCCGCCCGCTGCATGACGGCGTTCCCGTGTCGCGGTTGATCCGGCCGCCAAGGCGCCCCTAATGGAGGTGAGATTCCAGGAGAAGCCCGGGCATGACCGAGTTCGACGACCGCAAACGCATTCAGGAAAAGAAATTCGAGCTGGATCAAGATCTTGAGTTCAAGGCGCAGGCGCGCCGGGCCAAGCTCGTGGGCCTCTGGGCGGCGGGCCTGATCGGCCTTTCCGGCGAGGAGGCCGACGCCTACGCCAAATCCGTGGTCATGGCCGACCTGGAAGAAGCCGGAACCGAGGACCTGTTCCGCAAAATCCGCGGCGATCTCGACATGCACGCCGTCCAGCTCTCGGATCACCAGATCCGGGCGAAGATGGACGAGGCGCTGATCGAGGCGCGCGAGAGCGTGAAGGCGGGGCGGTAGCTCGGGATTGGGGATTGGGGATTGGGGACTGGGGACTGAGAGCGGCGTTCCCCGTCACACGGTTGCGTGCGATCTCCAGTTCCCCAGCACCCAGCCCCAAACGTCAGCGCAAAATCCCGCGCTTCGTCGCGAACCAGGCGTACCAGACGAAGAACAGGCAGCCGGTCAGGACGACGGCGTTCATGACGTATCCGATCGCCGGCATGATCGACGCGCCGTCTGCAAGCGCATACGTGTAGATAAGGCTGAGTACGAACGCGGCCAGCGAGACGACGAACACGTGCAGGGCCCACTTCATGCGCAGGAGCAGCAACACCGCGCCGAGCAAGCCGCCCCACACACCGATCGCCCACACGCCAGTCATCCAAGCGGGCATCGCGGCGTAGTAGGCTATGGCTTCTTCCGGCATGCCGTAGGAGCGCAGGTATTCTTCGCCGCCGGTCACGGTCATCACGTAATCGTAGCAGCCGTAGCCGTTCCACAGGACGCCAACGATGCCGACGACCCAAAGATGCCAAGGCGCGTCGGATTTCGATTGGGCGGTGTCGGTCATGATTCCCTCCCGTCTGGGCGGGAAAATACGCCTAGGGTTCGAGATCGCCCAGTACGTAATTGACGATACGGTCGGCGTCGCGGAACACGGCGGCGAGATCCGGGGCTGAGCCCGGTTTGGCGAGGTGGGCCATCATCGCCTGTTCGAGCCCGAAACGGCGGAGCTCGATCATGGTCTCCTCGTCCCAGGAGTCGTCGGTCGCTTCGTCAGTCATGGCGGATGCTCCTTCGTCAGGAGGCTGGAGCGCTTCGCGCTGGAACGCAAATCAGCGCCGCGTGGATGCGGCGCTGATCGACGCAAGGAAGTTTACTCCACGCGGCGCAAGTTGAGATCGACGGTGCGCGTCCACGTGGCGCCGTTGTCGCGCGACATCTCCCCGACCTCGCGCCACGTGTTCCGATCGAACGTGATGGTAAAGCGTACCTGCACCGGCCCGCCCGGCGCGAAGCCCCAGCGGAAGCTGCCGTCTTCAAGAAAGGCGGCCGTCGCGGTGGTGGCGTGCCCCTCGTGCGTGTAGGCGCGCACTTCGTATAGATTGCTGCTGGTGTTGTAGGAAATCACGGCCATGGCGCGGAATACGGGATCGCCGGTGCGCTCGGCGGTGGCGTGGCCCGTGCCGTTGATGATGAGCACGAGGCCGTCCAGGCCGCGCTCGACCTCCTCGGTCTGATGCACGGTCATCTGGCTCGGCGAGAAGACCTGGGCTTCGCCGTGCCAACGGCCGGCGAGTGGGGCAAGGCGTTCCATGGCCGCGCGCTGGGCGGCGGTGTCGGGGCCGTGGCGATGCTGTGCGGCCGCCGGACTGGCGAAAAGGATGGCGGCAATAGCCGCGGCGGCCCAGGTCAACGAGCGCATTCAAGCCTCCATACAAAGCACTTTGCCACACAAAGCACAGCTTTGATGCCCCGTCAAACCAATCTGGAAGCGATGGGGTTCGCGAACGTGAATTTAACCGCGCCGGCGAACCTTTCCTCCACCACGCTGGGGGATGCTCGTCGCGGGAGCGGGTACATGTTTCGTGCAGTGGTTGCGGCGGGCGCCTTGGTCTGCGCGTGCGCGCCGGCGCCCGCGCCGATGGCGGCGAGCGAGGCCAGCGAACATCTGGCGCGCTTCGCCGCGGGCGAGGTGGATGCGCACGTGTGCACGGCGGAAGGGCGCGGCCTGCTGCGCAGCGCCGTGCGCGGCTACGGGGCCGAGCTCGCGCGCGCGGGCGTGGCGTGGCCGTCGCTGCCGGGCGTCAGCGAGGAAGCGCCGAACAGCGTCGATGCCGCGGTGCTGGTGGCGTTCGCGGCGGGGCTTTTGGAGCAATCGGATTTTCAAGGCGCGGCGCGGCGAATGGTTGGGCAGACGTCGCTCGCCGAATGGCCGCAGCTCCGCACCATGCGCGTGGCGGCGCGCGTCGCGTGCGGCCGGGTGATGGAGCTGCAGCACGCCGCGTCGCAATTCGTGCTCGAGATGACGCATTACCAACGCATGGCCGCGCACGTAAATCGCGCCGATCCAGGGCGCCTGGCGCGGCAAGAGGCGCGCATGCAGCGCGCGCGCCGGCAGATGGAGCAGGTCGCCGCGTTTGTGGAGGCGGAGATCGCGGCGGCGCGTGCGGAGGCCGCGCGCTAATCGAACACGCGCGCGAAGATTTCGTCGACGCGGGCGAAGTGGTGGGCGTCGTCGAAGCAGTTCTCCAGCGTCTTGGCGTCGAGCTTCGACGTGACGTCTTTGTCTGCTTTCAATCGGTCCAACAGCGCCGTCGGCGCGCGCGGCGGGGGCGATTGCCAGACGGCCATCGCGTTGCGCTGCACCAGGCGATAGGCGTCCTCGCGCGTGACGCCGGCTTGGGTGAGCGCGAGCATGACGCGCTGCGAATTGTGCAGGCCGCCGAGCAGGGCGAGATTGCGCGCCATGTTCTCGGGATAAACGACGAGCTTCTCGATCACGCCGGCAAGGCGATGCAGCGCGAAATCGAGATGGATGGTCGCGTCGGGGGCGATGCCGCGCTCGACGCTCGAGTGAGAGATGTCGCGTTCGTGCCAGAGCGCGACGTTCTCCATAGCGGGCGTTACGGCGCTGCGCACGAGGCGGGCGAGGCCGCAGAGATTTTCGGTGAGCACCGGGTTGCGCTTGTGCGGCATGGCCGAGGAGCCCTTCTGCCCGGGCTCGAAGAATTCCTCCGCTTCCAGAACCTCAGTGCGCTGCAGGTGGCGGATCTCGGTGGCGAGCCGTTCGACGCCGGCGGCGACGACGCCGAGCGTGGCGAAGAAGGCGGCGTGGCGGTCGCGCGGGATGACTTGCGTGGAGACCGGTTCGACTTCGAGCCCGAGCCTGTCCGCCACGTACTGCTCAACGCGCGGATCGACCTGCGCGAACGTGCCGACAGCGCCGGAAATGGCGCAGGTGGCGATCTCTTTGCGAGCAGTCATCAGCCGATAGAGATTGCGTTCGAACTCGGCGTAGTGGCCGGCGAGCTTGAGGCCGAAGGTGGTGGGCTCGGCGTGGATGCCGTGGCTGCGGCCGATGGTGGGCGTGAGCTTGTGCTCGATCGCGCGCTGCTTCAGCGCCGCCATCACGCGCTCGCAGCCGGCGATGAGCAGCTCGCTTGCGCGCGCGAGCTGAACGGCGAGGCAGGTATCGAGCACGTCGCTCGAGGTCATGCCTTGGTGGGCGAAGCGCGACTCCGGACCCACATGCTCGGCGACATTGGTGAGGAAGGCGATAACGTCGTGCTTCACTTCGCGCTCGATCTCGTCGATGCGCGCGACGTCGAACTTGCCTTTCTGGCGGTACGCTTCGGCGGCGGACTTCGGGATCGTGCCGAGTTCGGCCATCGCCTCCATGGCCAGCGTCTCGATCTCGAGCCAGATGGCGTAGCGCGTCTCCGGCGACCAGATCGCCGTCATTTCGGGGCGGGCGTAGCGCGGAATCATGGGGGGTTCGTAGACCATTCCCTCTCCCCCGCGAAGTGGGGGAGAGGGTCAGGGTGAGGGGGCTTACTGCAAGGCGGCGAGAATCTTCGCGACGACTGCGCGTTCGTCGGAGAGCACCTCACTGTCCGAGAGGCGCAGAACCCGCCAGCCAAGTTGGCGGAGGCGCACGGTGCGATGTTCATCGTAGGCCGCCTGGTCCATCGCCATGTGCGACGGGCCATCCACCTCGACGACCAGCTTTCTGCTGACGCAGGCAAAGTCTGCGATGTAGCGGTCGATCGGATGCTGGCGGCGGAACTTGAGTCCTTCCAGGCGGCGGTCGCGAAGCAGCTTCCAGAGCGCGCGTTCGGCGCGGCTGGGCTCTTTCCGCATCGCTCGTGCGTGGGAGAGGAGAGATGCTTGCACGGTCATTGGTATTCCCCCTCACCCTAGCCCTCTCCCCCACTGCGTGGGGGAGAGGGAATTGAAGTTCACGCCACCCAGTCGCGCTTGAGCGTGCGGGCGGAGAGGAAGAAGTGCAGGCCGGCCCAGGCGTAACCGCACACGCCGATCATCATCGCCCAGCGGAGGCCCGTTTCGACGCCAGCAGCGCATTGTGCGTCGCCGCTGCGTTGGGCGCAGATCTCCGGTGTTAGTCCGGCGGCCGCGAGTTGGCCGCTGGCCAGGAAGTCGCTCAACGCGCCGATCGCGGGCGGGCCCAGGCCGTAGCCGATCAGGTTGACGATGAACAGCAGCACGGCGACGGCCGTCGCGCGCATGCGGGGGACGACGACGCCTTGCGTCACCGCGTACATCGGGCCGAGGTAGAAGTAGTGCACGACGGCGCCGACCATGATCAGCGGCATCGCGAGCCAGATGTTCGGCAACGCAAATCCCAAAACATAGAACGGCGGGGAGACGGCGAGGCCTAGCGCGGGCAGCCAAGCGAGCGCGTTGGGGTGGCGCTTGGACATGAGGTCGGGAAGAAAACCGGACAGGAACGTGCCGATGGCGGCGCAGAGGCCGAGCACGACGCCGACCAGCATCGCGCCGTGAAAAAGCGAGAAGCCGTGGGTGCGGATCATGAAGCTGGTGAGGTATTGCCCCACCCCGTAGCCGACGAAGCTGGCGAGCGCCGAGCCGAACGCCACGTGCCAGAAGGTCGGCTTCTTTGCGAGCGCCGCGAAGCCGGCGAAGAAGCTCGGGGTCTCGCCCTTCGGCGCGCTGCGCGGCGGCTCCTTCACGGTGAGCTTGACGATCAGCGCGAGCGCGACGCCGGGCGCGCCGAGCCAGATAAACGCTTCACGCCAGCCAACCTCGGTCGCGATCCAGCCGCCCCCAATGGCGGCGAGCATTGAGCCGATCGGAATGCCGAGCGCATAGATAGAGAGCGCAGTAGCGCGGCGGTCCGGTGGAAAATAATCCGAGATGACGGAATTCGCCGCCGGCGTGCAGCCGGCTTCGCCGATCGAAACGCCGACACGCGCGGCGAGCAGCGTGGCGTAGTTGATGGCGAAACCGCATGCGGCGGTCATCGCGCTCCATAGCGCAAAACAGATCGAGAGGATCGTCATTCGATTGTGGCGCTCGGCGAACCGCGCGATCGGAATGCCGAGCAGCGTGTAGAGAATGGCGAAGGCTGGTCCGCCCAAGAGGCCGAGCTGAAAATCGGTCAAGCCGAACTCGACCTTGATGGGCTCCTGGAGGATGCCGATCACGACGCGGTCGATGAAGTTGAAGGTGTAGACGACGAGCAGGGCGCCCAGCACATAGGCGCGGTAGGTCTTGGTGCCGAAGCCTTGGAAAGCGGGCGTTGGGGCGGCGGCGTCGGTCATGCGGCTTCAGTCCAGCTTGGCTACGAGGTCGCGTTGATACCAGCGCGCGGTCACGAAGAAGGCGAGCGCCGCCGGGATGAAGATGAGCGCGGTGGTCGCCATCGAGAGGCGCAGGCCCTGGCCATAGGCGCTGCGGCACGCCGTCTGCTGGATCTCGCTGAGAAGCGCAGCAGAGTTTCGGTCGCGGCAGATGTCGCTGCTCAGCACGCCGGCGAAGCCTTGTGCGTCGAGCTGCATGGCCATGTACATGTCGCTCATCCAGCCGACGATCTGCGGGCCGAGGCCGTTGCCGATGAGCGCGACGCAGAGCAGCAGAATGGCGATCGCCGACGCGCGCGCGCGCGCCGGCACGACGCCCTGGCCGATCGTGTATTGCGCCCCGAGATAGGCGTAGTGCAGCGTCGCGCCGGCGCACCAGAGAATCAACGCGAGCTGGATGTTTTCGGTCGGCAGGAAGAACGCGATCTCGTAGAGCGGAATGGACGCAAGCAGACCAATTGCGGGTATCCAAGTCACCGCGTTGGGGTGGCGGTGCGAGATCTTCTCAGTGATGAAGCCGCCGAGGAACGTGCCGGCCGCGGCGGCGAGCGAAAGCGGCACGCCGAAGCGCAGCGCAAACTCACCGGCGTTGATGCCGTGCACGCGGTCGGCCATCGGCGCCTGGAATCCGGAAAGGCCGTAGCCGACCAGCGCCGTCAGCGAGGCGCCGATCGCCATGGCCCAGAAGGTCGGCTTTGCCGCCAGCATGCGGATCGTCTCGACCATGCTCGCCTTCTCGAACTTCTGCGCGCTGGGCGGATCGGAATAGCCGCGCGGCGGCTCCTTCACGGTGAACATCATCAATAGGGCGACCAGCACGCCCGGCGCGCCGATGAGGATGAAGGCGAGCCGCCAACCCTCGACATTGGCCCAGTCGATGGGGCCGAACGCACTGAGGAGGCCGATGGCGGAGAGCCATTGCTCTACGGCGGGCCCGTTGAGCTGCGTGGCGATCGGGCCCCCGAAGGCGTTGGCCAGGCCGCTGCCGATGGTGACGCCCATGGCGTAGATGCCGAGCGCGTTGGCGCGGCTGCGGGCGGCGAAGTAATCGCCGATCAGGGAATTGGCCGGCGGCGTGCAGCCCGCTTCGCCGATGGCGACGCCGATGCGGGCGATGAGCAGGAAGGCGAAGCTCGTCGCGAAGCCGCACAGCGCCGCCATCACCGACCAGAGGGCGATGCACAGCGAAATGAGGACGACGCGGTTCATGCGGTCCGCGGCCATGGCCAGCGGAATGCCCATGAGCGCGTAGAAGATCGCGAAGGGCGGGCCGTTGAGGAACCCGTACTCTGTGTCGCTCAGATTGAAGGCGTCGATCACCGGTTGGGCGATGACCGAGAGCAGGAAGCGATCGATGAAATTGAGCGTGTAGACCAGCGTCAGGACGCCCAGCACGTAGGCGCGGTAAGAGGGCGTGCCGAACCCGACGCCGCGCACCGGGACCGCACCGGCGCTCGCTGCTGTCTCCGCCATCCCGCACCCTCCCGCGCGCCGCTTCTGCGGGCGGCGTCCAGACACTAGTGTATGGAGGCGCCGGCGCGCGCCGGCAAGCCCGTCAGGCCAGCGGCTTTCGATAGCACACGATCCGCTCCACTTCCTCGAAGCCGAGCGCCTGATGGGCGGCGTGGCTCGCGTCGTTGTCGAGGAGCGCGTCGGAGGCGATCTCCTGGAACCCGCGCAGGCGGGCCCAGTTCTCGGCTGCATCAACAAGCGCGCGGCCGACGCCGGTGTGGCGCGCTTCGGCGGTCACGTACCAGGCTTCGATATGGGGCACGGGCGAGGAGCGGCAGCCTTCGGCGTAGGCGCGCAAGCCAAGCTCGAGAAATCCGATCAGCCGCCCGGATACCTCTTCGGCGACCAGCACCATCTCCTCGATCGGCAGTCCGGCAAAGTGCCGGACGGTTTCGTGCGCCAGTTCGTCCGCATCCTCTTCGGGCCAGAGCGCGGCGCGCATTTCGGCCCAGGCTTTGCGGTCGCGCAGTTCGAGTGGGCGGATTCTCACCAGAGGTCGAGAGTGGGCTGCCGCCGAGTGGCGCGTCTTAAGCTCGGCGGAAGTTCGATCTTCTTGTTCAGGTCATCGAGCACGTCATCATCGCATTTCATCAGAAGCTCAACTACGTCTTCGTGTGTCTTCAGGCAGTGAAAGTGGCGCTCTGGCGCAAAGTACACAACCGATTTCTTGCCTTCTTCCGCAAGCCACAACATGTTCTGCACCGACCCCGGACTCTTGCCGTTCCACAAGACAAGTCCGAAATCGCACAGCTTGGACATGTGTTTGTCCTTCTGGGCGTAAAAGTCGCGGCCGGAGAGTTTTGGATCTCCTTCAATGCGTTGCGTCGACCAAGCGCCGACATTGTTACGGGGCGCCTCTCCTACGAAGTAGACCGTGACGTCCTTGTACCGAAGCTCGGCGAGGTGGGCCTGCATGGCGCGGTCAGCGCCGTTCGCATCTCCGACCACGATGCTCAGGCCGTTTTCCACTATATTGTTGAGCCGTTGGCGTACGTCCGCAGTGAGGCGGCCGATGTGACGAGAGCCGGAGAGGAAAACGACTGTCATCTATTGCTTCGCGTCTTGGTCATCGTGAGCACTGAGACCTGCGCCGCCTTCCCTTGCCTGTACAGAATGTCAGTCGCAACTCGTAAGGTAGCGCCGGACCGATAGAGATCATCAACGAGGAGCACGCAACTGCAACGCGGCTTCAAGAAGTTCGTTGCGGGCGACAGGATCGGTTATGCCTTTGAGTTCCTCGCTTCCAGAATTGACGAGGGCATCTGCTACGACGGGCACGCCGCGGCGTTTCCCCAGGGCTGCAGTTATGAGTTCGACGGGTTTGACCGGCCTGTTCTTTTTGGTTGGCGGAATTGGCACCAGGAAGTCAAACTTCTCTATTCCTCCAATATCATCCAGCAACGCGACGATTCTCTCAACGGCGGATGTGTCGTGCTTGTATTTCAGCACGTAGACGAGTTCCCCCATTTCACTCCGTTTGTTGTCGAAACGATCATGACCGAACTCGTCCGTTCCAAGATGCGTGCTCGCGACCGTGTGGAGGTCGTAAGCCTTCCCCGATTTCCAATTGCCTTCCAGTGTGATTGCCACTGCGCCTACTCCCTTCCGGCGGCTACAACAGGCCCAAGCTTTTGAAGCTTTCTGTCCCGTTGCGGCCGATGACGAGGTGGTCGTGCACTTTGACGTGCACGGCGTTTGTCGCGGCGACGATCTCGCGGGTGATGGCGACGTCGGCGGCGCTTGGCTTGGGATCGCCCGAAGGGTGGTTGTGCACGAGGATCACGGCGGCTGCTGAAAGCTCCAGCGCGCGGCGCGCGACCTCGCGGGGATAGACCGGTGCGTGGTCGACGGTGCCGTGGTTCATCACTTCATCGGCGATGAGCTGGTTCTTGGCGTCGAGAAACAGCACGCGGAATTGTTCGCGCGGCTCGTGCGCCATGGCCGTGCGGCAGTAATTCACCAGCGCCGACCAGGAGGAGATGACGGGACGCCCCTTGAGTTCGCCCTTCGCTGCGTGCTCCAGCATGGCTTGCACAATCTTGAGATCCTGCGCCACGACGGGGCCGACGCCCTTCACCTCGGCTATGCGCTGTACCGGCGCGCCGAGCACGCCGGCGAGGTTGCCGAATTTCTCGAGCAGGGCCTTCGCCAGCGGTTTCGTGTCTTGGCGGGGGATGGTGCGGAAGAGGAAGAGCTCCAACAATTCGTAATCGGCGAGCGCGCCGGGGCCGCCCTGTTCGAAGCGTTGGCGCAGGCGCGCGCGGTGATTGTGGTAGTGCGGCTTGTCTTTGGATGCCGCAGTGCGTCGACCCGGCCGCGACCCAGGAGCCGGCGCTTCGATGTACCCCAAATCGAGCGCGAAGGGAAAGTTCTCGGAGTCCTCGACGCGCGCCGGCGTTGCGGAGGCGGTGCGCGATTTTCGCGAGCCCCCTGCCATCGCGCGTCATCCCGCGAGTTTGTGCGGCTGATCGAGGCCGGCGGGCGATTTGGTGAAAATCTCCACGCCTGTCTCGGTGACGCCGACCGAGTGCTCGTACTGCGCCGAAAGCGACTTGTCCTTGGTCACTGCCGTCCAGCCGTCGCCCAGGACCTTCACGGCCGGGCTGCCGAGATTGAGCATCGGCTCGACTGTGAACAGCATGCCGGGTTTCAGCTCCTCGCCTTGGCCTGGCTTGCCGAAATGCAGGATGTTCGGCGCGTCGTGGAAGACGCGGCCGAGACCGTGGCCGCAGAATTCGCGCACGACCGAGCAGCGTTCGGCTTCGGCATAGGATTGGATGGCGTGCCCCAGATCGCCGAGCGTGGCGCCCGGCTTGATCGCCGCGATGCCGCGCATCATCGCTTCGTAGGTCACGTCCATCAGCCGCTGCGCTTTGCGAGGGACGTCGCCGACGGCGTACATGCGGCTGGTGTCGCCGTGCCAGCCGTCGACGATCACTGTCACGTCGATATTGACGATGTCGCCGCTCCGCAGCGCGCGCTCGCCTGGGATGCCGTGGCAGACGGTGTGGTTGAGCGAGGTGCAGAGCGTGTGGCGGTAGCCGCGGTAAAAGACGCAGGCCGGCAACGCGCCGTGATCGAACACGAACTGGCGCGCCAGATCGTCGAGCCGACGGGTAGTGACGCCCTCGCGCACCTCCGCCACCAGCATGTCGAGGCAGGACGCCGCCAGCTGCCCTGCGGCGGCCATGCCGGCGAAAGCGGCTGGGCGGTCGTGGAGCTTGATCTGCCCGATGTTCCGGTCGGGCGCTTCGAGGGCCTGGACGTAGCTCATAGGTCGGTCCTCATAACATAAGCACGCGGGGTTAACAGCCGAAGGCTCCGCGCTGCCGCCGGGAAAATGGCGACGCGGGTGCGTGAGCGTGCGGTCCGGAACCCTGAGCATTCGTTGCGGTTAGTTCGGGAGCACGGAGGCATCGGTCATGGCAAGAGCGGCGAAACGCAAGTCAGCGAAAAGGGCCAATAGCGGTAGGACCAAAACGGCGAAGAGCACGAAGTCCGCGGCGAGCCGGCGCACCGCTTCGAGCCGGAAGAATGGACGGGCGCCCGCCTCCAGGACATCGGCAGGGCGCGAGCCGAGCGCGATCAAGCTGCTGAAGCAGGACCATCGCGCCGTCGAGGAGCTGTTCGAGGAGTTCGAGAGGGCGAGGCGGCCCGGCGACAAGCGCGCCATTGCGCGCCAGATATGCCAGGAGCTTACGATCCACGCCATGATCGAGGAAGAGATCTTCTACCCGGCCGTGAAGGAAGCGATCGACGAGCAGGTCTACAGCGAGGCGCACGTGGAGCACGACGGCGCCAAAGTCCTGATCGCGGAGATCATGGCGGCCGATCCGAGCGACGAGTTCTACGATGCGCGCGTCAAGGTGCTGTCGGAGATGGTCAAGCACCACGTCAAAGAGGAAGAAAAGCGCGACGGCATGTTCGCGCAGGCACGCAGGGGCGAGATCGATTTCGAGGAATTAGCAGAGCGGCTAGAGACCAAGAAAGAAGACCTGACGCGCCTGATGAACCGCAACGGGATACCAGCACCCGAAGCGCGCACGATGCACGGCGCGAGAGTGAGATTGGGACATCCGGTGGCCTAACCAATCTTGGCATGGCCGCGCTGCCGCGCACATTCAGGGCGTGATTCTCGAGTTTGTAGGGCGGCGAGGAGGTTGCTTGTCCAAGCCTCACGCCGCGCGTGAGGCGGTCTTGCCGACGACGCGGTTGCGGCCGGCGCGTTTGGCATCATAGAGGCCGTCGTCGGCGCGCTTGAGAAGGGCGTCCGCGCTGTCGTCGGCGCCGTCCGAACAGGCGACGCCAATCGAGACGGTGATGTCCAGCGGCTGCGCCAAACCTCGCGCGCTGAAGGGCGCAGCGCAGATGCTGCGCCGAAGGCGCTCGGCTGCGAGACACGCGATATCGCCGCTCGTTCGCGGCATGATGACGACGAATTCCTCCCCGCCCATGCGGCAGGCGAAATCGGACGGGCGCACGTTGGAGCCCAGACGCACGGCGAACTCCTGCAGAATGCAGTCACCGACGTCATGGCCGAACGTGTCGTTGCAGCGCTTGAAGTGGTCGATGTCGATGGTCATGACCGAGACGGAATCGCCGCCGCACTGCGCGCGCTGCACCAGCGGGCCGAGCTGGGCCATGACGAAGCGCCGGTTGTAGAGGCCTGTCAGCGGGTCGGTGATGGCGAGTTCGAGGCTCTGGTCCAGCCGCGCGCGGAGCGCATCCATGTAGCGCTTGCGGCGCATCAGCGTGCGCGCGCGGGCGATGAGCTCTTCGTCGTCGATCGGGCGGGCGATGATGTCGTGCGCGCCGAGTTCGAGCGCGCGCACGGCGCGGGCGCGGTCGTCGGGCTCGGTGATGGCGAGGATGGGCAGATGCCGCGTGCGCTCGCCCGAGCGCATCCGCGCGATGACGCGGAAGCCATCGAAGGTTCTGGCCGTCACCGAGACGACAACGAGATCCGGCGCGCCGGCGGCGCCTTCGCCGCCAAGCACGGCGACGCGATGCTCCACGCCAAGCGCCGTCCTGATCGCGTTCACTTGATGGGCGTTGTCGTCGACGATCAGCACATTACCCGAGACAAGCCGGTGCTGATCCAACGGGTCGGGGCGCAGGTCCTCGCCGATCACGCCGAGGCGCATGCCGCTGGCTTCGCGCGCACGCAGTTCGTCGATCACGACCTTCAGGCCCAGCAGGCTCTTGACGCGCGCCATGAGCTGCACGTCCTCGATCGGCTTGGTGAGGAACTCTTCGGCGCCGGATTGCAGGCCGCGCAGCCTGCTGTCGCGGTCGTCCAGGGTCGTCAGGATGATGACCGGGATGTGCCGCGTCTCGGGCTGCGCCTTGATGCGCCGGCACGCTTCGTAGCCGTCGATGCCGCCGGGCATCATCACGTCGAGAAGGATGAGGTCGGGCTTCTCGCGTTTGGCCAGCTGCACGCCTTCCTCGCCGCGGCGCGCCGTGATGACCTCATAATAGTCGGCTGTGAGCTTGGCTTCGAGCAGGCGGCGATTGGCTTCGAGATCGTCGACGACGAGGATGCGCGCGCTCAAGCGTGCCTCCTCATCCGATGAATTTTCGGATGGTTTCGAGGAAGGTCGTCACTGAGATCGGTTTGGAAAGGTACGCATCGCATCCGGCGGCGAGGATTTTCTGCTCGTCGCCGCGCATGGCGAAGGCGGTGACGGCCACGACCGGAATGGATTTGAGCGCGGGGTCCTTCTTGAGACGATCAGTGAGTTCCAGGCCGGAAATCTCGGGCAGCTGGATGTCCATGACGATGAGGTCGGGCTTGTGCTCGCGCGCCAGCGGCAGCGCCTGGCGGCCGTCGCGGGTCTTGACCGTACGATAGCCGAACGCCTCCAACAGGTCGTTGAACAGCCTCATATTGAGTTCGCTGTCTTCGACGATGAGAACTGTCTTGGCCATGAACCCGCTTCGCTTCCGCGGCCCCGCAGCGCCGGCAAGGCGCGTGTTCAGCGCCCTTATAGCGCCAGGGCCTTAACAACCCATCGCAACGGCAGCAATCTCGCCTGCGGTGTTAAGAAGGGCTTAAGGATTTCAGCATGCGCCTCGGCGTGGACTTCGGCGGCACCAAGATTGAGGGCGCGCTGCTTGATTCCAAGGGAGAAATCCTGGTGCGCCGGCGCGTGCCCAACCCTGGGAATTACGAGGCCGCGGTGCGCGCGGTCGCCGATTTGGCGGCGCGAATCGAGCAGGAAGCGGGCCGGCGCGCGGTAACGGTTGGCGTCGGCATTCCCGGTTCGCGCTCGCCGCAGACCGGGCTCGTGCGCAACGCCAACACGGTGTGGCTGAACGGCAGGCCGTTCTTGGAGGACTTGCAGAAGGCGCTCGCTCGGCCTGTGCGTGTGGAGAACGATGCGAACTGCTTTGCCCTGTCGGAAGCAGTGGACGGCTCGGCCGCCGGCGCGCGCGTGGTGTTCGGCGTCATCCTTGGCACTGGCTGCGGCGGCGGCGTGGTAGTGGAGCGCAAAGTGATCGAGGGCGTCAACAGCATCGGCGGCGAGTGGGGCCATACGCCGCTGCCGTGGCCGCGAGCGGATGAAGATGCCGGCCGGCATTGGTGCGGACGCGTGAACTGCCTCGAGCAATGGGTGTCGGGGTCAGGCTTTCAGCGCTGGTCAGGCATGAGCGCGCGCGCAGCGGACGAAGCGGCGCGTTCGGGCGACGCGAAGGCGCGCGTGGCGCTGGATTTGCTGGCGGACCGGCTGGCGCGCGGGCTTGCGGTGGTGATCGATATTCTCGATCCCGACGTGATCGTGTTCGGCGGGGGCGTGTCCAACGTGGAAGGCCTCACCGCCAGCGTGCGCGGCAAGCTCTTGGCGCATGTGTTTTCCGATGTGGTGCGCACCAAACTGGTAAAGCACGTGCATGGGGATTCCTCCGGCGTGCGCGGGGCGGCTTGGCTGTTCGAACCGAGCGGCGAAGCGTCGGAACAGATGCAATGAGTGGACGAATGAAGCATGTGCCATCCTCGCCCGCGCGGCGCGTGCAAGTAAGGAGCGCGGCGCTCCGCGCCGCATGCGCGCCGCGCGCTCCGGCTTGGATAGGTTCGCGCGTGCCGGCGAGGGCGCCGGCGGTCCATAGTCGATGATCCTGTGCCGCGCCTGCGCCGCGGAGGTCGACGGCGCGCGCTGCCCGGCGTGCGGGGGCGAGCAGCCGCTGGCGCACGCCGAACTCGGCCAGCTCTCGATCGCGCATTTGGATTGCGACGCCTTCTACGCCTCGATCGAGAAGCGCGACGATCCTTCGCTGATGCCGCATCCGGTGATCGTGGGCGGGGGCAAGCGCGGCGTGGTCTCGACCTGCTGCTACGTGGCGCGGGCGTACGGCGTGCGCTCGGCGATGCCGATGTTCAAGGCGCTTCAGCTCTGCCCGCAAGCCAAGGTCGTGCGCGGCGACATGGGGAAGTACGTGGAGGAGGGGCGCATCATCCGGCGCATGATGGAAGAGCTGACGCCGCAAGTGCAGCCGCTGTCGATCGACGAGGCGTTCATGGATCTGACCGGCACCGAAGAGCTGCACCGTGGTTTGCCGGCGCAATCCCTGATCCGCTTGCAGAACCGCATCTGGCAGGAGCGTCAACTGACGGTGTCGATCGGCCTCTCGTTCAACAAGTTCCTGGCGAAGACGGCGAGCGATCTCGACAAGCCGCGCGGGTTTTCCGTGATCGGTCGCGGCGAGGCGCTGGCGTTCCTGGAATCGCGCTCGGTCTCGACGCTGCCGGGCGTCGGCCCGGCTGGCGCTACGGCGCTCGAGCGCAACGGGCTGAAGAAGATCGGCGATATTCGCGTCGTCGGCCCGCAACGCATGCGTGCGCTTTATGGCGATTGGGGCGCGCATCTGTTTGCGCTGTCGATGGCGGACGATCCGCGCAAGGTCGATCCGCACGGCGAACGCAAGAGCATCTCGGCGGAGACGACGTTCTTTGAGGATGTGAGCGGCATCGAAGAGCTTGAGGACATCCTGTGGCCGCTGTGCGAGAAGGCGGCCGCGCGCTGCCGCGCCAGCGATACGGCCGGCCTGACACTGACCTTGAAACTAAAGGACGCGCGCTTCCGGATTGTCACGCGCCGCCGCCAGCTGCCGGAGCCGACACTGCTGGCCTCGCGCATTTTCGCGCATGCGCGCGAGCTGTTGGCGGCGGAAGCGGACGGCAAGACGAAGTATCGCCTTATCGGCGTCGGCCTCTCCGACTTCAGCGATGCCGCTGCCGCCGATAAAGGAGATATGCTCGACACCGAAACGCCGAAACGGGCCGCCGCTGAAGCGGCGGTGGCGAAAGCGCGCGGCAAGTTCGGGCGCGATGCGGTGCGGACGGGGCGGGCGCTGAAGGCGCAGGCGGAGGATGACTAGACGCGCCCGCGTGCTATAGAGGGCGTTATGAGCAAGATCGAAATCGAACTGGCGCCCGTCCTGGAGGAGTTCTTGGAGAGCCAGGTCGAAGCTGGCCTCTACAAGTCCGTTGCCGATGCCATCGAAAGCGCAGTTCGCCGGGAGTATGACGGCGAAGACGTGAGAATCGAAGCAATTCGAGCCGCGCTGGCGCCAGGGCTAGCGGATATCGAAGCTGGGCGAACCCGCGAGTTGAGCCTCGACGAAATACTCGCCAAAGCGCGCGGCGGCGCGCCCGCGCGTGAATGATCGTCAAGTACTCCAACACGGCGGACCGGCAGCTGACGGACATATGGCGGTATTCACGCCGGCAATGGGGCGAAGCCAAAGCGGATAAGTATGTAGCGGCGCTGTATGACGCGGTTCGTCTGGCCGCTGCGGGCAGGCGGCACATGCAGCCGCGGCCGGATGTGCGCGCCGACCTCAATATGATTCGCTCCGGATCGCATCACATCTACGTAGCCCTAGAACACGACGCTGATGTGCTGCATGTAGTGGCGATACTTCATCAGCGGATGGAGCCGCGGAGACACATCCGAAAGTCGCCTAAGGGGAAACGATGATGGGTCGGGTTGATGCTCGCTTGCAGGAGTTGGGGATCACGTTGCCGACGCCGCCGGCTCCGGTGGCCTCGTACGTGCCGTTCGTGATGGTGGGCAAACTGGTGCACGTGTCGGGGCAGGTGTCGGTCGACGCCACCGGCGGCATCAAGGGCAAACTCGGCGATCAGATCGAGGTGGAGCAGGGGCAAGCGGCGGCGCGCCTCTGCGGGCTCAATCTTTTGGCGCAAGTGAAGGCCGCCTGCGGGGGCGATCTGGATCGCGTGAAGCGGGTGGTGAAGCTCAACGGCTTTGTGAACGTCACGCCGGACTTCGATCCGATCCCGCAGGTGATGAACGGGTGCTCCGATCTCATGGTGTCGGTGTTCGGCGACGCCGGCCGGCACGCGCGCGCGGCCGTGGGCATGGCGAACCTGCCGCTGAATTACGCGGTGGAAGTGGACGGGCTGTTCGAGCTCGATTAGCGAATAGCGAATGGTGAGTAGCGAATAGGGAAGCAGCTTCCTCTGCCCGCTATTTGCTATTCGCTACTCGCTACTCACTGTCGCTGCAAAACTTTGTTTTGCCACGAACCGTCGCCTAGATTGGACGCATGGACGGCACGGACGCGCTGACGGTCGAGATTGCGGGCGAGCTGGCGAAGGTCGCGCGCGCGGAGTGGGACGCGCTCGCCAATCCGCCGGATGCCCCGTACGATCCGTTTCTCTCCTGGGATTTCCTGCAGGCGCTGGAGGAAAGCGGCTCTGCGTCTGCGACGCGTGGCTGGGAGCCGGCTCATCTGATCGCGCGCGACGCGGCGCGGCGCATAGTCGGGGCGATGCCGCTCTACGCCAAGGATCATTCCTACGGCGAATATGTGTTCGATCACGCTTGGGCCGATGCGCTGATCCGCGCCGGCGGACGCTATTATCCGAAGCTGCAATGCGCCGTGCCGTTCACACCCGTGCCGGGGCGGCGCATCTTCGCGCGCGACTCTACCGTCGAGGCTGCGCTGGCGCAGGGCGCGATCGGCTTGGCACAGCGGGCCGGCGCCTCCTCTGTGCACGCGACGTTCCTGAGCGAAGAGCTGTGCGCGCGCCTGGCGCCGCTGGGCTATCTCACGCGCACGGGCCTGCAGTACCATTGGTTCAACCGCGGCTACGCTTCGTTTGAGGCATTCCTGGCCGATCTCTCCTCGCAGAAGCGCAAGACCATCCGCCGCGAACGCGCGCGGGCGCTTGAGGGACTGAAGATCAAGCGGCTGCGCGGCGACGATATCAAAGTGCGCGATTGGGATTTCTTCTTCCGCTGTTACATGGAAACAGGCTCGCGCAAGTGGGGCTCGCCGTATCTGAACCGCGCCTTCTTTGCACTGCTGGGAGAGCGCATGGCCGATCAGTGCGTGCTGTTCGTGGCGGAGGAGGATGGCCGGCCCATCGCCTCGGCGCTCAATCTCATCGGCGGCGAAGCGCTTTACGGCCGGTATTGGGGGCGCATTCTCGACGTGCCGTTCCTGCATTTCGAGCTCTGCTATTACCAGGGCATCGAACTGGCGATCGAGCTTGGCCTGCCCCGCGTCGAAGCCGGCGCGCAAGGCGAGCACAAACTTGCGCGCGGCTATGTGCCGGCGCCGACCTACTCAGCGCACTGGATCGCGCATCCCGGACTGCGCGCGGCGGTGCGGCGCCATCTCGAAGCGGAGACGCCGGCGATCGCGGAAGAAGCGGAAGCGCTCGCCGAGCACGCGCCGTTCAAGAGAGGCGGGTGAGCGTGCTGCGTGGATTGAGCCTCTTGGTCGCCGCGCTATTCGTTGCCGGATGTGCGACGTCGCTTCCGCCGGTGGCGGATACGCGGTCTTGCGCGGTCTATCGCACTTTCTACGCGACCGTTAGCGAGGATTGGGGGCGGACGCTCGCTGTTCGCACGGTCCCGTTTTCTCGGAACGACGATTGGCCGACGGGGCCTGACACGTTTGACCGCGACACCGGAGAGACGCGGACCGAAGACTGGGACGGTGAAACGTTTGAAGTGCCGATCCGCGAGGAGTTTGCGCTGGATACGAACAGCTATTTTCGAGCGCTCACCGACGGCGAAAGCCGATCCCTTCAAGGGTGCTTTGAAGGCGCTCAAGCCGAGCCCGATTTTTTCGATGGCAGCGCGCGTTGGCTCGCGGCGCGCAATTGGCTTAGAGGCGGCGGAAGACACGTCGCGCAGGCGGGCCTCTGGCGACTTTCGCCGGCGGGATTTTCCGCCGATGGCCGCTATGCGCTGATCTACGCGGAGTATGATTGCCATGGCTGGTGCGGCGGTGGGAGCTTCTACCTGTTCGAGTATCGCGGTGAGACCTGGGTTTTGGCCGGCGACCGCTGGGTGTGGATCGCCTAACGGCGCGGCGGGCCGCCGGCGAATATCCAATCCTGCAGGCGTTGCGCGCGGATGCGCCCGACGGCGTCAGCGCCGCCGTTTGCCGCGCGGGCGCTCTCGGGTGAAGTCGCGGCCTTGCTTGCTTTGCCGCGCCCTGCGCCAGCCGGGGAGCGGCGGTTCCGGGTCGGACAGAACAGAGAACACAAGCCCGCCGCTGATAGGCGCGGCTTCCTCGAGGCGCACGGTGACACGCATGCCAAGCGGGTAGCGTTGGCCGCTCTGTTCGCCGACGAGCGCGTGCGCTTTCTCGTCGTGATGCCAGCGCTCGGCGCCGAGCGTCGAGATGGGGGCGAGGCCGTCGGCTTGGGTTTCGTCGAGGCGCACGAACAGCCCAAAGCGCGTGACGCCGGTGACGCGGCCTTCGAATTCGGCGCCGATGCGGTCGGCGAGGAAGGCGCTGATGTAGCGCGCCGTCGCGTCGCGCTCGGCGGCCATGGATTTGCGCTCGGTGTCGCTGATGTGCTGCGCCGTTTCTTCGTAGCGCGCTTCATCTGTCTCGGTGGCGCCGTCCTGCCCCAGCTTCAGCGCGCGGATGAGGGCGCGGTGGACGGTGAGGTCGGCGTAGCGGCGGATCGGCGAGGTGAAGTGCGCGTAGCGGGAAAGGTTGAGGCCGAAGTGGCCGATGTTGTCGGGTGAATAGACGGCTTGCGCCTGCGTGCGCAGGATTACTTCGTTGACGATGTCGCGGTGCGGCGTGCTCTCGGCCATGTGCAGGATGCGGTTGAAGCGACCGGCGGTGGGGTTCTGGCCCTTGGCCCAGCTCATGTTCACCGTCGGCAGGAAGTCCGTCAGCGCAGCTATCTTTTCATCGCTCGGCCGGTCGTGGATGCGATAGATCAGCGGGCGGCCCTTCAGCTCCAGCGTCTCGGCGGCGCAGACATTGGCCTGGATCATGAATTCTTCGATGAGCTTGTGCGCATCGAAGCGCTCGCGCCGCTTCACGCCGGCGACTTTGCCGTTCCGGAAAATGATCCTGTGCTCGGGCGCGTCGATCTCGAGCGGCTGCCGCTTCTCGCGGGCGGACCAGACGCAGCGGTACGCATCCCAGAGCGGCTTCAAGATCGGATCGAGCAGGGGCTTCGTCTTGGCGTTCGGCTTGCCGTCGATCGCCGCCTGCGCCGCTTCGTAGGAGAGCTTCGCCGCAGAGCGCATCAGGCCGCGCGCAAACTTGTGGCTCCTTTTGCGACCTTCCCTATCGAAGACCATTTCGACGGCGAGGCAGGCGCGGTCTTCGCCTTCGAGCAGGGAGCAGAGATCGGCCGAGAGCGTCTCGGGCAGCATCGGCGCGACGCGGTCGGGGAAGTAGGTGGAGTTGCCGCGCTTGAAGGCGCCGCGGTCGAGCGCTGAGCCGGGCGTCACGTAGTGCGCCACATCGGCGATGGCGACCCAGACGCGGAAACCGCCTTTGTTGTTGGGATCGTCGTCGGGCTGGGCGAAGACGGCGTCGTCGTGATCGCGCGCGTCTTCGGGATCGATGGTGATCAGCGGCAGCTTGCGCAGATCGACGCGGCCTTTGAGCTGCGCGGGCTTCGCGAGGCGCGCCTGGCGCTCTTCTTCCTCTGAAAAGCCGACGTGGATGCCATGCGTGTGCATGGCCAGGATCGAGGCGGCGCGCGGATCGTCCTCGCGGCCGACGACTTCGCGGATGATGCCGCGCTTGGGGCCGTGCGCGCGATGGCCGCCGTGCGCGAGTTCGGCGATGACGAGATCGCCGTCCTGCGCCGTGCCGGCGTGTTCGGGCATGACGAGCAGATCGTGGCGCGCCTTGCGGTCGGCCGGTTCGATGCGTCCGCCGCCGAGCTGGCGGCCGCGCGCGTCGCGGGCGATGCGATAGACGCCGAGAATGCGGTGCGCGCTTTGCCCGAGCCGCTTGACGACGCGGGCTTCGAGGCCTTCGGGCGTTCTGACGATGCGCGCCAGCACGCGGTCGCCGACGCCGATCGCCGCTTCGCCGCGCATGCGCCGCGCTTCGCCGGGCGCGAGGCGCACGGTCGGGCCGAACAGCCCGTCCGGGCCGCGCATGCGCGCGAGCAGCTCGCCGTCGGGATCGGTATCGATGACGTCCATCACGCCGGATTGCGGCAGCGCGTTCGCGTCCGCGTAACGCTTGCGCCCGCTGCGCCCGAGCGCGCCTTCTTCTTCCAGCGCGCGCAGGATGTGGCGCAGTTCTTTTTTCTGCTCCGCGCCAATGCCCAGCTCGCGTGCAATGTCGCGCTTCTGCGCAGCGCCGCCGACTTTATGGATGGCCGCAAGCACGCGCTCGCGGGTGAGGGGTTCGTGAGCTGGGAGCTGCTTCCTGGCCATGAGAACTATCTGTCACCTCTCCCCCGCGAGGGGGAGAGGTCGCTTCGAACTTGTTCGAAGCGGGTGAGGGGGTGCGGCGCAGGACGAGGCGCTGCATCGGCGTTGCGACTCGTCTTGAACCCCGCCCCCTCATCCGGCGCTTCGCGCCACCTTCTCCCCCTCGCGGGGGAGAAGGACGAGACTTATCCTGCCGCCTTCTTTGCAGCTTTCTTCGTCGTCGCCTTTTTCGGCGCAGACTTGCGCGCGGCGCTGGCTGCTTTGTTGGCGGGTTTGGCGCCCTTCGCTTCGCCTTCAGATTTCGCGGCTTTCCTCGGCGCGGCTTTCTTGCCTTTGCGCTTCCCGCCAGCCTCCGCGCGCGCCGCGAGCAGCGCGAGCGCTTCGTCTAGCGTGACGTCCTCCGGCTTCTTGTCTTTCGGCACGTTCGCGTTGGTCTCGCCGTCGTTGATGTAGGGGCCGTAGCGGCCGTTCAACACGCGGACGGGTCTGCCCGTGACGGGGCTTTCGCCGAGCTCTTTAATGGCGGTCGGGGCGGCGCGGCCGAAGCGGCCTTTGCCGCCGCCGGCTTTCTTTTCGTCGATCACCGCGACGGCGCGGTTCATCTGGATTTCGAACACGTCTTCGACGCTGGGCAGGTTGGCGTAGAGCTTGCCCATCTGCAGGTAGGGCCCGTAGCGGCCGATGCCGGCAAGGATCAACTCGTTCTCGCTCGGATGCACGCCGACTTCACGCGGCAGCGCGAGCAGCTTCAACGCCTTCTCGAGCGTGAGCGACTCCGGCGCCCAACCGCGCGGCAGGCTCGCGCGCTTGGGCTTTTCCGCGTCGCCGTTCGGCATCTCGACGTAGGGACCGAAGCGCCCCGTCTTCAACAGCACCGGCCCGTCCGGGCCTTCGCCGAGTTCGACGCCTTCGGCTGGGATCGTGCTTTCGCCGTTCTCGGCGCTCACCAGCGGGCGCGTGTACTTGCACTCGGGATAGTTCGAGCAGCCGACGAAGGCGCCGTACTTGCCGAGCCGCAGCGAGAGCGTGCCTGTGCCGCAGACTTGGCAGCGGCGCGGATCTGACCCGTCTTCGCGCGGCGGGAAGATGTGCGGGCCGAGCACTTCGTTTAAAGTGTCGAGCACTTCGGTGATGCGCAGTTCGCCGACGTCTTCGATGGCGCCGGAGAAGTCCTTCCAGAAATCGCGCATCAGCGCCTTCCAATCGAGTTCGCCGGCGCTGACCTCGTCGAGCTTCTCTTCGAGATCGGCGGTGAAATCGTATTCGACGTACTTGCGGAAGAAGTTCTCGAGGAACGCAATCACCAGCCGGCCGCGGTCATCGGGGATGAAGCGGTTCTTGTCCATGCGCACGTAATTGCGCTCGCGCAGCCGCTCGAGGATCGCCGCGTAGGTGGACGGGCGGCCGATGCCGAGTTCTTCCAGCTTTTTGACGAGGCTCGCTTCCGAATAGCGCGGCGGCGGTTCGGTGAAGTGCTGGTCGGCTTTGACGTCGTGCACGTTGACGTTCTCGCCTTGGCGCAGCTGCGGCAGGCGGCGGTTCTCTTCGTCCTCCTCGTCGTCGCGGCCCTCTTGATAGAGCTTCAGGAAGCCGTCGAAGAGGATGACCTGGCCGGTGGCGCGGAGTTCGACCTTGCCGGTCGGCTCGGTGAAGTCGACGGTCGTGCGCTCGATCGACGCCGCTTCCATCTGGCTCGCCACCGCGCGTTTCCAGATGAGATCGTAGAGCCGCGCCTGATCGCCCTCGAGATGCAGGTCGCGCGGATGGCGCGAGGGATCGGTCGGGCGGATCGCTTCGTGCGCTTCCTGCGCGTTCTTGATTTTCGAGGCGTAGCGGCGGGGCTCGGCAGGCGTGTAGTCTTTGCCGAACTGGCTGTTGATGGCGTTGCGCAGATCGCGGATGGCGCCTTCGTCCATCGAGACGCCGTCGGTCCGCATGTAGGTGATGTGCCCGGCTTCGTAGAGGCGCTGGGCTGTCTGCATCGTGCGCGAGGCGTTGAAGCCGAGCTTGCGCGCCGCCTCCTGCTGCATCGTCGAGGTCGTGAAGGGCGGCGGCGGGTTGCGCCTGGTCGGCTTGGCTTCGACCGCGCTCACCGTGAAGCGGCCGGCGCGCACCGCATCGCGCGCGGCGAACGCCATCGGCTGGTTCGGAATGTCGAGGCGCTTGAGCTTCTTGCCTTCGAAGGCCGAAAGGCGCGCGGGGAAGATGTCGCCGCGCGTGGTCGCGAGCTGGGCGTCGACGCTCCAGTATTCCTGCGGCTTAAACTGTTCGATCTCTACTTCGCGGTCGACGATGAGGCGCAGCGCCACCGACTGCACGCGTCCGGCCGAGCGCGCGCCAGGCAGCTTGCGCCACAGCACCGGCGAGAGCGTGAAGCCGACGAGATAGTCGAGCGCGCGGCGCGCCAGGTAGGCGTCGACCAGCTCCATGTCGATGTCGCGCGGGGCGGCCATGGCCGCCTGCACGGCCGGCTTGGTGATGGCGTTGAAGGTGACGCGCTGGATGGTCTTGCCCTTGAGCGCTCGCCGAGCCTTCAGCGCTTCCATCACATGCCAGGAGATGGCCTCGCCCTCGCGGTCGGGGTCGGTGGCGAGGATGAGGTTGTCGGCGTCTTTCAGGGCGTCGGCGATGGCGCGGACGTGCTTGGAGGACTTGGCGTCGATCTCCCAGTCCATCGCGAAATCGGCGTCCGGCTTCACGGACCCGTCCTTGGGCGGCAGGTCCCGGATGTGGCCATAGGAAGCCAGCACCTTGTAGCCCGGGCCCAAATACTTGTTGATTGTCTTGGCCTTAGCCGGGGATTCGACGACGACGATGTTCATGTGGAAGGGGGTTCTCCGGTGGTCCGGCCGGACCGAAGCGGGCCGGAAACTGGGGGCCGACCCCCGTCCTGTCAACGCGCGCCGACGGCCGACGGGACCCCGTTATGCCTGGCCTCGGCTAATTTTCCTTTGCAAATCTGGGGCTTCCGCTGGTCGTGGTTAATTGGCGGACCGCGTCAGGCGAACGCTGCGCCGGACGAGGCGGCGTAGCCGCCGGGCAGCGAGGCGGCCTGGCCGTTGAGTTCGAGTTCGGTGAGTGCGGCGGCGACGACGCCGGCCGGCGCCTCGAGCAGGCGGGCGAGGTCGTTCACGTGGATTGGCGTCGGCGACAGGAGCGCGGCGATCTTGCTGGCCAAGCCGGGCGGCGGCGGTTCGGCGTCGCGGCCGTCAAACAGCGGGCCGATGGAGTGCGGGCGCAGCGGCGGCGTCCCATCGCCCAGCGCCGCGATCACGTCCTCAGCGCTTTCGATTAGTGTCGCGCCTTGCTTGATCAGCGCGTTGGAGCCGCGGGCGCGCGGATCGAGGGGCGAGCCCGGCGCGGCCATCACGTCGCGCCCTTGGTCGGCGGCGGCGCGCGCGGTGATGAGCGAGCCCGAGCGCAGCGCGGCTTCGATGATCACCACCGCGCGCGAGAGGCCGGAGATAATGGAATTGCGCCGCGGGAAATCGCGGGCGCGCGCAACTGCGCCAAGCGGCGCTTCGCTGACGACGGCGCCGCGCTCGCAGATCGCGTCGTGCAGTTTCAGATTCTGCGGCGGATAGGGGTGATCGAGACCGCCTGCCAGCACGGCCGCCGTGCCGGTCGCCAGCGCGCCCTTGTGCGCGGCCCCGTCAACGCCGCGCGCGAGGCCGGAGACGATCGTGAAGCCTGCCTCGCCGAGATCAGCCGCAAGCCGCTCAGCGAACATCAGCGCCGCGCCCGAGCCTTCGCGCGAGCCGACGATGGCGACGGTTGGACGCTTCAGCCATTTCGCGTCGCCGCGCAGCGCGAGCACTGGCGGCGGCGCATCGAGTTGCGCCAGCAGCGGCGGATAGTCGGGCTCGCACGACGCGATCAGCCGCGCGCAGAGCGCTTCGACGGCGTCGAGTTCTGCCTCGATGCACTCGGCAGGAGGCGGCGTGAGCTTGGAGATGCGCGGCAAAGCCTCAAGCGCGGCGGAGGCGGTGCGGAAGCGCGCGATGAGTTGCGCAAACGTGAGCGGGCCGATGCGTGGCGTGCGCGCGAGCCGCGTCCAGGCGAGCCGCTCCGGACGCGACAGCGTGCGGCTCATTCGGCCGAGGCTGGCGGTTCGGCCGCGGAAACGACCGACGGCTGGAGCGAGGCGGATTCTTCTTCTTTCTTCTGGCCGATCTTCGGCTCCGTACCTGCGCGCAAGCGGGCGATGTTCGCGCCGTGGCGCAGAAAAATGAGCGCCGTCAGCACCAATGTGAAGAGGATCTCGGACCAGCTGAAGCTCGCGATCAGCGCCATTATAGGAGCGATCGCAGCGGCGCAGAGCGCGGCGAGCGAGGAGTAGCGGAAAATGGTGGCGACGGCGAGCCAGGTGACGCCCGCGATCAAGCCGATCGGCCAAATGCCGGCGAACAGGACGCCGAAGAAGGTCGCCACGCCCTTGCCGCCCTTGAAGCCGAGCCAGATCGGGAAGCAGTGGCCGATGAAGGCGGCGGCGCCGGCGATGAGGCCGAGCTCGCGCTGCGCCTCCTCCGTAAAGCCGGCAAACTCCGCGAATTCGCGCGCCAGCAGCAGCGCGGCGGCGGCCTTGCCGGCATCGAGCAGAAGCGTCGCCAGCGCCAGATCCTTGCGCCCCGTGCGCAAGACGTTGGTCGCGCCGATATTGCCGGAGCCGATCTGACGGATATCGCCGAGGCCGGCGACGCCCGTCAGCACCAGCCCGAACGGAATCGAGCCGAGCAGGTAGCCGCCAAGCGCGGCGAGCGAGATTGAGATCGCCTCCACCGGGGCGTTCTCTAACAGGGGTTGCGGCGTCTGTGGAGAGGGCGATCAGCCTTCGGCGTAAAGCGCCCAGGCGGCGGCCAGATCCTGCACGATGTGCCCCAGCGATTTGTAGGCGGTGATTTGGCCCTCGCTTTGTCGTCCGACAATTGCGCCCGCGAGCACCTGGCCGATTTCGCCGGCGATGTGATCGTCGCCGACAAGCCCGGCTTCCTTGGCGCGCACAAACTCGGCGCCTTGCGCCAGCACGCCCTCGCGGCTGTCGGCGATGAAGCGGACGCGTTGGACGAGATCGTTGTCGACTTCCACTGGGCCGGCGTAGCTCGAGCCGACGATGTTCACGTGTGCGCCCGGGCGCAGCCACTTGCCTTCGAGGATGGGCTCTTTCGCGGCCGTGACGGTGCAGACGATGTCTGCGTCGACCACGCAGGCGCGGGCGGTTGGCGCGGGCGTGACGGGCGTGCCAAGTTCGGCCTGCACATCGCGGGCGTAGGCCGCGGCGCGCTCAGTCGATCGTCCCCACACTGTGATCGCTTCAAGCTTGCGTACCTTGGAGATCGCGCGCGCGTGCGTGCGCGCTTGCTCGCCGTAGCCGAGGATGGCGAGGCGGCTGGCGTTCTTGCGCGCAAGCGCGTCCGTCGCGACGGCGCTCGCCGCCGCGGTGCGGATCGCGGTGATCTCGCCAGCGTGCAGAATGCAGACTGGTGCGCCGGTTGCGCCGTCGAACAGCACGACGACGCCCTGGTGCGATTGCACGCCCTTGGCGAAGTTCTCGGGAAAAACGCTGATGAGCTTGGCGCCGAAGACTTTGCGTCCGCCGAGGCCCCCCGGCATCGAGCCGAACAGGCGTCCTTCGCCGAGCGGCAGGATCGCGCGCAGAAGCTGTTTTGTCTGTCCCTTGGAGAACGCAATCATCGCCTCGCGCACGATGGGGATGCACAGGTCGTAGGTGAGACGCGAAGCGATCTCGTCTTTGTCGATAAGGCGCATGGCGCACGTATGGACCGCCGGCGTCCCACCGGCAAACGCAGGCGCCGGCGGTCCACAAAGAAAGCATGCCTTCACACCCAGTCCAGGTGATGTCGGCGAGGCGCTTGGCGTCCTTGGCGCAAGCGCATCCATTGCTACGGCGCCTTGACAAGCGTCGCGCCCGCGTGCGCCTGTCCGCCGGCTTCTGACAGATCGCGCCTTGGAGTTCCGGATGCACGCCTATCGTACCCACACCTGCGGCCAGCTGCGGCCGTCGGACGCCGGCGCAGCCGTGCGCCTCTCGGGCTGGGTGCACAGGAAGCGCGACCATGGCGGGCTGTTGTTCATCGACCTTCGCGACAATTACGGCCTCACGCAGATCGTCATTGCGCCGTCGAGCCCCGCGTTCGCGACGGCGGAGAAGGTGCGCGCCGAGAGCGTGATCCGCGTCGACGGCAAGGTGGTCGAGCGCACGCCGGACACGGTGAACCCCAACCTGCCGACGGGCGGCGTCGAGGTGCAGGCGAGCGCGATTGACGTGCTCGGCGCGGCCGAAGAGCTGCCGCTGCCGGTGTTCGGCGAACCGGACTATCCCGAAGAGCTCCGGCTCAGGTACCGCTTCCTCGATCTCAGGCGCGAGACGCTGCACCGCTCGGTCCTGCTGCGCAGCCAGGTGATCGCCAGCTTGCGGCGGCGCATGATGGAGCAGGGCTTCACCGAGTTTCAGACGCCGATCCTGACGGCGTCGAGCCCGGAGGGCGCGCGCGACTTCCTGGTGCCGTCGCGTCTGCATCCGGGCAAGTTCTACGCGCTGCCGCAGGCGCCGCAGCAGTTCAAACAGCTGCTGATGGTGGCGGGCTTCGACAAGTACTTCCAGATCGCGCCGTGCTTCCGCGACGAGGACGCCCGCGCCGACCGTTCGCCGGGCGAGTTCTATCAACTCGACTTCGAGATGAGCTTCGTCACGCAGGAGGACGTGTTCGCCGCGATCGAGCCGGTGCTGGCGGGCGTGTTCGAGGAGTTCGGCCAGGGCAAGAAGGTGACGAAGGCGGGCGAGTTTCCGCGCATCCCGTACGCGGAGGCGATCACCAAGTACGGCACCGACAAGCCCGACTTGCGCAATCCACTCGTGCTGCAGGACGTGAGCGAGCATTTCCGCGGCGGCGGCTTCGGACTGTTCGCGCGCATCCTGGAAACGCCCGGACACGCGGTGTGGGCCATCCCCGGGCCGGGCGGCGGCAACCGCGCCTTTGCGGACCGCATGAACGCGTGGGCGCAGCACGAGGGTCAGCCGGGGCTCGGCTACATCTTCTGGCGCGAAGGCGAGGAAGGCGGCGCGGGCCCCATCGCCAAGAACATCGGGCCGGAAAAGACGAACGCGATCCGCGATCAGCTGGGGCTCAAGGTGGGCGATGCCGCCTTCTTCGTCGCGGGCGATGCGAAGGTGTTCTACAAGTTCGCTGGGCTGGCGCGCACGAAGGTGGCGAGCGAACTCAACCTCATCAGCCAAGACGAGTTCAGGTTCTGCTGGATCGTCGACTTCCCGATGTACGAGTGGAACGAGGACGAGAAGCGCATCGACTTCTCGCACAACCCATTCTCGATGCCGAACTACGATCACGAGAAGTTCTTGAAGCTCGATCCGTCCGACGCGTTCACAATCCTGGGAATCACCGCCTTCCAGTATGACATCGTCTGCAATGGCATTGAGCTCTCCTCGGGCGCGATCCGCAACCACAAGCCCGACATCATGATCAAGGCGTTCGAGATCGCGGGGCATGGGCGCGACGTAGTGGAAGAGAAGTTCGGCGGCATGCTGAACGCGTTCCGCTATGGCGCCCCGCCGCACGGGGGCTCCGCGCCGGGCGTCGACCGCATCGTCATGCTGCTGGCGGGCGTCGACAACATTCGCGAAGTGATTGTCTTCCCCTTCAACCAGCAGGCCCAGGACCTGATGATGAATGCGCCGGGCGAAGTGACGCCGAAGCAGCTGAAAGAGCTGCACATTCGCGTGGTGGAGCCGGCGAAGGGCTAGGCTAGGCCTCCCGAAAGTGTCCGAGAGGATTTCGCCGGACGTCTTCAGGCTGCGAGGCATGCCGGACGCCGCATGTTGGGCAGTGCCGCCAAAGGATGATTGGTGAGTACCACCCAAAAGGAGCGCGGCTGAGCGGCGTTTGACAACGCCAGCACTTGCTCCAGCTCGAAGCGAAGTAGGCTATCCAGATCACGAAAATCGTGACGAGTCCGCCAAAGCCGCAAGCCACGGCGTAGCTGGACGCGCCGAGCGCGCTCATCAATAGCGGCGGGGCCCACATAAAGACCGGAACGAGCAGAAGGAGCGCATAACCGATCCAAATGCGCAGCGAGTTTGAAGACATGGAAGTCATTCTAACTCAGGTCGCGAGGTGTAGGATAGGAAACCGACGTCAATCGCAGCTTCGCACACGCATCCCTCGCGGCACGCGGGTGAGGCGGTCGCCGCAGGCGGTGTTGAGTTGCGCTTGCGTGAGTCCTTCGGCGTTGCGCAGATCGGCGCCGGCGATGTCGGCGCCTTCGAAATTCATGCGCGTGACGTCGGCGCGTGTGAAATCGGCGTGGCGGAAATCGGCGCGGCGCGCGTCGGCGTGCGCGAGCGAAGCGTTCTCGAACACGGCGCGCGGGCAGCGGGCTTCGATCAGTTTCGTGCTGCGCAAATCTGCGTCGGTAAAGTTGGCTTCCTCGAACCGCGAACCAGTGGCGTCGGCGCGGGCGAGCACGGCATGCGAGAAATTGCTGCCCGTGAAAGTCGAGTTGGACATCTTCGCGCCAGCGAGAATGCGGCCGGAGAGATCGCAGCCCTCGCAGACGCCGCCGTAGGCCGGCGCAAGGCTCATGCGCACGGGACCGGTGAACGGCCAGAAGGCGAACGCCGGACCGGCGCCCGCCGCGCACAGCGCGACGGCCACGGCGACGGAACGCAATTGTGTCAACACGGCGCCGGGCGTAGGCCTCGGCAAAGCACTGCGCCAGTGAATATGCAGTAAGCGAGATGTGTTACTGATTGTTTCAGCGGCGGGCATAGTCAATCAACTCGTCGACGCGGTTATTGCATCTCCGCAAGCAAGTATTCGGCTGGGCGAGTCGGCGTCGCTCCTATCCCGCAGGACGGGTGCGGCGGCCTCGTTGGCGGATTGGCCGGAAGTGTCGTTCGGCTTTTTGTTGTACAAGTGCACGTAGAGCGCGCGCAGGCCTTCGCGCTCGGCTGCGAGGCGTTTGGCCTGTTCGTTGAGCTCGTGTTCGCGACGATCGAGCATGAGGGCGCGCACTTCCAGCGCCTGGCGCTGCGCGGCGAGCGCCTTTTCGGCGGCGCGGATTTTTTCGATCCGATCGGCGTCGTATCTGCGGCGTTGGCGCGCGGCGGAATCGAGCGCCAGCAATTGCTGCGCCGTGCGCGCGTTTCGCAGCGCCGCGAGCGGTTCGCCGGCAAACAGGTTGGCCGCGGCGCGGTCGAGAGCGCGGTCTGCGTAAGCGAGCAGGGCGCGGGCTTTGCGTTCGCTACGGCGGTTCCTCTCCATGCGCATGCCTCATGTGCTGCGGGCGCGCTTCATGCGGCCGCAATGATGCGGAGCGGGGACGCGAGTTCGCGCGTCGTCTGTCGGTGCGGACATTCGTCCGCGTGTTCAAAGTGACGCGAAAAACCGCGTCCCCGGCGGCCGTTTTGCGCCAGCCTCTGCGCCGGGGGAGCTGTTCGCTCCGTGACGCATCGGCCGGCGACGAGCGGGACGGTCCAAATCCTCGCGCTTGCGCGCGAAGTCCGGTCCCGGGCCCGGCGGTTTCATCCCCGCCGGCAATCTCGCTCGACCGCATCGCCGCTCGAAGCCGGGATTTGGCGCCAACTCCCTCCGCATGAACGGCGATGGCGCGAGTATAGGCGCGTGCCAGGGGCGTTCGATTCGATTTGCGCCGGTGATTGATTCTAGCGGGAAAATGTATCGGGACTTGTCCAAGTCGAACCCGCTTGAGCGCGCGCTCACGGCGTTTTGCGGGTACGCCGCTGGGTGGGCCGCTTTGGCGCTGGCGACCGCGTTTGCGCTTGATCGCGCCGGCCGGTCTGATCGATGCTGGGGAGGGAGGCGGCGGCGATGATCGAACTCAGTCTGCAGAATCCGGTGTTCGCGACCTACGCGATTGCGGCGACGCTGATGATCTTGAAGGCGATCGGCATGTCGTGGCTGACGGTGCAGCGCATGCTGGCCGCCAATGGCGGCTTTCGCTCGCCGGAGGATCTACGCAAGACGCCGCTCAACCCCAACCCCGATCCCAAGCAGCTCGAGCCGAACGAGGGCGTGGAGCGCATCCGGCGCATTCATCTCAACGATCTGGAGAACATCCCTTTCTTCCTGGCCGCAGGCTTTCTGTTCGTGCTGACCGATCCGCCGCTCGCGCTCGCGCAATGGCTGCTCTACGGGTACGTGGTTTCGCGCTTCCTGCATTTCTTCGCCTACTTCACCGCGCAGACGCACGACACGCGCGCGACGCTGTGGACCGTCGGCTCGCTGATCCTGATCTTCATGACCGGATGGACGCTGCTGAAGGCGCTGGGCGTGTGATTGGGCGGCGAGCGGCCATAGGCGTCCAGCGGGGCGTAACGTTCCCTACCGCTCTCGCCAAAGCCGCTTACGCGGGACCGGCGCACGATGTTATCGTTGCGGCGCTGGGGGCGGTTCAGGGGACCGCTCATGAAGAAGCTGGCTTATCTCGCCGCGATCGCCGCAAGCATTGCTGCTGCGCCCGCCTACGCCGAGGGCGGATATCTTGGCGTTTCGTATTCCGTAGTCGACGCCGGCAGCCTAGGCGACGACAGGGATGTCATCGCCGTCAACGGCGCCGCCATGCTCGGCGAGCACGTGCAGATCGACGCGGCCTACGCCAACATTGATGGCGGCGATGCCGACAACGTCGCCGTAAGTGCGCATCTCTTCAGCCGCAACGACAGATTCCTGTGGGGCGCCTATGTCGGTTTCGACACGACCAGCGAGGCTTTCACCGGGAGCGGCGTCGGAGAGTGGAGCGCAGGGATCGAGGGGCAGCTCTATCTCGATCGCGCCACGCTCACCGCCGCCGCGGGTTACACGGAGGTCGATCTTGGCGGGGGCTCCGAAGCGTGGACGGCTGACATAGAAGGGCGATACTTCGTCACCGACAATTTCAGCATTCAGGGGAATGTCGGCTACGCCGAGCCCGAGTCCGGCGTGATCATCGGCGATGGCTGGGTCGGCGGCGTGGGCGCCGAGTATCAGTTCAGCGGCATGCCGATCAGCATCTATGGCGGCTGGCAGCACTTGGATTTCAGCGGACTGCCGGACGAGAGAGATGCGATTGGCGTCGGCGTGCGCTACAGCTGGAACGCCACGCTGTTCGAGCGCAATCGCGCTGGACCGGGCCTCCATCGTCCGCAGGGCTTATTCGACCGCATTTTCGGCGCGCCCGCTTTGCGTTAGCCGACGCTGGCTTCGCCCTTGGCCGCAGGCGGCGCAGACGCCGGTTTGCTCGACCGTGAAGTGGCCGCAGGCTGAACAGAGCTTGTGATTTGGGGCGCAGAGGCGCGCGGCTCGAGTAAGACGGGATTGTGCGCGCAGCGTGATGCCGCCGAAATGCGCCCGCGCTTTCGAGAGCCGCGCACCAACGCGAAATTACGCATGGAAATCCCCTCGTGGCGGTCATAGACTACCGACGGGAAACTGGGGAGGGCCGCCATGCTCGGCATCGCGAGTTCGTGGGCGTTTCTATTCGAACATCCAATCGTCGGCGTGGCGGTGTTTGTGGCGGTGACGCTGGGCGTCATTCTGGCACTGTCCGGAGGCAATTTCGGCGGCTCGATCGGAGGCATTCTGCGGGTCGCCTTCAGCTTCTTCACTGCGCCCTTCATTTTTCTCAGCAATGCGCTGGCGGGGATGCGCACCTCCGGTGAGGAGGAGCAGCACTATCGCGGCAGCCGCATCTTCATGATGTTCAGATGGAGTAAGCTGCTCTACCTCGGACTGCTCATTTGGTGCCTCCTCATTCTGTCCGGCGGCATCACATCAAGCCTGTTGACGCTGTATCCGAGCTACGAGATCGAACAGGGCCGGCTGTTGGACGAGCAGATCGTCGACCTGCAAAGCCGCGTTGCAACCGCAAACGAAGCGGTGGCGGACGCGGGCGCTCCGGAATATCGCCAGCAGTTGCAAGCCCAGCGCAACGACGCGCGCGGCGCCTATCAGCGGCAAGTCCAGAGTAACGCCAATTTCGTGCAGAACACAACGTTCAGCGGCCCGATAATCTCGCAGTTAGCAAACACCCGCAGCGCGTACACGATCGATAACATACGGTCGAACATCGACAGTTACATGTCCGGTTGTCCACGCGGTTACAACTGGCGCGGCATGACAGTGGAGACTTGCGGCCAGTACCGCGCCTTCCTGCTCGAACTTGCCGACCGCCGGATGCGCGAATTTCAACTGGAGAACGCCGCGGCGGAAGCGGAACGCGCCTATCGTGATGCGGATTCCGCTGCGCAGAATGCGGCCGCCAATCTGGCGGCCCTGCAAGCGCAACTGCAAGCCACGCGGGCGCAGCGGGAAGCGATCTCGCTGTTCAATCCCGAGGTCATGACTCGGCGCATCGCCACTGCGGGAGGCTCTCTGCTGCTCACGTTCTTGTCTGTCATCATCACAGTATGGCTTGGCGCCACGCTGCTCAGCCTCTTCAGCTGGTTGACGCTCATGATGCGCGGGCTTGAGCAGCTGATGGCTCAAAGGCTGAAGGAAGCCAGGCCCGAAGAAGAACCCGCGTGATCTAACCGCCGCTGACTTCGCCCTTGGCGCCGCAGGCGGCGCAGACGCCGCTGTGGTCGACCGTGAAGTGGCCGCAGGCTGAACACGGTTCGGCGCGATAGCCGGCGGCGGGCTTGGGCGCGGGCGCTGGCTTGCGGTCGCGGATGTTCTCGACGACGGCGCGCGGCTTCAGCATGACGAGATTGTCGGGCGCTGCGCCGCGGGCGAAGCCGCGCGAGATGAGGCGCGCTGCGCTTTCGGCGTCCTGCGCTTTCTTGCTGAGGCCATCGCCTCGCGCATCGAACGGATCGACCTGCGCGAGATCGGTGCGGCCGAGATAGGAGACCGCGAGTTCGCGGAAAATGTAGTCGAGGATCGAGGTAGCGTGGCGGATCGTGTCGTTGCCGCGCACCTCGCCGGCGGGCTCGAAGCGCGTGAACAGGAAGGCGTCGACGTATTCTTCGAGCGGCACGCCATATTGCAGGCCAATCGAAATGGAGATGGCGAAGTTGTTCATCAGCGAGCGGAAGGCGGCGCCTTCCTTGTGCAGGTCGATGAAGATCTCGCCGAGTTCGCCGTCGTCGTATTCGCCGGTGTGCAGATAGACTTTGTGGCCGCCGACGACGGCTTTCTGGATGTAGCCTTTGCGCCGTTCGGGGAGACGGCGGCGCTCCTGGACCGCCGGCGTTTCCGCCGGCATCACTTGAGCAGCTTCGACACCGTTTGCCGGCGAGGACGCCGACGGTCCAAGTGGCGCTTCCTCTTCCAGCGGCGCGAGCGTGATCGTGATCGGCGGGGCGTCGATGGCGGTGTCGATGAGCGCGACGCCGGCGGCCTTCGCGGCTTCGAGCAGCGTGGTGCGGCGGCTAAGGGTTTCCGCTGTGAGCGTGAGATCGAGCGCGGTGCGGGCGAAGGGCGCGACGGCGGCGGCGAGCGCGATGCGCGCGTCGGGCGCGATGTCGCCGGCGCTGGCGAACACGGCTGCGTGCGCCGGATTGAGCGCGGCGGCGTCGGCGAAATCGTTCGCGCCCATGCAATAGGCTTGTGCGGCGGCGATCTCGTCTTCGCTAAAGCCGAGCGTCATGAGGAGATCGCCGCGTTTGCCGGCGGCGACGTCGGGCGGGAGCTTCAGCACTTCTTCGCACAGCTCGGGGCCGATCACGAGCGGATGCACGGCCGCGCGCAGGCTGAGCGCATCCTGCGCGGCTTCTTCGATCGCTTCGAGCGCAGGTTCAGTGAGGCCCTTGCCGGCGAGCGCGTCGAGGCTGACGCCCGGCGCGCCTTTCAGCGTCCGGCGGCCTTCGATGTGCGTCGCGAGCGTGGCGATCGTGTCGTCGTCATAGCCGAGTGCGGCGAGGGCAGCGCGCGCATCCGCGCTGAGGATGCGGCCGAAGGCTCCATCTTCGCGCACGCCATACGTCGCGATCGCATCGAGCGGCGAAAGGCCGGCGGCGGTGAGGCCGAGGCGGCGCGCGCTGGCGGAATCGTTGGCGAAGGCGATCGCGGGCGAGACGCGCAACCCCGCATTCCCGGCGCTCGGCAGCGCGCGGTAGATGGCTTGCGCGCGTTCGGCGATGTCGCCGGAGAGAGACGCCGCTGCATCGCGCGCGGCTTTCACCGCGGCTTCTTCGGCGCGCCTTGCATTGTTCCAGTCGGGATGGGCGCCCTTGGCGCTCGCGAGTGCGGCGCTTTCGGAAACGGCGGCGGCATGCGCGAGCGCCGAGATGCCGCCGGCGAACGCACGCGCTTCGTCGCTGTCATAGGCGAGACCGCTGCGCATGATGAGCGCGGCGATCCCTTCGAGCCGTAGCACGATGGGCCGGCGCGGGCTTGCGCCATGCGCGCCGTGTGCGGCGTCGAGCGCGCGCACGAGCGTGCGGACGGCGGCCTCGAGGCTCTCCAAGTCGACGCCGTGCGAGCCGTGGAATCGCGGCAGCGCCAGACTTGCTGCGATGACGCTGCATTCTTCTTCCGCATGCGCCGCGCCGGTGGGGTCGATGGCGCCTGGCGCGAACGCGGTCAGCGCGTGCGCGCCGGGTTCGGGCGCAGCGATGCGGATGCGCCGGTGCGCGGCATCCGCGCCGGCGTCGAGCGCCTCTGCGTACGCGCCGCGCGCAACGGCGCCGGAGAGCGCGGCGAGGATGTCGGCGTCGGGCGCGCCGGCAAGACGCGCGGCCGCGGCCTTGCGCTGCACGCCGCCGTGCGCCGCGTTGAGCCCGTTGCGCACGGCTTCAATGGCGAGATCCGCCAGCGCCGCATCGAGCGCGCGCGCGCCGGCGGCGAGCGCTGTGCTGGCGCGCTGGCGCGCGTTCGCATCGGCGATCAGGCGCGGCGCTGCGTTTGCGTCAGGAGATACGAGGATCGCCACGCCTTCCGCGCCGGTCGCGTCTGCGAGGCGCGCGGCGGCGTCGAGCGCATCGAGCGCGGCCGCGGACGGCGCGCCGACGATGCCGAGCTTGGCGCCCGCCGCAAGCAGCGTCTGCGCGCGCGCGAGCGCTTCCATTTCATCGGCGCGCGCCGCGGGCCAATGGACCAGCGCGGCGGAGATCGCGAGTTCGGCGCCAGGCGCGAGGGCGGCGCGGATGAGCGGGGGATCGAGCATGATCTTGGCGTCAGCGAGGAGCGCGCTGAGATCGCTGGCGAGCGTCTCGTCGCCGGCCCATGCGCCGATGCGCGCGGCGAGGCGCTCGATGGCGGCGGTGACGCTCGGGCCGGCGGACGTCTCGAAGGCCAGGCCCGCCTCCAGCGCCGCCTGGATCATCGCCTCCGGCCAAGCCGCGGGCGCGTCCGCCGCCGGGCGGGCGTCATCGCTGAAATCGTGGGCCATCGGTCGCCTCCCTCGAGCCGGCAAGAAGGTACGCCTGGTAGGGGCGGCCAATCAATATCTAGTATGAAACGATGCCCAGATATCCCAAGATATTGTTTCGCGCCTGCACTGGACGGGGTGGGGACCAATGGTCATAGTGCGCGCCGCCGCAAATCGGCCTAGCAGCGCGGCCGCGCCTTCGGCGCTTCGGAGACAAAAAAAAGCCCATGCTCAAACGGATTTTCACCTGGTGGAACGGCGCCACCCTGGGGGCGCTGTTCGATATCGGCCGGCGCGGGGTCTTCGTGGGCACAGACGAGCAGGGCAACCGCTATTACGAGGAGAAGAAGGCGAGCCTGGAAGGCCGCAAGCGCCGCTATGTGATCTATAACGGCCTGGCCGAGGCCTCGCGCGTGCCGCCGGATTGGCACGCCTGGCTGCACTACACGATCCAGGATCCGCCCACGGTCGCGCCGCTGAAGCGGCAGAAGTGGGAGAAGCCGCACGTGCCGAACCTTACGGGCACGATCCACGCGTATCGCCCGAAAGGCTCGCTCGCGCGCGGCGGCGTTAGGCAAGCGTCAAGCTCGGACTACGAAGCTTGGACGCCGGATGCCGAGACCACGGAGCGGCGGCCGTGACCATCAACTTCGAGCGCTGGGGCGAGACCATACTGGGCGCCATCGTCGCGGTGGTGGCGATCGGGTTCTTCGCGTTCGCCGCCGCGCAAGCGGGCCAGACCGGCGCGCGCAGCGGCTATGATCTCACCGCGCGCTTCCAGCGTGTCGACGGGATCGATGTGGGCTCGGATGTGCGCATCTCCGGCGTGAAGGTCGGCGTAGTGCGCGCAATCGAGCTCGACCCTGAGACATATCTCGCGCGCGTGACGCTGGCGATGAACCGGGAGGTGCAGGTGCTCGACGACTCCACAGCGCGCGTCGCCAGCGACGGCCTGCTCGGTGGCGGCTACATCGCCATCGAACCGGCCGGCATGGATGCGCTGGCGGCGGGCGGCGAGATTCCCAACACGCAGGGCTCCGTCGATTTGCTGACGCTGTTCGCCAGTTTCGCGCAGGGCTCGCAAAGCAATTCTCAGAACGAGGAAGTTCAATGATCCGCGCCGCGCTTGCCGCACTCGTCATTTCCGTCGTCGCCATCGGCCCCGCCTATGCGCAGCGCGCGGTGATCCGCGGGCTCGACAAGGTGACGGGCCAGGCGCGCGATTACACGCTGACCGTGGGCCGTCCGGCGCGCATCGGCTCGCTCGAAGTCATCGCGCGCACGTGCCGCAAGAGCGCGCCGGAAGAAACGCCGGAAGTGGCGATCTATCTGGAAGTGTTCGACAACCCGCCCGCGCGCGAAGGCGAAGAGGCCGAGCGGCGCGAAGTCTTCCAGGGCTGGATGTTCGCCTCGAGCCCCGGCCTCAGCGCGCTGGATCACCCGAATTACGACATCTGGGCGATCGATTGTCGTTCGTAGCGAATAGCGAATGGTGAGTAGCGAATAGGGAAAGAGGGCGCGGGCGGTTCGGCCCCCTATTCGCTATTCGCTATTCGCTTGAGCCCTGCTCGACTCTGCTAAAATCCTGCCACGGCAATTGAGCCGGGGGAGGAATGACCATGCGCGTCATGGGCCATAACGTGCTTGCGATACTGGTCGCGGCGATCGCGATCTGGGCGATCGGATTTCTACTCTATGTCGTCCTGTTCCAGCAGCAATGGATCGCGTGGATGGGGCTGACGCCGGAGCAGGCCGAACAGGACAACGGGCGCATGCCGTTCATGGTGGTGATGCCGATCCTGCAGGCGATCGGGCTCTCGCTTGCCGTGAAGTGGCGCAACGCGCCGGGATGGACGGGCGGTCTGATCACGGGCTTACTGATGGCGATCTTCTTCAGCATCGCCGGGCGCATGTACGGCTGGGTGTACTCGTTGGAGGCGATCGAACTGTTCGGCCTCGACAGCTTCCACTTCCTGCTCACGCACGCGACGGCGGGTGCGATCTTGGGTGTATGGAAGTAGGGCAATAGGGCAGTAGGGCAGTAGGGCAGTAGGTGGCGCGTCGTCCCTATTGCCTTATTGCCCTACTGCCTTACTGCCTTCGCTGATGCGCATCCTCTGCACCAATGACGACGGCATCAACGCAACGGGGCTGGCGATCCTGGAGAAGATCGCGCGCACGTTCAGCGACGATGTGTGGGTGATCGCGCCGGAGACGGAGCAATCGGGCGCCTCGCGCGCGCTGACGCTGACCGCGCCCATCCGCGTGCGCAAGGCGGGCGAGAAGCGCTTTGCCGTGACCGGCACGCCGACCGATTGCGTGCTGTTGGGCGTGGAGCACCTGATCGAGGGCGCGGCGCCCGACCTCGTGCTATCCGGCGTCAATCGCGGGCAGAATATCGCCGAAGACGTGACGTTCTCGGGTACGATTGCCGGCGCGATGCAGGGCATGCAGCTCGGCATCCGCGCCATCGCGCTTTCGCAAGCGCGCGGCTTTCGCGGCGAGGAGGCGAAGATCCCGTGGGAAACCGCGGAAGCGTACGGACCCGGCGTCGTCGGCCAGCTGTTGAAGCATGGCTGGCCGAAGGACGTGCTGATGAACGTGAACTTCCCCGATCTGCCGCCGGACGAGGTGCGCGAGGTGGAGGTGACGCGCCAGGGCCGGCGCGACCAGCACATCATCTACGCCGACAAGCGCACCGATCCGCGCGGCGGCGCCTATTTCTGGCTCGGTTTCCGCGGCAAGCTCTCCAATCCGCCCGACGGCACCGATCTGCGCGCGATCTACGAAGGGCGCATCTCGGTGACGCCGCTGCATATCGATCTGACGCACATGGAGAGCGTGCACGATTTGAAGGGCGTGCTGGGCGGGGCGCCGCCGAAGCTAGGGCAATAGGGCAGTAGGGCAGTAGGGCAGTAGGTAAAGGCAATGCAGCTGAACCGAACATACTGCCCTATTGCCCTATTGCCCTACTGCCTTGGATCGACGCTCGCATGAGCGTCGATCCGGCCCGCCTCATGCGCTTCGTGCTGGAAATGCGCCAGGCGGGGATCACGGACGCGCGCGTGCTCTCGGCTCTGGAGCGCACGCCGCGCACGCATTATGCGCCGGCGCATCTGGAAGGCTTAGCACTCGACGATGTGGGCCTGCCGCTGGCGCATGGGCAGACGATGACGAAGCCGTCGGTCGTCGGGCGCATGGTCGCGGCGCTCCACCCGCAGCCGGGGGACGTGGTGCTGGAAGTCGGCACGGGCTCGGGGTTTCAGGCCGCGGTGCTGTCGGCGCTCGCGCACAAGGTGGTGACGCTGGAGCGCTGGCGCGATCTTGCCGTCGAGGCGCGCGGGCGCCTCGGCACGGCCCGGCTCATGCGCACCTTCGCGCACGCTGCCGACGGGCTCGAAGGCTGGGCCGACGAGGCGCCGTACGACCGCATCATCGTCAACGCGGCCCTGGAGGATTTTCCGTTGGCTCTGCTCGATCAGCTCAAGGGCGGTGGCGTGCTGCTGGCGCCGATCGGCGAGCGTCTGGTTCGCTATCGCAACGGCGAGCGCGAGAATCTAGGGCCGATCGCGTTCGCGCCCATCGAACGCGGCGTGCCGGACGAGCCGCCTGCGGCGTGAGTTTGCGCGCGAAGGTGATTCTCGCGGAGAGTGGCGCCCGAACTCGCCAGTGAAGGTCGCGCCTCCGGTGTCTCATCTTCCACGTTTGCGCGAACACCCCCTCAGTCAGCGCTTCGCGCTGACAGCTCCCCCATCGAGGGGGAGCGGGGGAGATGCCAACTGGCGCTGGGACGCCACGAGACGTGGTGACGATGCGCCCGCCTCCCCCTCGATGGGGGAGGTCGCGCCGAAGGCGCGGGAGGGGGCGTTGGCGGCGCGCTTTGTGGAAGAGCGCGTGTGGCGCTTGCGCGACCTCTCGCGTGCGATGCGCTCCTTTTCGCTGGCGCTGTTCGCCTCTGCATGCGCTTCGGGCGCGCCGGCGCCGATTGCGTATGGCGGGCGGGATTATGGAGCGCCGGCGTCCTCGCCGGCAGCGCCATCTCCACCAGCACCGGCGCCGGCCGGCGAGGCGCCGGCGGTCCATATCGGCCCGCCGCCAGACTGGGCCGAGGGGGAAGGCACGCCGTTGTCGGCTTATGCGTTGCGGCCGGAGGAAGCGCAGCCATTCGATCCGGCGCATTTGCCGCGCACGCATCGCGTGGCGGCGAATGAGTCGCTTTACGATATCGCCACGCGCTATCAGATCCCGCTGCTGGCGCTGATCGAACAGAACGGGCTCGAGCCGCCCTATGTGCTGGCGCCGGGACGCGTGCTGGAGCTGCCGCCGCCGCGCTTTCATGCCGTGGCGCGCGGGGAAAGCTTCGAAGACGTTGCGCGGCGCTATAGCGTGGATGTGCGCTCCTTGGCGCTGCTCAACCGCATGCAGCCGCCGTATCGCGTACGCGCCGGCGACCGCATCGTGCTGCCGGCGATGGCGCGGGCAAATCTTGGACCGCCGGCGTCCCCGCCGGCAACACCCGCAAGCAATCCGCAGATGCCGGCGAGGACGCCGGCGGTCCAAGAGGCGCGCTTTCGCATGCCGCTCGACGGCGAGATCGTCACGCGCTTCGGGGCGCAGCCGGGCGGGGTGCGCATCGACGGCGTGGAGATTGCCGGAGACGAAGGCGCGCCGATCCGGGCGGCCGCCGACGGCGACGTCGTGTACGCGGGCGCCGATCTCGAAGCCTACGGCACGCTGGTGCTGGTGCGGCACGCGGACAACTACGTCACGGCCTACGGCTACGGGCGGCGCGCGCTGGTGCGAGAAGGCCAACGCGTGCGCGCCGGCCAGCCGCTCGCCGAACTCGGCGCGCGCGCCGACGGGCTGCCGCGCCTGATGTTTCAGGTGCGGCAGGGCGCGCGGGCGGTGGATCCCGCTCCGCTGTTAGGGATTAGGGATTAGGGATTGGGGATTAGGGATTGGGTGCGTGTTCGCACTGGCAAGCGATGCGCGTTCGACTAGCCGCCCCAATCCCCAATCCCTAATCCCCAATCCCGAAACTGCGGCGAAACGGCGCGTGGCTGCGCTGGGCTCGGATTGAAATGGCGCCCGCCGACGATATAGTCCCGGCCGCTTGGCCCGGCCGGGCCATCGGGTTTTCCGTTCCTTCGGCGCTTCCGCCGCCTCCTGCGAGGATCAATGTTCGTTTCTCCTGCTTTCGCACAGGGCGCCGCCGCCGCTGATCCAGGCACCGGCATCCTGATGCAGATGCTGCCGCTCGTTCTGGTGCTGGTGGTGTTCTATTTCCTGCTGATCCGCCCGCAGCAACAGGCGCGCAAGCGGCACATGGAGATGGTCGCCAATCTGAAGAAGGGCGATGTCGTCGTCACCTCGGGCGGCCTTATCGGCAAGGTGAAGTCGCTGCAGGAGGACGAAGTGCGGGTTGAACTCTCGCCAAATGTCGACGTTCGGGTGGTGCGCGCGACTATAGCCGAAGTGCGTTCGAAGACCGAACCGGCGCCCGCCAACGACGCTAAGGCGAGCTGAAGGCCCATGCTGCAGATCGCGCGCTGGCGCATCATTCTCGTTGCGGTGGTCACGGTGATGGGGCTCGTGTTTGCGTTCCCCAATTTCATCCCAGAGCGCGTGCGCGAAAGCCTGCCGAGCTTTCTGCCGCACCAGGCGATCAATCTCGGGCTCGACTTGCAGGGCGGCTCGCAGTTGCTGCTCGAAGTGGATGTGGCCACGCTGCAGCGCCAGCAGCTCGACAACATCGCCGACCAGATGGCGGCGGCGCTGCGCGATGCCGAACCGCGCATCAGCTATACGGGGCGCGGCGTGGTCGGCGACGCCGCGCGCGTGCGCCTGGTCGATCCCACGCAGATGGAGCGCGCGCAGCGGGCGCTGCAGCCGCTGGCGCGGTCGACGACCGGGCCGGGCGAGGTTGTGACTTTTACGGCGAGCGCCGACGGCTTGATCGAAGCGCGGATACCGCCAGCGCAGCTCAGCGAACTCAGCCGGCAGGCGGCGCAGCAATCGATCGAAGTGATCCGCCGCCGCATCGACCCCACCGGCACGGCCGAAGTCACCATCCAGCGCCAAGGCGATCGGCGCATCGTCGTGCAGGCGCCGGGCGTTTCCGATCCCGAGCAGTTGAAAGAACGCATCGGGCAGACCGCGCTGATGACATTCCACCTCGTGCGCGAGGTCTCGCCGCAGGAAGCGGCGGCGGGGACGCTGCCGCCCGGCACTATGGTCGTGGGACCGTATCCTGAGATCGGCGACAGCACCGAGGTGGTGGAGCGGCGCCCGCGACTCACCGGCGAGCACCTGACGCGCGCCAATCCGTCCACCGACCCGCAGACGGGCGAGTTCGTGCTCTCCTTCCAACTCGACACCGAAGGCAGCCACAGGTTCTGCCGCATCACGCGCGAGTACGTGAACCAGCGCTTCGCCATCCTGCTCGACAACCAGGTACTGACCGCCCCGCGCATCAATGAGCCCATCTGCGGCGGCAGCGGCCAGATCTCAGGCAACTTCACGGCGCAGAGCGCGACCGATCTGGCTGTGATGCTGCGTGCGGGCGCGTTGCCCGCGCCGCTGGAAGTGATCGAAGAGCGCACCGTCGACGCCAGCCTCGGCCGGCAGGCGATCGAATCCGGCACGACCGCCTCGATCATCGGCGGCATCGTCACGCTCGTGTTCATGGTGCTGGCGTACGGGCTGTTCGGACTGTTCGCCTGTCTCGCGCTGATCGTGAACGGCCTTTTGATCGTCGGGGCGATGTCGATGATCGGCGCGGCGCTGACATTGCCGGGCATCGCCGGCCTCATCCTCACCATCGCCATGGCGGTCGACGCCAACGTGCTGATCTACGAACGCATGCGCGAAGAAGCCGCGGCCGGGCGAGGTCCGGCGATGGCGATCGACGCCGGCTTCAGCCGGGCGATGATCACCATCATCGACGCCAACCTCACCACCATTCTCGCCGCGCTCATCCTGTTCCAGTTCGGGGCCGGCCCGGTGCGCGGCTTCGCCTGGACGCTGTCGATCGGCGTCATCACCTCGGTGTTCACCGCGGTGATGGTGACGCAGCTGCTGATCGCCATGTGGTTCCGCGCCGCGCGCCCGAAGCAACTCCCGATCTAAGGACAACGCATGGCGATGTGGCCGCTCATCAGACTTCTGCCGAAGAAGACGAACCTCACTTACGTGAAGTTCGCCGGCGTCGCCGCGTTCCTTTCAATTGCGGCCGTCGCGGCATCGTTCGTGTCGATGTTCACGGCCGGCTTTCAGTCCAATCCGATCGCCATCTATCAGCAAGCCGAAGGCACGCCGGTGGCGCGGATCGGCGCGGTCATGGAGCGCGGCTTCAACCTCGGCATCGACTTCAGGGGCGGCACGTCGTTGCTGATCGAGGCGGCCGGGCCGATCGATCAGCAGGCGCTCACGGCGCTCGCCCGCAGCGCGCAGGAAGGCGACATCCAGGTGCAAAACACGACGTGCCGCCCGACAAATGCGCCGCCGTATTGCGCATTCCTGAACTTCGAGACCTCGCCCAATCAGGCCGAGACGGTCGAAGAAATCCGAAGGGGCCTCCCCGGAGTGGCCGATGAGGCGCGCATCGCCCGCACCGACTCGGTGAGCGCTACCGTGTCCGAGGAGCTGTTCACGGGCGGCCTCATCGCGCTCGGGCTCGCGATTCTGTTGATGCTGGTCTACATCTGGTTCCGGTTCGAGTGGCAGTTCGGGCTGGGCGGCGTGATCGCGCTGTTCCACGATGTGATTTTGACGCTCGGGCTGTTCTCCATCTTCCGCTTCGAGTTCACGCTCACCATCATCGCCGCGCTGCTGACGATCATCGGTTATTCCATGAACGATACGGTGGTGGTGTTCGACCGCATTCGCGAGAACCTGCGCAAGTACAAGAAAATGCCGCTGGGCGACCTGATCGATCTTTCGCTCAACGAAACGCTGTCGCGCACGATCATCACCGGCTGTACGGCGCTGTTCGCGCTGGTCGGGCTCCTGTTTTTGGGCGGCGAAGCGCTTTCCGGCTTCGCCATCGCGATGATTTTCGGCATTATCGTCGGCACGTATTCGTCGCTCTACGTGGCCGCGCCCGCCATTCTCATTTGGGGCGTGAAACGAGGCCGCGAGGGCGAAAAGCGCGAGGCGCCGCAGACAGCGGGGTCGTGAACGGGCGGCGATGAACGCTCCTCGCGTGTTGGTTGGAGGAGAGGGCATGGCTGCGTTTCTGAGCAATTTGCGTTATGTGGCGTGGACCGCGCTCGCGGTCGGCGCGCTGTTCCTGATCTATTATGCGATGGGCGTCGCCGGCTACGCGCTGGGCGACGCGGCGTTCTGGGAATCCTTCTGGCGCTGGACGCACGTTCTGTCCGGCATCATGTGGATCGGGCATCTCTACTATTTCAATTTCACCCAGATCCCGAACGCGCCCAAGATTCCGGAAGAGCATCGCGGACCGGCGATCTCCAAGGTGATCGCGCCGGCGGCGCTCTACTGGTTTCGCTGGGGCGCGATGTTCACGCTGATCACGGGCCTCCTGCTCGCCTGGAACCAAGGCTATCTGCTGCAGGCGCTGACGCTTGGCGCGGTCGAGGGCTTTGCCGCGCCCAAGCACATCTTCATCGGCATCGGCATGTGGCTCGCCATCATCATGTGGTTCAACGTCTGGTTCATCATCTGGCCGAACCAGCAGAAGGCGCTCAACATCGGCGACCGCTATGCGAGCCTCGACGCCACGGCGAAAGCCACTGCCGCGAAAACGGCGATGCTGTTCTCGCGCACCAACACGTTCCTGTCCGTGCCGATGCTGGTGGCGATGACGGGGGCGAGCACGTTGTTCTAGGGATTAGGGATTGGGGATTAGGTTGGGAAGCGATGCGCGATTCCCAATCCCTAATCCCCAATCCCGACTTGGACGCCGAGGTTCGCCGCCACGACGAAGACCGCTGGCTCGCCAGCCGCTTCGCGCCGACGGAGGTGCGCGCGCGGCTTGTGGCGATCTATGCAGTGAACCACGAGATCGCGCGCACAGCGGATGTCGTGACGCAGCCGGCGCTAGGCGACATTCGTTTGGCCTGGTGGCGCGAGGCGCTGGTGGAGCTCGCCGCGGGCAAAGAGCCGCGCGCGCATCCGACGCTGCAGGCGTTCACTGCGGCGGCGCGCCATGCGGCGCTGTCGTTCGAGGCGTGGGAACGGCTGATCGAGGCGCGCGCCAGGGATTTCGAGGCTGAGCCGTTCGCGACTTGGGTCGATCTGGAGACTTACGTCGACGCCACCGCGGGCGGCGTGATGCGCCTCGCCATCGCGGCTTGCGGAGACAAGAGCGGTGCATGCGAGCCGCTCGTGCGAGCAGCGGCGCAAGCGTGGGGATGCGTCGGGCTATTGCGTGCGGAAGCGCATTGGCGCGCGCGCGGGCGCAGCTGGTCGCCACGCGAGGGCGGCGGCGCGGAGGCGTTGCGCGCGCGGGCGGAGAGCGCGCTGGCGCAGATGCGCGCGGAGCGGCTGCCGGCGCAGGTGTTTCCGGCGATCGGATACGTCGCGCTGGCGCCCATGTATCTGCGCGCGTTGGCGCGCGGGCGCGGAGAACTCCCGCTACTGCAGCGGCAGTTCAAGCTGATCGCAGCGGCCGCGACGGGGCGGGTGTAGTTGCAGGCCGGCTCCCCCTCGATGGGGGAGCTGTCGCGCGAAGCGCGACTGAGGCGGTGAGACCCGCAGCTCTTCAAGAATTGCCTCATGTGGCAATCCTTCAACAGGAGCGCGCGCACCCCACCCGCGCGCTTCGCGCGCCGCCCTCCCCATCGAGGGGAGGGCTGAGTCAGCGCTGCGCCTGGCGGGCTTCGCGTACTTCGCGCGTGGCCTCGCGCAGGCGGGCGTCGAGGCGCGCTTGGTCGAAGCCGGCCACCATTTCGCCGTTGATGACGAAGAGCGGGGTGGCCGTGTTCTGCATGTCGATGGCCAGGGCGCGGTTGTCTTCGAGGATGCGCGTGACTTCCGGGTTGTCCATGGCGCGGCGCATGCGCGGGACGTCGATGCCGCTCTGGCGCGCGAGCTGGTCGATGCGCTCGGAGGTGAGATCGCCGCGGAAGGACATCAGTGCGCGATGGAAAGTCCAGTAGCGGCCTTGCGGCATGGCCGCGATGGCCGCGCGCGCGGATTCCATGGACGCTTCGCTGAGGATAGGGAATTCCTTGAGCACGATGCGCACGTCGTTACGCGTGCGCGCGATGTCGCTGACCCATTCCATCGCTGCGTGGCAGTAGGGGCAGCGATAGTCGAAGAACTCGACGATGACGATGGGCGCGTCCGCCCGGCCGATCGAGAAGTCGCGCGGATCGGAGCGCATGCGCTGCCAGCGTTCGGACTCGGTGCGCTCCGCCAAGGCGTCCAGCGCTTCGCGCAAGACATCGGGGTTGCGCACCAGATAGTCGCGCACGATGGCGCGGATCTCGGCTTGCTCCTGCGCATTGAAAGTTTGCGCCGAGGCGGGCGCAGCGGCGAACAAGGCGAGCAGCAACGAGCAGATCAGGCGCGCCATCGGCGGTCTCCGGAAGCTTGGAAGCAGATGACGGCTTTCCTGCCTGTCCGCAAGCTCAGCTGCGGCGGGGATTGGCCTGGCGCTGCATCTCGCGCACGTGCTGGCTTGAGAACTCGACGAGGTCCATGGCGCGCACGTAGGAGGGCGTGCCCTGCGGCAGGCCGCGGCGCGCACGCTCGGCGAAGCTCAGCGCAGCAGGATAATTGCCGATCGCAAAGTTCTGTTCGGCGGAGGCAAGCTGCGCCAGCGGCTCGTCGCCCTGCAGATTGCGCGCTTGGGCCAGCTCGCGCCAAGCGAACCCGTTGTCGGGCTCGCGCGCGAGCGCCGCTTGCAGCAGCGGCACCGCGTCGTCGGCGCCACGCCGGCCATGCGCGGCGATCAGCGCGCGGGCGAGGTTGATCTGGAACAGCGGCTGGTTCGGCGTCAGCTCGAGCGAGCGGCGGTGATAGGGGATGGACGCTTCGGCGCGGCCGCTATCGAACAGCACCTGGCCCATCAGCTCCTGGTAGTAGGCGTTGTTGGGTTCTTCAGCGAGCAGGCTGTTGAGTTCGCGTTGCGCGTCGGGGAGACGGTTCACCCGGTAATAAGCGATGGCGCGCGCATAGCGCGCCGGCGCCGACGTATCGCTGGTCGGATAGCGAGCCAGCGTCTGGCCCTGGTTGCGGATGAAGCCGATCAGCTTGGCTTGCATCATCTGGAAGCGGCGGACGTTCTCTTCGCTGTCGGTCGTGCTCAGATGCGATCCCGCTTGCACGCGCTGACGCAGCGCTTCGACGCGATCCGAGGAATAGGGGTGAGTCATCATGTAGGGCGGGGCGCGCCGCGTCATGAACTCGTAGGGACGCATGTTCTCGTTGAAGAAGTCGAGAAGACCTTGTCCCGATTGGCCCGTTGCTTCGAGGTAGTTGGCGGCGGCCTGATCGGCCGCGGATTCTTGCACCTGCGTGTGGCGCACGAACGTGCCCATCGCAAACGCCTGCGAACCGCCAATCAGCGCGGCGCCCGCGTCCGGCGCGCCGGCGGCGATGGCGAGCACGCCAAGGCCGATGGAAACAAGCGCGGTGCCGAGCGAGCGATTGATCGCCTCGCGCGTGCGCACGAGATGGCCGCCGGCGATGTGGCCGGTTTCGTGCGCAAGCACGCCGATCAGCTCGTTGGGATTGTCAGCGGCCATGATGAGGCCGGTATGGACGAAGATGTTCTGTCCGCCGGCGACGAAGGCGTTCACGCTGTCGTCGTTGACGATGTAGATGCGGATGTCATTGGGGTCGAGGCCGGCGGCCACCAGCAGCGGATCGGTATAGACGCGCAGCGTGTCCTCGATCTCCGTATCGCGGATCAGGGATTGCGCGGCCGCCTGGCCGGCGAGGGCGATGCTGAGCAGGAGCGCGCTCGCCAGCGCCGCGGCGCCGCGCACGCACTTGCTCAACGCCGTGGTGACCGTTGCGGACATGCCCGCTCCTTCGCTCGCGACCGTCTCCAGGGCGGTTTTGAAGCGCCGTTTTGCGGCGGGAGCAAGGCCGCACAGCCTTGCCCGGCTGTCACCCGCCCTTCTTGGCCCAGCGCGACAGTCGCGACAGGAATTTTTCCCGCCGCTCCTGGTCCGGCTCGTAATCGAGCGAGGCCGCGTCAAAGCGCGGCGGCGGCTCCTGCGGCGGCGCTTCGGGCAGCGGCGGCTCGGCCTCCGCCATGGCGGCGACAGGTTGGGGCGCGGCCTCCGCCGAGGGATGAACGATGATGTCTGCGGTCGCGGGCTCTTCGATGGCTGCTGGCTGGTTCTCCGTCTCTGTCAGTGAGTCCGCGATCGCCTCGACCGGCCGCGGTCCGCGCACGGGACGTGGGGACAGATGCTTCAGATCGCTGGAAACGAAATCGAGCCATTCGCCGCCGTCCACTTCGTAAACCTTGCGGCCGCCGCGTCCGCGACCGCGACGGCGGCGCCGGCTGCGGCCGCCGCGCTCTTCGCGCGCCGCTGCGGGCGCCGCTTCTTCGGCCTCCGCCTCTTCGGTCGCTTCGGCAGCGACATCCTCGCCGTTCTCGCGGCGCCGACGTCCACCGCGCCGGCCGCGCCGGCGGCGACGGCGGCGCTCGTCTTCGCTTTCAGCCGCGAGGGCTTCTTCCGCTTCTTCCTCTTCGGAGGCGGCCTCGACAGCTTCGTCTTCCGCCTCGGCTTCGATCTCGACGCGGCGCGGGCGCGCTGGTTCGGCTTCCGCATCTTCAATGTCGGCGGCATAGGGTTCGGCGCCGATGTCGATCTCGAATTCGCCGGCGTGGAGCTCTTCATTCGCGCTCACGCGCACGCGCACGCGGCGATTGGCTTCAAGTTGGGCGAGCGCTTCACGCTTTTCGTTGAGCAGATAGAGCGCAACGCCAGCGGAGGCGCTGGCGTCGATGGTGCGGCCTTTCTCCTTGGCGGCCGCTTCGTCGAGCGCGCGCAGCAGCGCGAGCGCCGTGGACTCGACCGAGCGCACGCGGCCCGCGCCTTGGCACTGTTCGCACACGTGGCTAGTGCCTTCGAGCACGCCGGTGCGGCGGCGCTGGCGGGACAGCTCGAGCAGGCCAAAGCCGCTGATCTTGCCCATCTGCACCCTCGCGCGGTCGTGGCGCAGATTGTCCTTCATCCGCTTCTCGACCGCGCGATCGTTCTTCGGTTCCTCCATGTCGATAAAATCGATCACGATGAGGCCGGCGAGGTCGCGCAGGCGCATCTGGCGCGCGGCTTCGTCGGCCGCTTCCAGGTTGGTTTTCAGCGCGGTTTGCTCGATGTTGCGCTCGCGCGTGGCGCGGCCGGAGTTCACGTCGATGGCGACCAGGGCCTCGGCCTGGTTGATGACGATGTAGCCCCCGCTCTTGAGGGTGACGATGGGCGAATAGATCGACTCCAGCTGCTTTTCGACGCCATGCTTGGCGAAGATCGGCGTGGCGTCCTTCCACAGATGCACGCGCTTGGCGTGGCTCGGCATCAGCATGCGGACGAAGTCCTTGGCCTCCTTGTAGGCCGCCTCGCCGTCCACATGCACTTCGTCGACATCTTTGTCGTAGAGGTCGCGGATGGCGCGCTTCACCAACGAGCTTTCCTCGTAGATCAGCGCCGGTGCGATCGACTTCAGCGTGTCATCGCGGATGGTCTCCCACGCGCGGGAGAGATATTCGTAGTCGCGCTTGATCTCCGTCTTGGTGCGCTTGGCGCCCGCGGTGCGGATGATGAGGCCCTGGCCCTGCGGGACGTCGAGTTCCTGCGCGATCTTCTTCAACCGCTTGCGGTCCGTCGCTTGCGTAATCTTGCGCGAAATGCCGCCGCCGCGGCCGGTGTTCGGCATCAGTACGCAATAGCGACCGGCGAGCGAGAGATAAGTTGTGAGCGCCGCGCCTTTGTTGCCGCGCTCCTCCTTCACCACCTGCACCAGCATGATCTGGCGGCGGCGAATGACCTCCTGGATCTTGTAGCGGCGCGTGAGGATGCGCCGGCGGCGCTCGTCCAGCGCCTCTTCGTCTTCTTCCTCTTTCTCCGCTTCGGCTTCCGCTTCCGCCAGCTCAGCCTTGATGGCTTCCTGGTCGGCGTGCGGGATCGCGTAATAATCCGGGTGGATTTCCGAGAAGGCGAGGAAGCCGTGGCGGTTGCCGCCGTACTCGACAAAGGCCGCCTGCAGCGACGGCTCAACGCGCGTCACCTTGGCGAGATAGATATTGCCTCTGAGCTGTTTTCTGCTGGCTACCTCGAAATCGAAATCTTCAACGCGGCTTCCGTCGAGCACCGCAACCCGGGTCTCCTCCGGGTGGGCGGCGTCGATTAACATTTTCTTGGCCATTAAGACGGGCTCCGTGCGCGTCGCGCGCACGCGGCTCCGGGCGTCCGAGTCGGGTCGGGGCGGAGGCGGCGGGGCGACGCAAAGTCATGGGGGATGATCCTGCGCGATCGCGGCCCGGACCCTGGCAGGCCCCAGCTCGAAGATCGATCGCTGCTTGGATCATAAGCTTGCTCCAGTTGACGCCGCCTGAACGGCGGCGCTTACGCTCCGGCAAGGGAGGGCCTTCAGGGTCCGAACGCAGGCGCGAGGCGCGCGCTGCAGGGCCTTGGTTCGCCGGTCCGCGTGGCGGGAGCGCGCCGGGCGCTCTTGGGAACCTCCCAGGCGGCGCACGCGGCGATGACCGCCACCATGCATGATTTGATGGCGGAAAGAAAGCGCCGGCTCTCAGATCGGCGGGGCGTCGGCGGGCGCCTCCACCGGACGGAAGACGCCTGCCGCGTCGGGCCCTATCAGCTGGTAGCCCGGCGCCAGGGAAAGGCGCCAGCCCGGCCCGTAGGCGGCGCCGGGTCCGGGCGAGGACACGATGAGCCGCCGGAAATCGGTGGAGATGAGCGCGCCGTCCTCGGCCCGGAGCTCGCCCCACGCATCGCGCACTGTCAGCGTGCTGTAGAAGTTGCCGAGCCCGTCGATCGGGGTCACGGCGTTGGGGTCGAACTCCATCTGCATGTTCTGGAGCGGCAATTCGAGCCGGGGACCGCGATCGAAGCGGACCCGTAGTTGAGCGATCCTGGCCCCCTGCGCTTCGGCGCGCGCCCGCTCTTCGCTGACAATGGTCGCACCGCCGTAGCGCTCCTGGCTGCGCTGCAACTCCCGCGGGCTTGGCGCCCGCGCTTGCAATTCGATCGCCAACAGATCGGCGGGGGCGTAGCGGCCGAGTTCGCGCTGCCATCCTGGACGCATGTCATCCAGCAGGAGGCCGTAGGCCGGGCCGCTCGCATAGCCGTACGAGCGCGCCAGCGCCTGGTGGCGGTCGTAGCGATCGAGCGTCCGGGCGGCGAAGAGGGCGGGATTGTCAGTCACGCCAAGTTTCACACCGGTGTAGGAGGCGAGGCCCTCGTTGCGGTCGAGCGCGGCCTCTTGCGCGGCGGCGCCGGAAAACTCAGCCAGGCGCGCGGCGCGGAACATCAGCGCCTCGGTAGCGGCTTGGCGGCGACCGCGCCCCGCTGAGCGCAGCGCGACGGACAAGGCCCTGAATTCGAGCCGCATCAGGACGCGCGCGCGTTCGGTTTCCAAATGGGCGCATTCGGAAGGTTGCGCCGGCAGGCCTAGGGCGTTTTGCGCGCGATGCCAGGCCTCGTGCGCGAGCAGAACGCGCCGGTTCTCGGCGTCCGTCGGCAGCGGCGCCATCACCTGAATCCAACGCACCCCGGCCCACTCCGTCGTCGTGTTGGCGATTGGCACGCTGGCCGGCAGTGTGCCCACCCAGCCGACGCCTGCCGGTTGGAACATGCCGAAGGTGTCGGGTTCGCTCGTCCAAGCGCGGCGGGTGCCCCGGTCGACGATCATCAGAGGCCCGCAGAGATCGACGCCCCAGAGCTGGCTGGCGTCGGCCTGGCACATCTCGCGCAGTTCCGAGGCGGCGGCTGTCGACAGCAGCGGATCCTGCGCCGCCGCAGGCGCGGCAAGGCAGGCCGCCCCCAATCCCGCCAAAGCCGCGCACATCAAACGCATGAGCGTACTGAATAACGCTGCGGCGCCTTTGCTCAAGCGGTCTGCGACAGTTGGCGTTTCACGTTTAAGCAAACTGCGGTTACCCGCCCGTTCACCTTCATTTTCAACTCGATAGCAAGCGGGCCCGGGTAGTTTCCGGACCTTCATGAAGATCGACCGCCGCACCTTTCTGTTCGGCGCCAGCGCCTTTGGCGCATGGGCGGGCGGACACGCCTGGGCGGACGTCCCGGCGGCGCTGAGCGGCGTGCTGGTGCAGTCGTCCGGCCAGGCCGCCCGGGTGACGCTGGCGCTCGATGCGCCGGCAAATCCGCGCACCTTCTTCCTCGCCGACCCGCATCGCTTCGTGATCGACTTGCCGAGCGCGAGGCTGGCGACGTCCGTTCGCGAGGCAGCGGGCGGGGGCGTCGTGCGGCGGTGCCGGCTTGCCCAGCACGCCGATTACACGCGCGTGGTGCTTGATCTCGAAGCGCCGGCGAACGTCGTGCGGGAAGCGCGCGGCACGCGTCGGGCGCCCGAACTGAGCTTTGATCTGGCCCCGACGGCGCCCTTCGTCGTCACGCCCGCGCCGCTGGAGCGGCCCGGCCGCAGCCCGCCGCGCCGCACCATCGTGATCGACGCTGGGCACGGCGGGCGCGACCCGGGCGCTATCGGCGTAACCGGCGTGCGCGAAAAGGACGTGGTTCTGGATGCAGCGCTCAAGCTGCGCGATGCGCTGGAGCACCGCGGCCGCTACCGCGTGGCGCTGACGCGCGACGCCGACCGCTTCGTGGAACTGGATGAACGCGTGCGCTTTGCGCGCGATCAGCGCGCGGAACTGTTCCTCTCCTTGCACGCGGATTCGCACGCCAACCGCGAGGCGCAGGGCGCTTCCGTTTATACGCTCTCGGAAAACGGCGCCGCACGGGCGCAGACGATGATGACGGCGCAGAACTGGGACATCGATCTCGGCCAGGCGCGGCGCGACGGCGTGGTGGGCGACATCCTGGTGGATCTGGCCCAGCGTGAGACCACCAACCGCTCCGCGCAGTTCGCCCAGAGCGTCATTCCGCGCTTGGGCGAGGTGGCCCCCCTGCTGCGCAACACCCACCGTAATGCCGGTTTCTTCGTGCTGCTGGCGCCGGATGTGCCGGCGGTGCTGATCGAGACCGGCTTTTTGAGCAACGTGGCGGATGAGCGGCGTCTGTCGGATCCGAGCGCCCGGGAGCGGATGGCCGAGGCCATGGCCGGTGCGGTGGAGGCGTATTTCGCTACCCCCCAGCTTTACGCGGCCAGCGCCTAAAAACGGGGCGAATCTTGCTCTAGGCTGCCAACACTGCGCCGGCCTTACTCGCGCCGCATTGGAGGGCGAGGCGGGCGAGTTTTCATTGCAGAAGCAGGGCTCAATGCTGCGGGACGACCCTTACGAGCGCCAGTCTTGGCGGGACGACGACGACCGCGACTATGACGACGATTACCGCGACCCTTCGCGCCCGCCGATCTGGCGCAAGGTGCTGATCGGTCTCGGCGCGCTCCTCGGCGTCGGCATTTTTTCCGTGGTGGCGCTGATCGTCGCCGCCAACATCGGCCTGCCGAGCCTCACCGATCTTCAGAACTACCAACCGCCCGTCACCAGCCGCGTACACGCCGGCGACGGCGCACTCGTTGCCGAGTTCGCGCGCGAGCAGCGGGTCTATGTGCCGATCGAGCAGATTCCGGATCACGTGAAAAACGCGTTCGTCGCCGTCGAAGACGCGCGCTTCTTCGAACACTCGGGTCTCGACTACGCGGGCATCGCGCGTGCGATGGTCTCCAACGTCGGCAGAGTGCTGACTGGCCAGCGTCCGCAGGGCGCCTCGACCATCACACAGCAGGTGGCGGGCAACATGCTCACTGGCCGCGCCGCCGAGTGCGAAGGCGGTATCAGCGGCCTGTTCTGCGCGCTTTACACGAAGGTGCGCGAGGGCCTGGTGGCGCAGCGCATCGAGCGTGTGCTCGACAAGGACCGCATTCTCGAACTCTATCTGAACGAAATCTATCTCGGAAACCGCGCCTACGGGGTGGCGGCGGCCGCGCTCAATTACTTCAACAAGCCGCTGAACGAACTCACCGTCTCGGAAGCGGCCTACCTCGCGATCCTGCCGAAGGGGCCCGCGAACTACCAGTTGCCGCGTCACCGCGAGCGCGCGATCGATCGGCGCAATTACGCGATCGGGCGCATGCTCGAGCGCGGCTACATCACCGCCGCGCAGGCCGAAGAAGCGCGCGCCGCCGATCTGACGACGGTCGACCGGCTGTCGGGCGATCAGTACATCGCAGCCTCGCACTTCGTGGAAGAGATCCGGCGCCAGGTGCAGGCGCAGTACGGCGAGAGCGCGCTATATGACGGCGGTCTCTCCATCCGCTCGACGCTTGATACGCGCCTGCAACTCGCCGCCGCGCGTGCGCTGCGCACGGGCCTCGAAGCTTACGACCGCCGCCACGCGTGGCGCGGCCCCATCGCGCGCGGCGACGCCTCCGGCGATGTCGCCGCGCAATTGCGCGAGGCGCCGCGTCCGCCGACGCTGTCGAACTGGATCCGCGCGATGGTGACCAATACCGGCAACGGCGCGATCACCGTGCGCGACGAAAACGGCGCCACGGGACGGCTGACCAACGACGACGCGCAATGGGCGGCGCAAGGCGCGCGCCGTGAGCGCGATCGGGCGCTGACGCGCGGCGCCATCATCTATGTGCAGCGCGGCCAGAATGGGCGCTATACGCTGAAGCAAGTGCCTGAAATCCAGGGCGCGCTGGTGGCGATGGATCCGCACACCGGCCGCGTACTGGCGATGGTCGGCGGCTATTCGTTCAACGACGCGAATGGCCTCAACCGCGCCACCCAGGCGAACCGCCAACCTGGCTCGGCGTTCAAGCCGATCGTGTACGCGGCGGCGTTGGATTGGCGCGAGAGCCCGCAGGGAGCGATCACGCCCTCAACTTTGATCGACGACGGCCCGCTCGCGATTGCCGCCGGCGACGGCAGCAACTGGTCGCCGGAAAACTATTCGCGCGAATACTACGGACCGACGACGCTGCGGCGCGGCCTGGAAATGTCGCGCAACGCGATGACGGCGCGCGTGGCCTATGAAATGGGGCCGGAGCGCGTGCTGCAATACGGCCAGCGGCTCGGCATCTATGACGAGCGCACGCCGGCCGTGTTCTCGCTGGCGCTCGGCGCGGGTGAGACCACGCTGCTGCGCATGACCACGGCCTACGGGATGTTCGTCAACGGCGGGCGGCGGATCCAGCCGATTCTGATCGACCGCATCCAGGATCGCACCGGCCGCACCGTGTTCCGGCGCGATCAGCGCGAGTGCGCCGAGTGCACGGCGGAGTGGCGCCGCCAGGCGCCGCCGCGTCTGCCGGACGCGCGCGAGCAGGTGATCGATCCGGTGACGGCGTATCAGATCGTGTCGATGACCGAGGGCGTCGTGCAGCGCGGCACCGCGACGGTCGTGAACTCGCTCGGCTATCCGCTCGGCGGCAAGACCGGCACCACGAACGACTACAAGGACGCCTGGTTCATCGGCTACTCGCCGGACCTCGTCGTCGGCGTGTGGGCCGGCTTCGACCAGCCGCGCGACATGGGCGAGGGCGAAACCGGCGGACGCATCTCCGCGCCGATCTTCCGCGACTTCATGCGCGAGGCGCTGCGCGACACCCCGCCCACGCCGTTCCGCATTCCCGCGGGCGTGCGCCTGGTGCGCATCGACTATCAGACCGGGCTGCTGCCGACGGCGGAGTCGACGCAGACCATCCTCGAAGCGTTCCGGCCCGACACCGAGCCAACGAACAATGTGGCGACCTCGCCGTTCGTGTTCGGCGGCACCGATCCGATCGACCCGCGCGTGCTCTCGGGACTGGCCGACGTATTCGGCCCCTCCGAAACGCAAACGCAGCAGCGGCCGCAGCAACAGCAACAGCAACAGCAGGAAGACTTGGGCGGGTTGTATTAGGTCGCTAGGTTCTAGGGATGGCGCTTGCGTTTCAAAGCGTCTCCCTTACATCCGTTTGCGACTCTTACACCTAGCACCTACCACCTAAAACCTAAAACCCAGCACCTACACATGCGCGCCGACATCGCTGCTCTCGCCGAACAGATCGAATCCTCCGTAGCGCTGCTGCGGAGGCGTCTTTGACTGGGATCGCGCTCAAGTCCGTCTCGATGAACTGAACGCGCTCTCCGAGCGCGCCGATTTCTGGAACGATCCCGAGAAAGCGCAAAAGCTCATGCGCGAGCGCAACAAGCTCGACGCAGGCATGAGCGCGGTGATCTCGCTCGAACGAGACCTCAAGGATTCGCTCGAACTCGCCGAGATGGCCGAAGCCGAAGGCGATGAGGCGCTGGTCGAGGAGGCCTATCAGACGCTGAAAGGCGTGCAGGAGCGCGCCGCGAAAGCCGAGCTGGAAGCGTTGCTGTCCGGCGAAGCGGACGGCAACGACGCGTATGTCGAGTTCAACTCGGGCGCCGGCGGTACGGAAAGCCAGGACTGGGCCGAGATGCTCCTGCGCATGTACACGCGCTGGGCGCAGGCGCACGGGTATCGCGTCGAAGAGCTGGAGTACCAAGCCGGCGATACGGCCGGCATCAAGTCGGCGACCATCCTGGTGCAGGGCGAAAACGCGTACGGCTGGCTCAAAACGGAAGCAGGCGTGCATCGCCTCGTGCGCATCAGCCCGTACGACTCGAACGCGCGCCGGCATACGTCATTCGCGAGCGTGTGGGTGTATCCCAAGATCGACCAGACCATCGAGATCGAGATCAACGAAAAGGACGTGCGCACCGATACCTATCGCGCCTCGGGCGCCGGCGGCCAGCACGTCAACAAAACCGACAGCGCCGTGCGCCTCACGCACATCCCGAGCGGCATCGTCGTGGCTTGCCAATCCGAGCGCAGCCAGCACAAGAACCGCGCCACCGCGTGGGATATGCTGCGCGCGCGTCTGTACGAGGCGGAGCTGCAGCGGCGCGAGGCCGCGACGAAGGCGCTGGAAGACGCCAAGACCGAGATCGGCTGGGGCCGCCAGATTCGCTCCTACGTGCTGCAGCCGTACCAGATGGTGAAAGACCTGCGCACCGGCGTGGAGACGTCCGACACCCAGGGCGTGCTCGACGGGGACCTGGATCAGTTCATGGCGGCGTCGCTCGCCGCCAGAGTCAGCGGGGCGGGCGAAAAACCTGTGGAAGATATCGACTAAACTTGGCTTAATGTGCCCATGGCGGAGGGTAGCATTGGCGAACCCCAGGTCGCGCCGGCGGTAGAGGCGCCGGAGCCGGGCGGCTGGCTGGCCGAATTCCAGCGCGCCCGCTGCACGGGCGCGTCGCCGCTGCAAACCTACCAGGGCCTGCTGTTCGACGAGATCGTGCTGCCGGAGAGCGCGGCGGCGGACTCCGATCCGCTGCAACTCGTGCTGGCCTGCAACGCCTGGGTCGAAGCCATGGATGAGCAACTCTTACTCATCCCAGGCGAATTTCCGCCCGAAGCGCTGTGGAGCTACTACGCGCACGATTACGTCGCGCAGGCGAAGGCGGGCGGGCACGCGCAATACTTCGCAGCGCGCGGTGGCGACGAGCTGGCGCTGCGCTGCTGCGCGGCAGGGCTCAAGAGCATGCTCGCCGACCCCCACCTGGAAGTGTTCAATCTGATGCTGCGGCTGCGGCGCGGGCCGCGGAAGGCCGTACGCAGGCTGATGGCGGAGCGGCGCTATCGCAACATGGCGGCGGCTTGGCGCGATCTCGACAAGAGACTGGCCGAGCTCGAGGTCAAGGAGCCGTTGGCGCCGCGGCAGAAGCTTTGGCTCAAGAGCTTGCGCAAGCTGAAGATCGTCCCGGATGCGGAGATGACGCCGCATCTGAACCGCGTCGGCAATCTGAGCCGCCTGTTCCAGCATCGGCGGCAGGAAGCGGCGCACCTTCGCGCCCAGCACGAGCGGGACGATCCCGCCTACAAGGCCGTGCGCGCATTGTGCGAGATGGCGGGCGTCACGTTCATGGGCCTGCACGCCGGAAGTTTTGCGCCTATGCATGAAAGCTGGCCGGAAGGGCCGGAGCGTTCGGCCTTCGCCATGCGGGTCGACACCAACCGCGGACCGCGCGCGGCGCTGTTCTACGTCGACGGCGGGGTGTTCAAAAAGCGGCTGGCCGTGTTGATCGAGCACGGCAATCCTCTGCCGGTCGGGTCGCTGACATTGGGGCGTGGGGAGTACGAGGAAATCGTGCCGGTGGCGCGTTAGCAAACGCCCATTCGAATTTGTTGACAGCGTCGCGGATTTGATTGATCGTTCAATCAATGAGTGCTGCGATGCGTTGGCGATTGATACTGGCCTTGGGCGTGGCGTTCGCGGGGCTGCACACACGGGCGGAGGCTGATCCGCCGAGCCCGGTTGTTGTCGAAACCTGCTCGCGCGAGGAGGCCGGCGGTGAACGAACGCTCTGTCACGAGACGATCGCGCCGGCATCCGTAGGCGAGGTCTGGCGCCTGATCTCTACGGCCGAAGGCTGGCGCAGCTGGGCGGCGCCCGTCGCCGAACTCGAACTGCGCAGCGGCGGGCTCTTGGAGACGTCATACAACCCGGATGGGCGCGTGGGCGACCCTGGCAACATCCGCAACCGCGTGGTGGCGTTCACGCCCCAGCGACTGCTCGTGATTCAAATCGCCGATGCGCCACCCGGCTTTCCGCATGAGGATCTCGCGCGCCAGCTTACGACGGCAATCGAACTTGATCCGGTCGATTCCGGCCGCACGCGTGTGCGCGTCAGCATGATGGGCTATCGCCGCGAAGCGGGGTTCGAGACGCTCTACGGCTTCTTCGAGCGCGGCAACGCCCTCACCCTGACGAAGCTGCGCGAGCGCATCGAGCGCGGGCCGGTCGATTGGCGCGCCGCGCACATTCCGTCAACGGAGCAGCCATGAGCGCACGCGAGAAGATCATCCAGGCAGCGATGGAGCTGTTCTGGCTCAAGGGCTACAACTCGACCTCCATCGCGGATCTCCTGAGCCGCACGCAGCTCAATTCCGGCAGCCTCTATCACGTGTTTCCGTCCAAACAGGACGTGCTCGTCGGCGTGCTGGAGGCGTATCGCGATGGGATCGAGCACATGCTGCTCGAGCCGGCCTGGGCCCATGTCGAGGACCCGATCGAGAAGATCTTCGCGCTCTTGAACGCCTATCGCACCATGATCGTGGAGAGCGATTGTACCTATGGCTGCCCGATCGGCTCGCTGGCGCTCGAGCTGCATGAGCCCGATCCGGACGTGCGCGAGCTGCTGGCGCGGAACTTCGAGAACTGGACCGCCGCGATCGAGCGCTGCCTCGACGCTGCCGGCCATCGCCTGCCAGCGGGCACGGACAAGCGCGCGCTCGCCCAGTTCGTGCTGACGGCGATGGAGGGTGGCGTGATGCAGGCGCGCACCCATCGCGACGTGGCTTACTTCGATCGCGCGGTGGCGCAGCTGCGCGCGCACTTCGCGCTGTTGGAAGCGGCGGCCAAACAGGCCGCTTGAATCGGGAGGGAGTGATGGAGATCAACTGGCTCGCGGTGTTCGCCGCCGCGGCAAGCTCGTTCGTGCTCGGCGGGCTTTGGTATTCGGCCTTGTTCGCCAAGCAGTGGCAAGCGGCGGCCGGCTTGAATGACGCCGCAATCAAGAGCGGCAACATGGGTCTCATCTTCGGCGGCTCGTTCGTGCTGGCGCTGATCGCGAGCGCTTCGTTCGCGGTGTTTCTCGGCAGCGAGGTCGATGCGACGACCGGCGCGCTCTATGGCTTCACAGCCGGCCTCTGTTGGGTCGCCGCGAGCTTCGGCATCAATTATTTGTTCGAGCGCAAGAACCTTGCGCTGTTCCTGATCAACGGCGGCTATCACACGCTGCAATTCACGCTGATCGGGCTGATCCTGGGCGCGCTGTGAGGCGCGCGCTTCTCCTCGCGCTGGTTCTGGCGGCGTGCGCCGCGCCGGCGCGCGAGCATGCAGCGGCGGCTGCATTTGCGCCGCTGATGGGATGCTGGCGCGGCGTGTTCGAGAACCAGCCCGACATCCGCGACGAACGCTGTTTTGCGCCGCTCGGCGAGCACGTGGTGGACACCCATCACGTGCGGCCCACGCCGTATGCGGGCGAGACCACGTACCATTATGACGAAGCGGCCGGCGAGATCGTGTTTGCGTACGCGGCGAGCGACGGCGGGCGCAGCAACGGTTCGGTGCGCGTCGAGGGCGCGCGCTTCCTGTTTTCAGCCCACACCCATCGCAGCGGCGACGGCCGCGAGCTGCGTCTGCGGTCCACGTGGACGCTTGAGGCGCCGGACCGACTGGTCATGACGACAGAGCACGAGGAGAACGGCGCCTGGCGGCCATTCATGCGCATCACCTACGCGCGCGCGCCGGACTTGGCGCCGCCGCCGTGAAACGGAGCAGGGCGCAGGGCGTTGGCTTCGGAAAGGAGCCAGATCATGCCCGCTCAGCGCACCATTGCGGTGTTCGTGGGGAGCCTCAGGCGCGAGAGCTTCAACCGCAGGGCCGCCAAGGCGGTCGCCGAGATCGCGCCTGAACACTTGAAGTTCCAGTTCCTCGAGATTGGCGATCTGCCGCCGTACAACGAGGACGCCGAGGGCGATCAGGCGCCGGAGCTATGGAGGGTGTTTCGGGATGAGGTGCGCGGCGCCGACGCCGTGCTGTTCGTCACGCCCGAATACAACCGCTCCGTGCCCGGCGTGCTGAAGAATGCGATCGACATCGTATCGCGTCCGTACGGAAAGGGGGCGTTGCTGAACAAGCCGGCGGCTGTCATGTCGGTCTCGATCGGGCAGATCGGCGGCTTCGGCGCCAACCACCACCTGCGCCAGATGCTGGCCTATCTCAACATGCCGACGCTTGGGCAGCCGGAGGTCTATCTGGGGCCGGCGGCGCAGCTGTTCGGCGAGAGCGGCGAGATCTTGAAGGACTCCACGCGCGAGCTGCTAAAGAGCTTCATCGACGCGTTTGCAGACTGGATCGAGCGCACCGCGCCGGAGCCGGTCGAGATGCCGCGCGAAGGGAAACGCGGCGCAGAACGTCCGGGGCTGCATTAGGGGGCGGTGCGAAGGAAAAAGGCCCGGCTTTCGCCGGGCCTTTCGAGTTTTCATTCAAACCCAAGTTCAAATCAGTTGGAGGCGCCCGTGACGATGACGCCCGACACCATCCGGTCGTCGTCGTTGCTGGGTTCGCCGAATACCGAATTGCCGCCGCCGAAGTGCGAGCGCTCCGCCTGCACGATCTGCGGTGCGGCCGGCGTGCCGGAGCCCGATTGCGAGAGCGGATCCTGCAGATAGCGGCACTGGCCCTCGAACACCGCACCCATTTCGACCGAGAGCGACTGATGCACGATGTCGCCGAGCACATGCGCGTTGCGCGCCAACATCACCTTGCGCGCGCGAACGGAGCCCTCGACCCGGCCATGCACCGTCACGCTTTCGGAGACGATATCGCCCTTCACCATGCCGGTGTCGCCGACGGTCAGCGATCCGCCGCGCACATTGCCTTCGACTTCGCCGTCAACCTGCACTTCGGCGCCGTCGGCGTCGATCGTTCCGGTGATCTTCACGCCATTGGCGATGATCGAGGCGATGCCACTACGCATGGAGTTGGTTCTACGTTGGCTAGTTTCTGGAAGCGCCGGCACGTTCGTGTCTGTTGGTCGATGACTACCCTTGCTCGTGAACATGCCGTCCTGCCCTTAAGAAGTTAACAGGGTCAACCGCCCTGCCGCGGAACCACACCTCATAGTGGAGGTGGGTTGCAGTGCTCCGCCCCGTTGACCCCATCGAGCCGATGCGCTGGCCAATCGCGACGCGGTCGCCGCGTTGGACCTGAATGTCCCGCAAGTGTGCGTAGCGAGTCTTAAAGCCGTGGCCATGGTCGATCTCGACCGTATAGCCATAGCCTGAGCGCGTGCCAGCGTAGGAAACAACGCCCGGGGAAGTGGCGACAACCGGCGCGCGCTCGAAGGCGGCCATGTCGAGGCCGGTGTGCATCGCCGGGCGGCCTGTGAAGGGGTCGATGCGATGGCCAAAACCGGACGTCTCGCGATAATCGACAGCGACGGGCGGGGCCAGCGGGGTCGCGCTGGCGATATTGCTGAGGCGGCGCGACTCGCCGATCCGGGCGGCGACTTGGGAAACGCGCTGCGCAAAAGCCGGGTTCAGCCCGCTGTCCCGCAAATATGCCACAAAATCCTGCGGCACGAGCGGTCCGCCGGCGGCCTCAGCCTCTGGGCCGCTGAGATTGGCCATCGGTATGTTTGTCAGGCGCAGCACGCCCCGGACCTGTTCACTGCGCTCGGCCACGGCGTCTTCGAGCTCGGCCAAGGTGCGCTCTTGATCCACTTCCAGGCGCTCGCCGCGCGCACGGAAGCCGACGGTGGTGACCTGATACGGCTCGGAGGTAATAGCGCGCGATTGGCGCGGCTCGGCCTCGTCAATAGACGCGGCCATGATGATGCGGGCCCCATCGCGCTCGATCGGACGGGAGGCGGCCAGCTGCATGGTGGTGCCGCCGGCGTATTCCAGCAGCGAGCGCAGCACTTCATGGCGGCTCTCGAACTCGGCGGTGGCCTGGTCGAATTGGCGGGTGCGCTCTTCGAGGAGCGCCTGAGCGGCGGCCGCCTGGGCGCGCGACTCGTTGAGCCAGCGGTCGTACTTAGCGCGTTCGCGTTCGATTTCAGCGTTGGACGCAGTGGCTTGCGGGCCTTCGAGCAAGGTATTCGCCGTAGCGTAAACGCACCAACCGGCAAGGCCCACCGCACTGAGCGCAAGGAGGGCCTGCTTGCCGGGAGAGAGCGACACATACCGGACCGTCCCGCCGCTCCGGTGGTAAATCTGCCGCTCTGGGAATGCACGATCAAAGAACGCTCGCGCCCGCGATCCGAACTGGCTCATGGTCCGCCCACCGCCGCCTACCAAAACAAATGCGCTTTGCCCCGCCGAGATCAACTGAACCTGAAACCCTCCCGAATTGCAACAGCGGGAAGCTGCCGTTTACAGGAATTTCAGGCTCCTTAACGGCGATTACGCGAGAACCGGGCCAAAACTAAGCTGGATAAAGTAAAAGAACGCCTATTTCGCCGCCTGGCTCTGAACCTCCTTTAGAACTTCTTCCACATGTCCCGGCACACGCACCTTGCGCCAGATGCGAGCCAGGCGGGCTTTCTCGTCGATGAGGAACGTGGCCCGCTCCACGCCCATGAAGCTGCGCCCGTAGAGGGTCTTCTCGACCCACACGCCGTACCGGTTGCAGACCTCGCCGTCCTCGTCGGAGGCCAAGATCAGCTCCAGCCCATGTTTCGCCGCGAACTTATCGTGCTTGGCGACGCTGTCGCGCGAAACGCCCACTACGGTTGTCTTCGCAGCAGCGAAGGCTTTCGCCTTTTCAGTGAAGCTTAGTGCTTCTTGGGTACAACCGGGCGTGTCGTCCTTTGGGTAGAAATAGAGGACGACACGCTTGCCTTTGAGGCTCGCCAAGCTGACGCGCCCGCCCCCGGCCGTCGGCAGATCGAAGGGGGGTGCGGGGTCGCCAGGTTTGAGCGTCTTTGCCATGTCAGGCCTCCGGGCCGGCGGCCGCATGGCCGAAGCGCGCTGCATGCGCGCTGGCCCTTTGCTTTGCGTCAAATCAGAGCTTTACGCTAGACAGGCTGCAGGGGCGGCGGAGACTTGGCGATGATGCGCCGCTCGACGCTCATTGCTGTCGAGATCCTGCTGGGCCTGGTCGCGGCGTTCGCGATCGGGGTCGGCGTCGCGTGGTGGCGGCTCAGCCAGGGGCCGATCGAACTCAACGCCATCCGCGATCACGTGAAGGCCGAGCTGAGCGCGGCGCGCTCGGGACGCCCCGTCGGCATCGAGCGCGTCGAGCTGGCCTGGAGCCGCCAGGGCAATGCGCTCGAGCTTCGCGCCGTCGGCGTTACCGTGGAGGACGGACGGGGCGGGGTGCTCTCGCGCTCGGATGAAGCGCGAATAGAGCTGGGCGTGCTGCCTCTCCTGATTGGACGCGTCTCGCTGGTGCGCGCGGAGTTCTCCGGCGGCGCGCTCACGGTCACGCGCAAACCCGACGGCGCGATGCACATCGCCTTTGGGCCGCAAGGCGCGCCGGCCGACATCGTCATCCCGCCGCCGCCGCAAAACGAAACGCTCGAGCAGCGCGTCGCGCGCATGCTGGATGGGATGGAGGCGGCGTTTCGCCCGGTGGGTCCGGGCGGAGGGCTGCGCGGTCTCAGCGTGCGCAACACGGCGCTGACCATCATCGACGAATCCGGCGGCGGGCGATGGACCGCTGACGCCGCCAATCTCGACCTCACGCGCCGCGGCCGCAGCCTCGAGTTCGCCGCCGACGCGCGTCTCGAAGGCGCTGGAGGCCTGACCGCGCCTGCTGCGCTGCGCATCAGCACCGACACGCGCTTTCAAAGCGCGGTGATCGAGTTCGGCGCGCAGGACTGCCATCCACGTGCGCTCTTCTCCCCCGCCGCGCTCGGACCATTCGCAGGCCTGGATGCGCCGATGAACGCGACCGTGTCGATCGGCATGGATCGCGAGCGCGGCATAACGCTGTTCGAAGGCGAGGCTGTCATTGGGCGAGGCACGGCCGACATGGCCGGCGGGCGCTTCTCGCTCGAAGGCGGGCGCGTGCGCGGCCGCTACGACATCGCCAGCGACGAACTCATCATCGATCAGCTCTCGCTCAACGGCGACCGCACGCGCATCGGCGGCGAGATTCGCCTGCGCGACGTGTCGGCCATTCTCCGCGCCGCGCCGAACGAGCCGGCGGCGTTCGACATTTCGCTGCCCTCGATGCGGCTCGATGTGCCGGCGACTTTCGCCGAGCCGATCGCGCTGGCGAACGTGCGCATCGTCGGCGCCGTCGTCTCGTCCGAGCGCACGATCCGCTTCACGCAAGTGAGCGCGCAGACCGGCGAGGCGGCGCTCAGCGGCGCGGGGCGGCTCTATTGGGCCGAAGCCGGCCCCGACCGGCGCGTGCGCACGGGCGTCGAGTTCGAGGGCCAGGTCGCAGGCGCGCTGGACGCGCGCGAGGCCATCCACATGTGGCCGATCGGTTTGGGCGAAGGCGCGCGCGAGTTTCTGGCGCGCTCCATCATGGGCGGGCGCGTCACGGACGCCACCGTGCGTCTCGACATCCGCCCCGCTGATCTGGTGGACGGCGTCTTGAGCGACGAGGCGATGGACGTGCGCTTCAACGTCGAAGACGGCGCGTTGCGCTTCCTCGACACCATGTCGCCCGTGACCAACGTGCGCGGCAGCGCCGTGCTGCGCGGCAACCGGTTCGACATGAATGTGCCGAGCGCGCGCATCAACAATCTCACGGTGAGCAACGCGCGAGTGGAGCTCCCGCGCCTCAAGCCCAAGGGCGCCATGCTGACCATCTCGGCGCGCGCCGACGGCGAGGCGCGGCGCATGATCGAGCTTTTGCTGCAAGAGCCGCTCGCGCTCGGCGACCGTCTGCCGATCGAGGCCGCCAGCGTGACCGGCCGCGGCAGCGTCGCGCTGCGCATCCAGCGGCCGATGTTACGCGAAGTGCCGTTCGAGGATTGGCGCTTCAGCGTCGAAGGAAGCATTCGCGACTTCGCCGGCAACATGAGCACGCGGCGCATGGCGTTGTCGCAGGGCCAGCTCAACGTGCGCGGCGATCAGCGCGCTGTTACAGTCTCAGGCCCGATTCGTGCCGGGACGTCGGCGATCAGCAACGTTCGCTGGACGGAGAACATCGTGCGCGGACGGCGCGGAGAAAGCTCGTCCGAGTATCAGATTTCCGGCGATTTCGATGCCAACGATCTCGAGCGCCTGGGCTACCCGATCGCGCGTTACGCGCAGGGCCGCATCGGCGTGACGGTGAGCGGGCAAGGCCGCGGCTTCGATGTCGACAATGCGCGCATCGATCTCGACTTGACCAACGCCGCGGTCGAGGCGCCGCGCCAGTTCTGGACCAAGCGCGCGGGGCAGGCGGCGTCGGCGCGCTTCACCGTGCAGCGGCAAAACGACGGCGGGCTTGTGTTCAACGACATCGATGCGCGCGGCGCCGGCCTCAGCGCGCAGGGCCGGGTGCGCCTCGCCCGCGATGAGCGCATTCAGGAGGCGGACTTGACGCGCCTGGTCATCGAGAACCGCTCGGACGCGCGGCTGACCGCCACGCGCGCCGCCGACGGCGGGCTCGACGTGAGCGTGCGCGGCGCCTTGTTCGATGCGGCGCCGTTCATGGGATCGGAGCGCTCGCCGGCCGCCCCAACGCCGGCAGCGGCCCGCGCTGCGGAGCCGCCGCTCCGCGCGAACGTTGCCGTGGCGCGGCTCAGGATGCGCGGCGGCGCCACCATGAGCGATGCGCGCGTCAATCTCGTCATGCTGCGCGGCGCCTTGTCGATGCTGACCGCCGAGGGCCAGTCGCCGCGCGATCGCGCCTTCTCGTTGGCGCTGGGCCCGCGGCCGGACGATCCGCAAGGGCGCATCCGCCTGCGCTCCGACGACGCCGGCTTCGCCGTGGCGGCGCTGACCGGCATGGACAACATCATCGGCGGCACGGCGACCGCGGACGGCGACTGGCGCGGCGGCCCGCCCAGCCAGGCGCGCTTCAGCGTGCGCATGCGCGATTTCAACGTCGTGCGTTTGCCGGCGATGGCGCAGCTGCTCTCATCCGCGGGTTCGCTCACCGGCCTTGTCGACACGCTTAACGGCGACGGAATCAGCTTCTCGGTGCTCGAAGCCGACATGGCCTACGCCAATGACCGCGTGACGTTCACCGAAGCCTCGATGCGCGGTCCGGCGCTGGGGCTCACCGGTTCGGGCTCCTACGACATCAATCGCGACAATCTCGACGTCGACGGCGTCGTCGCGCCGTCGCCGGCGCTGAACTTGTCGATGCTCGGCGAAGTGCCGGTGCTGGGCAATCTTCTGGTCTCGCGCCGCGGCGAGGGCGTGTTCGGCATGACCTATTCGATCAACGGCCAGGCCGCGCAACCGCGCGTCGGCGTCAACCCCGTCTCCGCGCTGACGCCCGGCATCCTGCGCCGCATCTTCGAACCGGCCCCGCCCCGCGACGCCGGCGGCGCGCACTCGCTCCCCCCGCCCGATCCGGAAGCTGTGGCGGCCGCGCGCGCCGCGAGCGGCGCGGCGCAGACCGCGGACGCCGCGCGGGCGCCTTAGGCGCACGGGAATTTGATTTCGTCCCTCAGGACCGACGCACTGTCGGCACGTAAGTTGCCGCGCATGAGGGTTGTCCTGGTGGCTCTCGCACTCGCGCTGCTCGCGCCATCCGCCGAGGCCCTTCGGCCCGAGCGCCCGTGCTTCGATCTTGTGGTCAGGGGCACGTTGGGAGACGCCACAAATGTCGTGAATCTGAACGACATCATGCCTCGTCCCGATGGCGAACTCTACTTGGGGTTCAGCGCAGATGTCCAAATCAGGGTCACGGAGGCAGAATCCAGAGAATTGGAGGGCGAGACTATTTGGGTGCGCGCGTTTTTCACGGACATGCCGCTAACAGGTTCGAGACTGCGCTTCCTGCTGCGGCAGCGTGAAGATGGTGTGACTTGGTATCGTGGCGTGTACTGGGATTTGGACAGATCGCCGACGTACGACGGATCGCTTCCTCGTTGTCGACCAGAATTTGATGTCAGGTGATCTTCAGCAGCGCGTGTTTCTTCTTGCCGAGCGAGAGCTTGATCGCGCCGTCGACGATGTCTGCATCACTGAAAGTCTGGTTCTCATCGCTCACGACGGCGTCGTTGATGCGAACGGCCCCGGCGGCGATGTGGCGTTTGACTTCGCCATTCGAAGCCGCCAGCCCCGCACGGACGAAGGCGTTGGTCACACGCACGCCGGCGGAAAGTTCATCGGCGTCAATCTCGATCGTCGGCAGGTTCTCGCTGCGCGTGCCTTGCTCGAAGGTCGCGCGCGCCGCTTCTTCGGCTTTCTGCGCCGCTTCGCGGCCGTGCAGCATCGCCGTCGCTTCGGTGGCGAGCGTCTTCTTGGCGTCGTTGATCTCGGCGCCTTGCAGCGATTCCAGGCGCGCGATTTCGTTGAGCGGCAGATCGGTGAAGATGCGGAGGAAGCGGCCGACGTCGGCGTCCTCGGTGTTGCGCCAGTATTGCCAGTAATCGTACGGCGAGAGCATGTCGGCGTTGAGCCAGACCGCGCCTTGCGCGGTCTTACCCATTTTGGCGCCGCTCGCTGTGGTGATCAGCGGCTGCGTGAGGCCGAATAGCTCGACGCCGTCCATGCGCCGGCCGAGCTCGACGCCGTTGACGATGTTGCCCCACTGGTCGGAACCGCCCATCTGCAGCTTGCAGCCGTAGCGGCGATGCAACTCGACGAAGTCGTAGGCCTGCAGGATCATGTAGTTGAATTCGATGAAGCTCATCGGCTGCTCGCGCGCGAGCCGCAGGCGCACCGAATCCATGGTCAGCATGCGGTTGACGCTCATGTGCCGGCCGACGGTGCGCAGGAAGTCGATGTAATTGAGCGGCAGCAGCCACTCGGAATTGTCGACCATGATGGCGTCGGTCTTGCCCGAGCCGAAACTCAGGAACTTCTCAAACGTGCCGCGGATGGCGGCGGCGTTCTTGGCGATCTGCTCTTCGGTGAGGAGCTGGCGCATCTCCTCCTTGCCGGACGGGTCGCCGACGCGCGTGGTACCTCCGCCCAAAAGCACGATCGGCTTGCCGCCGGCTTGCTGCAGGCGGCGCAGGAACATGATCTGCGTGAGATTGCCGATATGAAGGCTGGGCGCCGTCATGTCGAAGCCGATATAGCCGGTGACGCCTTGGGCGGCCGCTTTGTCCAAGCCTTGCAAATCGGTGCATTGGTGGAATTGGCCCCGCGCGATCACATTGCGCAGGAAATCGGACTGGAGGGTTTCAGGGCTGGTCATCGCGGCATCTCGGGCGCGGGCGCTTAGCATGGGCGGCGCCGGAAGTCGAAGCCGCGTGTTAAGGGACCAATGTCAAAGGTGAGCCCATGCGCTGGACGCTGATGCTGCATCCCGACTGCCAAAGCGACGCCGTCGAGGGCGTCGAGGTCGAGGCGGGGCCGCTCAGCGGGACGCAATTGCGGCTGCGCTACGTCGTGACCGGCCGGATCGGCGATATCGCTTGGCCACATGCCGCCGATCCCGAGCGCGCCGACGGGCTTTGGCAGAGCACCTGCTTCGAAGTGTTCGCGCGGCACGCGGGCGCGGAGGGCTATGACGAGTTCAACTTCTCACCGTCCACGCAATGGGCGGTCTATCGCTTCGACGGCTATCGAAGCGGCATGACAAAGCCCGACGTGCTGGGCCCGCGCATCGAAGGCCGGCATGGGCAGAAGCACTACGAGTTGCACGTCGCATTCGATCTTCCCGGCGCGCCGCCTTGGCGGCTGGCATTGGCGGCAGTGATCGAAGAGACGAATGGGCGAAAGTCCTACTGGGCCCTGGCGCATCCGCCGGGCAGGCCGGACTTCCACCACGCCGATGGATTTGTCTTGGAGCTCGGCGCTTGACTGCGGGCGGCGGTATTACTAACTTGTCAATCGAGTATTCCCAATGATCACGCTGACAGTAAAACTTCCCGAAGCGCTGGCGGCGAAGCTGGAGTCGTTGGTTCGCCGCCGCGGCCAGCGGCGCAGCGAGGTGGTGCGCCAAGCGATCGAGCGGGCGATTGAAGAGGAACCGGAATCGTCGGGTCAAAGCGTGTATGACTTGGCCAAAGACCTGATACAGCCCGGCAGCGGGCCAAAAGATCTTTCGAGCAATCCCAAGCACATGCGCGACTACGGTTCGTGAGGCAAACGATCGTCGATGCTGGGCCGCTCGTTGCTCTCTTCCGGAGTACCGACAACCATCACGATTGGGCGACGGCGCAATTCAAGAGGCTGAAGGTCCCGCTTTTGACGTGCGAAGCGGTGCTGAGCGAGACGGCCTTCCTATTGCGGTCAGGTGGGGTTGATCCCGCGACCGTACTTGACGCGGTCGATCGCGGGATCGTGCGGCTGGACTTTTCGTTGGCGGGCGAGATCGAGCCTGTGAAACGCCTCATGCGCCGCTACGCCAACATAGGGGCGTCGTTGGCCGATGCTTGCTTGGTGCGCATGTCGGAGATTCACTCGGATTGCCAGGTCATGACGATCGATCGTGATTTCTCGATCTATCGGCGCAATGGACGGCGTGTGATCCCGCTGATTGCGCCATTTGACGCCTAAGCGGGCTTGGAAGGACTCAACGAATAGCGCAGATACGAGCCATGAAGTTCGGCATTGAGCGTCTACTGGAAGATGCATCGCTGCGCGCGCCAGTGGAAGGCAGGCGCGTCGCGCTCGTGGCGCATCCCGCGTCCGTCACACGCGATCTCACGCACTCGCTCGATGCGCTGATCGCGGCGGGCGTCAACATCACCGCGACGTTCGGCCCGCAGCACGGCATGCGGGGCGACAAGCAGGACAACATGATCGAGTCGCGCGATTACACCGATCCAGTGCATGGCGTGCCGGTGTTCTCGCTCTACGGCGATGTGCGTCGGCCATCGGGACAGATGCTGTCGACGTTCGATGTCGTGCTGATCGATTTGCAGGACCTCGGCTGCCGCATCTACACCTTCATCACGACGCTGCTCTACATGCTCGAAGCGGCGGCGGAGAATGGCAAGGAAGTGTGGGTGCTGGATCGCCCCAATCCGGCGGGGCGTCCGATCGAAGGTCTCAAGCTGCGCAGCGGTTGGGAGAGTTTCGTCGGCGCGGGGCCGATGCCGATGCGTCATGGCCTCACGCTCGGCGAACTCGGCCTTTGGTTCGTGGATCACTTCAAGCTCGATGTCGCCTATCGCGTGATTGAGATGGAGGGCTATCGGCCGGACGCAGCGCCCGGTTATGGCTGGCCGATCGGCGAACGCACATGGGTTAATCCATCGCCCAACGCGCCCAACCTTTGGATGGCGCGCGCCTACGCCGGCACGGTGATGGTGGAGGGCGCGACGCTTTCGGAAGGGCGCGGCACGACGCGGCCGCTCGAACTGTTCGGCGCCGCCGACATCGATGCGCGTCATGTGATCGCTGAGATGCATCGGATGGCGCCGCATTGGTTGCAAGGCTGCCGGCTGCGCGAAATCTGGTTCGAGCCGACGTTTCATAAATGGGAGCGTCAGCTTTGCCACGGCGTGCAGATCCATGTCGAGGATCCGGCCTATTACGATCACGAGGCGTTCAAGCCGTGGCGCCTGCAGGCGCTGGCGTTCAAGGCGATCCGAAGGCTTTATCCCGACTACGATTTGTGGCGGCGCTTCTCGTACGAGTACGTCTTCGACAGATTGCCGATAGACGTGATCAACGGCTCGCCGCTGCTGCGCGAATGGGTGGACGATGCGACCGCCGCGCCCGCCGACCTCGATGCGCTAGCCGCGCCAGACGAACAGGCCTGGGCGAGTGAGCGCCGGAAGCATCTGCTCTACTGACGGAGCACGTTCTGCGGGCGTTCAATAAATCGGCGTAAGGATGCGCAACGTTCATGCTTCGAGCGCACGACGTTGCGGAATCTGCAGGCGTTGTGTTTGCCCTTGTTTACCCCGACCTCTGCTATTCGCGCGCGTGCGCGCGCGAGGCCGTCAGAACCAGCCCTTTTTCTTTTTCTTTTCCGGCTCCGGCGGGGCGGCCTTCGCTGGCGCAGCTTGCGGGCGCTGCGCCGCCTTCTGCGCCTGCGGCGCTGCTTTGCCGTTGGCGCGACCCGGCTGAGCAGGGGCGGCGCCCGGCGCCGGACCCAATTTATCGACGAACCACATGCCCATCCTCCCATAGGCGTGAGATCAAGTGATCGCCACTACTCCATCGCGGAACGTCCGCCAATCGCCCGCATCATGACCGGACGTTTCGGGCCCGCGTTTTCCACAAGCGCAACCCGCGCGCGTTCGGTCAAATGATAGCGCTGCCGCCGCCCGCTACTGCACGGGCTGCGGATCGAGACGCCTTCCGGCCGGTGGCAAGGGCGCGGGAAAGTCTCCCTCGGCGAGTTTGGCTTCGTAGCATGCCACAAGCTTCGCGAGGGCCTTCGGCCAGCCGAAATTCTCGGCGATGTGCTTGCGCGCTCGGGCGCCTGTTGCCGCGCGATCGGGCGCCATGCGAACGATGTTCGCCGCCATCGCTTTGGGGTCGTCCACTGGGCCCAACAACCCCAAGCCGTCGAGCACGCGCTCGCGTAGCGCGCCCGCGTCCACGCCGACGACCGGCAAGCCGGACGCCTGCGCCTCAATGACGGAGATTGCAAACGTCTCGAACGGCCCCGCGCTGACATAGATGTCGGCCGAAGCCAGCATTTCGGCGAATCGCGCGCGGTCGCCCTCATAGTCGAAAACGCGGATGTTTGGGTTGCGGGCGGCCGCCGCCTCGACGTCTTCGCGCTGTGGGCCATCCCCTAGCAGCCAAAGCTGCGCCGGGATTTCCGCCGGCAGTGCTTCAAACGCGCTGACGAGCGTGAGCACGCGCTTCTCGGCGCAGAGGCGCCCCGCAAACATCAGCACGAGCGTCGCATCGTCGGCGCCGTGCCGCGCGCGCACCTCCGCCGATCGCCGGCGCGGATTGAACAGTTTGAGATCCACGCCCATGGGCACGATCGCCACGTCCTCGACGCCGTACTCGTTGAGGCGCTCCGCTTGCGAACGGCTGGAGGCGAAGGCGATGTCGCAGTGCGTGAAGACGTAGCGCATGTACCTCTCTGCGCCGGCCGAGGCGATGTCGGCGATCCTGTCTACGCTGCTCGCGAGCGCTTCGCTGATGTCCTGGACCCAGTTGTGCGCGGCGGCGCGCAGCGGCGCGGCAACGTAGGCCTTGGCGACGTCGGTGTGGAAGAAGGCGCCGATCAGGCAATTCTGGCCGGCTTCGCGTCTGCGCCGGCGATAGGAAAATGCAGCCCACGGTTCGGTGTAGTAGCTGCCGAGCTCGATGCAGTCGGGCGCTTCGTCGAGCAGCACTTGCTTGATCTTCGCCGGCGAGACGAACAGCCGGTACGCGTCCTGCCCTGGCAGCAGCGGGCTCTTGATGGTCACCGTGGTGGTGCGGCCGGAGCGGCGCACGCGGTCGCGCGCGCCCGGGATGATCAGCAGGTGTTCGTAATCGGTGTTCTCGCGGAGATAGCGGCGCTTTTCTTCGATATAGGTTTTGATGCCGCCGCTCTTGGCGTTGTAGGCCATGGTGACGTCGCAGAACTTCATGCGACGGCTCCGTGTGCGGCAGCTTGCGAGTTGACGGTCAGAGCTTCGCCGAATTTTGCCCGGAAGCGGCGCGCTTGCTCGCCTTGCCGGATTTCGCCGGAGACTGCGCCGCCTTCGCCCACATCGAGATGAACGATCAGATCCCAGACTGGCGCCGACAGCGTGAAGGAGCGTCCCGCGGCGCGCTTTGGAAAGCGCGGCTGCAGGATGATCTTCCCGTTTTCTCGGCGCAGGCCGAACAGCATCTCGAACACGACCGTATTCACCAAGCCTGTCCAACCAACGAAGTCGATGACCGGTTTCTTGCCGAGCGTCATCGCCTTCCAGCGATTGCCGCGTTTGCGCCAGAGGTCTTTGATCGCATAGGAGGTCGGATCGTAGAATTCATAGAACCGGCCGGTGCGGCCGTAGGTTCGATAAACGCCATCGCAAAGGCGGTAGGCGAAATCGGCGGCGGCGTCGTCGTAGCGGTAGCGGCGCAGTCCCTCGAGAACCCCGAATGCCGTGTTGATCCAGACGGGCCCCCGCCACATGTCCCGCTCGAAACTCGGATCGTCGATCGCGACGGACGGCAGCGGGATGAGCGTATTGAAGCCGCCGGGATCGAGAATGTGGTCCACCAGTTCCGCGGCGCGCCGCTCATCAGGGACGCCCGCCCACAGAGGCAGCACCGAGGCGATGGTGCGCGATCTGATGAAGCTGCCGTCGACGGTGCTGCGGTCGAAGTAATAGCGCTCCGACTCGTCCCAGAGGAACGCGTTTGTGGCGCTGCGGACGCTCTGCGCTTCCCGCATGAAGGCCGCGGCGTCGTCGTTCTCGCCCAACAGACGCGCCATCGCCGCAAGCGCCTCCGACTGCAGAATCATGTAGGTGCAGAAGTCAGGCGCTGCGATGCGCCGCGTGTCGCGCAGGCGGCGCTCCTCACGGTCGCCGAAGCGCGGCGCGTTTTCGACGCCGGACTCATAAGGATGGGCCCACGCATAGAGGCCGTTCGGGAGACGCCGGTTGTCGCGAAGCCAGGCATGAAACGCACGCAGCGGCCGGTAGGCTTCCGCGACCCAGTCGCGGAACAGCGTGGGCTCTGCGGCATCGCTCAAACGCAAGAGCGACCAGGCGATCAGCGGGGGCTGCGTCCACTCAGAGCGAGCAAATTCGGAGCTGAAATGCTGCAGGCGATCGCCTTCGCGCCGGCGCAACACCGAACTCAGAACATCATGCGCCACGAGCGGGTCCCACCACTTCCAGACCTGCGCGATGAAAGCGGAATCCCAAAGATAAATGGCCTGGAAGCTCGGGGCCGGGCGTCCGTAGCGCAGCGGCGAGAGTTCGTCCGGATTGCGCAGGTTCAAGAACAGCGCGGCGTTCGCCGCGGAAAACCCGTGCGTCCAGCCGTCGACCTGTCCTGAAGCGTCGGCGACCGTGAGCTCAGGCGGATGCGCTTCGATCGACTTCGTTTTGAGCAGCGCAGCAGTGACGCTTTCGGCGAGCGGACGATGGCGCTCGAACAGCCGCGACAGCACGATCTGCTCGAAGCCGAAAATGATCAACCGCCGGATGCGGCCGCCGGTCGCAAGCACGCGGCGCCACCAAGTCAGGCGTGGAGTGTCCGAGATAGCCATTGGCGCCGCAGGTGCAGAGGCATTCTGAAACCCAACTCGCGACCCGTACTCTGGTTCGACAGCGAACCGCCCGCGCGGCTAGCGCGGCGCGCGCTTCGCCAGGATGCGCTGCAGCGTGCGGCGGTGCATGTTGAGCCGGCGCGCGGTCTCACTCACGTTATGGCCGCAGAGTTCGTACACGCGCTGGATGTGCTCCCAGCGGATGCGGTCTGCGCTCATCGGATTTTCCGGCGGCTCAGGCGTGGCGTCCGGCGCTGCGAGCAGAGCCTTGACGATGTCCTCGGGGTCGGCCGGCTTGGCCAAATAGTCGATCGCGCCGGCCTTCACCGCCGCCACGGCGGTGGCGATGGCGCCATAGCCGGTGAGGATCACCACCTTGGCGTCTGGCCGGTGCTTGTTGAGCGCTTCGACGACGGAAAGGCCCGAACCGTCCTCAAGCCGCAAATCGAGCACGGCGTAGGCGGGCGGCGTCTTGACGGCGATGTCTGACGCTTCGGCGACTGTGCCAACCGCGGTGACTTCGAAGCCGCGGCCTTCGAGCGCGCGCGCCAGGCGCGAACGGAACGGCGCGTCATCGTCCAGGACTAAAAGCGATTTGTCGCCCTCGGGGGCGAGATCGGTGGGCATGATTTGGCTCCGGATGCCCTGTATGTAGAAACTTTTAGGGCCGGATCAAAGCGTTGGCGCTTCGATGGATGTACGCGGCCACATCGTTTTCACCACGGCGCCCTGGTTCGGGGGGCGGCGGTTGCGGACGTCGAGTTTGGCGCCGGTGCGCTCGAGCAGGGTTTTCGAGATGAAGAAGCCGAGGCCAAGCCCGCCGGCGACCCCTTCGTGATCGCGTTCAGTGAGATAGGGCTCGCCGAGTCGACCTAGGATCGCCGGGGCGAAGCCCGGCCCATCGTCCCGCACCGTGATCTCGACGGTCTCTGCCGTCCAGCGCGCCTCAATGTCGACACGGGTGCGGGCGAAGCCGACCGCGTTCTCCACGATCCCGCCCAATGCATGCACGATCTCCGGCATGCGTTTGACGTCGAGCGGGCCGTCGCCTTCCGTGGTGATGACGATCTCCGCGCCCAGCCCTTCATGCGGCGCGGCGATCTCCTCCAGCAACAAACGGATCGGCGCGCGCTGCACCATGACATCGCCGCGCTCGCGCATGGCCGAAAGCTGACCCAGGATCGCGCGGCAGCGCTCGCTCTGCGCGACGAGCAGTTGCACGTCTTCGGCGCGCGGATCGTCAGGCTTCATGTCGCGCGCCATTTCCTTGGCTACGAGGTGGATAGTGGCGAGCGGCGTGCCGAGTTCGTGCGCGGCCGCCGCGGCGAGGCCGCCGAGCGCTGAGAGCGTTTGCTCGCGCGCCAGCACCGCTTGCACAGCCGCGAGTGCGATGTTGAGGCGCTCCTCTTCGGCGGCCACGCGCCAGGCATACACGCTGGTGAAGCCGAGCCCGACAAGCACGGCGGCGGCGATGCCCAACTGATAGAGCGGCGGCAGATTGAACGGCGCAGCGCCCTCCGGCCAGGGTAGCGGCAGCCGCAGCACCGAAATTGCGCCGACGCAGGCGAACGTGAGCGTGGCGAGCATCGCAGTGACGGCAGGGCGAAGAACCGTTGCAGACACCGCGACCGGCGCCACGAACAGAAACACAAACGGGTTCTGAAGCCCGCCCGTGAGCGCCAGCAGCACCGCCAGTTGCACCACGTCGTAGGCGAGCTGCGCGGCCGCTTCCCATTCGAGCGCGAGTTCCTGCGCGCGCCGCATGAAGGTGAGCGCAACATTGAGCGCCACGGAAACGCCGATCGCCGCCAGCGCCCAACCGAGCGGAAAATCAACATTGAGCCCGAAGCGCACGAATAGGACGGCGGTGGTCTGACCGAGCACCGCAAGCCAGCGCAGCACGATCAGCGTGCGCACGCGCACGCGGCTGGTCGCGCTCCAGAACGGCGGGACCGGCGCGGACCGGTTTTCGGCGATGGCCATGCGACAGATTTCCCGCGCGGCTAAGCGCCCCGCATGCTCATGAAATTGCTGCTACACGATGAGCCATCGCTGCGGCAATGCGTCCGGTGTGCGCTCGCGCCGCGTTGATGGCGGGGCAAGCGGGCGCCTAGCTGGCGCCATGGCTGAACCCACCGAGACGCCGCGCCGCAATCTCACAGGCGCCGTCGTACCCGCGCTCGCCGCGGCCGCGCTGACGGCGGTGGGCGCCATCTTGCTCGTCGGCATCAACGGGCGTGAGCGCGGCGCCGACGCGCGGGCCCCTGAGAATTGCATTCTGGAGGGCGCGGAAGAGATTGGCGGGCCGATCGAGCTTGTGGACCAGAACGGTGTGCGCGTGACGCAAGCGGATTTCGCGGGCCAGCCGGCGGTCGTGTACTTCGGCTTCACGCACTGCCCCGACGTGTGCCCCACCAGCATGTTCGCTATCGGCGAGGCCCTGGCGGCGCCGGACGGCTACGACCTGCAGCCGATCCTGATCACCGTCGATCCGCGGCGCGACACGCCTGCGCGTCTGCGCGAGTATGTGGCGACCGAGGGCTTCCCTGCCGGTTTGGTCGGCCTCACCGGAACGCAGGAGCAGGTCAACGCGGCGCTGTCGGCGTTTCATGCCTACGGCCGCGCACAGTCGCCCGCGCCAAGCGGGCCGGCGGACGTCTACAATGTGGATCACTCCTCGCTGCTCTACGTGATGGACGAGCAATGGCGGACGGTGGCGGCGATGCGCACGTTCCGGCGCGAGGACGAGAACAATCCGACCAGCGCGATCCTGCCGGCTGCGCCGCAGGAAATCGCCGCCTGCATCGCGGCCGGGCTGGAGCGGCAGTCAACTGGAACCTGAGCTTGGCGGGGCCAGTAATTAACATTACATAATGTCTACCGGTGACTTGGACCCGATGCTGGACAGGTGAGGCCGCTCGCGCACCGCGCGCGCCGCCTTGCGTCAGGCCCTGCCATTGGGTGTGCGGGGCGCCGGAGCGGGGAACGGCGCGCTAACCGACTCGGGTTACGCTGCGCTGCAGCACGGAAAGGGCGGGATGCTGTATTCGCTTTATGAGTTGGGCCACCTCTCGGTGGTGCCGCTGCGGATCGCCGCGATGATGCAGTCGAGCATGCTGCGCTCGCCGCTCAATCCAGTGGCTGACACGGAAATCGCGCGGACGGCTGCAGCCGCCTCCGACTTGTTCGAGTCCGTCACGCGCCGCTACCGCAAACCTGACTGGAACCTGCCTCTCACGGTCGTGAACGAACTCGAGGTCGCGGTGACGCCGAAGACCGTCTGGTCTTCGCCTTGGTGCAGTCTCATCCATTTCGAACGAGATCCGGCTGCGCTCAGCCAAGCGCGCGGCGAACGCACCGATCCGGCGGTGCTTCTGGTCGCACCGATGTCGGGCCACTATGCGACGCTGCTGCGCGACACGGTGAACGCGTTCCTGCCCGAACACGAGGTGTACGTCACCGATTGGGCCGATGCGCGCATGGTGCCGGTTCTCGCCGGTCGCTTCGATCTCAGCGACTACGTCGATCATGTGATGGCGATGCTGCGCGCGCTTGGACCTGAGACGCACGTCGTCGCCGTCTGCCAGCCGGGTCCGCCGGTGCTCGCGGCGGTCTCGCTGATGGCGGCGCAGGACGATCCGTGCACGCCGGCGACGATGACATTCATGGGCTCGCCCATCGATGCGCGCAAATCGCCGACCGCGCCGAACAAGCTCGCAGAGACGCGCGACATCGAGTGGTTCCAGAAGAACATGATTCACACGGTGCCGATGTTGTATCCGGGCGCGTTCCGGCGCGTGTATCCGGGCTTCCTGCAACTCGCGAGCTTCATGGGCATGAACCTCTCGCGGCACGTCGATGCGCACCACGCCTATTTCCAGAATTTGGTGAAGGGCGACGGCGACGATGCGCAGAAGCACCGCGATTTCTACGATGAGTATCTCGCGGTGATGGATCTCAGCGAAGAGTTCTACATCCAGACGCTCGTCGAGGTGTTCCAGCGCTATTCGCTGGCGACGGGCGAGATGGTCCATCGCGGCGAACGCGTCAATCCCGCCGCCATCACCAAGACAGCGCTGCTGACGGTCGAGGGCGAGAACGACGACATCTCGGGCATCGGCCAGACGCAGGCCGCGCACGAGCTGTGCGCGAACATCCCCGATGCGCTACAGCGCGATTACATCCAGCCGGGCGTCGGCCACTACGGCGTGTTCAGCGGCCGCCGCTTCCGCACCGAAATCTATCCGCGCATGCGCGACTTCATCCGCGCGTTTCAGAGTGAAGCGTCTCGCACAAATCGGCGCGCGAAATTGAAGGTCGTCGGCGAATAGCTCGCGGCAGTCGGCAATCGGCAGTCGGCAATCGAAAACGGTTGCAATGATCAGCGAGGCCGCTTGTCCTCCGACTGCCGACTGCCGACCGCCGACTGCCGATACTTGAGCCGTTAACGCCCGCCCGCGACACTCGTCGCCATGCGCTTCGATTCGCGACAGAAGGTCGATCCAGTTCAAACCGAGATCGAAACGATCGACGGTCGGCGCGTGCCGCTAAAGCTGATCGTCAATCCGCGCGCGCGCCATGTCTCGGTGCGCATCGATCCGACGCGGCGCGAGGCGATCGCCACAGCGCCCAGCAAGCGGCATTTGAAGCACGCGGAACGGTTCGCCGCCGAACGGGCGGGCTGGATCGCACAGGAGCTTTCGCGGCTGCCCCAAGGCGTGCGGCTTGCCCCGGGCGCGCACGTGACGTTTCGCGGAGTCGAGCACGAGCTGGCTTACGAGCACGGACGCACGGCGCCGCGCATCGAGCTGGGCCATCCCCCGCGCCTGGTGGCGCCGGCGCCAGACGTGGCGCTGTTCGAGTCGAGATTGCTGCGCTTCTTCAAGGAAGAGGCGCGGCGCGATTTGATCGATCGCGTGGCGCACCACGCGGTGACGCTCGGCGTCAGGCCGGTGCGGCTGCAAGTGAAAGAGCTGCGCTCGCGATGGGGCTCGTGCTCGGTTGATGGCGTCTTGTCGTTCTCATGGCGCCTCATCCTCGCGCCGCCCTTCGTGCTCGACTATCTCGCCGCGCACGAAGTCTCGCACCTCAAGGAGATGAACCACTCGCGCCGCTTCTGGGCGCATGTGCGCCGCTGCATGCCGGACTACGAGCGCGGCCGCGTCTGGCTGCACCAGCACGGTTGTGCGCTGCACGCGGTGGGGCTGGCGCGCTAGCTGTCCTCCGGCGGCGCCAGCATGCGCTGCAGCACGCGGTCCTTGTCTATGAAGGTGTGCTTCATCACGGCGAGAATGTGCAGCGTCCCGAGCACGATGATGGACCAGCGCCCGATCGCATGGAGCACCTTGGCGACTTCGTGCACGCCCTCGTTACGTTCGGCGAAAGGACTCGGGATCGAGAAGGCGTCGAACACATTAATTGCACGACCGCCGGACCAGACGGCAAGCGGGCCGGAGACGATCTGAATCAGGATCGCGACGAGCAGCAGCTGATGTGTCGCGCTCGCGAGCCACATGAGATGGCGCGGCTGCTCCACGGGCGTGGGTTTCGGCTGCAGCCAGCTCGAGAGTATGCGGGCGAACAGGAGCAGCCACAGGATGGCGCCGAGGCCGATGTGCCAGCTCATCGCGACGGCGCGCCCCTCGCGGTCGCCCGCTTCGCCTAGCGCTTCAGCGCGGAAGCCGATGCTCAGCATGAGAATCACGGCGATCACGACGAGCCAATGCAAGTTAATCGCCAGCCAGCCGTAGCCCTCCTTGCTGTTGAGCCATTGCATCTGGCCTCTCCGTCAGCTCGCGTTGGCCCAGATGATGGCGGCCACGCCGAGCCATATGAAACAGATCACCTGCACCAACAACATCAGAGCGCGCAATTGCACCGCCGCGGGCGAGCGCGAACTGAGGTGGATCAGCGACTGCACGATCCGAGCGCTCAGGATCACCCAGCCCAGCATCGCCACCGGTGCGGCGGCGTCGACCCAGAGCGCGCTCAAATAGACGACCGCAAACACCGGGAGGTTCTCCACGGTGTTCATGTGCGCCCGCGAGAAGGCGTCGAGCGCTTCGGTGTCGCCCACCGGTTTGAACGTGTTTACGGCGCGCTTCTCCCGGCGCATCGCGGCGCCGCGCGCGAAACCCAGCAGCAAAACGAGCACCACCGCCCACAGCGAATAGACAATGAGCGGCGTCAGAGCGCTCGCGTCGATCTCCGGCATTATTGGGAGCCTCCCCGGGCGGTTTCTTAGCAGGTAAGCGGGGGAGCGTCAGCCCTCAGGACCGAAATCGAGCGAGCGGTCCTGTCCATCCGGCGGCGGCAGCGCCGGCGTTTCCATGACGCCGATGGGCGCGCCGATTGCCGTGATGGTGGGCAGCTCCGGGATCGGCAGGCCGAGATCATAGTCTTCCGGGAGCGGCATCTGCAGCTCGCGCGGCTGGACGTTCTGCAGCGCCACCTGCATGTAGCGCGCCCAGATCTCCGCCGGCAGCGATCCGCCGGTGACGCGCGCAGTTGCGGTGAAGTTGTCGTTGCCAACCCAAACGCCCGCCACATAGCCGGGCGTGAAACCGACGAACCAAGCGTCGCGATAATCGTTGCCGGTGCCGGTCTTGCCGCCGATCTGGTGTGTCTCCATGCGTGCGCGTGTCCCGGTGCCGGCCTGCACGACCCGCGCCATCATGTGGTTCATGTAGCGCAGCGGGCGTTCTTCGATCACGCGCTCGCGGCGCTGGGGACGCCAGCTCCACATCGTCTCGTTGTTGTTGGCGCGGCGGATGCGCGCGACGCCATGCGCTTCGACATTATAGCCCTCGGCGGCCATCGCGCCGTAGGCCTGCGTCATCTCCAGCAGGGTGATCTCCTGCGCGCCCAGCGCGAGCGAATGGTAATTGTACAGGGGCGAGCGCACGCCGAGCCGCCGCGCTGTGTCGATCACGTTCTGACCGCCCACTTCGTTCGCAACGCGGATCGCGACCATGTTGAAGGACTGGGCGAACGCCCGTGTGAGTTCCGTAGGCCCGTGATACTCGCGCGTATAGTTCCCCGGCGTCCAAGGCGGCTGACCGTCGATGTAGATCGTAATCGGTTCGTCGTTGCGCACGCTCCACGGCGTGAGGCCGTTCTCCATTGCCGCGAGATAAATGAAGAATTTGAACGAAGAGCCGGGCTGCCGGCGCGCCTGCGTGGCGCGGTTGAACTGGCTGATGTCGTAGTCGCGTCCGCCGACCATCGCCCGCACGCCGCCTTCGTCATCCAACGCGAGCAGCGCGGCCTGACCCACGCGTCGCGCCTCGCCCTGTTCGGCAAGCACCTCCTCGACTGCCTGAGCACCCGCGCGTTGCGAGGCGATGTCGAGCGTGGTCTCAACAATGAAGTCGTCGCGCTGCGTGCCGATCACTTCGTTGAGCAGCGGATCGATCCAGTCTCGGAAATAGCCCAAGACGCCGGCCGGGTTGCGGCGGCTGACAATCAGCTCTTCCTGCAGCGCTGCGCGGCGCTCGGCGTCGCCGATGAACCCGAGCGCCACCATTTCGTCGAGCACTAACTGTGCGCGGTCGCGCGCGGCGGCGATGTCCTGACGAGCGGGATTGAGGCGCGAGGGCGCCTTCACGAGACCGGCGAGCGTCGCGGCCTGCAGCAGCGTCAGCTCGCGCGCGGGGCGGTCGAAATAGCGTTCGGCGGCGGCCTCGACGCCGTACGCGCCGGCGCCGAAATAGACCCGGCTTAGATAGAGCGCGAGAATCTCATCTTTGGTGAAGCGCGTCTCCAGCCAGATCGCCATCGCCACCTCCTGCGCCTTGCGGCGCCAGGAGCGCTCGTTGGTGAGGAAGAGGTTTTTCGCCAGCTGTTGCGTGATCGTAGAGCCGCCTTGCACCACGCGGCCCGCGCGCAGGTTCTCCGCGCCCGCGCGCATCATGCCGCCGAAGTCGACGCCGAAGTGATCGTAGAAGCGTCGGTCCTCGATGGCGATGAAGGCTTGCGCCACATAAGGCGGCAGCGTGCCGAGGTTTACAGGCGGGGCGTTTTGGGCCCCTTCGCGCAGGATCACATTGCCATTGCGGTCGAGGAAGGTGATCGACTGCCCATTGCGCGCTTCCCAAAGATCGTCGGTCGAGGGCATGCCCCAGGTGACGTAGAAGAAGAAGCCGACGATTACCGCGGCGACCCCGCCGGCTGCCCATCCGCTCCAGACGGCCGCCTCGCGCATGCTGCGCGGGCCTTTGACGCCGCTTATGCGCCGCCAGATCTCGATCAGCGCGCCGTGCAGCGCGCCGCTGAATTTCACCCATTGCGGTTCGATCGCGCACCAAGCATCGCGCGCGGTCTGCTCGACGCGCGTCAAGAGGCGGCCGAGTTGCGATTGCGGCGCCTCGGCTTCGCTTTCGTCGGGGTCGCCGGCGGCGCGGAAATAGTTCGGCGGCAGATCAGCGCCCGCAAGCGGCTCAGCCGGCAGGTCAGAGGCGTGCTCCTCCGAAACAAGCGGCGCATCGTGCTCGACCGCCCCGATCGGCGGCCCGTTGTCCTCGCGCGCCGCCATCGGGGGCTCGTCCGAGTCGACCGGTTCGGCGCGAAGCGCATCCTCGGTCTCGTCGAACAGCTGCGGGTCCGGCGGCGGCTCCCGCGCGCTGTCGTCCTCCGCCGTCGCCTGCGACTCGGACGGAGCCGCCTCTTCGGGCGGCTGCGGCGGAGGCTCGTCCTCCGGCCGGTTCGGATCGTTTTCGTCAGCCACCCCGGCTCAACCTCCGCGCCCGCGTCCTAACGCGATTCTTCGCCCAGGTCGGTGAGCGCTGCCCAAGGGTCAACGCTCCCTGCCAGGGGATAAGTTCCGCCTCAGTGTCGCCTAATTTGGTCCCCGGCGCTGTCTCGCGCAACCATGTCTCGCACCGGCTTTCGCTTGCTGGGGACGGCCTGCGCGGCCATATATGGGGGCGTCGCCGCGGGATTCTCCCACGGCAAGGAGGTTAATACGGATGAGCGACTACCACTCCCAGACTCGGTCGATCCCGGCCGGCCGTGCGGACATGGCGGTCGATGCGGGCCTACGGGCCTTCATGCTGGGCGTCTACAACAAGATGGCGCTCGGGCTGCTGCTCTCTGCCGTGCTGGCGTACGTTTCCGCGACGGTTCAGCCGGTCACACAGCTTGTCTTCGGCACCCCGCTGGTCTGGGTCGTTATGTTCGGCCCGATCGCGATTCTGCTGATTTCGAGCTTCACCATGCGCAATCCGTCGCCGGTGGCGGCCAACATTGTGTACTGGAGCGTCGTGTCGCTGATCGGCACCGGCCTCGGCGCGCTGTTGATCTACTACGCCCGGATCCCCGACGGCATTCTCACCGTGGCCAAGGCTTTTCTGGTGACGGCTGCGTCCTTCGGCGCTTTGAGCTTGTGGGGCTACACCACCAAGCGCGATCTGACCGGCTTCGGCACGTTCCTGATCATGGGCGTTATTGGCCTGATCATCGCGATGGTCGTGAACATGTTTATCGCCAGCTCGGCGCTGAGCTTTGCGATCTCGGTGATCGGCGTGCTGGTGTTCGCGGGCCTCACGGCGTTCGACACCCAGCGCCTGAAGTTCATGTACTATCAAGTGGGCGGCGACGCCCGGGCGGCGTCCGTGACGACGACGTTCGGCGCGCTCAGCCTCTACATCAACTTCGTCAACCTGTTCCAATTCATCCTGAGCCTCTTGTCGCCGCGCAACTAAGCGGTCCTCAGGAACGGGAACGACACCGCCCCGGCTTCGGCCGGGGCGTTTTGTTTCGCTATTCGCTGACGAGTTGCATGCGCTTGGGTTCCAAGACCGCGAGCACGCGTGCGAGGTCGTGCCCGCGCCGCAGCACCCTGCCGTCGACGGCCCTCACGCTGTACGGTCCCGCACGGCGAACTTCGTCCGGCCGTTTCTCGATCTGGTAGAGCGGCGCTTCGCTGGTCCGGCGGTAGACGCTGAACAGCGCCCGATCCGGCAGCGCGTCGAGCGCGTAGTCGCGCCATTCGCCGGCCGCGACCATGCGCCCGTAGAAACGAAACAGCCGCTCGAGTTCCAGACGCTCAAAGAAAACCGTGCGTCCGCTCATGTGCCGGCGTCCCCCGCTTGGGATAAGCTGTGAGCAAAAGGAAAGCCGATTCCGAGGCTTATAACAATTCCGCAAGAATGCATATTCCGCCTTGTGCTCGCCCCATTGAAGCGCAACCTAGGGATCGTGGCCGGCCGGAGAAAGGCTCGTGCTGGGTATCCATCAGCCCCCCCAGCCCCCCCAGTACGCGCTTCGGTCGGCCACACTTCACTCCTCGACGAGCCCGCCGCAACGGCGGGCTTAGCCGTTTATGGGCGGCGAAAATCCCATTGAAATAAGCATTTTGGCCTCTCCGCCGCGTTGCGCGCGACGCTCGCGCCCACTTGCGCGCCACGCGCACAGCAAGGCCCTGCTGACGGTTGCTGCTGGCCTTAACGACAGCGAAACCGGCATTGGGAATCGCTTCCGGTGATTCGCTCGTTTCGGTCCGCCGCTGTGGATAACGAAGCAGTGGCGTTTTCATTTGAACCGCCTTAAGAGCGGCGCTCGCTTTTCACGGGGGCGTTTGGTCCAGATGCTGCTGCAGGTCGACGGCTTGCGGAAAACGTTCGGCCGCCGGGCGGCGGTTGACGGCATCGGGTTCTCACTCGATGTCGGCGAGATCGTCGGATTCCTCGGGCCCAACGGCGCAGGCAAGACCACCACCATGCGCATGATCGCCGGCTACCTGGAGCCGGACGAGGGGTCGGCGAAAATATTCAACATCGATGTCGCGCGCGAGCGCAGGCGCGCGCAGGAGCGCGTCGGCTATCTGCCGGAAGGCAACCCGCTCTATGGCGAGATGACGCCGTGGACGTTCCTGCGCTTCGTCGCCGAGACGCGGGGGATGTCGCGCGAAGCGGCGCGGCATGCGGTGCGGCGCGCGGCGCAAGATGCGCGGCTCGGCGACACCATCGATCAGCCGATCGATACGCTTTCCAAAGGCTACCGCCGCCGCGTCGGACTCGCCGCCGCGCTGCTGCACGATCCGATGCTGCTCATCCTCGACGAACCGACCGACGGCCTCGATCCCAATCAGCGCCATGCCGTGCGCGAGCTGATCCGCCGCCTCGGCGAGGAGCGCGGTCTCATCATTTCTACGCACAGCCTGGAAGAAGTCGAAGCGGTGTGCACGCGCGCGATCATCATCGACCAGGGCCGCATCGTCGTCGACAAGACGCCGGCGGCGCTGCGCGAGGAGCACGGCTCGCTCGAGCGCGCCTTTACGGCGCTGACGCGCGGGGAGGAACGCGTGTGAAGAAGCGGCCGGGTCTTGCCAGTTTGGGAGCTGTGTATCGCCGCGAGGTGTTGTCATACCTGACGACGCCGACGGCGTATGTGTTCGTCGCGGTGTTCCTGTTCGCGATCGGGCTCTTCACGTTTCAGGTGGGCGGCTTCTTCGAGTCGCGGCGCGCCGACCTCACCGCGTTCTTCTCGTTCCACCCATGGATCTTCATGGTGTTCTTGCCGGCCGTGGCGATGCGGCTGTGGTCCGAAGAGACGCGCTCGGGCGCGCTCGAGCTGCTGATGACGCTGCCTGCGCCGACGTGGTCGCTGGTGCTGGGCAAATTCCTCGCCGCGTGGACGATCGCAGGGGTTGCGCTGCTGCTGACAATTCCGCTGTGGATCACGGTGAATGTTTTGGGCTCGCCCGATAACGCGGCGATCTTCACCGCATATCTCAGCAGCCTCCTTATGGCGGGCGCCTACATCGCCATCGGTTCGGCCATGTCGGCGCTGACGCCGGCGCAAGTCGTGGCGTTCGTGCTGGCCGTGTTGATCTCGTTTCTGCTGACAGCGCTGGGACTGCCGCTCGTGCTCGATTTCTTCTCCGACGCCATCGGCGGCGCGTCGGCGGCCGCCGTCGCGCGCTTCTCGATCCTGCACCATTTCGACGCCGCCCAGCGCGGCGTCGTCGAATTCAGATCGATCTTTTATTTCGCGACGCTGATCGCTCTTTGCTTGGGCTTCACAGCGCTCGCGGTCGATGCAAGGCGAGGAGGCTGATCGTGAGCGCACGACGCTTCGCCCTGTTTGCCGCCTTTGCGCTCGCAGTGATGTTCATCGCCGCGAACGTGACGGCCAATTCCTGGTTCCGCTCCTGGAGGCTCGATCTCACCGAAAGCCGACTCTATTCGCTGAGCCGCGGCACGCAACAGACGCTCAACCAGCTCACAGAGCCGATCGAGCTCACCCTCTACTATTCGCGCGACGCGGCCGCTTCTCTGCCGCAGCTGCAAGCGTACGCCGCGCGCGTGCGCGAGATGCTGCAGACCTTCCAGGCCCGCTCGAACGGACGCGTGCGCTTCAGAGAGGTCGACATCGAGCCGTTCTCGGAAGAAGAGGACGACGCGGTCGAGGTCGGCATCGAGGCCCTGCGTCCGTTCCAGGGCGCCGATCCGATCTATTTCGGGCTCACCGGCGCCAACGCCATCGACGATCGGCGCACAATTCCGTTCTTCGCGCCGGAGCGCGAAGCATTCCTCGAGTACGAGATAACGCGGCTGATCTACGAACTGGAGAATCCGGACCCAACGCAGGTTGCGCTGATCACATCGCTGCCGTTCGATCCCGCCAGCGCTCCGGTCAGTCCGGCGTTCGGCGGCGTGTTCTCGGTGTTCGCGGCCGAGATGGGCCGGCTGATGCGGGTGACGAAGCTGGACCCAGGCTTCGCCGAAATCCCGGCCAACACCGACGTGCTCGCGATCGTCCACCCCGGCGCGCTATCGGCGCAGCAGCTCCACGCGATCGATCAGTTCATCCTGCAGCACGGCCGCGCGTTCATAGCCATCGATCCAGCGGCTTTGGCCGCGCAACAGACCGGCGGCTTCGATCCCTTCAATCCGGCGGGCGCGGCGCCCACGTCTTCGACGCTCGAGCCGCTGCTCCAACGCTGGGGCGTGACGATGACGCCCGGCGTTGTGCTCGATCTCGACGGCGCGCTCGAGGTGAACGCCGAGGACCCCAGAACGAGGCAGCCGGCGCGGCTTCCACAGCCGCTGTTCTTCCAAGTGCCCGCCGATCAGCTCGATCGCGAGGACCTGATGACGGCGTGGCTCCGCCGCGGCGTCAATTTCGGTTTGGCGGGCGGCCTCACCTGGAGCGAGCGCGAAGGGATCGAGGTGCAGGCGCTCGCGCGCACCAGCGGCAACACCATGCGCATGCCGGCCTCCGCCGCGCTTATGCGTCCGTCTCCGTATGAAGTCTTGAGCATGTGGCCGCAAAGCGGAGGCCGCATCGAGACGGTGGCGCTGCGCCTGTCGGGCGATCTGCAAACGGCGTTTCCGGACGGCCGCCCGCCTGCGGAGGCGCCTCCCGCCGCAGAAGGGGAAGAGTCCGCCACGCCTCCCGCCGCACCTGAACCCGAACCGCAAACAGCGCCGCTCGCGCGCTCCGCCACGCCTGCGCAGATCGTCATTGTGGCCGATGTCGATTTCCTTGCCGACGATTTCTACGTCGATCCGCAGAGCGGCGGGACGGCGGCCGACAACGCCTCGTTCGCGCTCAACGCCATTGACGTGCTGGGCGGCTCGGATGCGCTCGTGTCGTTGCGCTCGCGCGCGCCCTCGCTGCGCCGCATGGAACTGGTGGACGACATGGAAGCGGACGCCAGTCGCCGCATCCAACGCCGCCAGGAAGAATTGCAGCAGGAGTTGCAGGAAACGGAAGATCGGCTCGCCGAATTGCAGGCGCGCGGCCGCGGTTCTGGCTTCTTCTCAGGCGATCTGGGCGCGGAGCTGACGCCGGAAGAGAACGCCGAGATCGAGCGTTTCCGCACGCGCGTGGTCGAAGTGCGCAGCGAACTCCGCCGCGCCGAGCGCGAGTTGCGCGGCGACATCGAACGGTTGGAGGCGGCGGTCGTGTTCGTCAATGTTTGGCTGGCGCCGCTTCTGGTGGCGGGCGCTGGCCTGTTCCTGTTCTGGCGCAGGCAACGGCGCGGGAGCGCGCGGCGATGAGCACCGAGCTTTCCGAGCGCCGCAAGCGGCGCGCGTTGACTCTCTGGTTGATCGCAGGCGCGCTCGCGGCGATCGCCGCGATCACGATTGGGATCGAGTACCGCGCGACGCGGCCCGATCTCGCGTCGGGGCCGGTGCTGCCCGGTCTTTCGGAAACGATCCGCAACGGACAGCGCATCATCATCGTCAGCGCCGACGCGAGCTATCGCATCGAGCGCGCGCAGCGGGGCGAGCAGTCGGTGTGGGTGATGCGTGATCGCGACGACTTCCCCGTTCAGGCCGCGCGCCTTGCGCAACTGACGGAGGGCTTGCAGGGCCTTCGCTACACCCGCCGCATGACGAACGATCCGTCCAAGCACGAACGGCTCGGCGTCGGCGATCCACGCGAAGGCGGGCGCGGCGTGCTGGTGCAGATCGAGGACGCGCGCGGCGCCCTCTTGGTGAATCTCATCCTCGGCATCGAGCCAAGCGGGCTCTACGTGCGCCGCCCCGACAGCGATCAGACTTGGGCGGCGCGCGGGGAATTGCCGCCGCTGCGCAACGTGGCGGCCTGGCTCGAGCTGCGGCCGCTCGACATGCCGCCCGAACGTCTGGCGCGCGTGGAGATCATGCCGCGCGAAGGCCGCGCCTACATCCTTGGGCGCGAGAGCGCAGACATGCCTTGGCGCATTGTTGCGCCAGCGCTCGCGACGCTAGCGCAATCGAGCGTCACCGCGGCCGCCGAGCGGATCACGCAGCTTTCGCCGATCGACGTGCGCACGGCGCCGGCCATCCAGGCCCCTGCCGTGGCGCGGGTGCGCGCGACCACGTTCGACGGCGTCACGCTCGACGCCGAATTGATCGAGAGCGATCGCCGCATTTGGCTGAAGCTCGTGGCTCGCGCCGAGACTCCAGAGCAGGAGGCGGCGGCGCTTGAGATCAACAATCGCGCCGCGCCGTGGGCGTATGCGCTGGACGAGATGGATGCGCAGGGCTTGGCGCCGCCGCTGGGCGCGCTTATTCCCGGGGTCGCGGAATAATCAGCGCAGCGAGGCGGACGCCGCCGCGATGACCCGTCCGCCATTCTGCTCCTGTATCAGCACCGCGCATTCCGGCCTGCAGCGTGCGTGCTCAAAATACACAGCCTCGCCGTCCCAGCGTCCGACACGGTCCATCGAGCGTACGAGATTGTAGTGATAGATGCGCCGGTTGATGTTGACGCCGCGCGTGACGTATTCGGTGACAGGTCCGCGATCGTAGGCGACCACCCAAACGTCCGCGTCGGGCCGCCGCGGGCCTGAACCGATCGCGACCCGCACGCGGCTGTAGCGCAGTGGCGTGATGCTGATGGTGGGCGCGGCGCTGAGCGGCGTTCTTCTCGCCTGATCGAGTTCGGCGCGGGCTTCGTCCCAGTAGGAGGCGCTCATGGCCGCGCCGCCATTGATCACCAGCTGCGGCGTGTACCGCCCGCGCACGCGCAGCGTACGCGAATAGGCGCGCTGACGGTCGGCGAACGCTTCTTCGGCGAAGGTGTCGCGCCAGCCGAGATAGTCCCAGATCGGCACCGCGAAGGTCAGCGCAAGCACCCCGTCCTCGCGCGCGAACATGCCGAGCAGGCGGTTCGCCCGCGGACACTGGGTGCATCCCTGGCTGGTGTAGAGCTCCACCACGGCCTCGGCGCGCACCGTCGCCTGCGCGCGCGCAGGCGTCGCGTGCGCCGCCAGCCCGAGGAAAAGCGCGGCGGCAAGGAGGCGGCCGATCATGACGGCGAGCATGGCCGCCCCGTCTGCGCCGTTCGAATCAAACACGCGTGACGGGGCGGAATAAGCTCAGGCTGCTTTCGCCAGGCTGCGCAACACATAGTGCAAAATACCCCCGTTCCGGAAGTATTCTACCTCGTTTTCGGTGTCGATCCGGCACAACACTTCCGTTTCCTCGGCGCGTCCGTCAAGCCGGCCAATACGCAGCGTCACCTTCTGGCGCGGCGTGAGGGCGGCGACGCCCGCAATCGATACCGTCTCGGCGCCGGTGAGGCTGAGGTCCTCCCAGCCGCCGTGCAGGAACTGCAGCGGCAGAACGCCCATGCCGATCAGGTTCGAGCGATGGATGCGCTCGAAGCTTTCGGCGATGACCGCGCGCACGCCTAGCAGCAGGGTCCCTTTCGCCGCCCAGTCGCGCGACGAGCCCATGCCGTAATCCTTGCCGGCGAACACGACGAGCGGCCTGTGCTCGGCCTGGTAACGCATCGCGGCGTCATAGATCGCCATGCGCTCGCCGCTCGGATGATGGACGGTGAAGCCGCCTTGCACCGGATTGCCGCTTTCGTCCTTCACCATGGCGTTGACGATGCGAATGTTGGCGAAGGTGCCGCGCATCATCACTTCGTGATTGCCGCGCCGCGCGCCATACGAGTTGAACTCGCTTTGCGGCACGCCGTGCTCGGTGAGGTACTGGCCGGCAGGGCTTGCTTTCCTGATCGAACCGGCCGGGCTGATGTGGTCGGTCGTGATCGAGTCGCCGAACAGGCCGAGGATGCGCGCCTCTTCGACATCCGCCGGCGGCGTCGGCGTCATGCTCATGCCGACGAAGTAGGGCGGGTTCTGCACGTAGGTCGATTTGGAATCCCACGCATACGTGCGCCCGGCGCCGACCTTGATCTCCTGCCAAAGCGCGTCGCCTTTGAAGACGTCGGCATAGCGCTTGGCGAACATGTCCGGCGTCACCGCGGCGCGCACGGTCTGCTCGATCTCGGCATTGCTCGGCCAGATGTCGCGCAGATAGACGGGCTTGCCGTCGCTGCCCGTTCCGAGCGGATCCGTTTCAAGATTGACGTACACCGAACCCGCAAGCGCATACGCCACCACCAGGGGCGGCGAGGCGAGATAGTTCGCCCGCACGTCCTGGTTCACCCGGCCTTCGAAATTGCGGTTGCCCGATAACACAGAGGCGACGACGAGATCGGCGTCGTTCACCGCGGTGGAGATCGCCGGCGGCAGCGGCCCCGAATTGCCGATGCACGTCGTGCAGCCGTAGCCGACCAGATTGAAGCCGAGCGCATCGAGATCGTCGTCGAGCCCTGCCTTGGCGAGATAGTCGGTGACCACTTGAGAGCCCGGCGCAAGCGACGTCTTCACCCAAGGCTTCACTTTCAGCCCTTTCGCGCGCGCATTGCGCGCCAGAAGGCCAGCGGCGAGCATCACGCTCGGGTTCGAGGTGTTGGTGCAGGACGTGATCGCGGCGATCACCACATCGCCGTGGCCGACATCGTAGTCGGCGTCCGCGACCGGGACGCGCTTCTTCAGCTCCGCGCCTTTGCGGAATTCGTCCTGCATGCATTTCGTGAATCCGTCCGCCAGCGCGCCCAACACGACGCGGTCCTGCGGGCGCTTCGGGCCGGCGAGCGATGGGCGCACGTCGGAGAGCGAAAGCTCTAGCGTGTCGGTGAATTCCGGCGCCTCGTTCGCGCGCCAGAGCCCCTGCTGCTTGCAATACGCCTCCACCAGCGCCACGCGCCTGGGATCGCGGCCGGTGGCGGTGAGATACTCGATCGTCTTCTGGTCGACAGGGAAGAAGCCGCAGGTCGCGCCGTATTCCGGCGCCATGTTGGCGATCGTGGCGCGGTCTTCGACGCTCATGCCGTCGAGGCCGGGGCCGTAGAACTCGACGAATTTGCCGACCACGCCTTTCTTGCGGAGCATCTGCGTGACCGTGAGCACAAGGTCGGTGGCGGTGGCGCCCTCCTGCAGTTTTCCGGTTAGGCGGAAGCCGATCACTTCCGGAATCAGCATCGAGATCGATTGGCCAAGCATCGCCGCTTCCGCTTCGATGCCGCCCACGCCCCAACCCAACACGCCGATGCCGTTGATCATGGTGGTGTGGCTGTCGGTGCCGACCACGGTGTCCGGATAGGCGAGCTCCTCACTGTCGTCGTCGCGCGTCCACACCGTCTGGCCGAGATATTCCAGGTTCACCTGGTGGCAGATGCCGGTGCCGGGCGGCACGACGCGGAAATTGCGGAACGCTTGCTGGCCCCAGCGCAGAAACTGGTAGCGTTCGCCGTTGCGCTGGTACTCGAGCTCGACGTTGCGCTTGAACGCCTCGGGCCCCGCGAAGTGATCGACCATCACGGAGTGATCGATGACGAGATCGACCGGTACGAGCGGATTGATCCGCTCGGCATCGGCGCCGAGCTTGGCCGCAGCATCGCGCATGGCGGCGAGATCGACCACGGCCGGCACGCCAGTGAAGTCCTGCATCAGAACGCGCGCCGGGCTGAAGGCGATCTCGCATTCATTCTTGCCGCGGTTCACGAGCCATGAGGTCATGGCGAGGATGTCGTTCTTGTGGACGGTGTGGCCGTCCTCGGTGCGCAGGAGATTCTCCAGCAGCACCTTGATCGACATCGGCAGTTTGTGGACGTCGCCGAGGCCGTTCGCGGCAGCCTTGTTGAGATCGAAGTAGGCGTAGGTCTTGCCGCCCGCTTGCAGCGTGGAGCGGCAGTTGAACGAGTTGATCGAGGGCATGAGCGTGCATCCTGGGTTTGGGCTTCAGAGATGCAGACGCGTTGGGGAGCGCCCCAAATCCGGAATCAAACCGGGCGCGCGGCAAGTCTTATGTAGCGCCGTTCGGTGAACGTGCAATCGACGCTTTCGGGAGCTGCGAAGCCTTCGCAGCTAAGCCGCCGTTGGCGGCGGAGGCGGGGCAGGGCGGGGGCCGAAGAACCGCCCGCCGCGCCGCCGGCGCCAGCGCAGCGCCAGCCAGACCAACGGAACGATCACGACCGCGAGCGGGATGAGGCCGGCGATGACGTAGATGATCGCCGCAAAGCCCCCGACGATGATGCCGAGGAAGTCGGCGAAGGCCTGCCGGAGCGGTTCCAGCGTGTCGCTGCCGACGGGGCGGGGCGAGGACTGGTAGTTGAGCGTCAGTTCCGACATGGCCACGCGCGTGCGCATCACGGCGAGGTTGGACTGGGTGGCGTCGATCTCGCCTTGCACGCGGGCCAGCTCGCGCTCGACCTCGAGCAGATCGGAAAGGCGTCCTGGCCGCGAGCGCAGCAGCTCCTGAAGCCGGTCCCGTAGCGATGTCAGCGCACGCAGGCGCGCTTCGGTGTCGACGATCTGGCGCGTCAGGTCCTCGGAGTTCACGCCCTGCGAGATGATGCGGCCGCCGGCTTCGTCCACTTCAGCGGAAAGCCCGCTCATGAAGGTGCGCAGCCATTGCGGTTCGCCGCGCAGCGAAACGTAGCCTTGCATATGGCTGTCGGGATCGCCGGTGCGGTTCGAGCCGATCAGCTGACAGAGGCGCGGACCTGCGGCTTGGCATGCTTCGACATGGCGATCCATCACGCGGGGAAGCCGCTGGCTCGGGATCTCAAGGCCGACCGCGTAGGAATAGGCGAGATAGAGGATCGGCGCCGGGCCTGGCGGTTGAGAGCCCGCCTGTTGCTGCGGCTGACCACCGTCCGCGTCAGCTGGTGCGGGGGCCGCCGCTGGCGGAGAAGGCGCAGCCTCGCCCTCGGCCCGCCCGCGTGCGGCCTCTTCGGACACAGCGTAGCCGCCTCGATCGTCGCTCGCCGTGCCAGGAAATTGGTCAACCTGGCCGCACGCAACCAACAGGCCGGCCAGCACCAGCCCCGCCGCAAAACGACGCATCGCAGCACCTCCCTCCGCCGCGCCACCAAGCGCGGCTTGGCGGGCAATGCAACCCTTTCTAGAACCGGGGCCGCATTATGGGCGCGCGCGGACCTTTCCAAGACAGACCGAACTTGCGGGTCGAAGCGCTCAGCGTGGCGCGCGGCGGACGTGTGCTATTCGAAGACTTGAGCTTCGCCGCGCCTTCCGGCGCTTATGTCGAACTGCGCGGCTCGAACGGCGCCGGCAAGACCAGCCTGCTCCGCGCCCTCGCGGGTTTTCTGAAGCCGCGCGCCGGATCGATCATTTATGACAACATCGCTGAACCTGCGCTTTCGCTGCACTTCATTGGCCACGCGAACGCGCTGAAGCCGACAGCAAGCGTGCGCGCACATCTGCGCTATTGGGCGGGACTGCTGGGCGGTTCGTTCGACGAAGCCGATGTGCTTGCGCGGCTCGGCTTGCGGGGCTTGGCGGATCGCCCTGCGCGCACGCTCAGCCAAGGCCAGGCGCGGCGGCTTGCGCTGTCGCGTCTGCTGATCGCGCCGCGGCCGATCTGGCTGCTCGACGAGCCCGCCGCCGCACTCGATGCATCCGGGCGCGCGCTCGTGAGCGAACTCGTGGATGCGCAGCGTGAGCGCGGCGGCGTTGTCATCGCCGCGGTGCACGAGTCGTTGGGGCCGCAGCCCGCCAATACTCTGACGATCGGCGCATGAGTGCATTCGCAGCAACGTTTCGGCGCGATCTTGCGCTGATGTGGGGCGCCGGCGGCGGCGCGCTCGCGCCGCTTGGGTTCTTCCTTGGCGCAACCGTGCTCGTGCCGCTCGCAATGGGACCGGAGCGCGCGCTGCTGCAAAGCGCTGGCCCGCCGCTCGTGTGGATCGCGGCAGCGCTGGCTGTGCTGGCGACGCTGGAGCGCTTGTTCCAAGCCGATCTGGAAGACGGATCGCTGGATCAAATGCTGCTCTCGCCAGCGCCGCTGGAAGCGCTCGTGCTGGCGAAGGGCGCGGCCCTCTGGGTGGCGGTCGGCCTGCCGCTGGCGCTGGCCGCCGCGCCCGCCGCCATCGCATTGCAGGCGCCGCTCGAGCGCGTGCCTCTCGTATGCCTGAGCGTTGCGCTGGGCATGGCGGCGTTCGTCGGCGTCGGCCTGGTCGGCGCCGCGGTGACGGCGGGCGTCAAGCGCGGCGGCGTTCTGATTGCTCTCATCGTTCTTCCCTTCTTCGCCCCGCCTATCATCTTCGGCGCAGCCGTCGCGGCCGGAGAGGAGGTGGCCGCAGCGTTCCTCATCCTCGCCGGCTGCGCGCTGGGCGCTGCTGCGCTGGGGCCCATCGCGGCCGCCGCCGCGCTGCGGCTGCAGGCGGAATAGGCGTCAGGTGTCAGGTGTCACGTGTCAGGTGTCAGAATGTCCACTGCCTTCTTCGCCTTGTTTCTGGCACCTGACACCTGACATGCTGTTTCTCGCCAACCCCGCGCGCTTCATGAGTTTCTCGGCCTGGGCCGCGCCGCTCACCCTGGTGCTCGCGCTTGCGCTGTTCGCCGTGGGGCTGCCATGGGGCCTCTTCTTCTCGCCGGCCGACTATCAGCAGGGCGAGACGGTGCGGATCATGTATCTGCACGTGCCCGCCGCCTGGTGGTCGCTCGGCATCTATGTGTTCATGGGCGCGGCGAGTCTCGTCGGCCTCGTATGGCGCCACGTTCTTGCCGATCTCGCTGCGCGCTCGGCGGCGCCGATCGGCGCTGCGTTCGCCTGGATTTGTTTGGCGACTGGATCGCTCTGGGGCGCGCCCACGTGGGGCACATGGTGGGAGTGGGACGGACGCCTCACCTCGATGCTGGTGCTGTTCGTGATCTATCTCGGTTACATCGCGCTCTGGAACGCGGTCGAGGACGAAGAAAAGGCCGCGCGGCTCGCGGCGATCCTCTGCCTCGCCGGATTGATCAATATCCCGATCGTGCATTTCTCGGTCGATTGGTGGTCGACGTTGCACCAGCCGGCGAGCATCCTTCGCGCCGAGGGGCCGTCGATCCATCCATCCATGCTGGGACCATTGTTCACGATGGCGGCGGCGTTCCTCTTCCTAGTCGCCGCGCTGGCCATGATGAACATGCGCGCCGCGATCTATCGCCGGCGCATCGAGGCGGCGCGTGTGCGCGGAGCGGACGCATGATCGAAAGCGGCTGGGCCTACATCTGGGGCGCGTACGCCCTCGCGCTTGTCACGCTTCTCGTGCTGACGCTCGTCGTCATGCTGCGTCTGGCGCACTGGTCGAAGCGCGCGCGAAGCCTGGAGCGCAAGCCATGAACCGCGCGCTCGCGCTCATCCCCATCGTTGCGCTGCTGGCGCTGATCGGCGTCGGCGTCTTCTTGCTGACGCGCGAACAGGCGCGCGAAACGTTTTCGGAAGGGCGCATCGGCCGTCCGGCGCCGGCCTATTCGCTCGAACGCCTGGGCGGCGGCGAACCTGTAACAAGCGCCTCGCGCGAAGGGCGCGCGTATTTGATCAACGTGTTCGCCTCGTGGTGCACGCCATGCCGCGCCGAGCATCCGCAGCTGATGGCGCTCGAAGCGGGCGGCGTGGAGATCGTCGGCGTCGCCTACAAGGATAGGCCCGCCGCCACCGCTGCCTTCCTCAACGAACTCGGCGATCCCTTCCGCGAAATCGGCATGGATCCCGACGGCCGCTTTGGGATTGAGCTCGGCATCACGGGCGCGCCAGAGACGTTCGTGATCGGCGCCGACGGGACGATCCGCGCCGTGCACCGCGGCCCGCTCACGCCGGACATCGTGGAAGAGACGATCCTGCCGGCGCTGCAAAGCGCGCACTAACCGCGCGCTTTGCGGCCGCCGTTTCGCTTGGGTTTGGCTTTCTCTTTCCCCGCGCGTGCTTTTCGCTTGGCCTCGCGCAGCTTCTTGCGCGCTTCGCGCTTGGCTTGGCGGCGCGCGGCGCGCTCCGCCTTCGCTGCCGCTTCGTCGGCGAGCTTGGACAGCTTCGTCAGGATGTTCTGAAACGACTTCGCCTTCGTGCGCGGCAGCAGGTCGAGGATTGCCGCATCCGCCGCACGGGCATGACTGATGGAGCCGTGAAACGTCGCCACCCCCAGAGGCGTAAGCGTTACGGAGCGCGCGCGCGCATCGGCTTCCGACGCAGCGCGCGCTATCAAGCCGCGCTTCTCCATCCGCTTCAGCATGTCGGCCAGCGTCGAGCGGTCGATGCCGGTGGCGCGCACGAGATCGCTCTGGCTGAGGCCGGGCGTTTCCGCCGCCGCGGCCAGCACGGCGAACTGGCGCAGCGTGAGGGCGTCTCCAACGAGGTGAGTGAAGCGCTCGGCCGCCAGTTGTTCGGCCCGGTGCAACAGGTGGCTCGTCGAGAGGCCGAGCCGATACGGCCCGGACTCAGGATGATCCGGCATCTTCCGAGCCATGTCCCGCCGCCCCAAAACGCGCGCAACCTTAGCGCCGGAGCTAACGGGTTCAATCATGTGTTCGAGCTTGGTTCTCCAGCAAGGCGAAAATCCGCCCGAACCTTGCGCAATTTACGCGTTGGGCGCCGCCGGCGAAGGCGCCTCGTCCGACTCGCGATGGTGCTTCAGCACCAGCGGCGTGTTGAGCAGCGCAAAGCCGAGCACGCACGGCGTGAAGATGAGGAGGCGCGAATTGACCCAGAACTCGGTCGTTTGCGTCAGTCGCACATATTCGTTGAGCAGGGCCAGAAACACAAAGAGCGCCGCCCATCTCAGCGCGAGCACGGTCCAGATTCGGTCCGGCAAATTGAATATGTGCCGGAAAAGCAGCTTCCACACATTCTGCCTGATGGCCACCGAGACGGTGATGGCGGCGGCGTAAAACAGATATACGAACGTCGGCTTGATCTTGATGAACGTCTCATCATGCAAGAGCAGCGTCAGCCCGCCGAAGCACGTCACGAGCACGCCCGTCACGATCAGCACCGGCGGGATGCGCCCTTGCCTCAGCCGACAGTAGGCGATGGCGATCAACGTCGCGGCGATGAAGATCGCGGTGGCGATGTAGACGGCGTTGTCCCTGGTTGCTTCCAGGCGCTGCAAAACATTGAACGCCACGACGAACACCGCAATCGGGCCAAGGTCGATCAGCAACTGGTTCGCGCCTGTCTTGCGGGGCGCGGCGGGGGCGAGCGGCACTTCGTCGTTCATGGCCCCTGATACGACGATCCCGCGCGCTGAGACTAGCCGCTTGCGCCGAGCCGCGATCCCTGCCCAGATCGCGCCACAAGCTGAAGGAGGGGACATGCGGAGCGGATTCTTGGGGCTTCTGGCGCTCGCGGCGTGCGCGACGACGTCCCCCGCGGCGGACAGCCCGGCGCCCGTGCGTTCCTTGGGCGAAATCCTGGAACAATCGCCTGCCTCCGATTGGGCCCCGCTCGATCCGGAGTGGACCCTCTACATGGAAGTCCCTCAGGGCCGCGTCATCATCGCGCTCTCGCCGGACTTCTCGCCGGAGCACGTGGAGAACGTGCGCGCCCTGGCGCGCGCGCATTACTGGGACGGCGCGGCGATCCTGCGCGTGCAGGACAATTACGTCGTGCAGTGGGGCCGGCCCGAAGGCGGCCCGGCTGACATGGGCGCGGCCCGCGCCGAGATCGCGGCGCACGAATACTATCGCAGCGCTTCAGGTCTGCCGTTCACGCGCCTGCCGGATCCGGATTCCTACGCGCCGCAGACCGGCTTCACAAACGGCTTCTGGGCAGGGCGCAACAATCGCGGGGAAACCTGGATGTTGCATTGCTACGGCGCGATCGGCGTCGGGCGCGAGAATCCGCCAAACACCGGCAACTCGAGTGAGCTCTACACCGTGATCGGCCAGGCGCCGCGCCACCTCGACCGCAACCTCGCCATGGTCGGGCGCATCGTGCAGGGCATGGAGCTGCTGACGTCGCTGCCGCGCGGCACGGGCGCGCTCGGCTTTTACGAGACGGCGGAAGAGCGCACGATCATCCGCTCGCTGCGGCTTGCCTCAGAAGTTCCGCCGGTGCAGCGCACCAATCTCGAAGTTCTGCGCACGGACAGCCAGACCTTCCGCGATGTGATCGCGTCGCGCCGCCATCGGCGCGAGGACTTCTTCGTCGAACCGACCGGCCGCATCAATGTCTGCAACGTGCCGCTGCCGGTGCGCGCCGCGCGCTGATGCTTGGACCGCCGGCGTCCCCGCCGGCGGTTGTGCCTGACCGTTAGGCGTTGCACCGGCGGGGACGCCGACGGGCCAAGAGTGTGAATTCGGCTCACATCCGCTTGGACTAATCATCGTTCGGATCGTCGCGGGGCGCTTCCCATCTTCCGTGCAGAACACGGGAGAAGAGCTATGAACCGTCAATCTTTCGAAGAGCACTACGATCCGGGCGCGTTTCCGGGGAGCCTTCGGCTCGCCGCCTTTTTGCTGAGCGCCGTCGTGATCGGCGTCCTCTTATTCGAAGCCGCCACAACCGCCGTTTTCATCTGAGGAGAGAACCATGAACCGGTCCCTGGTCCACCAGCTTTTCGGCACGCTCATCCTCACGACGTCGACGATCACGCCCGTCATTCTCGTTGCACTGATCGCGGAAGGCCTGCAGCGCGTCGGCGTGTGAGCTCAGCTGAGGCCGACCAGCGCGCGCGCGAAGCTTTCGGCTTCGAAGGGCTTCAGGTCTTCCGCCTTTTCGCCGACGCCGACGAAATGGATGGGAATCGCGTGACGCTGCGCGACGGCCACCAGCACGCCGCCCTTGGCCGTGCCGTCGAGCTTGGTCATCACAAGCCCGGTGATTTCCGTCACCGAGCGGAAGCTTTCGACCTGAGACAGGGCGTTCTGCCCGACGGTGGCGTCGAGCACGAGCAGCGTTTCGTGCGGGGCGTCCTCGTCCAGCTTGCGCGTCGCGCGGATGATCTTGGCCAGCTCGGCCATCAGCTCGGATTTGTTCTGGAGCCGCCCGGCGGTGTCGATGAGGGCGACATCGGCGTTCGCTTCCTTGGCGCGCTTCACTGTTTCGAAAGCAACGCCCGCGGCGTCCGCGCCCTGGGTTGAAGACACAAACGAAGCGTCCGCGCGATCAGACCATACTTTCAGCTGCTCAATCGCGGCCGCGCGGAACGTGTCAGCCGCACCGATCACGACCTTGGCGCCGGCGTTCGTAAGATTGTTCGCGAGCTTGCCGATGGTGGTGGTTTTGCCCGAGCCGTTGACACCGATCACCAGAACGATGCGGGGCTTGGGGCCGGTGGTGAGATCGAGGTGCGCTTCGCGCGGCTCGAGAATGCGCGCGACTTCCGCCGCCAGCGCTTCGCGCGCTTCGGTCTGCGCGTTCTCCTTGCTGAAGCGCTGATCGGCGAGCGCGCCTGCGATGCGCGACGCGGCCGCCGCGCCCATGTCGGAAGCGATCAATACCTCCTCCAGCTCGGCGATGTCGGCCGCGTCGAGCTTGTCCTTGGTGAACACCGCGGTGAAGCTGTCGGCGAGCTTCGCGGACGATTTGCGCAAGCCGTCGAACAGGCCCTTGCGCTCTGCGGCCTCAGCCTGCGGCTTGTCCTTCTTCTTGTCGAACAGGCCCCAGATCATGCCGCCACGCCAATCAGATGCGCGCCGTCATGGGACGTGAAGCGCAGGCGCAAATATGGACCGCCGGCGCCTCGCCGGCATGCTCCGGCATTGGCCTGCGATGGCGCCGGCGGTCCATATTGAACCATCGAAAAATCCGCCAGCCGCGCAGTCCCATCGCGCTCCACGAGCGCAACCGCCTCACGCCCAACCCACCGATCCAAATGTCGCGCCAGCGCCGCCGCGCCCGCCGCGCGCAGCCGCGCTGCGCGCGTCTTCACTACCCGTCGATCCACCTGCGGCATCCGCGCCGCCGGCGTGCCTGCGCGCGGGCTGAAGGGAAACGCATGCACAAAGGCCAGCCCGCATTCCTCAATCAGTGACAGCGTACTCTCAAACGCTGTCTCGCTCTCCGTCGGAAATCCCGCGATCAGATCGGCGCCCAAAGCGATCTCCGGCCGGGCCGCCTTCAGCCGCCGGCACAGCTCGACCGCCTGCGCGCGCGAATGCCGTCGCTTCATGCGCTTCAGGATGAGATCGTCGCCATGCTGCAGCGAGAGATGTAGATATGGCGCAACGCGCTCGTGCTGCGTCACGAGATCGAACAGCTGCGCGTCCATCTCGATCGCGTCGAGCGAAGAGAGGCGCAGCATCGGCAGCTCGGGCGCGTGCTTTAGGATGCGCGCGACCAGCGCGCCGAGCTGCGGCGCGCCCGGCAGATCGCCGCCCCACGAGGTGAGATCGACGCCCGTCAGCACCACCTCCGGCACGCCGTTGGCGGCGAGGCGGCGCACTTGCTCCACCACATCGCCCGCGGGCGCCGAGCGCGAACTGCCGCGTCCATACGGAATGATGCAGAACGTGCAGCGGTGATCGCAACCGTTTTGCACCTGCACATATGCGCGCGTGCGTTCGGAGAAGCCGTCGATCAGGTGCGAGGCGGTCTCGCGCACCGCCATGATGTCGGAAACGCGGACGCGCTCTTCGCTGGGCGCAAAGCTTGCCGCGCGCATCTTCTCGGCGTTGCCGAGCACGCGGTTTACTTCCGGCATCGCGGCAAAGCTCTCGGGATCGATCTGCGCGGCGCAGCCGGTGACGATGATCTCCGCGCCCGGCCGCTCCCGCCGTGCGCGCCGGATCGCCTGCCGCGCCTGCCGCACCGCTTCGCCCGTCACCGCGCACGTGTTGACGATCACCGCATTCGTGAGCGCAGCCTCGCCCGCCAACGCGCGCATGGCTTCGCTTTCGTAAGCGTTGAGGCGGCAGCCGAGCGTCACGATCTCGACATCCGCGCGCAGAGGCTTGGTCGGCGCATTCATAGAAGGAAGGCAATAGGGCAGTAGGGCAATAGGGCAATAGGTAGGCATGATCGAACGGCCGCGCAGCGTGCGCAGCCCCCAATGCCTTATTGCCCTGTTGTCTTATTGCCCTACTTCGCCGCGTCGCCGGCGTCCGCCGCTTCGCCCACGAAGTCCTCTTCGCGCGCGCCGCCCGCGCGTTCGGCGATGCGGGCCGATTTGCCGCGGCGCTCGCGCAGGTAATAGAGCTTCGCCCGGCGCACCTTGCCGCGGCGAACGACTTCGATCGAATCCACCGTCGGCGAGTAGAGCGGGAACACCCGCTCGACGCCTTCGCCGAAGCTGATCTTGCGCACCGTGAAGTTGGCGTTGAGCCCCGCACCCGAGCGGGCGATGCAAATGCCTTCGTAAGCCTGGACGCGCTCGCGGTCGCCTTCCTTGATCTTCACGTTCACGCGCAGCGTGTCGCCGGGATCGAAGGAGGGGACGGTCTTGCCCTTGGTGATGCGGGCGACCTCTTCTTGCTCGAGCGTCTTGATCAGGTTCATGTCAGCACACGGAGCGCACGGGCGTCGGGCCGGCGCTTCCTTCCGGAAACCACGGGAAAGCGGGGCGTATAGGGGAACGGCGCGGCGCTGTCGAGGGGCGTCAGGAGCGCCAAGTCGGCGCACAGCCCACAAAGTTCAGGATCTGCCCCCCGGGGTTTCTGATCCGGAGCAGGGCGTGCTCGCCGCCGCGGCCGAGCTGGAAGGCGATATCGCGTCCGCCGGCGTCCCGCACGCCGATGAACCCTTCGGCCTCGTTGATCACCGCGATCGCGCCCATGCCGCTGGTAAACCACGACATGCTCGCGTCCGGAAAGAAGTAAGCGACCTGATGGTCCTCCGTCGGCACGATCAACAAACCCCGCAGCGCGCGCACCCGCGCGAGCGATTGCTGGGTCACAACCGGCGGCAGCGCCGCCTCCACCGCCTCGATCTCCTCCAGTGCCCCGGCGCAGGCCTGCTCCACCGTAGCCGCGCCCTCGATCGGCCGCCACATGGCCGATAGCGCGCGTGCGGCGCGGGTGATCTCCGGGCCGGGGGTTTGCGCCGCCGCCGGCAAGGGCAAGAGGCACACCAGGACAGCGAGCAGGGGACGCAGCATCAGTCGGAGGTGCGCTTCAAATCGGGCCGTCTTTTGGCGGTCAGCCGCTCGCGCTCGGCACGCCGCCACGCCGCCACTTTCGCGTGATCCCCGCTCAGCAACACCTCCGGGATCGTGCGCCCCTCCCACTCGCGCGGCCGCGTGTAATGCGGATGTTCGAGCAGCCCGTCGGCGAAGCTCTCCTCAACGATGGAACTCTCATTGCCGAGCACGCCCGACAGCAGCCGCACGCAGGCTTCCAGCACCACCAACGCCGCCGCTTCCCCGCCCGCCAGCACCGCATCGCCGACAGCAACCTCGCGCATGCCGCGCGCTTCGATCACGCGCTCATCCAAGCCCTCGAAGCGTCCGCAGAACAGCACGACTCCGGGCCCCGTCGCCCAATCCTCCGCCATCTTCTGCGAAAACGGTTCGCCGCGCGGCGAAAGGTAGATGATCGGCCTTCTTGGACCGCCGGCGTCCTCGCCGGCATTCTTCACGCTGTCGATCGCCGCCGCCGCCACATCCGCACGGATCACCATCCCCGCGCCACCGCCGGCCGGCGTGTCATCCACGCTCTTGTGCGGCCCCACGCCAAAATCGCGCAGCTGCACCGTCTCCAGCGACCACGCGCCCTCGCGTAGCGCCTTGCCGACCAGCGACAAGCCGAGCGTTCCGGGAAACGCCTCGGGAAACAGGGTGATGATTGTCGCGGCGAAGCTCATGTGAGCCACGGGTTCAAGACACGGACACCCAAGTCGTCAAAGTGCCTTTCATTGCGCGTGACCACGGTGAGATCATGCACAAGCGCCGTCGCGGCGATCAGCGAGTCAGCCGCGGAAAGCGATCGTCCGACAGCGCCGCGCAGGTGACCCCATCGCTGCGCCACAGCGAGGTCAACCTGTAGAAAACGTCCCCGGAAGAATGGGATTAGGCCCGCGTACCACGTCTCGAGCCGCTGCTTGCTCGCACCCGGCGGCAGCCGGCCGATGCCGAAGCGGATTTCGCCAACGGAGATCACGCTTACGAACTGCACCTCCGGCGCAGTCGCCCGCAGCCATGCTCGCACTCGTGGGTTTGGTAGAGGCTTGATGTCTTCCGACACGACCATTGTGTCGAGAATGAACATCAGCCTTCCTCGTCGGCTTGGCTTTGCCACTCCCCATAAATCTCTTCGAGTTCGAAGTGACGCAAAGGTTCGGGCTCGCGCGGCGGCAAAATCAGCGCATCGCCGGCGCCCTGTGCGAGCGCGCTCAATTCGTCCCAGGTGCGCGGCGTCGCGCTGGCCGCTGGTTCTTTCACCGAGACGACGTACTCCTCTTTCCCGCGGACAGTGATCGTCTGGGGACCTTCCTCACGCGCCTTCCGCAGAAGTTCGCTGAGTTGAGCTTTCGCCGTCTGGAGCTGCCACGTCGCCATGCGAATAGACTAGTCTGTCTGACTAGTCAGGGCAAGTTACTTCCCCACCGGCTCCGGGGCAGGCGGGTCGATCACCACCCGCTTCGCAGCTAGGTCCACGTGCGGCACCGTTTCCTTGGTGAAAGTTACGCGCACGTTGGGGCCGCCGTTCGGGGGACGATATTCGATGATGTCGCCGGCGCCGAAATTCCACACCGCGACGATGTCTCCGAGCACCGTGCCATCGAGCGCTTCGGCCTTCGAGCCGAGCAGGTCCACGACATAGAACTCGTCCTCCGCCGTCGCCGGCAGATTGGAACGGGGCACGAAGAGCTTTTGGCCCTTCATCTTCTCAGCCTGCTCGCGTGTCTTCACTTCCGGCGCCACGACCGCAACGCCGTCCTTCAGCTCGCGCCAGTTCTTCGGCCTCAGCAGCACCTTGCCGTCTTCGCCGTAAAGCGGCCCGTACGAGATCACGCCGTCTTTCTTCTCAGTGAACGCGCGCAGCCGCACTTCGCCCTTCACGCCGAATGCGCCGGCGATCGCGCCGACCAGCACCATGCCCTTGGCGCCGCCAGCCTTGGCCTTGAAGGCCGGCACCGGCTGCAGGTCGCCCACCAACTCGGGCTCGGCTGCGGGCTTGGGCGCACTGAGCGGCTTAGGCGCCGCCTTCGGCGCGGGCGTGGCGAGCACACGGGACACTGGCTCGGCCCGGCCAGCCGCCACGGCCAACGGCCGAGCAGGCGGGGGCTTGGCGAAGGCGGCTTCGACCGGCGCCAGCTTCGGGGGCTTCGCCGGCTTGGCTGGCTTCGCAGCTTTCCCGGCCTTCGGCGGCTCGGCCTTGGCTGTCTCAGGAGTCGCAGCGACGCCTGACTTCGCGGACTTCTTGGGCTCCGGCTCCTTGCCATTGATCTTGGCCGGCGCCGCGGCCTTCGCAGGCGCTTTGACCGCTTTGGGCTCGGCCTTGGTCTTCGACTCAGCCTTTGGCGCTTGAGCCTTTTTTTCAGCAGGCTTTGGCGGCGGGGCCGCCTTCGCCGCAACCTTGGCAGGCGCGGGCGTCGGCTTGGCCGACTTCGCGGCCTTGGCCGCGGGCGGGGCCTTGGGGGGCGGCGACTTGGCCGCCTTCACAGGCTTGGGCTGCGGCGCCGCCTTCTTGGTCGGGGCGTCGCGCCGCGCGCCGGCGGCTGTCTTCTTTGCCGGCGCCGCCGCCTTGGCCGCAGCCTTCGGCGCGGCCTTGCTCGCAGCTGTCTTCTTCTCAGGCACTTCGCTTCTTACGCCTCCGGAGCGGCTTCGCCGGCGGGAGCGTTCGCGGCTGCGCGTTCGCTCATCTTCTTGCCGGGCTTGGCCTTATTTGGGTTGTTACGGGCCTCGCGCTTCATCACGCCGGCCTGGTCGAGGAACCGCGCCACACGGTCGGTCGGCAGGGCGCCTTTCTTCATCCAGTCCTGGATCCGCTCGAGCTTGAGGGTGACCCGGTTGGGGTCGTCGGACTTCAATATAGGGTTATAGGTTCCGACCTTCTCGATGAAACGCCCATCGCGCGGGCTGCGGCTGTCGGCCACCACGATCGAGTAGAACGGCCGCTTTTTGGCGCCGCCGCGGGCGAGACGGATTTTTAACGACATTTACGCGCTTCTCCTTTGAGTTCTTAGCCTTTTTTGTTGCTTCCCGGAAGTCCCGGCAGTCCGCCGGCGGGTAATCCGGGCAGTCCGCCCGGCGGCGTCAAGCCCGGCAGCTGCCGGCCTGGGCCCAGTTGCTTGAGCGCCTCGGGCGACGGCATCCCGCCGCCCGGCATTCCGAAGGGCAGCTTTCCCTTGCCCATGGCCTTGGCCATGTCGGCCATGTTGCGGTGGAGCTTCAGCAAGCGGTTCACCTCCGCCACTTCCACGCCGGCGCCTCTGGCGATGCGCGCGCGCCGACGGCCGTTGAGCAGGTCCGGCTTGGCTCGCTCGGCTTTTGTCATCGAGCGGATGATGCCGATCTGCCGCGTGATCTGTTTGTCGTCGAGCGAGGCGTCGCTGATCTGGTTCTTCAGCTTCTGCACGCCAGGCAGCATGCCCATTACGCCCTTGAGGCCGCCGATCTGGATCAGCTGCTGCAGCTGCTTTTCCATGTCGTCGAAATCGAAGCGGCCCTTGGCCATCTTCTTCGCGAGCTTCTCGGCCTCGGCGCGGTCGACTTGCTCGGCGGCCTTCTCGACAAGGCCGACGATGTCGCCTTGGCCGAGGATGCGGCCGGCGATGCGGCGGGCATCGAACGGCTCGAGCGCGTCTACGCGCTCGCCAGCCCCGAGGAATTTGATCGGCAGCCCCGTGACGGCGCGCATTGAAAGCGCCGCGCCGCCGCGACCATCGCCGTCGACACGGGTCAGAACGAGTCCGGTCAGCGGCAAGCGCGCATGGAAACGCTTCGCCGTCTCCACGGCGTCCTGACCGGTAAGGCTGTCCGCCACCAGCAGCACTTCGCGCGGGCGCGCGATCTCAGCGATCGACGCCGCCTCCGACATCATTTCTTCGTCGATCGTTGTGCGGCCGGCGGTATCCAGCAGCAGCACGTCATGCCCGCTCTGCCGCGCGCTCGTGAGCGCGCGCCGCGTGATTTCTTGCGGCGACTGGCCTGCCACGATCGGCAGCACGTCGACGCCGATCGACTTGCCCAGCGTCGACAGCTGCTCCATCGCCGCGGGCCGGCGCGTGTCGAGCGATGCCATCAGCACGCGGCGTTTGTCCGTCTTCTTGAGACGCAGCGCGATCTTGGCCGTCGTGGTTGTTTTGCCCGAGCCTTGCAGGCCGGCCATCATCACCACGTTCGGCGGCTCGCCCTCGACACGCAGCGGCTCGGGCGGCGCATCGCCGCCGAGCGTCTCGATCAGCGCGTCATTGACGATCTTGATGACCTGCTGGCCTGGCTTCACCGCCTTGATGACGGCTTCGCCCACCGCCTCGGCGCGCACCTTGGCGATGAAATCCTTCACCACCGGCAGGGCGACGTCGGCTTCCAAGAGCGCCACGCGTACCTCGCGCAGCGCGGCATCGACATCCGCCTCACTGAGCGCGCCGCGCCCTGTGAGCTTGTCGAACACCCCGCCTAGCCGCTCTGTGAGCGTCTCGAACATCAAAACTCCTTGCGCCCAAAAGCACTTAGCCCCGCCGGACGATCACGTCGGGCGGGGTGCCTCGCCAGCCTCCAGACCCTTCATATGGGCCCTGTGCCAGTCAAAGCGCGCTCTCTAGCTGTGGGCGCGTGGGCGCGGGTTCTAGGGGAGCGGGGCGCTACCGTCAAATACCGAGCCGCCGCGCCACCTCTTCGCCGATCGCCAGCGATGACGTCAGCCCCGGGCTTTCGATGCCGAAGAGGCAGACGAGGCCGTCGATGCCGTGCGCTGATGGGTCGTCGATCACGAAATCGCCCTGCGCCTCGCCCGGGCCGTGCAGCTTCGGACGGATGCCGGCGTAATCCGGCGCGAGCGCGCCGTCGGGCAGAGCGGGCCAGAAGCGGCGCACGGTGGCGTAGAAACTCTCGGCGCGCGCGGGATCGACGCTGTAATCCTCGCGCTCCACGAATTCGAGATCGGGGCCGAAGCGGGCGACGCCGCCGAGGTCGCGCCGGTAGTGCGTGCCGAGTGCGCCGGGGATGGGCGGCGGGTAGATCAGACGCCGGAACGGCGCCTTCACGCCTTGCAGCGCGAAGTAGTTTCCCTTGCCGAGATGGAGTTGCGGAATGCGCGCCGACGGAAAGCCCTCGATGCCACGCGCGCACTCCTGCGCGCCGAGCCCGGCGGAGATGACCAGGCGCGTCGCGCTGATCGTCGTAGGCGCTTCGCCGCCGAAGCTGATCTCGAATGCGTCGCCACTGCGCCGCGCGCCGAGAAAGGGCGCGTTGAGCGCGATCGCGCCGCCGCGCGCTTCGACCTCGCCTTCGAGCGCCAGCATGTAGCCGTGCGCGTCGAGGATTCCGCTTTCGGTCGATTCCAGCGCAGCGACGGCCCGCAGCTCCGGCTCAAGACTCCGCGCCTCGGCGCCCTCGATCCAGCGCACGCCCTCGACGCCATTGATCTCCGCCTGTCGGGCCAGACGCTGCAGCGCCGGGATTTCGCTTTCGTCGCTCGCAACGATGAGTTTGCCGCATTTGTCGTGCGCAACATTGTGTGCGGCGAGGAAGGCGTAGAGCGTGCGCCGGCCTTCGACGCAGAGCCGCGCCTTGAGCGAACCGGTCGGGTAGTAGAGGCCCGCGTGGATGACTTCAGAGTTGCGCGAAGAGACGCCGGCGCCGATTCGCGCTTCCCGTTCCAGCACCACAACGCTTTGTCCGCGCGACGCCAGCGCATAGGCGCTCGCAAGGCCAACCGCGCCCGCGCCAACAACGACAGAGTCGAAATCGCTCACGCCTGCGCTCTTGCAACCGATGTCATGCACATTCCTTAAGCGGATTTAAGCGCTGTAGCGCCTAATACAAACGATCGGTTAATCCAAACGCAATGAGGCTGTCGTACCTTAGCGTCCTGGGGTCAGCTGCGTGCTCAAGTTCAACGATCCGACGATGCTCTCCGCGGCCCGCGGACGCGTGAGTTCGTTGCGCTGGCGTTTTGTGCTCGGCGCGATCTTCGCGGCGGGCGCCTCATTCGTGCTGACCTCCGCGTCCGCGGGCTTCGGCTGGTACCTCGCGCTCTGCATGGCGATGGTGTTCGACCACATGCTGGGCAGCTCGTATGTGCAGGCGCGGGGCGAGAAGGCGCGCGCCACCGCCGGCGTGATGTTCGTCTGGGGCAGCGTTTTCTCGATCCTCATCTTCGCGGCGATGCCGATCGTCCTGGCGGCCGTGGGCGGCGGTCCCGGGCGCGTGCTGGGCGTGCTGATGGCAGCCAGTTCGCTGGTGAGCGTGATGCTGTTCACCTTCCAGGCCCCGCGCTTCATGATCTTGTGCGCGGCGCCCGCGACCGTCGCGCTGTTGGCGATGCCCTTTATTCCATTTCACGAAGGGCCGGCCAACGCGTTGCAAGGCGCGCTTGGCGTCGGCTGCGGCGTCATCGGCTTCATGGCCTACATCACGCGCGCAGCGCTCAACAACACCAAGATGGTCAATGGCTGGAAGGCCGCGAACCAGGCCGCCAAAGAGCGTCAGCTCGAAGCGGAATTGAAGCGCGCCGAAGCCGAAGAGGCCAACCGCGCCAAATCGGAATTCCTTGCGGTGATGACGCACGAATTGCGCACGCCGCTCAACGCCGTCATCGGCTACGCCGAACTGATCAATGAAGACTTGGCCGCCGAAGGGCGCGGCGACTTGGCTGAGGACGCCGCGCGCATCACCGCGTCGGCGCGGCATTTGCTCGGTTTGATCGATCAGATCCTGAACATGTCCAGCATCGACGCCGGTCAGGAAGGGCTCGCCGTACGCGATGTCGACGTACGCAAATTGCTCGAAGAGGCCGTTGCGTCCGTGCAGGATGAGGCGCGCGCCGCCGGCAACCGCATTTCCGTGCGCGTGAGCGCGGACGCCGAACGGGCTTACACCGACGGCGGCAAGCTCGCCGTCTCCATAGCCGCGCTCATTTCAAACGCGGTGAAGTTCACCACAAACGGCCTCATCGCCGTCACCGCCGAGCGCGACGTGCTCGAGGGCCGCGACATGCTGCTCATTGGCGTGTCGGACACCGGCATCGGCATCGCGCCGGAAAACCTCACGCGCGTGTTTATGCCGTTCACCCAGATCGAGGGCGCCAACACGCGCACCAAGGGAGGCATGGGGCTCGGCCTTTCCATCGCGCTGCGCATGGCGAATACGCTGGGCGGGGACATCGTGGCGTCGAGCGAAGTTGGCTCAGGCTCGACCTTTACCCTGCGCATCCCGCTCCGGCTGCATGCTGCGACCCCGACGCGAGCCGCGGCCTGATATCTTTCCCCTTTATGAATGGATAGGCCGGCCTCATATAGGGCGAGCCTATGGAAGACCGCCTGCCTGCCTCTTCGATGCCTACCCTTCGGCAGCTTCAGTTCCTGGTCGCCCTGCGCGCAGAGCGCAGTTTCGTCGGCGCGGCCGAGGCTGTGGGCGTGACCCAGCCCACGCTTTCGGCCGGCATCAAGGATCTTGAGAACGCGCTCGGCGCGATCTTGGTGGAGCGCGGCCGCACGGGCGCGGTGCTGACGCCGGCGGGCGAGGAAGCCGCCGAGCGGGCCGCGCGCGCGATCAGCGAAGTGGAAGAACTCGTGCGCACGGTGCAAGCGGCGGGCGAGCCGTTCTCCGGCACGTTCCGGCTCGGCGCGATTCCCACCATCGCGCCCTTCCTGTTGCCGCGCGCGCTGCCGCTGCTGAAGCAGAAGTATCCGCGGCTGCGGCTGCAGATGCGCGAGGATCTCACGCATCGTCTGGTGGAAGCGCTGCGCGCGCGCACGCTCGATGCGGCGCTGATCGCGCTGCCTTACGAAGCGCACGGCATCGCGACCGCGACCATCGCGGACGATGAGTTTCTATTCCTTGGCCCCGAGGATCATCCGCTGGCCAAACGCAACGATCTTTCGCCGGACCAATTGAGGCAGGACGAGCTGCTGCTGCTCGAAGACGGCCACTGCCTGCGCGAGCACGCGCTCTCCGCCTGCAAGCTCGCGCCGAGCAGACGTTCCTCCGAGGTCGGCGCCACGAGCCTGCACACGCTGGTGCAGATGGTCGCCGGCGGCATGGGCGTGACACTGCTCCCCAAGATCGCCGCCGAAGCCGGCGCCACAGCCGGCGCACACGTGGCCATGCGTCCCTTCGCCAAACCCGTCGTCGGCCGCGCCATCGGCGTCGCCTGGCGCGACGGCGGCGCACGCGCCGAAGAAGCGCGGATGCTGGCCGAGGTGCTGCGGGAGTTGTTTTAGGGATTGGGGATTAGGGATTAGGGATTAGGTGGGTGCTTGCCTAAGCCGCATGTGCAAGCGGTTGAGCATGCGAGCGATCTCCACCGCATTAGCAACGAGCGGATCGACGACCTCCTTCTGCAAGAATTCGGCTCACAGCGCTAACAAGAGCAGCGTCTCGAGTTCGGCCGCGGAGCCTCGCGAGATGCTTATGAAATGGGCGTAGTCTCTGCGCGTGGCCCGTGCATGCCCTTCGGCGATGTTCGCGGGAATGGAAACGGCCGCGCGGATCATCTGCGTCGTCAGCCGAAACTCTTCTTGCTTCGGCATCAGGCGCGCTGCGGCGTAGACTGCTTTGGCCAAGTCCATCGACTTGTTCCAGACGTCTAGGTCTTTGAAACTAACTGCCCCTAATCCCTAATCCCTAGGAAGCGGGCCAATCCGGCTTCGACAGCTGCCTAGCGAGATGCGGCAGGCGGATCACGAACCACACAGCCGCCCAGATGTTGCCGAGGATGAACACGGGCGCGGCCCACAGCGCGGCGACGATCCACGAGCGCTCGGTCAAGAACACCAGCACCGCGAAGAGAAGAAATCCGACAAAAAGATCGGCCAGAGCCGCCACACCCCACGGCAGCGTCGTCAGCACGGCGAACTGATCCAGGAACGTGCCGTGCAGATCCTGCATCGCCAGCGCGGCCCAGATCACCAGCCCCAGCAGGGCCAGGCCCGCGATGCCGATCGCTGCACGGACGACGTTCATGTCGGTGTCTCCGGTCGCGTTCAACGCGCCTCTCTGCAAACACACTCCGCTTCCCGGCCGAATGCCCGGCCTGGAGCCGGGCTGAGAGCCGGGATCCAGAGCCAAGTCAAACACGCCGCGTTGTGTTGCTTACTCTGGGTCCCGCATCCGCACCCCGGCCTTCGCCGGGGATGCGTCCGGGAAACGGAAATCAGTCCATCAGTCGCTGTATCAGATAAGTGTATTCCAACGCCCGGCGATGCGCAGCCTGATTCAGGTTCGCGGCCGCCGAATGCCCGCCTTCGATGTTCTCATAATACAGCACCGGCATGCCCAGTTCGATCATGCGCGCGACATATTTGCGCGCGTGTCCGGGATGCACGCGGTCGTCCTTGGTCGACGTGATCACGAGCGGCATTGGGAAGTCCTCGCGCGGGCGCAGGTTCTGATAGGGCGAAATCGAGCGCAGGAACGCGCCTTCCGTCGGATCGTTCGGGCGGCCGTATTCGTCGACCCACGATGCGCCCGCGAGCAGCTGGTCGTAGCGCAGCATGTCCAAGAGCGGAACCTGCACCACCGCGGCGTTGATCATCTCCGGATGCTGGTTGAGCATCACGCCCATCAACAGCCCGCCGTTCGAGCCGCCCATGATACCAAGCCGGCGCGGGCTGGTGATGCGCCGCTCCACCAGATCGCGTTCGACCGCATAGAAGTCGTCATAGATCACCTGCCGGTTCGTTCTGAGACCGGCCTGGTGCCAAGCCGGCCCGAACTCGCCGCCGCCACGGATGTTCGCCAAGACATAAACGCCGCCGCGCTCCAGCCACATCTTGCCGGCGAACGGGTTGTAGCTCGGCGGATACGACACCTGGAAGCCGCCATAGGCATAAAGCAGCGTGGGGTTCTCTCCGTTGAACTGCATGTCGCGCGGACGCACCACGAAATAGGGCACGCGCGTGCCGTCGCGGCTCACCGCTTCGAACTGCTCGGCCACGAAGCGCGAGGCGTCGAACTGCGCCGGCAGCGAGCGGATAGCGCGCGCGCGCGTCGCGTCGCGCTCCAGCGCATAGAGCGTGTCGGGCGTGACATAGTCTTCGTACACCGCGAACGCGATGTCCTCGGTCGGCGATGCGCCAGCGAAACTCACTGAACCCGTCGTGGGCAGATCGAGCTGCGTGGTCGTCCACTGCCCGCGATTGTGCGCGATACGCAGGATGTGTCCGCGCACATTTTCAAAGCCCGCCACCAGGATCGCATCGTTGGTGATCTCGACGCTTTCGATCGATTGGCGCTCATTCGGCGCAAACAGCACCGTCGCGCGCGGCGCCTCCGCGTCCGTGTCCTCCAGCGGGTACGCGATGAGCGCGCCTTGCGGCAGATCGCGCCAGGCCTCTTCCAGCGTGGCTACCAAGTGGCCGCGATAGAGGCCGCGGATCGTCGCTTTGCGCGGCAGGTTGATGCGTCGCGGCGCAACGCCATCCAGCCGCCAGTTGGTGGATTCGAAGAACGTATCGGCTTCCACTGCGATAGGGATGCGCCGGCCGTCGGTGTCTTGCAGCGCGCCGGCGAACACGCCGACATCGCTCGCTTGCCCGCGCATCACTTCCGTCGCGCTTGCGAGCGGGGCGCCGCGCCGCCAGCTTTTCAGCACGAAGGCGTAGCCCGACTCTGTCATCGTGCCTTCGCCCCAGTCGGTGCCGACCAGGAGCGTGTCGCGATCGATCCATGAGACCGAAGATTTCGCTTCGGGCACGACGAAGCCGCCCTCGACGAAGCGGCGCTCGGCAATGTCGTACTCGCGCCACGTCGAGGCGTCGCGCCCGCCGTCGGAGAGCGAGATCATGCAGCGCGTCGTGCCTTCGAGGCAGTCCGCGCCCTTGTAGACCCAGTTCGCGTTTTCCGCCGTAGCCAGCGCGTCGACGTCCAGCAACGTCTCCCAGCGCGGCCTGCCGCGCGCATAATCGGCCAGCGGCGAGCGGCGCCAGATGCCGCGCACGTGCGTCTCGTCCTGCCAGAAGTTGTAGTAATAACCCACGCGCACCGCCCCGAGCGGCAGCCGGTCGCGGTTGTTGGCCAGCGCCAGCGCGTCCGCATGCAGCTGCGCGAAGCGCGGATCGCCTTCCAGCACCGCCAACGACCGCGCGTTCTGCTCGCGCACCCAGGCAAGCGCGCGCTCGCCTTCGATCTCCTCGAGCCAGAGATAAGGGTCTTCGCTCGTCATGCTGGCTTCCGTCGGCGTGGGCGTCGTGGCGGTCGTGCTGCACGACCCGAGAAATACGGCCGCGAGCGCGGCAAAAGCGGCAAAACGCATCCTGATCCCCTGGTCCCCTTCCGGGGGCGCAAACAAGCAGATCGGGCGCGGCGAGGAAAGCCCGCTTCGGCGAGCGGCCGCAGCACCTTGGCAGCGCGCCGGCTCGAACCCTACCTCGGCGGGGGTGCGGAACGAGGCGAACCTCCCTACAATGAGGCCCGATGCGCTATTTCAAGATGAACGGCTGCGGCAATGACTTCGTCATCATCGACGCGCGCTCGCGCGGACATCTGCCGCTGTCGCAAACCCAGGCTCGCGCCATCGCCGACCGCCAGAGCGGCCTGGGCTGCGATCAGGTGATCGCGCTCGAGCGCTCGATCCGGGGCGACGCCTATATGCGCATCTGGAATGCCGACGGCGGCGAGAGCGACGCCTGCGGCAACGCCGCACGCTGCGTCGCCTGGCTGCTGATGGAGGAGGGCGGCGCCGTCTCGCGCCGCATCGAGACGCCGGCCGGCATGCTCTACGCCGAGCGCGCGGGCGACAAGATCATCACCGTCGACATGGGCTCGCCGCTGCTGCGCTGGGAGGAAATCCCGCTTGCGCGCGCGATGAACACAGATCGTCTGGATTTCAGCGTCGGCGGCTACGAAGCGCCCGGCGCGGTCAACATGGGCAATCCGCACATCGTCTTCTTCGTCAACGACGTGCGCGCCGTGCCGATCGAGTCGCTCGGCCCCAAGATCGAGCGCGACCCCTTATTCCCCGAAGGCGTGAATGTCGGCTTCGCCGAGGTGCGTTCGCCCGAGCAGATCCGCCTGCGCGTCTGGGAGCGCGGCGCGGGGCTTACCAAGGCCTGCGGCACCGGCGCCTGCGCCGCGGTCGTGGCCGCGCACCGCCAGGGCCGCGCCGGCCGGAAGGTGGAAGTGCTGGTTGATGGCGGTTCACTTGAGATTGAGTGGCGCGCGGGCGATGACCGGGTTCTGATGACCGGGCCGATCGAGCTGGAGAGCACGGGGGAGGTACCGGCCGCATGAGAGCTATCCTCACTCTTCTGTTCGTGGCCGCGTGCGCGACCGCCTCGGGCGCGTCTCCGGCCGAGCGCTTGGCCGGCTGCTGGATCGCGCGCGACGGCGCTGGCGGCGCAACCACGATGCGCTGGCTCGCCGACGGGCAGCGGCCCGGCTCGCTGCGGGGCGACAAGGCGACGATGGCGGGCGATGGCGGCGTTACGGCGCACGAACTCTATCGGCTCGAACCGCGCGGCGAGGCCTGGGCCCTCTGCCAATTGGAGTCCGCCGGCGAGCGCTGCTGGCAAGTGGCGCAAGGCGAAGAGGGCTCGCTCGAAGGCGGCCGCGCCTTCGTCGACGCGCACCGCGAGAGCCTGCGCATCACCATCGTCGGCGACGGCGCCGACCGCGTCGTGTTCCAGGGCGACCGCGACGGCTGCGATTAGGCTTGCATGGCCGGCGCCTCATTCCGGGCCCGACGAAGTCGAGCGCCCGGAATCGGCCAGTAGTTACCCGTGCCGCAGCAAGATATTCCCGCAAGCAATTCGGGGTACGACGCAAGCCGCCGACGAGACGCTAGCGGTCTCAGAAACAACGATAACCACCCCCGCTTTCGTCGGCTTTTCGCGGCTAAGTGCCTGAAAACACGCGAACTGGGGGCGATCGAATCCGACGGAGAGACAGCCGTGTTAGACTGCTTCACGTCTGACATGGGAGGATTTCGAAGTCGACCGAACCTTTGAGATGTCAGGCATCGGCCGGCGCGGCAGGCGTCGCTTCGATGGGAGAGGAGGAGAGCGTGGAAGCAGCGATGCAGAAGCAATCGACCCCAAGCCCATCGTTGAGGAAGCCCGCGGACGCGGAGTGGCGAGAAGGCCCCGCAAGGGTACGACGCATTCGGGGTCTGTGGGGCGAAGCGAACGGCGCTTGCATTGCTCGCGGGCGTGAAACCGCAGGGTCCAGGAGTGTTCGGAAAACTCCTGACGCGCTGAACCGGCTCGTGGCCATAACGGAGCTAAGGCCCCTGTGTGCTTTCCATGCAGGTGAGCCAGCAACTCCTGGTCGCCAATCCGGTTCAAAACGGCCGACACGGGGCGCGTTCGACGCGCGGCGTTGTTCGAGCGATCGAGCAGCGCATTCGGTACTACCCCGGCGCGTCCGACGCGCCCCGCCTCCCACTTTGCGGGCGAATGGCGAGTAGCGAATGGCGAATGGAGCGGGTCGCGCCGCTCGCCGGTGCTGCGCGTTTCCCTACTCGCTACTCGCCATTCGCTATTCGCCGATCGCCATTCGCTATTGCCAACTGCCCCCCGCCCGAACAAAGAGCGCTCTATGCACGACATCCGCTCCCTCCGCGAAAACCCCGCGCTCTACGATGCAGCTTGGGCGCGGCGCGGTCTGCCGCCGCAGACATCGGCCATTCTCGAGGCGGACGCCAAACTGCGCGCTGCGTCTACTGCGAAGCAGGAGGCGGAAGCCGCGCGCAACGCAGCCTCCAAAGCGATCGGCCAGGCGAAGGCGCAGAAGAACGACGCCGAGGCCGATCGGCTGATCGAGCAGGTCGCAGCGCTGAAGATGCACATCGAAGAAGAGGGCGCAGAGGAGGCGCGCTGGCAGAAGGAGCGCGATACGCTGCTCGCCTCTCTGCCGAACCTGCCCGCGCCTGACGTTCCGGACGGCGCCGATGAATCGGCGAACGTCGAAGTCCGCCGCTGGTATAAGCGCGACGGCCGTGAGCCGCCGGCGCTCGATCTCACTGCCGATCACGTCACACTGGGCGAAGCGCTTGGGCTGATGGACTTCGAAGCCGCCGCACGCCTCTCCGGCGCGCGTTTTGTCGTGCTCCAAGGCGCGCTGGCGCGGCTCGAGCGCGCGCTCGCGGCGTTCATGCTCGATCTGCACACGAGCGAGTTCGGCTACACGGAAGTCAATCCGCCGCTGCTGGTGCGCGACCAGGCCATGTTCGGCACGGGGCAATTGCCCAAGTTCGTGGACGACCAGTTCACCGCCGCGCGCACGCTCAGCCGCGAAGAATTGCTATTCGCCGCGCTCGACCGGTTCGACGAGGAGTTCGAGCGCCGCAAAGGCAAGACGAAGCCGACCGAGCTGATGAAGGAATTGCTGGAAGCCGCGCCCACGCACGAAGATTTCTGGCTCATCCCAACGGCGGAAGTGGCGCTCAGCAATCTCGTGCGCGAGCAGATCCTCGGCGAAGACCCGTTCCCGCTGCGTTTCACCGCCGACACGCCCTGCTTCCGCGCCGAAGCGGGCGCAGCCGGCAAGGACACGCGCGGCATGATCCGCCAGCACCAGTTTCGCAAGGTGGAGCTGGTGTCGATTACGAAGCCCGATCAAAGCCACGAAGAACACGAGCGCATGGTGCGCTGCGCCGAGGAAGTGCTGCGCCGCCTGGAGCTGCCGTACCGCGTGGTGCTGCTGTGCGCCGGCGACATGGGCTTCAGCGCCAAGAAAACCTACGACATCGAAGTCTGGCTGCCGAGCCAAGGCAAGTATCGCGAGATCAGCTCCTGCTCGAACTGCGGCGACTTTCAGGCCCGCCGCATGAACGCGCGCTTCCGCAACAAGGAGGGCAAGACCGAGTTCGTGCACACGCTCAACGGCTCGGGCCTAGCCGTCGGCCGCACGCTGGTCGCCGTGATGGAGAACTACCAGCAGCCCGACGGCTCGATCCAAATCCCGCCCGCGCTCGTCCCGTACATGGGTGGGATGAAGCGGATCGCGAAATGATATGGAGCGCCCGGCGCTGCTCCATGTTCAGCGCAGGATCTCCACCAAATCCGCGCCGCTCGTCTCCTCCGGCAGCGCGAGGAAATCCGCCTTCGCCTCCAGCGCTGCGCCCAAGATGGCCTGGAAGATGCGCCGCGGCAGCGTCTGGGCGCCGAATTGTTCGAGATGCGGCGTCTCGAATTGCGCGTCGAGCAGCTTGAAGCCGCCGAACTTGAGCCGCGCAACCAGATGCACGAGCGCCGCCTTGCTCGCGTCCGTCGTCAGGGAGAACATGCTTTCGCCGAAAAACGCCCCGCCGATCGCCACGCCGTAAAGCCCGCCTGCCAGCTCGCCGCCAACGCGCGCCTCCACGCTGTGCGCCAGCCCGCGCGCATGCATCTCGAGATAAAGCGTGCGGATGTCCGGATTGATCCAGGTGTCCTCGCGGTCCGGCCCCGGCGCGGCGCAGCCGTCGAGCACCGCGGCGAAATCGCGATCGATCGTGAAACTGAACCGTCCCGAGCGCAGCGTCCGCGCCAGACGCCGCGGCACGTGGAAGCGGTCGAGCGGCAGAATGCAGCGCCATTCAGGATCGACGATGAAGAAGCCTTCGTCCTCACGGCTCTCCGCCATGGGAAAAACCCCGCGCCGGTAGCAGGCGACCAGGTCGTCGGGAGTGAACGGCTTCACGATGGAAGGATGGCAAAACCGGCGGGACTCGCAAACGCCCTTTGGCGCCCGCCGCACGCCCCCGGGCAACCCCCACCCAGCGACGGGAGCTTGACCGAGTATAGCGAATCGGTTATATAACCGACATGGAATTGAGCTTGGACGCCACCTTCGCCGCTCTTGCCGACCCGACGCGGAGGGCGATTCTCGCGCGCCTGGCCGAAGGCGAGGCGACGGTGATGGAACTCGCCGAACCGTTCGCGATCAGTCAGCCCGCGATCTCCAAGCACCTCAAAGTGCTGGAGCGCGCCGGCCTCATCTCGACCGGCCAGGACGCACAGCGCCGCCCGCGCAAGCTGCAGCCCGCGCCGCTCGACGCAGCCAACGCCTGGATCGAACGCTATCGCGACACGTGGGAACGCAACTACGCGCGCTTGGACACTCTGCTCGTGACGCTGCTCGAAGACCAGAAGCCGCGTGCGCGCAGGGCGAAGCAAAAGAAGAAGTAGCGCCGCTGTCGGCGTGGGGGTGGAGGCGTTCGTCCTATGAACGAACGTCACAACAGGAGAGACGACAATGCCAGCACCAGCACAAGTCACGCTGCCGAGCGATCGCGAAGTCCGCGTCACGCGCCAGTTCAACGCGCCGCGCGAACTCGTCTACAGCGCCCACACCGAGCCCAAACTCGTGCAGAAATGGATGCTCGGGCCGCCCGGTTGGTCCATGCCTGTGTGCGAAATGGATGTGCGTCCCGGCGGCAAGTATCGCTGGCGCTGGCGCAGCGATGCGGACGGGAAGGAGTTCGGCTTCTTCGGCGCGTTCAAGGAAGTGAACGCGCCCGCCAGGATCGTGCACGATGAGTACTACGATCCGGGCGACATTGGCGGGGCGATGCCGACGGGCGATCCCGCCATCGTCACGCTCGATTTGACCGAAGCGAACGGGGTCACCACGCTGGTCTGCAACATCCGGTTCGCCTCGAAAGAAGCACGCGACGGCGCCGTTTCCACCGGCATGACCGACGGCATGGAGATGGGCTACGCGCGCCTCGACGAATTGTTCAAGGCGCAAGCGGCGTGAAGGAGCGTGCCCGAGCTTCGTTTCGCAGCGAGAGGCTGGCGAAAGCGCAGAAAGCGGCGGGGAAGGGGCTTGCGAAGCAAGCTCCAGACCTTGCCGCTCTTCTGCGCGACCTGAAGCGCAGCGGTTCGGCGAAATACAGAGCCGATATGGCCGCCCGCTACGGCATCGTCACCGAGGCGGACGTATACGGCGTGCCCGTGGGCGCGCTGCGCGCGATGGCTAAGAAGATCGGCCGCAACCACGCACTTGCGCAGCAGCTCTGGGCCAGCGGCGTGTACGATGCGCGCATGCTGGCGACGATGGTCGGCGATCCGGCGCAAGTTACGCCGACCGAGATGGACCGCTGGGCCAAGGATTTCGACAACTGGGCGATCGTGGACACGGCGTGTTTCCATTACTGGGATCGCACGCCGCACGCGTTCAGCCAGATCGAGAAGTGGGCGAAGGCGAAGGACGAATTCATCAAGCGCGCCGCCTTCGCGCTGCTGGCCTCGTGCGCGTTGCACAAGCAGGGCACTGAGGAGCAATTCATGCGCAGCTTGGAGCTCATTGAGCGGCACGCACGCGATCCGCGCAATTTCGTGAAGAAGAGCGTCAACTGGGCTCTTCGCGCCATCGGCGGCGCGAAGAACCCTCAATTGCGGGCGGCAGCTCGCGAAGTCGCCGAACGGCTCAGCGCCTCGGATGATGCGACGGAACGGTGGGTCGGGCGCGATGCGATGAAGGCGTTCAGCAAGGCGAAATAGGGAGGCGGGAAATGATCAAGAAGGTCGCGTTCACGATGATGCCGGCGCTCGACGTGCCGCGTGCGCGGAAGTTCTACGAGGAGGCGCTGGGGCTCACAGTCGGGATGCATGGCGGGCAGGGCGACAATTGGTGGATTGAGTACGATCTTCCGCAAGGCGGCTGCATTGCGCTCTCCAACATCGGCGTCGACAAGGCCGGTGCGGGCGTCACGCTCGCGCTCGAGGTCGAAGACCTCGACGCCATGATGGAACGCCTCAAGAGCCACGGCGTCGAGTTCAAGTACGGAATCATTCCCGGCCCGCACTGCCGCATGGCTCCGTGCAGCGATTCAGAAGGCAACCCGCTGCTGCTGCATCAGCTCAATCTGACCTAAGCGGAACGGCCCCGCTAGACGGACCGTTCGGCTTTCGCCTGCAGATGCCGCTCCAACCAATGGATGGAATAGTCGCCATTGATCACATCCGGCTCGTTCATAAGCTCGCGGAAGAGCGGGAGCGTGGTGTCCACGCCGGTGATGACCATTTCGTTGAGTGCGCGGCGCAAACGCATCAGGCATTCGGCGCGGTCGCGGCCATGCACGATGAGCTTGCCGATCAGCGAGTCGTAATTGGGCGGAATCGCGTAGCCGGCGTAGATCGCGCTGTCCAAACGCACGCCGAGCCCGCCGGGCGGATGGAATCCGGTGATGCGCCCGGGCGAGGGGCGGAAGGTCGCCGGATCTTCCGCGTTCACGCGGCACTCGATGGCGTGGCCCTGGAACTTCACGTCCTTCTGCTTCACCGACAGCGGCGCGCCGTCGGCGATGCGGATCTGTTCGCGCACAAGATCAATGCCGGTAATCATCTCCGTGACCGGGTGCTCGACCTGCAGGCGGGTGTTCATCTCGATGAAATAGAACTCGCCGTCTTCGTAGAGATATTCGACCGTGCCGACGCCGAGATAGCCGAGCTTCTGGATGGCTTCGGCGGTGATCCTGCCGATGCGGGCGCGATCCTCGGCGTTCAGCGCCGGCGAGGGCGCTTCTTCGAGCACCTTCTGGTGGCGGCGCTGCAGCGAGCAATCGCGCTCGCCCAAGTGAATCACATTGCCGTGGCTGTCGGCGACGATCTGGATTTCGATGTGACGCGGATGCGTCAGGTACTTCTCCATATAGACTTCGTCGTTGCCGAACGCGGCCTTTGCTTCGGCGCGCGCGGTGGAGAAGGCTTCGGCGAGGTCCTCTTCGGTGCGCGCCACTTTCATGCCGCGCCCGCCGCCGCCGGCGGCTGCTTTGATGAGCACCGGATAGCCGATCTTCTTCGCTGTTCTCTTCGCGTCCGCTTCGGTCGGCACGCCGCCTTCCGAGCCGGGCACGACCGGCATGCCCGTATCGATCGCCGCTTGCTTGGCGGCGATCTTGTCGCCCATCAGGCGGATGTGTTCGGCCGTCGGGCCGATGAAGGTCATGCCGTGGTTGGTGACGATCTCGGCGAACTTGGCGTTCTCGGAGAGAAAGCCGTAGCCCGGATGGATCGCCTGCGCGTTGGTGATCTCGGCGGCAGCGATGATGGACGGGATGTGCAGATAACTCTTCGCCGCCGGCGGCGGGCCGATGCAGACGCTCTCGTCCGCAAGCCGCACATGCATCGCGTCAGCGTCGGCAGTCGAGTGCACCGCGACCGTCGCAATGCCCATCTCTTTGCACGCGCGGTGGATGCGCAGCGCGATCTCCCCGCGATTGGCGATGAGGACTTTTTCAAACATGGCAGTGGGGCAGTAGGGCAGTAGGGCAATAGGGCAATAGGGAAGACTCGGGGTTCTCGTGCGCAAAGAGGCGGGGGCTTGAGACGAAGGTTTGCATGTCGGCGACCCTATTGCCCTATTGCCCTACTGCCTTATTGCCCTACTCGAGGATCACCAGCGGTTCGCCGTATTCGACCGGCTGCGCGTCGGTGACGAGGATCGCCGTCACCTTGCCGGCGCGCGGGGCGGGGATCGGATTGAACGTCTTCATCGCTTCCACGACCATCAGCGTCTGACCGGCGTTCACGGTGTCGCCGACCTTGATGAAGGGCGGCGCACCGGGCTCGGACGAGAGGTACGCAGTGCCGACCATCGGCGAGGGCACTGCGCCGGGATGCGCGGCGGCTTCGGCCGCTGCAGCCGGCGCAGCAGCTGGCGATGGCGCGGCGGGCGCATGTGCGACGGGCGGCGCAGCTTGGACAAGATGCGTCTGCACAGGCGCTGCCGAGGCCGTCAACGTGCGCGCGAGCCGGAGGCGCAGCTCCCCATGCTCGACCTCGATCTCGGAAAGCCCGCTGTCGTTCAGCACCGACGCCAGCTCGCGCACGAGCTCGGGATCGATGGCGTGTGTCTTCTTATCGTTCATTGCCCTCTTCTTCCTGCTCACGCGCCTTGGCTTTCCTGTGCAAGCAACGCGGCCGCTTCTACGGCCAGGAGATACGATGTCGCCCCAAATCCCGCGATCACGCCCTTTGCCGCTTTGCCCACTAACGAAACGTGACGGAAGTCCTCGCGTGCGGCGGGGTTGGAGAGGTGGGTCTCTATCACGGGGAGTCCGATCGCCTTGATCGCGTCGTGGAGGGCGACCGAGGTATGAGTGTAGGCGCCGGCGTTTAGTATGACGGCGGCCGCCTTGTCTTTAGCCTCGTGCAGCCAGTTCACCAGTTCGCCTTCCACGTTGGACTGGCGGAAGACGATGGCGCGGCCCAGCTGCTGGGCGCGCTCGGCGCAGGCCTTTTCGATGTCCGCAAGCGTGGCGCGGCCATAGATTTCGGGCTCCCGCGACCCCAACAGGTTCAGATTGGGGCCGTTCAGCACGTAGATCGGTTTTGCGTCCGGCATCGTCCTCTGCACGGGCGGATGGGGGCTTCCGTTGAACCCCGGCTCAAGGGGCTTTAAGTCGGGCGGATAGGAAAGGCTATGCGTCTGACCGTCAATGGAGAAACGCGCGAGGCGCCCGATTCCGCGACCCTCGCAGACCTCCTCGCCTCGCTGGGGATCGATGGCCGGCGGGTCGCCGTCGAACGCAACCGGGAGATCGCGCCGAAGTCGCTCTGGTCGCAGATTGTTCTCGCGGATGGCGACCAGCTGGAGATCGTCCAATTCGTCGGGGGCGGGTAACGCGGCTTGTTTTGAAGTTCTTGCAGCCACAGGTTTGAACCATGATCGATTGGTCCCAGTGCCCCGCTGTTGAACGCAACCCGGCCAAGGTCAGCGGCGCTTGGCTGTTTAAGGGGACGCGCGTGCCCGTGAAGGCATTGTTCGAGAACATCGAGGGCGGTGCGACAGTCGACGAATTTCTTGAGTGGTTTCCGGGTGTGGAGCGGTCCCAGGTTGAAGCTGTACTCGAGCACGCTCAGCTCAGCTTGGAGACTGCCTAGCGAATGCGTGTTCTGTTCGACCAGGGCACACCAGCGCCGCTGCGTAGGGTCCTCTCCAAGCACCAAGTGAAGACGGCATTCGAATGCGGTTGGGAAAAGCTGGAGAATGGTGCGCTGTTAACCGCGGCGGAAGGCGCTGGATTCGAGGTCTTTATCACGACCGACCAGAATTTGCGTCATCAGCAGAACCTGGCGCAGCGACGTATTGCAGTGGTCGTGCTCACGTCGGCCAACTGGCCGCGGATTCGCCCTCACGCCGATCTTGTTACAAGCGCGCTTGATGAGCTCGTACCCGGAGCTTTCGTAGAAGTCCCAATTCCATGACGCAGACCGACACCCTCAATATCGCCGGTAAGAGCTACAGCTCCCGCCTCATCATCGGCACCGGCAAGTACAAGACCTACGCCGAGAACGCCGCCGCGCTCGAAGCCAGCGGCGCGGAGATCGTCACGGTCGCGGTGCGGCGCGTGAATCTTTCCGATCCCGGCAAAGAGCGGCTCACCGACCACATCGATCCGAAGAAGATCACCTTCCTGCCCAACACCGCCGGCTGCTTCACCGCCGACGAGGCGTTGCGCACGCTCCGTCTCGCGCGCGAGGCCGGCGATTGGAAGCTGGTGAAGCTCGAAGTTCTCGCCGACCAGAAGACGCTCTATCCCGACATGGAAGAGACGCTGCGCGCCGCGAAAGTCCTCGTCGCCGAAGGCTTCGAGGTGATGGTCTATTGCAGCGACGATCCGGTCTACGCCCGGAAACTCGAAGACGCCGGCTGCGTCGCCATCATGCCGCTGGGCTCGCTGATCGGCTCCGGCCTCGGCATCCAGAACCCCGTGAACATCCGCCTTATCGTCGAACAATCGCGCGTGCCGGTGATCGTCGACGCCGGCGTCGGCACGGCCAGCGATGCGACGGTAGCGATGGAGCTCGGCGTCGACGGCGTGCTCATGAACACCGCCATCGCCGAAGCCAAAGACCCGGTGCGCATGGCGCGAGCCATGAAGCACGCAGTGATCGCAGGACGCGAAGCGTATCTCGCTGGACGGATGGGAAAGAAGAAGTACGCCGATCCAAGCAGCCCGCTGGGGGGGCTCATTTGATGAACGGGGTGACAAAAGCATTCGCCGTTGCATTGCTTGCCTGCGCGCTGGTTCAGGCGGCGCGCGCGCAGGAGCCGGGCTTGCGCATCGAATTGGAAGCACTCGGAGAACGACCGGCGGAACTTTCCACCGCGGAGAGGCCTTATGCAGCACTATTAAGCGAGAATCTTGCGGCGCTGCTTTCTACGTTTGCGAATAGTCGAACCTGCAATCGCGCCACGGTTCGGTCCGTCGCATTCGCGGACGTGAGCAATGTCGACCCGATCACGCGACAGCTCTCGCAGGGTGGCGGCCGGGTCTACAATGAGCGTCTCTTTGTGGACGTGTGCGGCGCGCAGTACATGCCGAACTATTATGTGCTGGTGCGCCCAAGTGAGCCGCTCAGCGTGGTGTCAGGCGTGCCTGGCGAGACTCGTGCGAGCCCGCTCCTGCAGCGCGATGTGCAGCCAAACATTGAGCGCATCGCGCGCGTCTTGGCTCAATGCCCACAGCCAAACCAGATTGGGCTCGCGCACACCACCTTCGATCAGTCGCCTCCAGACGGCGGTGGCGCGTGGGAAGAGACCTGGATTGTTAGTGCCTGCCGCGCTCGAGTTGCCATCCCAGTGCGATTTCAGCCAAGCGAGCGGGGCGGAATCGATTTTGGTATAAACGGCGACGCAGCGCGTGTAACGCGTTAGCTGCTCAACCATCCCACCAAATCCCCCAACGCCCGCTCCGCCAGCGCAAGCTTTTTCGCACGCCCACGCTCTTCATCTTTGAGCCGCTTCCCATCCGGTCCGTGCGTCGGCGCGGCGATGTCCGGAAACAGGCCGAAGTTCACGTTCATCGGCTGAAACGAAGATTTGCCGTCGCTCACGTGCCCGCCGGTCACATGCGCAAGCAGCGCGCCCAGCGCCGTCGTCGCGGGCGGCGGCTCGGGCGCGCGTCCCAGGCGCTCCGCCGCAGCGAAGCGGCCAGCCAGCATGCCCATCGCCGCGCTTTCGACGTAGCCTTCGACGCCCGTCACTTGGCCCGCAAACCGCACGCGCGGTTCGGCGCGCAGGCGCAGCGTGGCGTCGAGCAGATTCGGCGAATTCAGGAACGTGTTGCGATGGATGCCGCCCAGCCGCGCAAAGCGCGCATTCTGCAAACCCGGGATCATGCGGAAAATCTCTTCCTGCGCGCCGTGTTTCAGCTTGGTCTGGAAGCCCACCATGTTGAACAACGTGCCGAGCTTGTTGTCCTGCCGCAGCTGCACGACCGCGTAGGGCCGTTTGCCGGTGCGCGGATCGGCCAAGCCCACCGGCTTCATCGGCCCAAAGCGCAGCGTATCGACTCCACGCTCCGCCATCACTTCGATCGGCAAGCAGCCTTCGAAATAGGGCGTCGACTTCTCCCAGTCCTTGAACTCGGTCTTCGGCGCCGCCAGCAGCGCCGCGACGAACGCCTTGTACTGCGCCCGATCCATCGGGCAATTCACATACGCCGCTTTGTCTCCGCCGGGACCTTCCTTGTCATAGCGCGACTGTTTCCAGGCGATGCCGAAATCGATCGAGTCCGCATGCACGATCGGCGCGATGGCGTCGAAGAAGGCGAGCGAATCTTCACCGGTCAGATTGCGGATGGCGTCGGCGAGGGAGGGCGAGGTCAAAGGTCCTGTCGCGAAGATCACACTCTCTTCGTCATTCCGGGGCGCCGCGCCAGCGGCGAACCCGGAATCCAGGGCGACATCCGAACCGCTGTGCGTTTGCCCTGGATTCCGGGTTCTCGCTTCGCGAGCCCCGGAATGACCAAGTAATTGATCCAGCGACCTGATCTCCTCCCGTCGCACCTCGATCAGCGGATGAGCCATCAGAGCCGCCGTCACCGCATCGCTAAACACATCCCGATCCACCGCCAGCGCGCCGCCCGCCGGCACTTGCGCCGGCTCGGCGCATGCCATCACCAGCGAGCCCAGCCGCCGCATCTCCTCATGCAGCAGCCCGACGGCGTTCCCGCGCCAGTCGTCGCTGCGGAAGGAATTGGAACAGACGAGTTCCGCGAACTTCTCCGTCTTGTGCGCGTCGGTCATCCGCACCGGCCTCATCTCGTGCAGCACCACCGGCACTCCCGCATTCGCCAGCGCCCAAGCCGCCTCGGAGCCAGCCAATCCGCCGCCGACCACGTGAACTGGTTTCATGAGCGCTCAGATGCCGCGCCGCGACCGCCGCTTCAAGCCTCGCGCGCGGCTGCAAATCGCGGCATAAGCCGCGCCCACGAGGAGCCGCCATGGCGGAAGCGCCGAAAGTTCCTGTCCGCGAATGTGTCGGCGAAGCGCTGCGCTTCACGGCCGACAATATCCGCTCCATCGTGATGGCCAGCGCGGCCGCCGCGGGCGCAATCATGCTCTTAACAGGGGTCACGCTATTTGCGGCCCCGCTCGGGCTGTTCGCAAGTCTGGCCAGCACCTTTGTTCGCGCCGCGGTCTATGCGGCCTTCATCGGCGCTGTCCTCTTTGGCGCGGGCGCCGTGCGCGCGCGCCTCATGCGCGACGCTTGGCGCGTCTGGGCGGCGATGGCGATCGTCGGGTTTTTCATGTTCATCGTCATGTTCGTGGCGTCCATCCCAGGCATGATCGTGCTGCTCGCGGGCCCGCTCGGTTCCTATGTTGGCGATCTCACCAGCGCGGGCCAGAACCAGGAACAAATCGTCGCCGTGCTCGCGCGCTTTGCTCAGGAAGAGCCTGTGGCCGTCCTTCTCTTCGCGCTATTTTACACGGCGATTTGGCTGTTGCTGACCTCGCGCCTTTATCTCGCCGCGCCCGCGAGCGTGGACGCCGGTCGGGTGCTGACCTTCGAGACCTGGCGCTGGACGCGCGGCGCCGTCGCGCCGATCATGTGGGCGCGCATCATGCTGCTGGCGCCGGCGTACGTATTCGTCAGCGCGCTCGACGCTCTCATCGCCAGCCTGTTCGGGATCAGTGCGTTCGATCCTGCGGCCGTCGCCAGCATGGCGCAGGGCAATCCGCTGGCGTTCCTGGCCTACGTCTTCGCCACTAGCTTTATCACCATCGCCCTCTACGCCGCGTTGGAGGCAGGCCTGTCCACGGCGCTCTATCGCGTCCTGAACCAAGCGCCGACCGCCGGCGTGAGGCTCGACCAGATCATGAAGTCAGACTAGGCAACCGCTCCCCATGCGCGCGTCTCGTCCTTATGTCGCCGACTTGCTGCGGCTCGCCGGCCCGGTGGCGCTTGCACGCCTCGGCATTATCGGCATGGCGCTCGTCGACGTGATCGTCGTCGGCCAACTCGCGCCCGCCGAACTGCCGCACCAGGCGCTCGGCTGGGCGCCTACCGCTGTGTTTCTCGTCGCCGCCATCGGCTTGCTGCAGGGCGTGCAGATCTGGGCGGCGCGCTCGATCGGCGAGAAAAACCCGCAAGGCGCGGGCGTAGCGCTGCGCCGGGGTTTGGTGCTCGCCTTCGGCGCTGGCCTCTTGTCCGCCGCGCTGATGTGGCTCGCTGGCGAGCGCTTGTTCACGAGTTTCGGCATCGAGCCCGAACTCGCCGGGCCCTCCACGCCGGTGATGAGGATTCTCGCGCTCTCCATCCCGCTGCACTTGCTCTACGTCGCGGGGACATTCTTTCTTGAGGCGATCAAGAAGCCCGGCGTTTCCACGGCGGTGATGTGGGCCGCCAACATCGTCAATCTGGCGCTGAATCTGCTTTGGGTGCCTGAGCATGGCGCCATCGGATCGGCGTGGGCCACCGTCGGCGCGCGCGTATTTCTTTGTGGCGCCCTGCTTGCGTGGATCTTCCTGCTGCGCGACGGCGCGCACTACGGCGTGCGCAATTTCGGCGCGGCTGGCCCCAACTACCGCGCGCTGCTGGCCGTCGGCGTGGCCGCGGCTGTTAGCCAAGCGGTGGAGGCGGGCGCGTTCTCGGCGATGACGGTGATTGCGGGGCGACTCGGTGCATCCGTGGTCGCCGCCTATCAGATCATGCTCAACCTGCTGGCCTTTGTCTTCATGGTGGCGCTCGGCCTTGCGGCGGCGACTGCCGTGCTCGTTTCCGAAGCGATCGGCCGTCAAGCGCCGCACGACGCCACGCGGGCTGGCTGGACTGGCATCGGCCTCAACGCCATAGCGATGATCCTGGCCGCAATCGCCATCCTCGTTTTCGCGCAGCCGATCGGCCGCGCCTACACGGCGGACGTCTCGCTCGCCGCGCTGATCGCTTCGCTTACGTGGATCGCTGCGATCATTCTGCACCCCGACGGCGCGCAAGTGGTGATCGCCTCGGCGCTGCGCGCGCGCGGCGACAACTGGTTTCCCACCTTCAGCCACATCCTCGCCTACGCCGTCGTCATGCCGATCCTCGGCTACTGGCTCGCGGAACGACAAGGCATGGGCGTCGCGGGCCTACTGTTCGCGATATTCTGGTCGAGCGTGCTTTCCGCCGGCGTCCTCATCGCGCGCTGGTGGGCTCTCGCCGGCCTGCGGCGGCTTTCGACACCCGCGTCAGAAACGGCTCCCTAGGCCGGCGCGCCGAGAATCCAGCCTTCTTCGCGCTCCACAATCTCGCGGCGCGCGTCGTCCTTCGCGGGACCAAACATCGGCGCGAGCTGGCCTTTCTCGTCGAGTGCGTTGAAGCGCTCGCAGGCGCCGCGCACTTGCGCCTCGTCCTTCACCTCGCGTCCCGTTGGCCGCGCTGCGAACATGCTCGGATAAATTTCCGCAATGAGCGCGTCGACGCCTTCGAGATCCGACGGCGCGAGCGGGCGCCAGCCGGTTTCGAACGGCCATAGCCGCATCGCGCGCTGGTCGCGCAACCGCTTGATCACCGGAAGCCCCGTCAGCGCTTGGCCGCCAACCGAGCCCTGGTAATAGAGTTTCCAGATCGGCGTCGGTCCCTTGATCGCTGCTTCCGCCAGCCTGAACTCAGGCAAATCGTTTGGCCCGTGCTCGCGCGGCCGCTTGGTGGAGAGCGTCGACTGCGCATCGCGTTCCGGCGCGCCCCAGAACGGGAACGCTTCGCCTGTCATCAGCCGGTTCATCTTGGCGCCGACTTGGAAGCGGTTGTTGAGGTTGTTCGGCTTGTCCTTCACCTCACGGACGACGAACTCCATCAATGCGCGCCACGGTTCGCCCGGCAGCTTGAGCGCCGCCGCCGTGCCGCGCGGAAAGGCGAGCGGGAAATCGAAGCCGACCAGCGCGCGCTCGCTCTTGCGCCTGAGATCATCGAGCACGCCGTTCAGCAGAACCTCCGCTTCGTGGCGCGTCGGCGGATTGTGCGCCTCGAAAGCCATCTGAAAACGCACGTTGCGCTTGAGCACGCCGATCCAAATGGAATCGGGCCCCGTGACGGGTTTGGCCGCCGCGCTCCAGTCCACCATGACGTAGGCTTGAAACAGTCTCTGCATGATCCGACGACTCGAGCATCGTTTGTGCTCTTGGTGAGTTCTTGTGGTGTCTTCGTGTTGAGCACAAAGGCCACAAAGGCCGCGCGAAGTTCACGAAGTCAGTCGAGCTTCACGAGCATCTTGCCGATATTAGCGCCGGTGAAGAGGTTGATAAACGCCTTGGGCGCATTCTCGATCCCGTTCTCGACTGTCTCCTGCGACTTCACCTTACCCTCGCGCACCCACTGCCCCATTTCGGCGTAGAATTGCTCCCGCATGTCGATGAAGTCAGTGACGATGAAGCCCTGCATGCGGATACGCTTGCCCACGATGTACGGCATGTTGCGCGGGCCAGGCTGCGGTTCGGTGGCGTTGTAGACGGAAATCATGCCGCACTCGATGAAGCGCGCGAACGGCCGCGCCATTTCCAGCGCCACCTCCAGGTGCTCGCCGCCGACATTGTCAAAATAGATGTCGATCCCCTTGGGCGCGGCGGCGCGCACGTTCTCCAGGAGGCTGCCCTTCTTGTAGTTCACCACATGGTCGACGCCGATCGACTTCAGCCAGTCCAGCTTCTCGTCCGAACCTGCCGAAGCGATCACCGTGCAGCCGCGGATCTTCGCGATCTGGCACACAGTCGCGCCCACGGCGCCCGCGGCGCCGGAGACGAACACGCTCTCGCCCGCCTTCGGCTCGCCGATGCGATGGAAGCTCGTGTAGGCGGTCATGCCGGGCATGCCGAGCACGCCCAAGAACGCCTGCGGCGGAATCCCTTCCGTCGGCAGCTTGTTCAGTGCGGCGCCGGCCGCCACGTAGGCTTCGCGCCAGCCGTTCATGCTTTCGACCCAGTCACCCGTCTGGAACTTCGGATCGTTCGACTGCACCACTCTCCCGACTGCGCCGCCCTGCAGCGCCTCGCCCAGCTTGAACGGAGGCACATAGCTCGGCCGGTCGTACATGCGTCCGCGCATGTAAGGGTCGACCGACATCCAGGCGTTGCGCACCAGCACCTCGCCCGCGCCCGGCTCCGGTAGTTCTACCTTCGCAAGCTCGAAATTCGACGCTTCCGGCAGACCGACTGGTCGGCTCTTCAAGCGGATTTCCCGCGACGTTGTCGCCATGGCGTCCTCCCGTGCTGCTAGAGCGCACCCTAGGCCGCCAGCGCCTCAGTTCAAGCTGAACCGGAGCGCTGGACAGGGAAGGGGGCCGCGCCGCATAACCCGCCGCTCCGCACCCCGAGTCTTACCTGATGTCCATCCGTCTCCGCTTCGCGCCGTCGCCCACCGGGCGGCTCCACGTCGGCAATGTGCGCACCGCCTTGCTGAACTGGCTGTTCGCGCTGCGCGAAGGTGGTCAGGTGTTGCTGCGCATCGACGACACCGATCTCGCACGCTCTACCAAGGAGTTCGAGCAGGGCATCGAAGACGACCTCACGTGGCTCGGCCTGGTCTGGCATGAGCGCGCGAACCAATCGCATCGCTTCGAAGCGTACGAGAAGGCGGCCGCCAAGCTGAAGGCGGATGGGCTGCTCTACCCGTGCTACGAGACGGAAGACGAGCTGGAGCGCCGCCGCAAGATCGCGCAGGCGACCGGCAGGCCGCCGATCTACGATCGCGCCGCGCTGAAGCTTTCCTCCGAGGACCGGGCCAAGCTCGAGGCGGAGGGGCGCAAGCCGCACTGGCGCTTCAAGCTCTCCGGCGCGCGCAAGGAGTGGGTCGATCTCGTGCGCGGACCGCAATCGATCGATACCGCCTCGCTCTCCGATCCCGTGCTGATCCGCGAAGACGGCGCATTCCTCTACACGCTGCCGAGCGTCGTCGACGACATCGATTTCAACATCAGCCACATCGTGCGCGGCGAGGATCACGTCACCAATTCCGGCGTGCAGATCGAGCTTTTCGAGGCGCTCGGCGGCCATCTGCCCGCGTTCGGACATTTCCCGCTGCTCGTGGGCGCCGACGGCGGCGCGCTGTCGAAGCGGTTGGGCTCGCTGTCGATCTTCGAGCTGCGCGGCGAAGGCTACGAGCCGATGGCCGTGCTCTCGCATCTCGCCAAAATCGGCACGTCCGATCCCGTCGAGGCGCGCACGAGTTTGCGGCAGCTTGCCGATGAGTTTGCCTTCGAGAAGATCGGCCGCGCCCCCGCGCGCTTCGATCCCGAAGAACTGAAGCGCGTCAACGCCGCCGTTTTGCACCAGCTCGACTACGCTGCGGTGAAGGAGCGCCTTGCCAAGCTGGAGGCAGACAAGGGCGAAGCGTTTTGGAATGCGATCCGGGCGAACATCGCACTCCTGCCTGAAGTGCGCCAATGGGCGCACATCGTCGAAGGTCCGATCGAACCCTTCATTTCAGACCCGGCCTTCGCCGCCGCGGCGCTCGACGTGCTGCCGCGTGGGGCCTACGACGCCGACACCTGGAGCGCCTTCGCCAACGCGGTGAAGGAAAAAACGGGCGCGAAAGGCAAAGCGCTGTTCATGCCCCTGCGCCAGGCGCTCACCGGCCTCGACCACGGCCCGGAAATGGCCGCGCTGTTTCCGCTGATCGGCGAAGAGCGGGCGAGGAAGCGCCTGTCCGGCCAAACAGCGTAGAGGATCAGCGCACGCTGAACACGAACGGCGAATGCTGACCTTCGTACGAGACGATCTCGGCGTAGTAGACGCCCGCCGCCGGCTGCGTGATGGTGACGGTCTCGTCGACCGTTCCGAACGCATTCGACTTCCACTGATACGTCTGGCCGGCGCTGACATCGACACCTTGCACCGTGGTGATCGAGCCGTGGCCGACGTAAAGATCGAGGTCGGCGCTCAGACCGCTGAGCCGCAGCGTCGCCTGTGACGCGCCTTCCGGCAGACTGAAACAATAATAGCGCGCGTTCGCGGGATAGGGCGCGCGCGTGGCCGCGATTTCGCCGCTGATATCGACGCCGGTAGCGATCGGCGTCGCCGGCGCGTCGCATGCGGCCGGCGCCGACGTCGCCACAAATCCGGGCGCTGTAGTGGCGACCTCGGAAGCTGGTGCCGAGGGCCCCGGGGCGCCGCTAGGCGCATTGGGCTGTCCGCATGCGCTCATGAGCGCGATCAAGCTCAGCACGAGGAAAACGCGACGCATTGGCATGCCGACCTCCACAGCAGGGTCTGCAAGCTAGTCTGGAAAAGCGGCCGCAGCTAATCAAACTTGACGACGTAAGCGTCGCTACGCGCGGCTCAACTCAACACCAGCACCGGGGTGCATTCGGCGCTCACGGGCGGGCTGCCTTGCCATGTGCGCCGCCCACGCGCGATCGCCTCCGTCGCCGAGCGCAGGCGCACTTTCCAGTGGGGATCGTCGAGCCGGATCGCGGGCCAGCGGCCCAAATAGAACGAAAACGCATCCGGCATGCGCGCGTCGTCCAGGAGAATCGGCACGATCGGTTTTTCAAGTTTGCCCGCCGCCGTGATTTCGCGGCGCATGTCACGTGATGCGTACGAAGCGGCCGAGCAGAAGGCGAGCACGGCGCGGCATGCGCATAGCGCCGCGAGCGCATCGTTCGGATAGCTCGGGCCCGAGGGCAGGTGCTTGTGGTCGATCCAAAGCACGTGGCCGTCGCGCTCGATCAGGTCGAGGAGCGGCTTGAGGCGCGCCTCGTCGTCGGGAACGCACGCGGCGAACAGGAACCGGCGCACGGCGCTGAGCCTGCGTCGCGTGATCCGGCTTGGCCGAGTGCGCGCGATCTCGGCGAGGAGACCGATGAACCGGCCAGGCGGTGCGTGCGATAACGTCCGCATGGCGGGTAAACAACCGCACACGGGGCACTCGGTTCGCCGAGCTGCGGCGCCATACCGCTGTTTCCGGAACGAAACCGTGCGTTCTCGCGCTTATGTGAAGCGCCAGTGGCTGACGCCATCTGCGCGGCGCTGACCTGCGCCTTTTGCGCCGACAGGCTCTTCATCCCCCGCCGTGAGGCGAGCGATCGTCTCGCTGTCGCCGCCATCGACGCGCGCGAGGAACCGTTCGCCCTCCAGCGTGCGCGCGACGACGACGCCGAAGCGCGGCGCGCCGTCGCGATCGTAGAAGACTGTATAGGTCTCAACCGCGGCGGGTCCTTGGTAGGCTTCGATGAGGACAGGCGCCGGCCCTCGTTTGGCGTCCGCCTCTGCCTGCACGTCGAACGAGCGCGGCTCGGACCGAGGCGCGTCGCGCGTCAGCATGATGCAATGGTTGGTGTTGGCGAAGCCGCCATTGCCGAACAGAAGCCCCGCTCGCCCTTCGCGTCGCAGGCCCTCCGCCATCGCCGCGATGGCGTGGCTCATGTAATTGCCGACCGGACCGCCCGCGAACGTGAGCCCACCCGCGACGGAGACCGGCTTCTCCAATGGCCACTCGATCGCGCGCCGCGCCAGCTTCGGAATGCAGGGAAAGCATGAGTATAGCTCGACGCAGTCGAGATCGCCGGCGTCGATGTCATTGAACTCCAGCGCCTTCCGCAGCGACGTCTTCAGCGCAATCGAGCGGGTGTAGCTCTCCCGCGCCAGCACATCGCTCGGCTCGCGCGCCGCTGCGCCATAGCCAACGAACACGAGGCGATCGTCGCGCACTCCCATCGCCCGTGCTTTCGCCAAGCTCGCCACGATGAAGCCCGCGCCCTGGTTCACCGAGGCATTCGCCACCATCAGCTTTGTGTAGGGAAATGCGATCGGTCGGTTCTGTGGGGAGGGCGTCAGGATCTCTTCTGCTGTCTTGGGCTCGCGCAGCCATGCGTGCTCGTTCGCCGCCGCCACCTCGGATAGCCTCGCCCAGATCTCGGCGCTCTCGCGCTGGCCTTCCGCAAGCGTCTGTCCGAACGCGGCGCGGCTCGCATTTTCGTAAAGCGGATAGACATCCGTCGGCGCCACAAGTCCGTACATGGCGCGCAAAGGCTTTGCCGCCTTCGCTGCAGCTTCGCGAACGGCATTGCTGTCTGCGCTCTTCGCTAGCTTCGCCGCCGTCCGCAGCGCCTCGCCGCCGACCACCGCCGCGATCTCGATCTCGCCGGCGCGGATGCGCTCCGCAGCTTCGTTCAGCAGCAGCACCGGGCTCTCACCGCTGGGATACCTTGTCTTCGTGAGCAGGCGCGGCGCAGCGCCGAACGCTTCCGCTAAGCGCTCCGGAATCTGCGTCAGCTCGGGAAACGAAAGCTGGTCCACGACCGCGAGCGAATGCAGCCTCGCAAGCCATCCGCCGCCCGCGTCCGCGTCGGCGGCCTCCAACGCGGCCCGCATCAGCGCCAACGAATCCAGTTCGTCGGCCCGATCATTGATCTGTCCCACGCCGACAATGACGGGAGTGCGCGCTGGGTCCATGCTGCGACCTTACTGGACCGTGGCGGTTGCAAGCAAAACCCCGCTCCCCCTCGATGGGGGAGCTGTCGCGCGCAGCGCGACTGAGGGGGTGATCGCGCGACCAGTAGGGAGTCGCCTCCAGAGGCGGTCCTTCGACGTTGCAGCGAACACCCCTCCCGCGCGCTTCGCGCGCTGCCCTCCCCATCGAGGGGAGGGCGGGAGTCACGCTACGTCATGCTGCGCTCGTCCCAACCCGCCGCTATTGTCCCTCCATGCTCAACTCCCCCCTCTGCCAGCGGCTCGGCATCGACTTCCCGCTATTCGCCTTCTCGCACTGCCGCGACGTGGTGGTCGCCGTCTCCAAGGCGGGCGGCATGGGGGTGCTTGGCGCGGTCGGTATGTCGCCGCAGAGGCTGAAGGAGGAGCTGGACTGGATTGACGCGCACGTGGGCGGCAAGCCCTATGGGCTCGATCTCATCGTGCCGAACAAGTTCGAGAGCAAAGACGAGGCGCACGATCCGGACAAGCTGCTCGCGGCGATCCCGGAAGAGCATAAGCGCTTCGCGGCGGACATCCTCGCGCAGCATGGTGTCGATGCATCCGTCATCGAAGCCAATCGCCGCAACGCCACGGGCTGGTCGCAGAACTTGCGCGAGGAGGGCGCGGCGTCAGGTCTCGAAGTGGCCTTTCAGTATCCCATCAAGCTGATCGCCAACGCGCTCGGCTTGCCGCCGCCGATCATGCTGGAGATGGGCAAGCGCCATGGCGTCGCCGTCGCTGCGCTCGTCGGCGCCAAGGAGCACGCGCTAGCGCAAGCGGCGGCGGGCGTCGACATCATCATCGCCGCGGGCGGCGAAGCGGGCGGCCATTGCGGCGATGTCTCGACCATGGTGCTCGTGCCTGAAGTGGTGCGCGCGCTCGAAGGGATCGGCTCGCCCGCGCACGTGCTCGCCGCTGGCGGCATCGTCACCGGCGAACAGATGGCCGCGGCGATGGCGATGGGCGCGGCCGGCGCCTGGTGCGGCTCGGTGTGGCTGACGACGCCGGAGAGCGAAGTCAGCCCCGCGGTGCGCGAAAAGCTGCTCGCCGCGACCTCGCGCGACACCATCCGCTCGCGCTCGCGCACCGGCAAACCCTCGCGCCAGCTGCGCTCGCCGTGGACCGATGCGTGGGAAAGCGAAGCTGCGCCTGCGCCATTGCCGATGCCGCTGCAAAGCTTCGTCTCAGAACCGGCGCTGCGCTACGTCGACAAGCTCAGCCAAACCGGCCACGCTGGCGCGCGCGAGCTGGCGACGTACTGGGTCGGGCAGGGCGTGGGGCTGATGAACGAACCGATCTCAGCAGGCGCGGTGGTGCAGCAGTTCAAGGAGGATTTTGCGCGGGCGTATGAGCGGTTGGCCGGGGTGATGGGGGAGTAGGTCCGAACTCGACCGATTAAAAGAACGCGAGGTCCCCGCCTCCGAGCCCAACTACGGATGTTGTCTTGTCCTCGGTTTGAAACTGCGCGGTCCAGCCTTCGTAGCCGGACGAATTGTTGAATAGCTCGACTCGCACTCCGCCTTCAAAATCGATCCGGACATCGGCGGTCTTCACGTCTACGTCGAAAGACGCGACGCGACGGCCGTCGAGCAGTGTGTTGGACTTCTCCTGACCATCTACGGGCCCAGGCAAACCGAACAATTGCCCATCGTCGGTATCGGCGAACTCAATGCCGTTGGCAGTCACGATCCGCCATGGGACGCTGACCGACAACCCAGCTCCTTCACCAAATCCGAATGCCCAATCGTGCTCTCGCCGTTCGACTGAGCAAAGCCGTCCAAGGAAGGCTGCTTTGAATGTGGAGAGTCGATCGTGGGACACTTGGAAATCATCCTGAGCACTGAATTCGCATGGCGTGATAATCGGAGAGTAATCGATCAGGTTCTCTTTGCCTCCTCGCAGCGCAGATCAAGCATCTCCACGGTCGCCGGGTCGCGACTCAGATTGCGTACTGGGTTCGCAAAACCTTCCTTAGCGAGAGCCTCGGCGACCTCCCTCCAATTCGGGAAGTGCCCGGTGTCGGCTAGTTCACGGGCTCGATTGAGCAGCCTGTCGTAGGTAGTTTTGTCCACTGGTTTGACCGTTAGGTAGATCAAGTCTGCAGCGCCAATCGCCCAATCAACGCATCCTCATCGACCTTCGCCGCGCTCGCCCCAAACGTCACGCTCCGCTCCCTAAGCCGCCGCGCCACGAACGCATCCGCCACCGGCGTCGGCGCGTTTTTCGTCAGCGTCGCGGCGGCAAGCGCGAACGCCAGGCGTTCGATCACGTAGCGCGCGTCGCGCTCGGCCACTGGCGCGGAGAGAAGCGTCTCCGCTTCCCCCGCAACACCACCATCGCGCAGCTCCGCCAGCAGCGCTTCGCGCGTTTCCGGCTCGCGGTCCAAAGCGCGGATCATGTCGAGCGCGATGACGTTGCCGGAGCCTTCCCAGATCGCGTTGAGCGGCGATTGGCGGAAGAGGCGCGGCAGCGCGCTTTCCTCCACGTAGCCGGCGCCGCCGTGGCACTCCATCGCTTCGGCCACGACCGTCGGCGCGCGCTTGGTCACCAGATACTTCGCCAGCGGCAGGCCGATGCGCGCCAACGCCGCCTCGTGCGGATCGTCGGCGCGGTCGAGCGCCATCGCGAGGCGAAACGCCAGCGCCAGGCTCGCCTCCACATCGAGCGCCAGATCGGCGAGCACCGCGCGCATCAGCGGCTGATCTATGAGGCGCTTCTGGAATGCGCTGCGTCCCGCCACATGCCACGCCGCCAGCGAGCAGGCCTGGCGCATCTGCGTCGCCGAGCCGATGATGCAATCGAGCCGCGTCAGCGCCACCATCTCGATGATCGTGCGCACGCCGCGGCCCTCTTCGCCGACGCGCGCGCCCCACGCGTCGCGATATTCGATCTCGGAAGACGCATTCGAGCGATCGCCCAGCTTGTCCTTGAGGCGCTGGATCTCGATCGCATTGCGCTCGCCGTCCGGGCGCCAGCGCGGGACAAGGAAGCAGGTGACGCCGGCGTCGGTGTAGGCGAGCGTCAGGAACGCGTCCGACATCGGCGCCGAGCAGAACCATTTGTGACCGACGAGCAGATACGAGCCATCGCTCTGGCGCGTCGCGCGCGTGGTGTTGGCGCGGATGTCGGAGCCGCCTTGCTTCTCCGTCATCGCCATGCCCATCGTGGCGGCGCGCTTCTCGGAGGCAGGCACGAAGCGCGGATCGTAGGCTTCGGCCGTGACGAGCGGAATCCAGTCCGCCGCCGCGCCCGGCTCGACGCGCAGCGCCGGCACGACCGCATACGTCATCGACATCGGGCAGCAGACGCCATAGTCGGCTTGGCCCATGAGGAAGAGCAGCGCCGCATGCAGCGCGTGCCCGTGCTCCTTCACGTTCCACGCAGCGCCGGAGACACCGGCCTCCAGACCGATGCGCATCAGCTCGTGATAGGCGGGATGAAACTCGACCTCATCGATGCGACGGCCATAGCGGTCGTACGGCTGGAAGATCGGCGGCACACGGTTCGCCTGCACCGCCCAGGCTTGCGCCTCCGCGCTACCGACGCGCGCGCCGAACTGCGTCAACCGCGCCTCATGCGCCGCCGCGCCGGACCACGCGCAAGCACTCCGCACAATCTCATCCGCCGCATAGAGGTTCACGTCCTCCAGCGGCGGCGGCTGGTTGGTGACCTCATGCGTGGCGAGGTGTGTGCGCGGTTTGCGGGGCGCCATAGCTGAAATTATGGACTGCCGGCGTCCCGCCGGCCAGCGCTGACCGTGAAAGTCGGAGCGCGGCGCTCCGTTCTGCCTCTCCGTGCTGGCCGGCGGGACGCCGGCGGTCCATATTGGGAGCTGACGGAGGCGTTCATGGCCATCGAGCACTACAAGGGCGACGGCTTTACCGTGACCTACGACCCCGATGTCTGCACGCACGCCGGCCGCTGCGTCAAAGGCCTGCCGGCCGTCTTCGACGCCAAGCGTAAGCCTTGGGTCGATCCCAGTGGGGCAAGCGCCGACGAGATCGAAGCCCAGATCGCCAAGTGCCCGTCGCGCGCACTCGGCTTCGTGCGCGATTAGCCGGCGCGGACAAGCGCACGTCAGTTCGGCGTAGGACCCGGGAAGAGGTTCGCCAGCGGAAGGCCGCGTGCGATCCAGACTGCGCCGTCGCGCAATTCGAGCGCCGGGCGGCGAGACACCCACTCGGCCAGCCCGTCGGAGGAGACCGAATTCGAGACGTCGTATTCAAGGGGCTCAGGCAGCGGCTGCAGGTCCAGCAGTGGCCGGATTTCGGGCGAGCGCGTGCTCAGTTCTTCCTGGCTGTCGAGCACGAGCGCATAGGACGCCCCTTGCTGTTCGACGATCTCGTAGACCGCCTGCAGTTCGCGCGTGCGAGACTCCATCACGATGAGCCAGGGACCCTGATTGAGCGGAAGCGGCGGGTCGCACCATTCGCCGACGGTGTCGTGCGTTCGCACCTCGCGCGGCAGACGGCGGGTGGAGCGGATGACGCGGAAGGTCGCTGACGCCGTGCCGCAGCTGTTGGAGATGATGAGATCGCCGCCCGCTTCGCGCGCGCGGCGTTCGGCTTCGCGATCGCGCGGCGTCAGCGTCATCGAGCGTAGCTGGCCGACAAAGACCGTCTCGGATCCCGTTTGGGCAAAGGCGAGCGACGGCGTCGACAGCGCGATCAGCAACGCGACGTAAAGCGGCTTCATCCGCGAGCCCCCGAGGCGCAGAACGTCCCCACGGAGCATGGACCCGAGGCGCGGTCGCCGGCAATGGATTTCAGATCGCAGCTGCGTGCTGGCGCCAGGCGGGCACGAACCGCAGCGCCGCGCCGTTGTTGCAGTAGCGCAATCCCGTGGGCCGCGGCCCGTCGGGGAAGACATGTCCCTGGTGTCCGAGGCATTGCGCGCAATGATACTCCGTGCGCGGCGTCAGCAGGATGAAATCCTGCTTCGTGCCGACATTCTCGCGCATGACGCGGAAGAAGCTCGGCCAGCCGGTGCCGGAGTTGAACTTCCATTCCGAACGGAACAGGGCCAGCCCGCATCCCGCGCACACAAACGTTCCGCGCCGATGCTCGCGGTCGAGCGGGCTCGTGCCGGCGTGTTCGGTGGCTTCCTGGCGCAGCACCCGGAACGCCAGCGGGTCGAGGCGCTCGCGCCATTGCGCCTCGGTCAAGCGCCGCCACGGCGAACTCGCGAACCGCGCCTCGTTCGCGGCGGTGTCGATGCCGAGATTCTCCTGCCCTCCCGCTTCGCAAGCGATGAGGGGCAACGCGGCGGCGGAAAAGAGGAGGGTGCGGCGAGAGAGGAGCGGCATAACCGCTAATACGGATCGCGCCGCCGCCGGTTTCAAGGCGCCGGGACCCGCGCCTCCAGCGCGGCGAAGCAGTCCTCGATGCTGTGCACGCTGGTTACCGTGTCGCGGAAGCTGGCCGGCGTCAGGTTTGCCGCGATGGTGTGTTCCATCAGCGCGAAGAAGGGCGCCCAGAAATCGTCCTCGGAGAGGAACACCATCGGCTTGGCGTGCAGCCCGAGCCGCGCCCAGGAGAGCGTCTCGACGGCTTCCTCCAGCGTGCCGATGCCGCCGGGCAACACGACGAACGCGTCGCTTTCCTCGAACATGACGTGCTTGCGCTCGTGCATGGTGTCGACCATGCGGTGCGGCACTTCCTCGAGCACGATCTCGCGCCGCTCCAGAAAGCGCGGCATGACGCCGAGCACGTCCCCGCCGGCGCCGAACGCCGCCTTGGCGCAGCGGCCCATGAGCCCGATCGAGCCGCCGCCATAAACCAGACGCAGCCTGCGCGTCGCCAGTGTCTGACCGAAGCGCGTCGCCAAGTCGAGATATTCGGGCTTCGTCGTCTCCGAAGAGCCGCAATAGACGCACACGGATCGAAGCGCGCGGCCGGGAGGACTGGAATCAGCCAAGGGCATGTTCCTTCAAGGCTAGTCTAATGGCGTTGCGAGGGGGAGGGCGCATCCTTAAGTCGTCGCTTCAAGGAACGTTCCAAATGGCGCGCGGCGAGGGCAGGACAGTGTCGAAAGCGGAACCGGCTGCCGACGTTGCGCCGCCGATCCTGCGCACGGTCTCGCGCTTGCTGGCGTTGGTGGGCAGGCTGGACGGGCCCGGCTATCGGCTTCGCCTCGTCGTCGCGTTCGTGCTGACGCTCGTGAGCAAAGTGTTGGCGGTCGCCTCGCCGCTGGTGCTCGCGGACGGCATCAACCGCTTGGCCGCGGGCGATGCGGCCGGCGCGCTGCCGGCCTTCATCGGTCTCGCCGGCTTCTGGGCTGCGCTGCGCTTTGCCTCCACCGCCGGCCCGCAGCTCCGCGACGCCATCTTCCAGCCAATCAGCGAAGAGGCGCAGCGCAGAGCCGGCACCCGCGTTTTTTCCCACGTGCACTCGCTGTCGGTGCGTTTCCATCAATCCAAACGTACCGGCGGCGTTTACCGCACCATCGAGCGCGGCGTGCGCGCGATCGATTTCCTGCTGCGCTTCCTCGCTTTCAACATCGCGCCCACCATCATCGAACTCTTCCTGGCCGCCGGCGTCTTAGGCTTCACCTATGGCTGGAGCTTCTCCCTCATCGCGGCGCTCACGGTCGTCATCTACGCGTGGCTGACCTTCGGCGTCACCGAATGGCGCCTGAAACACCGGCGCGAGATGAATGAAGCCGACACCGAAGCCGCGGGCAGGGCGGTCGACTCGCTTCTCAACTTCGAGACCGTCAAGAGCTTCGCCGCCGAGGCGCGTGAAAGCGAACGCTACGACCGCGCGCTCGCCTCGTACGCCGGCGCGGCCGTTAAAGCCTACACCTCGCTCGTGATCCTCAACGTGGTGCAGGGCTTCGTCATGACGGTGGGCCTGCTGGCCATGGTGCTGGCGGCGGGCTTCTTTGTCGCCCGCGGCGGCATGGGGCCGGGCGACATCACTGCCGTCATCCTCATCATGACCAACCTCTACGCGCCGCTGAACATCCTCGGCTTCGCCTATCGCGAGATCAAGCAGACCTCGATCGACATGGAGAAGATGTTCGCGCTGCTGGACGAGACCCCCGAGGTGGCAGACGCGCCGCACGCGGTCGCGCTGAGGCCCACGCGCGGCGAAGTCGTGTTCGAGAACGTCTCCTTCGCACATGAAGGCAGGGACATGGGGCTCGACGGCGTCTCCTTCACCGCGCCCGCCGGCAAGACCACCGCCATCGTCGGCCCCTCCGGCGCCGGCAAGTCGACGATCTTGAAGCTGCTCTTCCGCTTCTACGACCCGCTCTCCGGCCGCGTGCTGATCGACGGCCAGGATTTGCGCGACGTCACGCAAACCAGCCTGCGCTCCGCACTGGGGCTCGTGCCGCAGGACGTCGTCCTCTTCAACGACACGATCCGGTACAATATCGCTTACGGAAATCCCCGAGCCACGCAGCGCGAACTCGAGGAAGCCGCGCGCCGCGCGCAGCTGCTGCACTTCATCGAAAGCCTGCCGCAAGGCTGGGACACGCGCGTGGGCGAACGGGGCTTGAAGCTCAGCGGCGGCGAAAAACAGCGCGTAGGCATCGCCCGCGTCGTGCTGAAAGACCCGGCCATCCTCATCCTCGACGAAGCCACCTCCTCGCTCGACAGCGCGACCGAAGCCGACGTGCAAAGCGCTTTGGAGGAAGCCTCGCGCGGCCGCACCACGCTCGTCGTCGCCCACCGCCTCTCCACCATCGCCGGCGCCGACCAGATCGTCGTCCTTGATGAGGGCCGCGTCGTCGAACGCGGCACGCATGGCGCGCTCATTGCCCGCGACGGGCTTTACGCCGCCTTATGGAAACGCCAAGCCGAAGAGCCCGAGACTGTCGCGGCGGAATAGTCCTTCCCGTTGCATCGCCCTTGGCCTAGCCTTGGCATGAGGGACGTTGGTGGGGAAGAAATCATGACGCGCACTTCTCTCGTTTTTGCAGCTGCCGCGCTCTGCGCGTTGCTTTTTGCCGGCGAGGCCGCCGCTCAGACTCGCTATCCGCTGCACTGCCGCGCTGGCGGAGACATGGTCGTGAATGTGCTCGGCCAGGAATCCGGCGGCGGGACTGAAGTCGTGGTCAGTTTCCGCCGCTCCACGGTCACGCGCGGCCTCTCGCCCGGGCAATGCTCATGGCATGATCGCGTCGTCAATTCACGCGAGCCCAGTTCGTTTCGGATCATCTTCCGTGCGCGCATCAACGTGGATTTTCGGCCGCGGCCAGGCGATCACGGCGGCGATCGGGCCGAGGCCTTCGTCAGGTCCGGCGCGGACGCCGACCTCGCGCGTTCGTTCTTTCGCGTGTTGAAGGCCGGCGGCTCGTTCGAGGTGCAGGCCTATAATCCCGGCCGCGCGCCGATGAACGCCACCAACTTCCGCGAAGTTGCCCCGCGCTGATACGGGCCACGGCGCGCCGCATTCAGTCGCCAGAGCCGGTCGCAGTCGCGCGAAGGCCGAAACCGTGGCGGCGGAAGAGCTAGTGCGCCGCGCCGTGGCCTTCCGCGCCGCCGCGATGATGCTCGCACGTCACGTTCGGATTGAATTGCGCGAACACGCCGTTCGGATTGTCGCGATAGATCCAGACGTGGCGGTCGTAGTGCGGCTCGAACAGGTGCGCTTCGTCGATCGGCGTGTTCACGTTGTCGGCCATGGTGTCGTACGAGAGGCCGTGAAAGCTTGGCGGATCGACGCGCCCCGTCGCCTGCCAGGCGCGCAGAAAAACGAGATTCTCCACCGCCACCAACTCTAGCGATCCGTCCGCTTGCGGCTCATAGATCAGGATCGACGGACGCAGAAAATCCGTATGCGCGCCCGTGCCGTCGACGCGCGGATTTGGCGGTGCGGTGATGCCCAAAAGATCGGGGCGGAAGAAATGGATGCCCATCGCTCCGAGTTCGGCGGGACGCCCCATCATCTCGGCCGTGTCGCAGAGGTTGAGCGGATCGCGCACATAGCCTTCGGCCAAGGCGACATTCACGTCTCGGAAACGCTCCGTCGCGGCGCGGACTTGGGCCAGAGTCGGCTCGCCGGCGCCCGGCCGATAGGTTGTCGATTGGGCGGCGCCGCACGCGGTCAGCACCAGGGCCGAGGCCAACGCGTAAAGAGCGTTACGCTTCCTACTCATAATAATTCCCCGTTGGATACGCAGGCGCCGCAAATAGTGGCGGTGCGCGAACGGTGGAATGCGCGCCCTTGCACTCACATACTGCGTGGATGCAGTATCGGACCTGTGGATTGGGGGGACCTTCGCTACGTTCTGGCCGTGGCTCGCGCGGGCTCCGCGCTACGGGCCGCGCAGCAATTGGGCGTCAACCAGACCACCGTTCTTCGCCGTCTGGAGGCGCTCGAAGCGGCGCTGGGCGTTCCGCTCTTCGAGCGCCGTCGCAGCGGCCACAAACTGACGCCAGTCGGCGAACGCGTCGTACGAACCGCCGAGTGCGTCGAGCGAGAAGTGCAGGATTTGATGAGCGCGCTGGACGCGCATCGCCGGTCGCTCTCTGGATCGATACGACTGACCACGAGCGAAAGCCTGGCGGCGCGCTTGATCGCGCCTTGCTTGCGCAGCTTCCAGGAGCGTCATCCGGACGTCACGGTCGAGCTGCTCGTCGCCGATGAGCGGTTGGACCTGGCGCGGGGCGAAGCCGATGTCGCTTTGCGGGCAAGTTCAACCCCGCAGGGCGCCGGCGTCGTCGCACGGCGACTGCCGGACGCGCCTTGGACAATCTATTGCTCGCGCGCCTATGCCGCCGAGCGCGGCATGCCGAGAAGTCGGGAAGAGATTGCGCAGTACGACGTCATCCGCATGGAGGGGCGCATGGCGCGGCTCGAAGGTTCGCGATGGCTGGCGGAGGCCGCCGCTGGCGCGCCGATCCGATGCCGCAGCAACAGCCTGACCAATCTCGTTTCCAACCTCAAAGCGGGCTTGGGCCTAGGCGCTCTGCCGACCATCATCGGCGACGCGGAGTCGGACCTCGTGCGCTGTTTCCCCCCGCCGCCGGAATTGACCAGTCAAATGTGGCTCATCGTGCGCGAAGAAATCAAAGATCACGCGCACGTGCGCGCCTTCGCAGATCATGTCGCCACCTACATCCGCCGCATCGTCGCCGAGGCCGATAGCGCGCGCCAAGCCTAAGGCGGTCGTCCCCGAAGCAGTTCTCCGATTTGAGCCGAACCGGCTTGATCGAGCGCGGCGAAACGTGTCTTTGCCGTCCATGCTGGAGACGCTGCAACTCAAACGCACGCCATTTCACGAGCGCACCTCGCGCCTCTCGGTGGCGCAAAACTGGCGCCGCTGGGCGGGGTATATGGTCGTCGGTTCGTACGATCTGTCGCTCGATCACGAATACTGGGCGATCCGCGACCGCGCGGCGCTGATCGATGTCTCGCCGCTGATGAAATACGTGATCGAGGGACCGGACGCCGCGCGCCTGCTGCACAAGGTAACGCCGCGCGACGTGCTGAAGATGAAGGAAGGCGTCGTCTCCTACACCGGCTGGTGCGATGAGGAAGGCAAGCTGCTCGATGACGGCACGATAGCGAGACTGGGCCCGCAGCTCTTTCGCATGACGTCGGCAGAGCCGTCGCTGCGCTGGCTCGCGATGAACGCGGTTGGCATGGACGTCAGGGTCACGGAAGTGACCGATCAGATCGCCGCGTTGAGCTTGCAAGGGCCGAAGTCGCGCGCGGTGCTGAACCGCGTGTGTGGCGACAACGTCGATGCGCTGAAATATTTCCGCGCAATGGAGAACGTGATTGGCAACGCGCCGGTCAATGTCTCTCGCACGGGCTATACAGGCGATTTGGGTTACGAAATCTGGATCGAGGCGGAGCACGCTTTACCGGTTTGGGATGCGCTGATGGAAGCGGGCGACGATTACGGCATCACGCCGTGCGGCATTCTGGCGATGGACATGGCGCGCGTGGAGGCGGGGCTGTTCATGGTCGATGTTGACTACACGGCCTCGACGCATGCCTGGATCGATGGACAGAAATCCTCCCCGCTCGAAATGGGTTTGGATTGGGCGGTCAACCTCGACAAGAAGGGCTATTTCGTCGGGCGCCGGGCGCTGGAGCGGGAGAAGCGCGAGGGCTCGGCCTGGAAGCTTGTGGGGCTCGATATCGGCTGGGAGGGGTTGGAGCGCCTGTTCGGCGAAGTTGGTTTGCCGCCGCAGATTCCGCACATGGCCTTGCGCGCCAGCTTGCCCGTGATGGCGGACGGCAGGCAGGTCGGCTACGCGTCAACGAGCACGTGGTCGCCAGTCCTCAAGAAATACATCGCCCTGGCGCACGTGCAGCGGCCGCATTACGAGCCGGGCTCGCAAGTCGCGGTGGAAGTGACTGTCGAGCACCACCGCCGCCATGCTCCGGCGAAAGTCGTGAAGCTTCCCTTCTACGATCCAGTTTGGAAGAAGAAGTAGCCTGTGCCAGCCAATCAGTACGACGCTATCATCATCGGCGCGGGCCACAATGGCCTGATCGCCGGCGCATACCTGGCGCGCGCGGGAAAGAAAGTGGTCATCCTGGAACGGCGCGAAGTGGTCGGGGGCGCTGCCGTCACCGAGGAGATATTTCCGGGCTACAAGTTCACGGAGTTTTCTTACGTCGTCAGCTTGTTGCGGCCGGAAATCATCCGCGACCTCGAATTGCCGCGGCACGGGCTGAAGATTCTGCCGCTGCCGTCGACCGTCACGCCAATGGACAATGGCGATTATGTCGCCTCGTGGCCGGATCATGAGTCAACGCGGCGTGAGATCTATCGCCACTCGCCGCGTGACGCTGAAGCCGCTGACGAATACAGCCGCGTCATGGCGCGCGCGGCCAAGGCGATTAAGCCGGTGCTTTCGCTTGTGCCGCCGGATCCGTCGTCGATGTCGGTGCGCGATATGCTGGGGCTGCTGAAGCTCGGGCAGTACGCGAAGAGCCTCAGCGAGAAGGAACTGTACCGGCTTGCGAAGCTGGTGACGCAATCGTCGGCGGACTTGCTGGACGAATGGTTCGAATTCGATGCGCTGAAAGGCACGAAGGCGGCGAGCGGCGTGATCGGCACGTTCCTTGGCCCGCATTCGCCCGGCACGGCTTACGTGCTGCTGCACCATTATATGGGCGAGATTGACGGCGCCTTTCGCGCCTGGGGCTTCGCCAAGAACGGTACCGGCGGCGTGACGGCGGCGATTGCGTCGTCGGCGCGGGCGTTGGGCGCAGAAGTGCGCACGGGCGCTTCGGTGGCGCAGGTCATCGTCAAGGGCGGGCGCGCCGCCGGCGTTGCGCTGGAGAATGGCGACGAACTGCATGCGCGCGTCGTCATGTCGGCGGCCGATCCAAAGCGCAGCTTCCTCTCGTTCGTGGAAAGCAAGCACTTTCCGGACGAGTTCGTCGAGCAAATCAAGAACTTCCGCGTCCGCGGTTCGTCGGGGAAGGTGAATATCGCGCTGAGCAGCTTGCCGCAGTTCACCTGCCTGCCCGGCGAAAGCCCGCTGCACAAAGGCGCCATCTCGATCAGCCCGTCGATCGACTATATCGAGCGCGCCTACGACGAAGCCAAGTACGGGCAATTCTCGAAGAACCCGTACATCGACATGATCATCCCCTCGATGATCGACCGCGACATGGCCCCGCCCGGCCATCACGTGATGTCGTGCTTTGTGCAATACGCGCCCTACGACATCGAAGACGGCTGGGACGACGCCAAACGGGATGCCTTCGGCGAAACCGTGATCGACACGATCGAGCGCTACGCGCCGAACATCCGCAAGATCATCGTCGGCAAGCAGGTGATCACGCCGAAGGATATCGAGCGCATCGCCGGCATCACCGGCGGCAATATCTTCCACGGCGAACTCCTGCTGCATCAGCTCTTTTTCCTCCGTCCGACGCCGCAATGGGCTGACTTCCGCACCCCGCTGCCGGGCTATTACTTCGGCGCCTCCGGCGCGCATCCGGGCGGCGGCGTGATGGGCGCGGCCGGCAAACTGGCGGCGCAAGAAGTGCTCAAGGACTGGCGCTGATGGCCGAGCACGACGTGATCGTCATTGGCGCGGGCCTGAACAGCCTGGTCGTGGCGAATTACCTCGCCAAGGCCGGCAAGCGCGTGCTCGTGCTGGAACGGCGCGAGATCGTGGGCGGGCAGGCCGTAACGGAGACGTTCGGCGACGGCTTCCGCGCCGATGCGCTGCACGCGGGCGGGCAGTTGCGGCCGGATATTGTGAGCGATCTCGATCTGGCGCGGCACGGATTGCCCTCGTCGGCCAGCGAGCCGCTGATTTCGTTGCTGCCGGAGGGGCGTCAGTTGCGGCTGACGGCGGATGACGACGCCGAGACGCTGGCCTCGATCGCCGCCCTCTCGCGCACAGATGCGGAGCGATGGCCTGCATTCGTGTCGTTCATGCGCGAAGCCACTGAGTTTCTCGATGCTGCGTATCGCACGCCGATGCCGCGTCTGCCGCACGTCTCGTTGAGCGACGGCCTGCCGCTGGCGAAGCTGGGCATGAAGCTACGCGGTTTGGGGCCGCGCGACATGTTCCGCGTCATTCGCATGCTGCCGATGTCGGCGCTGGAGTTGACGGAGGAATGGTTCGAGTCCGAGGCGATGCGCGCGGCGATTGGCGCGGTCGCCGTGCACGGCGCGACGCTGGGGCCGATGTCGGCCGGTTCGGGCTTCACGCTCCTGCACAATTGGCTCAACCGCGGCGGGCCGGGACAGCGGCGCGTCGAGGGCGGCGTCGGGCGGATTGCGGAGGCGCTCGTGACGGCGCTGAAAGCACGCGGGGGGCAAGTGCGTACGTCCGCCGATGTGAAGACGATCCTGCAGGACGATCAGCGCGTGCGCGGCGTGCAATTGGCGGACGGTGAAGAGATTTCGGCGCGGGTGGTGGTGTCAGGCGCCGATCCGCGCCACACGCTGCTTGATCTGGTCGGCGCGCCGGAGCTGCCGCCGGAGTTCGTCTGGCACACGCAGTCGATCAAGATGCGTGGCTCGGTGGCAAAGGTGCACCTCTTGACCGACGGCGATCACGGCTTGCCGAACGCCACGCTAGTGCTTGCGCCGTCGGTGCGCTACGTCGAGCGCGCGTTCGACGCGGCGAAGTACGGGCAGATGTCAACGGCGCCCTATTTGGAGATCACGTCGAGCGGTCCCGTTGTTTCAATTCATTTCCAGTTCGCGCCGTATGCCCTGCGGGATGGGGAATGGAGTCAGGAGCGCGCAGTGCTGGAGCGCATCGCTGTCGACACGGCGGCGGAGGCGTTGCCTCAACTCAAGCCATCGATCCGCGAGATCAAGTCGCTGACGCCGCTCGACCTCGAAAAGACCTACAGGCTCACCGAAGGCGACCTCAATCACGGTCAGCTGATCCTCGATCAGACGTTCTTCATGCGCCCGATGCCGGGTTGGTCGACGCACAAGACCCCGATCGACAACTTCTATCTCTGCGGCAATGGCGTGCACGGCGGCGGGGGGCTGAGCGGCGTCAGCGGCCGCAACGCCGCAATGGCCGTCCTGAAGCACTCATAAACGGAACCCCGCAGGCGACTGGCCGGCGGGGCGAAGAACACCAGGAAACGAGAAAAGGAGACTGGCTCCTCGGGTAGGATTCGAACCTACGACCAACCGGTTAACAGCCGGTTGCTCTACCGCTGAGCTACCGAGGAACAGCGCCCGACCCTGCGGGGAAGCGGGGTCTCTATCAAGTTCGGCGCGGCGGGGAAAGACCGCAAGTCACGGGCCCCACGTAAAACGAGGGCCCCTTTCGGGGCCCTCGAAGGCGTTGGGTATGGTGGGGTGTCTCCAAGGGAAGACAAGGTGAAGATCGCATCAACCGGTAAACGCGAGGTTAACTGGCTAAGCGGTCTTTACACCTGTTTCCAACTCCTTGAAAGCGCGCGGCTATTGCATCCGCTGCTCGTTGTCGCCACCGCGCTTCTGGGTCCGTTGGCCAGCGCCGGCGGTGCGCGTCGTCTCCTCGCCGCTGGGTTGGACGCGTAGGTTGTTCTGCACGTTCTTCACGCCGGAAACGGCCTCGGCTATGTCCTCCGCGCGGCGCTTGTCCTCGCGGTCATTGACAGTGCCGGTGAGGGTGACTTCGCAGTTCGACACTTTGACCTCGATTTCGGAAGCATCGATTTCGGGGTCGTCGGTGAGGCGGTCATTGATGTCCTCGCGGATTCGGTCGTCCGAGCGGGTGTAGTTCTTCGGACCGCGGCCGCTGTGACGGCCCCATTGCGTGCGCCCGCCTCGAGTCAGATACCCGCCCTGGCCGAAGCTGCCTTCGTAGCCGCCAAAGTCTTGAGGAGAGCGCTCGTAGCCTTGGGCGCCCATGCCAGGCCGCCCCTGACCGAGGCTGCCGCTTTCGGTCCAGCCTGTCTGATTGCCGAAGCCGCCGGTCTGCATCTGGCCATAGCCGCCGTGGCCTTGTTGCACGCCGCGATAGCCTTGGGTCTGGCTGCCGAGGCCGCCTTGGGCTTGGCCGCTGGCGGCATAGCCCTGCTGGCCGTAGCTGCCGTAACCGCCGGGTCCATGGCTGCTCTGGCCGTCCCAGCCCTGGCCGGTCTGCTGGTAGCCGCCTTGGCCGTACCTCGGATACATCTGCTCGCCCGGCTCATTGAAGCTTTGACGCGTCTGGTCATAGCGCGAGCCTTGCAGGCCGTAGTCGCGATCATAGTCTTCACGGCTGCGGTATCCGCCGCCGCCGTAGCTCTGCCCGCGCATGCCGCCTTGTCCGTAGCCGCCGCCGTAGCCGCCGCCGCGGCCGAACTCTTCGTCCCACTCGCGACGCGTGCTGTAGCCGCCGCCATAGGTTTGGCCTGTAAAGCCTTGGCCGGAGCCGCCGCCATAGCCGCCAAAGCCCTGCTGGCGTTCTTCGTCGAAGTCTTGAGCGCCAAAGCGTCCGCGCTCGCGGCGGCGCCAATCATCTTCTTCGCGCTCGCCGCGCATGAACCGTCCGCGTGGGCTGCTCCGCCCATAGTCCTGGCTCGGATAGCGATCCGCCATTGAGAGTCCTCCTCGCTTGAGAGACCCCCCGCCATGATTCAGATCGAACGTGACCGCACAGACGCAGTTCCTGCGCGGCGCGTCAGCACACTAACTAATTCCACAACGACGTTTGGGAAGTGGAGGCCTCGCCCGGAATCGAACCGGGGTGCACGGATTTGCAGTCCGCTGCGTGACCACTCCGCCACGAGGCCGATGCGCGACGCACGCATATGGTGCGTCCGGGCCGCATCTCCTAGGCGTTTGCAGCGCCCCGCGTCAACGCGGCCAGCTTGCGGTATCGCTCGACCCGGCTTAACCCCACCCGGCCCGGAGGAGACGGCATGGATATCGCGCGCACCCGCGACATTATGGTGGAAAGCCAAGTCCGCACCGCGGACGTGACGGACACCCGCATTCTGCACGCCATGCGCACGCTGCCGCGCGAACGCTTCGCGCCGGCGCAGAAGCGCATGCTGGCCTACGCCGATCTCGAACTCGAAGTTGCGGCGGGCCGCTTTCTGATGCGCCCGCGCGATCTGGCCAAGCTCATCCAGGCGCTCGATCCTCAGCCTCACGAACGCGGCCTCGAACTCGCCGGCGCCACCGGCTACGGCGCGGCCGTGCTCGCCGCGTGTTGCAAGGAGGTGATCACGCTCGACCCCGATCCCGATCTTTCCTTTGCCGCGCGCGCCGCGTTGGAATCATGCTGCGTGACTACTGCCAAGACCGTTTCCACGGCCGTCGTCGATGGCTGGCAGGATGAGGCGCCCTACGACGTGATCCTGCTCAATGGGGCCGCCGAGGTCGTGCCTGAGCAATGGTTCGAGCAGCTTGCCGACCGGGGGCGGCTGGGCGTGATCGTGCGCAGCGGTCCGGCCGGCGCGGCGCGCATCTACACGCGCTCCGGCGAGGCCGTTGCGTATCGGGCTGAATTCGACGCCTTTCCCCCCGTCGCGCCCGGTCTCAACAAACCGCGCGCGTTTGCGTTTTAGCTCCGACATTTCCGCATCTGAACACCGAGGTCCACGCTCGTTAACGGAGCCTTATCGCTGCGGACAGCATGGTCGCTGCATCGCAACGGCGATTCCCATTTTGCGCTGAGCGCGGGAATCGCCGCAAAAACAAGGACGCGCGAGTCGCCGAGACTCGCTTGGGCAGTCGCAGAGGCTCGACATGGCGCTTCAAGATCCGCAGGCCGAACCTTCCATGGAAGAGATTCTGGCGTCGATCCGCCGGATCATTTCCGAAGAGGAACAGGCGACGGAGCCTGTGCTCGATCTGACGCAGACAGACGAGCCGGAGCCCTCGGCGGAAGATGACATCGTCTTCGAAGCGGTCGAAGAGGCGGTCGTCGAAGCGACGCCCGCTCCAGCGCCACCCGCGGCCGAGCCGAAGGCGAGCACCGCGCCCGCAGTCGCGCCCCCTGTCGACACAATCCTCTCGCCGCCGAGCGCATCGGCCGCCGCCGGGGCGCTGGCGCGTCTCGCCGGCACGCTGCGCATTTCCGATACGCCCGGGCAGACAGTGGAAGGCGTGGTGCGCGAACTGCTGAAGCCCATGCTGAAGGAATGGCTGGACAAGAACCTTCCGGCGATCGTCGAGGCGCGAGTCGAAGCTGAAGTCGAGCGCATCGCGCGGCTCGCGCGCTAGGCGCTCATCCAGCTGAGAGGGAACGAGCGCCCCCCTGAGCCGGGCGTTTCGTGTTCGCACGTGCGAAAAGCCGTCTCGCCCTCCGCCGCCGCGGCCTGCTATAGGCCTTCGGATGATCGAGACCACCTTCAAACCCGAGGAAGTGGAGCCGCGTTGGAGTAAGGCGTGGGAGCAGTCCGGCGCGTTCAAGCCGAAGGCGGATCCCAAAGCGGAGCCGTTCTGCATCGTCATCCCGCCCCCGAACGTGACCGGCTCGCTGCACATCGGCCATGCGCTCAACAACACGCTGCAGGACGTGCTGGTCCGCTTTGAGCGGCTGCGCGGCAAGAGTGTGCTGTGGCAGCCAGGAACCGATCACGCCGGCATTGCCACGCAGATGGTGGTGGAGCGGCAGCTCGCGCAGGGCGGCCGTAATGAAGACCGCCGCTCCCTCGGGCGCGAAGAGTTCGTCAAACGCGTCTGGGCCTGGAAAGAGGAGTCAGGCGGCCTCATCCTCAATCAGCTGCGCCGGCTCGGCGCCTCGTGCGACTGGTCGCGCGAGCGGTTCACGATGGACGAAGGCCTCTCGGCGGCCGTGCTGAAGGTGTTCGTGCAGCTCTACAAGGAAGGGCTGATCTACAAAGACAAGCGCCTGGTGAACTGGGATCCGCACTTCGAGACGGCGATTTCCGATCTCGAAGTGGAAAACCGCGAAGTCGCCGGGCACTTCTGGCATTTCAAGTATCCGCTCGAGAACGGCGAGACCTACGAGTTTCCGATCGAGCACGACGAGGCCGGCAATCCCACGAAATGGGAGACCCGCGACTACATCTCGATCGCGACGACGCGCCCCGAAACGATGCTGGGCGACGGCGCCGTTGCGGTGCATCCGAGCGACAAGCGCTATGCGCCGATCGTCGGCAAGAAGGTGCTGCTGCCGCTGGCCGAACGGTACATCCCCATTATCACCGACGAATATCCCGATCCCGAGTTCGGCTCGGGCGCGGTGAAGATCACCGGCGCGCATGATTTCAACGACTACAAGGTCGCGCGCGCACACGACATTCCGCTTTACGTGCTCATGGACTCCAAAGGGCGCATGGCCGATGTGCCGCACGTGCCGGCGAAGTATCGCGGTCTCGATCGCTTCGAAGCGCGCAAGCAAGTCGTCGCCGATATCGAAGCGCAGGGCCTGCTGATCAAGGTCGAAGACAAGAAGATCATGCAGCCGTTTGGCGACCGCTCCAACGTCGTGATCGAGCCGATGCTGACGGATCAATGGTACGTCAACGCGGCCGAGATGGCGAAAAGGGCAATCGCGACGGTGGAAACCGGCAGGACCACATTCGTGCCGGATCAGTGGACGAAGACCTACTTCCAATGGATGCGCAATATCGAGCCCTGGTGCATCTCGCGCCAACTCTGGTGGGGCCACCGCATTCCGGCGTGGTACGGGCCCGATGGCCGCGTCTTCGTTGAAGAAGACGAAGATGGCGCGAAGAGCGCAGCGCGCAAGCACTATGGCAAGGAAGTCGCGCTGCGCCAGGACGAGGACGTGCTAGACACCTGGTTCTCGTCCGCGCTCTGGCCCTTCTCCACGCTGGGCTGGCCGGAGAAGACGCCGGAGCTGAGAAAGTTCTATCCGACCTCCACGCTCGTCACCGCCCATGACATCATCTTCTTCTGGGTCGCGCGCATGATGATGATGGGCCTTCACTTCATGAAGGAGGTCCCCTTCCGCGAGGTCTACATCCACGCCCTGGTGCGCGACGCCAAAGGCCAGAAGATGTCGAAATCCAAGGGCAACACGATGGACCCATTGGACCTGATCGATAAATATGGCGCCGACGCACTGCGCTTCACGCTCGCGGCGATGGCCGCGCAAGGGCGCGACATCAAGCTCAGCGAACAGCGCATCGAAGGCTACCGCAATTTCGGCACCAAACTCTGGAACGCGGCGCGCTTCGCGCAGATGAACGAATGCGCGGTGTGGGACGAGTACGATCCGCGCTCGCCGGAGCAGCCCGTGAACCGCTGGATCGTCGGCGAAACCGCGAAAGCGGCCGCGGCGGTGACGCGCGAACTGGAGGCCCGGCGCTTCAACGAGGCGGCCGGCGCGCTCTATCGCTTCGTCTGGAACGTTTATTGCGACTGGTACCTCGAATTCATCAAGCCGCTGCTCAACGGCGAAGATGAAGCGGCAAAAGCGGAAACGCGCCGCACCGCGGCCTGGGTGCTGGACCAGATTCTAGTCCTGCTCCACCCGTTCATGCCCTTCATCACTGAGGAGCTGTGGGCGCGCACGGCCGAGTACGGCACGAAACGTACCGGCATGCTGATCACGGAGGCCTGGCCGCAGCTCTCGCTCGATCTGGTCGACGAAGAGGCCGAGGCGGAGATCGACTGGATGGTGCGCCTCATCGCCGAGACACGCTCCACGCGCTCCGAATTGAACGTGCCGGCGAGCGCAAAGATTCCGTTGCTGCTGATCGGCGCCGACAGCGCCACCGAAGCGCGGCTCGAGCGGTATCAGGACCTCATCGACCGCATGGCGCGGCTCGAATACTCAACTAGCGCCAGGGAAGCGCCGCGCGGCTCAGTGACATTCGTACTCGATGGCGCCACGGTGGCGCTGCCGCTGCAGGGCGTTGTCGATTTGCCCGCGGAAGCGGCGCGCCTTTCCAAGGACATCGCCAAACTCGATACCGAGATCGCCAAGATGGATCAGAAGCTCGGCAACCCGCAGTTCGTCGAGCGTGCGCCGGAAGAGGTGGTCGAAGAGCTGCGCGAGCGGCGCGAAGAAGCGGTGGCGTCCGCCGCTAAACTGAGGCACGCGCTGGCGCAGATCCAAGGCGCGCCCTGATGCGTATCTTCGTCACGGGCGCGTCCGGCTTCGTCGGCGGCGCTGCGACGAAGCGCTTTGTGTCGGATGGGCATGAGGTGCTCGCGATGTCGCGTTCGGAGCGGTCCGACGCGGCGATCCGCGCGCTCGGGGCCACGCCCGTGCGCTGCGATCTGGAGAACGTTGAGGCAGAGCACATTCGCGGCGCGGATGCCGTGCTGCATTGCGCGGCATTCGTTGAGCAATGGGGTCCGCGCGACGCCTGGAAGCGTCTTAACGTCGATGGCACAGCGCGCATGCTTAGAGCCGCACGCGAGGCGGGCGCCGAGCGCTTCATTCATATCAGCACGGAATCGGTGCTCTGGCGGGGGCAGCATCTGCGCAATGTGGACGAGACTTATCCCCTCGCGCCCCGTTCGCCGTACCCGTACGCCGCGACCAAAGCGCAGGCGGAGATGCTCGTGCGCGAGGCGAACGCATTCGATTTCACGACGACAATACTACGCCCGCGCTTCATCTGGGGTCCGGGCGACACCACGCTCCTGCCGGTGCTCGAAGCCATGGCGCGGGACGGCAAGTTCATGTGGATCGACCGCGGCCGCGCGCGCACAACGACAACGCACATCGATAATCTTGTGCACGCCATCACGCTCGCGCTTACGAAGGGCAAGGGCGGCGAAGCGTATTTCGTGCTCGACGACGGGGTGCGCACGATGCGCGAGATGTTGTCGGCGATGGCGTCCGCGCGCGGGCTGGCGCTGCCGGACAAATTCGCGCCGAGCTGGTTCGCCGATGCGCTCGGCGCGATGTGCGAGACGTTGTGGCGAGGGCTGCCGCTACCGGGCGCGCCGCCGCTGACGCGTTTCTCCGCGATGATCCTGTCGCGCGAGTGCGTGCTGAGCGACGTCAAGGCGCGCGTGGAACTCGGCTACGCGCCCGTCATTTCGGTCGAAGACGGCATGCGCGCACTGGCGCAAGCATGACGTTACCGAACCGAAACTAAGCCAGCTCTCGTCGATGGCCTAGAATGGCGTCGGGCAAATGGCGATGGCCTACCGCGCCAGACTCCCGGCCGAGTTCGACTTGGCCGACCTCACGCACGGCGAGAGGGAACTCGCACGCTGGGCGGCGCTGCCGTTCGGTCAGAAACTTCAGATCGTCGCCTACCTGCTTCGCCGGCTCGCGCGATTGGCGCGCGACGAGGCGCGGCGCACCTTGCATATTGCCGCGTGGGAGGCGGGCGTATATGCGCGCTGCTTCCGGACGGACGCCGCTGTTGCGTTCGATGCAATTCGTCAATTTCGTTGGACGCACGCGCGCGCACCGTTCGATCGAGGCGCAACACTGCTCGCGCCGGCAAGACATTGGGTAGCGCCCGCCATCTGCCTTGTGATCTTGATGTTCTTGCCCGCGGTCTTTGCGGCTTGGGCGGATGAGGATCGGAGATCGGTTCGAGAATTGGCGATCGAGGCGCGCGCCCTGGCGCCGCCGCCGTGTTCTCTGACGGATGGCGACGTGTGGGTGCGAGATAGCGGCCGCTACTGGCGTCCGCGCGACACCGGCTATCTTGAGCTGCGGCAAACACTGTGCGGGTTCTGACCTCTAGAGACGCCCTTCGCAGGTCCCATATCGGAACCTGACGCAGCCCCGCGCGGTTGTGTTGGCGGCTGCGAAGTAGCGTTGTTCCGCCATGCTCGACTACCTGCTCCGATCCATCATCAGAGAGGGCGCCCTTGCGGTCCGCGGCCCGGACGGCAAGCTTCACTGCGTCGGCTGCAGCGAGGCTGACGCGCCCGTCATCGTGCACATCCGCGACCACGCCACGCTGCGGCGCATCGCGCGGCGGCCCGGCCTGGCTGTCGGCGAGGCCTATATGGACGGCGGCCTCACGATCGAGCGGGGCGCGCTCTACGATTTCCTCGCCGTGGCCACGCGCAACCTGCGCCATCTGGCGCAGCGCCGCGGCTTGTTCGGCCGCAAGCGCCGACCCAGGAACCCGCGCCGCGCCGCGCGCCGCAACGTGGCGCGCCACTACGATCTTTCCGGCGACCTCTATCGGCTCTTCCTGGACGAGGATCGCCAATACTCCTGCGCCTACTTCCCACATCCAGGCATGAGCCTCGACGAGGCGCAGATCGCCAAGAAGCGCCATATCGCGGCGAAGCTTCTGCTGGAGCCGGGTCAGCGCGTGCTCGACATCGGCTCTGGCTGGGGCGGGCTCGCGCTTACCCTCGCCGAAGAACACGGCGCCGAAGTGCTGGGCGTTACGCTGTCCAGCGAGCAGCTCGCGGAATCGCGCAAGCGCGCCGCGCAGCGCGGCCTGGAGCGGCGCGTCAAGTTCGAACCGCTGGATTATCGCGACGTACACGGCAAGTTCGACCGCATCGTCTCGGTCGGCATGTTCGAGCACGTCGGCCCCGCGCACTACGAAACATTCTTCGATGCGATCGCGCGTCTGCTCGAGGACAAGGGCGTGGCGCTCTTGCACACGATCGGGCGTATGGACGGGCCCAGTGGCGGCAACGCTTGGATCGAGAAGTACATCTTCCCGGGCGGCACGATCCCGGCGCTGTCGCAGATCGCGCCGGCCATCGAGCGCGCGGGTCTCATCATCACCGATATCGAAGTGTTGCGGCTGCATTATGCTGAGACGCTGCGCGCCTGGAGCGCGCGGTTCGCCGCCAATCGCGAAAAGGTGCGCGCGCTCTATGACGAGCGTTTCTGCCGCATGTGGGAGTTCTATCTGGCCGGTGCGGAAGCCGGCTTCCGGGAAGGCGCGCTCGTCGTGTTCCAGGTGCAGATGGCCAAGGACCGCCACGCCGTGCCGCTGACGCGCGACTACATCACCGACTTCGACCGCGCCCACGCGCCGGCCGCGAGCATCGCGGCGGAGTAGCTAAAGGTCGACAATCGCCCCGCGGCCGGCCTCGTCGCCAATGGCGAGCCGCTTGCCTTGCGCGTCCCATGCTAACGCCGTCACCGCGCCTTCGCCGGGCTCGTCCAACTCGACCCTGCTCTGATCGGTGAAGCGCATCAGCAGCGCCGCGCCATCGCTGTAGCCGATCGCCAGCGCTTCTTCGCTCGGATGAAACGCCACCGTTGTCGCCAGCGCCTCGCGTTCGCCCAGCTGCAACGGCGCCTTGGCCTGCGGGCCGAGCTTGCCGACGAACGGCCACACGATGGCGGCATGTGCGCCCGAGGTGGCAAGCCAGCGCCCGCGCTTGTCCCAGGAGAAGCTCTTGGTCTTCGCCGGATAGCCGCTCATGCTGAGATCTGTCTTCTCCGGCAATCGCCAGCCGTGCAGCGTATTCTCCTGCATCGCCGTGATCACGTAATCGGCGTCCGGCGAAACCGTGATTGCGAGGTGCGAGCCCGCCCATTTCAGCTCGACGCTCTTGTCGTCCGCCATCAGCACATAGCGCAGCGTCGCCCCGCCATAATGGCTCGCCGCCAGCCGGCGACCCTTCGCGTCGAGCGCCAGGCCGCCGATGGTGGACGGATAGGCGAAGCGATGCGCTTCTCTCTCCTCGCGGAAAACAACGGCTTGTTTGCCGACGCCGGCGACAATCACGCCCGAGGCCGGGCTGGTGACGACGTGATCGATCCACTTGCCCAGCTCAGCGATCGCCTGGACTTCGCCAGATGACGACACAGCGTTGAGCCGTCCATCGTCGCCGCCCGTGAGAAGGCGCTTGCCGTCGGGATGCAGCGCGGCGCTGAGGATTGCGCCGTCATGCGCCTGGATTTGGCGCATCTCACCCTCGCGCGGCGCAGCGACGACAACGCCATCGCCCAGCGCGAACAGCGCTTGGTCCCCAATCCAACCTGCCGCGCTCGCCGGCGCGCCGAGCGCGAGCCGCCGCCCGCTCGTGTAGACGGCTGCCGTCACGCCGCGCACGCGGCGAAGGCGCGCTCCAATTCCGCGCGGTCCAGGTTGCGCCCAATGAACACCAGGCGCGACGTGCGCTTCTCGCCTTCGCGCCACTCGCGCTGCGTGTCGCCTTCCACGATCATGTGCACGCCTTGGACGACAAAGCGCTTGGGCTCGTCCGGAAACGCGAAGATGCCCTTGAGCCGAAGGATGTCCGGCCCGCGTGCCTGCGTCAATTCGTTCAGCCACGGCAGCAGCTTCTGCGGATCGATCGGCTTGTCCGTCGAGAGCGCCACGCTGCTGATCCCGGCGGCCGCCACGTGGTCGTGGGCATGGTGATCGTGATGATCGTGATCGTGATGATGCGCGCAGGCGTCGTCGCACTCGTGATCGGGCAGAAAGTGCGGATCGATTTCGGTGATGCGGTCGAGGTCGAACGCATGCAGCCCCAGGATCGCGTTCAGCGGGATGTCCGCGCGCGTCATGCGGTGGACGCGCGCCGTCGGATTGACGGCGCGGACCTGGCGCTCCAGCTCGCCGAGTTCGTCCTTCGAGACGAGATCGGTCTTGTTCACGAGGATCACGTCCGCAAAGGCGACTTGCTCGGCGGCTTCTTCCGACGTCTCCAGCTGCTGTGTGGCGTGCTTGGCGTCCACCACCGTCACGATCGCATCCAGCGTGGTCTTGGCGCGCACGTCGGCGTCGACGAAGAACGTCTGCGCCACGGGCGCGGGCTTGGCCAATCCGGTCGTCTCCACAAGGATCGCGTCGAAGCGGCCTTTGCGCTTCATCAGGCCTTCAATGACACGGATGAGGTCGCCCCGCACGGTGCAGCACACGCAGCCATTGTTCATCTCGAACACTTCCTCGTCGGCGTCGACGATGAGGTCGTTGTCGATGCCGATCTCGCCGAACTCGTTGACGATCACGGCGTATTTCTTGCCGTGCGGTTCGCTGAGGATGCGGTTGAGCAGCGTGGTCTTGCCCGCGCCCAGGAAGCCTGTGAGCACGGTAACGGGGACTGGTTCGGCCATGGCCGCATAGATAGCTATTCCGGGCGCGCGCGCTAGCCGCTAGGCTGCCGGTGAAGTGGGGAGAAGGTCATGGCAGGCTGGAAACGCTGGGTGATTTTGATCGGCGGCGGCCTCATCGCTGCGATCCTGGCCGGCGCCGGCCTGCTCGCCTGGCTCGTCTCCCGCGTCGACGTCCGCGCCGAGATCGAGCGCGCGGTGGAAAGCGCCACCGGGCGCGATGTCGTGATCGCGGGCGATGTCGGCGTGATCTATTGGCCGGTGCTCGGCGTGCGGGCCGAGGACGTGCGCATCGCCAACGTCGAAGGCGGTCGCGCCCCCGCGTTCATCCTCGCTGAGGACATCGATGTCGGCATCGAGTTGCGGCCGCTGCTGGACCGGCAAGTGCACGTGCGCAGGCTCGTGCTGCAGCGCCCGCAAATCGCATTGGAAGTGGACGCGGAAGGGCGCCCGAATTGGGTCCTGACGCCGCGCACGGCCGACGGTGCGCCCAGGCCGCCGGGCGAGTCGCCAGTCGACGTCTCACGCACGCGCTTTCGCGGCGTCAATATTCGCAACGGGGAGGTCAGCTATTTCGATGCGCGACGCGGGCAGGGTTGGGTGATCGGCGACGTCGATCTCAACACGGCGCTGACTGCGCTCGATACGCCCATGCGCGCGCGCGGATCGATCCGCTACAACGATCAGACCGTGCGTCTGGACATGCAGATTGCCCAACCTGGCGCGGCCATGCGTGGGCAGGTCACGCCGCTCAGCCTCGACATCGACAGCGAGTTGATCGACGCCGAATTCGACGGCCAGACCATGGCCGCGTCCGGCGAACTCGCCGGCACAGTGCGCGCCAACGGACCTAGCTTGCGCCGGCTAGCGGCATGGGTCGGCTCGCCGATCCAGGGCGGCGTCGGTCTCGAACAATTCGCTGTCACCGCACGTCTCGGCGTCGGCAGCGGGGCCTATCAGTTCAGCAACGCCGGTTTTCAGGTGGATCTGGTGCGCGGACGCGGCGATTTCGTGCTGACCGAATTGCGCGGCAAGCCCTATCTTAGCGGCCGGCTCGAACTCTTCGATTTCGACCTCAACCCGTATCTTACCGGCCAAGCGCCGCCCGCGCCTGCGGATGGGCCGCAAGCCGTCGCCGCCGCGGCCGATCCGTCGGCCTCGCCCAGCGAACAGATCGCCGCGATGGAGGCGCCGCGCCGTGCGGTCGACGTGCGCGAGGCGCCCAGCGAGCGGGCGATCGATTTCTCCGGTCTGCAAGCGTTCAACGCCGATCTCGAAGTGACGACAGCGGCGGTGCTGATCCAGCACATGCGCATCGATCGCTCGCAGCTCAACCTCGTCATCAACGACGGCTACGTGGCCGCCACGCTGCACAACCTTTCGCTGTACGGCGGCTCCGGCCGCGGGCGCTTCGAGATCGACGCCCGCGCGCCCGACGTGCGCATCGTCCAGGATTTCGCCTTCAACAATCTCGATGCGCGGCGCTTCCTGAGCGACGCCATCAATTTCCCAAACATCGAGGGGCGCGCCGAGATCAGCATGAATCTGCGCGCCACGGGACGCACGCAGCGCGGATTTCTCAACAGCGCCGACGGACAGATGCATATCGAGGTCATTTCAGGCACGCTGCACGGCGTCGATCTCGGGGGCGTCGCCACCACGATCCGCAACGCGCTACGAGGCGAACTGATCGCGCCGGAGGCGCAAACACGTTTCTACGGCCTTTCGGGCACCTTCGCGATCGCTGACGGCGTGCTCGCAAGTGACAACCTGAGCTTCAACACGCCGGATCTGCGCATTCCGGGGGTTGGTCTGATCGATGTGCCGCGGCGCCGGCTCGACTTGAGGCTGTCCCCGCGATCGCCGCGGGGAGGCATCGCGGTGCCGTTCTCGATTCGCGGGCCGTGGGGCCAGTTCTCCTACGCCAGCGACATGAACGACCGCGTCCTGCGCGAACTCACGCCGCGGGTGCGTGAAGTCGAGGCCGCCGCCCGGGCGAACTAGGCGCGTGGCGCATCATACGCCGGCACAGGACGCTCCTCATCCGGTTCCGCATCGCCTAACGGGCGGAAGGCCGGGCCCTGCAGCACGTCGCCGTCCGGCGAAAATTGCGAGCCATGACAGGGGCAATCCCAGCTTTGCTCGAATGAGTTCCAATGCACGACGCAGCCCATATGCGTGCAGGTCGCGGATTGCACATGCAATCCCCCACTGGGGTCGCGGTAGGCGGCCAGGATTTTTCCGCCGTCGCGCAACAGCCCGCCTTCGCCCGGCTTGATCTCGTCGGGGGACTTCATAGTCTTGGCAATGACGTATTCAGCCAGGTTCGCGGCGACGTCCTTGTTCTCACCGAGATAGGTGAGCGCGCTCGAAAGGCTCTTGCGTGTGGGACGGAATACTTCTTCCCAGCGACTGGCGCGGCCTTCGATCAAATCGGGAATGATCAATCCGGCCGTCGCGCCCATGGTAATGCCTTGCCCGGAATCGCCGGTGACGATGAAAACGCGCTCGTCGCCGGGATTGCGGCCGATAAACGGAAGATAGTCGACCGGCTCATAAACTTGGCCGGACCATCTGTGCGTCACCGCGCCAAGCCCCGGAAAACGCAGCCGCGACCAGGCTTCGAGATTGGCGAAGCGCGTATCTGCATCGTCCGCTAGGCCCGTCTTATGATCCTCACCGCCGATGATCACGTATTCGCCGCCGCCGCGCGGCTGGATGCGGACGTAGTGATAGGGATCGAGCGTGTCCCACATCAGCGCGTCCTGAACCGCGCCTGACGGCGTCTCGAACGCCATGGCGTAAGTGCGATAGGGCGCCTGTTTGGTATGGATCGCCACGCGGTTGTTGAACGGCGTGTTGGCGGCCACGACCACGTGCTGAGCCCGCACCATGGTCCCGTTCTCCAGCTTCACCTCGACAAAGCCATCCTCCTCCTCGAGGCCGACGACTGGGGACTCGCGGAACAGGCGCCCTCCGCGGGCCTCGATCGCGCGTGCAAGGCCCCCCAGGTATTTCAGGGGATGAAAGCGAGCCTGGTTCGGAAAGCGCAGCGCGCGGCCGGTGTCGACGCCCAGTATTGGCGCGCGGTCGGCCCAGGCCACATCCATGCCGGCTTCGACGGCGCCGCCATATTCCTCGTCCAGTTGCTGCAAATCATCCTGCGTGTGCGCGGAGAGGTAGCCGTCGACGCGCGCGAAATCGCAGTCGATTTTCTCCGCGCCCACGATAGCCTCGACGTTGTCGATCGCCGCCTTTTGGCTTTCTGCAAACAGGCGTGCGTCGTCCTTGCTGCGCCGTTTGATCAGTTCGCAATAGAAGTCGTCGAGTTCTGACGCCAAATGCGCCGTCGTGCGCGCCGTCATGCCGCCGCCGATGGCGCCGCGGTCCAGCACGACGACGTGCTTGCCGCGTTGGACGAGCGCGTACGCGGCCGAGAGCCCGCTGATGCCCGAGCCCACTACGACGACGTCCGCAGAGGGGATTGGCTCGGTGAGGGCGGGCGCCTCGATGTCCGGTGCGTCGTCAAGCCAAAGCGGGCGGCTGCGTTCTTCGATGACGTTCATGGACAGGCTCCTGGCTTTCGATGAACGAGCTATGCGGAAGCCCGTTCCGGAAGGCAGGTCTGGCCCGGTCTCGCGCCGTGGACAGCGCCGGGGCGCGCCGCTATAGACCCTCGCTCCGCGCCGGCCCCCTAGTTCGTGTTAGGGCCGGCAGCCGGACGCCTGGGTAGCTCAGTTGGTAGAGCAGCGGATTGAAAATCCGCGTGTCGCTGGTTCGATTCCGGCCCCAGGCACCATCACCCCTTTCAGTCACCCCACAGCCCTTCGAGTGATCCAAGCTCAGCTTGGGCTACGGTGTTGAAACGGTGGCAAATTCTCCCGCGGGGGACTTTCCAGACGGTGCTCACGGTTAAACTTCGCCCGCCAGCGGGTGAAGCGGTGTGTTGGTAGTTCGGGCCGGTCATACCAACAGCGGGACCGGACATACCAACAATGGCAGCGAACAAGCTCACGAAAGACCGCATCGGCCGTCTGAAACCGAAGGCGAAGACCTACCGCGTCGCGGATGGCGAAGGGCTCTACATCCAAGTGGAGCCGAACGGGGGACTCTACTGGCGACTGGCCTACCGCTTCGGCGGCAAGCAGAAGACGCTCGCGTTCGGGAAATGGCCGGACGTAGACGCGCTCGCGGCCCGAAAGAAGCGCGACGCTGCGAAAGACGAATTGCGCGCCGGCCGTGATCCGGGCGCCAGCTTCAAAGGGGTGAAGTTCGGCGGCGTGACGTTCGGCGAGTTGGCCGCCGAAGTGCTGGCGAAGATGGAACGTGAGCAGCGGGCCGAGTCGACCATCGCGAAGAACCGATGGCTTTTGGAAGACCTAGCGGCGCCGTTGAAGGATGAGCCGTTGGCCGATCTCGATGCCCCGACGATTCAAGCCTTGCTCGAAAAGGTCGAACGCTCCGGCCGCTACGAGTCCGCCATCCGACTTCGCGGCGCCATCGGAGGCGTCTTCCGCCACGCCATCCGCACAGCGCGCGCTACGGCCGATCCTACGGCCGCGCTCGCTGGCGGCCTCACACAGCCCCCGGTGAAGCACTATGCCGCCGTAATCGAGCCCAAGGCCGTTGGCCGCCTCATGCTGGCGCTGGATAGCTTCTCCGGGGCCAAGTCGGTTGGGCTGGGGTTGAAGCTGTTGCCTTACGTGTTCGTTCGCCCCGGCGAGCTACGCGGCATGGAATGGCCGGAGGTAGATCGGCGCGGCCGTCGCTGGGTTATCCCGGCCGCCCGCACTAAGGGCCGGCGTGAGCACGCTGTTCCACTATCCCGGCAAGCCCTCGCGATCTTCGATGAATTGCGCGAGCTAACCGGCCCCACGGGCTTTGTGTTTCCGAACGCGCGAGCCGCCAGCAAATGCATGAGCGAGGGCGCGCTATCGGCCGCGCTTGCGAGCGTCGGTTACGGCCCGGAAGTGTGCACGCCGCACGGCTTCCGCTCCACAGCATCCACACTGTTGAACGAGAGCGGCGAATTTGCACCCGATGTGATCGAAGCCCAGCTAGCGCACTTACCGGAAGACAAGGTGCGCGCGATCTATGCGCGCGGTCAGCATTGGCCGGAGCGCGTGCGGATGATGCAATGGTGGGCGGATCATCTGGACGCGCTGCGACGTGAAGCGCGTTCAATGGCGCGGATCATGGGCTAACGCCAGATATATCTTAGAAACTGCTGAATCCCGAAGAAGAGCACAGGTCCGATTGCCAACATCAGCGCGCCGAGGGCGGCAATCCAAGCACCAATGTAAGCGCCACCATCGCGCGCCGCGGACTCCCAATCGCTCCGGACGAACACATCTGACTCGTTACACACTTCGCCCGAAACGGCCACGCAAGCGTTAGTCCAACTTCTTGCATCTCGTTCAATCTGTGCGTCGGAACGCGGCGAACCTTCTTCCATCTCGCGCAGATCACGTGCGATTGCGTCGGCGAGTCTTGCTGTGGGTGTGCAGTTATCTAACGGGTAGCCGTCAGCGTTCCTGCAATCGAGAAAGCTCATCTTATGAAACGACAAGATAGAAGCCCGCGTCATCATTTCGGAATGTTCGTAGCGGCCGCAATTCTCATTCGCGCCACAGCGACGCAATCGGCCCTCATAGTCAGTGTAGATTGATACTAGGGGCGCAATGCATTGATGCTCGACGCTGTAGACCAGTCGCGTGGCCATCATTCCTTCGCGCTGTGCGGGCGTTAGCTCCACGCGGTTCCCATCTGGTGCCAATAGATTCGCTTCGTCGCGGACGACCTCAGCAGGACTCCAACTGCATGTGCGAACGGTGTTGTGCAGTCCCCGTCTCCAGGAGCCCATCTCCAGATTTGTGTAGTTGTCGGTGCGACGATTCTCCACCACGAACCCGTTGCCACTTTCGCGAGACCAAAGGACGATCCCGACAACGGCCCAGATCAGTCCAATTGCGATCACAAGTACAGATATGCGCCGGATGCGCCCCGAGATAACTGTTCTGTCGGCTTGTTTCGTTTCCCCGCTCATATCGCCACTCCGCGTTGACCAGTGTTACTATGCGACATCCGCACACGCTAGAGTTTTGAGGGCAGCATGATCGCGGCACGAATTTTCTTCGCCGGCTTCCGTACCGCTTCACGCTGAGCACGTTTCGCGGCCGTCTTCGCGCGCCGCAATGCGTTGATGCGCTCCCGGTTTGCGGTGTAGTGTGCGCGGCTTCGCGCCTTCTTCTTCTCAGGGTCCGCGGCGTAGCGGTCGCGGTCATGCTGGCGGAAGTAATCGCGGTTCTTCTCTTTCCATTTGCGCTGCGCTTCCGCGATGCAACCGGGATTTACCTTAGCCCAGCGTTGTTGCTGTTTGCGGTGCAACTCGCGTTCACGCGCCTTAAACTCAGGCGTTTCGCGCCGTAGCGTGGTTTCGATCTCGCGCGCAATCTTGCGATCACGCTTATCGTCTTCACTGAGGCGACGGCGGGGCATTTCGTTTCCTCGCGCGGTAGCGCCGCATATAGTCTCTGAGATACTTCGGCCGCCCGCGGCGCCAGTCAGCGTACCATTCGCGTCTCTTGTCGCCGTTGGAAGCTCGCCAGCGCTCATGCCGTTGCTTGACAACTTCGGCCCGACACTCAGAAGAGCCGCACGTTTTCGCGCTCCCTGATTTCCGATAAGAAGCGCCGCAAATCACGCAGCGGCGTGGGGGCTTGTGTTTTGTCACTCGCGGCCCCCGTCCATCCATTTTGAGCGCCATACAGTGGGGGCGGCCGGCGCCGGTTTCGCGACTGCGCGCAACTCATTTTCTCGCCGCGTGAGGTCAACGCCAACGAGTCCGCGAACGGCCATGGCGTAAACGAAAGCGTCCAACGCTTCCGCCCTCATGCCTTTGATGCGTTCCCAGCGCTTCCGCGGTTGACCGAACTTGTAGAATGTCACGCGCCGTTCGCTGCAAAGCTCTTCATAGAAGCGCGGCGGCAAGTCCGCGGCGAAGCGGACATGGCCGGGCTTTTCCAGCAAGCCGAAGAGTCGACTCTTCGCGCCATCGGCGCCGACGATGTAGAGCCAGGGCTTGCTTGACCTCTCGATTAGCGCGCGGTTGCCGTCATGGCCTTTGATGGCGACGACTCTTCGGCCCAAGCGAGGCCGGGTGAAGCTGTAAACCAGGTCTGTGACGTTGCCGTCGCCGGAGTCGATGGCCGCCGCGTCATAGCCGATGCTTGATCCAAGCGGATGCTGGAAGCGCCGCTTCAACAGGTCGTCTAGATCGCGCCAAACTTGTTCGCCCGTAGGTGAGCCGTGAATCGTCTCATAGCCCAGCCCGAACATCTGCGTTGCGCTGTGGCCTAGCGTGACAACCTCTAAGCCGTAGCCTTGCACGTCTACGCCGGCCGTGATGATGCGAACGTCTTCCGGTATCGCATCCAATCCGATCGGCTCAGCACGTGCGGCGATTGCGGACTCGTCGAGACCATCGCCGCCGCGTTCCGCGAACGCTTCGCCCATGAGTGTGTTAGTCCACACGCGCAAAAGCTCCGGGTCGTCCTTCGCCGCAAGAAACTCGCGCACGATCTCAGCCCACGATGCGTTCGCCAGTGTCGAGATGAGCGCCGAACAGCGGAAGCCCGCATGGCCGCGCACATGCGGCCGTGTCGCGCGCCAGCGGCCGGACTCCACCATCGCGCGCTTACTCGACTCTTCGATAATGACGCCGCACGCGGGGCACACCATGTGCGCTGTCTCGGGAAGATGATTCCCGGCCTCGTCTTTATCCCATTGCACATGTTGCCAACGCGGCTCGAAAAACTCTCCGCAGTCGGGACATGGAAGCTCATAAACGCGCTGATCCGACTCCGCGTAGGCTTTCAGGATGTTGGACGTTTCCGCGTCGGTTGGAGTCGATGCGGCGAAGATGAGCCGGTTCGCGAACGAGAGAGTCCGCTTTTCCGCCAGCTTGATCGCGGACCCTTCGGCCGATTGCTCATAGCCGTCCACTTCATCCATGAGCAGCACGCGCGCCGTGTGGCGCCGGAGGTTCCGGGGACTCGCCGCCGCAACGCATTTGAACGAGCCCCCAGGGAAGCGCCGGTTCGTGATCGTCGCGTTTTTCGCCTTGTCGCGTTGCATGAGCCCGCGAAGCGACGGACTCGCCGCGAACGTCGGTTCAATGGTGCTGATTACAAAGTCCCGCGCATCGTCCAGCGTCGGTTGAAGCGTCAGGATGTTGCACGGGTCGTTTTTGACGTAGTTCGCCACGATGGCGACGATTAGCGCCGTCGCGCCGATGCGAACCGGCTTCACGAACGAGACGCGCGAGATGGCCGGATCGTCCGCGGCGTCACAGATGCCGCGCTGATAGGCGAAGAGCGCCATGGGGCCGGGAGTCGCCGATACGTCAGACGGCAAGAACACGCTGCGCTCGATCCAATCGGCCAACGGCTCTTTCAGCGGCGGGGTTAGCCCGTTGGCGAACGCGCGCGCACGGATTCCCGCGATGTTTGAAAACGCGCTCCCGCGGTCGCTGGCGGCCGTTTCGAGCGCGGCGGCCTCAGACATCGCCGCCCCCGTCTTTCCCGCTGGACGCGGCTAGGGCGCTCAATGTGATCCGGATTTCGGAGTCGATGGCCGCGACGGTCTCCCGCGAAAGCGCGAGCTTGGCGCCGACGCGCGACGGGAGCGCCAGCAAGCCCGCCCGCAGATCGGAGAGCGCGGCCGTCCATTCACGTTCGACATCGGCGGCCGGGACAAGTTCGCCGCGCATCTTCGCGGCGCGGATTTCTGCTAGCTGCGCTTGCGCCAGCACCAGCTTCTGCCGGTGATCTTCAACCGGGCGGCCGGGCTTGCGCGTCGGCGGCGCCGGCGCGGGCCCCAAGATGTCTTCCAATGTTCGGCGGGAGCCGTCTCGCTTGCTCATGGGATTCTCGTTTGAGGGGGTGGGGTGCGTGTGCGCGGTTTGAATCGCGTTTTCGCTCCCATGTTGAAGCGTCGGGGTCCGTGCCGCCCCCAGCGGGCGCCGGCCTCCAAAGGACCCATTGCACATGTGATGTGATGTGACCGCCCCTTAGGGAAAATCACAGGATCACACGCTTCGCTGCGCTGGTAGCTGCGCTCAGCGGTGATGAGGATGTGAGGATGTGAAGCATGTGAAATCACATGGATCACAGCTTCACATGCTGGGGTGCACGCAGTCATTGGAATCGACCTCGATTGCGCCCTTCGCTTCTAGGGCGGCTAAAACATCTCTGATTGCGCCGTGCAGATCGGCGACACGTTGCCCCGGCCAACCCTCTCGCCGTAGGGCTCCCTTCAATTGATCGCGCGTCGCCGGCCCCGCGCGGCCAAGCTTGCGGTTCAATGCCTCTAGGATGTCCAGGGCGGCCCGCTGGCGAGCGTTCAGCTTCGCCGGCTTCACTTCCCGCGACTCTTCCGGCGGCAAATCGGGGAACGCCTCATGTTCGTCTAGCGCGGGCCGCTTGATGATCGCGCCGCGCGCGTCGGTGAAAGGTGTCTCGCGAAGCACTAGGGCGAAGTTCAATCGCTTCCCGCCCTCAGCGTCGCGCTGTTTGCGGACAATCGCCGAACGCGGAGTCGCCAGCGTGATTTCATGCTCTACGACTCGCGTCTTGTTCTCTTCGCGGATCGTCTCTCTATTGTGCGCGACAATCTCAATCGTGGTGTCCACGTTGCCTAACTGCGAACTGTGACCGCGGATGCCGGCTTTCTCGTTCTTGCCTGTGTGCGCGATGGCGACGACACAGGCGCCGGTTTCGCGCTTGATCCTGTGCAGCGCGTCGATAACGAGCGACATGTGTTGGCCGGCGATTTCATCTAGCCCAGCCATCGCCAGTGACAGCGTGTCGATAACGACAAAGCCGATCTTCCGCCGCTGCATCCGATCAATGAGTCCGGAGATGTCGTCTTCACTCGCGAGGCTGAAACGGCCAAGCGCGTAATCAATCGGATTCGAGTCGACTCCATACTGCGCGCACCATGCGGCAATGCGGGCTTTGATGCCGGCTTCGCCCTCTAGGCCAACGTAGAGCCCATGGCGTTTCTCAGTTGCGAGCCCAAACACGGGGCGCCCCATCGCCACAGAACACAGCAGATGGATTGCGAGAAATGTCTTAGGGTCCAGACTCAATTGAGCCAATATGCGACGATGGCGGCGAGATGCACGGCGGCCAGGTAATTGCGGGCGAGCTTGTCGTAGCGGGTGGCTATGCGCCTGAAATCCTTGAGCCGGCAGAAGCAG